>Ga0081539_10000013_pt1 | contig 432395 bp, 373 predicted proteins | sample TabmetS4T2R2_FD_71023 | JGI IMG/M metagenome (GOLD analysis project Ga0081539, IMG submission 71023) | Tabebuia heterophylla rhizosphere microbial communities from the University of Puerto Rico - S4T2R2 | ecosystem: Host-associated > Plants > Roots > Rhizosphere ...
TCGCCATCCTTCTCTGCCCGCCGCCCGCTCGCTGACGTGGGACGACTTCGAGCACCTGCCCCGGCTGGCGCACCAAGCCGGCCTGACGGCCTGGCTCTATGTCAGCGTCTTCGACGAAGGGTGGCCGCTGCCGCCGGCAGCCGTCCGCGAGAAGAGTCATCACAACGCGATGCACGGCCAGCACGTCTCCTGGCAAAGTCATCTCACGCGCTCACATCCAGAATGGATCGTCGTTGATCGAACAGGACGCCGGCGTCAGCACGGTGTCGTGTCGCTGGCTTATCCGGAGGCGCGTCAAGCATTCATCGACCGCTGGCTCAGGCTTGTCCGGCCGACGAAGTTCGACGGTCTGTTCGTGTGTCTGCGATCGCAGTCCAGACCTGCGGACCATGGCGATCAATTCGGGTTCAATGAGCCGGCCTGTGCCGATTTCAAGGCGAGGTACGGCATCGACGTCAGGCGTGATGAATTCGATCGCCAGGCCTGGCGCGATCTGCTCGGTGACTATTTGACAGTGCTGCTGACGGAATTACACGAGTGCCTGGAAAGAGAGGGCCGACAACTGGGCATCGGCACCGCACGCGGTGATGTTATCGGTCCGCCAATCGGCAATGCGACGCTTCACTGGCGCGAATGGATTCGTCACGGGCTCCTCAATCACCTCGTTATCGATCAAAGCTCGTCGCAGTGCCCGTCGATGTGGCACCAGCTGTGGCCCATGCATCGCGGTGATGATTACGTTCAGAACTATCTCGACACGCACACGTTTCCGTCATTAGATGAGCACGTCCGATCGACGTATGCGCCCGTGATCGGTCGATCGCCGACACAGCTATTTCTTGCGCGTCAATGGCATGTACGATGTGAAGAAGCCGAGCGGTCGCTTATGTCTCTCCCTGCGCTCTCCGGGCTCGTCTTCAGTTCCTTTCGCCATGACAATGTCGAAGCAATCAGACGAGCCGACTGGCGAGCCGGACGTATTCAGCATCCGTAACGAGTCTTACGTGGATTGTCACCGGCTGAGTTCGCCTATACCAGTTTTCGAGGGCTTGACGCGAGGTACGCCGCTTGCGGTCAACAGCGTCGTGCGATGGATCACATACGGCGTGCTTGTCGGAATGGTTTCTGTAGCCGGGTGTGGTCGATCGCAAGCCACACACGAGGCTGAAGCTGAAGCTGCACCTGCGCCTGCCGCGGTGAACCAAGCGGCCAGCGACTCGGCTCCCCCCGGCCCGGTCAGTGTCTCGTTCCGCAATGTACACCTGCACGTTGCCCCAGGCGTCATCGCGGAAATTCGGTATCTGGAAGGCGCGATGATCGGCGTTGCCGGTCGACCGCCCTCATTCGACGACCAGCACTCCTTTACTCTTCGCGTCGACGCCGGTGAAGTGGCAATGACGCCGGCAAGCCTGTCACGCCTCCTCAACGATTACGTGTTCAAGTACGACAAAGCGCCGATCAGCAATATTGACGTCTCAATCGAATCCGGCCGCCTCAAACAAAAAGGCACGCTCCACAAAGGCGTCTCCGTTCCGTTCACCATCGTCTCCGATATTTCAGCGACCAGCGATGGGCGGATCCGGCTGCATCCGGCCACCGTGAAGGCCGCGGGGATCCCAGCCGGCGGGCTGATGAAGGCGTTCGGGATCGAGCTCGATGACTTGATCAAATCCAATCGAGCGCACGGCATTGAAATTCGTGACGACGACATGTTCCTGTCGGCTGAACATCTCCTGCCGGCGCCGGCGTTGAAAGGACGCCTCACGTCCGTCCGCCTCGAAAGCGACCGCATCGTCGAAATCTTCGGCAAGAACGGGCCGGGAGCGTCGACACGTGGCGGTGGCAATTACATGCGCTATCGCGGCGGCACACTCAGGTTTGGGAAACTGACAATGACGAATGCTGATATGGACCTGATCGACGCAGACCCGCGTGACCCATTCGATTTCTCGCAACCGGAGTACATCAAACAGCTGGTTGCGGGATATTCGAAGAACACCCCAAGCGGAGGCTTGCGCGTGTTCATGCCCGATTACAACGACGCAGCGAGCACAGACCTTCGTCCGACGGCAACGACCGGTCGTTGAGTCCTTCAATCAAGTAACTCGCTTCAGCCCGGCCCGAAACGTCCATTCTCGACAACCTGGCAGCCGAGTGAGGATCGCGGCTGGAATTCCCATTCACAATCTGTTCGCGCGGGCCTCGGCCCCGGAACGCTCAGGTTGCTGTGTTAGACTGACTTTCTGGTCGGGCGCGTGGCTCAGCGGTAGAGCATCCGCTTCACACGCGGGGGGTCGATGGTTCGATTCCATCCGCGCCCACCATTCAAGTTTTGAAGGCAAACTTACCGACGCCTTCGCGCGCCGTTCGCTCAGCCACTTATCCATTTCCGACCGAGTGAAATACTGATCGCGCGATCGCTGGTCCCGTGGCTGGACACCGGATCAGCGCGCTTCTACAATTGCTCTCACGACTTTCCAATGCCGCCGTGCCGACGTGAACTCTCGGGATAACGTCGGCACATCCAACCAGCCAGCCCCCTACCCCGCCGACGGAGCCAACGTGCCGCTGCATTATCGACGTGACGACGCGAACCATCTGATCCGAGTGACCGCGACCGATCCGGTCACCCTCACCGACATGATTACGTTCCTGCATGAACTTGTTGCGACCGGCGCCTGGCAGTACGGGAGAATTTTCGATACGCGGGCGAGCACCACTCCCATGCCGGAAGAGGAGGCCACCGTGATCGGCTATATGCAGACGCTTGCGGCGGAATATGGACCGCCGGGTCCGTTGGCGGTCGTGGCTCGGGAACCGTCGATGATTGCTCGGTGTGAAGTGCACGCGTGGCGAATGGCGACGGTGCGATCCGGCAGTGTGTTTTGGGACCCGGACGATGCCGCCGAGTGGTTGATTAACGCGCGACGCTCCGCGACAGACTAATCCCAGAGTTCGCCGGTGTTGAGACCACGGAGAACGTTGACACGGAGGTCACGGAGAAACCACGCGAGCTCCGAGACTAGGGCCGGCTGTTTACGCTGCCTTGTCCAGCAGCGCCCTGATCCGGTCCACGAGCTTGGCGGCCTGAAACGGTTTCACGAGGTACGCGTCGGCGTGAAGTGCGGATGCGCGGCGAACGTTGTCCTGTTCTGCGCTGCCGGTAAGCATGAGAACCCGGGTGCGGGCCAGCCCGGGATCGTTGCGAATCTCCTGCAACACGGCGAAACCATTTCGGCGCGGCATATACAGGTCGAGGATGACAGCCGCGGGGCGCAGGCGTCGGATCAATTCCAGGGCATCCTGACCGTTCCCGACGGCGTGACAGGTAAACCCTGCCTTGACGAGCCACGCCTCGATCATCGCGCGCGTCACGCGATCGTCATCGGCGATGACCACGGTCGCGTCCTTTTGTGACTGGGCCTCGCCCTGCAGCAACGAGACGCGCAGCTGAAGTTCGCTCGCCTTGCACGGCTCGATGGCGAAGCTGCGGCGCGGCTGTCGCAGCGCCGGCGCGAGTCGCTGCAACGCGGCTTCATCGCCAATCACCAGTACGGGACGCGTGCACGACTTCAGCAGAGTGCCTTCGCCCTCCGGCGAAACGAAGGTTCCGCCGGCGCGGAGGATCACCAGATCGAAGGAGTTGCAGGCCTGCGTGGCATCGCGTTCGATCTGCTCACAGGCGGCGCCGTCTCCTCGCAGGGCATCGGCGTACTCTGTCGCTTCGCTCTCGGCCCACCCGACAAACGCGATACGGCGTCCTTGCAGGACTGGCACCCCTCCTCGGAGATTTATCGGCCGAATATGGCAGAGCAACAGGTACTGCACGTGGTTTCCTGGTGCGTCGATCACCGGATGGCGAGCGGATTGCCAGGCGAGCCGGTTGCCCCCTTCAATCGCAACGGTGCAAAGATGAAGGCGAACTCATAGGCATTGTCGCGCGCGAGCACTTCGGTGGCGAGGTTCTCGAAGATGTAGATGCCATTACGTGGAATGAACAACTGGTGTACCGGAAACGCGAGTGAAGCGTCGGGATTGGGCACCACCTCCACCGCCCACGTATCGGAGCCGGCCATGGCGATCTCGCGATCGACCAGATACTGAGCGGCGGCCAGGCCGATACCGGGTGCGTGCTGATTGAATCGCGCGTTGTCCTTCATCCACAGCGATCCCCAGCCGGTGTGGACCAGCACGACGTCACCCGATCGGATGCTCGTGTTCTCGCGCCGCAAGGCACCCTCGAGGTCGGCACGAGTGATCTCGTAGCCGCCCTCCAGCAGCGGCACACCTTTGAACGCGGCGACGTCCACCAGCACGCCGCGCGTGGCCAGCGCACCGACATTTTCTATTCCGAGCCTGGCGAGCCCTTCAGCCTTCGCGAACTCGCTGCCGCGATTGCCGTTGTAGAACAGGTCGCCGATGCCGACATGACCGAGACCATCGAACTGCGTGCCGATCTGACCCAGCTCGCCGCTGATGATTTCGTCGTGATAGAACATCTGATTCGTGCCGTTGGGCCCGAACACTTTCGGGATCCGCAGACTGTAATGACGCGTGCCGAAGATCGGCATGCCTGACTCGTACACGCGACCCAGTTGATACGTCTGGCCGCGCGTGATCAGGTTCTTCGCCTCGAGCACTTTGGCGGGCGTGATGCGATTGGCCGCACCCCGCTGATCCTCGGCACCCCATCGCGACGGGTACCACCCGTTTTGCGCGACCACAATTCCTGCAGCAAACAGCACCGCCACTACCGTCGTCCACATCGTCCGGCTCATCTGGGCGCCTCCATGGCTGCGGATGATTCCACCAGCGCCGACGACCGGCCGCTCTGGACGGCCGGCCGTCCTTTCTCCGAATGGCTATTGCGTGATCGAGCCGACGATGGTCGGCGGGAACGGGTTGTGATCGAGAAGGCCGGTGAAGTCCATTGTTCCCGTGCCGCCGCTCGTCAACACCATCGTCAGCGACACGGTAAACGTGTTATTCGCGTTGAAGGTCAACGTTCCGCCGGGTTGGACGACGCCGGCATACACCCTCGTCCGAGTCCTGATCGTCCAGGTGCCGCCGGTGATCGCTGTTATCGCTCCAGGTATCTCCTGCAGATCGTCATGGGTGATGCCGGTCCAGAACACGCCGACCGTCGCCTTGCGATTAATCGTGCCGGCGAAGTTACCGGCGAAGATCGCTTCTTTGCAGATGTCCTGCGGACACAGCTCGATGCCGGAGATCGTGCCGGTGATGGGCGGCGACGATACAGCCAGCAGCGGAACCGCGAACAAAACAGTAGCCAGGATGACAATGGCACTCACACGTCGGCGCATACGGGACCTCCAGGATGGGATTCGGGTTCGCCGAGTATAATCCGCACCACTTCGGACCGACGCGGATGAAGCTTCTTGTTTGCGCCCTCGCAACGCTCTTCGTGACGCCGATCACAGCGTCGGCGCAGTGGATCAACTATCCGACGCCCGGCATTCCCCGTACCGCTGACGGCAAGCCGGATCTGAGCGCACCCACCCCCAAAGCGATCGACGGCAAGCCCGATCTTTCAGGCATGTGGCAGGTCGCCGAGCTGCTTCCCTGCGACGACGTTCGCCGCATCTGCACCGACCTGCCGATCAGCGCGCAGTTCGGAAACCTTGGCGCCGGCCTGCAGGACGGACTTCCCTACCAATCGTGGGTGCGTGAGCGGATGATGACGAGAGGCTTGGCCGACGATCCCTATACACGGTGCCTGACCCCTGGCGGTCCGCGCATGCACCTGCTGCCGACGATGAAGAAGTTCGTGCAGACGCCGGGCCTGCTCATCCTCCTGAACGAGTACAACGCGAGCTATCGCCAGGTGTTCCTCGACGGCCGGCCGCTGCCCGTCGATCCGCAGCCAACCTGGAACGGCTATTCCGTCGGCCACTGGGAGGGCGATGCGCTGGTCGTCGAAAGCATCGGCTATCGTGACGATCAATGGCTGGATGCGGCGGGCAGTCCGCTCACGAACGCCGCAAAGGTCACCGAACGATTTCGTCGGCCTGATTTCGGCCATCTGACCATCGAGATCACAATCGACGACCCCAAGGGCTACACGCGGTCGTGGACGACGACGGTGCGTCTGAGAGCGATCCCGGACACGGAGATGCTGGACGCGCAGTGTCTGGAAAACGAGAAGGATGTGCCGCATCTCAAGAACGCCAGATAGTCCGCGCCTCACCACTTGCGTCGGGTGCCATTCGTTCCGAGAATGACACGTCACACCCATGGAAAAAAGGCACACGGGGATGGCGCTCGCCATACGGCTGCTCGGCGTGTTTCAGGTGGCGGTACGCGGCCAGGCCGTGAAGGACGCGCAATGGACGCGGCCACAAGCCAGGACGCTGTTGAAGCTGCTCGCGCTGGAACCGACGCAGCAGATGCACCGGCAACGTCTGATCGAGTTGATGTGGCCTACCGTCGATCCCGAGTCCGGTGCCGCCAACCTCCACAAGATCATTCACATGGCGCGGCGGGCGCTCGAGCCGAAGCTGCGGTCGGGTGCCGATTCCCAGTTCATCGTCACCTCTCACCAGCACGTCCAGCTGTGCGCGCCGGGCGAGCTGTGGATCGATGCGAACGTGTTCGAACGGCTGGCCGCACGTGCCCGGCACAGTCACAGTGTCGCCGACTACGAAGAAGCGCTCGCGCTGTATCGTGGCGATCTGCTCGCGGAGGACGCGTACGCCGACTGGTGTGCGCAGAAGCGTGAGCAGCTGCGCGGAGTGCGGGACGAGCTGCTGCTCGGGCTGGGCCGTGCCTGTGCGACGCGGGGTCACTACGAACGCGCGATTCGGCAGTTCGACGCCCTGCTGGCCAACGCGCCGGCCAATGAGGAAGCGCATCGCGAGTTGATGCATCTCTACGCGATCACCGGCCGCCGATCGGCGGCGCTTCGTCAGTTCGCGCGTTGCTCAGAGGCGGTCCGCGCCGATCTCGACGCCGGCGTCGAGGATGCCACGCTGCAGTTGTATCGGCAGATCGTCGCCCGCGACATTCGGCCGCTTGCGCCAGGGGCATCGCCGACCGAAGATCGGTCGATCGATGCCGTCGCCGTACTTCTCTTCGACAACGACACCCACGATCCCGATCTCGACTACCTGGCGTCGGGCATCGCCGACAGTCTGATCAAGAACCTGTCACAGGCCGCAGGGCTGCGCGTGCTCGCCTATAGCACGGTCGCCCGCTATCGTAGAAAGAGCGTCAGCCCGCATCGCATCGGTCGCGAGCTGGACGTTCGCGCCCTTGTGACGGGACGTATCGGTCGGGCCGGCGACGATCTGATGATCGCCCCCGAGCTGGTGAACGCTGCCGACGGATCGCGGTTGTGGGGCGAACAGTACCGGCGTCCACAAGGGGACCTCCTCGCGGTTCAGGAAGAGATCTCACGCGAGATCGCGGAGAAGCTGCGCGTGCGAATGACGGTCGAGGAACGTCGGCTCGTCGTCCGACGCTACACGGCTGATCCGGAAGCCTATCGGCTGTATCTGAAGGGCCGGTTTCATTGGAACAAGCGAACGGCTGACGGCTTGACGAAAGGGATCGCGTACTTCGAGCAGGCCATCCAACGCGATTGCGCGTACGCGCTCGCTTACTCGGGCCTCGCCGACTGTTACAACCTTCTCAGTCTCTACAGCGTGCTGCCGCCTGGGGAGACGATGGCGCGCGCCAAGGCTGCCGCGGAAAAGGCGCTGGCGCTCGATGCGTCGCTCGGCGAAGCCCACACCTCACTCGCCTACGTGCATCTCTATTACGACTGGGACTGGGCGGCCGCAGAACGCGAGTTCCGGCGCGCGCTCAGCATCAACCCGAACTACGCGACGGCGCATCACTGGTACCACGAATTCCTGACCGCCATGGGACGCTTCGAAGAAGCGGCCGCCGAGATTCTGCTGGCACAGGAACTCGATCCGTTGTCGCTCATCATCAACACCGATGTGGGATGGGGCTTGTACTACCGGCGCTCGTACGACGAGGCAATCGAACAGCTGCGGCGGACGCTGGAGCTCGACGCGAATTTCGGCGTCGCGCACGTGATGCTCGGCTTCGCCTACGGGCAGAAGCGCAATCTCGAACACGCGCAGTCGAGTGTTCAGCGGGCGATCGAGCTGTCCGGCAACGCGCCGTCGACGCTGGCGCTTGCCGCGCTCGGCTATGTTTACGCGATCAGCGCCCGGAAAGCGGACGCCTGGAACGTGGTCGAGCGCCTTGCGACGCTGCCTCGCGCCAGCTACGCGGCCGACTACTGCGGCGCTCTGGTCCTGGCCGGCCTGAACGACCGCACCGCCGCCTGCGACCTGCTCGCGAAGGCGGTGGCCGAACGCTCCGATCGGCTCATTTATCTCAACGTCGAACCGATCTTCGACGACTTCCGGGAGGATCCGCGCTTTCAGAGGCTCGTGGCCGCCGTCGGTCTGCGGGAAGATTTTGGGAAGTCGCGCTCGGTATCGTAACGGCAATGAACCGAGCCCACGACCTGTCCTGGGCGGCGCTGCTCGAGCGAATGGCGGCGGGCGATCCGGACGCGTGCGTCGCGCTCTACGATCGGAGCGCGACCGTCGTCTTCAGCCTGCTGATTCACATCGTTGGCGATCGCGCAGCCGCGGAAGAAGTCCTGCGAGAGCTATATGTGGACCTGATGGTTCGTGCCAGACGCGGCGAGCACCGCGGTTCGGAGGCGATGGTCTGGGTGCTCTCGATCGCACGCGCCGCAGCGCTCGGTCGCATGCGGACCAATCCAAATGCGGCGATGGCGACTTCTCAGCCCGTTGACGGGACCTGCGGCACTCACCCGCTGCTGGCCCAATTGAATGACGAGCAGCGGACGATCGTGCAGATGATCTATTTCGGCGGGCTTACCGCTCGTGAAGCGGCGCTTCGTCTGGGTCAGCCGGTGCAGTTCGTCATGAGCCAGCTCCACTCCGCTCTGTCGTCGCTGCGGACCGCCGGGACGTCTACTGCGTTGTCACAACCCGCTGCCGATCCCTCTCGTTTCCCGAGCAGAAGTACTCGATCAGCTCGGTATCGGGTCGCGCCACCGCGCGGAAGTTCACCGTCACCGGCCTGGTGACAAAAAGGGCAGCCCGAAGGCTGCCCCTTTTGCTGCCTCGCACGTTGGCGCTGGGCGCCTGCTACGAGGGCTTCTTGAGGGCGCTGATGAGCGCCTGCAGCATCTGCGCGTACTGTTCGTCGGTGCTCTGGTAAGTCTTGGTGTATTCGGTCTCGGAGATCTTCGCCTTGTCCCAATCGCCGTCGAACGCGATGCTCCTGCCGGGCAGATCGACGGTGTCCCATGGCTGATTGGTTTCGCGCTTGAACCGCAGGCCGTTTGCGCCGACATCGGAAATGAAGATCTTCGTCTTCAGGTCCGACGCGCTGTTCAAGTCGATGTACACGTCCCGATACGCCTTTTGTGTGAGCAGCTGGTTCATCCGCTCCGGCACCGTGTACTTCGCCTGCACGACCAGCAGCTGGCTGCCGGGGATGTACAGCGCTCCAACGTACTGATCGGCAGTTTTGGCCGCAATGCTATCCAGCTTGTTCTCATCGAGCAGACGCGTCAGCTCGGCGGCCAGCGCCGCAGACTTCGACTGCTGCGCGAAGGTCAGCGCCGGCACGGCGAGGACGCTGATCGCGACGAGAGCAACGAGGTTGCGCTGAAGGTGCACGGCAAACCCCCCTTACTCGATTTGTGATTCGTGATTTGTGATTACCCACATCGCAAATCCTGACTCACGACTCACGAATCACGAATGATGACGGGTTTTATCACCACGCGGGCCGCGCGTCAACGGCGTTGAATCAGCACGTGAATCAGCCGATGAAGAGCGCGTCTTCGTCCTCGACGCCGGTGGAACGCTGGCCGGGTCGGCGACCGCTCGCGTCGCGACGGAACGCGCCGAGGACCGCTTGCAGGGAGTGGAGAAAGGCAATGCCGCGGCGCGCAGGACGAAGCAGGGATTCCTGGACGGCCATGACGGTGTCATCGACGCGTGCGGCGAGATCGTGCAGCAGCTGTCCCGTGCGCTCGACCTGCGCCGATGCCGCCGCCGAGGCACGTGCGGCATCCGCCGAAACGGCCTGCAGGTTCGCGATGATCGGCTGGAGCGTGTGCTCGAACCGTGAGACCACGTCGCCCATCTGGCGCGCGGCACGCGCGGCAAAGATGATCGCCGCGACCTGAATCACCGCCATCGTCAGAACGGCAACGGCGATGATCCCCAGAAACAGGTCGCTCACGCCTCGGGCTCCGGTCCGCGCGTGGTCGACTGATACTGTTCGCGCGCTCGTTCGTACTGGTCGCGTGCCTTCTCGAAGGCGGTGGACAGGTTCTGCCGCGCACGGTCGCGCCCCTCGCGCGCACGCTGCCCGAGATACTCGCGCGTCTCTTCGCCAGAGGCCGGCGCATAGAGCAAGGCGACGGCGGCGCCGACGATGGCGCCCGCAACAAACGCTAGCAGCAGACCAGCCCCGGTGTCGTTGTCGGCCATGATCGGCACCCCTCTCAGAAGATGCTCACGCGCACGTTCAGATACTTCCTGGGATCCGCGCGAATGTCGGCGATCAGCTTGCGCAGCTCGGCCGCCGTGTTGTTCATGTTCTCATACAACTGCTTGTCGTGGAGAATCTGGCCCGCGGTCCCGTCGGTCGTTTGCAGTGACGCGACAACTTTGTCGAGGCGATCGGTCACCGAGTTGAACCGATCGTACAGAGCTTGATCGGTCATCAGCTTGCCGAACGTCCCCTCGCCGCGACTCAAACGTCCCGTCATGGTGTCCAGGTTCGTCGTCATCGACGACAGATTGCGCGCGAGCGTGTCGTCCGACATCAGCTTGCCCAGCGTGCCTTCCCCCGCGCGAATCCTGCCGGTCATCTCCTGCAGGTTCTTCATCGAGGCTTCGAGCGCCTGCGCGGTAGCCGGGTCGTTGGTGAGCCGCCCCAGCGTTCCGCGCCCCCTGCGGATGTTGTCGGCAACCGCTTCCGATGCCGACAGCAGTCCGTTCAGTTCGCGATACAGCTGGTCGTTCGTGAACAGCTGGCCCATGGTTCCACGCCCCGACCTGATGTCGGTGATCAGTCCGGTCAGCTCCGTCATGCCCGTCGCTGCCTGATTGGTCAGGTCGGTGATGCTCGACGGGGGCGGTGCCGCCGGCACGTACCCGTCTTCCGGAATCGGCATGCCGCTGCTGGCTGGGGTGATGTCGACCGCCGCCTCGCCCAATAGCGAGACCGACCCGAGCGAGGCCGTCGACTTGTCGGTGATGCGCGACTGCTGGTTCTTGTTCACCTGCATCACGATCTCCACACGATCGCCGTTGAAGTGCACATCCTCCACCGTGCCCACTTCGAGGCCGGCGACGCGGACCGGCGCGCCCGAACCAAGCCCCGCGACATTGGTGAAGATGGTCTTGATCGTGTAGCGCTGCCAGAAGAAGCCGCCCTGGCCGCTCAGTAGAAAGATCAGTGTCGCCGCCAGGACGATCGCCACCACCGAGACCAGTCCGATCTTCAGCTCCGACCAGGCAAGTGAACGCGTGCGCGGCATGAGTCAGGCCTCTCCTCAGGACAGGAACGTGGTGATGTAGGTATCGCGCGCTTCGCGCAGCTCGTGCGCGTTCCCCTCGAACACGACACCGCCGTCCTTCAGCATGATGAACTCGGCTTCGTCGCACTTCTGCGCGTCGGCGGGGATGATCCGCAGTTGGCCCTGTTCGCGAACTGCCTCGTGCTCGGCGACGAAGAACGCATCGCGCAGCTGATGCGTCACGATGATCGAGCTGACGTTCTCCAGGTCGCGCAGCTTCACCATCTCCTCATCAACGCTCGTCGCGGTGATCGGATCGAGGCCGGTGGTCGCCTCGTCATAGAGCAGGATGCCAGGCTTGGCCGCCATCGCCCGCGCGATCGCCACTCGCCGCCGCTGCCCACCCGACAGCGCGGACGGCATCTTGTCGATGTGCTCCTGCAGGCCGACAAAGCCGAGGACCTCTTCGACCCGGCGCCGCACGTTGTCGAGCGGCAGGTCGGTCTCTTCGTACAGCTTGTAGCCGACGTTTTCGGCCACCGTCAACGAGTCGAACAGCGCGCCCTCCTGGAACACCATCCCGAGATGGGCGCGCACCCGCATCAGCTCGCGCTCGGTCATCGTGTCGGTCCGCTCGCCGTTGATCCAGATCTCGCCGCCGTCGGGTCTGAGCAGTCCGAGAATCAGCTTGAGGATCGTGGACTTTCCCGAGCCACTCGCGCCGAGAATGATCTTCGTGTGCCCGCGGTCCAGTATGAAGCTCACGTCTCGCAGGATGACTTTGTCGTCGAACGCCAGCGACAGGTTCTTCACCTGAATGGCCGGCCCGTCGTCGGCGACGGTTCGCTCCACAACGGAGTGCGATCGGATGTCGGTGACCATCAGTACAACGAACTATTGTCGCAGCGGGCGCCCTGCGGCGGCCCAGCACTCAGTACAAGAACGAAATGAGCACACGCGTGACGAAGAAATCGACGGCGATCACCGCCACCGAGGCGGCGACAACCGCATTGGTCGTCGAACGACCGACGCCTTGGGTGCCGCCAGTCGTCCGCAGACCGACGTGACAGCCGATCGTCACGATGACGAAGCCGAGACAGAACGGCTTGACGAGTCCCATCCAGGCATCTTCCAGATACAGCCCCTTGATGATCGACGACCAGTACACGCTCGACACGACGCGCAGCTGAAACACCGCGACCAGCCACCCGCCCACGATGCCCACGCCGTCGGAGATCACCGTCAATACCGGCGCCATGAAGAATCCGGCAAGCACACGCGGGACCACCAGCTTGCGGATGGGATCGGTCCCGAGCGCCCGCAGCGCGTTGATCTGATCGGTCACCACCATCGAGCCGAGCTCCGCCGCAATGCCCGATCCGACTCGGCCCGCGAGCATCAGCCCTGTCAGTACGGGACCCAGCTCCTTGACCATCGACGCGCTGATCAGTCGGCCGACCACCGGCCGCGCGCCGAACTGATCCAGCGTGATACCCGTTTGCAGCGCGAGGACGGCGCCGGTAAAGAACCCGGTCAGCAGGACGACCGTCAGCGAGCCGAGGCCGATCGAGTCGAACTGCTCGACGACATCGTGAAAGTAGAAGGGACGTGAGAGCGCGCCGCGAACCGTGAGAGCCTGCAGGCGCACGTACTCCTGCACCTCGAGCAGCGCGCGTTTGACCCAGTTCACCACCAGGGAGGCCACCGGCTATCGACCCGTCGCGAGCCCGGTCAGGCCCAGTTCGCGGGTCCGCAGTGCCTTGACCCGGTCGCGCAACGAGGCGGCGCGCTCGAAATCCAGATTCGCCGCCGCAGCTTTCATCTCCAGTTCGAGACGGGCGATCTCGGCGTCCAGTTCCGCCTGGCTCCGGAACGTTTCCTTCCCGTCACGTACCGCCGACGGCATCACGTAATCCGCCTCGTACACACTCGCCATGACATCGTCAATGGCGCGGACGACCGATTCCGGCGTGATGCCGTGCTCTTCGTTGTAGGACGCCTGCAGCGCCCGGCGCCGCTCGGTTTCCGCGATGGCCGATTTCATCGAGTCGGTCTTCGTGTCGGCGTACATGATCACGCGCCCATTGACGTTGCGGGCGGCACGGCCCGAGGTCTGAATCAGCGAGCCCGACGATCGCAGAAAGCCCTCCTTGTCGGCGTCGAGGATCGCCACCAGCGAGACCTCCGGCAGATCGAGTCCCTCGCGCAGCAGGTTGATCCCGACGAGGACGTCGAACGCGCCGCGACGCAGGTCGCGCAGGATCTCGACCCGTTCGAGCGTGTCGATATCGGAGTGCAGGTACCGCACCTTGACCCCGAGCTCCTGATAGTAGGTTGTCAGGTCCTCGGCCATCCGTTTGGTCAACGTCGTCACGAGGACGCGCTCACCACGTGCCACCCGTTCGCGGATCTCGCCCAGCAGATCGTCGACCTGACCGCGCACCGGACGCACGTCGATCGGCGGATCCATCAGCCCCGTCGGTCTGATCACCTGCTCGACGACGACGCCCCCCGCCGTCTTCAATTCGTACGGACCTGGCGTCGCCGAGACGAAAATCACCTGCCTGACCCGCTCCTCCCACTCCTCGAAGTTCAACGGACGATTGTCGAGCGCGGATGGCAGACGGAAGCCGTAGGCAACGAGAATCTCCTTGCGCGACCGGTCGCCGGCGTACATCCCCCGGACCTGCGGCACCGTCTGGTGGCTCTCGTCGACGACGACAATTGCGTCCTCGGGCAGATAGTCGAGCAATGTGGGCGGCGGCGCGCCTGCCGGCCGTCCCGTCAGGTGCCGCGCATAGTTCTCGATGCCGTGGCAGTAGCCGATCTCGCGGATCATCTCGAGGTCGAACATCGTGCGCTGATGGAGCCGCTGCGCCTCGAGCAGCTTCCCTTCGGACTCCAAGACGCCGCGATACCACTCGAGCTCCGCCTTGATCGATTCCACCGCCTGCTTCGTGCGGTCGCGTGAGGTCACGAAGTGCGACTTCGGGTAGACCGCCACCTTGTCGACGCGGCGGACCACCTTGCTGGTCAATGGATCGAACCAGGCGAGCTCGTCGAGCTCGTCGCCGAACAGTCCAATCCGCAGCGCGTGCTCTTCGTAGGAGGGCACGACTTCGACGATGTCTCCGCGAACGCGGAACGTGCCGCGACCGAATTCGATGTCGTTGCGCTCGTACTGAATCTCGACCAGCTTGCGGAGGATCTGATCGCGATCGATCCGCTGCCCCAGCTCCAGCGGAAGCAGCATCCCGTAGTAGGCCTCGGGCGAGCCGAGGCCGTAAATGCACGACACGCTGGCGACGATGATGACGTCGCGCCGCTCGAAGAGCGAACGCGTGGCCGACAGGCGCATGCGGTCGATCTCGTCGTTGATCGTCGCTTCCTTCTCGATGTACGAGTCGGTGGCCGGAACGTAGGCCTCGGGCTGGTAATAATCGTAATAGCTGACGAAATACTCGACCGCGTTGCGCGGAAAGAACCGTTTGAACTCCTGATAGAGCTGCGCCGCCAGCGTCTTGTTGTGCGCCATGACCAGCGTCGGGCGATTCACCCGCGCGATGACCTGCGCCATCGTGTAGGTCTTGCCGGAACCGGTGACGCCGAGGAGGACCTGATGGGAGTCGCCGCGGTCCAGCCCCTCGACCAGCTCCGGGACCGCATGCACTTGATCGCCGCGGAGCTCGAAGTCGCTGACCAGCTCGAATCGATCGTGGACGGACGGCATCAGGGCTGCGTCTCTACGGTATGCCTAAACAAAACATCGTACCACAGCCCGAACTCCCAACTCCCAATCTGAGTCTTGAACCAACTCCCAACACCGCGTGGCGGCCCGACTCCCAATCCGATGCCCGAGCCCACTCCCAAAGCTCCCCAGCGCGCGTTGGGAGTTGGTTTCAGCGTAAGAGACTTGGGAGTTGGGAGTTTATTTGCGGAAGGGAGCAAAGTATCCCTTGCGACTCCTGATGCGCAGGTCCTTGAGATCCGCCCGGCGCACGCGGATATCTACTTTGCGCCAGCGGCCGTCGTGTGCGGTGTTGGTCGAGAGATACCCGATGCTGTACTGCGCGCGAATCTGCGCGAGGATGCGGTCGTAGGCGTCGGAGATCTCCTTCATCGACAGCGGAAAAAAGGCCTGCCCACCGGTCTCCTCGGCGATCTGTGTCAGCCGCGTCCGCTGTTCGAACCGTACGCCGGTCGACTGGTGTTCGAGAAAGCCGATCGTGTACACCGTGACGTCCGACGCGCGAAGCGCGGTGAGCGCATCATTGAACGTCAGCGTGCTTCGCGTGTCACCGCCGTCGGTGAACAGCACCAGGATCGTTCGCCCCTCGTCTTCCGTCGCGCCCTCGAGATACACGCCCAGCGCGTCGTACATCGCCGTGAAGCCCTCGGGCTTACGCGATCGGATTCGCTCCACCATTCGCGCAAAGTTCTGCTGTTCGTACTTGGCGACCCTCACTTCGGTGTCGAAGTCGACCAGCGTGATGTCGCGCGCGTCGCTCAGCGTGTTGAGGAACTTGACGGCGGCCGAGCGCGCGAGCCCGATGTCCTCACCCATGCTGCCGCTGGTATCGAGGAGCAACCCGACGTGCAGCTCCGGCGCGCTGTCCGTTTCATCGCCGCGGGCGAACAGGCGGATGGTCTGCGGTTTGCCGTCTTCGAGAATCTCGAAATTGTCACCGGCGAGATCGGCGATGAAGTTGCCGCGCTTGTCGAGCACGGTGATACCGAGATTGACCAGCTCGGTTTCCGCGCGAAAGGTTGGTTGCTGTCCGCTCGGGCGAACAGGCACTACGGTCAGCATCGCCAGCGCGACGGCCAGGACGGAAATCCTAGAACACACGATACGCATTGATGCGAACCGCCTGCGTGCCGATCGTACCATCGGACCGCCGCCCGTTGATGCCATAACCCCACTCCACCGACCACAGCGTCTGCCACGGGCCACCCGCTTCAATCGCCACGCCGATTCCCGGATAGCCGCGCAGCCGGTCCCCGAATCCTGGATCGCGTACCAGCGCGGTATCGACGAACCCGTCAACGCGCCAGCCACGACCACTCCAGGTCGTCACCGTGCGCGCCAACCCGCCGCGATCATAGCGAAGGCTCGCCGTCGGATAGCCGTGCAGGCGGTTCTGGAACGTATCGATCGCATATCGGCTGAAGCGATCCAGGTTGACGCCGTCGACCCACTCGAGCTCGAGACGGGAGCTCACCTTGGGTCGCAGCCCTAGCGAGCGCACCGCAGAAGCGCCATACCTGGCCAACTGCGAACGCGATGGTTGCAACGCGTCGACCGGTCCCCACGACTGCCAGTGCTGCCGCCACGCCGGATTGACCCACGCCCGCACGTTCCATGCGCCACGTTGTGCTTCGAGTGCAGCCACCAGGCCGTGAACGATTGCGGCAGACGGCACGACGAATGTCGGCGCCGTCGTCTCGGCACGTGAGAAGGCAGTGACATCCAATGCATATCCAACGCGAGTGCGAACGCGCGCCGTGAGCGGCGTGACCAGCGCGACCGACGCGCGCGCCGGCCGCTGTTGAATGTTCTCGCCATACCGTTCGATGCCGCCGCGAAACGCTCGATCGTTGTAGCGCGCCGCAATCGCGAACGCCGACCCTTGCACCTGCCATCGTGTACGGGCAAGCGACGGGATGACCCACGACACCTGACCGACGCTGCCACCGACGAACGCGTTCACCTGCGCACCGGTGTTGAACAGGTTCAGATTCAGGTAACTGAGTCCCGCAAACGGTAAGGGCGTCGTGATGCCCGGGTCGAAGGTCACGCCAAATGCGACCGCCCGCACCACCTGGCCGCCGCCGTTAACCCGTCCGTTCGACAAATAGCGGAGCCCTTCCGGCGTGTCGCGCAGCATCACGTGTGACGACGCATACGCGTCGGTCAGTTGCATATCGAAATTCTCGGTGTTGATCTCGTAACGCGGGAGATCAACAGCGCGGTAAATCGGCGTGCGATGGCCAGGCCCGTCATACGTCTGGAACACGCGCGTGCGAATCGGCAGATGCGCCATCGACGTTCCAGCAGCAAATCGCCCGAAGTCGTCGATCTGGTCCGACGACACAATCGGGCCACGCAGGCCGGACTGGACGACCTGCAGCCGAAGAAGACCGAAATCCTCTTCATCGATCCAGATACGTCCTCGAGGAGCGCCAGGCGTGCGGGGTGTAAACAACAGGACGTACGCACGGCGGCCACCGACTTCCTCGTCGTCAGCGCGTGTGTATTCATACGCATCGGTCAGCATCAACGCCAGCGGAGGCGTGGCGATCCGTTCCGGTTCGAGCAGCGGCAGCCGTGGCGATCCGCTGCCGGCGGCAATCGATGCGCCATTGATCCGGATGTCGCGCTCTTCGATGTCCGTCTGAGTCCCGCGCGAGAACACGGTTGTCTTCGCCGTCACCGTGACCGGGGCGACCATTCCCGGCACCTCGAAGGTGATCGCCGTCGTGCCGCGAGCGATCGCGGAGTGAAGCGCGTCGGCCTGCTTGCGCTGCTGCGCCTGGTGTCGGGCCACGATCTCGGCCGCAGTCAGCGTCCGAACGCCAGTCACACTGGTTGCCGCGGACCGTCGCGCGGCAAACTCACGAAGCATCGTCCAGTCCGGATGCTCGAGAGGAACGACTACCCGTTCGGCTCCCGCGATCGTCGATGCCGCGACGAGATCGGAAAGCGAAGGCGATCGGGGAATCGACGCGTACCGCCAGCGCCCACCAATCTCCGCATCGACATAGGCCGATAACGGTTCCAGTGGTAGGCCGGCCTTCGCATACGTGCCGGCATCGACGGCGATGACGATGTTCGAACGCCGAGCCCGCAGCGTCGTGATGAACGTTCGGACGATCAGAATGAGCCGGGCAGGAGGCGCGTCGTTCACGACCGGCGGGTCGACGATGACGGCGTCCGCCCGGTCCAGGATGTACGGATCAACCGCTGCACCAGCAGGCACTCGCACGGCGCGCGATAGCGAGACCTCGTCGACCGAAGGCGCGATGCGCAGCGCCGCTTCATCGATTTCCAGCACGACACACGACACGCACGGCGGCCGGTCCATGGTCTGGCCTCGAGCCTGGCACAAAGGTCCAAGGGTCAGCCCAGCCGCGCTCAGCGTGGCTATAATGACAAGTTGGCGGGTATGAGCACGGTCCATAGGGTGGCGGCGGCGCTCAGTCGATGAGGTGCATTGCCGTGTGCCAGACGGAGCTGGCCATCAGGATGCTCGACGAGATCCTGTTGCCCAGCTTCGAAGTCGAGTTCCTCGTCGAGAGCAAGCCGCTGGCGCGACGCCTTCACGACGCCGGTCTCAACGTCGTCGGCGGTGACCTGCGGCGCACCGACACCTACCTCAAAGCCGACCTCACACCGGGCACCTGTATTGTCGTTGAGGATAACGGCCGCAAGAGTCTTCGCAAAGTCCTCGAGGCGGTCTGGAACGCGGGGGGCACGCTGGTCTATGTCCTCGGGGTGGGCGCGGCCGACTCCCGCAAACGGGAGGAGGAGCTGAAGGCGCAATTCCCCGAGCTGAATTACCTGGCGCTCTCGGAGTTGTTCGGCGGACCGCTGCTCACCGAGTTCAGCCGCTCCCTCACTCGCCTCCGTGTGCAGCAATATCAGCGATTCCTCAGCGACGCCGGCCGCATCCTCATCCTCCTGCACAACGACCCGGACCCGGATGCGATGGCCAGCGGTCTGGCGCTCAGAAACGTGCTGCGCCGCAACAAGCAGACGGCGGTGATCGCGGCGCTGCAGGGGGTGACCCGACCGGAGAACCAGCGGATGATGAATCTGCTGGACATCCACGTTGAAATCGTCACGCCAGCGCAGGTCCACGAATTCGAACGCATCACGATGGTGGACGTGCAGCCGCATTACTTTGCAGGCGCGATTGACCGGGTCGATCTGGTCATCGATCACCATCCGGAACAGGCGGGCTACACGGCGGTCTACAAGGACATTCGAGCGGACTATGGCTCGACCTCCACGATCCTGACCGAGCATCTCCGCGCGGTGGACGCCAACATCTCGGAGCGAACCGCCACGGCGATGCTCTACGCGATCAAGTCGGACACGCTGTTCTTCAACCGGCAGGCGAATCGGGTCGACATCGAGGCGTTCTCCTATCTGTATCCGCTCGCCGACGCCGCGCTCATCAAAAAGATGGAAGGCGCCGAGATCACGGTGGAGCGGCTCGACTACGTGCTGCGGGCGCGGCAGAACAGCCGCCTGCAGGAGCAGATCTTCTGTGCGTTCCTCGGGAACTCACCGCGCGAAGATTTCATCCCCTACGTTGCCGACTTCTACCTGCAGCTGGAGGACGTGAAGTGGACGATCGTGGCCGGCATCGTCAACGACACGCTGGTGATGTCGGTGCGCAACCTCGGCTACCAGCGCAACGCCGGCGAATTCGTCCGCAAGTATTTCGCCGAGATCGGCAGCGCCGGCGGCCATCGCGCCATGGCCAAGGCGGTCGTGCCGCTGCGCGCGTTCCGCGAGAAGTTCGGCAACCTGAGCGCGGATCAGTTCACCGAACGCGTGCTGGCGATGGCGCACGAGTTCCTGCACGAACGCGAGCACCATCATCACGTCGAGCGGCGCGTGATGGCGCGGGCGTAATCATTTTTGATCTTTGATCTTTGATTTTTGATTTGGTTCTGCTTCTGGTTCTCCGTGGGCCAGAAACGACATCGAAAATCGAAAATCACAAATGATTAGGTTCCCGATCGAAAGAGCGCCAGATCGACCGCCGCGCCCATCGCCTTGTAGCCGGCGTCGTTGGGATGCAGGTGGTCTCCTGAATCGTATTCAGCCTTGAACTGGGTCGGCGCGTTCGGGTCGCGTGTGGCGGCGTCGAAATCAATCACGCCATCGAACCCTCCGCCCGAGCGAATCCACTGGTTCACCGCCTGGCGTTTGGCCTCTCCCTCCGGCGTGAAATAGGCAGCCCCCTCATACGGCGTCAGCGTGGCGCCGTAGATCTTGAGACCACGTGTATGCGCACGCTGAATCAGTTGCTTGTAGCCGGCGATCAGATCGTCGGCCGACGGCGTGGGGTTCTGGCGCGCGATGCCGATGTCATTGATCGCCTCGAGCACGACCACGTGCGTCACGCCGGGCAGCATCAGCACGTCGCGGTCGAAGCGCGCCAACGAGTTCATCCCGGCGGCGGGATTCCCTTCGCCCAGGATCTGATTCCCCGCGATTCCAGCGTTCAGAACGGCGAACCGCGGACCGTTGCGCTGTTCGCCAAGTCGGCGCGCGAGCTCGTCGGGCCACCGGCTGTTCGTGTCGGCCGTCGATCGCGTCCCGTCGGTGATCGAGTCGCCAAACGTGACGATTGCCCCGGTTTGTCGCGGCGCCATCACCTCGACGCGCGAGATGAGAAACCACGACCGGGTCTGGGTGCTGGCGGCCAGGGTCGCCTCGCCGAGATGCGAACCCGTGGTCGAGACGTAATTCGTCTGATTGGCGCCGTTGTGCATCGTCAACGGCGACGGCCCGCTGCCAAGCTCGCCCGGCAGGTAGAGATCGATCGCCAGATCGGCGAGCGGCGGGACGACCAGATCGACCGGGTCGCTGACGGCAACCGCACCAGCCGGAATACGGAATGATGACCGGCCGCTGAAGGTCACCGGCCGATCCGATTGCGCGACGATTGCGGCTTCCTTGTCTCGAAGCGCGATGTGCGCGCCGCCAACGTCGATCGGTGCCGTCCCGAACGCGTTGCTCAACACAACTCTGACGCGATTACCGCCAATCGACGTGTGCACGATCTGCCGCAGCGTCTGGTTGTTGATGACGAGCGGCGGCGGCAGCGGCAGCCCGCCTTGACGGCCGGGCACGGCAGGCGCGGCAGGCGCAGCGGCTGGTGCTGCTGGTCCCGCGGCCGGCGGCGCGGTGCTTGGTGCAGCGGCTGGCGGCGGTCCGCCGAACCCTGGCTGTGGTACGGTGCCAGGCTGTGGACGCCCGACAACAGCGGTGGCCCAGGTCGCCACCCAATGATCGCCGCGGCCGTTCTGCGCGAACGCCGGCATCGCGATGAAGAAAGCGAGAGCAAGCACAATCGAGCGGAAACGACACGTGTGCATTGGCAATCCTCTGGTCGCGGATTGTAGCCGAATCCGAAACAGGCCACGTCAATGTGCAGGCGTTGCCACGATTTATGATGGGACGCTATGGCTCACATCCTCCAGCAGGTGCCGAAGGGCGAACGAGTCGGCATCGCGTTTTCCGGCGGGCTCGACACCAGCGCCGCGCTTCATTGGATGCGCGGCAAGGGCGCTATTCCATACGCCTATACTGCGAACCTCGGCCAGCCGGACGAACCTGATTACGACGACATTCCCCGCAAGGCCATGCAGTACGGCGCGGAAAAAGCACGGCTGATCGACTGCCGCGCGCAACTGGTGTCCGAAGGGATCGCGGCCATTCAATGCGGCGCCTTCCACGTCTCGACCGCCGGCGTGCCCTACTTCAACACGACACCGATTGGCCGCGCCGTTACCGGCACGATGCTCGTGCTGGCGATGAAAGACGACGATGTGCACATCTGGGGTGACGGGAGCACGTTCAAAGGAAACGACATCGAGCGTTTCTATCGCTACGGGCTCCTCGCCAACCCGCAGTTGCACATCTACAAGCCATGGCTCGATCAGGCATTCATCGACGAGTTGGGCGGGCGCGCCGAAATGTCCGCATACATGGCCGGAGCGGGCTTCGAGTACAAGATGGGCCTGGAGAAGGCGTACTCCACCGACTCCAACATGCTGGGCGCGACGCACGAGGCGAAAGATCTCGAGCAGCTGAACACCGGCGTGAAGATCGTGCAGCCGATCATGGGCCTTGCGTTCTGGCGCGAGGACGTGCACATTGCGGTGGAGGAAGTGACGGTCACCTTCGAAGAAGGTCAGCCGGTCGCATTGAACGGCCGGCGATCCACCGATCCTGTGGAGTTGATGGCCGAAGCGAACACCATCGGTGGCCGCCACGGCCTCGGGATGAGCGACCAGATCGAGAACCGGATCATCGAGGCGAAGAGCCGCGGCATCTATGAAGCGCCCGGCATGGCACTGCTCTTCATCGCCTATGAGCGCCTCGTGACGGGTATTCACAACGAGGACACCATCGAGCAATACCGCGACAATGGACGGCGATTGGGCCGGCTTCTCTATCAGGGCCGCTGGTTCGACCCGCAGGCGATGATGCTGCGTGAGACGGCGCAGCGATGGGTCGCGCGTGCGATCACCGGCGAGGTGTCGATCGAGCTGCGGCGGGGGAACGACTACTCGCTGCTTGATACGCGCAGCCCGAATCTGACGTACAAGCCCGAGCGGCTCACGATGGAAAAGGGCGAGCTGTTCTTCACGCCGCAGGACCGCATCGGGCAGCTGACGATGCGCAATCTCGACATCGCCGATACACGCGACAAGCTGGTGACGTATGCGCGTGCCGGTCTGCTGGCGACCGGACGCGGCACGTCGCTGCCACAGCTGCTCGAGGGTGACCAGAACGAGCTCGAGACGCCCGGTGAGTTGAAACGCTGATCCGCAGGCGACACTCGGTATGAACCACGGAGACCCGGAGGACTGGTCTGTTACATGGGTGAGCTCACGTCCATTCTTGTCGCACTCGCGCTGCTCCAGTTCGCGCAGACCGAAACGGGCGATCTGCGGGTGCGCGTGACCGATCCGAGCGGTCTTCCGCTGCAAAGCTCCGTCGAGCTTCTCAGCGAAGGCAATCAGTTCCGCGCCAAGTATCAGACGGACGCCTCGGGCGTGGCGCTCGTCCGGCGCCTGTCCTTCGGCAGCTACCGCGTTATCGTCAGCCGCGACGCGTTCGCGCCGTTTTCAACCGTCGTTCAGATCCAGTCGGCGCAACCGCTCGACCTGCCGGTCACGTTGAGCGTGGCCCCGCTGCAAACCACCGTCACCGTCCGGGCCGGCGAGACGCTGCTCGACACGCGTCAGACGGCCTCAGTGCAGCGCGTCGGCACCGACACCATCAGGACTCAGAGCCTGGCGCTGCCCGGTCGCGCGATTCCGGAGCTGGTCGACACGCAGCCTGGCTGGTTGATGGAGGCCAACGGCGTCCTGCACCCGCGCGGATTCGAATACCAGACGCAATATGTGATCGACGGGTTGCCGGTGACCGATAACCGATCGCCAGCGTTCGCACCGGCCATCGATGCCGAGAGCGTGCAGACGCTCAGCATCCGTACCGGTGGCTATCCGGCTGAATACGGCCGCAAGCTTGGCGGAGTCATCGAGGTGGTCACCTCCGATGCGGGACCGACCGGCTTCCACGGAAGCGCGGTCGGCTCGCTGGGGAGTTTCTCGACGCGCAGCGCTGATGCCAGCGCTGGATATCTCGGCCGACGTGCCCTGCTCGTGGTCACCGGCGGCATTGCTGCAACGGACCGGTATCTCGACCCGCCTGTCGAGGACAACTTCACCAACGATGGCGTCACGCGATACGGGTCGGCGCGCGTCGACGTGGATCTCACGCCGGCGGATCGCGCCGGCCTCATCGTACGCACTGGTACATCACGCTTTCATGTCCCGAACGAACTGACGCAGCAGGCGGCGGGTCAGCGCCAGGATCGCGACAACGACGAGAGGGCAGGCCTCTTTTCCTATCAGCACGTGTTTGCGCGTTCCGCGACCTCGGACATTCGCGGCATGGCCCGCGCCGTGTCGGCGACGTTGTCCTCGAACGCCGCTGCGGTGCCCATCCGCGCCGACCAGGATCGCGGCTTTCACGAGTTCTACCTGAAGGCGGCGACCAGCGGTCTCGTTCACGCGCACGAGTGGAAGATCGGCGGCGACGTCAGCCGTGCTCGTGTACGCGAGCGCTTCTCGTACGCGATCACCGACGTCACAGCGTTTCCCTCTGACGTACCGCCGGCGTTCGCCTTCGCCGATCGTCGCAGCAGTCACGAGCTGGCGTTGTTTGGCCAGGATCGGATCTCGCTTGGACCATGGACCGTCAACGGTGGACTTCGCTGGGACCGCTACGCGTTCGTGGTCGACGACCGGGCTCTGAGTCCGCGGCTGTCGGTCGCCTGGTCTGCGGTGAGCGACCTCGTGCTCCGTGCCGCATACGACCGCGCGTTCCAGACGCCGGCGATCGAGAACCTCCTGCTGGCCAGCGCACCCGACACGGAGCAGCTGCGGGCAAACGTCATCCATCTGCCGGTGCCGGCGTCGCGCGGAAACTTCTACGAAGCCGGCGTGGCGAAGGCCCTGCGTGGCGCGGTTCGTCTCGACGCCACCTATTACCACCGCTCCGCCGCCGAGTTCCCAGACGACGATGTGCTGCTCAACACGGGCGTCAGTTTTCCCGTGGCGTTCGCCGCAGCCACGATCGATGGTGTCGACCTCAAGGTCGATATTCCCGGGACGCGCCGGTTGTCCGGATCGCTCGCCTATTCGTGGATGCGCGGCGAGGCGCAGCTGCCGGTCACCGGCGGCCTCTTCCTCGATGACGATGCGTCGGAGCTGTTGACATCGGAGGAGACGTTTCCGCTGACGCAGGATCAGCGGCACACGCTGCGAGGCCGTGCGACGTATCGGATCGCGGAGCCGATATGGGTGACCGTGGCGACCGCCTATGGAAGCGGCCTGCCGTTCGAATTCGAGGGCGATCGCGATGAGGCGGAGGCGCAGTACGGCGAACGAATCCTCGACCGCGTGAACTTCGAGACCGGCCGCGTGCGCCCACGATTGTCACTCGATCTCTCGGCCGGGGTGAGACTGACCCGGTCCGACGCGCCGCGGCTTCGCCTGCAGGTCGATCTCCGCAACCTCACCAATCGCCTCGACGTGATCAACTTCGCGGGACTGTTCTCCGGAACCGCACTGGCGCCGCCGCGCAGCGTGGCAGCGCGGCTGCGGGTGGAGTTCTGATCCGCGTTCGCGGCGACAGTCACTCCTCACGAAGCACGGAGGCACGGAGAAGCGGAGACGCACGGCGGTCACGGGTGGGCGCCGGCCCTTCGGGCCGGCGACAGGGATCGAGAGGTCCATGGAAATGTACGCCTGGTGGAATTCTGAGGCGTACATTTCCATGGACCTCTCGATCCCTCACCGCGCGTAGCGCGGCCCACCCGCGACCGACTCAGCACCGCCGCGCGTCGGGCGGCTGGCTTCGCGCGGCCATGGATGAAGGCCGGCGTCACCGGTGTCCTCTCCGTGCGCCCTCCGTGCCTCCGTGCCTCCGTGGTTTGTGACAAGGATCAGGCGGTCGCGTTCAAAGCCTGCTCGACATCTCCCAGGACGTCTGCCGCCGCCTCGCAGCCCACGCTGAAGCGGATGAACCCTTCACTGATCGCGTCGCCTCCCCAGCGCGCACGCCGCTCGGCGATCGAATGCACGCCGCCGAAGCTCGTCGCCTCGCGCACCAGCGTCAACGCGCGCAGGAACCGGTCGGCACGAGCGCGCGTCGCCAGATCGAAGCTCACCAGGGATCCGAACGCCTGCATCTGTCGCGAGGCAATCTCGTGACCTGGATGTGAGGGCAAACCGGGATAGTAGGCGCCGGCGACGTCGCGACGATTGGCGAGCATCTCTGCGAGTTGCGCTGCGGTCGCACATTGACGCGTGACGCGAAGCGGCAGCGTCGGCAGCGATCGATGCGCCAGCCACACCTCCATCGGGCCGGGAATACTGCCGTGAATGTTCCGCCACTGCCGCAGCTGGGTTGCGCGTTCGGCGTCGGTGGTCGCCACGTGGCCGAGGACCAGATCGCTGTGACCGGAGATTGCCTTCGTATCCGACGCCACGACATAAGTCGCGCCGAGCTCCAGCGGCCGCTGCAGGTACGGGGTCGCCGTCGTGTTGTCCACGACGACGATGGCGTTGCGCGTTCGGGCCGTGTCGACGACGGCGCCAATGTCGCAGACGTCGAGCTGTGGATTGCTCGGCGTTTCGATCCAGATCACCCGCGCACCGTCGAGGACGGACGACCTCGCCATGTCCCGCGTTGGCACCTGTCGAATTTCGACGCCCAGCGATTCGAGCCACGTCGCGGCGAGCGAACGCACGTTGTAGTAGCAATCCGACGGCAGCACCAGCACGTCACCCCGGCGCAGCGTCACGCCCAGGACGGCACCCACCGCCGCCATGCCCGACGCAAACGTGATCGCCTGCCCGCCCTCGAGCACACCGAGCGCCTCCTCCCAGGCGGACCAGGTCGGGTTGTGATAACGCCCGTAGGTGAGCGCGTGCTCGGACGGATCGCCGGGCGTCGTGTAGGTGGACGAAAACTGCGGGCCCGCCAGGAACGCGCCGGGTTGTGTGGGCGCCCTGAAGCCGGCGTGAACGATCTGCGTGTCGCGCTGCATGGCTGCGATCATATGCGCCGTGCATTCGCGATTGTCCTGAGGACGACCACGAAAGTCGCTTCGCGAGCAAGACGAAGAGCACGAAGAATTTATGTGTGGTCGTGTTCTTCGTTTGTCGGGCGGTCGCAGCCGATTTCAGTGAGCGCCGCGGGTGCCGATTACAGCGCTGAGCGCCGGACATCCCGCTGTCGTTCCCGTGTGACCTCCTGGTCCACTCCACGGGGTGGCCGGTGCTCACCTGCATCGACCACACCGACCAGCGTCAGAGTGCTTTGCACCGGCGAGCGTCAGAAAGCATTGCACCGACCACAACGGGTGCCTCGCACCTCGGTTATTTCACTGATTCGATTCCCTCGGCGCACGCAAACTCGCGCAGCTCGTCGTTGGGCGGCGACGCCTTGCGGTAGCTGTAGGTCCGCTCCCACGGCTGCACCAGCGCCTTTGGATCACTGACGGTCAGTCGATCTTCGAGCACGCCGGGAGAGGCAAGCCGGATGCGCTCCTGCACTTTCAGCTGGTCGCTGTGCGGCGAGAAGCTGTCGAGCAGCGTATCGTCGCGGATACCGACCGTCTCCACCACCAGCGTGTCACCTTCCCAGTGGCCCGTCGAGTAGCCGGCGTAGGTCGGATCGTCGAGCACCTTCTGCGACGGCTTGCGCGCATCGAGGAAGATGCGCCGATACATGTCGTTCAACTCGCCGTAGATCGTGATCCTGTCCTTCGTCTGCTGCAGTTCCATGCCGTAATCCATACGCATCATGGCCGGCATCCCCGCAGGCAGGCAGCGCGCGATCGGGTCGTACTCGGAGGAGCCGGACATCCGCGACTTCCGCATCACTTCCCACTTGGCCATGTACTCCGCGGTGAGCTTCGGCGCATCCTCAGGGCGGCCGTAACGTCCGTCCGATACCGGCGCCGATCGCGTTGGCGGCGGCAACGCTCCGCGGCCGCGCGGCGCCGCAGCGCCGGGCGCGGGTGCGGCCGCTCCGGCGGGTCGAGCACCGCCGGCACGAGCGCCACCAACCGGCGGGCCAAACGGATTGATCGGGTAGTAGACGCCGGTGAAATCCGGCACAGCGCCAGGCGTCTGCGCGCGCACGATCGACGCGCGACCCAGGGCGACGAGCGACGCGACAATCAGCACGGCACCGAGGAGGCGATTAATAGTCATGAGCTCCGCCTATTGTTCCGGCGCGTTGGGAAGCACCGTGCCGTCGGCCAACGTGACGCGAGCGATGAGCGCGGTATGGCTGCCGTCCTTTGCCGGGCTGCAGTACACCGTGATCGTGTCGCCTGGATGGAGTGAGTTGCGCGTCCAGCCCGCGCGCCCGAGGACGCCGGGCGGCCGCCCCTCTACTTGCCACTCCTGCTTTCCGCCCTTGCCGTCGTCGACCGTCAGGAAGATCCAGGTGTGAGGGTTCGCCCACTTGAATTCTCTGACGGTGCCCTTCAGCTCGATGACCTTCTCGACGTCGAAGGCGGAGTTGCTGTGGTGCGGGAAGGCAGGCGAGGCGCTGACGATCGACACTGCCGCCATGAACGCGAGAAGACGTCTATTCACCATGATGCGCGGATTCTACTTCGGGTTGCCGTCCTTGACCTGCAGGCCACCGGTGATCCCCTGCACCTGATTGCCGGTCTGCAGCGCTCTCATTTTCGCGATTTCCGCCGGTGTGGCGACCTTTGGATCGACGTTGGCCTGCGCGCAGGTGAAGCCGCGCAGCGTGCATTCCGACGTCGTGTGCCTGATGCCGCGTTCCTGCATCATGCGCATCATCAGCGCGACAGCTTCCTCGTGCATGATCACGGCATTGTTGGGGACGAAGGTGCCGACGCCAATCGCGTAGTCGACCGGCATCAACGGCTCGACGCTCGCGCCAAAGGCACCGTCATTCTTCTTCCCGAGATCATAGGCGCCCAGGTCGGCGCCCTTGTCCACGAGATACTGAATGACTTTCGTGTGTCCGAGATTCGCGGATGCCATCAGCGCCGTGATCCCATAGTCATCGGCCTGATTGACGTCCACGCCAAGGTCGACAAACAACTTGACCACTTCGAGACGCTCCGTCTCCGGCTTGCCGCGGTGATAGCCCTGGATGAACGCAAGACCGGCCGCCGCCTCGAGCATCGTTTCGCCGTCTCGCGAGACGATCTTGGGATCGGCGCCGTAGGCCAGCAGCAGTTTGCAGAGTTCCAGATCGCCGGCAAAGGCCGCGCGCATCAGCGGCGTCGCGAAGACGATGCGCGGCGAGCCTTCACGCATGCGCGCGCGCGGCGTGTTGTTGACCAGCGCGTTCGGGTCGGCGCCGGCATCGAGCAGCTTCCTGATGAGCGGCAGAGGATCGGCCGTCACCATCCATGGAAAGTTCGGCGCCGTCTCCATGTTGCGGCGATCCACCGCCCAGAAGAGCGGCGTGAATCGCTGCGTGTCCGCCTGATTGACGTTCGACTTGGCATCGATGAGGAACGAGGCGACCTCGTAGTTGCCGTTGAAGATCGCGAGGCCGAGCGCGTTCTTGCCGTCGCCAGCCAGCGCATTCACCTCGGCTCCCGCGCCCACGAGCAGCTTCGCCGACGCGACATCCCCTTCGCGTGCCGCGAACATGAGCGGTGTCAGCCAGCCGCTGGCGAACTCCTCGATCGCTTGACCCTCCCGCGGAGCCATCGGTGACCGGCCTTCGAACCCACGCCCGTTGAGCGGCCGGACCAGATTGGAGCGGGCATTCACGTCGGCACCGGCGTCGATCAGCACCTTCACGGCATCGGGATGGCGTTCGGCGACGGCCCACATCAAGGGCGTCGTGCCACCCCATTTCTCCTTCGCGTTCACCTGCGCGCCCGCTTCGATCAGGACCTTCACCGCGTCTGGCGTGCCGGTCCGCGCGGCCATCATCAACGCTGAATCGCCATATTCGTTCAGCGGTACGTTCGGGTCCGCTCCCGCCTTCAGCAGCTTCTGGATCATGGCGGCGCTGCCGTTGATCGACGCCAGCTGCAGCGGCGTGACGCCGTCGCGATTGGCCACCGACACCTTGGCGCCAGCGGCAACAAGGGCATCGGCCAGCTCGAGATCGTCAGCGCGAACGGCCCAATGCAGCGCGGTCGTGCCATCCACCTGCGGCGCGTTGACGTCGACATTGCGCTGCAGCAGCGTACGGACGACGTCTCTCTTGCCGTTCATTGCCGCATCGGCGAGGGGACTGTTTGCAGCGAGGGCGTCTGCGCCGAGAAGCGCGAACGTGATTGTCAAGGCAACATGTGAAATGAAAAGCGGACAACGTGCACGGGAGCCACAGCCCTTGTGCATGTTGAACTTTGGGTTGTGAACTGCTGCAGACATGTGTCTACGTTCCTGCCTGGCGCTTCCTGACGTTCTGAAAGATCGTTGGCGTCGTCGCGTAGTTGTCGAGCGCCAGCGTTCCGGCGGCGCCGTCGACGATCACCTTGGTCGTCAGCGAGGCCTTGCCCTCACCGACGCCCTTTGCATCGAGATGCAGCTCGAACACCGTGAACTCGTAATCGGTCGGCGCGGCATTGGAAGTCAGCTTCCAGCCTGGTGAAAACGCGCCGAACCGGCGATCGGTCACCAGCACGATTCGCTCGCCCTCCGTTGCCGTCATGTGCCACGCATACTTGATCGAATAACCGGTGACGTCGGTCGTCCAGATGTAGCCAATGGTTGGCGCGCGGCCAATCGCTGCCGTCAGTGCCTCGATTGGCGTGGGCGGGGGCGCACCGCGTCCGCCGCCGCGACCGCCCCGCCCGGCTGCAGCTCCGCCCGCGCGAGCGCCGCGGGCAGCGGCCGAAGGGGCATCGCCAGCCGCCGCGCCATCACCGGCTGGCGCCGCCGCGGCCGGCGCCCCTTGTCCACGCGGCGGTGGATTCAGCGCCGTGAGGAGTGGCGTGCGTTCGTCATCGTTGGACCAGCGGAACAGCTGAATCCGAACCGGGGTTCCCGAATCAGCGACGTTGGCCGAAGTGGCTGTCAACTCGAGCCCGGTCGCCGCGGCTTTCTGAACTGACGCGGGGCCCGTCGGCGCCGGCGCCGCAGGCCGCGGTGGGCGCGTCGCGCGCTGCGCCTGAAGATGTGGTGAAAATGCCGCAATCGAGAACAGAACAATCGGGAGTATGAACGAGCGCATAAGCGTCAGTTGTTCGCGTTGGTACCCTTGGTTCGTCCCAGCCATTCCACCAGCTTCTCCAAATCTTCATCGGCGATCTGCGCGCCGCGCTCGCGCATGTCGACGATGACCACGCGCCAGGCATCGGCGCTGTTGCGCGCCTGATTGACGCGATCGGCCCCGTGACAGCGCGTGCACGCACGCTGAACCAGCGCCTCTCCTTCGGCATCGCTCAGATACGTGGTGATCTCTGGCGGCACATAGGCGCGCGGAAATGGCTTGGTCGTCGGCCCGAATCTGACGGCGAGCCAGTCGAGCAGCACCGCACGATCCTTCTCGGTGATCAGCGTCGCGAAGTCCTTGTGCCGGGCTTCGAGCAGCGCGTTCCACCCGGCGCGGTCGAGCGCGTTGTACGCGTAGTCGTCGATGCCGTGGCACATCGTGCAGTTCTTGAAGATCACCTGCCGAACGGGGCCGTCCGGTGGCTTCACCTGCGGGCGGGTGGGCTTGTTGCCGAACTGCGCACCCAGAGGCACGGCCGCGAGTATGACTAGGGTGGCCGCCGCCAACCACACCCTCATCGTGGCGCGGCGGTTTCCGCTCCCACAAACCACGGAGGCACTGAGCATCGGAGACGAATAATTCAAAAAGCCCCTCGTTGTTCGCGAACCATCGTCTTCACAGCGATGGCAGCGGCCCGGTGCTCGACCCGATGTGATCCTGTTCGATCCCGAACTTGTGCAGGATGCTGAGCAGCAGGTTCGACGTCCGCTGCTGGTTGTCCGGGAACACGATATGCCGGTTCCCCTGGAACGTCCCGTCGATGCCGCCGACCAGAATGACGGGCACTTTCTCGTGCGCGTGACGATGCGAGTTGCCCATGTTGCTGCCCTTGTAGATCAGCACGTGATCGAGCAGCGTGCCGTCGCCGTCCTGCGTCCTGGCGAGCTTGTCGCAGAAGTACGCCAGGTTCTGCACGTGATAGCGATTGACCTTGGAGTAGTTGGCGACGTTCTCCGGCTTGTCCCCGTGATGCGACGAACCATGCCAGCCGCCGTTGAATCCGGATTCGGGGAAGCTCGACCCGCTCAGATCGCGACCGAGCATCAGCGTGGCCGAGCGTGTGATGTCACCTTCAAAGGCCAGCGCCATCAGGTCGTACATCAAACGGAAATGAACGTGCTTGCTCTCCGGCAACCCAAACGGCACGTCGGCCGACGGCTCCTTGACCGAGTTGTTCATCGCGATGGTGATGCGGCGTTCGAGCTCACGGATGTTGTCGAGGTACGTGTCGAGCCGCGCTTGATCGCCGGCGCCGAGACTCTTCTTGAAGCTGACGAGCTCACGCGTGACCGAGTCGAGGATGCTGGCGTTCTCCTTCCGCCCGCGCAACCGCTCCTCGGGGTTGGTGCCATCGCCGAACAGCCGCTCGAACACGACGCGTGGGTTGACCTGTGTGGGCAGCGGCTGCGTGGCCGATGTCCATGACACCGAATTGGTGTAGGCGCAGCTGTAGCCCCAGTTGCAATTCCCGTAGTTCCCGTCGTCTTCGATACCGAGCTGAATCGAGGCGAGGATGTTGTCCTGCCCGTACTTGTTCGCGATGATCTGATCGATCGTGATCCCGAGGAATGGGCTGACCGCGTTGCGACGCGGCCGCGCGCCCGACAGCAACACGGCGCCGCGCGCGTGATCGCCGCCTGGCTCCTCGGTGGTCGCCATCGCTTCGGGGATGTCGAGACCGGTGACGAGCACGACCCGGTTGCGCAACGGCTCCAGCGGCTTGGTGATGAAGGAGAAGTCGAAGTCCTTCCCTTCTTTCGTCGGGCTCCAGTAGCCCGGTGCCGCACCATGCGGATGCCAGATGCCGACGAAGCGCTTCACCGGCGCGGCGGCCGACAGCCGCAGCGGCTGCAGCGCGGGCACCATGGCGTCGAGCAGCGGCAACGCGAGCGTTACACCCGCGCCTTTCAGGAAGGTGCGCCGAGCAACGTGCTTCTTCGTCAGGAACATGGCGGACATCCTTCGCTGGTGACGAACCACAGAGGCACAGAGACACATACGTCTTCTCGTCGAAAAATGAGCCTCTGTGTCCTCTGCGTCTCTGTGGTTCGTCCGAGGGTGAACATCGTGACTACACCGCTCGTTAATTCGTACTGGTTGTGTTCGGCTCGGATTTCACTCGCATCTGGAACTGCTGGCTCTTCACCACCGCCAACACAATCGCCGAGAACCGGTTGTTGTGCTTGCCGACCTCACGCGCGATCGCACGGATGGTCGGCATGTCGTAGTACTCCATTCCGCGGCCGGTGCCGTAGGTCATCATCTTTTCGATGAACATCTGCACGAACTGCGGCGAGTATCGCAGCAGCGCGGTGCGGAGCCCCGTCGGTCCGTTCACCTGCTGGCCGTCATAGAGCTGCACGGAGGCATCGATCGGCGTGCCCCCTCCGCCGCCTTGCTTGTCGCGCCACTTGCCGTCGGCATCGAGATTATCGAGCGCGAAGCCGATTGGATCCATGATCATGTGGCATCCGGCGCACGCCGGTGCGCGGCGATGGATCGTCATCTGCTCACGTAATGTCAGCACTTTGCCCGACTTGTCGTTCGAATCCTCGAGCGGCGGGACGTTGGGCGGCGGCTCCGGCGGTGGCGTGCCGAGAATGTTTTCGAGCACCCACGCACCGCGCTTCACCGGTGAGGTGCGGAAGTTCTGCGTGAACGCGATCGAGAGAAACGCGCCCTTGCCGAGCAGGCCGCGCCGGTAATCGAGCTCCGGCGGCAGCGTGATGCGGCGGAACTGCGACCCGTACACGTTCGGCACGCCGTACTGTTTCGCGAGACGTTCGTTGACGAACGTGTAGTCCGCGGTCAGCAGGTCAACGACGTTGCGATCCTCGCGGATGATGCTCTGGAAGAACAGCTCGGCCTCGCGTTTGTACGCCTGCCGCAGCTCGTTGTCCCAATCCGGGTAGTACACGCCGTCGGGTGAGGTTGCCGGCAGGTTGCGGAGATAGAGGAACTGTTGGCCGAAGTTGGTGATGAGCGCGTCCGAGCGGGGATCGGCGAGCATGCGCGTCACCTGTTGCTCGAGCACACGCGGGTTGCTCAAGCGGCCCTGACTCGCCACAGTGATCAACTCGTCATCGGGGATGCTGCTCCAGAGAAAGAACGACAAGCGCGAGGCCAGCTCGAGATCGGTAATGCGGAACGGTTGCCCGGTCGGGACGTTGAACGGCTCGCGCTCGCCGCGGACGAGGAACTGCGGGCTCGCCAGCAGTCGGCGCACGGCGAGCTCGATGCCGTCCTCAAAGGAGCCGCCACGACTGCCCTCGCGATAGAAGTCCATCAACGTCGTGAGATCCGACGCCGTCGGCGGCCGCCGGTACGCGCGCCGCGCGAGCGTCGTCAGGATCCGCCGCGCGCACGGATCTTCGTCCGTCGTCGTTGCCGGCCGGCAACTGAAGATCTTCCGCCGACTGCGGGAGTCCTCAGGGCGCTGCGGATTGAATGGACCCTGAATACGCAGGAAGCCGATGGCCGGGTAGTACTCGAGTTGGGGAATGGCATTGTTCTCGAGCGACTTCCGGTCGTACTGCCGGATCATGTCCAGGCTTGGACGATAGTTGGTGGCGAGGAAGGTGGCACCGACCAGGCGCGATCCGGCCTTGACCGGCAGCGTGACCGCCAGTGTGCCGTCGTTATCGGCCTGCATCCCTGAACTGAGCCCGACGCCCTTGTAAGTGAACACGTGGGTGCGCTCGCCGTCGATGACGATCTCGAGCCGCTCGTTTGGAATGAAACTGCCGACGCCGAAGTTCTGAATCGAAAACCTGTATTCGCCGTCCGCCGGGAATTCGTGCCGCACCATCAGACCACCACGCGTCCCGAGCGGCAGCCCTTCGATGTGCATGTTCTGCGACGCGTCGTTGGTCGCCAGGTACGTCTTCTCGGTCGGCGTTTTCCAGTACCCCACCGCCATCCGCGCAATGCGCGTGGCGGCCGTGGTGTAGGCCTCGAGCAGCGTCGGAGAAATCGTCAATGAACCAGCGACGTTATCGAACCCGCGCGCCGAATCGTCGGACGGCAGCAGCGAGACGACATCGACGTCGAGATCGAGCAGGTCGCGAATGGCATTCGCGTATTCCGTGCGATTGAGTCGATGCAGGACGACGGCGCCAGGCATGACCGCGCCTGCCGCGTGCCGATCGATCTCGGATTCGAGGAAGTCGCGAAGGCCGTTGTACTCCTCGAGTGAGGGGCGCTTCATCGAGGGCGGCGGCATGACGCCCGCGCGCAGCTTGCGCACCACACGCTCCCACAACTCGGCGTGATCGCCAATCGTGGCCAGGTCCGCACCCTGCAGCGACAGGTTCGCCGTCTTGGCGCGGTCGTTGTGACAGGTCACACAGTACTGATCGAGCAGCGCACGCTGCGTTGCCGCCACCGCGGGATCGGTGTTGAGGCCGGCGGGTGTGGGTCGAGCGGCTGCCGGCGGGCTCGTGCGCACGCGCCGCGCAGTCGCGGCGCCAGCGCTCGGTCGCGCGGCGGCATCACGCGAGGCGGGTCCCGGACGAGGCGTCTGCGACGACTGGCCTGCGAGTGTCGCCACCGAGACGCCGACAAAGGTGGTCAGCGCCAGCGCGAGCGCGAGGGTCGCGGGGCGATTCCGCGTCATGGATCCGCCGAAGCGTCGCATATTCAGCCGTTTCCCGCAACTTCGATAACAGCTATTCGACTGTCGAATAGGCCGCGGCGGCCGGGCTTCCCGGTGGCAACGTGTCGCGCCGGTCGTCCTGGAAAATGGCGATGAGCTGGTCGCGCAGCCACCGGTTCCGCGGCTCGTTGTCGAATCGCCGGTGCCAGTGCAGCTTGAGGTCGAAGCCGGCGATGTCGAAGGGCGGGAACGCCACGGCAAGGTGGGGCGACATGGCCGCAAACTGTCTCGCGGCCGCATACGGAATAGTCGCAATCAGGTCCGAGTGCGCGAGGACAGACGGGACGCCGAGAAAGTGCGACGCATAAATGGCGACCTTCCGGTAGAGTCGCCTGCGCCTGAAGAAGCGCTCCAACACCTCCTGACTGCGCCCCTCTTCGCCAACGACGATGTGTTCGGCGGCGAGAAAGGCCTTGACCGACAGCCGCTCGGCGCGCAGCGGATGATCGGCGCGCATCAGGCACGCGAAGCGGTGCGTCGACAGACGGCGTTGCCGGAAATTCTTCGTCGCCAGCGTCGGGAAGTAACCAACGGCGACATCCACGTCGCCCGTTTCCAGTTCGTGGGCGAGCTGGCTGGGCGCAACCGAGACGGACCTGATCGCGCAGTTCGGCGCCTGCGCGCGCAGCGGACCCATGATCGTCGGCAGAAAGGCCATCTCGCCGACGTCGGACAAGGCGAGCGTGAACGCGCGCGTGCTGGTGACGGGATCGAAGGGCTGCTTCTTGAGCAGATCCTCCTGCAGGCGCGCGATCAACGGCCGCGCCGCCTGCACGATCGCATGCGCGCGCGGCGTTGGCGTGATGCCGGTCGGAACGCGAATGAAGAGCGGGTCATCGAACGCCTCGCGCATCCGCCGCAGCGCCATGCTCACCGCCGGCTGACTCATGCCGAGCACGCGCGCCGCGCGACTGACGCTCAGTTCGTCGTAGAGCGCAAAGGCGATCGGCAGCAGGTTGAGATCAGGCGGCTTGGTCGGCACGGGGCGAATTCTAGCTCCCTCGCGCGGCGACGGACTCGATCACGAACGACAGAGGCTCAGAGGCACAGCGGCGAGCACGAGGAGCACGAAGACGTTTTTGGCCACAAAGGACCCCAAGAGCGAGGCTCGACGCGGACGGCCTGCAAAGCAGGCCGTTACGTCAGGGTCACTCGTGACGAACGAGCAAAGCTGTCGACAAAAACACGCGCTTGTTCGTTCGTCACGAGTGACGCTGACACGCCGCTGCGCGGCGCCGCGTCGAGCCCTATTCAAAGAGCGCTAAGCTTTTTTCGTGGCCTTTCTCTTGTGACCTTTGTCTCCCTGTGTGGCTAAACCGTTCTTGGTGCTCTTGATGGCGAGGCTGATGGTTGCATCACAATAGGCAGGCCAACGGTTTGCACGTCGAGGACTCATGCGAATCGGGATCCTGACAAACGAATACCCACCGTATGTCTATGGCGGGGCGGGTGTGCACGTCGAATACCTCACGCGCGAGCTGGCGGCATTGGATGAGGGGCGTCACACGGTGGAGGTCGTGTGTTTTGGCGATCAGCACGACAGCCGCGGATCGCTCCACGTGCAGGGGGTGCAGCCGCCGATCGATCTTCCGGCGCATGATCCGCGGCACGCGAAGCTGCTGGCGACGTTCCTGCAAGACCTGATGATGACGGGCACGCTGGCACAAGTTGACATCGTGCACTGTCATACGTGGTACTCGCATCTTGGCGGGCTGTTGACGAAGTACCTGCAGGCGGTGCCGCTCGTCCTGACGACGCATTCGCTGGAGCCGCATCGCCCGTGGAAGGTGGAACAACTCGGCAACGCCTATCACGCCTCGAGCTGGGTCGAGCGCACCGCCTATAAGAACGCCGACGGCGTCATCGCGGTGTCGGAAGCGATGAAGCAGGACGTGCACGATCTGTACGACGTGCCCGACGATCGGATTCGTGTGATCCACAACGGCATCGACCTGCAGCAGTACCGACCCACGCCGAATCCCGATGTACTCCGCGCACACGGAATCGACCCTGATGTGCCGTACGTCCTCTTCGTCGGCCGCATTACCCGGCAGAAGGGGATCATTCATCTGGTCAACGCGATCAAATACGTGCATCAGGGCGCACAGATCGTGCTCTGCGCTGGTGCGCCCGACACGCCTGACATCGGTCGCGAGATGACCGCGGCGGTCGAGCGTGCGCGCGCCGATTCGCCACATCGCATCATCTGGATTCGCGAGATGCTGCCGAAAGAAAAGGTGATTGCGCTCTACACACATGCGGCGATCTTCGTCTGCCCGTCGGTGTACGAGCCATTCGGCATCATCAACCTCGAGGCGATGGCGTGCGAAACACCCGTCGTCGCATCACGTGTGGGTGGAATCCCGGAGGTGGTCGACGATCACGAAACGGGATTGCTCGTGCCGATCACGCCGCTCGGCGGCGACGACGTCGAGCCGCGCGATCCGGATCGGTTCTCGCGCGATCTCGCCACCGCCATCAACGTGTTGCTCGACGAGCCGGCGCGGCGCGAAAAGATGGCCGCCAAAGCGCGCGCCCGCGTCGAACATCAATTCGGCTGGAGCAGCATCGCGCGCCAGACGCTCGACTTCTACGAGTACACCCGCGCCGCCTTCGAACGCCGACGCCGCGCGGCATAGGGTCGTGGCGAACGATCCGAACGCATTTTGCCGTCCATCACCAAAAACGGTCCTGCCCTTTGCAATCGCGCGTCCCGAGCTCCTCTCGGTTTACGCACATGAATACTGCGCAGGTGCCGGACGACCATCTTCCGCTCGCATTCCGCGCTCTGGTCGAGGGGCACCCGCCCATTGAGCCGGTAGCGCTCGTCGTAGCGCACCCTGACGATGAAGTGATTGGAGTCGGCGGCCAACTGGCACGCTGGTCCCGGAATCTGCTGTGCGTGTATGCCACAGACGGGGCGCCCGCCGATGGCGCAGACGCACGATGGGCCGGCTTCCCCAATCGCGCGGCGTACGCGCAGGCGCGAGCGGCCGAGTCGCGCGACGCGCTCGATCGGGCAGGCATCGGCGCGAACCACATTCATACGCTTGGATTCGCCGATCAGGAACTCGTATTTGCGTTGACGAAGCTCGACGCGGCAATCGAGAGGCTGCTCGCGCAGATTCGGCCCGCGATCGTTATTACCCACGCGTTCGAAGGCGGACATCCGGACCACGACGCGCTGGCGCTCGTACTGGCCACCCTCGTCGCGCGGCGGCGAGCGCGAAACGAACACGCGCCGCTCCTCGTCGAGTTCGCCGGGTACTGGGAGGATGCGTCCGGCGCTCTCATCACGAACCGTTTCGCCTCACCGGCCATGGGTGGGGAGCGGCAACTACGGATGAGCATTCCTCATCGTCAACAGAAGGACACGCTGATGGCGTGTTTCCAGACGCAGCAGCGCGTTCTACATTCATTCAACAGCCGCCAAGAGTGGATCCGGCCCGCGCCCGCCTACGATTTTCGCGCCTTACCGAATCAGGGCCGCGTCTGGTATGAGCGCTTCCACTGGGCTGTGTCCGGTGAGGAATGGCTCCGGCTGAGCGCGGCGTACCTCGATCGGACGCCAACGCACGGGCCGTTGCGCCTCGTATGCTGACGGTCCTCACGGTGGGCTCTCCGCTCGCCCCGATGGGAGCCGATGCGATCGGCGGCGCCGAACTCGCGCTGGATCAGCGGCCCGCCTTGGTGATTTCGTCGCGCATCCGCTGTTCGGCCTCGCGCAACTCCGGCGTGAGCTCGTCGCCGAAGTCCTCTGCCTCGAACACCTGACGCAGCTCGACTTCGCCCTCGCCTCCCATGTGTACGTCGGGGTCGAAGGGAATCTTCTTCGCCCACTCGATCGCCTCTTCCCTGGACTTGACCTTGATGATCCAGAAGCCGGCGATGAGCTCCTTCGTCTCGGGGAACGGGCCGTCGATCACGGTCGGCTTGCCGCGCGAGAACCGAACACGCGCGCCCTTCGAGCTCGGGTGCAGTCCTTCACCGGCCAGCAACGCACCGGCTTTCATGAGCTCTTCGTTGTACTTGCCCATCGCCTCGAGCGTCTTCCGTTCCGGCAGCACCCCCGCTTCGGTGTCCTTGGTGGCCTTGAGAATCATCATGAATCGCATTGTCGACCTCCTCTTGATGACGCCTTCTGGGGCTTGGTCGAAGGGCGAGGGACGGGATCGACACGGACGGGAAATCCAAATCCCAAACTCCAAATCCCAAATCCCAAATTCCGAGTCCCAAACTCCAATCCCAAGGCACGAGGTCTGGATTGGGGTTTTGGGGTTTTGGGGCCTTGGGATTTGGGATTTGGGATTTCTCTCGCGTCAGGGAACAAACGGGCTGGATCGATCGACGATCTCGTGCTCGCCGACCATCAAGGTTGGCGCGTAATTGGACTCCTGGCACACGTACTCGAACAGCTCGATGTCGGGCTGCCACACGAGGTTCGTACGGCCGCTGACCGGCGCCGTGTACGCTCCCGGATCGTCAACCGTGAGCTCGTAGCGCATCGTTCCGAACTCGGTCCTGCTGAAACGCTCGATGGTGTGCAGTGCGCTGGTGTGCGGCAGCGTGCCGCGGTCCTGCCAGAAGTCTTCGTTGTAGCCAATCGTATCGACGACGAACGTGTCGCCGTCCCACCAGCCGATCGAGTGACCGTAGAACTCGGGTGTCGGATTGGCCGGATGCGTGCGGCCATCCGTGTAGACGGTGCGATACGTGTGCGGACCGCCGATGTCGAAAATGTACACGCGCTTCAGTTCGGGCAGTTCGACGATCTCGACACCGTAGGGCGTGAGGAACTGACGCGCGACGCCCGACGGTTTACAGCGCGTGTGCGGCTCGAGCGGTTCGCGGCGACGCGCGGCAACGATGGCGCGCGCCCAGTCGTGATACGGCACGTCCTTGAGACCAAGCGGATTGGGAATCACCGGGCCCGGCAGCCACAGCCCTTTGTCCTTCTCGGTCGCACCGAGGATCACACGTCCGTCTGCCGATCGCGGCGTGGGACGCGCGTTGCGCTTGCGCAACTCCTCCGCGGCGCGCCGCTGCGCTTCCTGATCGCGTTGCTGATCGTTCCGACCGCCCTGCGGCACCCCGACCTGCACCGGTGCCGGCCCCGTCCGCGGCGGTTGCTGTTGCTCCTGTTGCTGCGCGTGCGCCACGGCGGACAACAGACCAACAACGGCCAACCCCGCACAAACATGAATGGTTCGCTCGATCATGGCGGGGATCGTAGCATGCGAACCTGAGCCGCGCCGCATGCGCACGCCAACCACGGCAGAGGGTATTGCACGACAGGCGTCAGCGGCCCTTGCACCGACGAGCGAAGCGGGCATTGCACCGACGAGCGAAGCGGGCATTGCACCGACGAGCGAAGCGGGCATTGCACCGACGAGCGAAGCGGGCATTGCACCCACCGGCGAAGGAAGTGTCTACTCCTGCCGCGGCCCCAGCCACACGCCGTCGCACTGCAGGCACGCGTACCACATGCGGCGATAGCTGGAGAACTCGAAGCTGACTGCGCCGGCGCGACCACACGTGGGACACGCGGTATCGGGCCACGTGCGATTGGTGCCGTGTTGCAGCAGAACGGCTGCGGCTCGACGTGCCGCTGGTGTGAGCAGCGTTTCACGGACGAGACGCCCGAGACGGGCAGCCGCGAGGTTTGGCGCAAACGGCTTGAGCAGCACGCCGTCACAGCCGGCCTTCAGCGCGACAGGCACGCGCTCCGGCGCTTCGGTGACGACGAGCACGCTGGTCAGTCCCGTCTGGTGGGCGGCCGTGTGAATGGCACCAACATCGAAGTGCGGCAGATCGATATCGAGGGCGACCACGCGCGGACGCGAGCGCTCGATCGTCCGCACGGCGTCGGCCGTGTTCTGTGCCGTCAATCGTGTAAAGCGCGACGTGCTGAATCGATCGACCTCTGTTGCGGCAACGGCGAGCAGCAGGATCGGGCGCCGATCGGCAGTGACCTGCGACGCCCCTGGAGAAATAGGGGGCAGCGGCTCCGAGTACGCTCGTGGTGGCAGCATTAATCAGGGTCCTCTCGTGTGAAGTGTGGCGACACAGGCCGCTCGGCATACCCAGCCAGAAGCGAACGCGTCTGCGCAGTCAGGCGTCGGGCGCGGGCAACGGTGAGGCGAACGTCAGCAGCCGAGCGTCGGCACGATTCCACCAGATCCGCCGCATCTCTAGTCGCGACCATGTCCCGCAGGACGGAATCGCGCGGCGAATCAGTGCTCACGATCGCTCCTCGATCACGCTCGACACCACTCTCGACAGCGCGTCAGGGAGACATGGTTTCGCGACGAACACATCGCACCCGGCACGGGTGGCCGCTTCGCGATCGTGCTTGAACACGTAACCGGTGACAATCACGACCGGCACCTCTCTGGTGTATTCGTTCTGCTTCAGCCGTTCGGTAAGATGGAGGCCGTCTTCCTCACCCGCAAGCCGGATGTCAGTGACAATTGCGGCGGGAGCGCGCTCGGATGCGAGCCGAAATGCCTCGGCCGCCGTGCTCGCCTGCAACGTACAAAAGCCCTCGCGGTGCAGCGACTCTGCATACATTTCGCGTTCATCGGACGAATCGCTGATGAGGAGAATGCGACGGGGAGGCGCGGCGTTCATGCGCATAACTTTCCCGCCCCCGTCGGCGTGATGCTATTGGGGAAATCCCGTACCTCTAGAAGACTTCCCCGGGCTCCGCGGTTTCGCCGGCAAAGCCCAGCCATCCCTGCAGGACCGCGTATTTGACGACGTCGATTCTGCCGTGCAGCCGGAGTTTGCGCATGGCGTTGGCTTTGTGGACTTCGATCGTCTTGACGCTGACGCCGAGCAGCGTCGCGATCTCCTTGTTGCTGTGACCGAGCGCGACGAGCCGCAGCACTTCGGTTTCCCGTTCGGTGATTCCAGGCGCACGGGAAAGTCCTCGCCGTCTGCCGTTTTCCGCACGGTCAGTGAGGCTGGAATCCATGTAGCGGTCACCGCGGGCGGCGGCGCGAATCGCGTTGAGGAGCTGGCGCGACGCGCTCTGCTTGAGGACGTAGCCGCAGGCACCGGCGCCGATCAACGCCTGCACGTATGCCGGATCCGCGTATCGGGTCAGCATCACGACGGCCGTACTCGGCGAGCGCCGTTGCATCTCGCGCGTCGCCTGTAGTCCGTTCATCTCCGGCATCGCTACATCGACGACGGCAACGGCAGGCTTCAGCGCTTCGGCACGCGCCAGCGCCGCGCGCCCGTCCCCCGCTTCCCCGACCACCTCCATGTCGGTTTCTGCGTCGATGAGCATCTTCAGACCATGCCGCACGGTTTCGTGATCGTCGGCGATCAGAACGCGGATCTTCTTCATGCCTGTTGCTGCGCCGCGGTCGCGATCGCACACCGCAGGAAAATCGTCGTGCCTTGACCGGCGGATGACTCGATCTCGAGCGTCGCGCCGATCAGCGCCGCCCGCTCGCGCATGCCGGCCAGTCCGAGCCCATTGTCCTGCACGTCCCGATCCGCCGGGTCGAACCCGATGCCGTTGTCTTCGACGACCATGACCACCGCTGTGTCGCGCCCTTCGAGCAGGATGTCGACGCGTTCGGCATGCGCGTGCTTGAGCACGTTGTTGAGCGCCTCCTGCGCGACGCGGTAGAAGACGATCTCCGCCTCGCGCGACAGCATGCCGCTCTGGAAGCCCTCCGCGCGGAAACGGCACCGGACGCCGGTGTGCGCCGACCATTCCTCCGCATAGCGGGGCAGCGCGGCCGCCAGGCCGAGATCGTCGAGCGCTGTCGGACGTAATTCCCACGCCAGGAAGTCGACGGCGCTGTCGAGCCGTTCGGCCGTCTTGAGCGCGGAATCCACGTCTTCCGTTTCAGTGCAGCGGGTGCGGTGGCGCTCGAGCGTCAGCCGCAGCGTCGTCAGCTGCTGACCGAGCTGATCGTGGAGGTCGCGCGCGATTCTCGTTCGCTCGTCTTCCTGCGCCGTGACGACCTTGCGCAGGAGCGCCGTGACGCGGTCCTGCGCCTCGGCGTGGCGCGACACTTCGGCGCGCAGGTCGACGGTCCGTTGCTGCACCCGCTGTTCGAGTTCGGCACGCGCCTGCTGCAGCGCCATCTCCGCACGGCGCTGCGATGTCAGGTCGCGCGCGATCTTGGCGAACCCCTGCTCGTCGCCGAGCGCGGTCGTCACGCCGCTCGAATAGAACCGGCTGCCGTCCCTTCGCAGGTGCCACCGCTCGTCCTCCGCCCGCCCGCGCGCGCGCGCCGTCGCCAGCTCCTGTGCCGGCACTCCCGCGGCGCGGTCCTCGGGCGTGAAGAGCAGCTCGATGTTCTTGCCGACGATCTCGTGGACTCCATATCCAAACACCCGCTCCGCCCCTGAATTCCACGCATCAATGGTCCCGTCGGTGGTCATCGTGAAGATGGCATAGTCGACGGCACTCTCGACCAGCAGACGCAATCGCTCCTCTCCTCTGCGCATCCGCTGCTCGGCTTCCCGCCGGGTCGTGATGTCCTGAAAGGTGAGCGCCACGCCCTCGATGCGATCGTCGACCGTTCGATACGGGACGATCCGCAACGAATACCAGCGTCGGTCGCGCGTCTGCACCTCGCGCTCGATTGATTGCAGACGATCGAGCACCTTCGCCACGTCCTCGTGGAGTTCGGGGTACTCGATCCGGTTGGTGATATCCGACAAGCGGCGGCCGGCGTCGGTCGGCAGGAGGTTGAAGATCTGCTGCGCGCGCGGCGTCGACAGCTTCACGCGCAGTGCCTTGTCGAGAAAGATGGCGCCGATGTCGGTGGCGTTGATCAGATTCTGGAAGTCGTTGTTGGTGAGGCCGAGCTCCTCGATCTTGATCTTGAGCTCCTGGTTGACGGTGGTCAGCTCCTCGTTGACCGACTGCAGCTCCTCCTTGCTCGTTTCCAGTTCCTCGGCCGCCGAGCGCAGCTCCTCGTTCATCGCCTGCAGTTCTTCGTTGGCAGCCTTGGCTTCCTCCGCCTGTGTCTCGTACTGTTCGACGGTCAAGCGCAACTGATCTCGCACTCGAGCGAACTCCTCATCCAGATGCTCGGAACCGGCGGCCGAAGCCGCGACGCGCACGGCCGGTTCCGCCGCCGGCGTCGCTCCCACGTCCTCGAACATCACGACAAAGTACGCCGGCCTGGGGGCGGTATCGCGGAGGATAGGACGGACGATGATCTTCATCATCGTGTCGCCGCCGGGCGAGGACAGCCGGGCACCTTCCACTTCGACCGCCTGCCGCTGCTCACCGGCTTGATACAGCGCCGTCCTCACGTCGCTCCGCAGCGCCGGGTGCAGCATCTTGAACAGATCTCGCGTTGGCTCACCACCAGCGACGACGAGAAACCGTCCAACGCTCTCCGACATATGCACGACGGTGTGCTCGTCGGTCACCACCAGCGACGGCGGCGCGAACTGCTCGAGCATGCGCAGGTGCAGCTCGGCGCCGCTGATCCGGTCGAGAGGACGCCGGTCCGGCGGCGGCGCAAACGTCGGCGCGCCGGGAGCCGCTATCGCGCGCTCGAGTACCGGCGTCGGCAATCGCGAGGCGGCGCTGCGGCTCTCGTAGACGTGCGCCTCCTTGTCCACCACCGCGAAGAGATCAGCGGCGGTCTCCGGCGTCTCCGAGCCGCCCAGAAACAGGTAGCCATTGGGGCGGAGCGCGAAGTGGAATGTTTCAATCACGCGCTCCTGTACGGTTCGGTTGAGATAAATGAGCAGATTGCGGCAGACGACGAGATCCAGATGCGAAAAGGGGGGATCCTTCAGCAGATTGTGATGCGCGAAGAGCAGCATCTCGCGCAATTCCCGGCGAACGCGATAGCCGCCGGCGTCGCGGTGGAAGAAGCGAGTCAGCCGCTCCGGGGTGAGGTCGGCAACGTCCGCTTCGCTGTACACACCGTCACGGCCGACGCCGATGGCCTGTTCGTCCAGGTCGGTGGCGAAGATCTGCAGGGCCGGGGGATCGCTGAGCGTGCCTGCGTGCTCGGCGAGGAGCATCGCGATCGAATACGCCTCTTCACCCGTCGCGCAGCCGGCGCTCCATACCCGGACCTGATCGATGCCCGATTTCGCGTCGAACAGCCGTGGGATGATGCGCCGTTCGAGCGCCGCGAAGGCGGACGGCTCGCGGAAGAAGTTGGTGACGCTGATGAGCAGCTCCTTCATCAGCGCGACCGCTTCGTCGGGCTGATCGCGAAGCAGCCGCACGTAGTCAGCCAGTGCTTCCATACCGCGGACGCTCATGCGCCAATCGATTCGCCGCCTCACCGTCGCCGGCTTGTAGTTCGCAAAGTCGTGACCGGTGCGAATGCGCAGCAGCGTCATGACCTCGCGCAGCCCCTCGGCATCGTCATCGGTCGGCGGCAGCAGCTCGTGCGCTGGCGTCCAGCGAACGCGGCGCTCGTATTCGACGAGGCGACGTGGGATCTCGGCTACCGGCAGAACGTAGTCGACCAGCCCCGTGCCGATCGCGTTGGTCGGCATGTCGCCGTACTCGGCCTCTTCCGGCAGTTGCGCGATGGTCAATCCGCCGTGCTCCTTGACGCGCTTCAGGCCGTTCGATCCGTTGGGACCGGTTCCCGACAACACGACGGCCGCCGCGTGCGCGCCATAGTGCTCGGCCAGCGTGCGAAAGAACATATCGACGGGAGCCTTGCGCTCTTCGAAGCGCATCATCGGCGTCAGCACGAGCTTCCCGTCGGCTACCTGGAGGTTCTCGTTTGGTGGGATCACGTACACGCGTCGCGGCTGCAGCGTCATCGTCGCGCGCACCTGATCGACAGGCAGCGACGTCCGCGCCTGCAGGACTTCGGCAAGGCGGCTCTCGTGCTCCGGGGACAAGTGCAAGATGACGACGTAGGCAATCGGCGGCTCGGGCTCAGCTCGTGCAAAGAATTCGGCGAGCGCCTGGATGCCGCCCGCCGAGGCGCCGAGGCCGACGACGAGCGACGGGGTCGGATCGGAATCGTGACGCGGCTCAGCCGGCGATGAGGCGCGCAGAGTGTCAGCCATCGTTCACTCTCAACAAAATGCGGGGCGCACTCCGTATCCGCGGATCGACGAAGACGGAACGTGTCCGCCGTACCTCGGCGAAGGCAAGATGATCCGCCAAGAAGGGTAGTATAGGGACGCGATGCAGCGCCTCGTGGTGATCGGGACATCGGCCGGAGGAATCGAGGCGCTGCGGGATCTTGTCGCCCATCTGCCGATCGATTTCCCCAGCCCGATCGCGATCGTGATGCATACCTCGCCGCAGTCGCCGGGATTGTTGCACGAGATCCTGTCGCGGTCCGGACCGTTGCCGGCACTCAACCCGCATGGCGGCGAACGGCTGCGGCCCGGTCACATCTACATCGCGCCGCCTGATTACCATCTGCTGATCGAACCGGGGCGCATGCGGGTGTCGAAGGGACCAAAGGAAAACCGCTTTCGTCCCGCCATCGATCCGCTGTTCCGCTCCGCGGCGCAGGTCTACGGCCCCGGGGCGATCGGCGTGATCATGACCGGCAATCTCGACGACGGCACCGCGGGACTGTGGGCGATCAAACGGCTTGGCGGCACCGCGATCGTCCAGGATCCCGATGACGCGCTGTTTCCGTCGATGCCGGAGCACGCGCTGCGCGCGGTGGCCGTGGATCACCGCGTGCCGCTGCGCGACATCGCCCCGCTGCTCGTGAAATTGACAACCGCACCGGTCGTGGCCGCACCCGAGACCGCGGCCCACAAGGATCTGGAGATCGAAGTGGAGATTGCCAACGAGCAGGACCCGCTCAAAATGGGTGTCGAGCAACTCGGTGCGCCGTCGGCTATCGCCTGCCCGGAGTGTCATGGCGTGTTGCGCGAATGGAAAGAGGATACGCGCCTGCGCTTCCGCTGCCATACCGGCCACGCGTATTCTGCCGACAGCCTGCTCGCCGAGATAGGCGAGGGAGTCGAAACGTCGATGTGGAATGCAATCAGGGCGCTGCAGGAAGGCAGCATGCTGATGCGTCGTCTGGCCGCCCATGCCGACCTCGCCCACAGCGGCAAGAACAGCCTGGCGCTGCGCGAGCGCGCCGACGCACTCGAGAAGCAGGCCGACGCCATGCGGGACATGATGCACACCACGAGCCCGCTCGCGACCGAGCCGGTCAAGTAGCGGCTTGCTCGGTCCAGCCGAGCCGAATCAGGTCGGCCGCCAGCTGCGATGCGCGTTTCGCCGCGCTGCGCGCACTGGCGAAATCTTCCACGATCAGCTGGGCATCCTCGCCGTTGACGCTCAGCCGGAACAAACCGGGTGCCTCCTCGGAAATCGAACAGATTGCCGACAACAACCGCGTGGCTTCGAGGCGCCACCGACGACCGAGGCCGGTCTCGGTCACGGCCGGGGCGTCAACGTGGCCGAGCCGCTCCAGCAGCTCGCGCGTGCGTATGATCTCGGCGCGCGAGGCGGCAACCTGCTTCTGGATATCGTGAACGCTGTCGCCGATCCGACGGATCAGGTTGTCGGTCGCGCGCTCGCATCCCGCCTGACTCGGTGCTGCGTCATTGCGAGAGCCGATCATTGGGGTTCCTCACAGAGTGTGCCTCAGATGAGGAACCCGCGGCCGCGGGCGGCTCAGGAAAGGTATGGTGAGGGTAGCACGTTCGGGTAGTGAGTGAGTGACATCGCTACGTGTTGTCGAGTCGGGTTGCTGAATAAATCGGAGTGCGCGCCAATCGTCGTTATCGAAGCCGCGGCCAGTCCTCTATCTTCACCCTCCCGACGAGCATCGTGCCTCCCCTGCCGTCTGGACGAAAGACCAGCGTCTCGCCGTCAGCCACATCCGACGCGTTCGGGAACGCGCGGGCGATGTTCGGCTGATGGGTGACCACGAGCGTGTTGCCCATCGGGATGCGTGCCACGATCTTCTGCAACCACTCCGCTTGCGCGTCGCCGGCGGCCTGCATGCTGCGGCCCGCGTCTCCGAGTTCTTCGATCGGCATCGCATCGCGCAGAGCCAGCAGACGCACCGTCTCCCGAGCGCGATAGGTCGGACTCGTGAACACCTGCCGCAGCGGAATCCCGAGCCGCGTCAGCGCCTGACCCATGGCGGTCGCCGTCGTGCGACCCGCGTCATCGAGCTGGCGCTCCCGCGACGTGTTGTCCGCGTTCGCGGTGCGCGCATCCGGCACCTCACGCGGCGAGCTGGCGTGCCGCATCACCAGGACGTAGCCACCGCCGCGCAGTGCCTTGACCAGAGCGCTGCCGGACAGCTCCTGCGCGTGAGCCGGCACCAGCGAGCACACACCCGAAATCGCAACGACAGAAGCAGCTCTCATATGGACCGCTATGCGGCCCGGACTGTGAATTTCGTCCTCATCGTGACGTCGCATAGCGGTCCTCGCCGCGCGGAGCGCGGCAAAGAGATACTGGCAACCAGCCGCGGGGCTTGTCAAAGGCAAAGCCCCGTGGCTGAGTAATCCTAATGCAGATGGCTGATGACGGCGCTCGCGTGCGAGAGCTCGCACGGCTCTTCCTGCGACTGGGCGCCACCTCGTTCGGCGGTCCGGCGGCGCACATCGCGCTGATGCACGTCGAGCTCGTGAAACGACGCCGCTGGTTGAGCGAACAGGATTTCGTCGATCTCGTCGGCGCCGCCAACATGATTCCCGGACCGAACTCGACTGAGGTCGCCATTCACGTCGGGTATGCACGCGCCGGCTGGCGTGGGCTGCTGACGAGCGGCGCCTGCTTCATCACCCCGTCGATGCTGATTGTCGGTGTGCTCGCCTGGGTGTACGTGCGCTACGGCTCGCTGCCGGATGTGCGCGGCGTCCTTTACGGCGTCACGCCGGTCGTCGTCGTCATCATCGCGCACGCACTGTGGACGTTTGCGCACACGACCGTGAAGTCGGTATGGCTTGGGTGCGTGTGTGCGGCGGCGGTGACGGCGGCGGCCGCCGGAATCCACGAATTGATCGTGCTCGCGGCAGGGGCGCTCGCCGGCGTCCTGCAATGGAGTTTCTCCGCACGAGCGATGCCTCGATCTCCTCGCGCCGACAGCGAGGGCGCCGGCAGGCTGATCTGGTTACCGGTCTTGTCGGCAGCACCAGTGGCGGCAGCCGCGACACCGGTGACGCTCGGGACGCTGTCCGCAGTGTTCTTCAAGACCGGCGCGCTGCTCTTCGGCAGCGGGTACGTGCTGCTCGCCTTCCTGCGGCACGATCTGATCGAGCGCCTTGGCTGGCTGACCGACCAGCAGTTGCTCGACGCCGTCGCCGTCGCCCAGGTCACACCGGGTCCGCTGTTCACAACTGCCACGTTTGTCGGCTACGTGCTGGCTGGATTCTCCGGGGCCGCGGTTGCAACAGTCGCGATCTTTGTGCCCGCGTTCGTCTACGTCGCCGCTAGCGCGCCATGGATCCCGCGCCTGCGCCGCTCGCCGGTGGCGCGGGCGATCCTGGACGGCGTCAATGTCGCAGCGGTGGCGGTGATGGCAGTCGTGTCGTGGCAGATCGCTCGTGCCGCCGTGCGTGATATTCCGACGCTGGCAATTCTTGTTGTCGTATTCACAGTCGTGCTCCTGCGAGCGCGCGTGAACTCCGCCTGGTTGATTCTCGGTGGCGGCCTCGCCGGTTGGATGGTGCGCGGATGATTCGAGTCAGCGACGCGATCGAGCTGCCGGAATCGGAAATCGAGGAGCGATTCGTTCGCGCCTCCGGCCCTGGTGGTCAGAACGTCAACAAGGTGGCGACGGCGGTGGAACTGCGCTTCAATGTCGCGGCCTCGTCACTCCCCCGGGAAATCAAGGATCGACTCGTGCTGCTGGCCGCCAATCGCATCAGCAGCGACGGCGATCTCATCATCGACAGCCGCGTACACCGCACGCAGGCGCAGAACCGCGAGGCGGCGCGCGAGCGGCTCGTCGCGTTACTCCAGCAGGCGGCAAGACGGCCTCGCACACGGACGAAGACCAAACCGACCGCCGCGTCACGCGAACAACGGCTGCAGGAGAAGAAGCGTCGGGCACGAGTGAAGTCGTCACGCCGCACTCGATCCGACGAACCTTGAACGAGGACCCCGAACGAGGAACCCCGAACACCACGAACCAGAACCGGAAACCAGTGAACCACGGGAACTTGGAACATGGAACCCGGAACCTGGAACCGCGATCCTCAGCGTTTCAGCATCTCCGCAATCGCCGCGATCTCGTCCGAGTTGATGGTATGCGGCAGGTTCGGATAGATCCGTTCGTCGACCCTCGCATGCATCCGACGATACACGTCGGAGGTTTCCTGAACACGCTGCAGCGGAATGTGCGGGTCGACGTCGCTGCACCCGATCAGGACCGGCGTGCCGTCGAAGCTGCCGGCGTAATCGCGCGGAGTTGCCGGCGGACCAATGAGCCCGCCACTCAGGATCGCCAGGCCCGCGTAGCGCCGTGCATGTCGAGCCGCGAATTCGGATGTCAGACACGCGCCCTGTGAGAATCCCATCAGCACCACACGCTCCGCCGTGACCCGATCGTCCTCGAGTCCTTCGAGCAGCCGCCGCAGGAGGCCGAGCGCCGAGCTGATGAACGGCTCGTTGCGCTCGATGAATGAGAGAAACGAGTACGGATACCACGTGTGGCCCGCCGCCTGCGGCGCGATCCAGGCCACATCGTCGGCCTCGAACTCCTGCGTCAGACTCAGAATCCCAGCCGCGGAGTCACCGCGACCGTGGACGAGGATTACTGTCAGCCGCGCATCGGCGGGCCGAGGCCCGTGACGCAGGACTGGCTGGTCGCCATGGGGATCGGACGGCGTCTGCATTCTCACACGTCGTCACCTCCCAACTCCCAACTCCCAACGCCCAACACGCAACGCTCCAAGGTCGCGTTCAAGGCGCGTTGGGCGTTGGAAGTTGGAGGTTGGGAGTTGCGTCTTCGAGCTTCGGCAGCCACAACGCCAGCGCACCGAGCAACGGTAAGAACGAGCAGACGTGATAGACGAAGACGATGCTCGTGTGATCCGCCAGCTTGCCGAGCGCGGCAGCGCCGACGCCGGCAGTGCCGAAGGCGATGCCGAAGAACAGCCCCGCGATCATCCCCACACGCCCGGGCACAAGCTCCTGCGCGTAAACGACGATTGCGGAGAACGCTGACGCAAGCACCAGACCTATCACGATCGTGAGCACGCGCGTCCAGACGAGATTGGCGTACGGCAATGCCAGCGTGAACGGCAGCACGCCGAGAATCGACCACAGAATCACGTGCCGGCGGCCGATGCGGTCGCCAACCGGGCCGCCGATGATCGTCCCCGCCGCAACGGCGCCAAGGAACAGGAACAGGTGAATCTGTGCGCTCTGCACCGAGACGTGAAAGCGATTGATCAGATAGAACGTGTAATAGCTGGTCAGGCTCGCCAGGTAGACGTACTTCGAGAAGATCAATCCGAGGAGGATCAGCAGCGCCACGCTGACCTGATGACGCGACAACGATGAGTGATGGATGGCAGCCACGCGCCGGCTCGGAACAGCGGCGCCGCTCGCCTTGTACCAGCCCCCAACCTGCCACAGAAAGGCCATCGCCACCAGGGCGGCGAGCGAGAACCACGCGATGCTCGCTTGCCCGCGCGGGAGGACGATGAAGGCTGCGAGCAGCGGCCCGAGCGAGGATCCCACGTTGCCACCCACCTGAAACAGCGATTGCGCGAACCCGTGCCGTCCACCGGATGCGAGCCGCGCGATGCGCGAGGACTCGGGGTGAAACACCGACGAGCCGAAACCGATGAAGGCGGCCGCGATCACCACGATGTAGTAGTGCGGTGCACGCGACAGCAACAGCATCCCGGCGAGCGTGAAGCCCATGCCGATCGCCAGCGAGTAGGGCTTGGGGTAGCGGTCCGTATACAAACCGATCACCGGCTGAAGCAGTGAGGCCGTGAGCTGATTGGTCAGGGTGATCAGACCGATCTGGCTGAAGTCGAGACGAAAGGCTGTCTTGAGGATCGGGTAGATGGCCGGCAGCAGCGACTGCATCATGTCGTTGAGCAGATGACAGAAACTGAGCGTGGCAAGGATACCGAGTGCCGTTGTCCTCGCGCGCGTCGGCACCGTCGGCGTATGGACGGTCACCAGATCAGCATAGCTTCTCTTTCCTGATTCGTGATTTGTGATTCGTGATTCGTGATTCGTGCTGTATCTACCGCAGGTGGAAATCGACGATGCACGTGACGAGCACGTCCACAGGTGTGGTACCGATTCGACCGGGGCGGAAGCGCCACTGTCGAACGGCGCCGATGGCCTCCTCGTCGAGACCGTGTGGATCGAGCGATCGAAGGACGCGGATCGCATCCGGCAGCCCAGTGCTCCGGATGACAACCTCCAGCAATACGGATCCCTCGAGATGCTGCGCGAGTGCCAGAGCCGTGTAGTTGGGTCGCACTTGCGAGATGAGAACCGGCGCGATCACGCTGCCACCAAGCTGGTAGACACCGCCGCCCTCACCGCCTCCCTTGCCGGGCCCTTGCCCTGGACCATTACCGGGGCCCGCGCCGTTTCCGTCTCCTGTACCAACTCCACTGGACTCGCCACTGCCCGACGCGGCACTCGCGGCAACAGCTTCAACAGTCGGCAATCCCGCAACTGGTGTCGGATCCCAAACAACCGTGCGCGTTTCGATCGGCGGCCGAACCGGCGTCGGCTCGATACGCTGGGTCTGCTCGCGCGGCGTCGGCGGCATGGTGCGCGTGACAGGCGTCGTCTGGCGGTTGCCGCCGCCGCCGCCACCGCTGGCAGGCGCGTCCTGCGTTGCGATGAACACCATCCGCGGCGACTCCGACGGCGATGGCTGGCGCGCGTCGCGGCGCACGAACGCGGCGCCCGTCGCCAGCAGGACGAGAAGGGAAACCGCCGTGGCGGTCGCGACGGCGGCCAGGCCCAAGCGGCACGGCCAGGACAATGTACGCGTGGGGATTCGCGGCGAGGGTCGCTCCAGAACGAGCAACACGCGTGTGCTCGATGTCGCGGCCATCGCGAACATCTCCGCGGTGGCCACCATCACCCGGCGAGGCAGTTCGGCAGGCCGGTGCAGATCGACGCGCCACACCTCGCTGCCGTCCGGAATCCGCCAAGACGCAGGCCCCGCCAAGGCGGCCCCTGTCAGTTCCGCGCCTTCGAGCAGCGCGCGGGCGTCGTGCAACGCGAAGGTCACCATATCGGCGATTGCGCTGACGGTGAGGTCGCGCCACGACAGTGACGCGTTGGGGATTCGTGGCGATGGCCGCTGCAGTTGGAGAAGGACGCGCGTCGCCGACATCGTGTTCTGTCCTTAGGACGCAGCCGATGCCTCCGCGGTCGAGTCGGGCTGCGCCCTGATATTGATTCAACGCGTGAAGTGGCTGTGGCGAACGCTGTTGGCGTTGGCGCGGAGTTCGCAGCAGTACACTGATGCCATGAGAGGCTACCTGCTCCCCGTTGCCGTGGCGCTGACGTGCGTCGCTGCGGCCGTCGCACAGGAACGGCCGGTGCCCAGGGACTCTTCCCGCGTCTCCATTCCCGGCTGCGCCCACAACCGCACCTTCATCGTCGGGCGAGCGCCTGAGGGCGAGCCCGTACGTTCCGACATCGAGGCGGGACGCCGCTTCAAAATGAATGGCGAGAAGCAGACGCTCGCCGATATCAAGGCGCACGAGCGCACGCTCATCGAGGTTACGGGCTTGGTTCGGCGCGCGGACCTGGATCCACCTCGCGGCGTGGGGATCGCCGGTGGTCGCGTGCGAATCGGCGGCGGGCGACCGCAGTCCCCGATTGGCAACGGCCCCGCCACCAGTCCGGCTTATGCCGAGTCGATCATCGACGTCGAGTCGTGGCGGGCGCTGCCGGGTGACTGTCCTCAGCGATGATCACCTCGACAAACCACGGAGGCACGGAGACACGGAGTGTCATTTCAAAGGACGCCTTCTCATTCTCCGGCCTGCGTGCCTCCGTGGTTCGTGATCAGTGACCGCCGCCTCGACTCGGCTCAGAATTCGATCGAGGCACTCACTTTCGCGAACCGCGACGTCATGACCGTCGTCGGCACGAGCCAACGGCCCCCGGGATTGAACGACTGGTTGTAGGTCAGCACCGCCGCCGAGTTCAGCAGGTTATAGATATCGACGCCGACGTTGCTGCGGGTGCGGCGGAACTTGACGATCTTCGCCAGACGAAGATCGAACTCGTTGACGCGATCGCCCCATTTCGTCCCCGGCTCGAGCAGGTTGACGGTGATACTCGGCGTTGCTCCCGACAGCGGGCGGCCGAGCGTGCGCGCGGCCTCGGCGCTCGTCACCACGTAATTGGCCGCCAGCGACGTTCCCTGATCACTGCGGAACGTGCCGCTGATCAGGACGTCGATTTTCGGCACGGTATAGGCCGACAGGCCCGTGACGCGGGTGACGAACCCCGGATCGTTGTGGCAGTACGGATTCACCGGACTGATCTCCGGCAGCTGCGCGCGGATCTCGCACTCGTCGGTGACCGTCTTTCCGCTGTTCACGCCGCCCTGGAACGTCAGCCCGTTGCGCATGCGCGCGCTGACGTTGACGAGCACGCCGTTGTAGCGCGAATACTGAGCGCCATATTTCTTCGACAGCGTCGTCAGCGAATCAGTCTGCCCGAACTTGGCGGGCATCACGTTGTAGATCCCGTTGATGACATATCCGCCGCCGTTCGGCAGACGCGAATCCGACGGCGCGGTGATGCTGAAGGTGTCGAAGTCGGCGGCCGAGACGAGCAGGTTGTCGGTCGTCGTGAAGTTCTGCAGCCAGCGGCGGAAATAGCCCACTTCGACCGATACGCCGGTCATCACCTTCTGCTGGATCGAGGCGCCGATCTGCCAATCGCTCGGCCGCACGCCCCAGCCTTCGAGCACGTCGGGGTCGTAGCTGCCGCTGAACACCGGCTTGCCGAAGTTCAGATTGCTCAACTGCCCGCAGATGTCGCCGCCGCTGGCGCTGAGATTCTGGGCGAGCGGGTTGAGCAGATCGCAATCCGGGACGTAGTTGCCGTTGGCATCGGTCCACGCGCGGGTGACGGCGGGAGGTGCGCCCAGCGCGGGGCTGCCCGCGATGCGCGCCGCTGGGTTCGTCAACGAGTAGGTGTTGTGATTGGTTGCGGCTTCGAGGTACTTGCCAGCGTTCACCTTCAGCGCGGTGTTGCCGTTGCCGAACAGGTCATACGCGAATCCACCGCGCGGGCTGAAGTCGTTGTAGCCCTTCACGCCGCGTTGCGCGGGAAACGTGAGCGGCGTCGGCAGAAACCGCACGGGCCCAACGGTCTGCTCCGGGAAATAACTCCACGCGCGATCGAATCGCACAGCGCCCTGCAACGTCAGGCGGTGCAAGGTCCACTGCTCCTGCGCGAAGGCGGCTTCGTTGCGTGTGCGCGTCCGCAATCCATACGGCTTCAGGTCCATGGTCAGCAGGTTCGGCACGCCATTGTTCAAGCGGTACTGCAGATGCGCGTCGTTGCTGAAATACATCTGGTTGAGGAACGGCAGTTCGCCGATGTATCCAAACTTCATGCTGTGCGCGCCGGTGACATACGACATCGCTCCGCGCCAGTTGAAGACGAGCCCTTGGTTGCTCTGCCAGTCCTGCGACGCGAAGGTGATGTTCTGGATGCCGTGCTCGCACGGCTGCCCTGGCACACCAAGGCCGACGGTGCACTGGTCCACGATTTTCGGAATCGAACGCGTGGGGTTGCCGGGCATCTCCTGACCGCCGTAGCGACTGTAGTAGGTGCCGAGGCCGGCATCGAGCAGCATGCGATTGGTCACGGGCGAGGTCCACGTCACCTGCTGCACGCGCTGGAACGCATGTCCGCGGCCCGCGTAGTTGGAGGTCTCCGGGGCTGTCGTCGCGGTTGCGGCGCCGAACGAACCAGCGACGCCTTGCGCACCGGAAATGATCCAGTCGCTGTCCTGCTGCCGGCACACGTCCTCGGTGACGCCGGGCCAGGCCGCGCCCTGACACGGGTTCTGCTCGTCCCAGAACAGATTGAACTTGTTGCGTTCTGACGGCTGCAGTGTCAGACGCAGGCTGAAGATGCGCCAGCTGTGCGCGTTCGCCGCCTGCTTCGTAAGGTCTGGCACGTACGTAAACTTCTTCGGGTCGCCGGCATTCTTGTTCGCATACATCCCCGGCACCGATTGCCAGCTGCCCTCTTCACGGGCGTTGAAGAAGTACCAGATGCGGTCTTTCAGAATCGGTCCACCGATGCCGAGCGTGTAGTCCCAGAGCTTCAGCAACTCACCGGGCGCGCGCAGCCCTTGCGCCTGCAGTTCCGGCGTGTAGTTGCTGCCAACCATTCCCCGCGTGGTTCCGGCCAGATAGACAGTTCCTTTGAGGGTGTTGCCGCCGGTCTTCGGCACGACGTTCATCGCCGGACCGCCAACCTCTGCCTCGCCAAGACCTCCTGATGTCGTGAAGGAGACTTCCTGACTGTTCGCCATGTCGGCGACATAACTGGACACGCCGCCACCGCTCAGCGCGGCGCCGACGTTCAACCCGTCGACCGTCAGGCGTCCTTCGGTTCCGCGTCCGCCGGGTCCACCAAAGACGACGAGTCCCGGCATGACCTGCACGTCGCGCGATGTGCTGGTGATTGCTGGAACGAGGTTGAACAACGCAGCGTAGGAACGGGACGAAGGGATTGCCGTAATCACGTCGCCGCTCACGACCGCCTGCCGCCTGATGCTCTGCACGTCGACAATCGGCGCTTCACCAGTGACCGTGACCGTTTCTTCCACGGCACCGACGCGCATATCCGCGTTGATGGTGGCGACAAACGTGCCCGTCAGCTCGACGCCCTCGCGCCTGACGGTGGTGAAGCCGGGCAGCGTGAAGGTGACGGTGTAGGTGCCCGGACGCAGATCGATGATGCGGTACTGGCCGCTGCCGTCGGTCACGGCGGCGCGCGACTTTTCTATGAGGGCGGGACTGGAGGCTTCAACGGTGACCCCGGGCAGGATCGCGCCCGAGGCGTCCTTCACGACACCGGTAATAGACGCCTGTGCGAAGGCGACTGACGGGAGCAGGACAGAAAGCAGTGTAAGGAGTATCCACCGGACAACGCGCATGAAGGGCTCCTTTACGGCCCGTGTTGGACCAGGTCTGCGCGATTGTCTGGATGCGCGGAGCCGTTGTCAACTGCTCATGCTCGCCCGGCAAACTCGCGGGTCTCGGTATGGACCTTGACCTTCTCCCCTTGCTTGATGAAGAGCGGCACACGGATCTCCAGACCGGTCTCCAGAGTGGCCGGCTTGGTGACCCCTCCACTGGCGGTGTCTCCACGAACGCCCGGTTCCGCATGCGTGACGGTCATCTCGACGATGGGCGGGAGCTGCACGCCGATCGGTTGTCCATTGAACTTCTGGATCTGCACCTCCAGGTTCTCCGGCATCAACAGGCCGACATCACCCAGCGTGTCACGGGGCATGGCGATCGTCTCGAACGTTCGCTGGTCCATGAAGTGGAAGCCGGCCGCGTCGGCATAGAGGTAGGTCGCCGGCTCGATCACCAGGTCCGGTTCCTTGAACTTCTCGCCGGCCTTGAAGGTCTTGTCGAACACCGCGTCGGTGAGCAGGTTACGCATCTTAATGCGCACCAGCGTCTGCCCGCCTCGTGCCGTCGGCTTGGAGACGTCGACGTCGAGGCAGTGATACGGCGCGCCGTCGTACTCGAAGAACATCTTGCGCTTGATGTCGATGGCTTCAATAAGCGCCGGCATGATCCTTTTCACCACGAAGGTCGCTGTCGCGACATACACGAAGTTCACGAAGACGAACAATTCTTCGTGTTCTTTGTGTGCGCCGCAAGGCCTTCGTGGTTACGCGTGCGGGGTCTCGAGCATTACGGCTTCACGGATGGGCGCGAAGCGCGGATCGCCGCGGAGCCGATCCATCTTCGGATCGACGTCAATCTGATAGAGCCAGGCCGAATTCTCGGCACAGGCTCGGTGCAGTTCGGTCATGGCCCCGTGATCGTCGCCGAGCGCCTCACGCAATGTCGTCATGTGATACGAGTCGACGAACTCCGTGCGGCGCACCGTCTCGAGCTCGTCGAGAATGGCGCAGGCCTCGTCTCTTCGTCCCAATTGCGCCAGCGTCGCGCCTTCGAGCGCGCGCAGCCACGGCAGGTCCGGAGACATCATCGACCCGCGTTGATACTGTGTCAGCGCCTCGTCGCCGCGGCCGAGGCATCGCAATGCTTCTCCGTAAATCGCGCGGACGATCTGCACGTAGGGGTGGAGTTCCACGGCGCGGGCGCCGATCTCCGCGGCACGATCGAACTCACGCCGCCAGACGCGAACGGTCATCTCGATGGTCGGCATCATCGGCAGCAGCGGGTCCACAGCGTAGCCGCGCTGAATGATCTCGAGCGCCTGGTCGGATCGGCCGCGCGACGCATACAGCATCGCCAGGCGCACGTAGCTGGCGGCGAGCGTCGGCTTTTCCCGCATCGCCTGCAGCAGCTCCTGCTCGGCCTCCCCCGCGCGCCGCTCGAATACGTAGAGCGCATATCCGCGGTTGCAGCGCAGCTCCGGCCGCATGCCGCCGAGCGCCACGGCGCGACCGTGCGCATCGAGAAAGCCCCGGTACATCTCGCGCGGCGCGCGCATGCCGAACGTCGCCAGCGTCAGATACGCAGACGACAATCCCTCGTAGGCTCGGAAATCGGAGGGACATTCGTCCGCTGCCTGGCGGAAGCATTCAACCGCGCGCTCGACGCCTTCGCGCGTGCGCCGGCTCCAGAAGTGCCAACCCTTGCGCACGAGCTCGTCCGAGGACGGCACCTCGATCGAGTAACCGACCTTCGGACGACGTGTAATCCATCGCCCGTATTCGCCGAGCGCCTTCCTGATCTCCGCAATGGTGACATCGACGGTGTGCCGTGACACGTGCGTGCCCTGCCACGCGTCGGCGAGCATCTGCTCGTAGCCGACCGGCTGGCCGCGACGGCGCAACAGCACCTGCAGGACCTGAAACGCGCGTGGCCGCAGCCGAATCTCCGCGCCCTCACGCAGCAACCTCGCCGTCGCCGCGTCGAGCACGAAGGGGCCGAACCTGACCTCCACCGGCATTAGATTTGACCATTATTTGGTCGCGAGCAAGAGGCGGCGAACTCTTATAATCCGCGCATGTCCGATGTGAATCGTCGTGAGCTCCTGAAGCAGGCGGCTGCGGTTGCGGCCGCCACATCGATCGCCGGGCTCGACGCGCGCGCTGCCGCGCAACAAGCGCCGGCTCCCGCCGGGCCGCCTCCGGTGGAGCGGTTCTTCCCCGGCTTCACGCGCACGCAGGTGCAGACCAGCGGCGCGATGATCAACGTGGTGAAGGGTGGACAAGGTCCTCCCCTGCTGCTGCTTCACGGCGCGCCGCAGACGCACATCACGTGGCGGCTGGTCGCGCCGATGTTCGCGAAGACCAACACCATCATCGCGCCGGATCTGCGGGGGTATGGCGACAGCAGCAAGCCGGCCGACACCGCCGATCACGTGAACTACTCGAAGCGCAACATGGCGCTCGACATGGTGGAGGTGATGAAGCAGCTTGGCTTCGATCGCTTCCCCGTCGTCGGCCAGGATCGCGGCGGACGCGTGGGCCATCGGCTCGCGCTCGATCATCCGGACGCGGTCACCAGTCTTGCAGTGCTCGACATCGTGCCGACGCATTACCACTACACGCACGTACGGACGGAGTTCGCGCAGGCCTACTTCCACTGGTTCAACTACCTGCGGCCGGGACCGAAGGATCCGGCCCATTACGAGCCGGATACGGCGTGGACGGCGTCGCCGGAAGCGCAGTTGCTGGCGCAGGCAGTGGCCCAGAAGGAACGGCTGCCGATGATGAACGAGGCGCAGCGCGAGTACTACCGCACGACGAGCGATCCGGCCAACATCCACGCCATGTGCGAGGACTATCGCGCGGCGGCGTCGGTCGATCTCAGTTACGACGAGACCGACATCAGGAACGGGAAGAAGATCGCCTGCCCCGTGCTCGCGCTGTGGAGCACCCGCGGTCCGATCGGCCGATTGTTCGATGTCATGGCGATCTGGAAGAACTATGCGAAGGGACCGGTGACGGGCAAGGGATTGGACGGCGGACATTACCTGCAGGAGGACCTGCCGAACGAGGTCTTCGGAGAGATCAGCGCTTTCCTGCGAACGTGAGGGTGCAATGTCCCCTTACGCGCGTCGGTGCAATGCTCCCTTCGCTGTCGGTGCAATGGTTCCTCACGGTTGTCGGTGCAATGCACTCTGACGGTGGTCGGTGCAATGCTTCCTGACGCGCGTCGGTGCAATGCGCTCTGACGCGGTCGGTACACGGACCCACCCATTGCCCGCTTGATCCGCAAGGCTCTCGTCGTCGGCGCCGGAATCGGCGGACTTGCGGCCGGCATCGCGTTGCGGAACGTCGGCTGGACGGTCGAGATCTTCGAGCGTGCAACGTCGGCACGCGAGCTCGGGTTCGGGCTCCTGGTGGCGCCCAATGCCGTGGCGGCGCTGCGAGAGCTCGGCGTCGCCGACGTTGTCCTGCGACGCGGATGGGCGCCGAGACGTGGTGAAGTCCGGCGGATGGACGGCACAGTCATCAAGCGTGCCGAATTTCCGCCTCCGGAAGCGCTGGGCGGTCCGACGATCGTGGCGCTGCGCCCGGCCTTGCACGGCGCATTGCTCGAGGCAGTCGGGATGGACGCGATCACGCTGAGTGCGTGTGCGACGGGGTTTTCTCTCGAGGGTAACCGCGTGACGCTTCACCTGGCCGACGGGCATCGTGCCACTGGTGATCTGCTGGTCGGTGCCGATGGCATCGCGTCACGAATCCGCTCGACGTTGCATCCGTCAGAGCCGCCGCCACGTCCTTGTGGAATCATCGCCGTTCGTGGCGGAGTTCATGGCGTCGTGCATCATCTCGGCGGAATGTCCGGCATCTACTATCTGGATCGCGGAGTCGAGGCGTTCCTCGTCCGCGCCAGCGAGACTGGCATCTACTGGGCGTTGTCGCTGGCGCGACAGCTGGTGCCCGAAGGGATGCGCGACCCGTCAGCGATCCTGGCGCATATGGCCCCGCGATTCGATGCGACGTATCGCGCGATTACGTCGGCGACCGACGAGTTGCGTTGCGATGAACTCGTGGACCGTGATCCACTTCCGTTCTGGAGCAGGGGCGCTGTGACGCTGCTGGGCGACGCCGCGCATCCCGTCCTGCCCCACACGGGCCAAGGCGCAGCGCAGGCGCTGGTCGACGCCGTCACGCTCGGCAAGGCGTTGCGCCTCCACGACGATGTGCCTCGAGCGCTGCAGTGGTATGAAGCAGAACGCCGCCGCAAGACGACGGCGCTGCTGTACCAGGGACGCCGCACGGCCGCCGTGATGCGCAACATGAACAGAGCCGTCTGCTACGCGCGCGAGGTGGTCGTGCGCCTCATTCCCGTGAAGCCGTTCTTCAAGCTGTTTGCGCGACTCAACCGCCGCGCCGGCACGGATGTAACAGCAACAGACTGATCAACGTCGGACGCATTGCACCGGCCAGCGAAGGAATGATTGCACCGACAAGCGGCAGGCGCATTGCACCGACGAGCGAAGAGATCATTGCACCGACGAGCATGAGAGGGCATTGCACCGACACCGGCGAAGCCGCGCATTGCACCGACAAGCGTCAGGGAGTATTGCACCGACCAGCGAAAGTGAGCATTGCACCCCGCCCTACGAGCCCCGCGTGAGCGGTGCGGCCAGCGCCTCGTTATCCTCCCAGGGCCTGCGACAGGGTCGCCGGCGTTCGTAGAGCGCCAGATTGGCGGTCATGCGGCGCACATCGGCCGCGAGGCCGGCCTTTTGCGCGGCCTGAATAATCTCGCGCTGGATGCCGACGGATTGTCCGAAATCACCGACCTCCGCCAATGCCATCGCCATCGTCTCGCCCAGCGCCGTCGTCTTGTTCGTCTTGAACAACTGGTCGACGATCATCAGCGCACGCCGGCCATCACGGACGCGGTCGTCGGGCGCGGCGGCCAGCAATCGCGCCAGCGCCAGTGACAGCTCCTGACGCTCGGGCTGCAGGCGAATCGCCTCTTCCAGGGCGTCACGAGCATCCTTATAGCGTCGCAGCCGCGCGAGCGCCATCGCGGCACCCCACCGCGGTTCCACCGCCCGCGGGTTGATGTCAATCGCCACGCGATAATGCGCGAGCGCCGCCTCGTCACGTCCGTTCGTGCGCAGCGCGTCGGCGAGCGCGAGACGCGCTTCGAGGTAAGTGGGGTTGTAGGTCACCGCGGACGTGAGATGGTCGATCGCGGGGGCCATCTGACCGCGTGCGGCCATGATCAGCCCGAGGCTATAGTGCGCCTTCGCCGACGACTCGTCGAACTGATCCTTCGGCGCGCGCTGCACGACCTCGTTGAACTCGCGAATGCCGCCCTCGGTATCCCCGCCGAGAACCAGTGCGGTCCCCAGCTTGTGGCGCAGCGATCGGCCGAGTGCCGTCGTGCCCGGCGTCAGCGCGACACCCTTGCGAAGAAATGCCGCCGCCGCAGGAAAGTCGTGTGCCTCGAGCGCCCGTACTCCGCGCAGCTCGTACGACAGACCGCTTTCGAGCAGGAGGTCCAGCTCCTGCTTGAGCGGATCGGGGAACAGGATGTCGCTGTTGCGCCACAGCTTGACGTGCGCCTCGGCGTCGGCTGTGCGACCCAGCGCCCGATAGGCAGATGCCAGCGGCGAATGCAGACTCACCGCCTCCGGATCCACCGAGAGCGCCTCCTCGAACCGCGCCGCTGCGTTGGCGTAGTCGCGTTTGGCCAGCTGCACGTTGCCGAGCGCCGCCAGCGCCGCGACGGTTCGCGGTTGAATCGACAGCGCTTTGGTCAGCAGCGGCTCCGCCTCGTTCGGCTTTCCCTGATCGAGATAGAGACGCGCCAGCCACACGAGCGTTGGCACGTCGTCGGGCTTCAGCGCGAGCGCGCGCGCAAACGCGTCGGTTGCTTCCGGAACTTTGCCGGTGATCTTATACAGGTGTCCCAGGTAGTACGGCCAACGCACATCGGACGGCGCAAGCGCCTGTGCGTCGAGGTAACACGGCAGCGCGGCGTCGAAGAACTCGGCGGCGTGCAGCAGCATGCCGAGCGAACCATACGCGTTGGCCAGGTCCAGGTCTGAGGTCGGGGACGCCTTCCTCTTCTGCTCGAGCGTCTGGAACCGCTCACGGATCTGCGCCCCGACGGTGGCATCGACACTCGTCAGGTCGGGCAGCGTCACCGGCTGCAGGGCGGGACGATTGGGAGTGGTGCTGCACGACACCGCACTGCAGCTCGCCAGCAACACGAGCAGCCACGCGCCGACGCGCGTCATCGCGACGTGCCCTGCATCAGCGTGGTGTAGCGATCGATTGGAACCGAGGACCATTCGTCCATGGTTCCGTCGGGCCACTGCACGCGGACACAAGGCATCGCGGTCGATCCGCCGAGGCCGACCAGCACCCGTGGATCGTTGGCCGATGCGTAGCTGCCGTCCGCTCGCGCACGGCGCCACAGCGTGCGCCCATTCGACTGGATGATCGCAACACGAGCTCCGACCAGATCGCGAGGCGCGCGTTGTCCGACCAGACGCAATCCCACCCAGTGATTGCGGTTCCCGATCCGATTCACGAGCAGCTGCATGGGACCGGCGGCATTGCCCACCACGACGTCGGTGTCTCCATCGTTGTCGATGTCGCCAAACGCCGCGCCCCTTCCGACCTCGAGCGACGCGAACGCGCGGCCGCCCTGAGCGCTGACGTCCGCGAACCGCCCGCCGCCCTGATTGCGATACAGCTGCTTCGGCATCCGCAACGGAAACGGATCGTGCGCGCGCGCCTGCGCTTCGATCGTCGCCACGCTGCCGTTGACGACGAGCAGATCGAGCAGGCCGTCGTTGTCGTAGTCGAGCCACGCCGCCCCGAATCCGGTTTTTGCCAGGCTCGGCGGGCCGAGACCGGATGCGCCCTTGCGATCCTCGAACACGCCGTGCCCGTCGTTCACATACAGCGTGTTCATCTGCGACATCCAGTTCGTGACGACGATGTCCTCGTCGCCATCGTCATCGATGTCGCCCGCATCGATGCCCATGCTCGCCTCGGAGTTGCCCGAGCCGTTGACCGCCGCGCCGTTGACCGGTGCGACGTCCTTGAACGTGCCGTCGTGCTGATTGATCCACAGCTGGTTCGGCTCGCCGTCATTGCCCACATAGATATCCAGCCAGCCGTCGCCGTCGAAGTCGGCGGTGGAAACACCCAACGCGGGACCGTATGCGCCGCCAGTGAGCGCCGTGCGCGTGACGTCTTGGAACGTCCCATCACCGCGGTTGTGATAGAGCCGATCCGGCTGACCGCGATAGCTGTTGGGCGGGCAGTAGTCGCGCCGGCCGGTGACGCTCAGACATTTCTTGTCGGCTTCGACGCTGTAGATCAGATAGTTGCCGACATAGAGATCGAGCCAGCCGTCACGATCGTAGTCAATGAACGCGGCCGACACGCTCCATCCGCCACGATCCTCGACACCGGCGCGTTTCGTGATATCGGTGAACGTGCCGTCGCCATCGTTGTGCAGCAGCACGGCACCATCGAGACCGGTGCGGTAGATGTCGACGTACCCGTCGTTATCGACATCGCCGACGGCAACGCCCATTCCATAGGTCCGCACATCGATGCCGCTGCGGTCGGTCACGTCGGTAAAGTGAAGCCTTCGCGTACCATCGGCATTGATCGTGAGGTCGTTGCGAAAGAGCCGATCCTTCAGCTCACCCTGCGGCGGATAGGTGGCGTCCTTCAGCGCCTTGCCCTTGCCGAGCATCTGCCCCTGGACGATGTAGACGTCGAGATCGCCGTCGTTGTCGAAGTCGAGCAGCGCGACTCCCGGCGCCATGATCTCCGGGTAGTACAGCTCACCCGACATGCCGTTGAAGTGCAGAAAGTCGAGGTCCGAGGCGTGTGCCTCTTCGGTGAACCACTCGCTCGCGCTGCCGGCCGACCGCGCCTCACCCGCCGCAGCAGCGCCCGAAGATGGCCGGTTCGACGGCGCACGAGAGCATGCTGCCGCGAGGCAGATGGTCAGAACGACAAGGACGGAATGTCCCATTCGTGATTCGTGATTCGCGATTCATCTTTGATTTTTGATTCTTGATCTGTGATTACAGGCGCCAGCGCGCAATCAAAAATCAAAGATCAAAGATCAACTATCGAACTCGAAACCCAGCGTACAAGAGAAAAGGGCCGGTCCAAAAGGCCGGCCCTCCCTTGCCTCCGTGGCCACGACCTCCGTGGTCTAGAAGTCGATCGTCGCGTTGAAGCGCACGAATCGCGGGTACAGGACGGAGGTCGGCCGCATGAACGTCGAGCCGTCGACACCGAACTGCTGGTTGTAGGTCAGGCCCGGGTTCGCGTTCGTCAGATTGTAAAGATCGATGCCGACAAGCGTCCGCGTCCGGTTGAAGCGAAGGATCTTGCCGATGCGCAGGTCGACCTGTCGGATGTAGTCGCCGTACACCTGCCCGGGGAGGAGCATGTTGACCGGCGTGTTCGCCTGGTTGCCCGACAGCGGTCGGCCGAGGCTCGCCGCAGCAACAGCGCTGGGCACGTTATAAACCGCTTGGATCGACTGTCCGTTGGTGGCCGAATCGTTGCCGCCGATCCCGAGCGTTCCGGGTTTGAACTGGAAGCTCGTGCTCAGCTGCACGCCGACTTTGGGGATCACGTAGGCGGCGAGTCCGCGCACCTGCGTCAACCACGGTTCGGTGACGTGGCACGACTCAACCGGCTGCCAGCTGGCTGCGCCGCCAACGCCGGCCGGGGGCGGAACCAGCAGCAACTCCGGCAGCTTCGCCACCACCTCACAGTTGTCGCGGACACCCCGGCCCGTGCTGGTGCCCCCTTGCACGGTGAGGCCGTTCGTCATCCGCGCCGTCACGTTGACGTCGAAGCCGTGCCAGTACTGGTACATGTCGCCGTAGTCCGATGCGAACGTCGTGTAGTTGTTCGCCGTCCCGAAAATCCTCGGGTTCGGGTTGAAGGTCGTCACGGTGAAGCCGCCGCCGCCCGGCAGGAACGAGTTCGAGGGGGCCGTGAAGCTGAACCTGTCGTAATCGTCGGCAGTGCTCGCCAGGTTGTCGGTCACCGTAAAGCCCTGGAACCACCGGCGGTAGTAACCGACTTCCGCGGAGACGCGTGGCAGCACTTCCTGCTGCAGCGACGCGCCGAACTGCCAGTCGGAGGGACGCACTCTCCATCCGTGCAACAGATCGGGATTGATTGCCGCAGGCGGCAGCGGTGTGCCGAACGTCAGCGTCTGCCACGGGCCGCAGGTGTCGATGCTGCCCGTCGTCGTCGGGCTCTGTGCGGCCGGATTCATCAGATCGCAATCCGGGATCCAGTTGTTGTTGTTATCGGTCCACGCGCGGTTGGTGGTCCGCTGAAAACGCGCTCCGCCGGCCGGGTTCAGCAGGGTGTAGCGGTCCTGGTTGTTGGCGCTCTGCAGATAGCGGCCGATGTTGACCTTGACCGAGGTCTTGCCGGTCCCGAAGACATCGTAGGCGACGCCGCCGCGAGGCGAGATGTCGTTGAAGCCGGTGACGCCATCGGTTCGCGGGAAGGTTATCGGAGCGCTGTGGAATCGATCGGGGCCGCCCGCACCCTGTCCTTCCGGAGACCAGCTCCATGCGTGATCGAACCGGATTCCGCCCTGCAGCGTCATCCGGCCGAGTGTCCACTGATCCTGTCCGTAAAATGCGTAATACGCGCTGCGGTCCATGATCAGGAACTCACCGTAGTTCATCGTGAACTGGTTCGGCACGCCGTTGAGCGTGCGGTAGTTCAATCGCGCCGGATTGTAGTGATTCTGGTTGTTCGTTCGGTTGAAAACCCCCTGGTACCCGACCTTCATGTTGTGCGCGCCCGTCACGTACGAGAGCGACGCCTTCCAGTTGGTCGGGTTCTGCATGTTGTTGAAGTTCCAGTCGAGGGCGCGGAAGATGAGATTCGCTGGCATCGACACGCTGCCGATCGGGGTGCTGAAGGTCTGCCCGTTCTGCTCCTGCACCTGAATCAGGTTCGTGACCGCGCCGGGCGGCTCCATCCATCCCCACTTGCTCATGTAACTGGCCGCACCAGCTTCGAGCAGCAGCCGGTTGGTGAGCGGCGCCGTGTAGGTGCCGGACCAGAAATACTGGTAGGTCTTTGCGTAGCCGAAGGCGCCGCTGCTGGCGGTCCCCTGTGAGCCGCTCGCCGCTTCTGGCGCGATGGTCCCGGTCCCGTTGGCGATCCAGTCCGTCCCTCGCACGCGGCAGCTGTCGGCGTCGGTCGTCAGCGTCGAACCGTTGCACTGATTCTGATAGTCGAAGAAGACCGTGATCTTGTTCTTCGGCGTGAGCTGGTCGGTGAGGCGCAGCGACTTGACCGTGGTGGCGACGGCGCTGCGCGCCGGCACGCCGGTGTCCGGCTCGTAGCGCCAGCTGTTCGGATTGCCCGCGTTCTTGTTCGCGTACATGCCGAGGATCGCGTCGTGCGAACCGACGTCGCGATAGTTCCCGAAGAACCACAGCCGATCCTTCAGAATCGGCCCGCCGACCGATACGCTCGCATCCCAGTTCTTGTACAGCTCTGGCGGTTTGCGAATGCCGAAGCCCTGCAGGCGCGCGTCGAGATTGTCGCCCTGCGACCACTTGCCGGCCTCGCTCACGAACCCGGTGCCCGAGAACGTATTGCCTCCGGTCTTGGGCACGAAGTTCACCGTCGCCCCGCCGACCTCGATTTCGCCGAGGCCGCCGGAGAGACTGACCTGCATCTCGCTCGAGTTCGTGGTGTCGATCAGGTAACCGGACACGCCGCCCCCGTTGAAGGCGGAGCCGGTGCTCAGACCGTCGACGAGCGTACGCCCCTCGTTGCCGCGCCCGCCGTGACTGTAGAAGATGCGCATCGACGGCATCAGGTCGATCTGATTGTTGCTGCCGGTGATCGACGGCACGAGGAAGATCAGCGCGTTGTACCCGCGTGTGGCCGGAAGCGCTTTCAGCGTGTCGTCGTCGATCACTTCCTGGCGACGGGTGCTCTGTACGTCGACGACCGGCGTCTCGCCGGTGACGGTGATGGTCTCTTCGACCGACCCGACGCGCAGTTCGGCGTTCATGGTCGTCACGCCGGCGCCGCTCAATTCGACGCCGTCGCGCTTGACAGTGGCAAACCCCGGCAGCGTGAAGGTCACCGAGTAGGTGCCCGGCGGCAATTCGGTGATGCGGTACTGACCCGTCCCGTCGCTGACCGCCGATCGAACCTTCTCGATCAGGACCGGACTGCTCGCTTCAACCGTGACGCCTGGCAGCACCGCGCCAGACGCGTCTCTGATGGTGCCTGCCAGCGCAGTCTGCGCATGGGCGAAAGATGGGAGCGCCACCGCCAACGCCAGCAGGGCGAAGACTCTGGCGACCCGCCATCCGCAGGAACCCACAATCGAGTGTTCCCGCCGTTCGGCAACGTGCATCGACATCCTCCGTAAAGTGTGTCTGCGGAACCGGTAGCAAGCGAGACTATCTCACGTGTATGGGGGTGTCAAAAAGGAGGAGGCTGGGAGTTGCATGCAAGCGCGTCTCGCTTTTGGGCTTTGGGCTTTGGGCTTTGGGATTTGGGATTTGGGATTTGGGATTTGTTTCAGATCTCCACCCCATGCCCGTGCGGCACATGAACGGCCAGCCATTTCCTGAACGGCGTGAGATCGTCCATCACCTTTCTGATCTGATCGACCGCCTTGCGGGACGACAGCGACGCCGACGGAGCGAACATCTTGCCGGCGAACATGTCCTTCATCCGGAGCAGCTCGATCCGCGGATGGTCCGGCCGATATCCCTTCGGCGCCGACGCCACCGATTCGTGCGTGTCCACCTCGTAGCGCTTCTGTCGCAGCGTGCTGATAATCGAGACCAGCTGCGGGCCGGCGCGCTCGTCATCGATGGCTGCCCGGAGTCGTGCCAGCAGCGGAGGTTCGGGACGATAGATGCCGGCGCCCACGTACAGGCCTTGCGGCGTCAGCGACAGGTAGTTGCCTCCGACTCCCGCCGACAGATGCGTCTTGTAGGGATTCCCGTCGCGCGAGAACCGCATGTCGCGGTTGATGCGCGACATCCGCACCGGCTTCCCCGGTGCCAGCTCCTCGATGAGCATCTTCATCGGTTCCCGGCAGGCTGCTTCGTAGACCTCTTTATGCGCGCGAAACCAGTCGACGTTGTGTGCCGCTCGAGCGAGGCAAAGAACTCGAACGCCTCGCGCGGGAATCCATTGAATCGTGACACTGGTGCCACTCTGCCTCAGTTCTCCTCCGCGACGACAGCTTATCCGCCTTTGCCGCTTCGCGGCTACGGCCGCGCGGTTCGAGAGGAGTATCTTTGTGAGCGGCTGACCTATGCACCGGGGGTTCGCACGTGCCGCGCGCGAATTTCGCAGCGCTCCGCTCACCACCGTCGCAGTCATCGCATCGATGGCGCTCGGTATCGCCGCGACAACTGCGGTGTTGAGTGTCGGCGAAGCCGTTCTCTGGCGTCCCCTCCCGTACCCCGAGTCGGAACGTCTGGTGGTCGCGACGGCGGAGCTCCGCAATCGGAACACACGCGACCTGCCGCTGTCGGGTCCTGATTTTCTCGACCTGCGGGCGCAGACGGCGACGACACTCGACGGCTGGACAGCCGTGCTGACAACGCGCACGCTGCTCGCCGACAGTGACGGAACCCTTGCGCAGGCGCGCATCGCAGTCGCGTCCCCGAGCGTGTTCAGGGTGCTCGAAAAACCGATTCTCCTGGGTCGGGACTTCGCGGATGCCGACGGCACACCACTGGCGCCCGACGCAACCCTCAGCACCCCGGCGGTCCAGCGCCCATCATCGGCGGCGATCCTGAGCCACGAGTACTGGCTCCGTCGCTACGGTGGCAAGTCCGATGTGCTGGGCCAACGACTCTCAACAGCCGCCGGTCCGGGCGCCTTGATTGTTGGCGTGCTTGCCCCGGGTGTGGAACTGGTTCTACCACCGCAGCTGGCCGTCGAGCGTCGACCTGACGTCTGGGTATCTGCTCGGATTCCGTACGACACGAGGCAGCGCGCGGCGTTCGCCTATCGTGTCATCGGCCGCCTGAGACCCGGCGTCAGTCTCGAACAGGCACGCGCAGACGTGGACAGCGTCGCTTCCGGGTTGCGCCGTGCGTTCCCGCTCTGGCAGACGAGCGACTTCCATCTGGCGTTGGAGCCGCTCCACCGGTACGTGACAGCCCAGATTGCACCCGGCCTGCGTCTGCTGATCGGCGCAGCGATCTGTCTGCTGTTGATCGCGTGCGCCAATGTCGCCAATCTACTGTTGGTTCAGGCAGCGTCTCGACAGCGGGAGCTGGCGGTGCGCAGTGCGTTGGGCGCGAGCCGGACCCGACTCATTCAGGACATGCTGCTGCAGGCGCTATTGCTGACAGCCGTTGCCACGGCGCTTGGTGGCACCGGTGCGTGGATCGGTCTTCGTGCCCTCCTCGCCATCGCCCCAGGCAATCTGCCGCGCATTGACGGCGCGACGTTCAACACCGTTTCGGCCGCGTGCACGATCTTTCTCGGCGTGATGACCTAGCACTCGTCGGACTCGTTCCTGCACTCCGTGCGTCGCGGTTCGATGTGGTCACTCTGCTCCGGCACGGTAGCGGCACATCGATACTTCGTGTCGGACGGCCGCTGCAGTTGGTCGTCGTAGCGCAAGTCGCGGTGTCATTCGTTCTGCTGGTCGGATCCGGCCTGATGTTGCGCAGCTTCGGCGCCTTGCAACGGCTCGATCCGGGATTCGACGCACACGGCATCCTCACCTTTCAGGTGATTGGAAACCGTCTGCCGACTGCTGAGGAACGACGAACGATCATCAGCGACATCCAGAGTCGGCTCGAAGCGATCCCCGGTGTACAAAGCGTGACGGCGAGCAGCCCTTTTCCACTCGCAGACCCGTTCTATCCGATACGTTGGGGGCGGATTGACGCGTTGACCGATGAGAGTCAATTCCGCGCCGCTGACTATGCCATCGTCGTGCCTGGCTACTTCGAGACGTTGAAGACGCGGCTTGTCGCCGGGCGAACATTCACCACGCAGGACAATGCTCCTCAACACGCTGTCGCGGTCATCGATGACGCCCTCGCACGCAAGGCGTTCGGTGAGCCACGGGCGGCCGTCGGTCAGCGCATTCTCGTGCGCATCCGAACACCGCAACCGGAGTGGGTTGAAGTCATTGGTGTCGTCAGCCATCAACGCGCCGCCTCCTTGACTGACGAGGGGCGAGAGCAGGTCTATTTCACGGACGGATTCCTGGGTCACGGGGCGGTCAGCCGATGGGCCGTGCGCACTGCCGGCGACCCGCTGCAGTCTGTCGATTCAATTCGCGCGACGGTCACAAACGTGAGCGGCAGGCTCGTCGTCGAGGAGCTGCAGCCGATGGACGCGTGGATCGACCGCTCGCAGGCGAGAACGCGGTTCGGATTCGTCCTGATCAGCACACTTGCGTGCATCGCCGGAGTGCTCGCCATCGTCGGCATCTATGGCGTCCTGTCGACGATTGTCCGTTACCGCACACCGGAAGTTGGCGCGCGGGTGGCGTGCGGTGCAGCGCCTCGACGAATCCTGACGCTGATCTTGCGACAGGGCCTCGGCCTGACAGGCGTAGGACTCACCCTGGGTCTGGCCGGTGCTTTTGTCGTCACGAGATCGATGACCACTCTCCTGGTCGGTGTTGAGCCGCTCGACGGACCGACATTCATCGTAACGGCGATCAGCTACCTCGTTATTGCGGCCGCTGCCTGTCTGGTACCGCTCGTCGGGCTGCGAACCTGGATCCCGTTACCGCCCTGCGCTGCGAATAGAGGCTTTCGCGAACCTGGCTTCGCCGCTCCACCGCGCCGGCGTGGCAGGCTGCTCTGCTGGCTGAACAGGTTGTTGCACCGACCGCCGAAGGGTGTATTGCACCGCCCAGCGTAAGAGGACATTGCACCGACCAGCGGCAGCAGGCATTGCATCGACCAGCGGCAGCAGGCATTGCACCGAGCAGCGGCAACGGGCATTGCACCGACCAGCGGCAGCAGGCATTGCACCGACCAGCGGCAGCAGGCGTTGCACCGACCAGCGGCAACGGGCATTGCACCGACCAGCGGCAGCGGGCATTGCACCGAGCAGCGGCAGCGGGCATTGCACCGACCAGCGGCAGCAGGCATTGCACCGACCAGCGGCAGCAGGCATTGCACCGACCCAGCGGCATGTGTTTTGCCGACGCCGAAGGAGCCCAAGAAGCGGGCATTGCACCGACCAGCGAAGCCGGGCATCGTACCTACGAAGATTGTCGTTGACATACGAAGCAAATCGTAGGTAACCTCCCGTGCCATGCCGCGCCTACGCAAGCCCCGCCCCACCGACGCCGAGCTGACCATCCTGCGCATTCTGTGGGAGAAAGGGCCCTGCACCGTGCGTCAGGTCTACGAAGAGCTGGCGCGTGATCGAACCCTTGGCTACACCACCGCGCTCAAGCTGCTGCAGGTCATGACCGAGAAGGGACTGACCACGCGTGAGCAGATCGGACCACAGCAGCACGTGTATCGGGCGCGTGCCGGCGAAGCCGACACGCAGAAACAGCTCCTGACCGATCTGCTGCATCGCGCATTCGGCGGCTCGATGTCGCAGCTCGTGATGCAGGCGCTGGCGACAAAGAAGGCGTCGCACGACGAGCTGCAGACAATCCGGCGCCTTCTCAAAGAGCACACGTCGGGCAGCGAGGAGCAGAACCATGAGTAGCGCGCTTGCCGACCACTGGCTCGTTCGCGCCCTCGGCTGGGCCATCCTCCATTCGCTGTGGCAAGGAGTAGTGATCGCCGCGATTGTCGCGCTGCTGCTGCGTGCGCTCGCGCGGAGCACGGCGAACGTGCGCTATGTGATTGGGTGCGCGGGTCTGGTCGCCATGGCGGCAAGCTGGGGCGTCACCGCGGCGAATCACCTGCCATCGCCTTCAGGTGCTTCGCAGGGGGCGGCGCCCGCTGCGATCGTCGACGCGTTCACTGCCGCCGCCGACATGCCGAGTCCAGCGCTGGAGCTCCCGCGCGACGCCGCGAACGTATCGAGCGCAACGTCGTGGCGCTCCCGACTGGACTCCTGGTCGGCGGCGGTCGTGTTCGCGTGGCTGCTCGGCGTCTGCCTGTTTTCTGGGCGTGTGGCGTTCGGATGGCTGCAGGTCCAGCGACTTCGCACGATGCCGAACCAAGACGTGCCCGCGGCGCTGCTCGATCGCGCGCGGTCGATTGCCGTCCGCCTGCGTGTCACCAGACCCGTCGAGATCGCGCAGTCAGCCCTCGTCTCGGTGCCGACTGTCCTCGGCTGGCTGCAGCCGATCGTTCTGCTTCCGGTCAGCGCGTTGAGCGGACTGCCCACCAGTCAACTCGATGCCATCATCGCGCACGAGCTCGCGCACGTGCGCCGTCACGACTACCTGGTGAACATCGCGCAGACGGCAATCGAGGTGCTGCTCTTCTATCATCCCGCCTGCTGGTGGATCTCGCGCCCGATCCGGTCCGAGCGTGAGCATTGCTGTGACGATCTCGTCGTCACCGTGTGCGGAGATCCGGTTGATTACGCCACCGCACTGACGGAGCTCGAGACACTGCGAGGCCGCACGCCGGCATTGAGTCTGGCCGCCACCGATGGCCCGTTGCTGCGTCGTGTGCGCCGCCTGCTGAGAGCACCCGCCAGCGTGAATGAAACGGGCGCATCGTGGATCCCTGCCGTGCTGCCGCTCCTCGTCCTCGGGTTCGCGCTGACGAGCATCCATGCTGCGCAGAGCCCGGTTCCGTCGCCCGGCCGCAACGTCCCCGACACAGAGGGGGTGATGCAGGGACGGATCGTAGATGCGGTCTCAGGCCGACCGCTTTCTTCGGTCCGAGTGGAACTGATCGGGCCCGATCGCGCAATCACCGTCTCGACGGGTGAGGACGGACGCTACGAGGCCGGTGGCCTCCAACCGGGCAAGTATCGCGTGTCGGCGATGCTCGCCGGCTACGCCGACGCGCACTTCGGCCAACGTGGCCTGTACGACGTCGGCGTGCTGGCGGAGGTTCGCGGTGGACAGATCACCTCTGGCGTCGATCTGAAGATGCGGGCGGCTGGCAGCGTCGGTGGCCGCATCTTCGACCAAGACGGCAATGGTGTTGCCGGCGTCGAAGTGGAGCTCGTGACCCGCCGCGACATGCCCGGCGACCGGCAGCCCGGCGCGGGCGGATTCGCACAAACGATCGACGGCGGCGACTTCGAGTTCAAGCAAGTGCTTCCCGGTGATTACTGGGTCCGTGCCTATCTTCCGCAGCCGCGGCACGCCGCGGCCGGAGTGGTACGCCAACTCCGCGCGCAAGTATCGGAGCTGCGTGCCGCGTCGGACGGCCGCATCGGATTTCGCAGCACGTTCTATCCCGGCGTTGCGCATCTGGAGGAGGCTCAACCGCTGCACGTCGACGCCGGCCAGGCGCTCTTCGGGATCGACTTCGCGCTGGTGAAAGCACCGACGCGTCACGTGACCGGTCGCGTGATCGACGAGCGCGGCCAGCCGGCGACCGAGGTCGAGGTCGGTTTGCATTCCATGGGCACGAACGCCGCCGGCGGGCAATACGCTGCGCGTGTCGATCGCAACGGCCGCTTCGACCTCGTCGACGTCGTCGCCGGTGAGTACATGATCATGGTCCAGGACAAGGTGTCCCCGTGGCGTTGGGCGGCGGTCGCCAGCAAGATCACCGTCGATGACGAAGACGTGGTCGATCTGGACCTTCGCGCGCGAATCGGCGCGCACGTGGAAGGGCGTATCGTGCGCGAGAACGGGATCACGCGCGCACTGGATCCAGCCGGAATGAGAATCATGTTCGAGCATCGAATAGCCGGTGGCGGAATGCTGACCGGCGCCGGGCGTCCGGTCGCCGGCGACGGGACCTTCTCGCTGGACATTCCCGCCGGCCCGACGACGATCGCGGTGATCGGCGTGCCCAAGGGGTGGATGGTGCGGCGCGTTCTCATCGACGACGTCGAAATCGATGATCGGCCGTTCGACCCTGGCGATGGCGCGCGCCGCCGCGTCGACGTCGTCCTTACCGATCGCCTCACGCAGATCTTCGGCACCGTCGCCGACAACAATGGACACGCGGTGATGGGGGTCGATGTGTTGGTGTACCCCGATGGCACGCCCGAGTGGACACCAGGCGCGCGGTCGATGCGACAAGTCCGCGCGGATGCGTTCGGACGGTTCCAGATCGACGCGCTGCGGCCCGGTGACTATCTGGCGGTTGCGCTTGACCACCCGGCTCCGTTTGCCCTGGAAGAGCCAGACCTCCTGCAGCGTCTCAGCGCGTCGGCGATGCGCGTTCGGCTCGGCGAGGGCGAGCGTCGCGCGATCGCGGTGCGTGTCGCGTCGGTTCCGACGAACGGAGCGTCGCGATAGGGCTCCAACCGATGCGTCACCTGCGACGTCAAACACACGTGAGGTAGAGCGTTATGAAGCCAATCCTGTCTGCTGCCGGCGCGACGTGCCTGGCGATTGGACTTGCTGCTGTCGCCGTGCCAGGTCTTGGCGCGCAGGCGCCGCCAGTGGATCTGTCCGCTGCATTCGAGGTGGCATCGGTAAAAGCCAACAAGTCGGGTGACAACCGCACGATGATCGGCGGTCAACCCGGTGGGCGATTCAACGTGACGAATGCGACGCTGCGGCAAATCATTCAGATCGCCTATCAGATCCAGCCGTTTCAACTGACCGGCGGTCCCAGCTGGATCAACGACGAGCGCTTCGACATCGTCGCCAAAGCACCCGCCAACACTCCAATCATCGGCCCGCCCGGCAGCGGGTCACCCGGACCGATGCCGATCATGATGCGCAATCTGCTCGCGGACCGGTTCAAGCTGAAGGTGCATACCGAATCGCGCGAGATGCCGATCTATGCACTGGTCGTCGCGCGCAGCGATGGCAAGCTGGGACCGAAAATCGCGCCGGCGACGGTCGATTGCGCGGCGCTCCGCGGCCGCGGCCCGGGTGGTCCACCACCCGGCCCCCCTGCTCCAGGCGAGCGCCCGCAATGCGGCATGATGATGGGAATCGGCAGCGTCGCGGCTGGCGGCGTCACCATGACGCAGCTCGCGCAACTGCTCTCACAGCGTGTGGGTCGCACTGTCGTCGACAAGACCGGGTTGAGCGGGTTCTACGAATTCAACCTCGATTTCACACCGGACCAGATGCCACCTGCGGGAGCCGCCGGAGCCGTTCCGCCGCCAGGGGCGCCGCCACTCCCGCCGGTGGATCCGAACGGACCGTCGATCTATACGGCGCTGCAGGAACAGCTCGGTCTCAAATTGGATTCGCAGCGTGGGCCAGTCGATATGGTTGTCATCGACAGCGTCGATCGTCCGACAGAGGATTGAGGTTCCAGGTTCCAGGTTCCAGGTTCCAGGTTCCATGTTCCGAGTTCCAGTAGTTCCGGTTCGGGGGTTCGCCGTTCCGTCCTTACGAGTTCCAGGTTCGATGTTCGCGCTCCTGGCAGTGATGCTGGCGATTGGCAGCACTGCCGCGCTCGCCGCGAGCGAACATGTCGGACAGGTGATGTTCAACGGGCTGCCGGTTCCGGGCGCGACGGTCACGGCAACGCAAGCGGAGCGCAAGGTTGTCGCCACGACCGATCAACAGGGGATCTACCGGTTCGCCGATCTGACCGAGGGTTCCTGGTCAATCGTGGTGCAGATGCTCGGCTTCGCGCCGCTGATGCGGGACGTCGTGGTCGGCCCCGATGCGATGCCGGCGACGTGGGAACTGACCCTTCTCCCCTTCGATGAAATCGCGCGCGCGATTCCGGCGCGGGCGCCGGAATCACGTTCAGCCGATGCACCGCCATCACCCACCGCCGTCGCATCAGAGCCACGACGGAGCGGGTCGACCGCGCAGGCGCCGCAGACACAAGGGCGCGGTTTTCAACGCGCCGAAGTCACCGCGACACCGCGTGTCGCCGCCCGACCGGTGGCCGGCTCCGAGGAATCAGCCGCGGAGAATGCGAACGCCTCCGACGGCTTCCTGATCAATGGCAGCGTCAACAACGGCGCCGCTTCGCCGTTCGCGCAGCCTCCGGCGTTCGGCAACAACCGCCGCCGTCCCGGTGCGCTCTACAACGGCAGCTTCGGTCTGCTCGCCGGAAATTCCGCATGGGACGCGCGCCAATATTCCTTTGGCGATCGTCCCACTCCGCGCCAGGACTACAGCGATGTGCATTTTCTGGGATTGTTCCAGGGCCCGCTGAAGATTCCGGGCGTCACGCAGAAGCGCCCGAACCTGTTCGCGGGCTATCAGCGCACCTCCGATCACAACGCCACCGCACAATCGACGATCGTTCCGACCGCGCTGGAGCGCGCAGGCGACTTCTCGCAAACCGTCGACGCATTCGGTCGAGCGGTGCGCGTGATCGATCCGGTGACCGGTCAGCCATTCGCAGGCGACACGATTCCCGCGAATCGTCTCAGCCCGCAAGCGGCGGCGCTGCTCCGCTACTATCCGCAACCCAATCTGGATGCCGGCGGCCGCTTCAACTTTCAGGTACCGATTCTCAGCGTGCGGCGCCAGGACAGCTTGCAGACGCGTGTGACGCAGCCGCTGAATCAGCGCAACTCGCTGCTCGGTCTCGCTTCGTACCAGCGCACGACCACAGACGCGACGTCGTTATTCGGTTTCAAGGACGAGACATCGGTCTCGACGGTCGACACGACGGTCACCTGGACGCATCGCTTCAATCAGTTCTTCTCCATTCGACCGCGCGTGCAGTTCACGCAACTCACGAATGAGACGACACCGTTCTTTGCCAATCGCCTCAACGTTTCAGGCGAGGCGGGGATCGTCGGCAACGACCAGGAGCCGATCAACTGGGGGCCGCCGACGCTGGTGTTCTCGAGCGGCGTCGAATCGCTGACCGATGGCCGCGCCGGTTTCACGAGAAGCCGGACGATGGGTGGCGGCGGCGATGCGTACCTCAGTCGCGGCCGTCACTTTCTGACAATGGGCGGCGACCTGCGCCGGCAGGCCATCAGCATTCGCGCGCAGCAGGATCCACGCGGACGCTTCTCGTTCACGGGGGCGGCGAGCGGCTGGGACCTCGCAGACTTCCTCCTCGGCATTCCGCATACCAGTTCGATTGCGTTCGGCAACGCCGACAAGCTGTTTCATGCCTGGTCCTCCGACGCCTACGTGACCGACGATTGGCGAGTGAGCCCTTCGCTCACGCTCAATCTTGGCGTGCGCTGGGAGTACGAATCGCCGATGACCGAGCGATTTGGACGGCTCGTCAACCTTGATGTGACCTCGGGCTTCGCGGCGGCGGCACCGGTACTCGCCAGCGATCCCACCGGTCTGCTCACCAACACCCGCTACGATCGCTCTCTGCTCGGCGCGGACACGCTCGGTATCCAGCCGCGGTTGGCGATGGCGTGGCGACCTGTTCCCGGGTCATCACTGCTGGTGCGGGGAGGATATGGCATCTACCGCAACACGTCGGTATATCAGCCGATCGCGACCTTGCTCGCTCAGCAACCGCCGCTGTCGCGAACCTTCAGCATCGAGAACAGTGCTGCCACACCGCTGACGCTCGCCAACGGATTCGCGGTGTCGGCGCCCGGTCCGCTCAACACATTTGCCGTCGACCCCGATTTTCGCGTCGGCTCCGTGCACAACTGGCAGGTCTCGGCGCAGCGCGATCTCCCCAGGTCGCTGACGGTCACCGCGACGTATCTCGGGACGCACGGCATACATCTGATGCAGGAGTTCCTGCCCAACAGCTATGCACCGGGATCGACCAATCCCTGCCCGTCTTGTCCGCTCGGGTTTGTGTATCTGACGTCCAATGGCACATCCACGCGCCATGCCGGGCAGCTGCAACTCCGTCGACGTTTGAGCAACGGTCTGACGTGGACCACGCAGTACACGCTGGCCAAGGCGGAGGACAACGCCACTGCGTTCAACGGCGCGAGCCTTTCGGGAAATGCCATCGCGCAGAACTGGCGCGACCTCGACGCCGAGTGGGGCCCCTCGTCATTCGACCAGCGCCATGTCGTGACGGCGCAGGTCGATTACACGACTGGTGTTGGCGTCCGCGGCGGCGGTCTGCTTACGGGTCGAAAGGGCGCGCTGCTCAAGGGCTGGACGATCAGCAGCCAGTTGACGGCGGGCAGTGGATTGCCGCTGTCGCCGATCTATCTCACGTCTGTTCCCGGCACCGGCGTCATCGGCACGATTCGCGCCGACCTGACCGGTGCGCCCACTGACGCGAGGCCGACAGGTTATTACCTGAATCCTGCGGCATACACGATCCCCGCTGGCGGCCACTGGGGCACCGCGGGTCGCAACTCCATCCGCGGTCCCGCCCAGTTCGGTCTCAACGCCGCGGTGACACGCAGCTTCCCACGGGGCAACCGCGTGAATCTCGATTGGCGGATCGACGCGCTCAACGTGCTGAACCGCGTCACCTACTCGAGCATCAACGCCATCGTCGGCACGCCGCAATTCGGTTTGCCAAACGCGGCGAACACGATGCGGAAGCTGCAGACGAGTCTGCGAGTGAGGTTTTGAATCAATGCGCCTGACACCCTCACGAAACACGGAGACACGGGGGGACGGAGACGCGCGGAGGCATACCGGCGACCGCGCGTTGTGCGGCATGGCTAGAGAGACGCGCGGGTGGGCCGCGCTTCGCGCGGATATCGATCACGAGAGACGCGGAAATGTAAGAAGAACCGGTTCCGCAGGCTTACATTTCCACGTCTCTCGCGATCGATGTCGCCGGCCCGACGGGCCGGCGCCCACCCGCTCGATTCTCCGTGCCTCCGTGCCTCCGTGGTTCGTGGCAGTGTTCATTGTCGGCATATGCCTCGCTGCCTCGCTCAATGCGCAACAAACGCCGCAAGCCACCTTCCGTACAACCACGCGCCTCATCGTCCAGGCGGTCACGGTCAAGGATCGCGACGGCAAGGTGGTCGAGGGGCTCACGGCCAAGGACTTCACCATCACCGAGGATGGCGAAGCGCAGGACATCGCGTTCGTCGAGTTCCAGCGGATCGAACCGGCCTCGGCGCAACCGTCGGCGCCGCCGCGCCCCACTGTCGTTCCGCCGGCGCCGCTTCCGGGCCAGCCCGCGGTCATCTCTACGCCGCCGAGCGGCGGCATTCGCTATCAGAATCGGCGCCTGATCGTCCTTTACTTCGATACCTCGTCGATGCCTCCGCCCGACACGCTGCGGGCGTATCTAAACGCGCGCAAGTACGTCGAGATGTCCATGGGCGCGACCGACCTGGTCGCGATCATGGAATACAAGGGCGGCGCGGTGCGCGTCCGTCAGGACTTCACCGATGACCGCGCACGGCTGCGCGAGGTGATCCAGACGATGATCTACGGCGAGGACCAGGACGGCGACGGCATTCCCGACAACACCGAACTGGGAACCGCCTTCGGTCAGGACGACGCCGAGTTCAACATTTTCAACACGGACCGGCAGCTGTCGGCGCTGCAAACGGCAATCGCGATGCTGCGGCCGCTGCCGGAGCAGAAGGCGCTGATCTACTTCGCCAGTGGCATCCGTCTCAACGGCACGGACAACCAGGCGCAGCTGCGGGCGACGATCAACGCCGCGATCCGCGCCAACGTCACGCTGAATCCGATTGATGCGCGCGGTCTCGTGGCAACGGCGCCGCTCGGCGATGCGACGCAGCGGTCGCCCGGGGGCGTGGCGATGTTCACCGGCGCGCTGGCACAGAACATCGGCATCAACTTCCAGCGGTCGCAGGACACGCTCTATGCGCTGGCAAAGGATAGCGGCGGCAAGGCGATGTTCGACTTCAACGACCTGTCGGCGGGCATCGTCGATGCCGCCAACGCTCTTTCCAGCTACTACCTTATCGGCTACTACAGCACCCACACCGCGGCCGACGGGAAGTTCCGTCGCGTCAAGGTGACCTTGACTGGAGATCTCAAAGCCGACCTCTCCTATCGACAGGGATACTTCGCCGACAAGGCGTTCGCGAACTTCAACGCCGCGGAAAAGGAGCGACAGCTCGAAGACGCGTTGATGCTGGAGGACCCGATCACCGAGATCCCGATCGCGCTGGAGGTGAATTACTTTCAGTTGAATCGGGCCGAGTACTTCGTGCCGGTCGCGGTGAAGATTCCCGGCAGCGAGCTCGCGCTCGCGAAGCGGCGCGGTGCCACGCACACGCTCATCGACTTCATCGGCGAGGTCAAGGACGACAACGGCTACACGCAGCAGAACGTCCGCGACAAGCTGGATATCAAGCTCTCCGACGATGTCGCGAGCCAGCTCTCTACGCGGCCGATTCAGTACGAGACCGGCTTTACGCTGCTGCCGGGCAGGTACGTGATCAAGCTGCTGGCGCGCGATTCGGAAACCGGACGCATGGGCACTTATCAAACGTCGTTCACGATCCCCAATCTCGATCGTGAGGACAAGCGCGTGCCGCTCAGCACGGTCGTCTTGAGCAGTCAGCGTGTACCGCTTGGCGATGAGCTGTTTACCGTCAAGAAGGCAGAGGCGGCGCAAGCCGCCAGTCCACTGGTGGCCGATGGCTACCGGCTGATTCCCAGCGTGACGCGGGTGTTCAGCAGGAGCCGCGATCTGTACGTGTTCCTGCAGTCGTATCAACGGCGCAACACGACGATGCAGCCGCTGGTCGCGTTCGTGAGCTTCTATCGTGGACAGGAAAAGGCATTCGAGACGCAGCCGATCGCGGTAACCGAGGGCATGGATCCGAAGTCAAAGGCGATCCCCCTGCGGTTCAGCGTGCCGCTCGCCGACTTTCCTCCGGGGCGTTATGACTGTCAGGTGACCGTGCTGGATCCGCAGGGTGGCAAGGCATCGTTCTGGCAGGCACCGATTGTCGTCGTGCCGTAGGGAAACGAGAGGGACGGCTATCGGGAACGTTTGTGCGGCTTCCGACGTTGCGCCATGATATCGAGCAGATTGATGACGAAGGCAAATAGCGCAATCCCGCCGAGAAGAATGTAGAGGCCTGTCATTACCGGCCCCTGCCCGAGATCGCGACGCTGATAGAGACCACAAATATCCAGATCACCATGCCAATTGCCGCCAGCAATACCGAGAATCGGCGCTCGGCAACGAACTGACCGAAGATCATCCCTCCGGCAGCGACGTTGGCGATGTCGAATAGCTTATCGGCGAGCAACGCGCGCTGCTGCGAATTGAAGTCTAGCATCGTCCATCGCATGGAAAGGCATCTCGCAACGGGAGTGCCCGATACCGTGAGTCCGAATTTCCGCCTGTTTCGTCGCGTGGGCGGAACGGACAGTTGACAACGTGCGTGCTCGACGCTTTGGTGCGCGGCAGATTTTGCCGAGCACCGCCGAGGCCGATGCGGCGACGACCTTTGACGCAACCCGCGCGTCCCGATAACATGGCGCGGTTCTCTGAAGTAACTCCCAACTCCCAAAGAGACCAACTTCCAATGTTGCTGCGTTGGACGTTGGGAGTTGGGTTCAGCGCAAGTGGACTGGGAGTTTGATCCCGAGAGGCATCTGATGGTGCAAATCGCAATCACAGTCAACGGCAGGGTGCGCAAGGCGACCGTGGAGCCGCGCATCTTGCTGGTGCATTTTCTGCGCGAGCAGCTCAATCTCACCGGCACGCACATCGGCTGCGATACGAGCCAGTGCGGCGCGTGCACGATCCTCATGGATGGTCGCAGCGTGAAGGCGTGCACTATCTTCGCGGTGCAGGCCGACGGCTCGCAGATCACGACGATCGAGGGGCTCGCCAAGAACGGACAGCTGCACCCGGTGCAGGAAGGCTTCTGGGAGGAGCACGGCCTGCAGTGTGGCTACTGCACGCCGGGCATGATCCTGTCGGCGGTGCACCTGCTGAACGAGATCCCGTCGCCCACTGAAGAACAGATTCGCGAAGCCATTGGCGGCAACTTCTGCCGTTGCACCGGCTATCAGCACATCGTCAACGCGATCCAGTACGCGGCGAAGAAGGGCCACGGCACGCCCGCGACCGCGGCAGGGAGGTAGCGATGGCGACAGCTCCTGTTCTTCCGAAGCTGGTTGGCCAGCGGGTCAAACGACGTGAGGATCCGCGCCTGATTCAGGGCGGTGCCACCTACGTGGACGACGTCAAGATCGCCGGAATGCAGTACGTGGCATTCAAACGCAGCGACATCGCCCATGGACGCATCCGCTCGATCGACGTGAGCGCCGCACAGGGGATGGACGGCGTCGAGGCGGTGTTCACCGGCAAGCAGATCGCCGCGATGCTCGGGCCGATGCCGATCGGGACTCCGTTCAAGTCTCCCGAACATCGCGCCGTCGCGGTCGACATTGTGCGCTACGTCGGCGAGCCCGTCGCCGTCGTGGTCGCCAGCGATCGCTACGCCGCCCGCGACGCGCTCGATGCGATCAGCGTCGACTACGACCCTCTTCCCGCAGTGGTCGATCCGGAAGAAGCGCTGCAGGGAAAGCCAGGGCTGGTGCACGCGGACTTTCCCAACAACATCGCGCTGGGCGAATTGCCGAGCGGCACCGGCGTCGGTGCGCCGGGCTCGCCGCCCGACGATTCAGCCATCAACAAGGCGTTCGAGGAAGCCAAAGCCACCGGCGTCATCGTCTCGCAGCGGATGTTCAATCAGCGCCTGGCGCCATCGCCCATGGAGCCGCGCGGCGTCGTCGCCAACTTCGAGAAGGGGAAAGGCACGCTCACCATCTGGTCGTCGAGTCAAAACCCGCACATGCTGCGCTCGATGATCGCCAGCGTGCTCGGCATGGGCGAGGACCAGGTGCGCGCCATCGCGCCGGAAGTCGGCGGCGGCTTCGGCGCAAAGATCAACATCTACGGAGAAGACTACGTCCTCGCCGCGTTGTCCCGACAACTCGGCATGCCGCTCAAGTGGATCGAAGACCGCTCGGAGGAGTTCGTGTCGATGATCCACGGTCGCGACATCATCGGCTACGTGGAAATGGCGGCGCGGAAGGACGGCAAGGTGCTCGGTGTCAGGCTGCGCCTCATCGCCGACATCGGCGCCTATAACATGCTGCTGACGGCTGCCATCCCGACGCTGACGATGCTGATGGCGAACGCCACCTACGACTTCCCGGCCGTTCGCACGACGCTCACCGAGGTCTTCACCAACAAGGTGCCGACCGATGCGTACCGCGGTGCGGGCAGACCGGAGGCGACCTACTTCATCGAGCGCGGCATGGACATGCTCGCGCGCGAGCTGAACATGGATCCGGCGGAGCTGCGTCGTCGCAACTTCATCAAGCCGGACAAATTCCCGTTCCAGACGCAGATGGGCGCCGTCTACGACTCCGGCGATTACGAGAAGGCGCTCGATCTCGCGCTGAAGAACGCCAACTGGGAGCAGCTCAAAGCGGAGCGCGACGCGGCGAAGGCGCAAGGACGGCTGGTGGGTCTCGGTCTGTCGATGTACGTCGAGGTGTGCGGCATCGGCCCGTCGGCGACACTGCCGACGGGCGGATGGGAACACGCGCAGGTCACGATCGAACGCGATGGACACGTCACCGCCATGACCGGTGTGTCGCCGCACGGTCAGGGCAACGAGACCACGTTCGCGCAGATGCTGGCGGACCAGTTCGGTATCCCACTCGAACACGTCACGGTCCTGCACGGCGACACGGGGATCGTGAAGCAGGGGATCGGGACCTTCGGTAGTCGATCGCAGGCGGTTGGCGGCGCGGCCATGCACATGGCCGGTACGAAGGTCAGAGCGAAGATGGCGAAGTTCGCCGCCGCGCTCCTCGAAGCGCACGAGGAGGACCTCGTCTTCGAGAACGCCAAGATCGGCGTGAAGGGCGCGCCGGCGGCGGCCAAGACGTTCGCCGAGGTGGCGGCCTTCGCCTACATCCCCGTTCCACTGCCGCAAGGCATGGAGCCGGGCCTCAGCGAAGAAGCGTTCTTCGAGCCGAGCAACAACACCTATCCGTTCGGGTGCTGCATCTCGATGGTCGAAGTCGATCGCGATACCGGCGAACCGAAGCTCCTGCGCCTCATTGCCGTCGACGATGCGGGAAATCTGATCAACCCGCTCATCGTCGAAGGCCAGATTCACGGCGGACTCGCGCAGGGGATCGGACAGGCGCTGATCGAGGAGGTCGTCTACAACAGCGACGGCCAGCTGGTGACCGGTTCGTACATGGATTACGCGCTGCCGCGCGCGGCGGACTTTCCGACCTTCGAGCTCGATGCCACCTACACGCCGACGCCGGTCAATCCGCTCGGCGCGAAAGGGGTTGGTGAAGCGGGGACGCTCGGTTCGACGCCCTCGGTCGTCTCCGCCGTCGTCGACGCCATGAGCGGATTCGGCGTCAAGCACATCGACATGGTGCTGCGGCCGGAAAAGCTGTGGCGCATCATCCAGGGCTCTGGACAGAGCTCGCGCCAAGGAGGGCAAGCGTGATTCCGACAGCATTCGAATACCAGCGCGCCACGTCGATCGACGATGCGCTGGCGAGGCTTGGCGGCGGCGGCGCCAAGCTGCTGGCCGGCGGCCACAGCCTCATCCCGCTGATGAAGCTGCGCCTCAGCGAACCGCAGGTGCTCGTCGACATCAGCCGCCTCAAGGAGCTGTCCGGCATCCGTCAGAGCGGCGGCGCGATCGAGATCGGCGCCGGAACGGTTCACAGCGAGGTGGCCGCATCGGCGCTGCTCCGCGACGTCTGCCCCGTCATCGCCGAGACGGCCGCGGAAATCGGCGATCCGCAGGTGCGCAACAGGGGGACGCTCGGTGGCAGCCTGGCACATGCGGATCCATCGGCCGATTACCCGGCAACGATCATTGCCCTCGACGCCGAGATCATGATCCGCGGCGCTCAGGGCTCACGGACGGTGAAGGCAGCGGACTTCTTCATCGACCTGTTCACCGTCGACCTCGCGCCGAACGAGCTGATCACCGGCGTGCGGTTCACGCCGGTTCGTGCGGCCGCTTACGCCAAGCTGCATCAACGCGCCTCGCACTTCGCGATCGTGGGCGTGGCTGCAGCTCTGGCAGTCGACGGCGGAGTCATCAGGTCGGCGCGCGTCGGTCTGACCGGTGCGATCAGTCATGCAGTGAGGCTGACAGACGTCGAGCAGGCATTGCAGGGCAAGCAGGCTTCGGCCGCGACGATTGATGCCGCGGCCAAGCTGGCGGCAGCCAAGCTGGACGGATTCAACTCCGATATGCACGCCAGCGCGGAGTATCGGCAGGCGATGGTGGGAGTGTTTACGAGGCGCGCGCTGGAGAAGGCGCTCTCGCGCGCGTAGCGATCTTCACCCTCACGAACCACGGAGACACGGAGCAACGGAGGATTCACGGAGGGCTGAGTCGGTCGCGGGTGGCCCGCGCTACGCGCGGGAGGGATCGAGAGGTTCACGGAAATGTAAGCCCCATAGTTCCCCTGGCTTATATTTCCGTGGACCTCTCGATTCCTATCGCCGGCCCGACGGGCCGGTGCCCGCCCGCGACGCTCCGTGCGTCTCCGCGTCTCCGTGTCTCCGTGGTTCGTGAAGGGTGAAGAACGCCGCGAGACCGGCTAGATCTTCGACTTGAGACACGCGAAGAAGCGATCCTGCATCATCTTCGCGACGCCACCGATTAAACGCTGCCCAAGACGCGCAATCGTGCCGCCGGTCTCGACCGTCCCGCTGACGTCGACGATCGTTTTCTCGCCCTCGGCGCGCAGTATCAGCTGCGCGCTTCCCTTCACAAATCCCGGCCGGCCCTGCCCCTCGACGATCAGGCGATAGCTGGTCGGCGGTACCTTGTCGGCCACTGTGACGGTTCCGTCGTAGGTCCCGGTAATCGCCGCCAGCGCCACGGCCAGTCTCGCCTTGTAGCGATCTTCCCCGTCGGGCTCGAGGCGTTCGCAACCGGGAATGCAGGACGCGATGGCGCCGGAATCCATCAGCACGGTCCAGACCCGATCGGGCGGCGCGTCAAAGGTGTAAGAGCCGCTGATATCCATCTCGGCTGCTTGGTGGATGGTGGACGTTCGTGATTCGTGATTCGCGCAATCACTATCTACCATCCACTATCCACGATCCAGCGCATTTAAATGCGCTGCCAAATCGGCAATGTTCGCCAGCGTGCGGACCGGCAGGAAGTCGTCGACATACGGCAGCGCCGCGCGCAGCCCGCGCGTGAGCGGCGCGTAGTCGGCCGTTCCGATCAGCGGGTTGAGCCAGATCAAGCGATGCGAGCTGCGCTGCAACCGCGCGACTTCGTCGCGCAGCAGGGCGGGCTCGCCGCGATCCCAGCCGTCGGACACGAGCAGGACCACGGGGGCGCGCGTCAGCACGCGCCGTCCCCAGCGCTGATGAAACTCGCGCAGCGACTCGCCGATGCGCGTTCCCCCCGACCAGTGCGCGACCGTGCTCGATACGGCGGCGACCGCCTGATCGACGCGGCGCGTCCGCAGCTGCGCGGTGATGCGTGTGAGATCGGTCGAGAACAGGAACGCGTCGAACGGCTGGTAGCGGCGACCCATGGCGTGCGCGAAGTGCAGCAGCATCCGCGAGTAGCGCTCCATCGATCCGCTCACGTCGCACAGCAGCACCACCCCGCGCCGATGGATGCGCCGGCGTCGCCGCGGGAGCGACACCACTTCTGCGCCGGTCCGCCGGCTGCGCGCGATCGCCCGTCTCAGATCGATCCGCGGACCGCGCCCGGGTACCCAGCGCCGCGTACGCCGATAACCCGGTGTCCACACGAGGCGTTCCAGCGTGGCTCGCGCCAGCGCCATCTCCTCCTCGCTGAACTGCGCGAAATCCTTGTGCGCCAGCCCGCCGGTGTCGCTCCACAGGCCGACCTCGCGGCCGTCGGGCGCGCTGCCGTCGGCAGCGTCGACGGCAACCGCCATCAGCCCGGAACGTTCCTCGGCGTTCACCACGGTCGACGGCTCGCGCTCGCCGTTGCCTCCATCACGACGCCGCGGAAGACGACCACTTGCCTCCCACAGCGCGTCGGCGCGCCAGAACAGATCGAAGGCACGATCGAAGGTCGGCAACTGCTCGTGCCGATGCACCAGCAGCGCGCGCAACGTGTGGCGCACGTCATCGCGCCGCGCGAGATCGATATCGGGCAGCGCGGTCACCGAATCCAGGACCCGACCAACGTGCACGTCGATGCCGGCGCTCCGCAACAGGCGCCCAAAAACCAGGAGGTTGGCGAGGAAGGCGGTGCAATCAGCCGTCTGCATTGGGAATCATGCCTGTAACAGCCTCGCCAGCCGCTCGCCACGGATGGCGTCGATGTCTTCCTTGGCCTTGAGCAGCACGCCCAACGTTTCCTCGACGACTGCGGGATCGAGCGAATCCCGATCGAGGGCAACCAGCGCCGCGGTCCAGTCGAGCGTTTCCGAAACGCCGGGGACCTTGTAGAGCTCCTCGCGCCGGACTCGCTGCACGAAGGTCGTGACCTGCTCCGCCAGGCGCTCGGACGCGGCGGGCACGCGCTCGCGCACGATCGCCTGCTCCTTTTCGAAGCTGGGATATTCGATCCACTGGTAGAGGCAGCGGCGCTTCAACGCGTCGTGCACTTCGCGCGTGCGATTGGAGGTGAGGATCACGACGGGCGGCTCGGTCGCGCGCACGGTCCCCAGTTCAGGAATGGTGATCTGGAAATCGGCGAGCAGCTCGAGGAGATAGCCTTCGAACTCCTCGTCGGCGCGGTCGATCTCGTCGATCAGCAGCACCGCCAATCGCGTACGCGAGGGGTCGATGGCCTGCAGCAGCGGCCGTTTGATCAGGAACGCCTCGCTGTACAACTCGCGGCGGGCACGCTGGCGATCCAGTTCGCCGGTCGCGTCGAGGATCCTCAACTCGAGCAGTTGTCGCGCGTAGTCCCATTCGTACACGGCGTGCGTGATGTCGAGCCCCTCGTAGCACTGCAGCCGGATCAACTCGGCATCGAGCGCGCCGGCAACCGCCGCCGCCAACGCCGTTTTGCCGACGCCGGCCTCGCCCTCCAGGAACAGCGGACGACGAAGGCGCAGCGCGAGGAAGAGCGACACCGCCAGCCCGCGGTCGGCGATGTAGTGCTGCTGCGAGAGGCGGGTCTGGAGATCGGAGATCGAGAGAGGAGCAGTGGTGGTGGTCACGATCCGAGCGCGGTCAAATCCCAAATCCCAACTCCCAAATCCCAACTCCCAAACCCAAAGCAACTCAGTCGGCCGAGTTGTGATTTGGGGTTTGGGATTTGGGGTTTGGGAGTTGGGTTTTGGGATTTCATCAATGCTCCGCAAGGCTGCGGGCAGCGACTTCCGGCGTGTGGATCGCGGAGTCGACGGCTCGCGCCAGGCGCTGCTGCTCCTCGCGCATCTCGCGCGGCAGGTGGTCGCCAAGGGTCGCGAAGAATTCCTCCTGTGCGGCCACCGCCTCCACCCACTCGGCCGGATCGACCTGCAGCAGCGTCTGCAGCTTGTCCGGAGTCACCAGGCCGTCCACTTCGATCGCGTCGGCGGTCGGTACGGCGCCGATCACTGTCTCCTTGGCGTTCCCCTTCCCGTCACAGCGATCGAGCACCCACTTCAGCACGCGGAGGTTGTCACCGAAACCGGGCCACAGGAACTTGCCGTTGGCGTCGGTGCGGAACCAGTTGACGCGGAAGACGCGCGGCGGCCGCGCCGCCGCCTCGCCCACCTCGATCCAGTGCCTGAAATAGTCGCCCATGTTGTAGCCGCAGAACGGCCACATCGCCATCGGATCGCGACGCAGTACCCCGACTTTGCCGGTCGCCGCGGCCGTCGTCTCCGACGACAGCGTCGCGCCGAGAAATGTGCCGTGATGCCAGTCACGCGCCTCGAAGACGAGCGGCACGCGCCGCTGCCGGCGGGCCCCGAAGAGAATCGCGTCGAGCGGCACGCCCTCGGGATTCTCGAATTCGGGTGACAGCGTGGCGCAGTTGGTCGCGGGCACGGTGAACCGGCTGTTGGGATGTGCGGCCAGCTGCCCGTTGCCCGGCGTCCATGGCCGGCCCTGCCAGTCGAGCGCTTCGCCAGGCGGCGGATCATCGTGCCCTTCCCACCACGGTGTCCCGTCGGGACGCAACGCCACGTTGGTAAAGATCGTGTCGCGCTGAATCATTTCGAACGCGGTGCGATTCGTCTTGCCGCTCGTGCCCGGCACGACGCCAAAGAAGCCGGCTTCGGGGTTGACGGCGTAGAACCGCCCGTCCGTGCCGGGACGAATCCACGCAATGTCATCGCCGACCGTACGTGCCTTCCAGCCCTTCATCGACGCGGGCGGCTCGAGCATCGCCAGATTCGTCTTGCCGCATGCCGATGGGAACGCGCCGGCGACATAACGGGTCCGCCCCTGCGGATCCTCCAGCCCGAGCAGCAGCATGTGTTCCGCGAGCCAGCCCTCGTTGCGCGCGAGGACGCTCGCCAGTCGCAGCGCCATGCACTTCTTGCCCAGCAGGGCGTTACCGCCGTAGCCGGAGCCGACGGACCAGACCGTGTTGTCCTCGGGGAAATGCATGATGAATCGGCGATCCGGGCTCAGGTCGCCAAGGGAATGCAGACACCGTGTGAAGTCTTCAGGATCCTGAAGGTGATCGAGCGCAACCTGCCCCACGCGCGTCATGATGCGCATGCTGAGGACGACGTACTTGCTGTCGGTGATTTCGACGCCCACCTTGGAGAAGCGCGATCCCGGCGGACCCATCAGGAACGGAACGACATACATCGTCCGGCCCTTCATCGATCCGGTGAAGAGCGGGATCAGCTTGGCGCGCGCTTCGTCGGGCGCCATCCAGTTGTTGTTCGGGCCCGCATCGGCTTTGTCACGCGGGCAGACGAAGGTCAGATGCTCGGTGCGCGCGACGTCATGCGGGGCGCTGCGATGCAGATAACAGCCAGGCAGCCTCTCCTGATTGAGCTCGATCAGCTCCCCTTCCGCCAGTGATTGCCGAATCAGTTCCTGCTTTTCATTCTCCGAGCCGGTGCAGTACACGATGCGATCGGGCGTGGTCATCCGGGCGACATCCTCGACCCATCGCTTGATTCCTTCTGCGTTCTTCATCACCTCGTCACTCTTTGTTTTCAGCATGGCGCTCACCAGCAGCAGGACCGTGTTGACCACGAAGAACACGGAGACGGTTTAGCCACAAAGGACACAAAGATCACAAACGGTTTCGCGGCGCCGCGTCGATCTGATCTCTCGTTTCAAGGACTCAAAGATCATCTTCGTGTCCTTCGTGGCTAAAAACGTCTTGGTGCTCTTCGTGTTCGATCGTACTCCACTACAAGTATTCGCGCTCGGCGAGGTCCTCGAGCCTGCGGCCACGTGTCTCCAATCCGCGCGCGAGGACCAGCAGCGCTGCAGCGGCCATTGGAATCGACACGAGCACCGCGGGTCCGACCAGGTCTCCGGAGATCGCCAGCAGTCCGCTCACCGAACCGACGCCGGCGATCAGACCTCCGAGCTTACTGCTCCCCGCCGACAATCCGCTGCCGGTGCCGCGAAAGCGCGTTGGAAACACCTCAGCGGTGTAGGGCGACAACATCGCAATCACCCCGCCGGTGGCCGCATAGAGCAATGCGAGCCATCCTACGATCATCACACGATTCGACCCCTCGTTGGGAGAGATCCACGCCAATCCCAGCGTGGCGATGATGCTCGCCAGCGCGAACACCACCATGCTTTTGCGGCTGCTCCAGCGTCCGTACGCATAGGCGACCAGAACAGTCGCCGGAATCGCCACCACCGACGACAGAAACAGCAGGAAAGACGAAGCGCCCGCGCCAAAGCCGGCACGGCGAAGAAAGGTTGGCAGAAGCGCGATGAAGCCCCAGTTCACCACGCCCCATGCAAATCCATAGATCACGACCACCAGGGTCTGCCTGATGAATGGCGATCGGAAAAGCACGCGCAATTCGACCCAGATCGATGCCGACCCTAAAGGTCCGCGCCACATCCGCCGTGAAGATTCGCGTCGCCGATCGCGCCCCGCGCGCTCGCGCTCCAGCTCGTCGTCCGCGATCTCCACCGTCACGCCGTACCGCTCGAGGACACGACGTGCTTCTTCGGCGCGCCCGGTCTCCAGCAGGAATCGCGGCGACTCGGGAATCCAGCGATTGAGTACGAGCATCAGCAGTCCTGTCGGCAGGTTCAGTAGCCACAGGATGCGCCACGAGTAGGCCGGCTCGAAGAGCGCGGCGCAGCCGGCCGCTGCCAGTGTGCCGCCCACCGTTCCCAGACCACCATGCAGGACCACCAGCCAGCCACGCGGACCTGCCGGCACCGATTCGGCCATCAACGCGTAGACGATCGGCAGCATCCCGCCGGCAGCAATGCCCATCAGGAAGCACATGAACAGATTGGCGCCGAACAGTGGCATCGTTCCGCAAATCGCCGTGCCGATGAACATCAACGAGGCGAGCAGAATCGCCGCGCGACGGCCGATGCGATCCGCCATCACACCCCAGAACACCGATCCGAGCGTCGTTCCGCTCAACGCGCAGAGCAGCAGCCACGCGCCGGTCGACGCAGCAAAGCCGTACTCCGCGGACATGCCAGGAAGGACGAAGCCGAGCGTCGCCGGCTTCATCGTGTCGATCACCAGCGCGACCGCGAGCACCAGCATCAATCCCCAGTGCGCCGACGTCAGCCTGGCCTGGTCCATCGCTCGCACTTCGATGCGGGTGCCGCGTCGCATGCTGTCGACGCGCGCAGGAAGCAGTCCCCAGGTGGCCAGTACGAAGCCAACCGTCACCAGCACCATTCCCCCGAGCATCATCGGCGACATCGGCATACCGGCGAGGTGGTAGTGCATGTCAGCGGCGTCGGCGAAGTCAGGAAGATGCAGGATGACGCCGATGACGATCGCCAGCGTGCCGCCCCAGAAGGCGAGCGGGCGATGAAACCGGATCGCTGAGGACATTCAGGAGCACGTTATCAAATCCCAAATCCCAAATCCCAAACCCCAAATCCCAAAGCCCAAAGGCCAAAGCCCAAAGGCCGAGCCTAAAAAAGGAAAACCCCAACACGTCGTTGGGGTTTTTCGGGATTGGGTTTTGGGATTTGGGATTTGGGATTTGGGTTTTGGGATTTTAGAGACCTACCGTCCCCGTGCTGTCGCCGAACTTCTCCGCCTGCACGTCGAACAGGTGCAGCACCGACAGCAGGACATTGGCCATCGGCGTTTCTTTCGGATTCGTGACGTGACGACCGCCCTTCAGCTTGCCGGCGGCGCCGCCGGCAACGATCAGCGGCAGGTCCGAGTGATTGTGCTGATTGCCGTCGCTGAGGCCGCTGCCATAGACGATGACCGCGTGGTCGAGCAGCGTGCCGTCGCCGTCGGGAACCGACTGCAGCTTGTTGAGGAAGTACGAGAACAGCGCCGTATGGTACGCGTTCAGCACCGTGAAGCGCTTGATGTTCTCCTCGATGTTCGAGTGATGCGACAGCGTATGGAACGCGTCGCGAATGCCGCTCTTGGGGTAGACGACGCCGCTCAGTTCTTTCGCCACCTGGAACGTCGAGACGCGCGTGATGTCCGCCTGCCACGCGAGAACTTGCAGGTCGTACATCAACTTGATGTGCTCTTCGACGTCGGTCGGCACGCCAGTCGGCGCCGGCGGCACATCGAGATCTTCGGTCAGCTGCTGCCCGGCCTTCTGAATCCGGCGCTCGATCTCGCGCACGTCGGTCAGGTATGAATCGAGCCGCGCCCGGTCGGCCGCCGGAAGCTTCTGCTTGAGGGCGTTGGCCTCACCGAGCACCGAGTCGAGCAGGCTCAATGACTGATTGCGACGCAGCTTGCGCTCGTCCATCGAGCTGCCGTCGCCGAACAGCCGCTCGAAGACGACTTGTGGGTTGTTCTGCATCGGCAGCGGCGAGCTCGGCCCCTGCCACGAGATGGTGTCGCGATACGAGCAGCTCAGGCCGTCGCCGCAGTTGACGCTGTTGCTCTCGATGGCGAGCTCGAGCGACGGAAGCGGCGTGTCCTGTCCGATCTTCTTCGCCACGACCTGATCGACGGTGACCCCCAGGTGCGGCTGCGCGCCGACCTCCGCGAATGCGCCGCTCAGGAATGCCGCGGCCGCGCGATTGTGGTTCGCGGTCGCGCCGCTGCCGTAGGCCAGCGCGTGCGACGTGTCGCTGATGACATTGATCGTGTTGTAGAACGGCTTCAGCGGCTGCAGGATGTCCGACAGCTCGAAGCCGGCGCCGGTGGTGGCCGGCTTCCATTTGTTCATGATCGCGCCGTGCGGAAAGTAGATGCACGCCAGCCGCGAGCGCGGCGCGGCCGCCCCCTGGGCCAGCGTCGACACCGCCGGCACCATCGATTCGAGCAGCGGCAACGCCATCGTGACACCCATCCCGTGAAGGAAGGTGCGACGGGACAGGTGCTTGTTGGTGACGAACATATACGCTCTCTCTATTCGCGATTCATGAATCGTGAATCGTGATTCGGAAATCAAATCACGAATCACGAATCGCTAATCACTAATGCCCTTCTTGATTCGCTTCTGAAACGGCCCGCTCTCGATTACACCCATCAACACCGAGGAAAAGCGATTCTGATCCGCTGATGCGCGCCGGACGATCGCGCGAACGTCGGGCATATCCAGATACGTCACCGGGCGGCCGAGCGCGTAGGTCATCAGCTTGTGCGTGAACGTGGTCATGAACGCGTCGGAGCGGCTCAGGACTGCCTGTCGCAGATCGGCAATTCCTTTGAGCGGCGTGCCGTCGGCAAGCTTACCCGTCGAATCCACGCGCGCCGGGCCGTCGAACTCTCGCCATGTGCCAACGAGATCGAAGTTCTCCAGCGCGAACCCCATCGGATCCATGATGTTGTGACACGACGCGCAGACGGGGCTGGCGCGATGGAGCTCGAGCCGCTGACGCAACGTCGTCACCTTCACCTGCGCCGCATCCTTATCCAGGTTCGTATCGACGGTGGCGGGCGGCTGCGGCGGCGGCACGCCGAGCAGGTTCTCGAGAATCCACTTTCCGCGCTGGACCGGCGAGGTGCGCGTGGCAATCGACGTCACCGTCAGCATGCTGCCCTGGCCGAGCACGCCTCGTCGCGGACTGTCGGGCGGCAGCGAGACACGGCGGAAGTAGCTGCCGTGGACGCCGGCAATGCCGTAATGCTTCGCCAGCCGCTCGTCGACAAACGTGTAGTCGGCGTCGAGGAGCTCGGTGAGGGGGCGGTTGTCCCGCACGATCGCACTGAAGAGCAGCTCCGTTTCGGTGCGGAACGCCTTGCGCAGGTTGTCGTCGAAATTCTTCGCTTCAGTCTGGAAGCCATCAAGATCGCGCAGATATAACCACTGGCCCGCAAAGTTCTTGATCAGCGCGTCCGCCTTCTTGTCGGCCAGCATCCGCGCAACCTGTTTCTCGAGGACGGCGGTCTCGTGGAGGCGCCCCCTGATCGCGACATCAAGCAGTTCGTCGTCCGGGATGCTGCTCCAGAGGAAGAACGACAGACGCGACGCGAGATCAACGTCGCTGAGGCGATACACCGCGCCGGGGGCAACGTTTTTCGGCTCCTCTTCAGCGCGGAAGATGAATCGTGGCGCGACCAGCACACGCGCCAGCGCCTGCTGGATTCCCGCCTCGAAGTCGCCGCTCTTCCGTGCCTGCTGATAGAACGAGAGCAGCGTATTCAGTTCGGCATCGCTGAGCGGACCACGATAGGCGCGGCGTGCGACCGTCGACAGGATCTTCGACGCGCAGGCCGTCTCGGTTGCCGCTGATTGCGGCTGACACACGAAGAGGCGGCGGCGGCTCGGCGTATCGCCGACGCCCGACGCGTTGAATGGCCCCGTGATGACGACATTCTGGATGCCGCCCGGCTGGCGGAAGGTCGCGTCGTTGCGGAAATCGGAGTAAATCTCGTCCACGCCGGCAGCCCGCTGCCGATCGACGATGGCGAGGCCGATCGTATGTGGCCCAGCGGTGACGGGAAGGCGGAACTTGCGCGGCGTCGTCACCGGAATCTTCTGGCCGTCGATCGTGAAGTCGATGGGGGCGACGCCGCCGGGACCCAGCGGCCCGCCGCCAAACCCGCCGCCGATGCTGAAGTCGTACTCCGCATCGAGCGGGAACATGTGCTTGACGAGCATGCCGCCGCGCGTCCCGAGCGGCAGCCCCTCGATGTGCACGTCCTGCGCAAGGTCGGGCGGGGCCGGATAGGTGATCTGCTGCGCGACCGCCGTGCGATCGCCGACCGCGAGGCGGCTGATCTTCATCGCCGCCGACACGTAGCCCTGAATGAGCGAGGGCGAGACGCTCAGCGCTTCGGCGAGGTTGTCGAAGCCTTCACTTGATCCGTCGCCGGGCAGCAGCGACTGCACGTCGACGTCCAGATCGAGCAGATCGCGAATCGCGTTGGCGTACTCGGTACGATTCAGGCGGTGCAGCGCCGGCGTCGTCAGATTCGCGTTCGGCACGACGGCGCGATCGAGTCGATGTTCGACCTCCGCAGCGAAGCCATCGAGCACGGCGCGATCGGGTCGCCGCGCACCGGAGGGAGGCATCAGCCCCGTCTTGATCTTGCGAACGACCTTCTCCCACGTCTCCGCGTGCGGTCCGACCTGCGTGAGATCCAGCCCCTCGAGGACGAGGCCGCCGGTCTTCAGACGCTGGTTGTGGCAGACGACGCAGTACTGGTTGACGAAGGCTTGTTGCGGGTCCGCGGCTGCAGGAGGCGGCGCGAGCCTCGGTTCCTGCGCGTCGCCGCGCGCGAACGCGACGGCAACCATCCAGACGATGACGAAGGGCAGGATCTTTTTCATTGCTGCGCCGTCGCCGGTTTGCCCATCAGCTCTTTGATCAGCGCGATGGAGGACGGTTTCGGACGCGCCGGATGCGTGGCGAGAAACACGCCCTCGGCCCAGGTCAGCGCGGTACGGCCTTCGGCGTCCTGGACGTCCAGGCGCGCGCCCTTGCTCACGAGGAACTTGATGATGTCGTCCGAGCCGCGATTAGCGGCGCCCATCAACGCGGTCAGTCCCATCGAGTTGGTGGCGTTGATGTCCTGCCCCAGCTCGAAACAGAGCTGCACCGCTTCGAGCAGGCGCGCCGGCCCTTCGTCGTAGGTCTGATAGAACACCCAGTTGATTCCCGCCGCGGCCATCAACGGGGTCGTCCCGCCGTAGGTCGGGATGCTGGGATCGGCGCCGTGCTGCAGCAGCAGCTTCATGACGGTGACGTCGCCGGCGCGGGCGGCGTAGAGGAACGGCGTCATGCCGGTAAAGTCGACCCATTCGAGCGACGCGGTGACGCGGAGGAATGCGGGACGGACCGGCGGCACTTCCTTCGTGCGCGCATTGGGATCGGCGCCGCGATCGAGCAGCACCTTGATCAGCTCGAGATACGGCTCGCGGTCGATGCCGTTTTCGAACGTGGCGTTGTCCACGTCCATGTTGCGCGTTTCGACGGCCGCCCACAGCGGCGTCCTCCCGTACCAGTCCACCGCCTTCACGTCCGCACCGCGATCGATCAAGTAGCGGGCAACGTCGGGATGGTTGTTGGTGATTGCGGTGAGCAGCGGCGCGATGTCGTTCGCCTCGCGCTGGTTCACGTCGGCGCCGGCATCGAGCAGCATCTTCACGATATCCAGACGCCCGTCGCGCGCCGCGTACTGCAGCGGCGACATGCCACCGGGAATCGGATTGCGCCGGCCGCGGTCCGGGGATCCGCCGCGAACGATCCCGATCCCGTGACCGAACCCGGGAACGGAGTTCGGCAGAATGAAGGCAGGTGTGGGCCCCACGCGCGTCTTGGCGTTGACGTTCGCACCGCGCGCGATGAGCACGCGCACGACGTCCGGCTTGTTCTCGCGAATCGCCACCATCAACGCTGTCTGCTTGAATGAAGCATCGGTGGCATCCACCGGCGCTCCTCGATCGAGCAGCATCGTCACCGCACTCGCGCTCCCGACGCGCGCTGCGGCGATCAGCGGCGTCTCGCCAGCCGGATCAGGCGCATTGACATCGGCGCCGGCGTCGGCGAGCGCGCGGATCATCGCCGCATTGCCGTTGGCTGCGGCGATGCTCATCGGCATTACACCGTAGCGGTTGGTCTGTCGCGGATCGGCGCCCGCTTTCAGCAGCGCCTGCGCGAGCTCGACATCGTCGGCACGGACGACCCAGTGCAGCGCCGGCGTCCCGTCGTTGCCAGGTGCGTTCACATCGACCTTCTGGAGGATGAGCGATCGCACCGTCTCGGTGTCCCGGTTCATCGCCGCGTCCGCCAGACGCGTATCGACAGCCGCAAAGACACTGGTCGCTGTCGCGGCAAACAGGCATACCGCAAGACACCCCAGCTTCACTGGTCGCATGTCTACGAATTGTAAACGGTTCGAGCCCGGTAAACCGGTGCAAAAATCAATCAAATCGACGAAGAGGCTACGCGCAGACGGGCGCTCGCACTATACTGCTCCGATCGCCCGGCCTGCAGTCGAAGGGCACGCGATTTCTTGACGTTCTGCATTGCTCGGCGTTCGTATTCTTCAGGAGGAAGGGAATGAGCGGCTTGACCCGGTCCCGAACGTGGGCCGCTGCCCTCTGCGCAGGGCTGCTGACTTTGACCGTCACCATTGCGCTGTCGGCCCAGGGCGCTCGCCAGGCGACTCCAGCGCAGGGGTACATCACGGGCGTCGTCCAGGGCGAAAGCGGGCCGGAGGCAGGCGTCTGGGTCATCGCCGAGACCAAGGACCTGCCGACCAACTTCATCAAAATTGTGGTCACCGACGACAACGGGCGGTTCCTCGTTCCGGATCTGCCGGCGGCCACCTACAGCGTATTCGTGCGCGGTTATGGACTGGTCGACTCCCCGCGCATGCCGCTGAAACCGTCGAGCACGGCAGTCACGCTCAAAGCCACCTCGGCGAAGACGCCGCAGGAAGCCGCCAAGGTGTATCCGGGCAATTACTGGCTGTCGCTGCTGCAGCCGCCCGACAAATCGCTGTTCCCGGGCACCGGCGAACAGGGTAATGGCGTGGGACGCGCGATGCTGAGCCAGAACCACTGGATCAACTCGCTGAAGTCGGATTGCAACTTCTGTCACCAGCTCGGCAACCAGCTCACGCGCAGCGTCGATCACATTTTCAAGGCAAAGCCGGAGCTGAAATCGCACGCTGAAGCGTGGGAGTGGCGCCTCGGCACCGGCGTGCGTGGCACGGCGATGTACTCGGTGCTGACCAACCAGGGCAAGGAGCCGTCCCTCAAGGTGTTCTCCGACTGGACCGAGCGTGTCGCCAAGGGTGAGGTTCCGCCCGCACCGCCGCGCCCGAAAGGGATCGAACGCAACGTGGTGGTGACGCTCTGGGACGTGGGCACCGACCACTCGTTCATGCACGACGAGATCTCCACCAGCAAGCAGAAGCCGGCGACCAACGGCGGCGGCCCCGTCTATGCCGTCTCCGCCGGTCATGGGACGCTGGTCATCCTCGACCCTAAGCGGAACACGACCGAGGAATTGGAAATCCCGACGCGGGCGCCGCGCGAGACGGTGCCATCGCGGTTCCCGAAGCCGAATCGGCCGTCGCTGTGGTGGGGCGATCAGTGGCTGTGGTCGAATCCACCGTACAACCCCGCCGACCCGCACAACCCGATGATGGACAGCAAGGGTCGCGTGTGGATGACCTCGAAGATCCGGCCGAATCAGGATCCGGCATGGTGCAACGACGGAAAGAGCGCATATTCGGATTGGTACCCGCTGCGCGGCAGCGGCCGTCAGGCGTCCTACTACGATCCGAAGACCAAGCAGTTCACGTTGATCGACACGTGCTACGCCACGCACCACCTGCAGTTCGACAACGATCCGGACGAGACCGTCTACTTCAACGAGCTCAGTGGCCCGATCTTCGGCTGGGTCAATACCAAGGTGTTCGACACCGCGTATAACAAGACGCTGAGCGAGACGCACGATCGAACCAAGGCCGAACAGATCGCCGAGCAGCAGGCGGTTGGCTGGTGCGGTCAGGTCGTCGACACCAATGGCGACGGCAAGATCACGCGGCCGTGGAACGTGATCGGCGGACGCGGCGCCGACTCGGTCCTCTATGCGGGCGACACGCAGGGCGGCGGCGGACCCGCGGCAGGACGCGCCGGCGCCGGGGGGCGTGCAGCGGGTGGGCCCGCGGGACCCGATCCGAAGCTCGATACGATGGTGAACTTCAGCCTCTACGCGGTCATCCCGAGCCCGGTTGACGACTCGGTGTGGGGCGTCGCCGAACGCTATCCCGGATACCTCGTGCGGCTGCAGCGTGGCAACAATCCACCCGAATCGTGCCGTGCACAGGTCTTCAAGGTGCCGGAGCCGGGCTTCGATCCTCGCGGCGTGGACATCGATACCAACGGCGTCGTGTGGACCGCGCTCGCAGCAAGCAGCCATATGGCGAGCTTCGACGTGCGCAAGTGCAAGGACCTCACCGGTCCGCAGAAGGCCGACGGCAGCGCGTGCCAGGAAGGCTGGACGCTGTATCAGACGACCGGGCCGAAGTTGAAGGGCACCGACATTCCGGCGGACTTCCATTATTACAACTGGGTGGATCAGCAGAACACGTTGGGCCTTGGCAAGGACCTGCCGATGGCAACGGGATCGAACTCTGATTCGGTGCTGGTGCTGAAGCCGGATACCAAGGAGTGGATCACGCTGCGTGTTCCATATCCGCTCGGCTACTACTCGCGCGGCCTCGATGGTCGCATCGACGACCCGAACGGCGGCTGGAAGGGTCGCGGCCTGTGGTCCAACTACGGCACGCACTTCGTCTGGCACATCGAGGGCGGCAAGGGCACCAAGGGCAAGGTGGTGCACTTCCAGATCCGGCCGGATCCACTCGCGCGATAGTCACCCTTACGAACCACGGAGGCACGGAGACACGGAGAATCTTTTAGGTCTTCGTGCTTCGAGGGAACATCAAGCCGCGGAGAGGTCACTCCGCGGCTTTTTCTTTTACGGCGTGCCCTCCGGCGCTAGCCGGACCGGTACCCGCTACAATTCCCGCCGCAGCATGAGGAGGTTCCACCGCTGGTTCGGGATCGCCGTCGCGGTCATCTTTCTCGCCACGGGTCAATACATGCGGTTCGTTGCGCACGCCGGTGAACTCCCGATCGGCCCGCGGCTCCTGTATCGCTCGCGGCATATCTACGTGCTGATGGCGGCGCTGATCAACCTTACGCTGGGAGCCTACGTTGTGTCGTCGGCACGTCATGGAGCGCGCATCACCCAGGTGGTCGGTTCAGCGCTCATCGCCATTGGCAGCGTTCTGCTGGTTTCAGCGTTCTTCCGCGATCCGCGTCATGCCGCCCTCGTACCTCTCGATCTGGTCTTCAGTAGCTGGGGCGTCCGTGCCGTTGCCAGTGGGACGGTGCTCCACGCCATCGCCAGCGCTTTCCGTTCGCGCGGCGACGCCACCGCCCCGTCCGAGCAGGCTTCAGAGCGTTTACTCTCCTGACTTGCCTCTCCTTGCCCGCAGCGCCGCTTGGTCATCGGCGTCACGTGAAAAAGGCGCGAGCCCGGGCACACGTTCGACTTGATGCCTGACACCACCGCGTCCGAAACGAGGACATTCCTACCGAGTCTGTCCAACACTTGACCACGGCGCGAGTACCGATTATGGTGTGCCCTCTTCCAGCCAACCCGGGCACATGCCATTCAAAGCGAGAAGTCGAGGGTCGGGGGGTCGGCTGCCTTGCGCAATACCCACTATCCCGCGTGGAGTGACTAGATGGTCGTGAAATCCCTGACGCGGAAGCTTCAGCGGCGGCCCGCCGTCTCCGCCGGCATCACGGTGGCCCTGATCGTCATCGCAGGAGCACGGTTCGCGGTGAAGGCCACTGGTGCGTCTTCGCTGGCCGGAGCAGCAACGGCCGCAGCGACCGACAGCAACGTCCTGCCTGCTGGTGTCTACGCAGTCATCGCGCGCCACAGCGGCAAGTGCCTCGATGTGCGTGGCAGCTCGCTTGACAACGGGGCGGCCGTCGTTCAATGGGCATGCGATCGTCGAGCCAGTCAGCAGTGGCGGATCGAATCCGGCGGAAGCGGCGCGTACACCCTGACCGCCCTCCACAGCGGAAAGGCATTGGATGTCAGCCGGGCGTCCCTGGATGACGGGGCACAGGTGATTCAGTACTCGGTCCACGGCGGAGACAACCAGCAATGGGAAATTACCGGTACCGGTGACGGGTACTACGGGCTGCGTGCACGGCATAGCGGCAAGGCGCTCGACGTCGCATACGCATCTGCCGACGACGATGCCGGTGTCATTCAGTACGAGCCGACTAATGGTTTGAACCAGCAGTGGCTGCTTCAATCCGTCGCCTCACCGCCGGAAGAAGCCCCGAGCACGGCGGACATCGTTCGCTTCCTGGAGCAGGCGACATTCGGCCCCACTCCCGAGCTGATCGAGCGCGTCCGGGCCATCGGCTTCGAAGCCTTTCTGAACGAGCAGTTCCAGGCACCGGCGTCGAGCTACCCGACGTTGCCGCTGTATCCGGCGACGCGAAATACAACGACGTGCCCGAACAACTCCGCATGTCAGCGCGACAACTACACGATGTACCCGCTGCAAAACCGGTTCTTCGTCAATGCGCTGTATGGAGACGATCAACTGAGGCAGCGTGTCGCGCTGGCGTTGCATCAGATCATCGTGGTGTCGGGCGTCGAAGTGACGCAGCCGAGTTGGATGTCGCCATACCTGCAGACGCTGGACCGCAACGCCTTCGGCAATTACCGGCAGCTGCTGTATGACATCACGCTCAATCCGGCGATGGGCAACTACCTGGATGTCAACGGCAACACTCGGACACGGCCGAACGAGAACTATGCGCGCGAGGTGCTCCAGCTTTTCTCCATCGGAACGGTGCGGCTGAACATCGATGGCACCACTCAACTGGACGAAAACCGACAGCCGATCCCCTCCTACACGCAGGACACGATCAACAATTTCGCCCGTGTCTTTACCGGCTGGCGCTTTGCTCCTGCGCCGTCGCCGGGCGTGCCGAACTATATCGATCCCATGGTCGCCAACGAGGCGCAGCATGACGTCGGCGCCAAGACGTTGTTGAACGGTGTCGTCTTGCCGGCGGGCCAGAACACGCGGCAGGACCTCAACGACGCCATCGACAACATCTTCAACGATGCCAACGTCGGCCCGTTTGTGTCCAGGCAGCTCATTCAGCATCTGGTCACGAGCAACCCGAGCCCGGATTACGTGGCACGGGTCGCGACGGTGTTCAACGGCGGCGTCAGCGGCGTCCGTGGAGATTTGAAGGCCGTCGTGCGCGCGATCCTCCTCGATCCCGAGGCGCGCGGTGACGCCAAGACCGAAACCAACTACGGACGTTTGCGCCACCCGGCGCAATTCATCGCGAATGTGGCGCGAGCATTTGGCGCGCGTTCCGCCGACGGCACCGGTCCGAGCGATGGGTATCTGAACCCGCAGAGCGTGGCAATGGGAATGGATCTGTTCCGGCCGCCGTCCGTGTTCAGCTACTTCTCGCCCTCGTTTGCAGTGCCTGGGACTGCTGGTGTGCGGGGCCCTGAGTTCGGCGTCTTTTCGACCGCCACGGCGCTGAGACGCCTCAACTTCGTCAACACGATCGTCTTTTCGAGGATTGCCGTAAGCGCCAACGCGCCGACGGGAACGTCGCTCGATCTCAGTCCCTTGCTGCCGCTCGCGTCCGACCCCAATCGTCTGGTCGACGCCCTCGACACGCTGCTGCTGCACGGGACGATGTCCGCCGAGATGCGGAACAGCATCATTGCCGCGGTGGCAGCGGTCACACCCTCGAACGCGCTGAAACGTGCCCGCACTGCCGTCTATCTTGTTCTGACGTCGTCCCAGTACCAGGTGGAAAGGTAATCAGATGAAAGTCACGCGTCGCGAGTTCCTGCTCCAGGCCGGGTCGTGTGTCGGCTACGCGCTGGGTGCTGCCGCATTTGTCGCCGGAGTGCAGCGGTTCAGCATCATCAACGCATTCGCGCAAGGCTCCGATTACCGGGCGCTGGTATGTGTGTTCCTTGCCGGCGGCAACGACGGCAACAATGTCGTGATCCCGACGAGCACAGAGGGCTACGCCGCCTACTCGAACGCGCGGAGCGCCTCCGGCCTGGCCATCGCCTCTGACAGCCTGCTGCCGATTACGCCTCCCAGCATCGGCAGTCCGTTCGGATTGCATCCAAACCTCACCGCAATCCACTCACTGTGGAATACGCAGCGCGTCGCCGTTGCCTGTAACGTGGGGCCCCTCGTTCAGCCGCTGACGCGGCAGCAGTATCTGAGCGGCGCACCGCGTCCGTATCAGTTGTTCTCGCACTCCGACCAGATTGCTCAATGGCAAACCGCCATCTCTGACCGGGTGGGACAGACGGGGTGGGGCGGCCGCACCGCCGATCGATTCGACATCCATCCCTCTGGCTTTCCCACCATTACAGCTCTGTCCGGTGGCATCTTCACGCGCGGAGCAACGACGACGCCTTTGTCCATTCCCGCGGCACCCACCGCTCTCAATCAGGTGCTGGTGTTGAACGGGTTCGGCATGGCGGCAGACGAAGCCGCTCGCCGGGAATCGATGGCGTTTCTGCGCACGATCGATCGACAGAACGTGCTCGTCGACGCGACGAGCCGGACGACGGTACAAGCCCTGGAAATCGGCAGCATATTGAGCACGGACGTGACTCTCGCCACCACCTTCCCGACTACCACGCTGGGGAATCAGCTGCTGCAGGTCGCGAAGGTGATCAAGTTCAATGCGGCATCACCGGCACTCGGCTTGAATCGGCAGATCTTTTTCTGTCAGCTCGGCGGCTTCGATACGCATCAGAATCAGATCACCACTCAAGGCAATCTGCTGGCGCAATTCAGCCAGGCGGTCAAGGCGTTCTACGACGCCACCGTCGAATTGGGAATGGCGGAGCAGATCACCACGTTTACGTTGTCGGACTTTGGCCGCACCTTACAGCCGGCTGGATCCGGCGGAATCGTTGGCAGCGACCATGCGTGGGGCAATCATCACTTCGTTGTCGGCGGCGCCGTTCGTGGGGGCGACTTTTTTGGCGTCGCGGGACCGAATGGGACGGTATTCCCCGAACTACAACTCGGGGGCCCGTCTGACACCGACACGCGCGGCCGCTGGATTCCGACGGTATCCGTCGAGCAATATGCGGCAACGCTGGCGTCGTGGTACGGCGTGAACGCCGCGGACATGCCGTTGGTCTTTCCGAATCTCGGTCGGTTCGAAAGCGCCAACCTCGGGTTCATGATGTAAACGTGGCGCCGCGGCTTCAGCAGCACGATCTCTTCGCCACGCGTGGTCGCGATGGCGATTCACGCGCGCACGCCGCGAGCGCCGCACGGCGCGCGGTCGGATGAATGGCATCGTGTCCGGCTTCCGCGATCCGCGCCATGCCGACTTCGTACCTCTCGATCTGGTCGTCAGCGGCTGGGGTGTCCGTGCCGCTGCCAGTAGGACGGCGCTCCACGCCACCGCCGGTGCGCTTCGTTCGCGCGCCGGGAGCACCGTCGGCCGTGGCGCTGAACGCGTCATCTGACCCGTCACGCAGGTGTCAGTCGTTCGGCTTGCGTCCCTTGGACGTAAAGTCGACCGCGCGCAGGACCGCTTTCGTCATGCGCGTGACGTGAAACGCGAGCAGCGACGTACACAGCCCAACGAAGATCATCTGGGCCGCCACAGTCACAAACAGCAGCTTGGATCGTCCGGCGTCGGCGACGCGTGCGGCCGCCATGAGCCCGCCGAGCGCGAACAGGATCAAAAAGAACAGCAACGCCATCGCGATCATGGCCCAGCGCTTCGAGCGATCGACGGCATCGAGCGACTGCCGAACCAGGTGTTCGAGATCATCGGCCATCATGCCTTCCTTTCGGCGCCAAGCGCCTTTCGCAGCGATTTCAATCCGAATGACAAGCGCGATTTGACCGTGCCCAGAGGAATCTCGAGGACCGCCGCCACTTCCGCCAGCGGCAGCTCCTCGCGAAAATGGAGCAGCAACACTGCCTGAACCCCGGGTGACAGCGTCGTTTCGGCGAGCGTAGTCTCGAGCACGCCGCGCAGCTCGCCGCTGGTCAGCGGCGGTGCTTCGATGTCGGCGACCGTCGCCTCATCGACGAAACGTTCACGCGCCAGCCTGCGTCTGCGAAGATGGCGAAACGCCAGCCGGCTGCAGATGCGAAACGCCCAGGCGCGAAACCGTTCGACCTGTTCCAGCCACACGATGTTGCGGCAGATCTGCACGAGCGCGTCCTGCAGCACATCGTCGGCATCCTGCGCCCCGACCAGCGTGGCGACATACTTGCGCAACACCGGGCTGACGCGGCGAAGGAGCAGCTCCAGTGCTTCCCGGTCGTCACACCGGGCGCGCAGCACGAGCAGCGATTCGTCGGCGGAAACCGTCACGCGCCCTCGTAGAGTAAGAGGCGCCGCCCCAGGAAAAGGTTCGATGGTGTCGTGAGTCGGATAGAGATTTCAATCTTCGTGGCTGCGCCACCCGAACGGTGCTTCGACCTCGCCCGCAGCGTCGATGCCCACGTGGAATCGACGAGTGGCACGGGCGAGCGCGCGATTGGCGGCCGCACGACCGGGCTGTTGGAGCTGGGCGATCAGGTGACTTGGCGTGCGCGCCACTTGGGCGTATGGCAGGAGTTGACCAGTCGAATCACCGAATACGACCGGCCGCGGCATTTCCGCGACAGCCTCGTTCGCGGCATCTTCGCTCGCGTGCATCACGACCACTACTTCAGGTCGGCGATATCGGGAACGCTGGTGCGCGACGTGTTCGACTACCGCGCGCCATTGGGTCCACTTGGATGGTTGGCCGAGCGCCTGTTCCTCGATGGCTATCTGCGGCGCTTCCTGCGCGCGCGCACCGAAGCGCTCAAGAAGCTGGCGGAGTCGAACGACTGGGACAAGTTCATTCGGCCGGAACGCGGACGGTAACTACGCGATGAGCGGTTCGATGGCCGCGCGCGCCTTTTTGGCGACCTCGTACGGATCCATCGCCTGGATCATCGGATTGAACATCTCGAGCGAGACGGCGCCCGAGTACTTCTTCCGCTTGAGCAGCGCGATGATCCGTTTGAGCGGCGCAATCCCTTCGCCGGGAAACACGCGATTGGGCTGACCGAGGATTTCGCGCGGCGGATCGGCGGGAACGTCCTCGAAATGCAGGTGATGCAGTTCGCCATCACGCAGCAGCTCGAGATCCTCGAACTTACTGGTCCCGCCCCAGAAGTGATAGGTGTCCATCATCACGCGCACGTTCGGGTGATTGGTCTCACGAACGAGCTTCAAGGCGGTCGGCAGGCAGGCAGCAAAGCGCGACGTTCGCGCAAACTCCAGCATCAGCGTCACGCCGAACGGCTTGGCGATCTCCGCCGCCTCGCGCAGATTGTCGGCCCCGCGTTTGTAGTCGTCGAGGGTGTACATGCCGGGCCCCGCCGAGGGACACACAATGCGATCGGCGCCGATCTGCTGCGCGAGCTCCACCTTCCACTTGAGATCCTCGAGCGCCTGCGCGCGGCCGTCGCCAGGCTCTGGAATCCCGAGCTGATTGCTCGAGGACATCGGCTTCAATCCGAGATCGTCGAGCAGACGACGAGCGGCAGCCGGCGAGTTCTTCTCGGCGAACTCGCGCACCTTCATCAGGTTCGGCTCGACGGCGCGAATCCCCGCCTTGGCCCATCCCTCCATCGCCGTGCGGAAATCAAAGCGGTCCGACGTCGCTTCGTGCATGCAGACGACGAGCCCGCCCGGGCGCGCACTCTGCGCCGGTCGCGCCGTTTGCGCAAGGGCGGGAACGGCAGCGGCGGCAGCCAGGAAGTCGCGGCGATTCAATTCATTCATGCGGCGGAGCATACCATTTGAGATTCGTGATTTGTGATGGGTGATTTCGTTTTGGGATTTGGGATTTGGGTTTTGGGATTTGAGGTTTTTCAGTTCGCATCCCACCATTTCGACAGGCTGTCGGTGGCGACGCGCGGGCGCTGCGTGTAGTGCGACGTGTCGTTGAACAACATGAGACGTGCGCGGACAGAATCTCTGAAGTCCAGGACGTTGAGACAGGCCGGCGCCTGATCGAGTCGATCGCGATAGCCGCGAGCGTCGAAGCCAAGCAGACTGCTGAGCAGCAGCCGAATGGTCGCTTTGTGCGAGACGACCAGCACGCGCCCGCCGGCGTGCGCCGTCACGATCTCGCGCACGACCGGCAGCGCACGCGCCAGCACCGCCACACCCGACTCGCCTCCCTCCGGCGCGAACGTAAACGGATCCTCTTCCCACGCCGCATACTCGGCGCCGAACCGTGCTTCGACCTCGGCGCGCGTCAGTCCTTCCCAATGGCCATGCCCGATCTCGCGCAATCCATCGCGCGGCAGCGGTGCAATGCCGCAGGCATGGCAGATGATCCGCGCCGTATCGAGCGCGCGGGACAGCGGGCTGGTGTAGGCCGCCGAGATGCCTTCGCTGCGCAACCGGTCACCGAGATGTTCCGCTTGCCAGCGTCCTTCATCCGACAGGTCGACACCGACGCTGCCGGCAAACCGGCCTTCAGCGGTGAGCTGCGTCGCACCGTGACGGACCAGATACAGGCGAGTCGTAGTCATTCGTGATTTGTGATTCGTGATTCGCGATTCAAGGTCACTCTCGAGTTCGATTTTTCGACTGAATCACGAATCATGAATCACGAATCACGAATCGTTTAGTGATAGTGAGAGTCCATCTCGCCGGCGCGAATCGCGACGCGCAGATTGTTCTGCGTTGGCGGCACCGGGCAGTTGTAGTAATCGGAGAACGCGCAGGCGGGGTTGTACGCCACGTTGAAGTCGACCACGTATTTGCCGTTCGGCTGTTTCACCGGATCGACGTAGCGGCCGAACCCGTACGATTCCTTCCCGCCCGTCGCGTCGCGGAAGAACACCGACACCTCGTTTTCACCGACGCCAGGCTCGAGCAGGCGCGTCACTTCGAGCCGTACCGGCGTGCCGCCGACTGTGAAGTCGAACCAGCCGGCGCGAATGCCGCGGCGCGGGTGTCCCTGCGTGGACATGATGACGACCGGCTCGCGTTTTGGATTGGGAACCAGCGACAACTCGTAGCGATACGACAGATCGATGGGAAAGTACTTCAGCCCCTTGTATTCCTTGAAGCGCGGGCTGCGCGGGTCAAAGACGATGATCGCGGGGAAATTCTGATGAGAGAGCCGCAAGACGAATCGCCCGACGTCGATGCGTGACGGGCCGACGACGGCGTCGCGCTGCTGTTTGGCCAGGACCTTGAACTGCGCGCCCGGATCGACCGCCCGCACGTGAAACTGCGATCCGTCCACGTCCACACGCAGATGATGGTTGGCGACATCGGCCGCCTGTAATCGCACGTCGTTATCGGCAGCACGCCCGACCGTCAGCGTCTTGCGCCCCTCGAAATTCGTCCGCGCGACCGCGGCCAGATACGACGTCGGATCGGATCGCAGCCACTTCTCGGCATCAGCCCGATCTTTCAGGATCGCCTTGATGACGGCGTCGCGACTGGCGGTCTTTGGCGTATCCGCCGCTAGCAGTGCGCCGAGCGTCACCATCACCAATCCTGTGCTGATGCATCTGCGTGTCATCTCGTGATGGTAACGCTGTCGGCGGAGGTCCATCCAAACGTGGACGCGACGAAAAGTGTGACCGCGAAATGAGATCAGCCGTCGCAAATTGTGATCGAGCCAGCCTCTAAATATTCCAAACACGCCTGCCGATGAACTCAGTAACGCACTTTTTCAGTCGGCACGGTCTGTGCTCTTGCCCATGGGAGAACCGATATGGACGGATTGACCCTTGTGGTGCTGCTCGCCCTCGCCTCGACCCTGGCCATGGCCGGAGCACGAGCGGTGTTGGGCGCAGTGCTGCACCTGATGACCACGACGCTGGTGCCGGCGCCGGTGCAGCGTCACCAGGATCCACCCGCCGGCGCATAGGGCGCCGTCCTCCTCGCGGCCGCGCTTGGTCGCGGTCGTAGCCGTTCTCCGCCGAGAATCTGTTCCCTTTGGGAGTACCAATTGCATGGCGGTCGGCGTGCCCCCAGCACGTCAGCTCCTGTTGTTGGTCGAAGACGATCTGCCGTTGCGTCAGCTCTACAAGTTGGAGCTCGAGCTGCGTGGGTATTCGGTTCTGGTCGCCGCCGACGGCGATGGCGCACTCGAGATCATCGACAGCGGATATCGACCCGCACTCCTCATTCTCGACCTCGGATTACCGCGTGTTTCTGGCCTGACCGTGGCCGACGAGTTTGCTGCGCATCCTGCAACCAGCACCATCCCGATCGTCGTCGTCACCGGCAGCGGCGAGAACATCGACGAGCCCCGCTTTGCCAGAGTCTTGCGCAAGCCGGTGTCACCGGAAGCCCTCAGCGATGTAGTTGAGCAATGCCTGCGCGCGCAACGGGCAACGGCACCCGATAGGAAGGCTGATTCACACCGTAGGAAGGAAAGAAACCGCGTTTGATTTCGGAAGATACCCACGGCGAAATTGCCCGGTTTCATTTCCTGGTCAGCTCCCGAAAGATGGCTTCCACGAACATCTCCCCCGTCCACGCCGGCGTCGAGTAGATGCCGTCGTAGTCGAGCGTCGGATGAGCGGCCTGCACCTGCGGCAGCGTCCATCGTTTGCCGACCATCTCCTGCACTCGATCTCGAATGATCGTGTTCATGTCGCGATACTCCGCGACGTCGGATTCGTTCCCGATCCGCCCGTGTCCGGGGACGATGAGCGTTCCGCCCTGATCGTTGAACTCGGGGACCGCGATGTCGAGGATACGGTTCAGGGCATCGAGCGTTCCGCTGATCGTGCCGCCGCGCTTGGTGTCGATCACCGGATAGCTCGTGGTAGTGAAGATATCGCCCGCCGCGATAACGTCCGACTTGCGGAACCAGACGATCACGTCACCATCGGTGTGCGCCGCTGGCTGATACATGATGTCCACCACTTCCCCACCGGAGAAGAACGACTTGCGGTCCGAGAAGAACGTGTCGTGCGGCCACACGCCGTACGGCATCCGCGGCGGCTCGCCGAGCAGCCCGCTCATTCTGTGCAGCACCTTCTCGTGCGCGATCACGGGAGCACCGTCTAGGCGCTTCGGTTCGCGCCCGTTGGGCCCGCCAACACCGGCATTGACGTTCGCTCCCGCGGCCGAGAGCCGCTCGTTGCCGCCGGTATGCAGTTGGTCGGCGCTGGTGTTGATGATCTGACGGATCGGTTTGTCGGAAATCGTCCGCAGCGCGGCGAGCACCGTGTCGCTCATCTCGGCGACGCTCGCATCCACCAGCAGCAAACCGTCGGAACCGGACTGCACGGTGATGTTCGCGCCCGATCCGGCGACGAGGTACACGTTTCCTTGCACAGGCACGACCTCCACCTGCCCATCGTCGTAGGCTGGCTTCTGCGGTCGGGCATTGAACTGCGCGCCAAGACCTGCCGCGCAGAGTGCCACCAGGAGTGCAACGATCGGCGGAATCCGACCTACACACGCAGCGCCCGTCCTGCGAAGCGGTCCCGTCTTCAGAGTCCCTGCGCTCATTTCACATCGCCCTGATTCGCCGCTGCCGTCCTCGCCGACGGAGCTGCACTCATCAGCGCCTTCAAGCGCTTGACATACTCGGGATACATCGTCGCGGCGCCGCCGAGCGACGCCTCCAACGGCAGGCCGTGCCGTTGCGCGTACTCCGGATGCTGCGTGCCGAGCGGATACGCCGGCACCTGTCCTTTCTCGAGCGACGGCAGCTCCTCGGCCACTTCGAAGGCGGCCGCTCGCGGAATCGTCTGCGTTGGATTCCACTTGAACGTCGCCGTGCGCACCAACGGTTCATCGAGATAAATCGGATCCTCGACAACGATCGCGAGGGTGAGCAGATCGCCATGGCGCGCGTAATACTCGGTCATCACCGCGTAAGGACTGAGCGGAATGCCGTTGCGATGCACGAAGCTGTATTTGATGTGCGTCGTCGTGACCTTCAGCATCCCGTCCTGCCACTCACCGGTGGAGAAGCCTTGCCATTTGTGCTCGGCGTATTTGGACGGATGCGGCCGGCCATCCATCCAGATAGTGCGGTCGGCACGACCGAACAATCCGGTGATGGTGTAGGCCACGAGTTGCTCGGTGACCGGATCGACGATGGTGCCCATGCGGAAATTCGGCTGCGGAGCGCGCATGGAGTAGGTCACCGGGTGCGGACGTCCCTGCCATTCAGGGAGCGAGTGGATGGTCGGCATCCAGCTTTGCGCGTGCTGTCGCGCCGCCTCGTTGAGCGGAATGCCGACGTACTCGCCCACTTCAACGCCGGGATCGCCCCGCAGCGGCAGCTCCTCGAAGTTGCCCATGGACGCGGACCACATGCCGGCCAGATCGACTTCTTGAGCAGACACGGGAGCCTTTGTGAGCACCAGGCTGACCGCCACGCCAACGCACAATAAAGAGGCCCGTGACATCTCACCTCCACTTCGGGTAGTTCGGTAGCTCGGTAGCTGGGCTGGGCCGCTCGGTCCGCCTCCTCGCAACCGGGCAACCCAGCTACCCAGCGGCGCATTGTAGACGGCCGCCATGGTGGCAGTCATCTTCGGGAATCCTCGGAAATTCTTTCTACGAATGCTTTCGTATTGACTCTACGAACGTCCTCGTAGACAATCGCCGGCATGAAGCGCCAGCGGAAGCCAACCGATGCGGAGCTCGCGATTCTCCGCGTCCTGTGGAAACGAGGCCCCAGCACGGTGCGCGAGGTCGCTGAGGCACTCGGCCGCGAAGGCGCCTACACCACCGTGCTCAAGCTGCTGCAGATCATGACGGAGAAGCGATTGGTGCGCCGTGACGACACGCCCCGGTCGCATGTCTACCAGGCGGCGTATTCAGAAGACCAGACGCAACAGCAGCTGGTCGCCGATCTCCTGCACCGGGCGTTCAACGGGTCGGCCGCCAAGCTCGTGCTGCAGGCACTCGCGGCTGGCGACACGTCGCCGGAGGAGATCGCGGATATCCGGAAACTGCTCGACGCGCATCGCGGAGGACGGAAATGACGATCTGGACCTACGTCGTCGGCTGGACGCTGGTGCACTTTGTGTGGCAGGGCGCAGCGATCGCGCTGGTCACCGGCGGGCTGCTTCGACTCCAGCGAACCGCGAGCGCGACGACGCGGTACGCCACGGCGTGCGCGGGCCTGGTGTGCATGGTGATCGCGGCTCTCATCACCGGCGCGATCCTCGTGAATCAGACGGGTGTCGAGCAGCCGGCGATGACATTGGTCTCCAGCGCGCCTCTGGCCGCGGATTCGAATGCCGTTGTGGACACATCGCCCACGCGCACGGTCGCCACAAGTCAGATGTCGCCGGCCGTCACCATCGAGGCGATCCTGCCGCTGCTTGTGCCGGTGTGGCTGATCGGCGTCGCGGTCTTCTCTCTCCGTCTCGTCGCCGGCGCGTGGCGTGTCTGCCGCAGCCACCGCCTCGCCTTGACGCTGCCTCCGTCACGCTGGTTTGCTCACGCAAGTCGCGTCGCCGACGCACTCGGGCTCCGCCGCACTCCTCGCGTCGTCGATGCGGCGATGGTGCAGACTCCCACGGTCGTCGGCTGGTTGCGACCCGTCATCCTGCTCCCGATTGCGACCCTTGCCAGTCTCAGTGCCGAGCAGGTCGACGCGATTCTGGCGCACGAGCTCGCGCACATTCGACGACACGACTACTTGCTGAATCTGCTGCAGGTGCTGGCCGAAACGCTGCTTTTCTATCACCCCGCCGTCTGGTGGATGTCGGCGTGCATCCGTGTCGAGCGTGAGCATTGCTGTGACGACACCGCAATCACCCTCTGTGGTGATCCACTGCGATACGCCGAGGCGCTGACGGAACTGGCCAGCTGGAATTCGTCGAGTGCACCCCTGATGCTTGCCGCCACAAACGGATCGTTGCTCGGACGCGTGCAGCGCATCCTGAGGCCGTCCGACGGCTCGACGAGCCGCGCACGCCAGAGCGTCGCCATCGCCGTGTCGGGGCTGATGTTCGTCATCGGCGGCCTGACCCTGGCCGCCAACAGTGACCGCGCGGCGCCGAGGGTTCTCACGGCGATTGATGATGGTGCGCGGCGCGGCGTTTTTGTTCCGGCCGGGGTCAACAGGCTCCTCGGATACGAACTCTTCCCAGTGCCAAAGCCTTTGCCCACCGACGACCCCAGAGGCAGCCGGGCGTGGGAAATCACGATCGATTACGCGGGCGGGCGTATGCCGTTCATGGGATTCACGGCACGCGGGTTAATCCGATACGCGTACAACCTCAGCGACGTCGCGGTGATGGACGGCCCGGCTTGGCTCGACGCCGAGTCGCTGTCGCTCACGACGGCATTGCCTGCGACATCGCCCGATGACGATGACTTCCGTTTCGCGCTGCGGACCATGCTCGAACAGCGCCTGCATCTGGTCACCCATCACGAAACGCGTGAGTTCCCTGCCTACGCACTCGTGCTCGCCAACGGCGCACTCGGGCCACACGCCCGGCGCTCCGACAGCGGGTGCTTCACCGCCACAATGCTGCGCGAATACGCCGATGCGAGGCGGCTGCTGCCCAATGGCCAGCGCACGCGTCTGTGCGGCATCGAATACAGCTTCTTCGGGCACACGGGGTATGGAGTAACCACAGCCGACCTCGCCAGATCGCTGCGTCAGCTGCGGTTGGGCCGCGATATCGTCGATCGCACCGGCGTCTCGACACCGCTCGACTACTCATTGCGACTCGGTCCTCTCCTGCTCGCGGCCGTTGCGACGACGCGTCCGGCGATGGCAAAGGTGTTCGCGCCGCTTGGTGTGGTGCCGCTCGGCCAGGCGCTTGAAGAGCAACTGGGGATGCGGCTCGACGAGACAATGGCGCCCTACGACGTGCTAGTGATCGATCGCGTGGATCGTCCGGTCGCGACAGCCGATGCTCCACCGGCAACGGCGGCGACTCCGCGGACGCTTCAGCCGCGCCTCGTCCGTGTGCCGTGGGCCGGCGCTGTCGAAAGCCTGGCGCAGTTCGCCGCGCCGGCACAGGTCGCGATGGGCGAAGTGGCGGGCCGGGTCGTCGATCAATTCGACGGTGTGCTGCCGGCGGTCGAAGTCTCGCTCGTCGCGGCTGGCGGGCGCCGCACCGCGACGACTGATGGCCAGGGCGACTTCACGTTCAGCAACGTTCCGCCCGGCCACTACACGTTGTTTGCCACGCTGCCTGGATTCCGTGATTTCAACATCGGGGTCGACGTGCGGACCGGCGTCACCTCCCATCTGACCGTCCCGATGGCGATTGGGATGATTCAAGAAACGTTGACAGTCGTGAGCAACGCGGAACCGCGACCGCCGGTCTCCCGACCTCGCGATTTGACCGTCCCGCCACCGTTGGGCAATGGGGGATCCGTGCAAGTCGGCGGCAATATCCGGCCACCGCGCGTCGCCGGACGTGTGTGGCCGACCTACCCACCGGGCGCTGCCGCCAACGGCGTCCAAGGCATCGTCATTCTCACGGCGGTCATCGGGTCGGACGGGTTGGTGAACAACGTCCACGTACTGTCGTCGCCGAACGCGGAGCTGTCGCAGGCCGCCGAAGATGCCGTGCAGCAGTGGGAGTTCGATCCGACACTGCTCGACGGCGTGCCGGTGGAAACACTGATGCAAGTGACGGTGGACTTTCAACTATCGCAGTAGGAATCAGGTATCAGGAATCAGGAATCAGGGCTGGGCCTGGAATCAGGTTGATAAGTTCAGGGACGAGGCGATTACCCGATTCCTGATTCCTGCTGCTTACCGTCGAAGAACGAGTTCCAGCAACAGCTCCCCGCCGCGAGTGTCGAATGGACAGATCACACGGCCGACATCAGTAGGATAGTGCGTGATGATTCCGGTTCCGATGGTCACCGTCGGCACCGAGATCGCCCACGTGCCGCCGACCGCTGCCATGCGATTGCGGAACGACCCGGCGATCATGTTGGCCAGCTCGCCGAGCGCGTCCGCGAACTCGTCGCCAATCTGCGCCGCTTCGAGGCCAAGCATCGACGCGGCCATCGACTTGGCCACCGGCTCGCTCGAGTACAGGCCGACGACCGCGCGCGACGGCCCGGTCAGGTGAATGGTGGCCACCACGTCGGCTTTCGGCTCGCGGCTGGCGGCGGGACGCGCCGGGCGCGAGACTACGTTCTGGAAGAGCATGGTCGCAAAGACTTCGCGGGCGGAGTCCACCAGATCGCGAACCAGGTGGTCCGGGACCGGCGGCGTGTCTGCAACGACTCGCGCGTTCATTTCGCTGTCACCGCGGTGACCTTGGCCTTGATCACCTCCGGGGTGAACGGCTTGATCACGTAATCGTTGACGCCGGCCTTCAGCGCTTCGAGGATGTCGTCCTTGGCGGCGTTGGTGGTCACCATCAATACCGGGACGGCGCGCGTGTTCGCATTGGCGCGGAGGGCGCGGACGAAATCGAGACCGTTCATCACCGGCATGTTCCAATCGGTGATGACACAGTCCACCCGGTGCTTGTTCAGCTGATCGACAGCTTCGCTGCCATTGCCCGCTTCCGCGAACTCGGTATAGCCGGCCTTGGTCAACGTATTGATCACGATACGGCGCATCGTCGACGAGTCATCGACGACCAGGAATTTCATCGATAGACACTCCTCTCATTGAAATCGGCCGACCGCGCCTAATCTGTAACGTCAATTCCAAGCGACCAACCTCCACTCCCGACGATTTCATCCCGCACCCCCGGCGTTTGGAAGTCGGTCGTTGGAAGTGGGCGTTGTGACGCGCTCGCGGTCAGACCGCAGCAACGGTACGCGCCCTGGGCAGGAGCGACTCGGCGACCAGTCGGGGCATGTCGACCAGTGTGGCGACGTGAATCGCCGCACCGCGCGCAATGGCCTCTTTGGGCATGCCGAACACCACGCACGACTGCTCGTCCTCGGCGATGGTCACGGCATTGGCCTGTCGCAGCGCCACCATCCCGTCGGCGCCGTCCGAGCCCATGCCCGTGAGCAGCAACGCGACACGGCGCACACCGCGCAGCTTCGCCGCGGACTGGAACAGCACATCGACCGCCGGCCGCTGGTAGTGCACCATCGGACCCGTCCGCACGGCTGTCCGCAGCTCGATACCCGCGGCTTCCACCATGAGGTGGTAATCGCCGGGCGCGACGTAAGCGACACCGCGTTTGAGCGTCTCGTTGCCTGCAGCCTCGACCACGCGCATCGGGCACACCGTATCCAGGCGGGCGGCAAATGCGGCCGTGAACTGCGCCGGCATGTGCTGCACGATCAGAATCGGAGGCGTATCCGGCGGCAGCCGCGTCAAGATCGCCTCAATCGCCTGCGTGCCGCCCGTCGAGGCACCGATCAGAATCAGACCGTTCGCGCGGGCCAGCGTCGGCGGTCCGGTCGACGCCGCGATGCGTGGCGTCAGCGCCGCACGGCGCTGCAGCGCACCGGGTCGGATGCCGCGGATCGCACGTTTCAGTCGCGCGGCCACCTGTCCAACCGAATGCGGTCCGCCAGGCTTCGCGATCACGTCGATCGCGCCGGCGGCCAGCGCCTCGATGCTCGCCTTCGAACCGGTCTGCGTCACCGAGCTCACGATGATGACCGGCAGCGGGTGGTGCTCCATCAACCGGCGCAGAAACGTGAGCCCGTCCATCCGCGGCATCTCGACGTCGAGCGTGAGCACGTCGGGCTTGTGCTGCAGGATCAGGTCGCGCGCCATAAACGGATCGGAGGCAACGCCGACGACGTCGAGGTCTGGTTCGGACCTGAGGGCATCGGCCAGCATCTTCCGGACGATCGCCGAGTCGTCCACGATCAGCACGCGCGTGCGACGATGAGCGATCGGCACGCTACGTCTCTGAAGCCGACGCGGAGCGGACAGAGTGCGGGCGACGGGCTCCGGCCGGGGCGCGTGGCGCGTCGACTCGGACCGCGACGGCAAGCGGCCGCTCGTTGAGCGTCACTGTGATCCACGCTTCGCCGTCGGCCGGCGCGCACGCGTGCGACAGCACCACCGGCATTGTCTTCAAGCTGAAGATCTGACGACTTGCGGCACGCGTCAGCCAGGCGCCGCACACCATGTTTGCCAGCTCGCCCATCAGATCGGAAACGTCCTCACGCGACGGAGCCGGGTCGTTGTGGCCGCGGCCGCTGAAGGCGTCGAACATCATTGCGGCCGCATCCTCCGGCACCAGGCAGCGCACGGTTCCGACGTAGTCACCTTCGTGGAACTCGATGGCGGCGTTGTACCAGCGGCCCGTACCCGCGACCAGCTCCGCGAACTGGCCTGCCTCGCACCGGTCCACGTAGGCGAAGAAGCTCCGCTCGGCGACGTCACCGAGCGCGCCCATGAGCGCCGCCTCGGCGTCAGGCGTGAAGATCGACGTCGGCAACGGCAGTGAGGACATCGCGAACAATCTCCGGTGTAATGGGCTTTTCCAGATAGCAGCGCACGTGCAGACCGGCCGCCTCCTCGCGGCGCGCGGTCGAGCCATCAGTCGAGATGATGACGCGTCGCAGCGAGCGCCAGCGCGGGTTGGCGGCGATGATGCGCAGCAGCTCGGTGCCGGTCATCACCGGCATGTTGATGTCGGTGATCAGCACCTCGATGTCGTGGGCCTCGAGCAGCGTGAGCGCTTCGCGGCCATCCCCTGCTTCGTACACCTGGCCGACACGCAAATCGGTCATTCCCACGACGCGCTTGATCATGCTGCGCATCATCACGGAATCGTCGACGATGAGCAGGTTCATCGGCCGATGACTCGCAACCGGTGTGCCTTGGTCGATCATTGCCTTCTCTCTCCGTCACAACCGGGCGAGAATTTCCCGACCTGATGTGACCTGAATAGCTCCGCGTGCGACGTCGATGGTCACGGTCCTGACCACCGACCCTCCTACCGACTCTCCCTTGGTGAGGACGCCGATCCGCCACAGCGCATGTCGTGCTGCCAGGAGATTGCGCCGCCCCACATTGAACGTGTTCGAGCTCGACAGCGCCGTGACGTCGGCGCCGCCAATCAGGTGGACGACGCATCTGCGCTTCTGCGCACCAAGGCGATACGCGGCATCGAGCAGCATCGGAATGCCCGTATCGGCAAACGCTGCTGGTTGCTCCTGCGCGCGTGCCGGATTGATCTTCGAATCCGGCAGCAGGAAGTGCAGCAGGCCGGCGACGCGTGCCGTGGGATCGAACACGCACACGGCGATGCAGCTGCCGAGTGCGTGCGTCACGATGCTCTCGGTCGGGTTGTCCGACAGCGCCAAGTCGCCGATGCCGACGATCAACCGCCGTCCCACGGTCGCGGCGCGGTCGACGGCGACGGGGAACGACGCCGGCGTGCCGATCTGCAGGGTCACGCCTTCCTCCGCTCGTAGATCGCCGGAGCCACCCAGTGCAGCCCGTGGGTGATGCCGTTCAAGCTCTCGGAGTGAGAAAGAAACAGAAAGCCGCCAGGATTGAGGTGCCGCTCCAGCATTGACACGACACGCTGTTGCACCGCCTTGTCGAAATAGATCATCACGTTGCGACAGAAGATGGCATCGAAGCGCCGGCCGAGATCGCTGATCTCGAGCAGATTCAGCTGCTCGAACTGCACCGCATGCCGCAGGTGCGGCTGTACGCGGACCGTTCCGACCTGACGGCCGATCCCCTTTTCGAAATGCGATCGCAGGATCGCCATTGGCAGTTCCTGCACCCGCTCGCTTGGATACACGCCGGCGCGCGCACGCGCCAGCGCCTTCGACGAAAGATCGGAGGCCAGCAGCTTGACCGGTCCGGCGCTCATCGCGCCGCACTCCGCCAGTGTGATCGCAATCGTGTACGCCTCTTCGCCGGTCGCGCACGCCGCGCTCCAGATCTGCAGTGGGCGCATTCGTGCGGCGCGCCAGCGCGGCACCACTGTGTCGCGCAGGAACGCAAAGTGCTGCGGCTCCCGATAGAAGCTGGTGTGGTTGGTCGCGATCGCGTCGAGCAGCAGTCCCAGCTCGCGTCCGGAGCGATCCGACCGCACCGCCTTCAGGTACTCCCGGAAGCTTCGATATCCGCCCGCGCGAACGCGGCTGTGCAACCGCGCCACGATGAGTGCCCGTTTACCGGCATGCAGCGTGATGCCGCTCTTCTCGTAGACGAGTCGCACGATGCCCGCCAGCTCGCCATCGGTGAGCGTGGGGAGCGACGCCACCACCGTCACTACGCGGCCCTGAGATTGATTGTCCCGTCCGCGCCGAGCACGCGATCGAGGTCGAGCAGAATCTTGACCTTGCCCTTCACCTTGGCGATGCCGGTCATGTAATCGGTCTCGACATGCTCGCCGAAATCAGGTGTCCGTTCGATGTCTTCCGCCGCCAGGTTGAGCACCTCCGACACGGCATCGACGACAATACCCATCAGGACGGCGCCGGTCGCGCTCATCACTTCCACGACGATGACGCATGTCCGCTCGGTGTACTCCTGCGGCGGGAAACCGAACTTCAACCGCAGGTCGACGACCGGAATGACCTTGCCGCGAAGGTTGATCACGCCTTTGACGTGCGCCGGCATCTGCGGCACCTGGGTGATGTCGAGCATCTTGATGATCTCGCGCACCTTCAGCACCGCCAGGCCGTATTCCTCGGCACCCAGCGCAAACGTGAGGTACTTGCCGGCCAGGCCCGCTACCGTTTTCGCCGCTCCCGTGTTCTCTGTCGTGTTCATGGCTGTCTCTACCCGGGCCGCCTGAAGGCGGCCCCTACGCGTCCCCTGCCGCTACGCCGCGTTCGCTTCGCATCGCTGCACCATCGCCACGATTCCGTGCGCATCGAGGATCAGGCCCACGCGCCCATCGCCGAGAATGGCGCCGCCCGCCACGCCCCGCACCATGCTGAACGCGTCACCGAGGGATTTGATGACGACTTCCTGTTTGCCGACCAGCTCGTCGACGATGAGCGCCACGTGATCGCCCTCGTCTTCGATCACGACGACAGTGCCTTCCCATGCATGCTCCACGGCGTCATCGATCCGGAACAATTCGGCGAGGCGGATCAGCGGGATGAGCGAGTCGCGCACCTGTACCATCCGCGGCTGCCCATGCACCGTGTGCACGTGCTCGGGCAACGGTCGAAGCGATTCGCGTACGGCGAAGGTGGGAAGGACGAATCGCTGCGCCCCCGAGCGCAGTACCAGACCGTCGACAATCGCCAGCGTCAACGGCAGTCGAATCGCGAACGTGGTGCCTTCGCCGGGGCGGCTGTGAATCTCGATGCGGCCGCGCAGCGCCTCGATATTGCGTCGTACGACGTCCATCCCGACGCCGCGACCCGAGATCTCGGTGATCTGCTGCGCGGTGGAAAAGCCTGGCCGGAAGATCAGCTGATTGATCTCCGATGGATCGAGCTGCGCCTCGGCATCGATGAGTCCCTGCGCGATCGCCTTCTGCCGGATCCGCTCCGTATTCAGTCCCCCGCCGTCGTCTTCGATCTCGATGACGATGCTGCCGCCCTGGTGGTACGCCTTCAGTGACAGTCGGCCCATGGGCAACTTGCCGCGCGCCTGCCGGGTGGCCGCGTCCTCGATGCCATGGTCGACGCTGTTGCGCACCATGTGCATCAGCGGATCGTTGATGTCTTCGACGACCTTGCGATCGAGCTCGGTGTCCTCACCCGACAGCACGAGATCGACCTGCTTGCCCGAAAGTTTGCAGAGGTCGCGCACCAGGCGCGCCATCTTCTGGAACGTCTGGCGGATCGGCACCATGCGCATCGCCATCGCGTTGCGCTGAAGGTCGCTCGTGATGCGGCGCAGCTGCGCGAGGTTGCGCGTGAGGCGCTCGTCAACCGCCTGCAGCGCGGGATCCTCGTGGATGATCGACTGGACGATCACCAGCTCGCCGACCATGTCCACGAGGTTGTCCAGCTTGCGCGTGTCGATCTTGACCGAGGTGGCTCCGCTGTCGTCGGCGCGTCGCCTGAACTCCGCTGGCACCGGCGACGCCGACGCGCCGCTCTCTTCGGCAATTGCCGCTGGCGCAGCCTCGGGTTCGACATGTTCCTGCACAATCACGGCCTCGACCAGCGTGATCAAGTGGACACGCGCGGCCTCGAGGTCCTCGCCTGGATCGCCGTTGAGACGACGCTGCAGGTCCCGGATCATCGCTGTCAGGACATCGACGGCCTTGAGGATGACGTCGGTTTCGCGCTCGCCGATGGCGAGCTTTCCCGACCGAGCGAGGTCGAGCAGGCTCTCGACGCGATGCGCCAGTTCCTGGACCGTGCGCACACCCAGCGCACCGGAGTTGCCCTTGACGGTGTGAAACGGCCGAAAGATGTCGTTCAGGAGCTTCACGTCGCCAGGCGCGGCTTCCAGCGCCAGCACCGACGCCTCGATGGTCCCGAGGTGATCGAGAGCTTCGACGATGAACATGCCGGCCAGCTCGGGATCCATGCGCAGCGCCGCGACGTCCTCGTCCACCCGCGCATCGCTGCGGCTGGACGCGGCATCCGCGGCGGACACCGAGTGAGGTGCTTGCTCGCTTCCCGCCTTCCACGCCGTCCACGCGGCGTCGACGCGTGCCAGCATCTCCTGTTCGTTGCCAGCGGCGACGATCTCCTCCGCTCGCATCATGACGTCGACGACCGTCGCCAGCCCTTCGAACGGCGCAGCGGCGAGCACGCCGGTGAGATGCCGAAGGCCGCTTTTCAACGCCTCGACAGCGGCCTCGCCCCCGACCATCACGCTGCACGCGAGACGACTCAGATCCGCATCGACTCGCAGAATGAACTCGGGGCGCGTGTGATTAGAAGGTTGCGGACGTGCCGATCGCTCCGAGCGGGATCGTCTCTTCGGCGGTGCAGTTCGAGCTGATAGTCGTGGGGCCACCGACTATGTCATCGACGGCAATGGCGGTAACTTGAAGCGCCGATCTGATCCGAGCTGATGGTTCAGGAGCGGCCGGCTTCGGCAGGGCTTCAGCATGCTCACCCGTGCGTGCCTTGGCGCCGGAAGGCACTCTCCTTGCCATTAATTTGAGGTAGTTCGGTAGCTGAGTAGGTCGGTGGCTCGGTTGTGGGACGTGATACGTGGCCCGCTACCCAGCCACGTAGCTATCCAGCTACCCAGCTACCCAGCAGATTATGGAGCGCCGAGACCTCGAGAGACGCGCCGAGCTCGTCAGGTGGGTGGTCGCGCAGATCGTGCAGAACCCCGGGGTGCAGGTCACCACCGACATGATGTCGAAGTGGCTTCAGGTCCACGACGAGGTCGCCTTGCGAATCGTCGAGCACCTGGTCGAGGCAGGACTGCTGCGCGAGATTCGCCGCGGAGTCTGGATGCGGAATCACGAGGTCTGACGCGGCACCGTGCCTGCATGACATGCACGTTGTGTCGCAGGTGGATCGCAAGAAGCATCAGTGGGATGTGATCGAGCACGTACTGGGTGGCGTGCGACTCACGATTGAGGAGAAGCCCGAGCCTACCAAAGAGCCAGATCGGCACCACGAGTACGAGTCCGATCGCCGCGGCGAGCACAAGTACCCTCCAAACGCCCAGGACGAGGCGGACCGCCCCTCACAGCGCGAGCGCGACGAGCTCAAAAAACGTCTGGAAGATTGAGACTAGAGAGGCTGGGACGGCCACGGGCCGCGGACGCAGACGCCGCGCACGGGCGCCTCACCTGATGGGCTCTGGGCGGAGGTAATTCGTTCCACTTCATTCACCAGCGACTGCACCGCATCATCGAGCAACGCCGGCGCGTGGCCGTCGAGGCGACGGCTGGCATCGCGTGCGAGCAGCTCGAGCAGATCGACACCCCGAGCAACCGTTTCGGTAATCACTTCCCTGTCGCGACCATCACGTCGTGCCGTCGAGTCGAGAAGCCGTTCGAGTGCGTTGGTCACCAACCGGACGCGACGCAGTTCAACTGCCTGCGCGACGTCCGGGACCACCTGAAAAGCACGGGCAACAGCAGTGTTCACGAAGAGGAAATCGACGGGGCGGAAACGAAACTTGAGTTTCGGGTTCCACGTTCCCGGTTCCGAGTTCCCGTGGTTCCCGGGTCGCGTTCAACCCAGGATTTCGCGAACTTTCTCGAGCAACAGATCGCGAGTGAAGGGCTTCTGGAGAAACGGCGCGCCTGGATCGAGCACCGACCCGTTGGCTGAGGACCCGTGCTCGGGATATCCCGAAATGTAGAGGACCTTCAGACCGGGCCGGACCGCCGTCAGCCGTCGCGCGAGATCGGGCCCGGTGCCCCCGGGCATCACCACATCGGTGAGCAGCAGGTCGATCGGCTTGTCGTATGTCGCAGCCGCCGCGTACGCGTCGTCGGGACTGTTCGCCGCCACGACCGAGTATCCCTGCGCTTTCAGCACATCGGTGAGCAGCTCACGCACGTCGTCCTCGTCCTCGGTCAGGAGGATCGTGGCCGCGCGGACGGGGCCGTGACGTCCCTGGCGTGGCGGCTCTTCGACAACAGCTCTGAGCGTCGGCGGCATGTAGACATCGAAAGTCGTGCCGACGCCCGGCTCGCTGTCGATGTAGATGTATCCGCCGCTCTGCTTGATGATTCCGTAGACAGTCGAGAGTCCGAGTCCTGTTCCATGCACCGGGTCCTTCGTGGTGAAGAACGGCTCGAACGCGTGTGCCTTGGTCTCGGCCGTCATGCCGCAGCCCGTGTCCGACACCTGCAGGTGCACGAACGGTCCCAGCGGCATGGGCGCATGCGTTCGCGCGAAGTCTTCGCCGACCTCGATGTTGCGGACGAGGACTCGCAGCGATCCGCCGGCCGGCATGGCATCGCGCGCGTTGATGGCCAGGTTCATTAGCACCTGCTCCATCTGGACCGGATCCGCCTCGATCGGGCGCACGTCGGGAGCCACGTCGATGGTCAGACGAATGTGCTCGCCAATCAACTGCGTCAACAGCTGACCCGTGTTTTTGACGAGCGAGCCGAGATCAATCGGACGCGGCGCCAGCGTCTGCTGCCGGCTGAATGCCAGCAGCTGACGTGTCAGGGATGCCGCGCGCTGGCAGTTCTTGAGGATCGTGTCGATGTCGTGGCGAGCCGCCGACGAGGGGCCCAGCATGTCGCGCAACCGCTCCGACGCGCCGGTGATCACCGTCAGCACGTTGCTGAAGTCGTGGGCGATGCCGCCCGCCAGACGGCCGACTGCCTCCATCTTCTGCGCCTGCCGCAGTTGCTGATCGCGTTGGCGCAACGTTTCGGCGGCGCGACGCCGCTCCGTCACGTCGCGCGAGTTGAGCACGACACGGCCGCTGCCGCCCGGCGCTGCAATCCGCGACGCTACCGTTTCGACCGTTCGAAATGTGCCGTCCGCGTGCCGGATGTTGAATTCACCGGCCGGCGGTGTTTCGCCGCTCGCAAACAAAGACGCGAGCAGCTGCCGGACGCGCGGCACATCGTGCGCTTCGACGAAATCGAGCAGCGGCCGGCCGACATAGGTGTCCGGCGGCAGACCGAGCATCCCCGTGCACGCCGGACTCTGATACACGATGACGCCCCGCTCATCGACGACGGTGATGAGATCCCGCGCCTGATCGATCAGCGACTGGAAGTACTCGCGGCTGCGGAGCAGCTGCTGCCGCACCCGTTCGCGATCGGCGGCGTAGCGGACGGCGCGGACCAGGTGCGCCGGTTCGACTTCCCACTTGACGACGAACTCCTGCGCCACATCGAGCTCTGCCTCGCGGTTGTATTCCGCGTGACCGGTCAGCACGATCACCGCCGACTCCAGGCGGCTGCGATTCTGTCGCAGCCACTCGAGGCCGTTGCCGTCCGGCAGCTCCACGTCGAGGAGCACGACAGAAACCAACGTGCTGCGCAGGATTCGCCAGATTTCCGACAGCCGGCGGACGTGAATCAGCTGGATGTGCGAATCGCTGCTCGACTCGAAGGCTTGACGAACGAACGAGACGTAACGGTCGTCGTCGTCAACGATCAGAACAGAAAGGACGGCAGGAGCCGTGGTGACCGCCCCGCCCACGGCAGGGCGGCTGAGGGTACTGTGTGGCGACACATCCGTCATGGATTGGCGCGCCTATTATCGGCGGTGCACGCCTCGTGCGTTAGCGCCGAGTCAACAATTTTTCCGAGGATTCGCGACGAACGAGGATGGAGATGCGCCGATTGCTGGCGTCCAGTGGACGGTCAGGAACGCGCAGTTTGGTATCTGCGAAGCCACGAACGGATTCTAGCAGCTCACTGCCAAGTCCGGCGGTCTGCAGAACACGCCGCGCGGCATTGGCGCGATCAGCCGAGAGCTCCCAATTGCCGTACGGGTTCGCCGACGAATACGGCTGTGCGTCGGTGTGTCCATCGACGACCACGTGGTGCCCGAGCTGGGCGAGCTCGTGGCCCATTACCTTCAACAGTTCCACCGTTTCTGGCCGCGGGACGGCACTGCCGCTGTCGAAGAATCCCTCACGCTGCCCATCGAGCAGCTCGATCAGCAGACCGTCGGGAGTGACGCGGATCTCGATTCGGTCCTTCATCTTCTCGAACGATGGCAGCGACTTGAGCGCCTCGCGCAGGTGCTCGGCCGCCTGCTGCATGAGCGCCTCCGCATCCTTGACCTTGGTCGACTCGACGTTCGGCGCCGCTTCGAACTGCTCGCCGGTGGTGCCCTGTCGCGCCCCGGGCAGAACGCCCTTGCCTCCGCTGAACGCCGCCGGATCGCGGAAGTACCCGGCGATCCCCTTGCGGACATCCTGGTTCTGCCCGACGATCCACATCACCAGGAAAAAGGACATCATCGCGGTCACGAAGTCCGCGTACGCCACTTTCCACGCACCGCCATGATGGCCGTGTTTGGCGTGACTCTTCTTCTTGACGATGATGATCGCGTCTTTGGTGGCCATTACGCGGCGGCCGCGTGCGGCGGCTCGCGCTGGAGCGCCGCTCGACAGAATTCTTCCGTCTCGTTGAAGGTTGGTCGCACCTCGTGCGGCAGCACGCGGCGGGCGAACTCGACGGCAATCGCCGGCGGGTTGCCCTTGTAAATCGCCAGCAGCCCCGCCTTGATGCACAGGCAGTAATACGCGTTCTGCGCGACCGCCCCTTCGAGCAGCGTGGCAATCGGCTGCACGAAGCCGTACGACATCAGGATGCCGAGAAACGTTCCGACCAGCGCCGCGCCGACGCGTTCGCCGATTTCGGCAGGCGGGCCATCGATGTGGCCCATGGTGATGACCACGCCGAGTACGGCCGCGACGATGCCGAGGCCTGGCAGGGCATCGCCGATCTTGGCGAGCGAGGACGCCGGCCGCATCGCCGCATCGTGATGCGCCTGGAGATCCTCGTCCATCAGCGCCTCGAGATCGTGCGCGGCAATGCCGCCGACGATGATGATCTTCACGGAGTCGGCCAGGAAGTCGACGGCGTCGTGCCTCGCCATGAAGCTCGGATACTTGTTCAGCAGCGGACTCTTGGTCGCATCTTCGAAGTGCGGTTCGAGCGACATCACGCCCGACTGCTGGACCTGCTTGAAGATCTGATAGAGCAACGAGAGCAGGTCGATGTAGTCCTGCCGCTTCTGGCCGCCACCCATCGCCCCTTTGATCTGCGAGATGGTGAGCTTCAGCACGGACATCGGCGTGCTGACCAGCAGCGTGCCGAACGCGCAGCCGCCGATGATGAGGAACTCGGCCGGCTGGTTCAGCACCAGCAGTGCCCCGCCCTCCATCATGTAGCCGGCGATGACGGCGCCGATGACGAAGACGAGCCCGACGATCAGCAGCATCGCGCCCGCTCCGTCAGATCGAGCCACGCGCCCACGACGTCCGGGTCCAACTGTGTCCCGGCACGGCGCACGAGCTCCGCATTGGCACGTCCGTGAGAGAGCGGATCATCGCAGGTCCCCGGCGAGGTCAGCGTGTCGTAAGCGGCGGCCACGGCGATGATGCGAGCGCCAAGTGGAATCGCCGTTCCGCCGCGCGCGGCCGGATAGCCGCTTCCATCGAACCATTCACGCGACGCGATTACCAGGTCGGCAACGTGTTCGAGACCGGCGACCTCAGCGAGGAGGTCGGCACCGATGGCGACATGCGAGTGCACGAGCGCGATGTCCTCATCGTCGAGCGGCCGCCGCTCGTCGAGCAGCGATGCAGGAAGAGCCACTTTGCCGAGATCCTTCAGCAACGCCGCCGCTCGAATGGTGCGTACGTCTCCACGCGAAAGTCCAACCGCCTCGGCCAGCGCCGTGGCCGATCGCGCCACGCGCTGCGCATGCGCGGCGAGATCGGGCGATCGCTCCTCGATGGCGGCGAACAACACCTGGGTTGCGGTGTACGGGGAGAGGTCGCGAATCGATGACTGGAGATGCTCCCTCCGACAGGCGACCTCCCTGCGGAGCGATTCGTGGCGGTGCTGTGACTCGCGGGCCTGTGCACGCCATGCCAGCGCGCGCTGGACCGAATCGAGCACGCATTTGCGGGACGAGGGCCAGGGCAGGCAATCCAGGGCACCCACGCGACGCGCCTCGAGCGCGAGATCGCTATCGGGTTGACGGGTGAGCGCCAGCGTCGCTGCGCGCTCGTGTTCGGCAGTCAGTGCCCGCAGCACCCACATGCTGCCGTGGTCGGCCGAGCCGATCGCGACCAGAACAGCATCGGGCGAATGCGCGCGCGCACACCTGAGCGCATCGGCCGTAGCCGTCGTCTCGCACACGTAGCCAGCCTCGCCGAGCCAGCCGGCCAGCAAACCACGCGCAGCTGGATCGTCTTCGGCAATGAGGACGGAGGACACTGCGCAAGGAATCGGCAGAATTTCTGGGCGCCTTGAGACTCGCGGCGCCCTTGAAGGTCCGCCTAACGGCGGACGCTACGACGATAGATGCCCGACTTCGCGGCCGGATCACCGACATGGCGCCGAAAAGCCGGACGCCGTTGCCGACACACCAAGACTCTGTACATCTCGACTGTCGGATCGCGCTGATCTGGGGCCCTATCGCACGATCTGATGCGCTCCGTCGTCCACCTGACGACTTTCCTGGTTCACGCTGCGCACTGGCGTCTGAGGACCTGCAGCTGCTCCATCCAGGCGCGGAGCGTGGGCTCGAGATCGTATTCGAGTACGTCTGCCACAGTGAGCCAGTCCTGCCCCGCCTGCGCCGCGACGAGCGATTCGAGCCATGAGCCGAGCGTCTCGACGTCTGCCTCTGACGGAAGCGGCGCCTGCAGCGGCGGCTGCATCGAGGCGACCGGCTCGCGCAGCGTCTGCACGAGGACGATGAGGGCCTTGAGGTTATGCGCCAGCCGCACCAGGCCATAGTTGCCGGCCCCCGTATCGTGGTCGCGGAAGAGAGCCGTGAGCCCCTTCACGTCGCCGATCATCTGCTCGACGCCCTGCGCGCCATCGTCCAGGCACTGCTCGATAATGGTCCGATCGACTTGCGTCATGGATCGTGTCGCTGTTTCCCCTTATCCGGTCTTTCTTGACGGGACCAAACCGAAGGCAAACCGTACGCCGCTCTGGTGGGTGTGGCGCTCTATGACTCGGTGGTGGTGACGAGCACATAGCGACACGTCAATGCGTCGGTAATCCGTCCACGACCAGCGAGGCTCCGCCTCAGACCACCCATGCTTCGACTTCACGCAGCGCGGGCCGCATCTGCTCGGATGTACGAGTTCTGACCGTTCAAGACGTCTAATCCCAGCGCTCACCTCTGTCGAGACCACGGAGAGCCACACCACGGAGGTCACGGAGCTGGCTCAGCACAGCTGAACCTCGGTGTAGTCGCTCAATGACCGTGTGTCCGCTGTGCCGGCCTCTCCTGCAGGCAACGCATTTGCACGGTCCGCCTCGGTCCGGTGACGAACCACCGGCCACCTGCAATTGCGAGATTCTCGAACAGCACGAATCAGCGACGCTGAATGAAGGAAGCGCTCATCGCGTTCTGCACGCCCGACCTCAATCGTCCGACGGCTCGCCGCGCCGTCGAGGCGGTCCGGGGCACCGACCTGCGTCGTGCAGAATTGACGATTCTCGACAACGTCTACGACGCTGACTTCCATCACCCGGCGGTGATGCAGGAGATGCTGGTCTATGCGGCGGGCCGTCCCGTCATCTTCATGGACGACGACGCGATCGTGAAGCAGGCGGACTGGATCGATCGGCTCTTCGCAACCGCAACGCAGGCAGATGCCGCCGTGGTCGGTTGCGTCCACACCGCGCCGGGCGGTGAGACCAGCCATACCGGGATCCTCGTTCACAGCGACGGCACGACCACGCTGTCGCGTCACACGGCGCGATCGAGCGAGCCGTTCGTGTTCGCGCCGGCGGTGAGCAGCGCGGTCATGCTGGTGCTGAATGATCGTGGACTCGCCTTCGATCGCCAGTACGAGAAATACCACCACGACACGGACATCGGCATTGCAGCCTGGCATCACGGCGCGAGAGTGGCCTGTGCGCTCGATCTCGAGGTGATCCACGCGCAAGCGGATTACGCGTCTCGCGTCTCGAACGTCGGTGACCTGTTCGCACGCGATCTCGCGCGCTTTCAGGACAAGTGGCTGCCTTACATCCAGTCTGGTCTCTACGCCTGCCGCGAGCTGGCGCCATGGAAGCCGCTCGCGGATGCCCCCAACTGGGACGTCGTCTACAACGAAACCTCACGGCTCAAGAGCAGCGATGCTGATCGCGCGCGGCGGCAGTTCCGCTCGTTGATCGAGCGGTGTCCCAATGCCTGGCACCGCGCGGGCGCCCACTATCACCTTTACACGCTAGATAACGATCGCGAGCATCTAGTGAAGTGCCTCGCCGAAAATCCGAATCATCAAAAGGCGGCGTCGCTGTTGCGGGCGCTCGATTACCCGGCCGTCCTCAATGCATAAGGACACGATCGTCTTCATGTGCACGCCCGACATGCGGCGCATGAACGCACGCCGGGCGATCGGCTCGCTGAAGGCGACCGACCTGGGTCGGGCCGAGTTCTACGTAATCGACAACGGCAACGATCCGCAGTTCAATCACTCCATCGTGATGAACGACATGTTGCGGCACGCCGAGCGCACGGGCCGCAACCTGGTGGTTCTCGACGACGATGTCGAGATTCATGAGTACGACTGGTTGAATCGTCTCTACGCGGCGGCCGACGATCTCGATGCTGACATCGTCGGCTGTGTGCACACGGATGATGGCGGCGAGGTCAACCACATGGGCATTGTCGTCGGACGGGACGGCTTGACGGAGAGCCTGTACGACTTTCGGCACGATCCGCAGTGGCTGAAGAACCACGCCACCTATGTGCCGACGCTCTGCAGCGCGATCATGTTGATCCGCGAACCGAGGCGCTACGCGATCGACGCGGCATACCAGAAGTACTTCCAGGATCTCGATGTGTGCATGCAGGCGTGGTCGCAGGACCGGCGCGTCGGGATCGCGCTCGATCTGCGATTGATTCACATTGGCGGAGCGACCGGAAACCGCAACCCGCAGGCCGCTCGCTTTCAGTCGGAGGATCTCCACCGCTTCAACACGCGCTGGCAAGCGTGCCTCGACCGTCTCTACGCCCGGCCCGAATTGCGGCAATACGACCGCATCGGGCGGTCAGCCGGCTGGATGCACGAGTACATGCGTGCCTCCAGGCTTCGCTTCGTGGATGCCGCGGCGGCGCGAGCGGTCTACGAGCGAATCGTCGCCGAGAGCTATGCCCCCGAGTACGTGGCCGGCGCCCACTTCCATCTGCACGGCCTGACTGGCGACATCAACCATCTCGTTCGCTGTAACGAGGTCAACCCGTGTCATCAGGCCGCGCGGACGCAGCTCGAGGCGGCCGGCGTCGCCGTGTCGCGCCGGTGCATGAACGGGATCGATTGCCGGAACTGCTTTTTCGGACCGCAGGCAGCGGCCCGTTCCGCGTCGCGCACTGCCTGACATGAATCGAGCCACCACCATCCTGATTGCCGCGCGCAACGCCGCGGCGACGATCGGCCGCGCCGTCCGCTCGGCGCGTGCGCAGGGCGACTATCCGATTCTCCTCGTCGACGACCACTCCTCCGATGCCACCGCTGAAATCGCCCGACGAGAAGTCCCCGACATCGCAGTTACACGACCGCCGCATCACGGGGCGCTCGGCTTCACGCGGCAATTCGGCCTCGAACAGCTGCGCACGCCGTACGCGCTGTGGCTGGATGCTGACGATGAATTGCTGCCGGGGCGAACGGACCGGCTGCTGCGCGCAATGGCCGAAACGGGAGCGGATCTGGCTTTCGACGAGATCGAGCTCGTTGACGGCGTCACCGGGATGTCGAAAGGCGTGTGCCCGATCCCGTCGTTTCTCGATCGACCGCCATACCTGTATCGACTGTTCGAACGCAATCACCTTCCGGGCGTTGGCCAGGTGGCGTTTCGCACCGAATCCGCGCGTTCGGTTGGATATGACCGTGAGTTACATGGGCCCGAGGACATCGACTTCGTGTTGCGAGCCTTGATGTCGGGTCTGCGCGCGACGCTCGTACGCGAGGTGGGCTATCGCATGTATGCGTATCCCACCAGCGTCTCGCGCCAGCTGGATACCCAGCGCGCGATGTATCGACAGGCCTTACGAAAGCACGGCTACTCCGACGTCCGGCGCTTGCTCGACCGCGTGGGCAGCTCGCCACGCGTGACTGTCTGGACGCTCGCATCGCTGGCGCTGTTTCGAGAGGAGTTCGACACGGCGCTCGCGTTGGTCGATGAGGCTGCGGGTTTGCTCGACGACCTGCATGCCGTGGATGAACCGGACGGTCCGTGCCCGATGCCCGAAGGGTGGCGAGTGGCGTTCTATCGAGGCACGCTTCACGCGCTACGGGGCAACTTCACACACGCGCGTCGGCACCTGTTGCATGCGCAGGCGCTCGGTGCAGAACCCGATTCGGCGAACAACCTTGGTGTGGCGCTGGCCGCGGCCGGGCATCTGGCGGGAGCGCGGCAGTTCTTTCGGCAGGCGTTGTGCGCGCGACCCGATTACCTCGACGCGCGGTTGAACCTCCAATCCTCGTCACCCGATCGGCTCACCAGGCATCCGCTGCGCCGCGTGCGCGCGCGGTCCGATTACGCGGCGTGAGCGTCGCGGTTGAGCCTTCGTCACGAGGGCGTGAGTTGCGTCAGATACGCCTTCGCGCTTTGGTGATTTGGAATTCGTTCCAGGCACGCCTGAAAGTGACGCACCGCGGCCGTTTGATCCCCCTCGGCCAATGACATCTCCGCCAGGTGGAACTGCTTGGCAGCGGCCGCTTCGCGGCCGTCCCATCGTTCGTCAATTCGGTCGAACCACTTCCGTGCCGTGGCAAAGTCGCCCACCCGCTTGCACAACGAGGCGACTTGATGAATTTCGACAGCGGTCAAGTCCTGCCGTTCTCCAAGTTCAGCGACGGTCCTCGCCAGCTGCCGCCGCCGTTCGGCACTCGCGTCTGCCAACGAGGCGTATAGCTCGCTGATGATGAGCTGGGCCGCCACTGGTTGCGTCGCGCGGCCCGAACGAGGACGGAGCACGGCGCGGCCCCCGGTCTTGCGACCTCCTGTCCCGTCTGCCGAGTATCCCGCGTCCGACAGCAGTCGGCGCAGCTTCTCATACCCACCGGGTTCCAACGCGTCGATGTAGTGTGGATGAAATTCGACGAACAGGGTGGCCTTCCCCCTCGCGAGCAGTCGGCGCATCCCGCGCAGCGCAAACAGCTCGGCGCCTTCGATGTCCATCTTGACCACATCGACCTCCACATTCTGGAGGAATTCGTCCAGGATCACCGATTCGATTTCCACCGTGCTCTGTTCCGTCAGCGGAAACCGTTCGTTCCGTACAGTTGGTGCAAAAGTAATCGACGCCCCCTGCGCGGGTTTGGTGGCGGTCAGCGTCGATCGCGTGTCGGACAACGCGTAGGGATAGATCTCGACATTCGGCCTTCCCACGAACGACTCGACCAGCAGCTCGTACCTCGCCCGCTCTGGTTCGAAGGCGATGATGCGAATATCGGTCGGGCCGTATTTGAGCGCGAGGCGCATGTAGAAGCCGAACTCGGCTCCGCAATCGACGAACACTTTCGCGCTACGGATTTCGCGCGCGAACGCATCGGTGAACGATTCCCAACGAAAGTTATTCCGCTCGTCGTTCGATTCGAGCGCCTGCACCATGTCGGCGATTGCGCGGCGGCCGATGTCCGTTTCCGCACCGGAGTCGTACGACGTCACAATGACCTCGGCGTCGAGCGATCGAAGAAGAGAATGTTCCCGAACACCGTTCCGTCCGACGTGGCGCTGGCGTGGTCGTCGGCAGAGACGATGCGCCGGCACGTCCCCATGATGCCGGCGCCCGCCACCGGCTTGCGCCACTCGAACACCAGGTGGCGATAGGTCGGACAGCGGCTGGAGATCTCCCGGTAGATCTCCAGCACGTTTCGCGGGATGCACTCCATCATCAGCGCGGCAATCGGAATGGACCAGTCATGTGTCTTCATGATCTCGAGGTCCATCAACTCCGCATCAATCATGAAGAAATCAATCGCCGTGATCTGGCGCTGTTCGTAAAAGCGCCGCAGCGTGGTTGCCGGTACCTCTACGGGCTCGTGATCGGGATGAAAGCGTTTGAGCGAACTGACCGTGGGGTGCCGTCTGTTGACATAGAACGTCACCGTCTCGCGTTCGTCGAGAGCAATCGCGGTGTTATGAAAGTGGTACCTGCCTGAAGGCGACGGCACTGGTCCGGACGTCTCGTAGGCGGGGGCTGCATCGAACGCATGCACCAGCCAGCCTTTTTCCGCAAAGCCTCTGGCGAAGTTCCCCTCGGACGCGCCAACCTGAATCATCAGCCGCGGTGTGTTCAAGGCCGGCAACGCGGCAAGAATCTTCCGTAGTTCGGCGACTTCACTGATGACGTTCGAGTCCGCGGTCTGCTGCATAACGTTCCTCGCCAGGGCGCTTTGTCGCTTCGCTCACGCGGCCACCACTCCGCCTGACTCCGGCGATGCTGCGATTGGCAATCCGCCGTCGGCGCGCCGCTCGATGGAGACCAGGTATTCGACGGCCTTTTTGTGATCCGGAATACATTCGAGGCACTTTGTCAGGTAGTCACGGGCTGTCATGTAGTCCTGTTCGAGCCAGGCGATTTCGCCGAGGTGAAAGAGGGCTCCACCGCGAAGCTCTGGAGACTTCATCGCCTTCTTGAAACGGGCCCGCGCGCGCCGATAGTCACCGAGGTTCTGATAGATCGAGCCGACCTGATACGCGCTCCCCACAGCGTGCTCGCGATGCCGTTTGAGGTATCGGTTCAGGTGCACACGGGCGGCATCCAGCCTTCCCTGAGCAACCGCCACTTCCGCCAGCCGCAGAAGTGCTTCAGGCGCACGGGTCGGATCCTCCACGACCGCGGTGAAGTACTCCTCCGCCTTCGCGTAGGCGCCGAGTTGCACGCAGGCGCGGCCCATGCGGTACTGTTTGTGTGGATGCGTCTCGCTCGAGGTAAGAAGCCAGGGTAGTGATTTTTCGTAATAGCTTCGCGCTTCGGCGCGCCCCTGTGCCTCATAGACCATGCCGAGCGTGAAATAGATTTCGTACGCATCGTCGGCAGCGCAACGGCCACCAGCAAGGGCACGAACCAGAAAGTACTCCGCTTTCTCGACGCTGCCCCGGTGCGCATAGTTCAACCCGATGTCACGATTGATGACCGAGTCGAACCAACCGGCTACCGGCAGGCGCACGTCGCCAACGGTCTGAAATCCGCGCTCGTGGCTCTCCAGCCTGATCGCGGTCACCCTGGCATTCGACGCACCGGCCGCGTGCCGCTGGATGCCGATGGCCGCCGGAAAGTCGTTGAAGACTGCCCGCACGAACTCCTTGTTGAAAGCGGACGTCTCTGCCAGACGTTTGGGGTAGAAGCGATCCTTCTCGTGCGCCTCGTTCTCGACACTCTTGAAGACATCGAGTTCCCATGTGTGGGCGCAGGCGAGGGCTCGATCGAGCTGCTCCAGGATGGATCCGGCACCGTCGCGGAACAGGTTTGCGTAGAAGTGGTAGTTCAGAAAGCGAAGATAGAACTCCCACTCGTCGCAGCCGAACCCGCTTTCGTTGATTTCAGGTTTATACAACCCACATCTGAGCGCGATATCCCTCGAGAAACAGGCGGTTCCTGACAGGCTCGATAACACGCCTCCAGTCGGCAGCAGCGCAGGAATGACCACGGTCAGCCCGAAGCGTGACTCAAATGCCGCCTGCGCCTCGAAGAAGTTCGAGTTCAGTACCTGATGATTCGAGAAGAACACCGCTCCCTGGCGATAGCTCTCGTCGATTTCGCTCAGAACGGTCTCACGTCGAATGTGCGTGTCCGCATCAATCATGAAGACCAGTTCCGACGTTGTCGCCCCGATGCCGAGATTGCGGGCCTCATCGAGGTTGAAATACGGCCGTGACGTCACGCGAACGCAGCGAATATCTCGGGCGCGGCCCTGACGCAGCCACTCGGTGCGGTGCAGATCGATGTACGCGGCGGTCCCGTCCGGGCAATCGAAGTCCACCACCACGATGTCATAGTTGTCGTACGGCAGGTGCAACCAGGTCGGGAGGCTGTCTTTGAGATATGACAGCCTGCCTTTACAGGTTGTGATGAGTGTGATCGACGTGCGGCTCATGCGAAAACTTTCGATGCTTAACCACGGAGTCACAACTCACACGGAGAACACGGAGAAGACCTGATGCTCTCCGTGCGCTCCGTGTTCCGCCTCTCCGTGGTTATATCCACCGGAAAGAGGTTCGGGATTATCCGCCGGGCGACGTGCACCGCTTGCAAATGAAATTCGGCGGCGACTCGACACGGCCGAGCGCCTGGTTCCGCAGCAGCGCGATCGGCGGCGCGTTCAACAGGTCTTCCAGCCGGTCGTAATCGCGGATGTCGACGGTTACCGTCTCCTTGTTGAAGTCCATGCAACACAGAATGACCGTCGCGTCGTCGACAATGTGCAACCACTCGTAGAGCCGCCAGCACTCCGGCTTCAGGCTGCCGACCATCGCCGCGACATGAGGAGCCCGCTTGCCATAGAACGTTACGCTTCCCGCGCGATCGTGGAACGTGAACGGAGAGATTACGAGGTTTCGGTTGGAGACATCGAGTCCGGCAGCCGTGATCTGCTCGCGGAAGAACCGTTCCGCCTCGTCACGCGTCGAGTATTGTTCGTCGATGTGCAGACGCCCGCCCGTAATCGTGCGGAATATGGTCTTCAGACGCCCCTGGGTGATTCGCAGATAGGCCTGCAGCCGGCGGACGTTCTGGTCCCAGTTCAAGCCCATGACGCGTTCGTAGACTTCTTTGCTGACGCCGTGCCATGAGTACCAGATTTCGTGGCGCGTGCCTTCCAGCGCCTCACACAGAGCCTGAATATTCTTGTCGGTGAACCCGGACCCGTTGGTCGAGATCTCGATGTGGTCGAACGTCAATCGCCCTTTGATGCGGCGAATCTTCTCGACGAGGTTCTTGTCGAGAAACGGCTCGTTGTTCAGATACAGGCAGACCTTCCGCAGCGGAAAGCCCTCGAGCAGCCGGAGCGTGTGTTCGAACGTATCCTCCGGCATCACGTTGGGATTCGTGTCGTGATACGAGCCTGGATACGGGCACATCACGCACGTCGCATTGCACCGTGACGTGGTCTGAATCTGTACGTTGAATCCGTTGCTGAAGATGGGCATCAGCACTTCGCGATTCTGCTCGATGCGCGCTTCCATTTCGTCGGTTAGGCATTTCCGGATCACTCCGGCCATGACGTGCGACGGCTGCCGCTCCAGCGCCTTATCGAGGAGCGCTCGCTTGGTGGGGATGTCCTCCTCGAGCGCCGCCAGTTCGAAGTAGCCGGTGGCGTGGTAGGAAGGATTGACCTCGCCCAGTTCGACCAACCGTCCGTAGTACTTCTTGGCTTGCGGCACGTCGCCCAGGCGTCGCAGATCGGAGGCGACTCGCTGGAGCGCCGACGGGTCGACGTAAACGGCTGTACTCATCGCTGACCTGTTAAAAGAGGCTTGTGAAGTCCACGCGATCGAAGACATCCAGCTTCGATCCTGGTGTGGCGTTCAGGACCCTGACTCCGCGAGACTGACAGTAGGCGTGAGCGGACGCGAAGGCCTTCACCATCCGCTCGACACAGGGATCGTGCCACTTGCGGCCCTTCCCGAAATATTGCGGGAAGAAGTGATTGGGATCATCGCCCTGCGACATCCACTGATTGGCGCGATCGAGCTCTCTCACGTGATCCGGACGAACGTAGTGACAATCCACTCCGACCAGATAAATAGGATTGCAACCCATCATCACGGCGAGCTGCAGCAACAGATACGTCACGGTGCCGCCCCAATACATCCGCGCGGGATCATCCGAAAACGACGGCAAGCCGTTGCCGAACGGTTTGCGCCGGAACGGCACCTCGACGACGTGCTGCCGGTTGGTGACGTGCTTCAGAAGGTCCGTCGGAATGAACTTCGTGGGGCCGCTCATCCGGTTCCACTCGAACCGGATGTCTTCGGCAACCAGCGCATCCTCGATCGACCAGTAGGTGAAGTGAAAGCCCCACTGCGCGAACCCGTGATAGACACGATTCGATCCGAACGTGATTTCGGATCGCAGCCGGCGCATGTCGATCTGGTTCAGGCTCGGTCCGTTGCCAACCACGAAGCAGCGGTGACCGCGGTGAATGCCGCGAAACTGCGCGAGCGTCGCTTCTTCGGTGCGCACGCCCGTGGTGAAGAAGTACGGCACCCCGCGGTCGGCGAGATAACCGGAAACCTCGCGTAGGTCTTCCGGCGGCCTGGCCGACGCAATGATCACCGGTAACGATGGGTCGAGCTCCTGGTAAGGGTCTCTGATTGTCTGACCGGCAAAGCTGCCGCGTCGCACACTGTCGTACACAGCGCCCACCGGCACACCTGCCGACGTCAGGAGCTGCATGACAACTTCACCCGTCTCGCTGCACCCCCACACCGCGACGCGCGTCGTTCCAAGCCGGTCGAGTGTTCGCTTCAAATGGAGCTTGGCCTCGCGGAACGCGGTGACGACGTCGTTGGCAATCACTGTCTCGGCGTGCATAGGGTGGCGGGGGATGGATTCACGTAGGTCGAGACAGGGAATGCAGCAAAAATGCGGCCTCGCGAACCGACGCGCGAACCCGCGCGAGGTCGCGAATTACGCCTGCATTCGCGCAAGTCGACGCGAGGTGCTGTCGGCGGCCCGGCCAGCCTGTCGCTTTTTCGTCGAGAGCTCCTCGAGACGTCTGGCCGCCATCTGGTGCGCCGGCTGGCGCTCGAGGCAACGGCGATACCAGCGCGCGGCCTGTGGCCATGCATGCTCCGCCAACGCGATTTCGCCAAGATGAAATGCTGCTCCGGCACCGAGCTGGGTGTGCCGAGTCAGAGATTCGAACACCGTCCGGGCCGAGTCGAGATCACCAAGCGTCCTTTCGAGCGAAGCGCGCTGATAGCGCTGGAGCGCAGAGAGTCGCCTGCGTCGTCGTAGAAGCCTCAACGCCTTCAGTCGTAAGCTTCGCTGACGCCTGCGATCGGACAGCTGCTCGGCCCAGCGTTGGAACAACGTGGGAACGCGATCCGCGGCAGTGTTCTTCGCAGGTTGAATCTTGAGGCTCCGTCTGTAACAGCTTGCGGCCACGCGCCACTGCTGCGAGGCCAGAGCGATATCGCCAAGGTGCAGCCACGCTCGACCACCGTACTCTGGGTCCGTGCTCAATTGCGCAAACAGCTGGCGCGCGCGTTCGAAACGTCCTGCGTCGTACGCGTCGACGGCCTCATCGAATAGGCGACTGCTCGCGCCGGTGTTGCTTGTGCCGTTCGGGAACGTTCGGGCTGAGGACCTGGCAATGATGCCGGACTGGCGGGCGTGCTCGATCAAATATCCCGCAACCCCTGCGAATTCGATCCATCGGCGCCACTGGCCTTCACGATATCCGCTGAAGTCCTGCACGTGCGCAACGAATGCTTTCACGTGGCGGTTCAGTTCGTTGGTGAATGCCTCGGGATCGAGTTCCAGGGCATCATGAATGCGCCACGAGCGGCCCTGAGCGAAGATTCGCTCTGCCAGCCACTCCGGCGTCACGCGATTCGGATCGACGATGTGATCGACGCGGGCGCGACCGGTGTAGTACGAGATGACGCCCTGACGTGTGAGCTCCCGATTGAGCGCCAGTTCCTCGTTGCTGCGCAGATCGTCACCGATGCGACCGAGGCGCACGTCGAAGCGGAGTCCACGCGCGAACACGTCCATGTCGTAGAGCAGATTCGCGCCGACCAGCACGTGACCGGTGGTGACCGGGAACGTGCCGTCACCGAGGTCGATGCACGACAAGAACTTGTCGTAGCGCTCGTCGAACCAGTCGGGGCGCGGGAAGTCCCACCGCAGAATCGTCCGTCCGCCGAGGACCCTCGCGTTATGTGTCTTGGCCGCACCGACCAGCGCCGACAACCACTCCGGCGCCGGCACCGCATCGTCGTCGAGAAAGACGAGCCAGCGACCGCGGCATTCGTCGATCGCTCGGTTGCGAGCGTGCGAGAGTCCCATCGTCGGCGCCTGGACGAGGCGCACGTTCAATCGATGCGGCGCATACAGCTTGCGCACACGAGCGGCGACGTCAGGCGGGGTCGCGTTGAGGACGATCAAGACCTCGAATCGTGGCGGATTCCGCTGATTCGCCAGAGCCGCGAACACTTCCGCAAGATACCGGGTCCTTTTGTGAATGCACAGTGCGACGCTGGCTTCAATAGCGACCGCCGTCATCGCAACACGTGAGCGTCGGACGCTGGATCGTGGAGCACGGCTCCAATCCCGCCGTCGATGCGAATGGCCTCGCCCGTGAGAAATCCGTTCTCGGATGACGAAAGGAACACGGCCAGAGCAGCGACCTCCTCCGGCCTGCCGATCCGCCGCATCGGGTGACAGCTCGCCAGTCGCTCGAGCATCGACTCCTGTCCCTGAAATCCAGCGCGCAACATCGCCGTGTCGGTTGCCGCCGGGAGAATGGCATTCACGCGCACCTCCGGCGCCAGCTCCAACGCCAGCGCTCTGGTCAGCGCGACGAGCGCGCCTTTCGTCGTGGAGTACGCCAGGAAGCCGGCCTTCGTCAGATCGGAATGAATGCTGGCGATGTTCACGACGCTGCCGCTGGCGCGTCGAAGCAGCGGCGCCAAAGACTGAACGAGCCAGAACGGTGCGAGCACATTGACGTTCAACGAGGCCGTCCAATCAGCGGCATCCAGCCGCTCGAACGGCTTGACAATCTGCACCGCCGCGTTGTTGACCAGCACGTCGAGGGTGCCGTTCAGTCGTCCCGCCAACTCTGCAGCCAATGTCTCTCGTCGTTGTCGATCCGACAACTGAGACAAATCGCAGGACACCATGTCCGCGCCATTGTCCGAGAGCGCAACGAGGCGGTCGATGCCGACGACGCGATAGCCTGCGCGGCGGAACGAAGCGCACAGTGCCGCGCCGATGCCGCCCGCGGCGCCCGTGATCAACGCCGTCTTCATCAGGCCACTTCCCGGTTCGAATCGCGGTACGCCTCGAGGTCCTTGCACAACATGGCGATGCTGTTCTCATGCACCGCCTGCCAGGCGCGCGGGCTGGCATTGGTGGCGTGTGACGACAACAGGACGTTCGACATCCAACGTAGCGGGCTGGACAACGGCAGCGGTTCGTCCTCGAACACGTCCAGCGCTGCACCGGCAATCACACCGCGTTCGAGCGCGGAAACGAGATCAGCCTCGCTGACGATGGGCCCACGGGCCGTATTCACCAGCACCGCCGTCCGCTTCATCCGGGCCAAACGCGCGTGGTTGATCAGATGACGGCTGGTGGGATTGAGCGAGCAGTTCACCGTCACCAGGTCTGCCTGCTCCAGCAACGTGTCCAGGGAAACCATTTCGATCCCGAGCGAGGAGCACACGTCGAATGGAATCTCTGCGATGTCATGGCCCAGCACGCGAGGCCCGAACGGCTTGAGCTTTCTCGCGACCATGCGGCCGATATTGCCGACGCCGATGATTCCCACGCATTGTTCGGCCAGGGTGGTAGCGGGCGCCTTGTCCCAGTTGCCACTCTTCATGATCCGGTCGGCCTCGACGATGTTGCGGGAGAAAGCGAGTAAGTAGGCCAGGACCGAGTCCGATACCGGGCCGGTGAACGCGTTCGGCGTATTTCGTACCGGGATGCCCTTTTGTCGTGCGTACTCGACATCGATGGAGTCGATGCCGGTTCCCCATTTCACGATCACCTTGAGCCGAGCGGCCTGGTCCAACACTCGCGGCGTAATTCGGTCGTCGCCGCAAATGATCCCGTCGATGTCATCAATGACCGCCAGCAGCTCTTGCTCGTCCAATCGTTCGTGGACGGTCGGCAGGATCGGATTCAGACCTTCCTGACCGAAGCGGTCGCGATAGGCCTCGAACTCGCGTTGCAGATAGGGCGCGGAAACAAGCACATTGAACATCGGTGTCTGCGTCACGCAAGGGCTCCTTCGAGCAGTACGGCTCTGACCGGTGCGGCTTCGGCGCCGGCGATCTTGATTGGCAGCGCCACCAGGAAGTAGTGCCCGGCCGGCACATTCACAAGATCGATCGCTTCGAGAATGGCCACGTCGTTCGCGAGGAGCGCGCGATGGACGGAACCATCCATACCCGCGAACCGCTCGATGGAGAGGTAATCGATTCCGACCGCGGTGACGCCGCGCCGCACGAGCCATTCGGCACCCGACAGATCGAGCGCGACGTAATCACGCGCGAATGCTCGACGCGCGTAGAGCCCGGCATTCGTTGTCTTGAACAGAATGCGGTCGACGTGAGGGAGCTGCATGCTCTCGAGGACACTCGCGTCGATGACCGCGGCCTCGGTCTGCGCGACGTAGCACGGCCCACACAAGCGCCCGAGGTCAACGCTGTCGATGCGACCGCCGGCGGCGAGAAAGTGGTACGGGGCATCGACATGGGTCCCGGCGTGAAGGTCGAGGAGCGCGCGCGAGTTGTTCACCATGTCGCCGTCTTCGATCCGCAGATACCGGTCGATCACCGGACCGGGACCATCGTCCCAGGACACCATGTCCGAGGTGACGGCGATCGAGATGTCGTGAATGCGCATGCCGCCAGGATAGACCGTCACTCCGCTCCGACCGACTGCCGGGCAATGGTATCGGCCGCTTCGCTGCTGGCGTCGCGCGCCGGATAGTAAAAGCGTCGTCTGAGCTCGGGCGTGACGGTTCTCGGCTCGCGATACCCGAGATAGGTTCCCCAGAACTGGCAGACGCGGAACGCTGGAATGGCGAAGAGATTTCTCACGATCACCCGCTGACGGATCGCGGCGGCATAGTCGAACCCAACGTTCAGCGCAATCAGCGACAGACCCTCTGCAAGCCTGAACCGCTCGTTGGGAAAGATCCGCCTAAACGCCATCGCCTCGCGTCGATACCGGCGGAACACCTGTCGCCACGACTCCTCGTGCACGTGCACGACCACCGCCTTCGCGTTGTACGCAACCAGATGCCCGGCATCGACAATCCCCTTCGCCCAGGCCACGTCCTCGAGGCCGGTCAGCGTCTCGTCGTATGGCATGTCCTGCCATAGCGACCTTCGAATCGCGGCGTTCGCGTTGTTGCAGAAGGGGAGCTGCTGTCGAAAATCCGAGACTGGAGGGAACCATTTGGCGAACACACGGCGCTCGGAGAACTTCGAGGTTGGAGCGCCCCGCTGGCGGCCGTAGACCAGCGCCACTCGCGGGTCTTCGAACGGCGTGACCAGCTCCTTCAACCAGCGCGTCGTCGACGGATAGCAATGCGCGCTGACGAAGACCGCGATCTCTCCCTTTGCCTCGGCGATTCCGCGATTGAGCGCGTAGCCGAAGGTGAAGAGCTCCGGATCGATGCGGATGATTCGCGCCCCGTGAGCGGCCGCGATGGTACGCGTGGCGTCCTCGGATCCCGAGTCGACGACGATGACTTCGAAGTCGAAGTCGACCTGTTGCTTGGCGAGCTCCTGGCACAGACGGCCGATATGACGCTCCTCGTTGTACGAGCGGACGACGATCGAGACCAGGCTCATACCGAGGCGGCCGTCATCTCCCGCCGTGCCCGCGCGGCCATCAGGACTTCGGCGAGCAGGAAATCGCTTTCCTCGTCGATGTCGAGCGCCTCGAGCTTGTTCATTTCGAAGAGCAACGGCGCCGCGCCGATCCTGGAGCGCCTCCGATTGAACGACGTGCGCGAGAACAGATAGAGATTCGAGTTCTCCTCGTAGACGGGTGGCAAATCCTGCGTCCTGATCAACCGAGCCGGATCGTGATTGATCGGTGCCCCGGCGCTGTCGTACAAGCGCGTCTGCAGCCGCGTCACGGAAAAGAGCGAGTCGTTCTCGGGGTGCGCCGCCAGTGCGCCAATCGCGTCGGCGATTGTGTGCGGCGTCAACAACGGATTGGTCACGTGTGTCTGCAGGAACCGGTCATACGCGGAACACTGACTGATGACATGTGCCACCAGTTCGTTGGTGGAGACACAGTCGCCACGCAGCCGTTCGGGGCGCATCGAGATCTGCACGTCGAAGTCGCGACTGACCATGTCCGCGATCTCTTCGGCATCGGTGTCGATGACAATCCTGCCGATCGGCTCGACGGCGGAGAGCGCCTGCAGCGTCCAGAAATAGAGCGGTCGTCCGTGCAGCGATCGGATGTTCTTGCCGGGGACGCGCTCGGAGTGCCGCTTCATCGGCACGATGGCCAGCCACGGCGAATCAGCGCGCAGCGCATCGACGGATGGTGTCATCGATCGGCGCCGGGTATTGCAGCAACGGTGCCGCGTCTACACGTTTCCGCATGCGAGACGAGGCGTCTGGACGTCGGTATTCCTGTGAAATTTCGGAAACGTCAACGAAGACAGCGTCGGGTCACCGTCTGTAGGTGTCGCCGCTCCGCCAATCGCCGCCAGTGATGCCTCCCTGTGCGGCGACGAACTCGACGTCGTGCAGGAAGGGCGACGACACGTTCATTTCTCCAGAACGGCAACGAGGCTTTGAAACAAGAGCAGCTCTCGCTGAAGTGTGCTGACGAGAAGCGAGTCTCCGACCCACGTCAGCGCGTAGGGGTAATAACACGTCAACCACGACGAGGAGCCGTTCGCCGACTGCAACCGAATGCCATCAGCCTCGGGATACGCGGTCGCGGTCCATCGACCGTGCACCGCACGAGCGGACGCGACCCCGAACGGGGCGAGTCGAAATGCGACTGGCTCCTGGCCGGGCACCCACGACCATCCATTGCGAGTGAACCGACGCTCCCATGCACCGGTCGTCGTCGGCGCGCCGCCTTGCTCGAGCACGAGGCCAGTCTCCCCGGCGTGCATGCCGAGCACTGCAGGGAATCCGGGAAGTTCGAGCCTGACGTCTTCGCCAGGAGCCCACGACGCAATTCCGGTCCACGACTCGACGCGACGAGGGAAACAGCTCCAATACAATCGGCCCTGCCACCACACGCCGACGACTGGCCGTATCGGCAAGTCGTGCACGCGTACCTCGCCGTCGCGATTCTCGCGGTACATCACGTATCCGGGCCGCACCTCGGGCCACTCAGCGAGTCCATCACTCCATGCAAGCGCGCCGTTCGTACCGAACGGAATTTCCGCGAGGATCGGTCGCGGCCAGCGATGATACGCACCGATCGAACCGTCCTCTCGGATCACGATACTGTCGCCCGGATGCAGCGTGACCGCGACGGCCTCTCCCTCGCGCGAATAGGCAACGGCTGCCCGGGGCACGCCGTTATCGGTGAGCACGATCGGCGCGACAAAAGATGGACTTGCCGACGAGCCACCGCGCGCCAGGTCAATCGTCAGCTCACATCCGGTCTCGCCGAGTGGCAGGACGTGGGCGTCATCCGTGGACGCGCGCAGCGTGCCCGTTAGAAGGCGCGCCAGCGAGCGTTCGTCGACCGGTATTTCGAACTCCAGGGCGCTGCGCGGCCAAGCGAGACGAATCCGGGCCCGCGCTGAAGGTTGGATCGCGGTCGACGAGGCTGCTCCTGAGGTCACCGACGCGCACTGACCCATCGCCGCGTCGAAAAGAACCCGGCACAATTGGCTGCCTTGAGACCACTCGGGATCGACGGCACAACGCAGCGATGCCGTGCCGAGCATCGCGCGGGCATTGTTGGCGTGCGGGCGAGCCTGGATAGTTGTCTCGGGCGTCGCGTCTGAACCACGAAGCATCACTGCCCGCGTGAAGAAGTCGCCGCATCGTGGCGTCGGTTGTCGCCAGAGCACCCCGAGCAGCGCTTCCGCGACTTCCACCGCCCACTGCGTTTGCCCGGTCCACTCGTAGAGGCCGCTCACCGGCGTCGGCGGAGCCGGTGATTCTCGCGGCACGAGCGTCAGATCGCTGTCGCTGTCGCGCGTCATCCTCGCAACACGGTCGACAAGTCCGAGTGCATGCGTCAACGCGCGATTTCGATCGACATCAGCGTCGCGTGGATTGGGCGGCGTAACGACACCCCGGAGAGCGGAGCGCAGGCGAACGAGCGCTTCCGGAATGCGCGTGAGAATCCCGGCTGATGCTTCTGCGATATCTGAAAGCGCGTGCGATTCGACGGCACTTCGTCCCGGTAACGTATCGAGCTCGCGCGCGGCACCTTCGAGTGCGGTGCCGATCGCCACGTCATCGAAGGCCTCGCCCGTAAACTCCGCCCAATCCGACAGCGGCGTCGCGCTCGCGCCGTCGACCTGCAACGTGCTGCGCACCGCTCGTACCTGATTCGCCAGCGCCGTCGCGGCGCCAATCGCTATCGGAACGCTCAGGCTCGCAACCGCTCGGATCGCAACATCGTCAGCGACGACATCCAGCGATCCTTGTTCGATTCCGTCGCCGCACAGAATGCCTGCGCCTGTTGCATTGACGATCCGTCGGCCACCTCGCTTGGCGCGGGCCGCGATCCAGTCACGAAACGCCATCAGAACCGTGGTCGTGAGCGTGGAACCGCCGAGGACGTCCGGGACGCGGTCCACCGTGTTGTTCCACATGTGCCCGTTCCAGGTATCGGCCAGCGTCTGGCCGATGGCGGTGTACTGCGCCCAATCGAACTCGTAGGTCGTTCCACGCGCGTATGGTCGCTTGCCTGTGTAGGCCAGGTCTGCTCCAACGAAGACGATCGGATCACATCCCGCCAGGCAGGCCACCTGAAACGCGCCGGTCAACACCGACCCCCAGACGTCGATCTTTCCGACGTCGATCCCCTGCTCGTTCAGCCATGGCCACGGGTGATGGTTCGACACGCGAAACCAGAACGTCCGCCCTTGGAACAGGCTCGTCGCGGCACGATCGAGCGCAGACTCGGCGACGAGCCATGTGTCACGGCATTCCGGCAACTCGAGAAAGTGGCGGGCGTTCGCCGTGCTTGGATCGAGCGCGACAACCAGCTGCGGGGCGATGCCGGCGTGCAGCAAGGGGCGCAGCGCGGTGTCGCAGGCGATTACCAGCGCGCGCTCCTTCGCCTCGCGCAGCCGCGCGATGGCGCCGTCGAGCGATGGGCCCGCTGCCACAACCACCGCCGGCACACCGGCGTAGGCGTCGGTGAGCGCGCGCACGTCGCTTCCGGCAACGATGGCCGGGATGTTGTGAAGGGAGTTCAGGAGATACCGAGGTGCGAAACGCCTGCGCGCCTCGGCGTTGGCGCGAACGCCGAAGAGAATCCTCTTGAGAACCTCTTTGGCGCGCGTGGTCCCCGGAGCGCCCGCCGCCGACGGATGCACCACGACGATGGAGGGTTCCTCCTTCGCCGGGAACACGCGCCAGGCTTCGTCCGCTCCTTCGTAGTCCGGGTCTGCGAGATAGGCGAGCCGACCTGTCGCGATCCGGTCGGCGCACGTCCCTTGCGCCAGGAAGGCTCGCGCGCGTGCGGGATCGGGTTCGAGCACCAGCACTTTGGCATTCGGGGCGCAGCGATCGAGTGCCTCGAGCACGCGCCCATTTCCCGCACCGATGAGCGTAACGACTGAACGAACGTCCTTGCCGGCGAGTGCCGACGTCAGCCAGCGTGCGGCAGCATCGACGTCGTGATCGACCTCGTCGATACATTGGGTGGGTTCCATATGCGACTGCACGCTGAAAAGCGCCTCTAAACCCAAACCTCACTTGCATTGATGAACCACGAAGGCTTGACGGCACTCACGAAGGGCACGAAGACGAAAATATCTTCGTGATCTTCATGTCTGTCGCGAAGCGACCCTCGTGGTTCGATCATCAGCTGACGTGAAACTTCGGTCTAGGCCGAAGCCGAGAGACTGGTGTTCTTGCTGGCGATAGTTGCCTGACGCGCAGCCCACCAGGCTTCGCCGCTGGCGATGAACTCACCAGTCGACTGCAGCGCGTCCAGCACCCTGGTCGCATCCCCTGCAGCGACGGCGCGCCGCAGGCCACGAATCATGTCCGTGAGCCGCTGCGGCTGAAGGTGCGCCTGACGCGCCGACCAGATGCGCGGATGACGTGTGGCGCTCATCTCGAGACCCTGCGTGGTGAGGTGCTCGTGCATCTTCTCGCCGGGACGCAATCCGATGACGTCGATGCCAACGCGCGGTGCACCTGGTGGGGTGGCGATGTCAATGAGGCGATCGGCGAGGTCGCCGATGCGCAGCGGCTGACCCATGTCGAGCCAGAACACTTCCGAGCGCCGGCCGATCTGATCCGCCTTGAGCACGAGCGACACGGCTTCCCCGCCGGTCATGAAGAAGCGCGTGGCTCCAGGATCGGTCAGCGGGATATTGCGGCCTTCGGCGATGCAGCGTGCCATGATCTCGACCAGACTGCCGCTGCTGCCGAGAATGTTGCCGAACCGGACGGCGACAGGACGGAACAGCCGACCGCCGGCATTCAGGGCGACCATCTCCGCCATCCGCTTGGTCGCACCCATGACGCTACGCGGCTCGGCGGCCTTGTCCGACGAGATCAGCACGAAGCGCGCGCCGGCTTCGCGCGCGGCGAGAACGGTTTCGAGGGTCCCGAGTACGTTCACCCGCGCCGCCGGGACAATGCAACGCTCCGTCATCGTGACATGCTTGTAGGCGGCGGCGTGATACACGGCGTGGGGCCGCAGTGCGCGCAGCGCGGATCGCACGTCGGCCCTGCGCGTGACGTCGGCAAGCACCGGCTCGAGCTTCAGCGCCGGCCACCGTTGGCGCAGCTCCTGCTCGATGCGGAACAGCGCGTACTCGCTGTGATCGAGGATCGCCAGCGATTCGGGCGCGCACTCCGCCAGTTGACGAGCGAGCTCGGCGCCGATGGTGCCGCCGGCGCCGGTCACCAGGCACCGCAGTCCGCTCCAACGCCGGCGATCGGCCGGCGCGAGGACGTCGCGTACGTTGCGGCCGAGCAGAAACTCCTGAACCTCGCGCGACTCGAGATTCATCGGGCCTCGACGGGTCGCCTGACGGCGGCCCCTACATTCGATTGTGAGACGGTGCTGACACCTGATGCAGGCGCTTCCGAGATCACGAGATCGATGCGCCGATTCCTGGCGCGATTCGCTGGCGACGAGTTCGGGAGACGTGGGTGAAACTCGCCGTATCCGGCGGCAGACAACCGTGCCGGATCGATCCCGATCGATCCGATGAGCAGCGCGACCACCGCGCTGGCGCGCGCCGTCGACAACTCCCAGTTCGAGGCATAGCGCGACGTCCGAATCGGCACGTCGTCGGTGTGCCCTTCGACGCGAATGAGATTCGGCAGCGGCGCGATTTTCTCGGCCAGGCGCGTGACCAATGCCCGTGCGGCCGGGGTGACATCGGCGCTGCCAACGGGGAACGTTGCCTGCTCGGGCAGCGACAGCACCAGGCCGCGGGCATCGATCGCGATCTCGAGCCGCTGTTCCTGCACGGCGTCCTCGAGCTCGTGCGCCAGACGGCCTTTCAAATCCTCGAACGCCATCAGCCGTGACACGATCTCCGCGGGCGGAACGATCGCGGGCATTTCAGCGCTGGAAGCAACCGAGGGCACCGGTCGCGCGTCCATTGCATTACGGAATGACGCGGCGATGGGATCGAGCTTGCGCGCGTCGAGCGTCGATGCCGCATACAACGTCGTGAAGAGCGCCAGCAGCAGCGTCACCAGGTCGGCGTACGAGACAAGCCAGCGGTCCCGCCCCGCCCGGCTGTCCACCCGCCCGGCTTGCCTGGCCGAAGGCGAAGGCGTGGTCATGCCGGCAACCTCGTGGACGCGGTGCGGTCCGACATCCACGCGGCCGTGTGACGGCCTCTGGGAGCGGCCTCCGAAAACGGGCGAAGCCGACGTGCGACCAGGCGTGGATTCAGACGCTGGTGAATCGCTTCCAGCCCGTGCGCAATCACTTCGCGGCGACGAGCGGCAACGGCTGCTCGCTCGCGAAGACGGCCGGCCAGTGGAAGCAGCACCAGATTCGCCACTCCGACGCCGTACACCGTCGCAACGAATGCCACCGCGATCCCGGCACCAAGCGCTCCCGGCGTGTCGAGGTTCTCCATCACGCGCATCAATCCGAGCACCGCGCCAAGAATCCCCATCGTCGGCGCATACCCCGCAGCCGCTTCGAACACCCGCGCCGGCGCCTCGTCCTGTGCGTCGCGTGCGGATCGCTCCACGTTCAGCAGCTCGCGGAAGACGGGCGGTGGCGTCCCGTCGACCGCCAGCATCAACCCCTCGCTGAGGAACGGGTCTGCGATCGTGTCGAGGTCGGCATCGAGCGCCAGCATGCCGCTGCGATGCGCCCGCATCGACAGACTCACGAGCGTCGCGACCAGCGATTCGATGTCGTGGTCTTGGCGCCGGAAGGCTCTCGCGGCGGCGGCGAGCGCGGCACCCACGTCGGCCAGCGAAAACGTCAGCAACACGGCACCGGCCGTGCCGCCAAAGACAATCAGCGCCGCCGCCCCTTGAATGAGTGTGGCGACCGCTGCTCCATGTGCGTACTGCGCGAGGAGTACGATCACCACGCCGGCAGGCGCCAGCAGGATGGCCGGCAGATCGAGGCGAAGGCCGCGAGAACGATGTTTCGCGCTCACGCGACCTCGACGTGCATGCGCTGGCCGGCGGCCTCGATCAACCGTCGCAATGACGGATACTCGGTGCCGGCACGTGCGAAGAGCTCACGCACCCACGCGAGATCGTCTGCTGTATCCACCGTCAGCCGCAGCGATGGCCGACAGAGCGGCGCGGGTGCCATCGTGGAAACGACGCGAAAAAGATCCGTACGGCGGCGAATGAACGTCGTGACGTGCTCGCGGTCGTAGGCGTCGGTCGCCAGATCTGCTGCGCGCCGCAACGCCGAAGCGGTCATCGCTTCAACGGCCGCGCCGCACGGCAACCCTTCTTCGCGCACGTAGTCGGCCTTCGACTCGCGCAGCGCCGCCAGCACTCGTCCGGGAGCCTGGATGTCAACCGCGGGGTTGTCGCCGGTGGCGCGCACCACGGGATCGAGCGCCAACTCCTCGGCGGCGCGAACGGTCCGCGCCAACACGTCATCACTGTCGCCACGGAATACAGGCACACCGACCGCGCGCGCCACATCGGCGAGGGCATCATCGTCCGGTCGGGTGGTCGTCGCCAGCACGACTCGCGCCACTCCGCTGGCGGTCAAGCGGCGCAGGCAGTGTTCGAGAATCACCCAGCCGCCAATCGGTTGCAGCGCCTTGCCAGGCAGTCGCGAAGAGGCCATTCGCGCCAGCAGCACGATTCCAGGACTTGTCTTGCGGGCCATCAGGCGACCTCGGTGATTCGCCGCTCGAGGGTAGGCATTTCGATTTCCGTCGCGTGGAGGAAGAAGGAGCTCTCGAAGCTGGTCATCCACAGGTCCTCGCGGAACGACCCGATGGACGGGTCGACGCGGCCACCGACGGCCAGCTGCACGAGCATGCGGGGAAAATCGGCCCCGGCCTCGATGGTCAGTGGGATGCCGCCGGAAAACCGCGGATTGATTTCGAAGATGACCGGCTCGCCGCCTTTCATGCGGCACTGAATGTTGAGCGGCCCGGCAAACGGAATCGCGACGCAGGCCAGTCGGGCGAGCTCGATCAGTCGCGGGTTCTTTACGGTGCGGCCGCGATCCATGACGCCCGACCGAATCACCACCCGTTCGCGTGGCACGATCGACAGCGGCTGCCCATCGAAATCACACAACACATCGATGGTGAACTCCGGGCCGTCGAGGTATTCCTGGATCACCGGGGCGTCGACGTACCCGACGAAGAAGTCGAGCTCTCGCTTCGAACGCAGCGGGAACGCACCGACCGCACCGCGGCCGCCACGTGGCTTGATGAACAGCGGAAGCTTGGCGTCGGCTGGCAGATCCGCCGGCAGCCACGTGTCCGCGGCTCGCACGCCGGCATCGCGCAGATGCCGGCACGTCGCGTATTTGTCGTTGCACAGCGTCGAGGTCGCCGCGGTCGAACATGCCACGATGGCGCCGAGCGCGCGGAATTGCTCGACGGCTGCGCCCACGATCGGCAGCTCGTCATCGATGGTGGGAACGACCAGACGGATGCGCTCCGCGTTGCAGATCGCGAGCAGCTCCGTCAGGTAACCGGGGTCGTTGGCCATCGGGACGCGATACGCGCGGTCAGCGACGTGCACGGCGGGCGAGAGCGGATTGACGTCGGTGACGACGATCCGGCCGCCAGCGGCCGTCGTGCGCAGCGCGTTGCGGAAGGCGTGGACCAGCGGCACGCGTCGCGAGCCGGCGGTCATCAGGATGTTGAGCGGCTTCACGAGGCGCGCTCCATCGCCACATCGGTCGCGAGGAACGGTTCACCTGCGTCGAGATCGCGATCGAGCACGCTGCCGACAAGACGAGGCAAATCGCCCGGTGTCAGCGCGCTTGCCGGACGTAAGGCGATGACGTCGGCGTCGTTGATCGGCTCGCCGGCACGCAGGCGTCGGCGCGCATACAAACCACGCCGACTGGGAATCACGTTCGGCGCTTCGACCCGTTGACACGCCTTGCGACCCGTGCCGAGCGCGATGCGTGTTTCCTCCATCGCTTGCACGATGGTTCTGAGCTCCGCCGGTGTGCTGGATACCGCGGCATCGATTGCGTCGGCGTCACCCTCGAGCATCAGATGGCGTTCGTAGACGCAGGCGCCGAGCGCCACCGCGGCGATCGCCGACGGCAGACCGCGTCCGTGATCGGAGAGTCCCACCGGTACCTGGAGCGCCGCCGCGAGCGTCAGCATGGCGCGAAGGTTTTCGGCGTGCGCCGGTGTCGGATACGCCGACACACAGTGCAGTATCGCCACTTCCGCGCACCCGCTACGTCGCGCAACCGCCAGCGCATGCGCTGCCTCGTCAACCGTGCTCATCCCGGTCGACATGACGAGCGGCAGGCGCGTTCGCGCCGCGGTCGCAATCAACCGGTCGAAGGTCAAGTCGCCGCTGGCGATCTTGAACGCGTCGATGTCGAGCGCCTGGAGCATCGGCACGGCGTCTTCGGAAAACGGCGTGGACAGCACCGCGAGGCCGTGACTGCGCGCCCGCCCGATCACGGCTCGATGCGCATCGACGTCCAGCTCGAAGCGGCGGAAGAACTCGCGCAGCGATGCGGCGGACACATGAGCGGGCGCCGGGCACGATCTGGCGAACAGGCGATCGGCGTACAGCGTCTGCAGCTTGATCGCGCTGGCGCGGGCCCAGGCCGCGGCATCGACCAGCGCCAGTGCGCGCTCGACCGAGCCGCCGTGGTTCAGGCCGATTTCCGCAATCACGAACACGGGCGCGCGCGTGCCGACCGGTTGGCCGGCAATCTTAAGCGACATCGACACTCACCAGATTGAGCAGGTCGTGAGCGGCGGAAGGCAGATCCTCGAAACGATCGATCACCGCATCGGCTTCGTGGCGGCCAGCCACGGTGATCTCGGAGCGGGCGATGCGTATCGTCCGCAGGCCTGCCGCGCGACCTCCACGGATGTCGGCAGTCGGATCATCACCAACACAGATACAGCAGGCGGCAGGCAGGTTCAGGTATGCGAGCGCGGCCTGGAACGCCGCCATCGCCGGCTTGCCACCAGGCGCATACTGCTCCGCATAGAGGACACCGTCGACCAGTCGCGCGAGCTCGAGTGCCGCCACCTTCGACGCCTGAACGGCCGGCAGGCCGTTGGTCAGGATCGCGATGCGCCATCCCTGACGTCGCAGCCGCTGCAGCGTGTCGACCACTCCCGGCCGCAGCCACAGCGATGGACGATGCTCGCGAAAGACGGTGACGAGCTCGTCGATGATGTCCGGCGACAAATGCAATCGACGGCACAACGCCTGAAGCTCTCGTCCACGCTCGTGGCCGTCGTACGCGTCGACCATCGTGGTAAACGCCGCGTCGGCTGATACACCGTATACGTCGGCCACATGGCGTGCCACGGCTGCCAGCCCGCTGAGCACGAACTGATCGCGTGGATAGAGCGTGTCGTCGAGGTCGACGATCAATCCGCCGCGACGCCGCCGCCGCACATGTGCGCCCGTCGTCTCGATGGGCGATGCTGGTGCGAACTCCGAGGACGCGAAGATCGGGACCGGCGAGGATGGCGGAGGAACCTGCGGGGCAATCATCCTCGCTCCTCCTTGGCGAGCGCGATCACCGCCGCCGCGGCACGCCACGCCCCGCGCCCGTCGACCAGCGCACGCGATCGCCGGGACAACTCGACCAGCTTGTCGCGATCGTTGAGCAACGAGAGCGCTTTGGCTGCCGCTGTGTGCGGTGGAGACGCGAACGGCACGCCAAGCGCCGCCCCGCGCCGCGCAAATGCCAGCACGGTCGCGACCTGGGCCTTGACGACCGGCACACCGATGGTGGGCACGCCCAGCGCGGCCGCTTCGTAGAGCGACACTCCCCCACCGACGATCGCCACTTTGGCGCGCGCCAGTTCGGGTGCCAGACCGCGCGGGCGCACCCACTTGATGCGTGGATGCACCGGCCGCGGACGCGCGAGAAAGCCGCCGGCGATGCGGACCTCCGTATACGGATCGCTGGCGACGATCGCCGCGGCGACGGCTTCAGCAAGCGTGGCGTGGGGGCCGCCGCCGAGGGCGATGAGCACGCGGCTTTTCACGACGGTCTGCCGTCGTGTCGTGGCGAGTCGCGGATCGAGGACGGCGAACTTCGAACCGAGCAGCGTGCGGCGGCCGCTGCGACGCGGCGCCCGACGGGTGATGCTGCCGTCGATGACGAGATCCGCACCCTGGGCGCCGATTCCCAGGTCGTGAACGGTGACGACCAGCGCACCGATGCGCCGCGCCGCCGTCATCCACCGCTTCGCATCGGCGCTCACCGGGTCGTCGATGACGACGACGTCCGGTTCAATGGTGGAAAGCGCGCGCGTGCCTTCCTCGAGCAGGACATCCGCGCCGAGAGCGAGCGCCGTGTCGCGAACCGTTGATCCACCGCGCACCGACAGCAGCGGGCGCACGCCCATCGCCCGCGCCAGCGAGAGGCAGCGCACCAGATGCCCGAAGCCGCGGCGTGGCCCGGCCGCGGCACGAAACACCACGCGAATATCAGCGAAGGACGTCATGGACAGCCTCGATGACGCGGTCCACCGCATCGTCGGTCATGGCCGCCGACAGCGGCAACGACAGTGTGGAATCGGACAGCGCTTCCGCAACGGGGAACATCCCGCGCCTGAATCCGAAGCGCTCCTGGTAATAGGGGTGAAGGTGCAGCGCGCGGAAATGAATGCTCGTCGCCACACCGCGCGCGGCGAGCCGCTCCTGCAGCAGATCGCGCGAGCGGCCTGCTGATTCGTCGACCAGAATCGTGTAGAGATGCCGCGCGTGGCGATCGCCGGCGGGAACCCGCGCCGGCAGCCGCAGCGGCAGTCCGCTGAGACCCGCATCATAGCGCGCCCAGATGGCGCTCCGACGCGCGTACATCGATTCGATGCGCGCGAGCTGGTGCAGACCGATGGCGGCCTGCAGGTCCATCATGTTGTATTTGAAGCCCGGCATCACGACGTCGTAATGCGCTGACCCGCCGGGTGCGTACCGTTTCCACGCATCGCGACTCAGTCCGTGCAACGACGCTGTGCGCATGAACGCCGCCGCCGCGTGGTCGCGGGTAGTCACCATGCCGCCTTCGCCGGTCGTGAGGTTCTTCGTCGCGTAGAAGCTGAAACAAGTGAAGTCGGCGATGCTGCCGACCTTGCGCGTGGCCGCCACGCCTTCGACACAATGCGCTGCATCCTCGATCAGCGTCAGCGCGTGACGCTTGGCGAGCGCACCGAACGCGACGACGTCGACTGGTCGGCCGGCGTAGTGAACGGGGATGACGGCGCGGGTGCGGCTCGTCAGCGCCGCGGCGGCCGCTGCCGGATCGAGATTGCCGGTGCGGGCGTCGACATCCGCGAAGACCGGCGTTGCGCGCGTGTGCACGATGGTGTTGGCCGTGGCGCAGAACGTCAACGGCGTGGTGATGACCTCGTCACCGTCGCCAATTCCCGCGGCCAGCAACGACAGGTGGAGCGCCGCGGTGCAGGAGTTCACCGCAACGGCGTGCGGGGCGTTCACATAGTGTGCGAACGCGCGCTCGAACGACGCGACGCGCGGTCCGGTGGTGAGCCACCGTGATTCGAGCGTGGCGATCACCTCGGTGATCTCGTCGCTGCCAAGCGCTGGAGGCGCAAACGGAACGGGCGTGTCGGCCACGTGGACGCGTGTCATGGCGTGCTGCGACAGCGCCGTTGTGCAACGGCAATACCAGCTCTGCGCGCTCTGTCATGCGTGCCATCGCGCGACCGAGTGCGTGCCCTTCCACCATCTGCACATCGCCGCTCGCATCACCCGTGACGCGCGTGACGGTATTCCGACAGCGGACGACGAATTCGCAACTCCGTCACGCAGTTCGCGGCATTCCTCACCGATCACGAACCACGGAGACACGGAGGCACGGAGTTCTTTCTCGTTCTCGATCTGGCGGATCGAGGCAGTGTCAAACCAGGAAGAACAGAAAGACCTCCGTGTCTCCGTGCCTCCGTGGTTTGTCACAGGGTGAAGGACGCGCCCGTTCAAGGTCCTCCTCCGCCTTCCGATTACCTCCCCGCGAAGGAAATCTGGCGGCACCGCCGCCGCGGACCCGCAGGGACGCGGGCCGAATTTCATGGAGGAATTCAGTCATGGCAATGTCAGTTGTCAGCAATGTCGCCTCGGCCAACGCCCAGGCGAACATGGAGATGACGCAGGTCGGCCTCAACCGCGCGTTGAATCGCCTGGCCAGCGGCTATCGCATCAACTACTCGGGTGATGATTCGGCGGGCTTGGCGGTGGCCAACAGCTATCGCAACACGATCGCGATCCTCAATCAGGGCATCCGCAACGCCAACGACGGCCTGTCGGTGCTGCAGATTAAGGACGGCGCGCTGGCCAACATCTCGACGCTGCTCGATCGCATGGCGACGCTCGCCACGCAGGCGTCATCGGCCAGCAACGGCGTCGACATCTCGAAGCTGTCGGACGAGTTCAACACGCTGACCTCGGAAATCGATCGCGAGGCGGCCGTGGGTGGCATGACAGCCAGCGCCGGCTTCTCGGTGTTCGTCAGCGCGGAGTCGACCGCGTCCAACGGCAAGCTCACGGGAACGATCGACGCGGTCGAGACCGCAGACCTCGGGATCACGCAGACGTCGTTCACCTCGGTGGCCCAGGCGCAAACGGCGCTGAGCCAGGTGAAGGCGGCCGTCAGCCTCCTCGGGTCGGTGCAGAACACGATCGGAACCCTGGAGAACCGGATTCAGTTCGCCATCGGCCTCTCGCAGTCGCAGGTCGTCAACACCAAGGCTGCCGAGGGTCGCATCCGCGACGCGAACATCGCGGAGGAAGCCGCGAACATGACCCGCTACAACATCCTGACGCAGAGCGGCATCGCGGCTCTCGCGCAGGCCAACCAGTCCACCGCGTCGGTGCTGGCGTTGCTGCGGTAATCGCACGTGGTTTCGGGCGAGGCCGGTGGGAGACCGGCCTCGCTCGTGACCGAAGCGCGACCGCCCCCCGGTGGCGCGATTCTCGCTAGAGGTCCCTCCGTGGCTTCTTCAGTCACCTTCGGCGGCTTCAACTCGATCGACTTCGGCTACATCCTGAATGCGGTCATGGCGCAGGAACGCCAGCCGCTCACCGCGCTCGAAACACGCAAGACCACGCTGCAATCGCAGAATTCGGCCTTCGGCACGCTCGCCGGCAAGCTGTCGGCGCTCGGCAGCGCCGCCGACAAGCTCAAAGAGCTCGGTTCGCTTTCCACTCTCGGCGCCACCAGCAGCGACAGCGGTGTCGGCGTGACGGCCACCAGCGGCACGATTCCCGGCAGCTATGAAATCGTGGTCAGCGAGCTGGCGCGCGCGCAGGTCACCGCCTCTCAATCCACGTTTGCCGCAACGTCTGATGTCGTCGGCACCGGCGGATCGATCACCCTCACGCCGGCCTCGGGCGATCCCGTGACCATCAGCCTCACCGGTTCGACGACGCTGGAAGGTCTCGCCGCTCTGATCAACGACGAGGAGGATTCCCCCGCGACCGCCAGCATCGTGCAGGTGTCCACCGGCACGTACAAGCTGGTGCTGACGGCGAGGGAGACCGGCGTGGCGAATGCCTTCACGATCAGCAGCGCGCTCACGGGAGGCAGCGGCGTCGCGTTCACGGACACCGACAGTGACGGAGTATCGGGAGACAGCGCACTCGACAACGCGCAGTCCGCCGTCAACGCCGCGTTGACCGTCAGCGGGCTTCCCGTCAGCAGCGCGGCGAATACCGTCGAGGACGTCGTCCCGGGTGTGACGCTGAAGCTTCTCAAGAAGCAGCCCACGACGACGGTGACCGTGTCCGTCTCGCGCGACGTCGACAAGGCGGCGGAGGTCGTCAAGAGCTTCATCACCGCCTACAACAACCTCGTTTCCTTCATGCGGGAACAGGAGACGGCAGCCGTATCGGGTAAAGCGAGCATCGCGCGCGATCCGCTGCTGCGCAGCCTGAAGGACAACATCCGCGATGCGACGCTGGCCACCTATGGCAGTGGGTCGTTCACGGCATTGCCGCAGGTCGGCATCGGTTTCGACCGCGACGGCAAGATGACGCTGGATACCGAGGTGTTCGAGCGCTCGATGTCGAGTTCGCCGGGCGACGTGCAGCGGCTGTTTTCCGGAACCGATGGCACAGGCGGCGCGTTCGGCCGGCTGTCGCAGCTGATCGACCAGTACACGGACTCCGGCGGCCTGGTTGCCAGCCTGCGCGAGCGAATCGACGATCAGGTGAGCACCCTCACGACCCGGATCTCCGACATGGAGGCGCAGCTGGAAGTCCGGCGTGCGGCGCTGCAGCAGGAATACATCGCCGCCGATCTGGCGATGACGCGCCTCAAGAATCAGAGCTCGTCGCTGCAAAGCATCGGGAACAGCATCTTGTTCTAGTCGCAGGGGACTGTCTTGCTACAAACCACGTCTCGCGGCGCCGAGGTGTACCGCCGCACCAACGTTGATACGCGGTCGCCGCTCGAGCTCGTGGTCATGCTCTACGACGGCGCGCTGCAGTCGCTGGGCCAGGCTCGTGACGCCCTGGCTCGCAACGACCTCGCGGCGCGCACCACGGCCGTCTCTCGCACGCTGGCCATCCTGACCGAACTGCAGGGCACGCTCAACGTGAAGGAGGGCGGCGCGATTGCCGAGGAGCTCGATCGACTCTACGCGTTTTCGATCAGTCGCCTGCTGGACGTGACGACGAAGCGCGACCAGACGGCAATCGAGGACATCGTACGCGTGCTGACCCCGCTTCGTGACGGCTGGTCGCAGATCGCGCAGCAAGGCATCGCGCCGGAACCATGAGCGACAAAGGTGACGTGGCAGCGTTGCTCACCCAGTATCGCGCGGGTCTGGACGCGGAGCTGACGCTGCTCGAACGCCTGACGGAACTCGCCGAGCAGCAGCGCGAAGCAAGCCGTGTCGGCGATCTCGAGGCCCTCGGGGTCGTTTCCGATGCGCGCGATAGCGTGATGGCAAATCTCGTCACGATCGAGCACGAGTTGAAACCTATCAGGTTGACGCTCGCCAACAGGGCGGGCGAGCTCGCCGACGATCCCCAGTTCCAGGATGTTGCCGCACGCCACCGTGAAGCAGCCGCGCGCGTGGCGGCGATCCTGATTGCCGATCGTGAATCACTCGCATCGCTGAAAGAGGCCGAACTGGCCCGCAGCTTTGCTGCACGCACGCTCGAACAGGGCGAGAACACGCTCGCCGCCTACCGCCGCGTCGTCGCGCCGCATGTCTCCGGTGCGTCGCTCGTCAACCGCAAGGGCTAGCGCAGCTCCAAGTAGCTAGGTTGCTGGGCAGATGGGTCGCTAGGCAAGAACTCTTGCCTTACTCGTCGCATCCTACACCGGCTGTGAAGACAAGTATTCTTCCCCAGCTACCCAGCTACCCAGCTACCCAGCCACCCAGCTACCCAGCCACCCAGCTACCCAGCTACCCAGCCACCCAGCCACCCAGCCACCCAGCCACCCAGCTAACACGCCCGCTCGCCGGACCGAACGGAAATGAAGGGCGACCTGCTGCTGTATGGCAGGCGACGGTTTCGGGGCCCCATCAGCACACCAGGCGACGACGGCGTGCAAGGCATCCCACGCCTCGTCGTGAATGGTCGCCGGCTTCGTCGTGCGCGCGAGCATGCGTTGCGCGAGACCGGCGCGATCGTTGGCGAGGTGAACGGCAATTCGTTCGATCTCCTGCGGCTCGACCGTCAGCCCCGAGAAGCACAGAGCTTCCCAATGCGCTGCGATCGCCGGCCACGCGAAAAGCGTCCGTGCCCGCGCGGAGGCGCGTTCGCTCATCGACCGCCAGCGGGCCTCGTTCGTGAGGAGATCGACGCATTCGGCGACGAACGCCGCCTGATATGCAACGTTTCGCGAATCGCCGGGAATGCAGATACCCGCGTCACCCACCGTTTCGGGCAACGCTCCACGCGCCGATGTCACAACCACACATCCGGCAGCCTGCGCCTCCGCAGCCGCGATGCAGAACGTCTCCTCGAAGTGATTCGGGTAGGCGAGCACGCGACACTGTTCGAGCCGCGCCGCCAACTCCGGTTGCGGGAGTGACCCCACCAGCGTCACACCTTCTTGCGCACGCGCCTTTCGATACAAGGCGTCGAACTGCGCCTCATCATCAGCGGCGGACAGACCATAGACCCGCATGCTGCTGAAGACGTGCAGCTCCGCATCAGGACAGCCGTCGCGAATGCGCGGGAAGAGATCCAGCAGCACGTCGAGACCACGAAACGGCGTGCTGACATAGGCCAACCGGCGTGGCCTCACTCCAGACGACGTCGCCCGCGCTGCCTCCGCCGACACGGCAACGCCGAGGCTCGTCTTGACGACTTGCGCCGGGGGCACGGCGTGATGGGTCTGGTAGGTAGCAACCTGCCAGTCGCTCTGCAGCATGAAGAGGTCGATCTCGGCGCGCGCCTCGGACTGCGAGAGCGCCTGCACGAACGGCTGGTCGAAGGCGTCGCCGGTCCAGAAGATCTGCAGCGGCGCAAGCCGCAAACGGCCGATGGTTTCCCAGGACCGAACCGCGACGAGCACGTCCGGTCGATCGCCCACGCATCGCGTCGGCAGCGATTCCCAGCGCGCGTACTCGACACCATGCACGTGGCCGCCTCGAGAGCACCCGTTGAAGACGATGCAGCGATGACCCCGCTGCGCGAGCGCTTCGGCGAGATACACAACAGCGCTTTCGGTGCCTCCCAGACCGTGTTCACGTGGCGTCGAGCCGTCGTAATCGAGACTGTGAGGCTGATAGAACGCAAACGTCAGCGCGTGCGCTCCTGGGTCCCGTTGGCCGCGAAATCGGTCCCTGGCGAGCCCGGCAAACCGGGCCGACACCGTCGGATTCGATGGAGCGAGACCGACGGCCTGTGCGACGGCATCGAGTGCCTCCGCTGTTGCTCCTTGTTCCTCCAGCGCGATGGAGAGGTTGAGCGCGGCCTCAACGGTCGGCGCCACGCGCATACTGTCGCGCAGACAGCGCACCGCGTCGTGCACATCGCCCAATCCAAGCGCCACGGCACCGCGCAGCGCGGACACTTCCGCATCGGCGCTGGACTCCACCGAGCCCAGACACAGGCGCGCCTCGTCGAATCGCCGTTGCTTCAGGAGGATCCGCGTGCGCAGACGCACGGCCCGCACGTCGTTCGATGCATGGGCGAGATCATCCAGCGCGCCCGCCTCGTCGCCCGATTCGTATCGGACGTGTCCGCGCAGCGTGCGGAGCTGGGCGTCGCGTGGCGTCTGCTCGAGCGCCCGATCGAGGCACGCCCGCGCCTCGGCGTGGCGACGGTCGCGCATGAGGAGAAGCGCCAGATTGACGCTGGCCGGCGCGAATGAGGGATTGTCCGCCAGCGCACGGCGGAAGGCGCGCTCGGCACGCAGCACATCGCCGAGCTCCCGGTAGGCGTTTCCCTCCGTGAGAGCGATCTCGGCATGCTGTCGCGGAGCGACACGACAATTGGCCAGGGCGGCCAAGGCGACGCGGTACTGTCCCGCCTCGACGTGACAGAGCGCGAGCCGGAACTGCGCGTCGCGGAAATGTGGCGACAGCGCGAGCGCGCGTTCGAAACAGCCGATCGCGTCAATCGGGCGCCCGAGCTCCGCATACTGGACGCCAAGCTCATAGTGCGCCTGCGGATCATCGGGATGCTCTTCGGCCTTGACGCGTCCGATTCGAAGGTACGCCTCGCCTTTTGTGCGCAGCCGCTCGGGTCCATCGATCTTGCCGTAGTGGTGCACGACCCATGCGGCACGTGTCTCGACCAGAGGCCGCGCGGGATCGAGCGATACCAGCTCCTCGTGCACGCGATTGCGGAAGCGCAGCCACGGCCGGTTGCGAAACAAGCGGCGGCAATCTTCGTCAACGAACGCGTGAAACGGCTCGCCTTCTTCGTAGCCGCCGGCTCCCGCCTGCCATCCCACGACCACCGTGTCGCCGGCTAGGTAATGGCGATGCGTCACGACGACCGCGTCTACATCGTCCGAGTGCACGATGGCGCGGATCGCCTCGTGGTCACGCGCGGCGATCGACTCGTCCGCGTCGAGCGAAAGAATCCAGTCACCGGACGCCTGCTCGATGGCAAAGTTCTTTGCGGCGCTGAAGTCGTCCCGCCACTCGAAGCGTGCCGTCCGCGCCCCCCGTGCCTGTGCGATCTCCAACGTGCGATCGGTGCTGCCGGTGTCGACGACGACGATTTCGTCAGCCAGGCCACGGACCGACTCGAGACAGCGCGGAAGGTGGCGCTCCTCGTCCTTGGCGATGAGACACACCGATAGCCGAGGCATCTTCCCGCGTCAGTGCACGATCGACGCCACACGAAGGGCACGAAGACGGTTCTTGCCACGAAGGACGCAAAGGACGAAAGGCAAGGGCACAAAGTCGATCGAGCTGATTCGGACGTGTTCGTGCGTGGGCTCGACGCGGCGCCGCGCAGCGGCGCGTCAGGTCGACACCCGCCGGAATGAACGAGACAGGACGCAACTCAGTGGCTCGTTCATTCCGGCGGGTGTCGACCTGACATGGCGGCCTGCTTTGCGGGCCGCCCGCGTCGAGCCTTCGAGTCCTTCGTGTCCTTCGTGGCTGAAATCGTCTTCGTGGTCTTAGTGCCGGCGTGTCGCCGGAGCGGCAGCGCCTGTCGTGTCACCGACATCGCCGGCATCATGACGGACGGCGAACACGCGCCACTGGTGCATCCCTTCGGCAAGGCGATGTGAGCCGCGGTCGGTGAAATGCAGGTAGGAACCGGCCACGAGATCGACGACGGTCCGCGAGACGAGGACCTCTCCCGGACGCGCAAGATCGGCGACGCGGGTCGCGATGTCGGCGACAAGGCCGCGCGCCACCCCGGCGACAAGATCGCACTCGCCGGTATGCAAACCGACGCGGATCGGCATGTTCGATTCCCTGGCAGCGACCCCAATCGCACAGCCGCAGCGAATCGCCCGCGCCGGGCCATCGAAGACGCTGAACACGTGATCGCCTTCGCACTGCACCGTCCCGCCGCCAAACCTGACAGCCGCGGCGGACACGAGCGTCCGCACCGCCTCGATCGGCGCGACGTCGCGACGGCCTTCGCGCGCTCGAGAGGTTGCGCACAGCACGGTGGCGAGCATTCGATGCGAATGATTGTGGATGCGCGATTGACCGACGAACTCCTCGATCTCGCGCAGGATCGCCTCCTGGTCGCCGACAAACGGCAGGTGATCGCTGCCTGACAACTCGACGAACCGCGCGTCCGGCACCAGGCTGGCAACGAAGCGCCCTTCCTCGACGCGCAGGCACCGATCGCCGGCTCGGTGCAGCACGAGCGTCGGGACGCGCACCGTCGGCAGCACATGTCGGATGTCGATCTGCGCGTTCATGCGCGTGAGGGCGACGGCGGCGGCCGGACTCGCGCCCATTCGCAGGTAGCTGGCCCACCATTCGCGGAACGTCGGATCGTTGGCCATGGTCGGCGCGCGATCTTCAATCCCGACGGGCCCGCCCCACCGATCGAGCATCTCGCGACAAAACGCTTCTCGCTCCTCGTCGGTCGGCGCCCACGGGTAGTCGGCGGCGCGCGTCCGGCGGGCGTAGGTCCCGATCATGACCAGCGCCTCCGTCCGGTTCGGGTACGTGGCGGCAAACAGCGCGCACATCGGTCCGCCCTCGGACACACCGAGCAGCACAGCGCGCCGCGATTCCACGGCATCGAGCACGGCACGCACATCGTCCATGCGCTGTTCGAGCGTCGGCATTTCCGTAACCGGGTCGGAGAGTCCGGTGCCTCGCTTGTCGAACAGAATCAATCGCGAGAAGCTGGCGAGACGCCGCAGAAAACGCGAGAACGACGGTTCACGCCAGTAGTACTCCAGATGGGAGACCCATCCCATCACGAACACGAGATCGGTCGGCCCATCGCCGAGGACCTGGTAAGCGATGTTTACATCGCCGCTGTGCGCATAGCGAACGGCAACCGGTTCGTGCGCGGCGGTGGCGGTGGCCCGCGGCGACGGCGCGGTCACCTCCGTCACCGACGCCATGAGGCGGTATCCGCGACGATGCGCCGTCTCGATGATGCGCGGAGTTCGAGCGTCGTCGCCAAGCGCCCGCCTGATTTCGCGAATGCAGACCTTGAGCGCACCGTCGGCGACAAATACGCCGGGCCAGATGGCGTCGAGCAGCTCTTGCTTGCTGACGGCGTCCGGGACGGGCGGCAAGGTACTCGAGCAACGCCAGCGCCTTCGGCGTCAGGGGCACAGGTCCGCGGCTTCCGCGCAGCGTGCCGCCCGCACGATCGAGGTGGAATTGATCAAACCGGAGTGCGGGTTCGAGCACCATGGGTCCGCGTCCCGACCTCATACTACCCGACCCTGTCAACTGGCAACTTGGCGGTTGGGAGTTTTGACGCGTCAGGCCACGGCGCCCGCGAGGCTGGCCATCAGCGATTCCCACGACATCAGTCCTTGCCGCGCAAGCACGTAGTGGCGTGACAACGCGGCGTCGCCGCGCACCGCGGCGCGAATGCGAAGCATCGCCGGCGGTATCGGCCGAAATTGCGCGAGGCTGACGTTCTGCAAATAGTCGTCCCTGGAGGCCGCGTTGCGCCGAGCTTCGTACTCCGCCAGCGCGTCCTGCATGTCGCGCATACCGGAGAATCGTGCATCGACGGCGTCGGCCAGCAATTCCGCATCGCGCAGCGCGTCGCACATGCCAAGCGCCAGGATCGGATCCTTGTGGCAGCCCGCGTCCCCAACCAGCGCCCATCCCGGCCCGAACGGCCGTCGATAAAAGTGCGGGAGATCGGTGGCGCCGAAAATCGATTCAACGCGCCGACCTGCTCGCACGCGCTCTGCCAGATCCGACGCTCCGTCGAGCGCGCGCATCATCGACCGCTCGAGATCGCGCCCGACGTCGGCCAGCCGTTCGAGCGGCCAGCCGACGAAGACGGCGACGAGATCGTCGTTGGTGGGATGTGTGATGACGTATCGGTCCGGCCTTACATAGAACTCGATGCCGCGGACATCGACGTGACTCCAGTAGGAGAAGTACCAGCAAGCGGCGGTGGGCACCTCGTTGTACGACTCGGCTCGAACAGCCGCCGCAATGCGCGATCGGCGGCCGTCTGCGCCAATCGTGATCGACGCGCGTTCGACCACAGGGGAGCCTCCGTCCAGCGAGCGTCCGCGAATGCCGATCACACGATCGCCATCGCCGAGAACGTCTTCGACCAGGAAGCGCGTACGCACTTCCGCGCCTGCCGCCATCGCGGCATCGATTAAGACCTGATCGAACGCCGCACGCCGTGGGCCGATCCCCATCGGAACATCGTCCACCACCAGATCCGTTGCTGCGAGCGGGAAGTCGCCGAAGTCTATGACGGCACTGACCACCGGCCGGCAATTGGTCGCGATCGCGCGATCGAGCAGGCCCCATCGGGCCAGGCGCGGTGGCCCGTGTCGATGGATGAAGTGGCCCTGTGGCACGTCGCTCGGAAAGCTGCTCCTGTCGACGAGCAGAACCCTGTAGCCCCTGCGCGCGAGCAGCATGCCGGTCGCTGCTCCCGCGCAGCGCGCTCCGACGATGATCGCATCGTACATGCCCGTCCTCTTGGATTCGTGATCTATCTCACCATCTCTCCGACCGTCGCATTGAGCGCCTCGACTTCCGCCTGGGACACGATCGCGAACGCGGGAGCGGGCTGCGTCAGGTCCGCATACGTGATGGCACCGCCGGCGACCGAGGTGCAGAACACCTGCTCGACGTCGCGCACACGAATGGTCACCGCGAGATTGCCCGTCGCACGGACGAAGAAGCGAACGAGATAGTCGTAACCCGAAGATGCAGGCGCCGCCTCGATCGTGCAGAACCCGCCTTGGCCGCTCACGTTGGCTGTCGGCACGCCGAACGGAAATCCCGGGACCGGCGCCGACAGAACGGGCACACCCGCGCTTCTGTCGGTGACACCGAATACGAGCGCGTCGGTGCCGGGGCCACCGATGAAAGCCTCGCTGCCGTCTCCCGGCGCCCACAGACTCACGTCATCGTCGGGGCCACCGAGCTGAATGTCGCTGTTCGGCGCGCCGGGATCGGGTCCGCCCACGAGGATGTCGCGGCCGGGCCCTCCGAGCAGCACGTCGCTGCCCAGCCTGCCGATCAACACATCGTTGCCCGGGCCGCCTTCGAGGACATCGGTGTTGTTGAGGGACTGATTCGCCGCGACGCCCGCCGGTTGAATCGCGGGATTGGCGGTGTTGTCGTCGTCGCTTCCAATCAGGACCTGTGGTCCCTTCCCCGCATCGATGAGCGCCGCGTGGGTGGAGGTGGCAGATCCGGCCACCAGACTCAGGGCCGCCACGGCGAAGCCAACGACAACGGTCGGCATACCGATTCGAACAAACGCTTGCATCTGACGCATCGTGCTTACCTCTCCGAAAGAACAACGGCGACATTCATGGTGGCGCGTCTCGACCGGACTAGTGTGCAGAAGCGGTCCGGTCGAAGTCGTTAGCGAGGAGTGAAATTGCGGTAAGCATCGCCCGCCGATATGGCGCGCGCCTTGAACATAAAGAACACGAAGACGGACGTAGCGACAAAGGACACGAAGGACACCAAGGCTCGATGCGGCGCCGCGCAGCGGCGCGTCAGGCCCGCTCGTGTCGAATGAATGAGTGCGAAGAGCGCCGGCTGCTCATTCATTCGGCACGAGCGGACCTGACGTGTCGGCCTGCTTCGCAGGCCGCCCGCGTCGAGCTCACGCACGAAAGGGTTCAAGCAGCTAGACATCTTTGTATCCTTTGTGTGCTTCGCGGCCTTGCTCTTCTAGCTTTGTGCCCTTCGTGGCAAAGACCGTCTTCGTGTGCTTTGTGTCCGACGCAGCGACAGGAGAGCCGATAAGGCGACATGTCTGATACCCGCCCGCCGCATCTCTTCGGCATGATCACGACGGCCGCGTCGCGCGCATACACGGCGGTGGCGCTGCGCTCGTTTTTCGAGCACACGCCGCTCGAAGATCGGGATCAGTTCGTGTTGGTCGACAACGATGGCGACTTCCTCCTGCCCGATGACATTCCGGTGGCGCGCGTCACGCTGTTTCGCCCGAAGAACCCGCAGGGATTCGCGAGGAACGCGAACGTCCTCCTCGCGTTCGCTCGCAAGCATCAAGCGGATCTCTTCCTCTTGAACAACGACCTGGTGTTCACCACAGGCTGGCTCGAACCACTGGTGTCGGACCGGCGCAGCCTGGTCTCTCCGGTCTCAAACGCGCAGCTCGCTGGGCGCGCGGGAACGCTGACCACCCGTCCGGCCATGGATCTCGATGAATACCTCGGCCACGAGCAGGATCTCGACGCCATCGCCCGACACAATCGCGAGACCTCCTCCGGCCACCAGCGCGTCGCCTCGCTGGCCTTCTTCTGCGTCAAGATTCCGCGCACGGTCTACGAAACCGTCGGCGATTTCGACGAGCGGTTTGGGCGCGGCGGTGGCGAGGATCGCGATTACACGGTGCGTGCCTGGCTCGCCGGCATCCCGCAGGAGTATGCGCGCGGCTCGTACGTGCTGCATTTTCAGGGACAGTCTACGTGGCGTGGTCCGGAAACCGCGGCGGAGCAGGCCGCGCGCGACCAGCGGTACACGCAGGTATTCCGCAGCAAATGGGGTGCAGCGCTCACATACGCGTTCATCGGTGGAGACTGGAACCTGTTCCGCAGCGACCCTGTCCTCGCGCAACGACTCAATGCCGGAGACCTGCCGTCTGTCGTCCGTCATCTGCGCAGCAACCCGGCGCTGGAGCCGTTCATCGAGCGACAGCAGCGGGCGCGCTTCGCCGCCGTGTGCTGCATCTATGACGACGACTCGTGGCTGGCACCGACAATCGAGTCGGTCTACGAGGCGTGCGACTCGATTTGGTTTCTCGTCGGCGAACACCCGTGGAATGGGGAGGCCACCGACCAGACCGCGCTGCTGGACCGGATTGCCCACCTTCCCGATCCCGCCGCCAAGATCCACGTCGTGCGTGGCGATTGGGCTGACGAGGCGTCACAGCGCAATGCGGGACTCCGCATCGTGTCCGAGGCTGGCGCCGACTACTGCTTCGTCCTCGATGCCGACGAAATCTACGACTCGGAGCAGCTTGCCAGGGCGATGCAGGTGGTTCGAGAGAACCCGCAGATCGACTGCTGGCGATCGCCCTGCTTCACGTACTGGAAGTCGCACCGCTATCGCGTGGACCCTCCGGAGCAGACACTCCTGAACGTGTTCGTCCGCATTGGCACGGGCACCTTCATCGACAATCGCGTCTACCAATGCGCCACCTCGTTCGAGCTGCCACCAGACATCCTGCGCTTTCACCATATGAGCTACGCGCGGACCGATCAGCAGATCCTCCGCAAGCTGTCGACCTTCGGCCATGCGAAGCAGGTCGTACCCGGCTGGTTCGAGCAAGTGTGGCGGCGGTGGGACCGCGACCACGCACTGGAAAACCTGAACCCGTGCTGGCCGGCTGCCTATCGCAGGATCGTCGAACAGCCACCGAACGCGCTTCCGCTCGTACTTCGTCGTTTCCTCGAGGCGGAAGAACGGCGGGCCTCCTAAACACCGAAGTTCACTTCAGTTGATGATCGAACCACGAAGGCCGCTTCGCGACAGACACGAAGATCACGAAGATATTTGGTCTTCGTGGCCTTCGTGAGTGCTGTCAAGCCTTCGTGGTTCATCAATGCAAGTGAGTCTTGGGTTCTGGAGTTGATCCCAACCTCCAGACTGAGTGTGGTGTGGGAGGGGGTCGGACGTCAGACGCTGGGAGTTTTCGGAGTTCAGTCGTGCGCGACGCCGAGCCGTCGCGCCACCAGCGAGACGTCCTGCCGCGCGCCGGCCGCCGTTCGATTCGCTTCGCGAATCTGCTCGTACACTTCCTGCCGGTGAACGGGGATTTCCGGAGGCGCGACCACGCCCAGGCGCACGCCGTCGCGGCCGATGCGCAGCACCTGCACTTCGATCCCGTCGCCGATGCGGATCGACTGCCGACGTCTTCGCGTGAACACGAGCATCGGGTGATTATTCCGCCGGCACGAGGACGTGGCGCAAGGGATACAGACACTGATGCGGAATCACCTGCGCCCCCAGCATGGTCGCCGGGTTGATGACCACGGGGGCGCGCAGGTTCACGACGATCGTGCCGTTCTCCTCGACCGTGACCAGCGCCAGCCACAGCAGCGGCGCCTCGGCGGACGCCTGCACGCGTTCGCGATCGGCGTTGCTCAATTCGCAGCGATAGCCGGGCATCGCTCGTCGCGGATCGATGACCAGGAAGGATGCCGCCGGCCCCTCGACTGATCGCAGACACTGCACGAGCGTCTCTCCCTCCGGTGCGATCAGCACGAACCCGCAACAGGCTTCGAAACCGGGGATGCCTTTGGGAAACGTGATGACGTCCGGCGCCGTCGCCGGTCTGCCGCTCGCTGCGGGCGAAACGGCGGCATTGGCGCTGCCGGGCGCGTGGCTCATCACAGGTAGTCCATCAGCGAGGTTTTCGCCGTGGCAGCCGTCGCGCCGAGCGCCGCCTTGTACGCCTGGTCGGCCTGCTGCATTCCGGTAATCGCCTCGACGATGTTGGCGTCTTCGACCTTCGACAGTCGCTCGGCCGACGCGATCTTGGTGGCGCTGAGACGCAGTTTCTGGGCATCCAGCGTCTGCATGGCCGCGCCAACCCGGCTCTGCGCCGTGGTGACGCGCGCAAACACGTTGGCCAGCGCCGCGATGCCGCTGGCGATCGCGGTGCTGTCTCCCGCGTTGACGGCGGTAATCAGGCTGTCGATCGTCGCAAACACGTCCGACGGATCGGACCCTTGCGTGATCGCTCCGCCATCGAACCCGACGGTGACCATCCGATCCTGATCGACGTCGACCTGCACTTCCGTCGTACTGCCCGCATACGCGGCCACCGTCCCGCTGCCATTGACGACGTACGGCTTCGTCGTCGACTTCGTGCCGGCAAACAGGTAATTCCCCTGCAGCGAGGTGTTGAAGTCATCGAGCAGCGCGGCCTTCAAACCATCGAGCTGCTGCGCGGCGGCAGCGCGCTGCGCGTCGGTGACGGCGCTCCCGAGCGCGCTCGTGCCCGCCACTTGCGCCGCAGTGAGTTTGACGATGATGTCCGAGAGGACGGTGTCGACCACGGTCAGGCGGGAATACGCAGAATCGGTGCTGCGTGTGTATTGATCGACCTGCGCCATCTTCGTGCGTTCACCGAGTGCGACGGTGGTGCCCGACGGATCGTCGCTGACGCGATCCAGGCGGCGTCCGCTCGACACCTGTCGCTGATACTCGGCGAGGCGCTCGCCGGCCCGCTCGACGTATACCAGTGCGTCGCGAAACTGTCCGTTGAACGTCACTCGCATGCTCACGTGCGTACTCCGTTACGAAATGTTCTCGAAGAACGTATCGAGGGTGTCCTCGCAGGCGCGGAAGAAGCGCGCGTTGGCTTCATAGGCCCGCTGGAACTTCAACAGATTCGCGGCTTCTTCGTCGAGCGATACGCCGGACACCTGATCGCGAAGCTGATCGACCTGACGGACGATCTGCTCGCGAGTGAGCTGGTTGTCCTGGGCGTCTTTCGAGTCGCGGCCGACCGTGTAGACCAGCTGACCCCAGAGGTCAGTGAACGTGGCCGTGCCCGAATTGAGAACGCGGGCGTCGCGCAAGCCGGCGATCCCGCGCGCGGTCTGATTGTCGCCCACGTCGGCAATCCCGGCGGCGGCAATCTTGCGCGCATCGGCGGCCACGGCCGGATCCACGATCAAGGCGGCAGCGGCACCGGCGCTGCCCGTCAACACCGTCGAGAACGAGAAGAATGCACCGCCGGCAACACCGGTTTCGTCGTAACCGGCGGTGTGCAGGGCGTTGACCTCCGTCGCGACGTTGTAGGCCAGCGTGTCGAGTTGAGCGAGATAGGCCGGGATGTTGACGTCCCGCGCCTGCAGCAGCCCACCGAGGCGGCCGCCGGTGATCTGCGACGTCACGGTGGTCCCGCCCGACAGAATCGCGGCGTACCCGTACGGCGACGTGGACGTCACGTCCAACGCGTATTGATTCTCGGCGACGACGAGCGGCTTGCCGTTGCTGAGCGTGATGTCGAGCACGCCGTTTCCGTGATCGATGACCGATACGTCGACCAGCTCCGACAGCTGTCGCGCGAGATACAGCTGCTCGTCCTGCAAGGTCGGCACGCCGCCGGTCGCCTGCGCCCGGGCGGAGGTGGCGTTCAGCTCGGCGATGCGCGCGGTGAGCGTGTTGATCTGATCGATGGTGCCGCGAATCTGCCGATCGGCGTCCACCTGCGCGGACCGCAGGCGTGCGTTCATGTCCTGGAACGACGTCGTCAGCGCGCCGGCCTGAAGCAGGACTTCCTGGCGCGCGACCGCCGAGGTCGGGTTGTCTGCGAGCTTGGCGAATGCGTCGAAGAACGCGTTCAGCTTCACGTCGATCGATTCGCCAGGGCGTCCGATCGCCGCTTCCACGGTTCGCAGCACGTCGGCAAGTGCCGCCTCGCGCTGCTCGGCAGGCACTTCCTGCTGCAATCGCCGATCGAGAAGGCGATCACGAAGCGCACGCACGCCCACGACGTCGACGCCACTGCCGGCGCTCGATTTCTCGTACGGTGCGACCGAGACCAGGTCGATGGTGCGACGCGAATAGCCCGGCGTGTTGACGTTGGCGATGTTCTGCCCGGTGACGTCCATGCCGAAGCGCTGTGCGTCCAGCGAGCGCGCCGTGATGGACAGGGCTGTAAAGAGATCGGCCATGGCTCACGCTCTCCAGGTGGCGCTGCTGGCGTCGATGGCGGCCCCGTGCGGCGACCGGTAGCCGATGGCGCGACCCTGCGCCGCCAGCGACAGCGTGACGCAGTCGGTGAGGGCGGCACCAAGGCGACGGCAGCGGCGGAGTGCGCTGCGAGCCGCTTCGAGGTCCTCCCGCGCGACTCGACGATCGTCAGCGGAAAGACTGGAGATGGATGGGAGCTCGGCGTACGCGTCGTTCAACGCTGCCGCTGCCGCCAGCAGTCCGTCGAGATCGCTCGCGGCGAGCGCGGCCGCACTCTGCTCCAGCGCCTGGCGCAGACACGCAGCGCCCCGTGCCGCGCGTGATTGGCCGCCCACGTCAGGACTTCAGCAGGTCGTCGATCATGCGATCGGCAAGTCGACCCGCATCGTTGCCGACCGTGCCCGCCGCCAGCTGTTCGCGCATGCGGTCGACGACATCTGTTCGAATGTCGGGAGAGTCGTTCGCCAGCTTCACGGCCTGGGAGAGCAACTTGGCATCCGCAGAGACCTCGACGGTGTCGCCCGAGGACGAGTGCCGCCCACCCACCTTGCCGCTGCGCCGATTGGTGGCGACCTTCTGCGCCTCTCCAGCCGCGGTCGTGTCGATTCGCGGACGATGTGCTTCGATCTTCATCTGCTGCTCCAGGCCACGCGTCGCGGGGGTCGATGCTGCCTACGCTATCGGCAGAATCGGGACTGCACTTTAATCAACCGCCTTCCGTGCGAGCGCGGCATCTGTCACTCCAATACGACACACCGAGGCAGTGAGGCACTGAGGAATGCTTTGCCAAATTGTTCTCGCTCCTCGGTGCCTCAGTGTCGCGTAGTGAACAAATCAGCCGATCGATATCAGCTGCCCCCCATCCACGTGTCGGGCGCGACCGGCCTGCCATCCGCCGTCGTAATCTCGAAATGCAGGTGCGTGCCCGTCGCTCGGCCGCTGTGCCCGGCACGACCCACCGCTTCACCGGCGCCGACCAAGGCGCCGGAGGTGACCAGGATTGCCGACAGGTGCGCGTATCGAGATTTGGTCCCGTCGTGGTGTTCCACGACGACCGTGTTGCCGTAACCGCCCTGCTCGCCGCTGAACACCACGCGACCGGCGCGCGCCGCTTGCACTTCCTGACCATATGCGGCCGCCAGATCGACGCCGCGATGGAATCGGGCGTGCCCCGTGAACGGGTCGCGGCGCCAGCCGAAATTGGAGGTCACACGACCATCGACGGTTGGTACCGTCGACGTCGGGTCCCCGGTTTCGGGATGCACCATCTGCATCGATGCATCGGCGGGCGGAGTGTTTTCAATCGTGCTGCTCGCCGACGGGAAGGGCTCCGGAAGGACGGGCGCGGGCGACCTTGGCGCGACGCTGCCGGCGCTCTGCAGGCGATCGAATGCCGCCAGCAGCTGCGTTGACAGGCCCAACCCCTGGGCGCGCGCAAGGTGCGACGCCAGCTCCACATCGACGGTTTCGAAGAGCGATTCGGCGCCCAATCCCGAGTGCTCGCCCTCCTCGTCGTCCCAGCGACCAGCGCGCCGCATGTCGCGCAGCACCTGTACGAGAAGCATCGACTCGAACTCCTGCGCAATCCGCAGCAGCTGCTGTCGATCGTCGGCAGATGGAGATTTCTCCCCCTGCGCCGCGGCGTTGTGGCGGGCTCGCTCGATGAGCGCGGTGATCTCGCTCGTCATAGCACCACGATCTCCGCGCGCAGCGCGCCGGCGGCCTTGAGCGCCTGCATGACGGCGATGATGTCGCGAGGGGTGGCACCCAGCATGTTGAGCGCGCGTACGACGTCGCCCAGCGTGGCGCCGGCATCGAGCGACACGAGCCGTGCTTCGCTTTCATTCACGTCCAGGTCGGTCTGCGGTACGACCGCCGTCTGTCCCTGTGACAATCCACGCGGCTGCGACACCTGGTAGCGCGTCGAAATGCGAACGGCAAGATTTCCGTGCGCGACGGCGGCGACGCCGATGCGGACGTCACCGCCCATGACTACCGTGCCGGTGCGCTCGTTGATGACGACCTTCGCGGTGGCGTCAGTCTCGACGGACAGCGGCTCCAGTCGCGCGATCAGATCCGGAAGGTGTCCCTGGTAATCAGTGGGCACGCGGACGGTGACCGTGCCCGCGTCGACCACAGCGGCCGCGTCCATGCCGAGCTCGAGGTTGATGACTCGCGCCAGCCGGTTGGCGGAGATGAAATCCGGTTCGCGCAGCGCCCAGCGCAGCATATCGCCAGAGGGAGCCGCCGATGGCCGTGATGCCTGCAGCGTCGCGCCACCGGGCACACGACCGACGGTCAAGTGATTCACCTGCACGCTGTTGCCGCCACCGCCCTCGGCACCAAAGCCGCCGAGCGACAACGGCCCTTGCGCGAGCGCGACCACGCTGCCGTCGGGTGCGCGCAGCGGCGTCGGCACCAGCGTCCCGCCCTGCAGACTTCGCGCGTCGCCGATTGACGAGACGGTCACATCCAGCCGCGCGCCCGCCTGCGCGTACGGTCCGAGCTGCGCCGTGACGATCACTGCCGCGACGTTCTCGATCTTGATCTCACCAGGCGCGACGGCAATGCCGAAGCGCTCCAGCATGTTGGCGAGCGTCTGCGCCGAGAAGACCGTCTGTCGCTTGTCGCCCGTCTTGGTCAGCCCAACGACCAGACCGTAGCCGACGAGCGGCGTATCGACCACGCCTTCGAGCGACGCGACGTCCTTGATCCGCGCCTTGCCGGCGTTGGGATCGACGCGCGGGACGCCGAGGGTTTCGATCTGGGCAAGGAGGTCCGAAGAAATCAGCAACACACACACCGCGGTCAGCATCGACAGACGCAAAATCACACGCTTTACACCCTCACAAACCACGGAGTCACCCAGACACGGAGACCGAAATATCATTCTTACCCTCCGTGCCTCCGTGTCTCCGTGGTTCGGGATCATTGAAGGTCCTACCCTAGAAAATCTTGTTCAGCACCCGGATCAGCCACCCGGGCTGCAGGTTGTCCTTGATCAATCCCCGACCGAAGTAGCGGATGCGCATCTGCCCGACCGCCGTCGACGTCACGACGTTGCCGGGGCCGATATCGGCCGGCCGGACGACGCCGGTGAGGACGACGATCTGGCGGTCGCCGTTGATCTCGATCTCGCGCACGCCCTCGATGACCAGGTTGCCATTCGGCAGCACGTCGGCCACACGTGCGGTCATCACCGCCGAGAGCGATCCGCTGCGCGACGTATTGCCGCCACCCTTGAAGCTGGTATTCGCGCTGAGCGAGGCGAGGCTGGTCGGGTCCAGCCATCCGGGATACTTCGATTCGAGGCCGAAGAGGTTGGTCACCGATGCGCTACCCTTGCTGTTCTTGTCGAGTGACGAGTCTGCCGACCCTTGGGCGGTAATTGTCTCGACCACCTGCACCGTGACGAGATCGTTGACAGTGCGCGCGCGTAGATCGCCCATCAACCCCGACATCCACAGCGACCCAGGCGCTGGTGCGGTGAGCTGGGCGCGCGCCTCCTTCAGGTACGCGGCCAGCAACACGTCGTAATTGTCGGTAGGGGGCGCCGCGACCGGGGTGCGCCTGGCATCCGTGCCTTTCTTGGACGCTGGTTTTACGTCTTCGGCAAACGCCTGCGTCGCGCAGATCGTCAGCAGCAGCGCAACCGAGAGAAGTCTCACAGTCATGGAATCAACTCGACGGCCGCCGGGCCGCTGATGCGTGCGTTGAGCAACCGGCGACTGGATGGCTGCATGATGCGGATCGTCTCGCCCAGATGCCCGCTGCCCGATGCCACCGCCGTTGCCGTCGCTTCGACCGATCCGATATGGACGGTGACGGCAACCGTCTCGCCCGATCGCACCAGCGGCGGGACGACCGCGACTGCGTCGGTGATCACTTCATCCGGCGCAATGTCGCGCCGCGCCTTGAGCGTGGCGATCTCGTCGCCGGTAGGAAGGTGTCGGAATGGAAGATCCTTCAGCTCCCCCGTCACCATCTGCCACGTTTCCGCGGCCAGCGGTTCATCACGCGCAATGGCATGAAGCGAGCGTGCGTGCGGTGCCTCGACCCGAACAGTGGCAACGGCTGTCCCGACCCGTGTGCCGTGCGCCACCAGCTGAAATCTCACCGGCACGCCTGTTCGACCACCGGGGTCCGGGATGGCTTCGAGTCCGGCCGCCGGCGCAACGTCGGTCTCGAGCGATGTGACCGTCACCACCGCTCCTGGTCCGATGCGTTCCCGCACCGCTCGCTCGATCGCCACCTGCGGCGAGATCACCACGGTGCCCGCGAATGCGGACGCGCACGCCAGTAACCACAGTGCGAGCGTGCCGAGAGGAACCGGATAGCAACAGACAAGGCGCGGACGGCAACCACGAACGCCTCCGTGCCTCCGTGCCTCCGTGGTTCGTAAGGGTGAAAGCCGCAACGAATCCATGAAGCTACCGCGACAGACTATTGACCTGCTGCAGCATCTCGTCTGCCGCGCGGATCACTCTCGAGTTCGCCTCGTAGGCGCGCTGGCCGAGAATCATGTTCACCATCTCCTCGACGACGCTCACGTTGGAGTCTTCGAGGAACCCCTGGGCGAGCGTGCCGAGGCCGTCGCTGCCAGGCACACCGGTCTGCGCGTCGCCCGACGCCGGCGTCGCGACGAAGATGTTGCCGCCGCGCGCCTCCAGACCCGCGGGGTTCTGGAAGTTCGCGAGTTCGATCGTGCCGATCTGCTGCGGCGGAGAATCCGGCAGCGACACCGACACGATGCCATCCTTTGAAATGGTGATGCTCGTCGCGTTCGCCGGAATCGTGATTGCCGGCTGGATGGTGATGCCGTCTGCGGTAACGATCTGTCCCTGTCCATTCAGATGCAGCGTGCCGGCGCGCGTATAGCCGGTTTCGCCGCCAGGGAGCGACAGCTGCAGGAAGCCGCTGCCTTCGATGGCGAGATCGAGCGGACCGTTGGTGCTGCGCAGATTGCCCGAGCTGAAATTGCGCGCCGTAGCGACGGCACGCGAGCCGAGGCCCGCTTCCAGGCCGATCGGCGCCTCGGCCTCCTGCGACGTCGGTGATCCGGCGGCCTTCATCCGCTGATACACCAGGTCCTCGAACTCGATGCGGCTCTTCTTGAAGCCGGTCGTATTGACGTTGGCCAGGTTGTGCGCCACGTTGTCGATGTTCGTCTGCTGCGCGGTCATCCCGCTGGCAGCAGTGTAAAGGGCTCGAATCACGTCAACTCTCCAAGAATGCAGGTTCCACAGCGCACACGACACACCGTGGCACCAAGACACCAAACCAACACTCGTCTGTTTTGAATTCCTCGGCGCCTCGCTGCCTCAGTGTGTCGTAGTCGGCTGATATTCATCGATTTGTGAGTTCTGCCGATTTACCGTTTGCCCAGCTCCAGGATCGCCCTGGCATCGAGGTCGTTCAAAAGCACCGACACCCCGCGCTGCATCATCTCGAACCCCCTCGTCACCTCGGTGAGCGCCGTCATGCGTTCGACCACCGAGACGTTGGACTGCTCGATCGCGCCGGCGATGAGCGAGCCTTCGAAGGGCTGCGAATCCGCGCCCATCACCGGCCGGAACCGTGCGCCCGACTCGCGAATGAGATCGCCGTCGGCAAACGCCACGACCTGCAGCTGTCCCACGACCTGGTTGCCGCTGCGAACGGTGCCGTTGCCCTCGATTGTGACCGGGCCTTTGCCAAGACGAATCTCTCCGCCGCTGTCGCCGAGTACGGTCTCGCCTTGCGTCGTGACCAGCAGGCCATCGGCGCGTCGGGAGAAGCTGCCATTGCGCGTGTAGCGCACACCGGCCGGCGTGTCGATGGCGAAGAACCCGCGTCCCTCGATGGCGACGTCGAGCTCGTTCCCGGTGGTCTTCATCACGCCAGGTGTGAAGTCCACTTTCGCGTTGCCCAACATCGCGTCGACCGCGGCATCGAGCAGCGGCGCGAATTCCTTCCGTTCGGCGCTCGACACACCGATGCGCTCGCTCTTGTAGCCAGCGGTGCTGACGTTGGCCAAGTCCGACGCGATGCGATCGAGCTCACCGAGCCGCGCCCGCATTCCGCTCAGCGCGCTGTACGCTCCACCCGCCATAGCTGCACTCCTTCACTCACTCCAAACGTTCCGAACGACCCGAACGCATTACCCCGCGATCAGCAAGTCCGCGAGGCTGCTTGGCGCCTCCACTCTGACCAGCGTGTACTTGCCGGATCGCGCCGAACGCATCGTGACCGATCGACGCGACTGCGCCGTATCGGCCACCCATGCGGCCGCATCTGCCAGCCCCTTCAGCGTGCGCGCTTCGCCCCGCTCCTGGTCGGTCGTCGCCTCGCCGGGACGATAGGCCTCGAGCGCTCGCTGCCAAATCTGGTCGTGCACGAGATATGGCTCCGCCTCCCAGCCGGTCAGCGTCGTCAGCGCGCGCAGCGCCGATCGGGGAACAGGTGCGGCGCAGACCACCTTGACGATCCGCGTCGCCGCACTCGTCTCGAACGGTACCAGGCCCAGCGCGCGGACGGTGGCCGAGGGGAGCCACGCGGGTCCGCGCGTGACTCGCTCCACGTCGAACGTCGAGAGATAGCTCACGGCACTCTGCGCGGCGAGCGCGCGCACGACGACGTCGCCGTTGATGAGCCGCAGGTGCTGCAGCTCCTGCCCGAGGCGCCGCCGCGAGGTCTGCTGCGAGCGCAGCGCCTCATCGAGCGCGGCTTCGGAAATCGCACCCATGTGCCGCAGCAGGACGCCAAGCCGCAGGCGCGGCAGGGCACCAGTCGAGAGCTGCGCAGCCGCCGGCGTGCCGAGACCTTCGCGCGCCGCGTTCTCCACACATGCCCGCGAGCAGTACCAGTCGCCATTGAAGCGCATCCCGGTGGCCCATCGAGGCGCCAGCCGTTCGGGCCGCCAGCGGGCACAGCCGGAATCAGCGCACCGTGGCATGCGCGCGGTCCTTTCGACTCTTGTCCATTTGCAGGTGGAGGCGGACTTCGCCCTCGGACACGCCTTCGACAGCCGCGATCTCGCGCACGGACCGGCCCTGCTTCGCCGCGCGCGCCACGCGACGCTGCGTCACCGGCCGCGACTTCGGCGTGGGCGCGGTGCTCATCGCCGACAGCCGTCCGATCTCCACGGCCACGTCGCGCAGCCCCGTTTCCGTGGTGTCGGTCAGCAGCGACACGCCGGCGTTGAGATGGGCAAGGCGATCCTCGAGCCGCTCGAGCATTGCTCGCTGCTGGATGTGCACCCACACCACGGCACCGAGAATGACCGCAGCGATACCGGTGAGAACGAAGTAGACCGTCACGTTCATGCCTCCAATGAGCGCACGCGCTCCGTCTTGCTGACCACGTCGAGTACGCGGACGCCGTAGTTGCCGCCAACGATGACCACCTCGCCGCGCGCGACGACACGATCGCTGACGAGCAGCTCCACCGGGTCATCTGGCGAGCGGCCCAGATCGATGACCGATCCGGGACTGAGCTTGGTCAACGCGCGGAGCGGCAGCTCGGTCCGGCCGAACCGCACGACGACCGGCAGCTCGATGTCGAGAATGACCGCGATGCGATTCTCCACCTCGCTGTCCAGTGTGATCGCTTCGGGCTGCGCCGAACTCGGCGGCTGCTGGTGAATGGGCGTCGTATCGACGAGCGTGCCGTCGATCACCAGGACGAGCGGTTCGGTCAGCAGCGGCGTCGCGACGGCTCGCACGAATGCATCCGCCGAGAAGTCGACCGATTCATTGAAAGCCGCCGTGCTGACGTCGATGCGCAGACCTCGTGCCTCGGGCGCGTTCGACACCGCCGCCGATGCCTGCGTGAGCAGCTCGGTGACGGTGCTGGCCATCGTCTCTTCTGGCGTCTCTGCGTCGCCGCCAAGCAGGGCTCGCGTCACGGCCACAACGCCGGCGCGATCGAGCGCAATCGTGCACGTGCCGCTGACCGGACCGCTGACGGTGAGCGTGGCGGTCCAGTGGCCGCCGGCCTGCCGCGTGCCCTCGGCGACGGTCGCCTCCGATGCGCTGAGTGCGCCGACGACGACGGCCAGCTCGCGCGCAAGCGCTTCGTGGACCGCGGTCTGTTCCGCGCTCACGCTGTCACTCCTCGCGCTTCACCGGAGAGCGTCTCGATCCGCACCGCCGCGGCCGCGTCGGTGCGCGTGAGGCGGCCGCGAAAACGGCGAACCTGCCCGACGTGAATGTCGATCGGCTCGTTGGCCGGACGGCCGAGCGCAACGACGTCGCCGGGTTCCAGATCGACGAGATCGCGCGCCAGCAGCTGGGTCTCGATCAGCGCCGTCACCGGCAACGGCAGCCGTCCGATGTTGATGCGCAGCCGCATCTGTTCCTGGTCGGTCGGCAGGCGCGGCTGACGGTGCCAGCCCTGTGCGACCTTGTCCTCCATCGACTCGATCGAGCTGGCCGGAATACAGATGCTCAGCATGCCGCGCGACTCGCCCATGCGGACGTCGAAGCCAAGCAGGATCACGATCTCGTTTGCGCTCGTCACCTGCAGCATCTGCGGCCGCGTCTCACGTGCGTGGATGCGGAAGTCGACGTCGACGATGGCCTTCCACGTTTCGGTCAGGTGCTGCAGGACGAGGTCCACCACCGCATCGAGGACGTTCTGCTCGATCTCGGTGAGCGCGCGGTCCGGTCCCGTCGACTGTCCCGCGCCGCCAAGCATGCGGTCGATCATCGTGAACGCGATCGACGGGTTCAGCTCCAGCGCACCCATCGTGTCCACCGGTGGCAGCGCGATCGCATAAAACGCGGTCGGGTCGGGCAGCGACATCAGGAATTCCGAGTAGGCGAACTGCTCCACCGACGTAATGCTGACCTCGGTGACCGATCGGAGGAACGCCGACAGGGAGGTCGACAGGTTCACCGCGAAGCGGTCGTGCAGGAAATGCAACGCGCGCAACTGGTCCTTCGAAACGCGATCGGGGCGCCGGAAGTTGTACGGCTGGATGGTCGTCGACGAGGCTTCGCTGACAGGTTCCTCGGGGCTGCCCCGCTCGGCGGTCAGCAGCAGCGCATCGATCTCGTCCTGTGAGAGGATGCGCGTCATGACGCCTTGGCCTCCGGCGGGACGGCGAGCGATTCCTTGAGCAGCGTGCGGAGGCGAGAGACGGCCAGCGATCGCAGCTGTGAGACCCGCGATTCAGTGACGCCGATGACGACGCCGATCTCGGCGAGCGTCAACTCTTCCTCGTAGTAGAGCGACAGGATCTGGCGCTCGCGCTCGGGCAGCTGCTCGATGGCGCGAATCAGATGCGCGCGCAGCTCCTTGCGCTCGAGTTGCGTCGAGGCGCCTTCCGACGGATCGATGCACAGCTCGAGGCGCGACGGCCCGTCTTCGTCGCCGGAATCGAGCGGCCTGATCACCCCGATGTCGAGGACGCGCAGTTGTTCGATCGCCTTGTCGTACTCCGCGGGGGTCATCGACAGTTCGCTCGCCACCTCCGATTCGAGCGGCTCACGGCCGACGCGGCGACGCACCGCAGCAATGGCGGCGTCCACGTCGCGACGCAGTCGACGCAGCGAGCGAGGCGCCCAGTCGAGGTCGCGAAGCGAATCGAGCATGGCGCCCTGGACACGGCGGCGAGCGAACGCGTCGAAGGGAACGCCGAGCGACGGCTTGTAGCGGCTCGCCGCATCGATGAGACCGAGCAAGCCGACGCTGATCAACTCCGCCACTTCGACCTGCGCCGGCAACCGGTGCGCAAGTCGCTGCGCGAGGATCTTGACCAGCGGGACGTGCTCCATGACGAGCCGGTCGCGCGCCTGAAGAGCCGATTCCATGCTGGTTACGCGCATCGCGGCACCTCCAGCGGCGCGCCTTCGGCAAACGTGACCCCGGGTCGAAGCCACTGCCCCGGCACCGGGCCCATGCCGGCGATGCGGGCGGCGAGAATCCGAAAGCACCGGCTGGCGGGCGCCTGTGGCGCCTCGTCGACCACGGCGCGCTGCGACAACGTTGCGTGCTGCACCGAAGGATCCTCGACGATGAATCCGTAGAAGCGCAGCGGCCGGCCCAGGAACTTCGCCGCGGCGACATCGAGTTGCCGGAAGGCGAGACCGGCGTCGTGCGCGTCGCTGACGCGATTGACGACGACGCCGATCTCCGCCCGTGGCGAGGAGGCGGTCACGACCTTTGCCGTCGCGTAGGCATCGACCACCGCGGCCGGCTCGTTGTTGGTCACGAGCAGTACGCGATCGGCCATCAGCACGGTGTCGATGACGTTGTCGGAAATCCCCGACGCGGTGTCTACGAGGAGGAAGTCCACGGTGCGGCGCAACTTCGAGAGCATGACCATCAGCCGCTGACGCTGCATGGCCGAGAGCGCCGTCATCGCCCGCAGACCCGAGCTGCCGGGAACGATGCGGACGCCGCATGGCCCACCAATCGCGATGTCGTCGAGCGTCTTCTCTCCCGACAGCACATGGCCGATGTGGAAATCGGGCGCGAGGCCAAGCAGCACGTCCACATTGCCCAAACCGAAGTCGGCGTCGAGGAGCGCCACCCGGCGTCCGAGCATCGCGAGTGCGACGGCGAGATTCGCAGCGACGTTGGTCTTGCCGACGCCCCCCTTGCCGCTGGCGACCGCGAGCACTGTTCCCGAAGACATCGCGATGGGAGACGTCATGCGGCGCCTCCGTGACACACGTCGCCGGCCACCCACGCCGCCAGCGCCGGCGCGGTTGCCCGTTCGAGATCCTGCGGCACGTTCTGTCCCGTTCCGAGATAGGAAATTGGAATCTGCTGCTCGCGCAGGACGCCGACGATCGGCGCCAGCGATTCGGCTTCGTCGAGCTTGGTGATGACCAGCCGCGAGGGGTGCGCGTCGCCGAATCGGCCCAGCGCGCGGCGCACGAGATCCGCCGAGGTACTTGCCGCCAACACCAGATGCGTCCGCACGCCCGTGCGCCCGGCCAGCACGCGCAGCATCTCGCGCGACACGTCGTCCTGCGGCGATCGCCCTGCGGTATCGACCAGCAGCGGGCGGCGCGCCTCGTCGATGGCCCGCGCGAGCTCGTCGGGCGTGCGCGCCACGGTCAATGGCGTGCCGAGGATGTCCGCGTAGAGACGCAGCTGTTCGACGGCGCCGACACGGAAGCCATCAGCGGCCACCAGTCCGAGTCGAATCCCTCTGCGTGCGCGTTCCTGCGACGCGATCTTCGCGATGGTCGTGGTCTTGCCGACGCCGGGAGGTCCAACGAACACCTCCACAGCCGCGAACCCATCGTCTTGCGCGGCAAGCGTGGCCAGTTGGTCGGCGAGCGTCTTTCGCAGGCTGTGCACCGTAGCGCCGCGGCGATGTGGCGTCGGATGCGCGGTCGCGACATCGTGCGCAAGGTCGGCATCGAGTCCTGTCGCCTGCAATTGCGCCGTGAGCGACGCCACGGCGCGTTCTTCGCGCTTTCGCACGCGCCCATTCGAGTGTGCGCCGCCGTTGCCGATTTGAAGGTGGAGGCCGGAGAGCGCACCATTTCCCGCATCGTGCGGGGCGCCATCAGGCGCCGCCTGACGGAGGTCCGACACCTGGGGCCGCTCGGCCGCCGCGGTGACTTCGACCTGGCGGCGTCCAAACCAGCCGCGCGCACCGGGTGCCGCCACTACTCTGGTGGACAGCACCAGCGCGCCGGGTCCCAGCTCCTCGCGCGCCGCTCGCAGCGCCTCCTGCACTGTTTCCCGCCTGAATCGCTTCAAATGCATGTCAGTCGAGCGTCGCCACCGCGACCACCTGAATGTGGGTTGGCACCTCGGCATGCGACAGGACACCAAGATGCGGCAGCACCCGCGCGAACAATCGCCACAGGTGCGGGCGCAGCGCCGGCGAGCACAGGAGCACGGGCTGTGCCATGGCGTGCTCGATTGCCTTGGCGATCCGTGAGGCAATGCTCTGCGCCTGCTGCGGATCGAGCGCGAGTACCGCGCCTTGCTCGGTCTTGACCAGGGAGGCCAACAGCTTCTCTTCCAGCCCCGGTGCCACACCGATCACCGACAGCTCACCCTTCTCGTTCTGATACGGGCGGCAGATCGCGCGACCGATCGCGGATCGCACGGTCTCGGTGATCGAGTCGGGATCCTTCGTCACCGCCGCTGCATCGGAGATCGCTTCGAGAATCGTCACCAGATCACGAATCGGCACACGCTCGCGCAACAGCTGGCGAAGCACGCGCTGAATCTCGCCGAGCGACACGAGCTTCGGCACCAGCTCCTCGATCAACTTCGGCGCAGTCTGCGCGACGGTGTCGATCATCTCCTTCACCTGTTGACGACTGAGGAGATCGGGCAGGAACGCACGAACCGTCTCCGATAGATGCGTCGACAGCGCCGTGGTCGGATCGACGACCGTGTATCCCGCCGCTGAAGCGACTTCGCGCTGGTCCTCGCCGATCCAGGTCGCGGGCAAACCGAACGCGGGCTCGCGCGTCTGCGGACCATCGAGTGGCCGCGTCGCGGTGCCCGGGTTGATCGCCAGCAGCCGTTCGGGATACAGCTCGCCACGTGCGACCTCGACCCCCTTGACCAGGATCGTGTAAGCCCGCGGCCCGAGCTGCAGGTTGTCGGCGATGCGCACGGGAGCCACGACCATTCCTGTTTCGGTGGCAATCTGTCGCCGGATGGCGCGCACACGATTGAGCAGCGTGCCGCCCTGCTTCTCGTCCACCAGCGACACCAGCGCGTAGCCGACCTCCACGCTGAGAATCTCCACCGTCGTCGGCGGCTCGATCGCTTCGCTCGCCGGCGCAGGAGCGGCAGCCTCGATTTCCGGCGCAGGCTGTGTTCGGACGGCGTAGGCCGCCGCCGCGAGGACCGCGGCCACGCTGAGGAACGCGAGCTTGGGCAGGCCTGGAATCAGCGCCAGCAGTCCAAGGACGCCAGCCGCAACCGCCAGTGGCTTGGCGCGACCGAGCAGCTGGGTGGCGACTTCTTCGCCGAGGTGCGATTCCGCAGCCGCGCGCGTCGTGATGAGACCACCGGACATCGACACCAGCAGCGACGGGATCGCGGTGACGAGCCCTTCGCCAACCGTCAGAATCGTGTAGGTCTGTGCTGCCGTCGTCAGGTCGAGACCGTGCTGAAGGACGCCGATGATCAAGCCGGCAACGATGTTGACGCCGGTGATCAGGACGGCGGCGATCGAGTCTCGCTGCGTGAATCGGATGGCGCCGTCCATCGCCCCGTAGAAGTCCGCTTCGCGACGCACGCGCTCGCGGCGGGCACGCGCCTCTTTCTCGTCGATGATGCCAGCATTGAGATCGGCATCGATCGCCATCTGCCGGCCGGGCAGCGCATCGAGGGTGAACCGTGCGGTGACCTCGGAAATGCGAACCGCGCCATGGTTGATGACGACGAACTGAATCGCTACCAGCACCATGAACACGACGACGCCGACGACGAAGTTGCCGCCGACGACGAACTGGCCGAAAGCCATGATGACGGCACCCGCCGCCTCGACGCCCTCCTGCCCGTGCATCAGCACCAGACGCGTGGACGCCACGTTAAGCGAGAGCCGAATCAGCGTCAGCAACAGGAGCAACGACGGAAACACCGAGAACTCGACCGGCGTTCGCACGTAGATCGCGGTCAGCAGCAGGACGACCGCAAGACCGATGTCGATCGACAGCAACAGGTCGAGCACGATCGGCGGCAGCGGGACGATCATCAGCAGCACCACCGCCAGAACGGCGGCGGGTGCGAGGAGATGGGAGGCCTTCGACGGAGTAAATGAAGTTGACATGCGTTACCCCCACAAACCACGTGCCTCCGTGGTTCGTCATGGGTGAAGGGCCCTCGCTACAGGACCAACTGCTTCAGCCGAATGAGCTGCGCCAGGACCTCGGCGACGGCGGCGAAGAGGGGCGCCGGAATCATCTGGCCCACTTCCGCGGTCTTGTAAAGCGCCTGGGCGAGTGGTTTGTTCTCGACGATGGGAATGCCGTGATCGCGCGCCTTCTTCCGGATCGCGGCTGCCAGGTGGTCGAGACCCTTGGCCAGGACGACGGGTGCCGCCATCGAGCCGCGGCGGTACTGGAGTGCAACCGCGTAGTGCGTCGGGTTGGTGATGACGACCGTCGCCTTGGCGACGTCGTGGAGCATGCGGCGGCGCGCAATCGCACGCTGCAGTTGCCGCACCTTGCCCTTCACCTGTGGGTTGCCTTCCGCCTCCTTCGCCTCGCGGCGAATCTCCTGCTTCGACATCTTCAGCGAGGAGAACAACCGGTATTTCTGTAGCGCGTAGTCGCCGATGGCCATCAACGCCAGCCCCAAGGCGACGCGCCAGAGCAGCGTTTCGATGCGTTCCCAGGCAGTCAGAGCGGCGCCCATCGGACTGGCCCAGGCCAGGCTTGTGCTGCCCGCAATCAGCGGCCAGATCACGCGCCATCCGAGCCACGCAATCACCAGCGCGGAGGCGAACGCCTTGATCGAGTCGGCTCCTGTATGGATCATCCGGAAGCGCTTGACGTTGTTGGCCGGGTTCAGCCGTGACCAGTTGAACTGCAGCGCGCCCGGCGCGAAGGACCACCCGCCCTGGAACCCGTGTACGGTGACGCCAGCAACCATCGTCGCCAGCGCGATCGGTCCGACCAGGCTCGCCAGCAACGCGCCACCCTGCAGCACCATGCGCGTGAGATCTCCCGCATCGATCGAACCAACGGCCGTATCGCCGAAATGCGACAGGTCACTGGCGAGTCGCTGGCCGAGGCCGACAACGAGTCGCTCGCCGAACGCGGCCAACGCCATCGTGGCGGCAACCGACGCGCCCGCGAGCGCAAGATCGCGGCTGCGTGCGATGCGCCCCTTCTTGCGCGCATCCTTCAGCTTCTTGGTTGTAGGTTTCTCTGTCTTTTCCTGAGCCATGGCGCTGCCGTGTGTTAGCGGAAGCCGCCGGCCATGCGGCCGCCAATCCGCAGCGTGTTCTCGAGGAGCGAATTGGTCAGCGCTGGAACCGTGCCGACCATCATGCCGAGCACGAACAGCCCGATGATGAGACGAAGCGGATAGCCGATCACCATCGAGCCCAGAGCTGGCTGTGATCGTGAGATCAGGCCGACGATCAGCTCCACGATGAGCACGACTGCGACAATCGGCGCACCCAGACGCACGCCAACGATGAACACCATCGCCAGAATCTCGCGAACCGACGCAACGAGCGACGCGTCGACGTGGCCCACGCCGATCGGCAGCCGCGAGTACGACGCCGCCAACGTACGCAGTACCGCGTGGTGACCGTTGATCGCAAAGAACCCGAGGGTTGCCAACAGGCTGTAGAGCGTGGAGATCATGCTGTGCTTGGCGCCGCTCTGCGGATCGATCGTTGCGCCATACGAGAAGCCGATCTGATGGCCACTCAGAAAGCCGGCGAACTCCGCGGCAACGATGAGCGCCTGCAGCACGAAGCCGATCGACAGGCCGATGGCCATCTCACGGGCGACCAGGATTGCCAGCGGAGCATCGATCGCGATGCTCGGTACCGGCACTGATGGCAACAGCCCGACGGCGATCAGCACGACGATGCCGACTTTTACGCGGCTCTGGATATGTGCGCCGCCGATACCGGGGGCGAACATCACCAGCATCCCCGGTCGGATCAGGAGCACGCCGAGCCGCGTCAGCACGGCGAGATCCATCAGCGAATGAAGTCGGGCAGCCGGCGGATCATGTCTGCCGAGAAGCCGGTCAGCACGCGCAGGATCCAGGGGAACGTCAGCGCGAAGACGCCGAAGATCGCTGCCGCGCGCGGGATGAACGCGAGCACGTTGTCCTGGATGGACGTTACGGTCTGCAGGACGCTAACGATGACACCGGCCACCAGGCCCGCCAGCAGCATAGGCAGGCTGACGGCAATCGCCGTCTCGATGGCTTCACGCACGATTCCGACCACCAGCGCTTCAGGCATTACGTCTCCCAACAATCCCCACGGAGCGTCGGGCACGGAGGTCACGGAGCCCGTTTGGGTTTAAGCGTGTTCTCCGTGGGCGCGCCGACTCCGTGGTTTCAGGACCACCGCGCGTCACGAAAAGCTCCTGACGATCGAGCCGACGACCAGGTTCCAGCCGTCGATCATCACGAACAGCAGCACCTTGAACGGCAGCGACACCATCGCCGGCGGCAGCTGCAACATGCCCATCGACAACAGCGTGGTCGAGACCACGAGGTCGATCAGCAGGAACGGAACGAAGAGGAAAAATCCCATCTGGAACCCGGTCTTCAGCTCCGAGATGACGTAGGCCGGAATGACGACGGTCATCGGCAGTTCGTCCTTCGTCTTCGGCCTGGCGACGTGACCCATCTCCATGAACAGCGCCAAATCCGCTTCGCGCGTCTGCTTCAACATGAAGGTGCGCAGCGGCGGCGCGCCACGGGCCAGGGCATCGCTCATCGTCACCTTGCCCGTCACGGCCGGCTGTATGGCGATCTCGTTTATCTGCGCGCCAACGGGCGCCATGATGAACATCGTGAGGAACAGCGCCAGTCCGACCAGAATCTGGTTGGACGGCATTTCCTGCGTGCCGAGCGCCTGCCGCAGGAAGTGGAAGACGATGGCGATGCGCGTGAACGAGGTCATCGTCACGAGAATCGCCGGCAGGAACGAAATGAGCGTGAGCAGCAGCGCGATCTGCAGCGGCGCCGATACCGCGCCGATGCCATCGAGCTTGATATCCAGCGAATTCGGGGTCATTTCGTCCCCGTCGCGAGACCAGCCTCGCTGCTGCTAACCTGTGCGTCGAAGGTCGGTCCGAGCTCGGCGACCATCGAAATCTGAGTCGGTGTCAGGCCAAGCAGCAACCGCCGGCCTTCCACCGCGACAATCACGAGCGACCGCCGCTCGCCGAGCGGCACCGCCGTCTCCACCGCCACCGCACCCGCCCGACGGAGCTTGGCAAACGCGCCGCGGCGCGCCAGCCAGGCGAGCGCGGCCACGAGCGCCAGCACGATGAACACCGCCGCCAGGCTCTGCAGGCCAAGAGCCGTCATTCCGGCGCCTCGCTGCTTGGCGGCGGCAGGATGTCCGTCAAGCGAATTGCGGTGCTGTCGTCGATGATTACGACTTCTCCCGCCGCCAGCGCGATGCCGTTGACAACGACGTGCATGTCTTCACCGGCGGTCTGCGCCAGCCGGATGATCGAATTGCGCCGCAGGCGGAGGCACTCGCGCACCGAGAGCGTGGACGAGCCGAGGATCACGTTGACCTGGCACACCACGTCGTTGAGAGGTGCGACCAGCGCCGGCGTGATCGCCTCAGAACTGGACGACGAATTCTGAGAAGAGGACATCGCTGACCTTGAGGCCGTGCGCGGAGTGCGTGGCCTGCTCCGCGATTGCCTTCTTGAGCTCTTTCTTGCCGTCGGGTGTCACGAGTTGATCCGCCGACTGCAAGGCGAGTCGCTCGAGAAGCGCCGACCGTACCTGCGCGCGAACGACTTCCTGCTCGACGATTTCTCGCGCGGCCTCGTTGTCCTGGACGACGAGCGCCAGCGTCACGCGCAGAAAGCGCGAGCCGCCACCATCGGCGAGATTGACCACGAACGGGTCCATCGCCAGGATTCGCGTCGGCGCCGGCGGCTCGGGTTGCTTCTTGTCTGTGGCCGACGCGGCCGCGCGGCTCGCGTACACCCAGTAGGCGCCCCCTCCCCCGCCGAGGAGGATGACGAGACCGATGATGGCGAAGAGAATGAACTTTCCCTTGCCCTTCTTCGTGGGCTCCTGTGGGGCGTCGTCGGGTGCGGCTGCAGGATTGGCGTTTGACATCTGTCGCTCTCGCGACTGAGCAACGTAGATGCCCCTCGCACGTGCGCGGAACGCCGCCGGATTTCACATGTGCAGCCACGTGCGGCGGCCGGGTCACCGACAGCCGTCCGACGCCTCGTCAGGAGCGATCGATGACCTTGAACCGGAGCGCAGACTTGCGTCATCAGACGGTGATCTCGAAGCGCTCGGTTGACTGTTGATGCCGGCGATACGGGCGACGACGGGACTGGTTGGTGTCGGCCTCGTTGCGAGGCTGCTGTTGTCGTTCGCCATCGGGATTGATCAGGAGGCGCTCCAGATCGAGGCCGTGGGCCGCGAGCCCGTTGCGGATTGCCTGCTCCTGCGACTCGAGCCACTGTCGAACCCCGGACGCCTCTGTCTGGATCACTGCGCTGACGCTCGCTCCATCGACGCGAAGCTGGATCGTCACCTCGCCCAGGTACTCGGGGCGCAAGCGAACGGTCGCTTCCATCACACCGGATTTCACGTTGACGTGCATCGTCTGCACGAGCCGCTCGACGTTTTCGGCAGGCAGGGTCGGCATGGTGCCGATCGGTGCGTCCGCCGCCGGAGCCAGCGGTTGTGACGCCGTCGGTGTGGCGGTCGGAATCACGAACACGGGCGCAACACCGGCGGATCGACTGGCCGTCACATCCGATGTCGACGCGACCGCCGCCGCCAATCGGGCAGACATGGCGGATGCATGACGTCCACGCGTCTCTTGTTCCCGCGACCCTGAATCGCTTGCATCACCATCGGTGGAAAACGGCGTACGGAGCGTCGTCACATCGATGCGTCTGGAGGACTCCGGTGGCGCGGAACGAGTGGCTGGTGCCTCTCGAGTGACGCCTGCCGCGGCCTGCGCGGGCGTCGCAGCGGCCAGGCCGGCGTCGACGATCGCGTGCACCGCATCGGCGGGCTTGTCACTGCTGGTTACTGCAGACGCGACCGCTGAGCGGAGAATCGGTCCTCGGCCAACGCGGGACGGAATGTCCGCCCGCCGGTTCCGACCATCGGACGACGAACGCGGCGCTGATTCACTCTGGCGTGCTCGCGTCGGAACTGCCGGTTCCGGAACATCGGCGGGAATGTCGTCCGTTGTGCCTCGCTGCTCCGTCACGAGCTCGACGGGACGTTGTTCGAGCGATGAAATGCGCGGCGCGTCGGCGACGTCATGGGTAACCGCAGCCGACACGTGATCGACAAGTAACGGTTGCTGCGCCGCGACCGGCTCCGACGATGGTTGCGACGAGCCGGTCGGCAGATCCGCGTGCGCATATTGCGGCAGTTCCTCCTGCGCAGGCTGCGCCAGTTCCGCGGATGGTGTCTGCGCCAGTTCCGCAGGCGCAGCCTGCACCCGTTCGTCTACGGCAGGGGTCACCAGTGTCGGAAGATCGGGCGCAGCGGCCTGCGTCAGGTGATCGGGATGGAATGCCACGGTGAATCGAGTCCGATCGGGCGCGTCGTCTGCTGACGCCGGAGACAGATCCTCGTCGCCATCTTCGTCACCGGGAATGGGAATCCGGATTGACGCCTGCGGCAGTGAAGGGCACTCCCCGCACAACACGCTGATATCCGCCGTCGTCGTGTCGAGCGGAAGATTGATTGATTCGGTGGCCTCGTCGTCCTCGTCGGTCGCCGGAGCGGTGTCATCGACGTGTTGCAGCGTGACGACGGCGGGAGCTTCCGTCCCAGCATCCGCGGGCGCGAATGCCGAGAGCTGTGCAAGCAGCCAGTTGTCGGCAGCGACATGACTCGCCTTGACGGCAATCTTGGCGGCAGTGGCAGCACAGGCGATACCAGACACCGGAACGTCCGCGCCGGCGTCCACCAATGCGGCAAACGTCCTGTGATCCGCCGCGGCGCCGGCGTTCTCGTTCGGCGTCGCGACGGATGCTGGGATGGCCGGCGGCGCCGCCGCCGGCTCAGGGAGCACCAAAGGAAGCATTCAGTGATTACCGCTTGAGCGCCAGCGTATCGACGAGGAGCTCGTCGGATACCGTGATGGTCTTCGAGTTCGCCTGATACCCGCGCTGCGCGAGGATCATCTGCGTGAACTCCTGGGCGATGTCGACGTTCGACTGCTCGAGCGCCGAACCGATCAGCGTCCCGCGTCCACCAGTGCCCGCGACACCGATGTTGGGAATACCAGCGGCCTGGCTCTCGCCGTAGCGGCTGCCACCCAGCTTGACAAGACCCTTCGGGTTGTTGAAGTTGGCCAGAGCGAGCTGGCCGATCGCGACGGTACGCCCGGCGCCAAACGTAGCGACGATCGTTCCGTCAGGAGAGATGCTGACGCTGTCGATCATGCCTGGAGCGGCGCCGTTCTGCGTGATCGACGAAGTCTGAGACGCGGAGTCGAAGCCGGTGAGACTTGGCGCTCCGTTCGCGTCGTACAGATCCCACGTGATTGCGTTCGGCGTTGCTCCGTTGGTCCAGGTCGTGGGCGCCGTCAATGTCACGTCTGCGGCCGGCGTCGTCAGCACGCCCAGACCATCGAAGGCGATGGTGCCGGTGCCGAGCTGAATGGTTCCTGCCGTGGTGCCGGCGGTACCCGTTGCGTCGGTGGCGGGAACCGTCACTTCGTACGTCCACTGACGCGCGGTTGCAGTCTTCGTGTAGGTAATCGTGGCGACGTGGGCGGTCCCGAGCGAGTCGTAGATCTGGATCGAGGTGGTGAAGGTGTCGCCGGTAGCAGCCGAGGCGTCCAGGTTCGTCCCGGTCTTGATCGATGTGGTGGCGGCCGGTGCGCGCAGCACGCCGGGCGGAACCGTGATGTCGGTGGTCTGACCGGTGTTGATGATCGCGCCCGTCGTCGGGTCGATCGCCGTGTAGCCCTGCACGAAATAGCCGTCGGGCGTCACGAGCTTGCCGTCGGAATTGAAGCTGAACGCGCCCGCGCGCGTGTAGGCCGTGCCGGTTGCCCCATTGACGACAAAGAATCCGCTGCCCTGGATGGCGCAATTGGTCACATCACGCGTGTTCTCGATCGCGCCCTGGCTGAACACGGGCGAGATTGCGGCAGTGGACACGCCGAGGCCCACCTGCATGGGATTGCCGCCGCTGCCGCCGACGTTCTGGCTGACGAGGTCGTTGAACGTGACGGTGCTCGCCTTGAAGCCGACGGTATTAATGTTCGCGAGATTGTTGCCGATGACGCTCAGGGCCTGTCCATTCGCGTTGAGCCCGGACAGGCCTGCGGAAAACGATCCAACTGCCATTGCTACTCCTTCTTGACGCCGAGCGCGGTGGCAATGCTCTGAAGCGTCTGCTGCATCTGGGTTAACTGCTCGAGCGAGCTGAACTGCGCGAGCTGCGCGAGAAATTCACCGTCCTGCTTCGGCTGCGTCGGATCCTGATGCTGCAGTTGCGTGACGAGCAGCTTGAGAAACGAATCGCGGCCGAGGCCATCGGTCCCTTTCCTGGTGTCGGCGATCGTCGCCGAACTGGCCTGCGTCGAAGCGGTCTGTCCGAGTGGGGTCGTGCTCACGGTACTCTCCTCGAAGGTCCGCCTAAAGGCGGACCCGACGAGCCAAACGGAAACCACGAAGGCCTGACGGCATACACGAAGCCCTCGAAGAGATTCAATCTTCGTGATCTCCGTGTCTGTCGCGGAGCGACCTTCGTGGTGGGTCGCCTGGCTAGTAATCCAACGTTCGCGTCGCGACATAGCGTCGCGTCGCGAGCTCGTCGATCAGCTTCCGTTCCGCTGCGGACTCCGCCGCCTCGTGCGCGCGCTTCGCTTTCTCGTAGAAGCGCTCCAACGCCTCCCATCGCTGATGCGCGTGCTGACACGCGGCCGCCGCCGCCGCGGCGCGTTCGGTCCGCGCATTCAGGACCAGAGTGTGCGCGTGTCGTTCGTGGACCAGTCGATCAATCCAAGACCGATACCACTCGAGCTCGTGCGAGGCGATGCCGGCCGCCTGCGCGTCGCGTGCGGCGCGCTGCGCCTCGATCACGGCTTCGGTCGCACGATGCAACCGGCGCTCGGCGACGCTGCGATCTCGTTCTGCGTCAGCGAGTTGCCGTTGCGCGTCCTCGTACTCGCGGCGGCGCAGATCGCGCGCGGCCTGAGCGCGAAAGCGAAACGCGGCCACGTCAGGCGGTCGCCGCCGGCGCGCTCTCGAGCGCCTCGAGATCGGCCAGAGCGTCGGCGAAGCCGCACGTCGTGTCGGCCGCCTGGCAAAGGAAGCGCTCGATCGCCTCCTTGCGCGCGCGCGCCTCATCGACTCGCGCGTTGCTGCCAGACACATACGCACCCACACTCACCAGATCCTCGGTGTCCCTGATCGCCGCCAGCCATTCGCGTACCTTGCCGGCCAGACGTCGGTGCCCTACTTCAGTGACGTCGGGCATCGTCCGGCTCACGCTGTGCAATACGTCGATGGGCGGATAGTGATAGCGGGCCGCCAATTCACGCGACAGCACGATATGGCCGTCGAGGATCGAGCGCACGGCATCGGCGATCGGCTCGTTGTGATCGTCGCCGTCGACCAGCACGGTGTAGATTGCCGTGATGCTGCCGCGCCCGCGCACGGCGCCGGCGCGCTCGAGCAGCATCGGCAGCAGCGCGAATACCGAGGGCGGATACCCTTTCGTCGTCGGCGGCTCACCGGCGGCCAGACCGACCTCGCGCTGCGCCATCGCGAAACGCGTGACCGAGTCCATCAGCAGCAGCACGTTCTTGCCCTGATCGCGGAAATACTCCGCGATGGCGGTGGCGCTGTACGCCGCGCGCATGCGCAGCAAGGGCGGATTGTCGGAGGTGGACACCACGACAACCGCCTTGTTGCGACCTGCGGCGCCGAGGTCGTGTTCGATGAAGCTGCGGACTTCACGGCCGCGCTCGCCGACCAGGGCCATCACCACGACATCAGCCGCCGTGCCGCGCGTCAGCATGCCGAGCAGCGTGCTCTTGCCGACACCGGATCCGCCGAAGAGCCCGACGCGCTGACCGCGCCCGCACGTCAGCAGAGCATCAATCGCGCGCACGCCACTGGGGAGCGGCGCCACGACGGGATCGCGGTCCATCGGGTTGATCGGCGCGGGATGCAAGGGGTAGCTGTGGTCGGTCCGGATAGGGGCGCCGTCATCAAGAGGACATCCCAGGGCGTCGACAACGCGACCGAGCAGCGCGTCGCCGACACCGATCGACGCGGCGCTGGCCCGTGCCGTCACGCGATCGCCCGGTCGCACTCCCGTGGTGTCGCCAAGCGGCACCGCCTGCATGACACCTTCCCGAAATCCGACGACCTGCACGGGCAGGCGCGTGCCGTCCTCCGAGATGACATCGCACATCGTCCCGACACTCACGCGCGGTCCGCTCGACTCGACCAGCAAACCGACGGTGCGGATGACACGGCCCCACGACGGCATCGTGTCGATGCCGGCAAGCTGGTTGACGTAGCGGTCGAGGGAAAACCCCATGGGACTTACCGTCGAGACCACGGAGACGGCTCCGTGGGTTTCCAACGCATCGGGGTCATGCCTGACCGCGAAGCGCCCGCGAAGGAGTGGTTTCGTCGCTGCCAAGCAGCGCGTACGCAATTTCCTGGAGCTGCGCGTCGACGCCGGCGTCCAGCGTGCCGAGTGAAGACTCCACGCGACATCCGCCGCGAGGCACACGCGGGTCCGCCTCGACGGTCACATGCGCCGCGCCAAGCTGGGCGACGCGCGCTGCCCCCGTTGCTTCGAACTCTTCGGGATTCAGCCTGACCGTCACCTGCGCGCTGTCGCCCAGGCGATCGAGAGCCACGCGTGCCATGGCGACGAGCAGATCCTGGTCGAGGGAGACCTCGCGATGAACGATACGACGTGCGATGGCCAGAGCGAGCTGCACCATCTGGCGCTCGGTCTGATGAATCATCTCGGCGCGCAGCGTCGTCAGCTCCTCGACGGTCTGCGTCAGCCGGCGAAGGATTGCCTCGCCGCGTTGTGCGGCCGCCTCCGCGCCGGCGCGCTCGCCCTGTTCGTAGCCTTTGGCAAACGCGTCGCGCTCGAGTGCGGCCAGGCGCGCCTGCTGCTCGGACATCTCCGCGCCACCACCTCGAGCCGGCTGGCCGTCTTTGCGCGCGCCGGCGCCGGAAGCCGCTTTCGTCAGGCCGGCGTTACCATCCCAGACGAACGGCACCACCTCCGCGGCCGACACGCGCCGCGCCTTAGACGACATACGCCTCGCCGACGATGCCGCCGGTCACGATGACGCCTTCTTCTTCCAGCTTGCGGGCGATGCCGACGATCTCCTGCTGCGCCTTTTCGACGTCGCGCAATCGAACGGCTCCGAGCACTTCCATTTCCTCGCGCAGCATGTCGGCCGCGCGCTTGGACATGTTCGCGTAGAACTTCTGCCGGATCTCCTCGCTCGCTCCCTTGAGCGCCACGGTCAGCGTCTTCTTGTCGGCGCGCTGCACGATCTCGCGCATGCCGTTGTCGTCCACGTGCACGAGGTCGTCGAAGACGAACATCAGGTTGCGAATCGACACGGCGAGCTCGGGCCGTCGCGCCTCGATGGCCTCGAGCACAGGCGCGCTGACGGTGCGCTCGAGACGGTTGAACAGCTCCGCCACGGCCTTCACGCCGCCGTGCTGTTCGCGGCTCGATCCGCTCGCCAGTGATTTCAGGCGCTGCTCGATGACGGTCGAAATCCGCGTGACCACATCGGGCGAGATGTCCTCGAGGCTCGCCATCCGCGTCAGCACGTCAACGCGCAGTTCGTCAGGCAGCAGCGTGACCACGTGCGCGGCATTTCCCGGAGCGAGATGCGACAGGATCAGCGCGATCGTCTGCGGATGCTCGCCGAGAATGAACTTGGACAATTGTTCCGGGTCCGTACGTCCCAGCGTCTGGAATCCGGCGGTCGTCTGGAACGAGAGCATGACGCGCTCCATGACTTCCCTGCCTTGCGCATCGCCGAGCGACTTCTTGAGAATGCGGCCGGCGACGTCGAGGTCTCCTTTGGCGACGAAGTCCGCCGCCTCGGCGATCTGGTTGAACTCCTCGAGGACGTTCTCGCTGACAGGAGCCGGCACTCGACCGAGCGCGGCGACTTCCCGAGCCAGGATCTCGACTTCGTCCTCGCTCAAATGACGGAACACCTGCGCGGAGGCGTCCTCGCCGAGAAGCAGCGTCACGATGGCGGCTTTGCGCAAGCCGGAGAGAATTGTTTGAACGGCCACGTCAGCGCTCCGATTCACTCATCCAGGTTCGCAGCAGCTTGGCGATCGTCTCTGGATCCTTCATGCTCATGTTGGTGACCCGCCGGCTCAGCACCGCGAGCTTGCGCTCCGGGTTTTTCGCCGCCGCGGCAGCATCCAGCTTGGCTTCGAGCTCGCTTTCCATGTCGGCAATCGTCTTGATCGGCTGCCCCGACGTACTGACGAGCGCCGGCGCGGCCGCGGCGCGGCCGCCCTGGCCCCGGCTCCACGCCATCAACGGCCGGACGAGCATCAGCAACGCGAACACCGCGAGGCCGACGACCACGAGCAGGCGGCTGCCTTCCTTGAGCTCCGGCGTGAGTCGCTGCAGGATCGTCTGCGGCGGCGCCTCTTCGACGACCGGCTCCTCGAACGAGACGTTCTCGACCGTCAACTGGTCGCCGCGATCCATTTCGAGACCAACCGCGGCGGCGACCAGCCCTTGAATCTTTTGTAGCTCGTCGTGGTTCCGCGGCGTACGGGTGACGGTCTTCTGCCCCTGCGCGTTCGTCTTGACGACCTGGTCGTCATCGAGAATGACGGCAACGGAAAGGCGCGCGACTTCACCAGGCGGGCTGATGACGCGCCGAGTCGTGCGGCTGATCTCGTAATTGGTGGTTTCGGTCTGACGCGATGTCCCGGCGCCCACCGGAGCGCTGGCCTGTTGTGTGGGTGCAGGCGTCTTGGGATCGGGCGGCATATTCGCGCGAACGCCAACGACCTGCGCCGCCGCCCCGGCGGCGGTCGATTGATCCGCTGACGTCTGGCGGCTCCGCACCACAGAGTCGGGATCCCATCGCTCCTCGGTTTCCTCGCTGCTCGAAGGATTCAGCTTCATCGAAACGTTGACGCGAACGCGATCGGGTCCAACCACCGGTTCCAGCAGCGCCACGATCCGTTCCGACATCTCGCGCTCCAGCCGCTGCTGCCGTTCGAGCTGCGCCGCACCGAGCGGGTCGTCACCGTCCTGCCGCGGCCGTGCAAGGGGTCGTCCGAACGTATCGAGGATGACGACGGCGTCGGGGCGGAGCCCTTCGACACTGGCGGCAACCAGGTTGCTGATGCCGTTGATCGTTGGTTGTGACAGCGTTCGCTGACCGCGCAACTTCAACACGACCGAGGCTTTGGCCGGACGCGACTCGCCAAACAGCGAGTCCTTGCCCATCGCGATGTGCACGCGAGCGCTGGCCACTTCCGTGATCGTCGCGATGGTCCGCGCAATCTCTCCCTCGAGCGCGCGGCGGTAATTCACCTGCTCGAGAAACTCCGTCGCGCCGAACTGGGTACGGTCGAAAATCTCGAAGCCAATGCGACCCGATGCCGGCAGTCCCTCGGACGTGAACTGAATGCGCAGCTCGTCGACGCGACCGATCGGTACGCGAATGCCGCGTCCGCCCTCGTCGAGCTGATACGGCACCTTCTGCGACTTCAGTCGCGTGACAATCTGCCCGGCGGTCTCCGCATCCATGTCCGAGAACAACAGCGCGTATGACGGCGTCTTCACCCACCACGCGGAACTGACGACGATCGCCACAACCAGGACGAACGCCATGACCAGTGACACCAGCTGTCCGACGGTCAGGGACGACACGAGCGTCCAGAGACGACTGAGGATGTTCTGCGGGTTCATCTAACAGGAAAACCCAAATCCCAAATCCCAAATCCCAAAACCCAAACCCGAATCCCAAACCACGAGATCCGGGCACAAGGGGGCGGGACAATTCGAGGCGCAGCTGGCATCGTCGTATCGCGGTTCTGTGTCTTTGGGTTTTGGGATTTGGGATTTGAGATTCGAGATCTCAGATTGGCATCCGCATGATGTCGTTGTATGCCTGTACCAGCTTGTTGCGCAGGGTGAGCGTGAACTGCAGCGTCAGCTCCGCACGCTGCAATGCGATCATCGCTTCGTGCACTTCGCCCGTGCCGTCGAGCATATTGACCACGGCGCCGTTGGCGTCTGCCTGCGTTTCCTCGACGTTGTCCACCAGCTTGCCGAGCGATTCGGCGAACGAGCCGGCCTCGGGTGCGGCAGCCGTGCGTGCGGCGCGCGCCAGCGAACCGATCGTGCCCGACGCGGCGGCGGTGCCGGTGAGCTCCATCGCCATTGCTTACTTCCCCAGCTCCAGCGATTTGGCGACCATCTCCTTGATCATGCCGATCGCGGCGATGTTGGCTTGATAGGCACGCGAGGCACCAAGCATGTCGACCATCTCCTCCTCGGCGTCGACATTGGGGAGCGACACGAATCCGTCCGTATCGGCATCCGGATGCGACGGCTCATAGCGACGCCGAAACGGCATCTGATCCTGGACGATGCCGGCCACCCGCACGCCAACCGCACCGGCCTGACCGAGCGCCGCTTCAAACGTCTGCGCGGGCTGCGCGGCGAGCATGACGTCGCGGCGGCGATACGGCTGGCCATCGGTCGACCGCGTGGACTCGGCATTGGCCATGTTGGACACGGCCACCTCGATGCGGGTGCGCTCGGCGTCGAGCGCGCTGGCGCTGGCGGAAATCGCTGCGTAGAGTGTCGACATCAGTGCTTCCTTGTCAGGAGCGTCTTACTTGCTCTCGTTGATGGCGTAGCGAACGAGACGGAACTTCGCCGCCAGCGCGGTTTGCGCGGCCGCAAAGTCGCCCGCGGCGCGGCTCATCGTCAGCAGCTCGCGATCGAGCTGCACGGTGTTGCCATCGCGACGCTCCGGGCCGCCTGCCTCTTTGATCTGGATGCCCGCATCGACCGCGGTGTTGCTCTTGGTCGGAAACGTGGAATTGGTTGCCGGAGCGAGCTTGCCTTTGAGCGCGTCAGCAAAGGTCACTTCCTTTGCCTTGTAGCCGGGCGTGTCGATGTTGGCCAGATTGCCCGCCGCGGCTACCTGCTTCGCGACGGCAATGGTCATCTGACGCCGGAGCGCGCTAATGACGGTCGATTCGCTGATGTCGCTCAAGTCTTTGCCTCCGATGACGATTGCTCGTGTGGCAAGGACAGTGCCCGACGCCAGCCACCGCGCAAGCCGTGAAATGGCGAGAGAAAGCGTGGCCTGCGATCGTCGAGCTCGACCGCAGGTCCGACATATCCGGCCGGTTGCACGTCCAACTTGAGAGCGCCGCAGCATTCACCGCCCCAAACCACGGAAACACGGAGTCACGGAGAAATCGAAACAGAAAAACTCCGCGCCTCCGTGCCCCCGTGGTTCGTGAGGGTGATCAGCGTGTCGAGTCTGTTGCGGACGCTTCAGCCCTCATCGATCGCAACAACGTCTCGATCGCGGTGAGCCTCTCTTCGATCGCAGCAAGACGCCACGCCACCCCGCCAGGCGAAGTCGGCGGCTGGCTGTTGCCGCTGCTGGTCTGACGCAGCAGGTCGCGATTCTCCTGTTCGAGTGACATGCGATCGCGAACGCGTGCGAGGACCACATCGAGCTGACCGAGTGAGAACGGCTTGGGCAGATAGTCGTACGCGCCATCGCGAACGGCACGCAAGGCGGTGTCGAGCGTGGCGTAGCCGGTCATCATCACCACATAACAGGATGGATTGGCTGCTCGTGCAGACTTGAGGATCTCGAAGCCGTCGGCACCGGGCAGATGCAGATCCGTGAGGATCAAACCGAAACGAGTAGGGTTGCGCTCGATGGCCGTCAGAGCGGCACGTCCATCCTGGGCGACCGACACATCGAGGCCGCGCGTCCGACAATGTTCCGCGAGCAGGTCACACGTCTCCGGTTCATCGTCCACGACGAGCACTTCGAAGCGAGATTGTGCAGCCGCTGGCATACGCTTTGCCCCACTCTGGAACCGGCTTTACGACGTACATCCGGCAATCGGCAAAAAACCTGAGAAGTTGAGCGCGGACACTGCGACGGCCGACCGACCGCGATGACGAAAATGCGGCACCGGCGTCAGACATTTGACGATTATCGACTATGACATCACTCCGCCCTGCCTCCGTCCTCGTTGTTGAAGACGACCGCGACCTGAGTCAGACGATCAGCGACTCGCTCGACGCGGCGGGATTTGCCGCGGCGCAGGCGGCCGATGCTGCCGACGCCATCGATCGCCTGAAGTCATTCGCCTACGATGCCATTGTCATCGACCTGCACCTGCCCGATGCCAACGGGATGGAGGTGCTGGAGGAGGCGGTCAGCCGCTACCCGCAAATCCAGGCGGTGGTGATCACCGGGTTCGGCGGAGTGTCCGAGGCGGTCGCCGCGATGAAACGCGGGGCCATCGATTTCCTGATCAAGCCGTTCCAGTTGTCGCAGCTTTCGCGCGTGCTGCACGGATCGGTCGATCAGCAGCGGCTGCGCGAGGAAAACGCGGTGCTGCGCGCGCAGCTGCGCGACCGGTTCCGGTTCGAGAACATCATCGGCCACCACAGCACGATGCAGCAACTGTTCTCGACGCTGGAACTGATTGCCCCGATGAACAGCACCGTGCTGATTCAGGGCGAAACGGGCACCGGCAAGGAACTGATCGCGCGGACCATCCACAGCCACTCGCCGCGATCGGACCAGCGCTTCGTGGCATTCAACGCGGCGGCCATCCCCGAAGGGCTGGTCGAGGCGGAACTGTTTGGTCACGTCAAGGGCGCGTTCACCGGGGCCGTCAACGCTCGGGTCGGACGATTCGAGCTGGCGCACAGAGGGACGTTATTCATCGACGAAGTGGCATCGATGTCGTTGCCGCTGCAGTCGAAGCTGCTGCGGGCGCTGCAGGAACGCGAAGTGGAGCGCGTGGGCGAATCGAAGCCGATGAAGGTCGATATCCGGGTCATCGCCGCGACCAACATGGACCTGCGGAAGCTGGTGAAGGAAGGCGCGTTTCGTGAGGATCTGTATTACCGCCTGAACGTCATTCCGGTGACGCTGCCTCCGCTGCGGTCGCGGCGCGAGGACATTCCGTTGCTGGCGCAGCATTTCGTGCGCAAGTCGTGCCGCGAGAACGGCGTCGCGCAGAAGCCGATCAGCCAGGAAGCGCTGCGGGCGATGATGTCCTACGACTGGCCGGGCAACATCCGCCAATTCGAGAACGCGATCGAGCACGCGGTGGCGATGAGCCTGACCGCAAGCGAGATCGGCGCAGAGTCATTGCCGGAAGACGTGCGCCTGCGCTCCTCGTCGATCCCGGTGGCATCGGCGCTGGCGATTCCGGACGAGGGGATCAACTTCACGTCCGTCGTCTCGCAGCTCGAACGTGATCTGATTACGCGCTGTCTGGAAAAGACCGGCGGCAACAAGCGTCAGGCGGCGCGGCTGCTCAATCTGAGCCGCACGACGTTCATCGACAAGCTGCAGCGGCTGAATGTTCAGGGAGTAGCCTGATCAAGTCAAAACTCAAAACGAAGAACTCAAAAGTAACTCGAAACTTAAGAACAGGTAGGGCGCACTTTGACAGTTACTTTTGAGTTCCGAGTTTTGACTTTTGACTTTCGCGGGGTAGCTTGAGTTCGAAGGTCGCCCCCGCCGCTCCCTCTTCCAACGTGAGCGTCCCGCCGTACGCTTCGGCGATCCGACGGGCGGCCCACAGACCGAGACCGGCCGCGTCTTCGTGCGGCCGCGACGTCACGAAGCGATCGAACACGCGTTCGCGCGGGACGATCCCGATCCCTTTGCCGTCATCGATCACGCGGACGGTGATCCATTCAGGATCGGACAGCAACTCGACGAGGATGGTGCCGCGGGTGGCGACGACTGACTGCTCCGCGTTCAGCAACAGATTCAGCAGCGCCAGTTCGATCTGCGCGCGGCTGCCGCGAACGACAAACGGCGTGGATTGGTCGGCTACCAGGCGCATGGTCACACCGCTTCGGCGCGCGGCGAACGTCCGCAGCGCAACGGCGTGCGCAGCCGTCTCGCGCAGATTGACGGGCGCAGACTCTTCGAGCGGCGCTTTGGTGTAGACGAGCACGTCGCCCAGAGCGGACGCGGCGCGCGCGCTCTGGTTTTTGACCCGATCCAGCGCGCCGGCGAGCGCCTCGTCCAACCCGGGTCGACTCTCCAGCAGCTCCACCGTCCCGGAAATGACCTGCAGGGCGTTGTTGACGTCGTGCACGGCGCTCGAAAGCAGCCGCGCCGCCGTCGCGCAACGATTCAGCGCCATCAGGATTTCGGCGGGGGGGAGCCCAGCGTCAGAGTCGGCGCTCAACTTCGGTGACCTGTCTGTCGATTATGGCGCTAGAACGTACTTACTGTATGCAGCCGTCTTGGGAGCGATGGATCACCTCCGGTGCATGGCTGGCGACTGACGGGCAGAATCTGCCTTTGATGCCGGGCCTGATGCGCGACGCGCTGGCGCTCGGGCTCGATCCCGACGTCACGCCGCAGGCCCTCATCAAGCGCATCTCCACCGAACAGCAGCTCGCCGCCCGCGTCCTGCAGCTCGCCAACCTCGCGGCCAACGCGCCACTGCGCGCAGTCACGAGCATCGATGAGGCGGTGGTTCGACTCGGCACGCGCGCCGTTCAGCGCGCGTTGATGTCTGCCTGCATGGAATCGTGGGCGCAGCCGAACATCTATGGCGCCGAAGGGCGCGCGCTGATGACACACGCGCTCGGCACTGCCTGCATGGCTGGCCTGGTCGCCGAGGCGGCCGACACCGACAGTGACGAAGCATTCGCCTACGGCTTGCTTCACGACGTCGGCAAGCTGTTTCTGCTGAAACTGCGATCCGATTACACGCGACGCCATCGCACGGCACCCTCCCGGCCGGAGTTCGACCAGACAGTGGCGGCGCATCACGCGGAAGTGGGCGAGATGGCGATGCATCGATGGGGGCTGCCGGCGGCGTTGCGCGAGCCGATTCGCTTCCATCACGCGCCGCTGGAGGCGCCGACCTTCGGCAACGAAGCGTCGGTGGCGTATGTCGCCAATCGTCTGAGTCACCGATACGGGTTCGGCTGTCCGGCTACCCCCGAGGAGCCTTTGACCGAAGATCCCATCTGCACGGCAACCGGCGTCACCGAAGACTGGCTGGCGGAGGTGGACGGCAAGGCCGAATCGCTGTTCGAGGGCATTCGGAAGGGGCTTCACTAGAGAAATCCCAAATCCCAAATCCCAAAATCCAAATCCCAAATTCAAATCACAAGCCAATGCCTCGACGCCCGTTGGGATTCGGGATTTGGGATTTGGGATTTGGGATTTGGTCATAGGATTTGGGCTGTCGTAACGTCTCGACCGCCAGTGCTGCCGGCCCGACCAGGAACAGCGCATAGAACGGCGCATAGATCACTTCGTTCAGCCGCAGGATCATCTCCACCACCGCCACCAGGAACACGACCACGCATTGGGCGCGCTTGTCGCTGACGGTCGTACGCGGATCGGTCGTCATGAAGAACACGAACAGCTGATACATGGGACCGGTGATCGGCGCGACGGTCGCCAGCCACGGCGTTGCGGTCACGTGGCTGCGGATGAGCGACAGCAGCAGGAACGACGCCACATATGTCAGCGAGATGTGAAGCCGCCCGACGCGCCAGGTGATCGCGAACCCGAGCAGCCAGATGATGACCATCGGCGCGACGACGTTGCCCCACTGGATGCTGAGATGCGATACCGTGTCTGGCGCCAGGAAGAGCACGGCGCTCAGGCCGAAGTTCGACGGATTCCACAGATGCCGGTCTCTGAAACGCAGCACGTACTTGGACGCGATTGAGATCAGGCTGCACAGGAAATAGGGCCAGAAAAACGGCGAGCGCACCAGAATGCCGACGCTGATACCCGTGATATACGCGCTCGCCAGATGCGGCCATGTCCCGTAGGTGAGCCGGCCCATCACGAGGTCGGCGAGAAGGGCGGTCGCGATCGCAATCGCGGTGCGCTGATAACTCTCGAGAATCCCGAACGACAGGTGCGCCGTCAGCAGGATGCAGGTGATGAGCAGCGGTGGTAGGAAGCGATTATCGACCGCCAGCACGCTCCGACGCGTCCGCTCCGCGGCACCCGCGCGACCTGTCGGCGCCAGCGCCGGTGTGTCAGCGGGCATGAGGCTCCTGAATCCGATGCAGCGTGTCCACCGCGGGATTTTCGATCGTCTGAGCACGGCCGGATGGCCAGCGGATGCTCACGCGATCCACGTGATCCGCAGCACCGAGTCCGTAATGCAGCCGACGCTGATTCTCCGCGGCGAAACCCGCGGCCGCGGTGACCTGCTGCACCTGCCGCTTCCCTTGCCACTGCACTTCGAGGCGGGCGCCAATCGCACTGCGGTTGCTGCTACCAGGCGTTCCTGCGCCTTCGAGCTGGAACTGAATCCAGTGACGACCCGGCGCAACGCTGTTCGCGTAAATCAGCAGCGGCCCTCGCTGATTGGCGACGATCGCGTCGAGCATGCCGCGGTTGTTCAAATCGGCCAGTGCAACGGCGCGACCGTCGAACGTATCGGTCGCACCCACCGCCTGTGCCACTTCGGTGAACCGGCCGGCGCCATCGTTGACCCACACGCGTTTGCGCTGGTACCCCGACAGGCTCCGTCCCCGCATCGCGGGCCAGTTCTTCGCGTCGCCGATGATCGTGCTGTGGCCGACAGCGATTTCCGCGAAGTCGTACCAATAGCTGCTGCGCTCCCCTGCCGACACGTAGCCGTTGACCAGATAAAGGTCCTGCGTGCCGTCGTTGTTCAGGTCGCCGAACTGCGCGCCCCAGCTCCATCCACCGAGATCCACGCCAAGCGTCGAGGCGAGGTTCTCGTACTCGGCACCGGCATCTGACTTCGGTATCCACAGATCGTTGCCTTGCACGAGAACGCCCGGCTCCGAAATGTTCGTCTTGTAAATCGCCAGCCGCCCGTCATTGAAAATGTCGCCGACAGCGGCGTTCATGCCGCTCTTCGGACCCGTTCCCACGCCAGTTGCGCGCCCCACTTCCTCGAAGCGCTTGCCACCGCGGTTCGCGTACAACTCGGGCACGCCGTAATCGTTCGCCAGAAACAGATCCGGATACCCGGTGCCGAACAAGTCGGCGGCAATGACGGCCAGCGTCCAGCGATGGCTGCTGATCCCGAGCGCGTCGGTCTTGTCCTGGAACCTCCCGTCGCCGCCGTTCCGCAGCAGATACTTCCGTCCGCCGTTGTTCGCGTACTCAAAGCTCTCCGGCATGATCCTCGTCGTCTTCAGATGCCAGAGATCGATCTCGTCCGGCCAATAGCCGGCGAGAAACAGGTCGAGAAAACCGTCGCGGTCGTAATCGAACCAGGTAGCGGCGTTCGCGTTGGACCAGCGTGGAAGACCGGCACGCTCGGTCACGCGCGTGAACGCCCGGCCGTGCTCGTTGTGAAACAGCTCGGGCTGACCGTACTTGTAGACGAAGAGATCCTCGAAGCCGTCGTTATCGTAGTCGCCCCAGACGGCGCCCATCGACACTCCAACACGATTCACGTCGGCCACGCCCATCCTCTGCGCGACATCTTCAAAGCTTCCGTCACCCATGTTGCGATACAGGCGATTGAGACTGCTCTCGCCGCTGTTGGTGACGTAGAAGTCCTCATACCCGTCGCGATCGAAATCGGCAACGGCAACCGATGCGCCCGTCGAGGCGACTTGCGGCATGATGTGCGCCAGCTGCGCGTCGAAGGTCGGGACCTGATGCACGAAGTCGGCGCCGCGCGACCTGGCCGACTCACGCAGCGCGAAACCGAATCGCGTCGAGCCGATCGTGTCGTGGCGTCCTGTTCTGGCTGCCGCTGTACTGTCATTGAGCGCCTTGACGGCCGCCAACGCTCCGATGAGAACGGTCGCCCAAATCATCCAGGCGACACGTCGATGGGTCATCGTTTGAAGAGTCCCTTCAGGAATGCATCAGGCGACACGTACCGCGTGTGGTACCGCGCCCAATCGTCGGGGTGCGCGCGATACACCGGATCATCTTCCACCTCCAGCGAATCCGAGGCGGCGGCATAAGTCGTCCGGCCGTGGGTCGGCAACGGCAGCACAGTCGCCGAATAGCCGGTGTTGTAATCGCCGTCCTTTTCCCAGCCGTCGCCAACCAGGACGAAATCGCGTCGTGAGCCGGCGGGTGGCGGCGGCGACGCCGGAAAGCGCACGCGCATTTCGTCGCCGGCGTTCATGATCACATAGCGATCGTCGACCTGCGCGAGGAGCTCGCGGACATCGCCGAATCGCGTGTAATAGCCGGTTAAATCTCGCCAGCGCGGGGCGGTGTTTGCAAGGCGTTGGTAATCGGGCGTCTCAGGTGACTCGCCGCGCGGTGAGCGAGTCTGCGAGAAGCCGTGATATCGCAGCTCGGCTGAGGAGGCGGCCAGACGCATGATCGACACCGACTCGGTCGTCGTCCTCCCCAGCATCAGCCCGTCCCAGTAGACCTCCAGGTTCGTCCGCAGTCGCACGCGACGGGCATCGCCAATCCCGCTCAGATCGATGAGCATCGTCTTGTTCTTGCCTGCCGGAAAACCCAGGTCGGCATCGACGACACGCCACAGCCCGCGGGCGTCCTGCGCTTCGAGCGACACGCCACGAGGACGCACGTCGTTCTGGGCAATCGCGAGGTTGATGCTGCTGTCGGTCGGGTAGACCCAACCGGAGGCCACGAGCACCACGCTTCCTGTCGCGGTGTCCGGCTTCAGCCGGATCTGGCGCGGCGTGTCTCCGAGATCGATTTCGACGTAGTGGTCCTCAGCGATTCCCTGATAGCGGCCGAGTGCGAACCCGGCGACATACCGCCCATCGCGATGCGCGATCAGATCGGTGACGTCGCGTCGGCGATCGTCACGAGCAGCCGATACAGGATGAATGTCGCGGACGGTCTGTACGGCGAGTTCTGGTGGACGGTTTGCGGCAAATCGTTCGTCGACGAACACCTCCGCATCGACTGGGTGATCGACGACGAGCAGTGAGAGGTGATCGAAGAAATGGGTCTCCCACAGCTCCGCCGTGATGCGGATGTCGTACGTACCGTCGCGAGGTGCGAGCTGATCGCCGGCGATGCGTATCCAGTCCTCCGTCTGCCCGATGCCCGCCGTGTCCTGCGCGTTGATGCGCAGGCCAAGCGGCGATCGCCACAAAAAATCTGTGACGAACGCCATGCGCTGACCGTCATAGGCAAACACCCACGGACACGATCCCTTCAAACGCTGCTCGGCCACGATCGCCTGGTCCGCGCGCAGGTTGAATTCAGCCTGCGGCACGCCGTTCGGCCAGACAATGCGCGCTACGTCAATGGAGCTCTGCGAGCCGAGACCGAAATGAACCGGGGCCCCCGTCAGAACCTGCTTCTGCGCCAGCAGACCCGATCGCACTTCGATGTCGCCACCGACGCCGAACGAATTGATCCGCTGATCGCCGGCGCGCTCCTGCGCACGCGGTCTGAATGTCGTCCAGTGATACCTTTTCGGGCTCCGGCCCGCGAGCAGGATCGGTTGATCGCCGCGGCGGCCGACGAGGTCGAGCACGCCATCACCGGTCACGTCGGCGACGATTGAGACTTCGGCATCGACATCGCGCTCTAGTGCGGCAAATGAATGATCGGGATTGCCCAGCCAGACGCGCGATCGCCCCTGCCCCGACGCGATCAGATCGATCGCGCCGTTGTTATCGAGGTCCGCCGCGAGGAGTCGTTCACCGGAGAACCCGCTTGCCAGAATCACGGGCGTGCGGCCGATGCGCGATGCGCGGAGTGTCCCCATCGCGTCGAGCGTCACCATCTCGAATCGGCCATCACCCTCCACGTCGGCGATTGTCAATGCAGTGACGCTGCCGATGTCGAGCGCGGTTTCCGAGAAATCGCCCACCTGTCGATTGGTGAACAGGTGCACGCGCCCAGCGCCGTCGAGAATGACCGCGTCGGGATCGCCGTCCCCGTCGAAGTCTGCCCACCCAAACGCGCGCGCCGAGGACGTGGCGGCAAAGGTCGGCAGCGGTTGCCACGTTCCGTCGCCGTTGTTCCGCAGCGTAATCGTGGCGCCGTTGGTCACGCCGACAATCGCATCGAGATCGCCGTCAAGATCCACGTCGGCCGCCCACGCGCCGGAACACTCGCACGTGATCAGAGCCCGGTCTGCGGCCGAGGCGGGCGCGTCGCCCAAACTGCCGTCGCTAGCCTGGATTAAAAGACGTACGCCGCCCGGCCCTACCAGCAACAGGTCGGTGCGGAAGTCGTTGTTCCAGTCAATCGGCAAAACAGTGCGAATGCTGCGCGGATCGTAGGGGAACGTGCCCAGCGCGCCACTCGCGTCGCGAACGTACACCGCGACCATTAGTCCTGGCGACACGTTCGGCAGCGACGCCGGTGCGAATGTCAGTGCCGTGTCTGCCGGGGACGGCATGGCGTCTGGCACGTGCATCGCCACGAACCGTACGATCGGTTCGGCCACGAGCTCGGGAGGCGTGGCAACCGCCGTGAGACTCTCTCGAAACGCGGTCACTCGCGCGAGCACGTTGCGGAGGAGCACGGTGCTGCGCGTCGCGTCGGTGAAGTCGGCTGACGCGGTCGCACGCTGTAACGAACCCAGCTGCTGGCGTGCGATCGCTGGCCAAGCGTCGGGCAGGCTCGCGAGACGAGCAACCGAATCGCTGAGACGCTTGGCGTCTGCCCGCTTGCCGGCGAGCCGCGCGCGCTCCAGCAGAACCGCCAGGTTGCCGGGGGCTCGCATGACGAGTTGATCGAGAACGCGAAGCGCTTCTGCCTCCCCGTCGGCGGTGCCACTCTCCTCGAGCTGTTGCGCGAGCGCAAAGCGCGGACGCAAAGCGTTCGCGTCCAGATCGACGGCCCGGCGCAGGTGCGCGACGGCCTGGTCGATGTGCCCGCTGGCACTTTCCATCCGCGCCGCCAGCAGCTCGAGCTCCGCGTTGCGCGGGGCGAGTGAGAGCGCATGCACGATCGGGTCGGCGGCGGCATCCAGCTCGCCGAGCCGCAGGTGCGTGAGCCCGAGATTAGCCCATGCCGCAGGCTCCTCGGCAGCCAGCTGCGTGGCTTGCGTGAAATCCTGGCGCGCGGTGTCGAGCAGACCGACTTCGAGCGCGGCGAGACCGCGGTAGAAGACTCGCGTCACCTGCTCGTAGGCCTGCGACCCCTCGGCAGGCAGCGACCGTCGTTGACGTTGGAGGAGAAAAAGGATCAGGAGGGTCGCGACCACCGCCACAACGACGATGATCGCGACCGTTCGAGTGCGAAGGGCAGAGCGGCTCAGGACCGTCGCTTACTTTTCAGGCCGTTCGTCCGGAGCGCCGATACCCGAAGAGCCGACGAACAGCTTCCGGCCGTCCGGGAACGTGATATCGCGGCCGTTGGCCCGCAGCGCGCCATCCTTGGCCTGGAAGCCCTCGACGACGATCTCGGTGCCGGCCGGCAGCGAATTCTTGTTCCACCCGCGCCGGAGCAGCGCATTGGGCGCGCCGCCTTCCACCATCCACTTCTCGGTGGTGCCGTCCGACTTCTTCACATCGATGTGGATCCAGGAGTGCGGGTTGATCCATTCCATCTTGGTCACGGTGCCTTGCAGCTTCACCGGTTTCTTGGCGTCGAACTCCGCGGCAAACGAGTGGTGCGCCAACGCGGGCACCGCGGCGACTGCCACGAGAAACGCGGCGCCAGCAACCAGGCTGACGAGTGTGGTTCGCATGCTGTTTCGTCTCCTACTTCATCAAAGTCCATGTGGCGCGGGCCAAGCTAGCCCTGAGCGAAGTCGAAGGCTCTGATAAACCAATTCTACTCCGTCTTCTTCTTCAAGTCCCCGTAGAGCAGTTCTTCGGAGAACTCCACGCACTTGAACTCGAGCAGCTGCGCGTTCCTGTCCAGAATCCGGTAGAGCGGCAGGCTGATCTTCCAGGGGCGCGTGAACGTGTTCGGGTCCTCGATGGTGGCCTCGTACTGGATCGCGTTCTCGCCCATCGGCATATACCGCTCGGTCACCTTCAACGCGTCGCTGTGGAAATTGCCGGCGCGATCGAACCAGGTCATGTCGTTATTGCCGGTGACTTCGATCACCAGCGTGTCACCATCCCACTTCCCGTTCGACCACCCCATCCAGCTGTCCACGGGCGCTTCCTGGTGGTTGCTCATGTGCACGATCCGGTTCGCGCTCGCATATTCATAGACGAACAGGATGTCCTTCTGGCCCTGGACGATCTGGAAGGGATACGGCATGTAGGTCGCGCGCGGAATTCCGGGCATATAGCACTTGGCTTCCGGGTCGGATTTCGGCCAGTCCTTCCGGTTGGCTTCGCGCTGCTTCAGCGCGTCCGGCTTGTAGGGAATCGTGCCGCCCTCGACGATGCTCTGTCCCGGCGGGATCGCGCTGATCGCGCCGAGCTGCCAGAACTGCGTGGCTTGGGCGGAATGGTCTTCGAGATTCCAGTAGGCGGTGGTGATCGCCTGGTAGATCCCGTTCATGTTGGGATGGCCGGCAATCCGTGCCGGACGCGGGACTGCCGTCTGGGCCGCCGCCGCACCTCGCCCGGCGCCCTGACCGGCACCCTGTCCGCGACCCTGCGCCGGAGTTGCCTGTCCTGCGCCCGCCTGACCCGAAATCGAAACGCTCAGCGCCAATACTGCCGCTGCCGCCGCAACGGTCACCACGACCATCGCCCCCTTCATCCGATTTCGCATGCGTCAGGTCTCCTCTGAAGGATGTCTACGTGGACTACCAAATCAGAACGCCAGTTACCTGTCGGGAGCTTCTACCAAATGGCTCGAAGCGCTGTCAAATTGTCGCACATGCTCCCGCCCTGAATCCTAGCCCAGCCCTGAATCCTGAGTCCTGAATCCTGATTGCTTCAAGTTGACAGCTTCACAACGTACCGCCCGCGCGCGGCGCCGTCGAGCAGCGTGGTGAACGCGTCCGGCAAACCGTCGAGCGGGATCTCGCGCGCGATTGATGAGAGCGCCCTCGGCTTCAGGTCCGTCGCCAGCCGCTGCCACACGGTTCGCCGAACCTCCATCGGACACATCACCGAGTCAATGCCGAGCAGATTGACGCCGCGAAGGATGAACGGCATCACGGTGGTGTGGAGCTCAGCGCCTCCCGCGAGGCCGCAACTGGCGATTGCGCCCCAATAATTCGTCGTCCGCGTCAACCACGCCAGCATGTCGCCGCCGACGGCATCGATTGCGCCTGCCCATTGCGCCTTCTCGAGCGGACGCGCTCCCATTTGCAACGACGATCGCGCGATGACGGTCGTCGCGCCGAGGCTCTGCAGATAGTCGCGCTCGCTCTCCTTCCCCGTAATCGCGGTGACCTCGTATCCAAGGCGCGACAGGCAGCCGATCGCCACGCTGCCTACACCACCGGTCGCGCCAGTGACCGCAATCGGTCCCTGCCCGGGACGCAGGCCGATCTGCTCCATCCGGACCACCGACAAACCCGCGGTGAAGCCGGCGGTGCCCAATGCCATCGACTCGAACACGCTCAGCCCACCTGGCAACGGCACAATCCAGTCGGCAGGGACGCGAACGTATTCCGCGTATCCACCGTCATTGGCCACGCCGAGGTCGTACCCGGTGACCAGCACCGCATCGCCGCCGCGGAACCGTGGATCCGCGCTCGATTCGACGTGCCCGGCCACGTCCACCCCGCCGATGAGCGGGAATCGCTTCAGGATCTTTCCCTTGCCGGTCGCCGCCAATGCGTCCTTGTAATTCACGCTGGAGTATGCGGCGCGAATCACCACGTCGCCGGGTGTCAGTTCATTCAGTGCGGCGTCGACGATCGTTCCCTGGATCCGGCCGTCGTCGTTGCCGATACGAAACGCGCGAAAAGAATGCATCTTCGGTCAGTGCAACGGAATCCGGAACAGATTCCGCTGGATGTCCTGCCTGACAAACGCATATGTCGAGGGCGAAGGACCGGGAGCGGAGATCGGATCGTCGATTGCCACGACCCCTGGCAGCAGGCGCCCCTGCGTTGCCTCCGTCGTGATGACCTCGATATTGTCCGGCGGCGACAGCGTCACCGGGATAGCAATCGTTCGCGGCACGTTCGGGGGGCGGTCTATGAGCAGGACGTACAGCCATCGCCCATCGGAGGACCAGATACCAGGGCACGCCGGGCAGAGCCGCCGCGGAGGGCCACCGCGCAATGGCACGACCAGACTCTCCGTCGACGCGTTTGCGCCGATTCCGGCAGCATAGACGATCCCCCACGCCCCGTCTGGAGAGACGGCGCCCTTGTTCAGGATCGGCCGATCCAGGAGGCGTTCCCGCCCATTCCCATCCTTCCCGATACGCGTCAGGTAGTTCCTCTCCTCCTCGAGTGCCCGGAAGATCAGGCCCGAGCCGCCATCGAAGGATGGCTGGTCGCCCCCGCGTGTGACGCGACGAGGTGGGGCGCTGCGATCGAGCGGAGCCAGCCAGATCTCCGACACGCCGTCGTCTCCAATGGTCGTGAACGCCACCTCGCCGCCGTCAGTCGACACGACGTATTGCTCGACCGATCGATCGGGCAGGAGGCGATCGGTATTACCGGACCGCAAATCGATCGATCGCAGCTCGGTCGTCGCGGACCCGAGCGACGGCTGAGCGACCAGGTAGTACAGATGCTTTCCATCGCCTGCGAACTGAGGGGTCGTGGCGATCCCCTCGATGGACAGCTGCCGCTCGGCGCCGTTCTCGTGAATCAAGATTGCGCTGCGCTGCTGTCCAATCGCGGTGACAAGGGCGCCGCCGTCGGGCGTGACCGCCACGCCCGATTCCTCGACCGGTCCGAACGTGATCTGCTCGGCCGACTCGGCGTCGACGCGCTGCCGCCACAAGTGTGACGCGCCATCGACGGTGACGCTGAAATACATCCACCTCCCGTCGGGCGACCATGCTGCCGCGGTGCAGGCCCCGCGCGGGCCGACCTGCCTGCCCGCTGAACTGCCGTCGAAGGGAACGAGGCGGCACGGCTGGAACGTCGCCGTCCGGTCCATTTCCACGATCAGCACGCTGCGCCGATCCGGCGACAGGTAGGAGTAATGCGCCATCGCGCGCTCGTGTTCGGGAAAATAGATCTCTCGGCGCGCGTCGCGCGTGGTGGTGGCCGTGACGATGCCCATGTGGAGACCCGTTCCTTTGATCTCCGAAAACAGCACGTGCCGATCGTCGATCCAGATCAGCCCGGAGGCATTCGGCAGCAGACGATTCGGCTCACCGCCGGCGACCGGGACGACCCACGTGTCCGACGTCAAGCCGTTGGCGCTTCGAGTCGTTTGCGTGTAGGCGACACGCGCGCCGTCAGGTGTGAACACGGGTCCATATTTCGCACGCGGGTCGTTGGTCAGCCGCACCGAATCGCCATTGGGCAGCAGTTTCGCGTAGATGTCGCCACGCCGTGGAAACACAGCCGTCGAGGCAGCACGGACGAAGGCAACCATTCGACCGTCGGCGGACAACGCAGGATCCAGCACCGAATCGGTGAAGTTGGTCAGCTGCACGTACTCCGACGTCGAGGTCACCCGTCGATCTCCGCCTGGCAGCAGGCGCGAGCCAAACAGCCCAGCGCCCCCAGCACGACGACCGCGCTCACGATGGCGGTCGCACGCGCGACCCGAGGCGTTCTCGACCGGTGACGACGTGTTGCGGGCTGTTGCTCAGCGACCTCGCGTGCAATACGTCGCAATTCGGCGCGCACGTCGGCCGCAGACTGGTAGCGCGTTTCTCTGTCCTTGTCGAGGAGCCGAGTTCCGCCACTTCATATGGACCAAGTCGTGTGCCGGCGGCGAGGGGCAAGCAGCACTCTCCCGAATGAGCGACGCGAGTCGCGGGATTATAGTCCGGCCGCGGTATCATCCGACGGGCGAGGGAGGTCTCTTGGGCGCTATATCTCCGGTCGTTCAGCGGTGGATCGCGCAAGGGCGGCACGACCCGGACGCGTTCTGGGCGCGTGCCGCGCGCGAGCTGCCCTGGTTCCGCACCTGGGACCGTCCCTTCGACTGGGACTTTCCCACCTTCCGCTGGTTCCCCGGTGCGCTCACCAATCTTGCCTGGAACGCGCTCGATCGCCACGCCGCCGCGGGCCGCGGCGGTCATGCCGCCCTCGTCTACGTCAACGAGCGAGGCGATCGGCGCGTGTTCACCTACGCGCAGCTGCTGCACGCGGTGAAGAGGTGCGCCGCCGCGCTGCGTGCGCGCGGCATCGGCACAGGCGATCGCATCACCGTTTATATGCCGACCTGTCCGGAAGCGATCATCGTCATGCTCGCGGCCGTGCGCATCGGCGCGATCCATTCAGTCGTCTTCGCCGGCTTCGGCGCTCGCGCGCTTGGCGATCGGATCCAGGCCAGCGGCTCACGTCTCGTGCTTACTGCCGACGCGACGTTCCGCAAGGGGAAAGCGATTCCGCTCAAGGGCATCGTCGACGAGGCGCTGCATCGTCCCGATCATGTGGTCGAGCACGTCATCGTGCTCGATCGCGGCATCACAGCGTGGCATCGACAGGCCCGCGACATCGAGTGGCAGTCCTTCCTCGCCGGCGGCGCGGAACAACCGAATGCGCACGTCGAGATGGAAGCCAACGAACCGGCTTTCATCCTTGCCACGTCCGGGACGACCGCGCGACCGAAGCTCGCCGTCCATACGCACGGCGGCTACCAGGTGCACATCGTCAGCATGGCCAAGTGGTGCTTCGGTCTCCAACCAAACGACGTGTGGTGGTCCACGTCCGACATCGGGTGGATCGTCGGGCACAGCTACATCGTGTATGCGCCGCTTGTCATCGGCTGCACGACCGTGGTGTTCGAAGGCGCGCTCGACCATCCAGGACCGGACAGCAACTGGCGCGCGGTCGTCGAGGAGTTCGGCGCAACGGGCATCTTCACGTCGCCGACCGCCGTGCGCCTGCTGATGCGCTATGGCGATGCAGCGCTGAGGGGCGTCGATCACTCGCGGCTCGAGCGCGTGTTCTGCGCCGGTGAGGCGCTGAACCCGCCGGCGTGGGACTGGCTGCAGAACCGGGTGCTGGAAGGGCGTATCCCCGTGATCGACCATATGTGGCAGACCGAAACCGCCGGGCCGGTGTTCGGCAATCCCTACGGCCTCGGGTTGCTGCCGATCAAACCCGGTTCAGCGGGCATTCCGTTGCCCGGCATCGACGCCGGCGTGGTCAGGATGGATGGCACGCCGTGTGAACCCGGTGAGAAAGGGATCATGGTCCTGAAGCGACCGTTCCCGGGGCTCACGCCGACGTTGTGGGGCGAACCCGAGCGCTACGGCCGTGATTACTGGGAGCGCATCCCGAACGTCTACTACTCGGGCGACTCGGCGCACGTCGACGCCGATGGTTACTGCTGGTTTGGCGGTCGCGCCGACGAAATCATCAAGATCGCCGCGCACCGGCTGAGCACGATCGAGGTCGAGAACGCGTTCCTGAAGCACGCGTCGGTTGCCGAGTGCGGCGTCACCGGGCGGCCCGACGAGACACGGGGCGAAGTGATCTCCGCATTCGTGCTCCTCAAACACGGCGAGTCGGCGTCACCGGAGTTGCGGCAGGCGCTGCTCGAAACGGTGCGCCGCGAGCTGGGGCCGGTGGCCGTGATCGGCGAGTTGAACATCGTCAACATGCTGCCGAAGACCAAGAGCGGGAAGATCATGCGTCGCGTGTTGAAGGCGGTGGTTCTCGATCGCGATCCGGGCGATATCACGACGATCGAGGACGAAGGTTCGGTGGACGAGGCACGACAGGCATGGGCCGAGATGAAGACCGAGAGGAGCAGCCATGCTGCACAGGCTTAATCAGGTGAAAGGCTTCCACATCCACGCCACCGACGGGCAGATCGGCCACGTCGACGACTTCCTCATCGACGAGAGCTCGTGGACCATTCGCTACATGATCATCGACACGAGCAACTTCATCGGTGGGAAGTGGGTGGTCGTGTCGCCGGACACGATCAAACAGATCGAGTGGGGCAACCTGCGCGTCGACGTCGCGCTGACGCGAGCGCAGATCAAGAACGGTCCCACGCTCGAAACGCTCGACGTGCCACCGAGCGAGAAGCTGCCGAACTACGCGTTCATTTTCTAAATCCCAAATCCCAATGACCAAATCCCAAATCCCAACCAAAAGCGGCGCTTGGGATTTTGGAGTTTGGGATTTGGGTTTTGGGATTTGACAGCGAAGTCTCTAAGGCAGCGCGTAGGCGACGATCGTATCGGAAGCAATGATCGCGACGTACTGCTTTCCGTCTTTCCCGGTGTAGGTCATCGGGTTGGCGTTGGCATTCTTCTCGAGCGACGCCGCCCACAGTTCCTTTCCGTTCTTCGCATCGAACGCGCGGAACCGGCGATCGTTGGTCGCGCCGATGAACACGAGGCCGCCGGCCGTCACGGTCGGACCCGCGCTGCCCGCGTTCCCTGAATTGCGCTTCCCTTCCGGGAGCGCGTCGTTGATACCGAGCGTTGTCTCCCACGCGATGTCACCGGTATTCGCATTCACCGCAACCAGCTTGGCCCACGGCGGACGCGTGCACGGCAGGTTCACCATTCGTCCATTGGCGTCCTTGAACGACGCACTGAACGTGAAGAAGGGACCGACGCCGTTGACGCTGGCGCGGTCGTACGGCTGATTCGAACCCTGCGCATCGAACGAGTAGGTCACGCCTTCCTTCTTCTTCTCCACCCACCCGACCAGCGAGGTGTCGTGCGCGTTCATATACACGAAACCGGTGGTCGGATCTGTCGCTGTTCCACCCCAATTGACACCACCCGTGCCGCCGGGGAATTGAATCGTCGACTGGGGTGGCGCGCCGTCGGCGTGGAAGTTGAAGGGCGTGAACGGACCGGCGTTGTAGAAGCCGCCGCTCTTGTCCATCAGCGCCTGACACGCGGCGACGTGATCCGGCGTCGTGTCCTCGGGACGAACCATATCCGTGTCCTTGTTGAAACTGACCCGACTCAGCGGGCGCGGCTTCACCGGGAACGGCTGCGTCGGCGAATACCACTCGGTCGGCACGTCGCCTTTCGGCACCGGGCGCTCCTCGACGCCGAAGATTGGTCTGCCGGTCACGCGATCGAGGACGAACATGTAGCTGGTCTTGCCAACGTGCGCGAGCGCCGGAGTGCGACGGCCGTTCTGGACGACATCGACCAGGCCGCCCACCGACGGCATATCCGAATCCCAGATGTCATGATGCACCGTCTGGAAATGCCATTTGTACTGGCCGGTCTCCGCCTCGACCGCGACGATCGAGTTCGCGTAGACGTTATTGCCCGGGCGATCGCCGCCGTAATAATTCGCCGCGGGCCCGGCGATAGGCAGATACGCGATCCCGCGGTCGGTGTCGACGACTGCTGAGAAGCCCCACATGTTGGTCCCCGAGCGATCCTTCCAGCCGTCACCCCACGTCTCGTTGAACTTCTCACCGGGCTTCGGTACCGTCTGGAATTCCCACACCTTGTGTCCGCTGCGAGCGTCGAACGCGCGCGGATTGCCTGGTGGACCTTGCGGCACTTCGTTGACGTTGGCGCCGATGATCACGACGTCGCGGTACACGGTTGGGGTGCCGTTATAGGGAACGACGGTGTTGACGACGCCGTTGTCGCCGAATCCCATGGCGTGCCTGCCGGTCGCGGCGTCGAGCGCCATGAGGCGAGCGCCGGCCATGAAGAAGATGCGCGCTGGCATCGACCCGTCGCCCGGCCAGTAACCGAGACCGCGCGTCGACACACGGGCCGGTTGGCCGGCACCGCGTCCGGTTCCCGCCGGCGCGGCAGGTAACTCGTACGTCCAGAGGCCCTTGCCGTCGGTCGCGTCCACGGCAATCACGCGGTTGCCGCTTGGCGCGTACATGATCCCGTTGATCACGAGCGGCACCGCCTCCGAGCCGCCGCCGAGCGGACCGCCTCCGATCGCGGTCAACGGTACGGACCACGCCTGCTTCAACGTCGACACGTTCGCCGTGGTGATCTGTTTCAGCGGCGAGTAGCGCGTGGCGGCGAGGTCGCGGTTGTAATTGGGCCAGTCGCCGTCGGCGATCTTGGACGGCGCCCCTCGCCCGGATTGCGCGATTACCATCCCGCCAACCGCGACAACACAGGCGATCGCGACGAATCGAAATGAGTTCATGCGATCTCCACCCTCACGAAACACGGAGACACGGAGTCACGGAGAATTCAAAAGACTAAACTCAAAAAGACTCCGTGCCTCCGTGGTTTGTGATCTAAACGATCAGTGTGTGCTGCGCGTGTTGTTTGGCAGCGCATAGGCGATGTACGCACCCTGACCCGGTGACATGAACGGCTTGCCGTTGATGCGCAGCGCGTTGGACCCGAGCCCCGACGCAGCCGGGATGACGATCATCTGTCGGCCATTGATCTCGAAGCTCGCCGGCACGCCGTCGGATGCTACTGGCGTATCGACTTCCCACACCACCTTGCCGGTGTCACGATCGTACGCGCGGAACTTGCGGTCCGATCCGGTCGCAACAAACACCAGTCCGCCGGCAGTGACCAGCGGTCCGCCACGCGGCCAGTGCGCGCCGGTCGGTCCTTTCCATTCGGGAATTTCCGGCAGCCCGGCGACGGTGCCGTTCGGCACCTGCCATTTGATGGTGCCGGTATTGAGGTCGTAGGCCGTCAGCGTCGACCACGGCGGACCGATCGCCGACAGGTTCATGCTCGTCAGCCAGAAGTCGATCGGCGCGCGATACGGACCCGTGTAGTCGGCCGGCGGCACCGCCGGCGGCGGCGGCGTTCCGGCAACCGCGCCACCCATCGCCCCGTTCGGCGCACCGGGAATCATCTTCAACACGGTCGGTGATTCCTTGGTGACGATGTAGTACTCGCCCTTGATCGGATCGACGGCGGAACTGCCCCAGTTCGCGCCGCCGTTATGCCCCGGCACCTGCACCGTGCCCTGCAGACTGCCCGGCGTGTAGATCCCCTCGTGGCGATACGCGCGCAGCTTCTCGCGCAGCGCCTCCTGCTCCTGCTTCGGAACAAACGGATTGATGTCCTTCTCGGTGAACGACTGCCGCGCGTACGGCGCCGGCCTGGTCGGAATCGGCTGCGTCGGCGATGCGTGCTCGCCCGGGATATCGGACGTCGGCACGGGACGCTCTTCGATCGGCCAGATCGGCTTGCCGGTCTTGCGCTCGAAGACGTACAGGAACCCCTGTTTGCTGCCCTGCGCCACCACTTGTATCGGGCGGCCGTTCTGTCGGATCGTCAGCAGCTTTGGCGCCTGCGGCAGGTCGTAGTCCCAGAGGTCGTGATGGATCGTCTGGAAATGCCACAGCCGCTTGCCGGTGCGCGCGTCGAGTGCGACGAGGCTGTTGGCGAACAGGTTGTTGCCGGCGCGATTGCCGCCGAAGAAGTCGTAGCGCGCGGTGCCGAACGGCACGAACACGATCCCGTTCTCCTGGTCGATGGTGAACTCGCTCCAATTGTGGCCGCCGCCCGCGGTCGGGAGCGTCTCCTTCGGCCAGGTTTCCGACCCGGGCTCGCCTGGTTTCGGGATGCTGTGGAACACCCACACCAGCTTCCCGCTCTTGATATCGTAGGCCTGCACGTCGGCCGGATTCGATTCGTACGCCGCGCCCGAAGCCGGCAGCGAGATGATGAACAGGTCTTCGAAGATCCGGCCCGGATTGCTGGTCTGCAGCGCGCGCGTCGCCGATTCGGGGCGATCCAGCGCCTTGCGCAGATCGACCTTGCCATTGTCGCCAAAGGTGGTGACCGACTCGCCGGTCCGGGCGTCGATCTCGCTCATCATCCCGTTATTCAGGTAGACGAGGCGGCGATCGCTGCCATCGGCGCTTTGCCAGTAGTTGATGCCGCGCGCGCCGATCGGGCCCTGGTGCGGGTGCACCCAGAGTTCCTTTCCGGTGGCGGCATCGAGCGCAACGATCGCGGTGCCTTGGGCCTGCACGTACATCACGCCGTCGACCACGATCGGGTTGAAGACGATTTGCCGCTCGCCAACCGGGTACGACCAGGCGACTTCGAGCTTCGAAACGTTGCTCTTGTTGATCTGATCGAGAGCGGTGAACTGCGACGAGTCGCTGCCGCCGAGGTACTGCGTCCACGTGGTATACGGCTTCGGCGTCGTGCGCGCGGCAGCCGTCCTCGCCGGGCGCGTCTGCGCCGCCAAGGTGGTCAGGACTGCCATGGTCAGGACCAGCGACAGGGATAGTCTTTTCATGAAATGGAAGCTCCGACGCCTAATGATACGCCGCGCAAGGAGGGTCGCAGTGCGGAGGGTGAGCTCCAGACGTCAACTCCCAACGTCCAACTTTCAACGCCCAACGATCGAGCCAACGCTTGGGAGTTGGGAATTGGGAGTTGGGAGTTGACTGGCGAAATGGCCTAGTTCGTCCCGCTCGCCTTCAGCATCCGCTGATACGCCGCCTGATAGAACGCGAGCTTCGCGGCCGGCGGCGTCGTCTCCAGTTGCGGCGCGTCGCCGAACACCATCACCTTGCTGGTATTCAGATCCTTGTAGCGCGGCCACTCGGGAAGGCCATTGCCGTTCGGATCGCCTTTGCTGATGAAGTTCACCCAGTACGACGACATCTGATCCGCAAGCTTGATGTCGACGTCGGTCCACGTCTGGTTCGCCTGGCCCTTCGGGTTGTTCCACGCAAACGAGATCTCCGCCGTGTGCGTAGCGCCCTGCGGCGAGGGCGCGCCGTTCACGCTCTGGACGTGCGTGAACAAGTACGTGTAGCCCTTCTTCCCAATCTTTTCCTGCGCCGCGGCCCATTGCCGCATATTCCAGTTGATTTCGTCGGCGCACGCCTGGTGCGCCATCTGACGCGCGTCCTCGTCGGAGGTGACGGGGTAGAGCCGCAGGAACTGCTCCGCCATCTCGCCAAACCTGCGCTGGGCAGCGGCCTTGAACGCGTCGGCCGACATCGGCGGACCGCCGCCGCGAGCGTTGAGACCGGCGCCGGGACAGATGCCGAAGTTCGCTTCGTCCCTGTTGGATCCGGTGAGCACGTCAACGGCGTTCTGCTTGCCGTTCATGAACGTGAGCGATGAGTCCTCCGGAATCAGATAGCCATCGACGATCAGGCCCGCGCTCTGCAACCCGGTGAGTTGCTCGATCGGCTTGGCGCGCAGCTCGGCGATCGAGCCGGCGGCCGCACCATTTGCCTGCGCCTCGGCCGATGACCGCATGCGCGCCATCATCAGCCCCATCCAGCCGCCGCTCTCGGCAATCGCGCGTGTGAACAACCCCTTGGCCTGCGGCGATCCAACCAGCGCGCCGACCATGATCGCGCCCGCCGATTCGCCCGCCACCGTCACGTTGTTCGGATCGCCGCCGAATGCGCTGATGTTCCGCTTCACCCACTGCAGCGCCGCGATCGCGTCCATCATTCCGTAGTTACCCGACGCGTTGCGGCCCGACTCCCTGGCCAGCTCCGGGTGCGCGAAGAAGCCGAGCGGCCCGAGACGATAGTTGAACGTCACGATCACGGGTCCCTTCGCCGCGAGGTTCTCACCGTCATACCAGGCAAGGCCACCCGATCCACCGGTGAAGCCGCCACCGTAGATCCACACCATCACCGGACGACGATCGCCGGCGTTCCTGGCGCTGGTCCAGACGTTGAGGAACAGGCAATCCTCGCTGCGTGCCGGTTCTCGCGGCGGCTGTTGCGGCGCCGCTGCGGCAGCGGCCGGCGGCGCAGGAGCTGCACCGCGCGCGCCGGGCGCAGCCGGCGTCCCACGTGCGCCACCACGTCCCGCCGGTGCAGGTCCCGAGGTGCACGGCGCGCCGAATGCGTCCGCCTTGCGGACGCCATCCCACTTCGCCACCGGCTGCGGCGGCCGCCAGCGGTTTTCACCGGTCGGCGGCGCGGCGAACGGAATGCCCTTGAACGTGCGGACCGACGCCTGTGTCGTGCCGACGGTGCCCGCGAGCAGACCGCTCTCGATCGTGACCTGCTCCGGAACCATCGCCGCGCCGCGCACGATCATCGCGACGGTCGTCGCCAGCACTATAAAGACTGTCAATCGCTTCATCTGCGTCTCCCTCGACGCGGACCTGGCAAGGTCCGCGCTACCGCTTCTCCTCGGCGCGCGCGGCGCTCAGGATATTCCGCAGCGCGTAGTTCCCTTCATGACAGGCGTACTCGAACATGCTGTAGGCGGGACTGGTGTCGCGCTTCCACGGAAACGCGATCGTCCAGGGACGCGTCCATGTCTGCGGATCGTCGATCACCGCTTCGTACTGCAGGGTGTTCACATCGATCGGCGTGATCCGCTCGACGATCTTCAGCGCCGCGGAATGACGTGTGCCGCCGCCATTGGCTCCGATTCCGGTCTTGTCGGTGAAGTTGGTCGTCTCGACCACGAGCGTGGTGCCTTCCCAGTGTCCGCGTGAATCGCCCATGTAGCTGCGGAGCGCCTCGCGTGCGTGTGGCCGGCCGTCGAGCGGAATGACGCGCGCCTCGTGGATCATCTCGTTGCGCAGCACGATGTAGCCCGGTGCTTGCACGATCTCATTCCCGTTGTTGTAGATGACGGGCAGGATCGATCCGATCACGCCGCGCGTGATGCATCGATCGTAGAGACTCCGATCCAACCACGAATCGGCCGGCCCTCGACCGCGCCGCGCTTCCTGGGCCGCGCTGTTGCGCTTCTGCGCCTCCATCGTCAGCGGCGGCATGCGCCCGTCTGGTGGGTCGACGATGAGCGATGCCTGGTGTGAGGGCTTGCCGCGCTCGAGCCAGTGCGGCGGCGGCGACGTGGCGGAGCCCACTTCGCCGGCGTTGCTCGTATCGGCGGTTTCCAGATCGAAATCAGCGGTGTCGACCTCCTGCTGATGCTTCGCCTGCTCGACCCGGGCCTGGAACTCGGCCTCGGTGAGCACGTTGCGCGTGCCGAACTCGCGTGGACGTTGGAGTGGTACGCCGACCATCTCCGTGCCCGGCCATACGCCTTGCAGGTCGGGATCGCCCCATGGAGTACGCGGGGGCATATAGCGCGTCGCATCAGCCCCTCGCCCTGAGGTCGCAGTCGACGAGGTTTGCGCGAGCGCCACCGTGACACTCAGGACAACGAGAGTCATGACGCAGGTCAAGAACTGGTCTTTCATGGCGCACATGATAGACGCAGGAATCAGGATTCAGGAATCAGGATTCAGGGCCGGCTGAGGACTCAGGCGTAGGGCTTCCTGCTGTGTTTAGGTTTTGAGGATGGCTAAAAAGTTGCTCCGGGAAAACGTGTCGGAGGAACACATGAGGAAGATGACTGCCTTAGCGCGACTGTTGGCCGGCCTCTCGTCTGGCGTTCTCCTCGCCATGCTTTCATCGGCAGCTGTCGCGTCGGCACAGGCACCCCCGAACCCCACGCAGCAGGGAGTGGCCACGGCGCAGGATCAACTGCCGGTCTTCAGAGTCACCGTCGTCGGTCGTTCGATCGCGGCCGTCAACTACCGGCCGCGGCACGGCGATACGCGGATCGATTTCACGGGAACGGCGTTGATGCCGAAGGCAAAGGGTTGGGCGGAAATCAAGGGTAAGGGAGGTTACATCGATATCAACGCCCACTTCGATGACTTCGGCAAGGCGACGCAATTCGGCCCTGAGTACCTGACGTATGTTCTGTGGGCGATTACTCCAGAGGGGCGTGCGACAAATCTCGGCGAGGTACAAATCAAGGGCGACAGCGACCGCATCCACGTAACGACGGAGCTGCAGGCGTTTGCCTTGATGGTCACCGCCGAACCGTACTTCGCGGTGACGCAACCAAGCGACGTCGTGGTGATGGAAAACGTCGTCCGTGAAAAGGGGTCCGACGCGACCGAGGGACGGATCGAAACCGTGCAAGCGAAGTACGAGCTCCTGAAGCGCGGCTCCTACCTGATGAACCAGGACCCGTCGCGGGTCAAGCTGCAATATCCCAAGCCGGGCGAGGCCAGTGATCTCGCGCAGGCACGCAACGCGGTCGAGTTCGCGCGGATCGCCGGCGCCGATCGCTACGCGTCCGACACGTTCGTGAAGGCGCAGGGGCTGCTGGGGCAGGCAGAGCAGGCTCGTAAGAAGGGCGGCGGCAACAAGGTGATGCAGCCGGCGCGGCAGGCGGTACAGACCGCCGAGGATGCGCGGCTGATTGCGCTGCAGCGTCAGGAGGAAGCGTTCCAGGCCGAGCAGAAGCGGCTCGCGGAGTTGCGCGCGGCCGAGGAGCGCCGGCTCGCCGCACAGCGCGAGGCGGAAGCCAGGGATCGCATCCGCGCGGAAGAGGAGCGGCGACGAGCCGAGGAGGAGCGGCGGCGACAGGCCGAGCTGCAGGCGTCAGCCGCCGAAGCGGCGCGTGTTGCCGCAGAACAGCAGCGGCTGGACGCCGAGCGTCAGCGCGCTGAAGCGGATCGCCAACGCGCGGAAGCCGATCGCGTCAAAGCCGATGCTGAACGCGCGCGGCTCGATGCCGAACGGGCCAAGGCGGAAGCCGACTCGGCGCGCGCGAATGCGGAACGCCAGGCGCAGGCTGCCGCCAACGCCGCCGCACAGGCCGAGCGTGAGCGAGCGGAGCTGCGCGAACAGCTTCGCCGGCAGCTCAGCGTGATCCTTGAAACGCGTGAAACCGCGCGCGGCCTGATCGTCAACGTGTCCGACGTGCTGTTCGATTTCAACCAGTCGACGCTGAAGCCGGGCGCGCGCGAGAAGCTGGCGAAGGTGGCCGGCATCCTCGGTTCGCATCCCGGGTTGAAGATCGAAATCGAGGGCCACACCGACAGCATCGGCTCCGACGATTACAACCAGCGACTGTCGGAACGGCGCGCGCAGTCGGTGAGCGCCTACCTCACGCAGCAGGGTGTCCGAGAGGCGATTGTCGGTACGGTCGGTTACGGCGAGTCGCGACCAGTCGCCACCAACGGCACCGCGGCGGGTCGCCAGCAGAATCGCCGCGTGGAGATTGTCGTATCGGGAGAACCGATCGCGAGATAAAGCCGCGTCCAGTCCACGGAGGACGAGCGACACCGAGGCACGGAGATCATTTATGTGTCTCCGTGTTCTCGGTGTCGGCGGTACCTCCGTGGTATCTGACTTGTAACCCTCGGCCCCACAACCGTGACATCACAGGTGTGATCTCCTCGACCGGTCCCGTCGTCCAGAACCGTTCATAACCGTGCGCGTTGGAGTCCGACAACATCGCAGCGCTCTGCAGACGCCGGCGCAGCTCGCGGGCAACGGCCACGGCGGGATCGATTACGGCCACGTTCGCCCCGGCGACTTGCTGAATCAGTGGCGTCAGAAACGGAAAGTGGGTGCAGCCGAGAACCAGTGTGTCGACACCTTCTTCCAGTAGCGGGTCCACATACTGCTGCACGAGCGCGCGGGTGCGGTCACCGTCCAGCTCCCCGCTCTCGACGCGCTCGACCAGACCCGGACACGCCTGCGTGAGCACTGTCGCTCCCGCCGCGTACTGATCGACGAGCGTCGCGAACTTCGTGCTGGTCAGCGTGTTCGTCGTCGCCAGCACTCCGACGATGCCGGATCGAGTCGAGGCGGCAGCGGGTTTGACCGCCGGCTCGATCGCGACGATCGGGAGCGTGAAGCTGGCGCGCAAGTCGTCAACCGCGACAGCCGTCGCCGTGTTGCAGGCAACGACGATCGCCTTGGCGCCTTGTTCGATGAGAAAGTTCGTGAGCGCGCGCGCACGCTGCTTCACGAACGTGGCAGAGCGGTCGCCGTAGGGACCGTAACCGGAATCAGCGATGTAGAGGAGATGCTCGAACGGCAGCTCGCGCCGAATGTCGCGCAGCACAGAGAGCCCGCCGACGCCGGAATCGAAGACACCGACGGGACGATCCGAAAAGCATTCAATTCCAGAGCTCGCCTGTGTCGGGACCACGGAGATCAATAACACGGAGGCCACGGAGGAGATGAATCTGGTTGCTCCGTGTTCTCCGTGTCGGAGGTCACTCCGTGGTTTTACTCACCGTCAGCGCGTCGCCGGACTGCGGACGAACTTCTGGAGCGTGCCGTTCACGCTGTCGGCAACGAAGAGCTCGCCCTGGGGGCTGACCGCGATCATGTGCGCCTCGCCGAATTCACCCGGCCCTTTGCCCGGCTTGCCGGTGGCGGCAAGCACCTTTCCGTCGAGGTCGAGCCGGAGCACCTGCGCGGCGAATCCATTCACCATGTAGATGTACTGCCGACCGATGTCGAGCGCACACGGCAGCCCGGCATATTTCAGTTCCTTGACGAATTTGCCGTCCTGCGTGAATACCTGGATGCGCTGGTTCTCGCGATCGGTGACCCACAATTGTCCCTTCGCGTCGATCGCGATGCCATGCGCCACCTCGAATTTCCCGGGCTCCTTGCCTCGTCCGCCCCACGTCGTGATGAACTTTCCCGTCTTGTCGAACTTGAGGACCCGCGGATCGCCGCCGCCAGGTGTATGCCCTTGCACGACGAAGATGTCGCCGTTGCCGCCAATCGCGACATCGTTCGGCTGATTGAAATGACGCGACCCGGCAGCCTCGTTCCACTCGCCCGCTTCACCCTTGGTGCCGAGCGTGAGCAGGAGCTCGCCCTGTGGATTGAACTTCATCACCGTGTGCGCGCCGACGTCGGTCGCCCAGATGTTCCCGTCGCGATCCAATCGCAGGCCGTGCGCGCGCGTGAACAACTTGTCGCCAAACGACCGCACGAACGCGCCGCTCTCCTCGAACTCGAAGAACGCCTGCTGGCCTCGCGTCAGCACGAGCACGTGTCCTTGCTTGTCGAACGTCACGCTTGCTGGCGCGCCGGTGCCTTCCGGCAACGGCACAGGGACCGCGACCATGTCGAGCATTGGCGCCTGTTGCGGAACCAGAAGTGCCGGATCGGAGGGACGCTGCGCGAAGGCAGAACCTGACGCGAATACCAAGAGAATCGCGAAAGTAATCTGTTTGATGCTCATTTCGGCGCTCACGCTAGTGCGAACAGGTGAGGTTGTCAAGGACGGGTCATACGGCATCGTCTACGGGTGAGACGCAGCTTGACTGATCGGCATGCTGTTGATAAGAAAGGAGGTCGCCCACCTGATGTCTTCATTTCTCAGCTTTCTCCAGTGGCTGCAAGCGACGCCGTTCAGCACCGGCATTCGGGAGTCGACGTGGTGGTATCCGGTCATCGAATCGGTCCACGTGCTCTCGCTCTGCCTGTTCCTGGGCATCGCGCTGTTCTGGGATCTTCGCCTGCTTTGCTTTGGACTGCGGCGAGTTCCCGTCTCCGAGCTGGCGAGTCGTCTGATGCCGTGGACCTTCGTTGGCTTCATCTTCATGACCGGCAGCGGACTGCTGCTGTTCATCGACGAGCCGGTGCGCTTCTACGGCAACATCTTCTTCCGGATGAAGGTCGTCGCGCTCATCCTGGCGGGTCTCAACGCCTGGTATTTTCACTACTCTGGAGCCGGACGACGCATCATCGACTGGGACACGAGCTCGACGACGCCGCGTGGCGCACGGCTGGCCGGAGCGGTCTCGTTGTTTCTCTGGGCGGTGATCGTCGTCTGCGGCCGATTCATCGCCTACAACTGGTTCAAACCACTCGTGTGAACGTATGGACCCCAACATCTTTCCGCGGACGTGGAAGCCATTCTTCGTGTGGGCCGAGCAATCGGGCCTCGGCACGATGGTGCGCGACTCGATCTGGCAGTTTGCCGCAATCGAAGCGGTCCATCTGCTGGCGCTGGCCGTCATTGGCGGCGCGGTCCTGATCGTCGATCTGCGACTGCTTGGTCTGGCGCTGCAGCGGCAGTCGGTGTCGCAGGTCGCCCGCGACGCGGCGCCGTGGCTGCTCGGCAGCCTCATCACGATGCTCATCACCGGCTACGTGCTGATGGCATCGCTCGCCGCGTCGAAGTACTACATCAACTTCGCGTTTCAACTGAAGATGCTGTTTCTCTTTCTGGCGATTCTCTTCACCTATACGATCCGGCGAAACGTGGTGCGGCGAGACGACAGCCGCATCTCGCCGATGATGGCCAAGCTGGTGGCGATCGTGTCGATTCTGCTGTGGTCCGGCGTCGGGATCATGGGGCGCGGAATCGGGTTCTATTGATTTTTGATTTCTGATTTTTGATTTGATTGCCCGAATGTTTGCGTTGGCATTCTGCGTGACTCCCCTCCCTGTGCAATCGAAGATCAACAATCAAAGATCGAAGATCGGAACGCTCGGCCTTGCCAGCGCATGCCTGATCCTCTCGACCGGGGTGTCGTTTGCGCAGGCCGATATGTCGGGCGTCTGGCAGCCACGCTTCGGCGGCGGAAACTACTTCGAGGACCAGACTGAACGCGGACCGGGCCCGGAACTTGGCGACTATCTGGGACTGCCCATCAACGATGCCGCACGGCAGTTCGCCGACAGTTGGGATCCGTCACGCATCACGCTGCCGGAAGAACAATGCCGCGTTCACGTGTCGCCGTATATCTATCGCGGGCCACTCAACCTGCGGATCTGGGAGGAGAAGGATCCGAAGACGCAGACTCTGATCGCGATCAGGCATTACATCAGCACCTACGAGCAGACACGCACCATCTGGATGGACGGACGCCCGCATCCCGGGCCCAACGCGCCGCACACCTGGATGGGATTTTCAACCGGCCACTATGAAGGCGACATGCTGGTCATCGAGACGACGCATCTGAAGCAGGGCTGGTTGCGGCGCAACGGCCTGCCGATGAGCGATCAGGCGAAGATGACCGAGTACCTCGTGCGACGCGATGATCTGCTGTCGCACATCTTCATCCTCACCGACCCGGTGTACCTCACCGAACCACTGATCAAAAGTCAGGAGTTCGCGCGCGCGACGCGTCTACTGCCGGAACGCAACTGGTTATGGGTGTGCTATCCGGTCGTGGAAATTGCGAATCGTCCGGCAGGCGAGGTGCCCGCCTACATGCCGGGAGAGCATCCCTTCAAATCGGAGTTCGCGCAGCGTCACGGCATTCCCGAGATCGCCACTGGCGGCGGCGCCGAGACGATGTATCCGGAGTTTCAGAAGGTGCTCGAGACAGCTCCAAAGCCCCCGCCGCGGCCCAAGCCGGCGACCAGCTCGCGCTAGAGAGATCTTCAGAGGCCGGATTCTGCCGTGCAGTGAAGCGGAGCTTCACTGCTGCTCTGAAGGTGGGCGCCCCGTCAGCCGGCCGACTGTTGACTGCAGCTCCGTTGGGTCGAATGGCTCGGGCATGAAGGCGTCGGCGCCGCCCCAGCGAATGCTCTCCAGGTTGGCCGCATGCCCACGCACCGTCGACGACATGATCAGTATCGGGATGTGGCGCAGGGACGGGTCATTCTTCATCTGCCGACACAATTCAAGGCCATTGATGTCGGGCAAGTGGATGTCGAGCAGAATCAGATTGGGCGTGAGGCGTTCGGCAAGGTCGAGGGCCGCGCGTCCTGTCGTGGCGTTCTCAACTGTGTATCCCCACGCACGCAGGTAACGCTCGCGCGCATATAAGGACGGTTCGTTGTCATCGACGTTGAGAATGACGGTCGAGCTTGCCACCGCCGGAGCATAGCACAGCGATTCACGCGGCTACGGAGGCGCGCGACGATTCAGTGTGCATCATCGTCCAGATCTGTTGGCAACCCGTGCACCTGAAGTAGGTGACACGTGCGGTCGCGTAGAGAGAGACGCCTTCCCGGCTCGCGCACTGCGGACATGGTGTGGGCGTCGTCTCGGGTGCCGCCGGTGGTGTGAAGACGAACATAACGCTCCCATCAGTATCAAGCGGCGTGCCGGACGAGCCCGGAATCTATCTTTGCCGTATTTTTGGGCATTCCGCTTGCCTCCGAGTGCGCGCGGAGGCAAGTAGATATGTCGGAGGAACGTCGCAACGTGAAAGCTCGCGCGGCGATCGTTCAACGGGTCATCGACGGGGTTCTGCAGAACCCGAGCGTCACCTTGACTGTGAACACGCTGCAAAGCTGGCTGGGCGTGCCGATGGAAGCGGCACAGCGCATACTCGAACGACTCGTCTCGTCCGGACTGATGCGGGAGGTCAACCGCGGAGTCTTTGCTCGCGGATCGTGGCCAGGCGCGGAACGTATGTGGTATTGACTGACAACTCCCAGCCTCCAAAGTTCCCAACTCCCAACGACGCTATTTTGAGAGTTGAGAATTTGGAGGTTGGACCTCTTTAGAACTTGACACATATCTGACAAAATGTAAGATCGATCTGTCCCCGTTGTGGGGAATCGTGCTCGCGTTGCGGCATACACGACGGCGCTGGTGCTCCACGTAACGATCGTGGCGCTCCTCGCCGAAGGTCCAGCTCATACCAGGTCGCGCGCCGCAGGATCGCCCTCACCCACCATCACTCTCATTCATGCTGAGGATGTCGCCGAGGCACCGCCTGCCCCACTTCCTCGCGATCAGGCTGACGGTTTACCGGACGCTGGCGATGTTGCTGTCGACGGACTGACGTTCAACGTCGACAAGATCGCGCGCCGACGCGGTGCGCTGTTTCCATTCATCAGCGGTGACCTTCCCTTCGAAGCACTCGAAACGACGCTGAAGCCCAACGCGCGACACGGACTCGAGAATCCTCTCCGCGCGCATTGCGATCCGGAGCTGCCGCCGCTGCGTCTTCGAGATGATGCGATCCAGCGGCTCGTCGATCGCAGCTGGTCGCGACGCGACCGCTGGAACAGCTTCGCGCCGATCCGTCGACTCGACTCTCGCTGCTCACCGCCATCATCGAGTTGGCACCAGAAGGGTATCGAACCAGCGACGCGCGATATCTGTCGGGCGCGATTCAGGCGAGGACGCGGCTCTGGACGCGCGCCAGACCGCCACGGCGCTCGAGGCGGAGCAGGGACGTTGGTTGCTCTTCTCGATTGATCGACTCCACCAGTTCCGCTGCGACACGTACTGACGGACCAGTCCAGGCTTCAGCGGCATCATCGATGAACAAGCCAACCAATCACCGTTTTTGCGTGTCTAACAGGCGGTGGTGAGTTTCCGCACGGCGGCTTACCTCCGTGCCTCGGACGCGAAACTCGCCACTGTGGCCGCAGCCGTGGCTTTTGCCACGGGCTTCTCAGGGGAGGAGTGAACGTTCGGTCGGCGCTGTTCGTCTACGCAACCATACCCGGTTCCAACGGTCGATTCAGGAGTCCTCCATGCGGGCACCGGTAGTCTGCGCGTTGGTCATCAGTGAAGTCATCGTGTGCGGAACCGCTTTCGCGCAGACGGCGGATCCGACCGCAGTCCTGGCGGAAACACGGACGGCGCTCGGCGGCGAGGCGCGCATCAGCGGCGTGAAGACGATTGTCGCCACCGGTCGCACGCGACAGATTCGCGGTGACAACCTCGTTCCGATCGAGTTCGAAATCCAGACGGAGCTGCCCGACAAGTATTCCCGTCGTGATGAGTTTCCTGCGCAGGATGCCGGGCCGGCGACCAGCGGCTTCAACGGCGATCGACTCGTGCAGATCCCCGAACCGGTGGTGCCGCCGGCTCGTCCCGGGGGGCCGCCGCCACCCACACCCGAACAACAGCAGGCCGCGGCGCGTGCGCGCCTGCTTCAGGCCAAGCAGGATTTCGCGCGCCTGATGCTCGGCATGTTCGCCGCATCGTATCCGAGCTTTCCTTTGACATTCACCTACATCGGCCAGGCCGAAGCGCCGCAGGGCAAGGCGCACGTCCTCGACGCAAAAGGGGCCGCGAATTTTGCGGCGCGGTTGTTCATCAGCACCGACACCCACTTGCCGATCATGGTGACCTGGCAGCAGGCCGCGCCACCCGCTCGTCGTGGCGGTCCTCCTCCGGGCGCGGCGCCGGCAGGACGTGGAGCGCCACCGGGTGCCGCGGGCGGCGCCGCGGCCGCCGGTGCCGCCGCTCCGCCGCCAGGCGCACCAGCGACCGGGCCGCCGGCGATGGAGCACCGGCTCTACTTCGCTGACTATCGCGACGTCGACGGATTGAAGCTCCCTTTCAGACTTCGTCACGCCATAGGTGCCGACACGATCGAGGAGACCACCTTCGATCGCTTCCGCATCAACGCACGGACTGACCCGAAGCGTTTCGACGTGAGCGGTCAGTAACCGCGCGCTCGAGCGCACGTATTTATCCCATGGGGACTCAGGCTCATGAGGGTCTGTACGCCAGACCCTTCGATCAGGTGAGGTTCACATGTCGTACTCGCGCATGCCCCATCGGTTCGCCATCATCCTCTTTGCGTTGATCGCACTGCTGGTGAAAATCGCACCTGCGGCGGCGCAATCTCCGCGCGCAGCCAATCTCCAGATCACCATCGTCGATCAGACCAACGCGGTCCTTCCTGGAGCCACCGTCACCATCGTGGGCACCGATGGGACGACCAAGGCGGCGACGGTCGAACCGGTGCAGACATCGCCGCAAGGCATCGCGACCGTGCCGAACCTCATACCGGGCGTCTACACGATTCAGGCGGAGTTCCCCGGGTTCGAGACGCGCGTGTTGCGAGACGTTCGTATTCGCGCGGGCGACAATAAGCAGGTGCTGTTGCTGCCGATCGCTGCTGTGAAGGACGCGGTGACGGTGGAACAGGGCAAGCAGGAGGCGGCCTCCGATCCGCGCGGCCCGTCGTTCGGGACCACGCTCACACGAGAACAACTGGAAGGGCTCTCCGATGATCCGAACGAGCTGCGCCGTCAGCTGCAGGAGATGGCGGGTCCGGGCGCAGTCATCAAGGTGGATAGCTTCGAGGGCGCGGCGCTGCCGCCCAAGGCGCAGATTCGCTCGATCCGGATCTCGCGCGATCAGTTCGCCGCAGAAAACCACAGCGCCGGGGGCATCTCGATCGAGATCATCACGCAGCCGGGGCTCGGACCCATTCGCTACCAGACGGGCTTCCGCTTCCGCGACGACGCGCTCAACGGCCGCAGTCCGTTTGCGAGCACCACACCGCCCGAGCAGCTCAAGCAGTACTTCATGGGCCTGCAGGGAACGCTGGTGAAGAACAAGAGCAACTTCGGCCTGTTCATGAACGGGATGAATTCATTCGACACGCCGCTCATCAACGCTGCGTTCGCCAGCGGCACGCGCTCCGAGGTGCTGCGCGTGCGCACGCCGCGCGACAACCTCAACGTCAACGCGCAGGTCGACTATGCGCTGACGCTCGATCAGACGCTGCGATTTGCCTACAACGTGAACCGCAACACCGTCGACAACCTGGGCATCGGTGCGTATGACGAGGAGTCGCGCGCCTATTCGACCGAGAACACCGTCCACAACTTCCGCGCACAGCACGTGGGACCGGTCGGGCGCCGCGCCTTCTCCCGCTCCCGCGTGCAGCTCACCTGGTCCGACAACCAGTCGCAATCACGCGTGGAGCAGCCGACGATTCGCGTCAACGACTCATTCACGCGCGGCGGCGCGCAGGTGGCTGGCGGTCAGCATTCCCGCATCCTGAACCTCGGCACCGACTACGACTACGTGCGCAGCATTCACACCGTACGGACCGGCCTCGCCGTCGATCTGTTCCGCGTGCACGCCGACGACACGTCGAATTACCTCGGCACGTACACGTTCGAAAGCCTCGCCGCCTACGAGGCGAATCAACCGCGCAGCTACACGCGGCGCATCGGCGATCCAAACATCGCCTATACCAACGTCCAGGGCGCGTGGTATCTGCAGGACGACGTGCGGGTCCGGCGGAACCTGACGCTGAGTGCGGGCGTGCGCTACGAGGCGCAGACCCATGTCAGCGATTACAACAACCTGGCGCCGAGAGTCGGCTTCACGTGGGCCCCGTTCAAGAGCGGCGGCACGACACTGCGAGCCAGCTGGGGCACGTTCTACGATTGGATGGTCGGCAACACGTATGAGCAGACGCTGCGCGTCGATGGCGTCCGACAGCAGGAAATCAATATTCTCGATCCCGCCTATCCGGAGGTTCCGGTCTTTGGTATCGCGACGCCGGTGGCGCGGTATCTGCTGGGCGACCGGATCGAGCTGCCGCGCAATTCACGCGTCAGCCTCGGCGTGGATCAGCGACTGGCCCGCAAAGTGCAGTCGAACGTGACCTACAGCCATGTCACGGGCGCCACGGTGTGGCGCGGCTTCAACCTCAATGAGCCGATCGACGGCGTGCGGCCCGATCCCCGCTTCGGCAACATCATCGAGGTGCTGTCCGACGCCGAGTCACGGCAGCATCAAGTGGCGACCAGCGTGACTGTCAACCCCGGCGCGCTGTTGCCCGCCTTCAACGCCGCTCGCATCAACTGGACGCGAGTCACCGTCTTCTTCAACTACAACGTCGGCTGGTTCGACAACAACAGCGACGGCCCGTTTGCCACGCCGGCGACCGGCTCGCTGCTCCAGGAATGGGGTCCCGCCGGTCAGGACATCCGCCATCGGGTGAATCTCACGGTCAACAACCAGATCGTCAGAAACCTGCTGATGAACTTCAACGTGAACTACAACAGTGGCGCCCCGTATGCGATTCGAACGGGGTTCGACGACAACCGTGACCTGATCTTCAACGATCGCCCCTTCGGTGTCGGCCGCAACAGCCTGCGCGGCGACCCGCAGTGGTCGATCAACCCGGCGATGGCCTACACCTTCGTCTTCGGCCGCCAGGTCACCACGCTGCCTCCCGGCATCGGCGTGATCGCCAACGGTGCCGCCCCCACGGTCGTGTCGGTCGACCAGAGCGGCGGGCGCTTCCGCCTGCAGTTGATCGTGCAGGCACAGAACATCACCAATCACGCGAATTACGGCGGCTACAGCGGCACGCTCACCTCGCCGTTCTATGGCCGTCCAACGCTGGTCAACGGGCCGCGGAAGATCGATGTCGGGGTCAACCTCAGTTTCTGAGTGTCTCGCGGCACACGACGGGCACGAAGACGGTTTTCACCACAAAGGACGCAAAGACCAAAAGGCAAGGCCACCAAGGCCACAAACACGTCGAGCTGAATCGAGACCTTTAGTGCGTGAGCTCGACGCGGCGCCGCGCAGCGGCGCGTCAGGGCCACTCGTGCCCTTGCTTTTCTTTCTTTGTGTCCTTTGTGGCTAAAACCGTTCCTTGTGTTCTCGGTGTCTCGCGAATCCAGCAGATCACGTTTTCAGCTCGGCGACCAGCGGGAAATGATCGGAGCCGTCACGTGCGGCATTGTCCGTAACGACGCTGCACGCCGCCACTGAATGGAGCCAGCGCTCGGGCAGGAACAGGTAGTCGAGACGCACGTGTGGATCCCATGTCGGAAATGTATTGCCGACCAGATCCGGATGCAGATGACGGAACGCGTCGCGGTAGCCGGCATCCAGAATCGTCTGAATCGTGCGCCAGCGGACGCGCCCACCGCTCAACCACACGAGCGCACGCAGACGCGCCGGCAGCTTGCGAATATCGAGCATGTCGCCCGGCGCCACCGTGTTGAAGTCACCAACCAGCGCGTGCGCCCCGTGCTGATGCTGCGAGATCGCGTTGAGCAGCGCCCGCAGCTCGAACACACGGCGCTGCTCCGTCCACGCCGCGTGCACGGCGCTGAGGTGCACGCCGAAGATGCGCCACGGCACCCCGTCGGGAACAATCTCGAGAAACGCGTGGCGCGAGATTCGCGGCCGATGCCACGCCACGTGCGCGACCGTCCGCTTGCTCAGAAACCCGAGCGACGTGGCCCGCTGCGATCCCCACTGCGCCATCCCCGTGGCCTCGGCCACCCGCTCGACCACGTCGGGACGCGTCGCTTCCTGCAGGATGACGAGATCGGGATCGACGGCGCGGATCACTGAGGCCAGCGCCTCCTCACGACCGTGGCCGCCGTAACGTATGTTGTAGGAGAGCAGGCGCAGGACTCACGCCTCCTTGTCGGGATCGCGTTCGATCAGGGTGAGGTACGGCTGACCGAGAAGATCGCCGCGAAAATGGATGACGGCTTCGCGCGATGCCTGGATGTTGACCGGTCGGCCCGTCATCGCCATCAGCGTTTCGCGCAGCGGAACCAGGCTCGGCGCAATGTCGGGATCCTCGTCGGACAGCGGCCGTGAATGAACGCCCGGCACGAAAAACCCGGTAAGCGTGAACAGACCGATCACGGCGTTGCCAACCAGCGTGAGATCGAGATCGCTGGTGCCTGGACCATCGGCGTCGAACGGTGCGCCGTCTTTCCACCGTCGTCCGGTGATGCCGCTGCCGCGGAGGATCACGCCGGTGCCTGGCGGAATCTCCTCGCGAATGATTCGTACGAATTCAACGAACCGTTCCTCGCTGCCACCGAACACCAGGCGGATCACGTTGGCCCGTTTCTCGGCGTCGCTCAGCCCGCCCTGACGTTCCTCGGTCACGTGTTCGTCACCGGCCATTTTCGTGGACAACCCTCGCACGGCTGCATGTCGTGTCGGGCGGACAGAGCGCGACGCCGCACACTGCGGTTGCCGATTGCCGATGCGAACCGGAGGCCTTCTGCACGGACAATGTTAAGGATGTTAAGCATCGGCTCGGTACGCTCACTGCATGGGTCGCTCCGATGCATCTGCGCCTCATCCCAGCCGTCCTCATCACACTGTTCTTTCTCGCTCCTCTTCGTGCGCAAAACACCGCCACTGTCGCGCCGCGGGTTGAATTCAAGTCCGCCACGCGTATGAAACTCCCTGGAGATGTCGACAGCAACAGTCCCGCCGTCTGGGATCGCGTGCGCGGGCAGTCGCTGATGTTCGTCATGACCTCGTGGGCCGGTCAGCCCAGCACGTCTGCCGGTTTCGGACTGACCTCATTGACAAAGACGGCTCCGGCGCGTCTGGAATGGCCCGGCGGTGGCGTGTGGATGGAGGCCGTGCTCGTCGATGACGGCGGCACGTGGTACGGCTATTACCACAACGAAGTGCGCGCGACCGAATGCGGCCCCGACAGCGTCAAGGTGATTCCGCGCATCGGCGCCGCGCGCTCGAACGATTACGGCGCCACATGGGAACCGTTGGGCGTCATTCTCGAGGCGCCGCCACGCTCCTACGACTGCGCGACCAACAACAAGTACTTCGTGGGCGGAATCGGCGATTTGAGTGTGCAGCTCGATCCCGAGTCCCGTGACCTCTACATCTTCTACTCCGAGTACATCAGGTCGGCGATGTTTCAGGGCGTGGGCATCGCACGCCTGGCGTGGGCCGACCGCGACGAGCCGGTCGGCAAGGTGATGGTGTGGAACGGACGGACATGGTTGCCACCGCTGCAGTCCAGATTCAGCGCGACGCCACGCTGGATCTATCGGGCGGCACTGCCGGTGTTTCCCACCGCCGAGCCCTGGCACGACGATGACACAGCGGTTGATGCGTTCTGGGGACCGTCGGTGCACTGGAACACATACCTGGAGCAGTACGTGATGCTGCTCAATCACGCGAAGAACGAGAACTTCGATCAGGAAGGCATCTACATCTCATATGCGCCGCGGCTCGACGATCCTGCCCTGTGGAGCGAGCCGGTGAAGATCGTGAACGGTGGGTCGTGGTATCCGCAGGTGATGGGTCTCGAGATTCCCGGCGGGAGCGACAAGATGGCGGGCCAGACCGCGCGCTTCTTCATGGCGGGCACCTCGACGGCGCTGATTCAGTTCTCGCGATGACAGCCTTTCCGGTTTTCGTGTAAGCTGCTGCGCCAAATGGCGTTCATCATCACCGATCCGTGTATCGGCACCAAAGACACGGCGTGCGTCGACGTCTGTCCCGTCGACTGTATCCACCCGCGCAAGGACGAACCCGATTTCACATCGACGTCGATGCTCTACATCCACCCGGAAGAATGCATCGACTGCGGCGCCTGCGTGCCTGCATGCCCGGTGAGCGCGATTTACGACAGTCCCGAAGCGACGCCGAAATCGCAAGCGAGCCTGATCGAGGCCAATGCCGTGTTCCGTGCCGGTGACGGCGATGCGCTGTCGCGCGCCGAGGCGATCGTCAAGGCGCACACCGACGCGCATCCGGATCTGCTGGGCCTGGCGCCGGCCGATCGGGCAGCCGCACACGGCAAGTAGCGCGCACCTTGTCAGGTCCGCTGCCTCGTCAGGTCCGCACCAGGTACTCGGTTTGCTGCGAGGCATCGCATGACCATTCAGAACGCCGTCATCGGCATCGGGAAACGTCGCGTCATGCGCCGCGTCGGTCGGGCGCTGCCGTGGATCGGTATCGCCTTCGCGATTGTCGGCGTAGCCTCGGCGATTCGCAACAAAGGGTTCGTTCGCGGCTCGGTCGACAGCGCGCTCGACGCGCTGCCGGTCGTCGGCAGCCTGAAAGCGGCGGCCGAGTTCGTCCGCGGCCGCGATTTCATCCCACCGAAGAGGCAAACCGCTTAGGAATGAGGGACCTGATTCCTTCTATTCATCGAGTTCTAGTTCGCACGTCACCAGCCAGGATCGTCCAGGCCATCCAGAACCCTCCGCCCGCGGCTGCAAGAAACAACAACATCGCCAGGCCGGGATAACCGAAAATCGTGAAGCTCGTCTGAACGCGCATCAACATCGCCGCGCCGACGATCAACGCCGCCAGCACCACTCCGAGTGCGATCCTGTTGGCCACCTTCTGAAACCCGTCGATGATCGACCCATGGTCGATCACCTCGATCTTCAGCCGCAGATCGTTGCCGGCGAGCGCGTCGAGGATCCGATTCACGCGTGACGGCAGACGCTCGGCGAACTCGCGCACGTCGAGCGCGGAGGCAAACACATTGGCCGGTGTGATGCTCTTGAACATCTGCCGCTGCATCAGCATCGTCGCGTTCCGCCGCATCGAGGCGTTGACGTCGAAGTCGGGATCGAGAAGGCGTCCGATTTCATCCAGATTCAACAGCGTTTTGCCGAGCAGCGCCAGGTCGGGCGCCATCTTCAATCCATGCTGGCTGCCGCAGCGTGCCATTTCCAGCACCACACGGCCGACGTTCACGTCCTTGATCGCCGCGCGCTGATAGCGGCCGACCATGTCGGCGATCCCGCGGCGCATCTGCGCTTCCTCGAAGTCGTCGCGCTTCTCGCCGAGCGCGATGATCACCGACGCCGCATCGTCGCCGCGTCCTTCCGACAGCGCCAGGAGCAGCTTGAACAATTGTTCCTGGGCGCCGTGCGACAGCCGACCAACCATGCCAACGTCGATGAGCGCGATGCGATGGTCCGGCGTGAGCAGCACGTTGCCGGGGTGCGGATCGGCGTGAAAAACGCCGTCGGCCATGATCTGCTGCAGGTAAGCGCGAAACAGATCTTCGGCCAGCGCCTTGCCGTCGACTTCGGTCCACTCCAGCGGGCTGACCGCGGTGATCTTCGTCCCGTGGATGTAGTCCATTGTCAGCACGCGCGCCGTGGTGAAGTCGTCGATGGGCAACGGCACGACGAAGCGGTCGTAGTCGCGGAGCTGATGCGCGAGCATCACCATGTTCCGCGCTTCTTCGCGGTAATCGAGCTCCGCCAGAATCGTCCGCCGGAATTCGTCGAGCAGACGCGTGGCGTCGACGTTGCGCGTCGCGGCGGCGAACCGATCGAGCAGTGCCGCAACCTTGTCGAGTGCGTCGAGATCCTTGATCACCCGTTCGCGCACGTTCGGGCGCTGGACCTTGACGGCGACTTCACGCCCGCCGCGCAGCATGGCGCGATGCACCTGGCCCAGTGACGCCGCGGCGATCGGTGACGATTCGAAGTGCTCGAACGCCTTCGAGAGACGGACGCCGAGCTCGTCTTGAACCGTGCGCTCGACCTCCTCGTACGGAAACGGATCGACGTTGTCCTGCAGTCGTGCCAGCGCGTCGAGATACGCGGACGGCAGCAGGTCGGCGCGCGTCGAGAGGAGTTGCCCGAGCTTGATGAAGGTCGGGCCGAGCGCTTCCAGGTCCCGAGCGAACGCTTCCGCTTCGCGCGCGTCGGTCGGCGCCTGAGCCTCGACGCCATCCACACCAGCGACAAACTCCGCGTGACGGTACTTCGCCGCGAACCGCGCGAGATCCGTATAGCGACTCAGCCGCTCACGCAACGCCATCACGCGGGACCTGAGCAACGGATGTGCCGTAGCCAGGATGCCGACGATTCCGAACTTTGAATTTCCGTGCGGGTCGGACGTGAGCGGAGCAGCCGTTCAGGTTGCGGTCATGCGGCTGGGTCGAGCTGATGCGCGACGACGTCGACGAGCCGATCCGGATCGCACGGCTTGCGCAGGATCGCCGCCGCCCGGTTCCCCGGTGTCACGTCGCCTCCAGTGACGACGACCACGGGAATATCGTGCAACTCTGGACGTGTCGTGATTTCGGTGAGTACAGATCCCCCGTCAAGATGAGGCAACGACAGATCGAGCACGATCAGGTCAGGACGACGCTGTTCCAGGGTCAGCAACGCAACCAGGCCATCATCGGCCACATCGACGTCGAATCCCGCAAATCGCAGGGCGCGACGGTACATGGCGGCACAAGCGTCGTCATCTTCGACGATCAGAATGCGGTGCCGCGCGCTCGTTTTCAGTAGCATGACGATGGTGTCCCGTTCGAACGTTTGGGCAATGTTGTTCAACCATCGTTCCAGAATTGGCACACGGCGTCGTGCCGACCCGGAAGGGAGCCGCGATGAGCCGCGAGGCTGGCTGAGCTTTGCGCGCGCAAGGTGCGACGGTCGATGCTCAGCGGTGATAAGCTCCGAATATGGAGGATCGTCGCAACAGCGACCAGAACGACCGACGCTCACGTCGGCGCTTTGGAAGGCGTGACGGCGAGCAGCGTCGACCCTGGTATATGCGCCGTCGCGTGTGGCTCGCCGTTGCCTCGCTGATGTACTTGGGGTGGCGCCGTATCCGCGGCCTCGGCCGAAACAGGCCGCGGGATCGCTCGGACGCGGCGGCCTGACGTGGCGCGCGGCTTCGAGAGCAAAGCGGTCGAGGCGCAGCAGCAGGAGGCCACCGAGCGTCGCGCACTCCGACCGGCAATGACGCCGCAGGATGCGCAGCGCGCCGCCGAGCGCGGAACGCTGATGCTGGCGCGGACGCGCGCGCTTTCCGATCTGCAGCGCGCCTGCGCGCCGGCGCACCGCGCGATGCTCGAACAGGCGATCCGCGACTTGGATATCCGCCTCGCCGCGCTTGCAACCGTCGACCGTTAGACCTTCAGCAGTACCGCCCGTGTCGGCTTGTCAGTGGTCTGTGCGACTGCCTGCGCATACACGCTCACTTGGCGGCGGTACCTCTCCAGCAACTCTCCCTCAGCTCGATCGGTCTTGAAGTCGACGATGGTGATTCGGGCTCCATCGTCGAACGCCAGGTCGATCGTTCCCTCGAGGAGTTCGTTGTCACGCATGACCGTGATCGGCGTCTCGCGAAAGCAGCGCCCGGCGGCGTCGGCCTGCCTGGCGGCCGTTACGACCGCGTGGCGCAGCACTCCGCCGATGACGGCGCACGCGGAGCGCTGCTCTTGGTCGGTGGCTCCGAGAATCCGCGCTTGTGTGGCGACGATCGATTCTACGATCGTCTCGGTTGCGTGCAGCGGCACACCGGCCAATGCCGCATGAACGAGTGTTCCGTATCGTGGCCCTGACGGTCTGCACGGATCGGACTCGAGCTCGATCACTTCAACAGCGTCGCGCGACGAGGCCATTGCCTCGCACTCGTCATCGGAGCTCGCCCACTCGGTGACTGTGCACACGCGGCAGCTCGTCGTTGAAGCGCCGGCAATCGCCGCGGCGCGAGCATTGCGCCACTCGATGTAGCGTCGCTGTCCTTCTGCAACCACTTCCGGCTCGACCTTCTTGGCGATCAGCTCCTCCCGGCGTAGACCAAACGGCGGGTCGGTTCCGAGGTTCAGCGCGTACGGGTCCCACCACACCACGTCGAAAGGATCGGTCCCGTCAGCAGGTTCGATCCGGTGACGACCAGGACATACGGTGCGCGGCGACGCCACCGCCTGATCGGGACGCTCGATCACTGAGTCCTTGCGAAAGTCGGGACATTTGGGAGCCGCAGCGACGATGCGCCGGCGATCCATCGGTGGATAGAGCGCGGCGTTGAGTGGCGAGAGCCAACCCTCGTAGGTCTCATCACCCACCACCGGAACGACGATGAGATCACGTGCACGAGTGGCGGCGACATACGCGACGCGAACGCCTTCTTCCACGTCGCGTGCATGCTCGAGCGGCTGCTGCAGGGTTAAATCGCGCGGCGACCAGCCGCCAATCCGCAGCGCGCACAACTGGCGAGGCGGCTCCAGGTAGCGAGCGGGATCGAGCGGTGCGATCTTCGCCGTCATGTCCGCCAGGATTACCACCGGGAACTCGAGACCCTTGGCCTTGTGGACGGTCATCAGTCGGACGCCGTCGCTGCCTTCCTCGACAATCGGCGCCTCGGCTCCCTCACCATCTGCCGCCGACCCGCGAAGCTCCTCGATGAATCCGCGAAAGGAGATCCCTCCGGACATCTCATACTGACGCGCGAGCTCGGCCACGTGCAGCGCATTGGCCAGCACCCGCTCCCCCGCCGGCCGCAACGCGAACGCCACGTGCGCGCGCGTCGCGTCGAACAGCCGGGTGATCGTTTCCGCAACGGGACGGCGATTGCGTCGGATGTGGAGCTCGGCCAGCAGACGCAGCGCCTCTCCTATCGGAGCGAGCTGCTCGGGCAGCCCGTCAGGTACGCGAAACGGGTGCAGCGCTCGGGGAAAGCGATGTCGGTAGTCGAGCAGCTCTTCGTCGCCAATCGCGAACAACGCGCCACGCAGCGTCGCGAACACGGAGAGCTCGTCGTCCGGCCACTCGACCGCAGCGAGTGCCGCTCGTAGTGTTTCGATCTCCTCGCGATCGTGAAACGCACGACCACCGACGAGCAGGTGGTTGACCCCGCGCGCTTCCAGGCTGTCGACGTACGGTCGCGTGACGTCGACGCCGTAATTCACAAATCGACGGAACAGCAGGCAGATGTGTCGCGGCTGAACCGGCACGAGCGCGTCTCCCGACTGTCGTTCCGTGACATGCCAGCCGCTCTCGCGCACGAGCCACTCGACGAAGGCGCCCGTGGCATCAGGCAGCGAGGCATCGATCGCGGCACCCGAGATGTTCCGTTTGCCGTACGGCCTCGGCACCGGCAGCGCAATGACGGATGGTTGCTCGGGAATCGAAGGACGAGACGGGGTCAGCGGGACGTATTCCGCTTGCAGCGTCTCACGGTCGCCGGTGAGTCGAGGCGCGAACGCGGCGTTGACAAACCGCTGGATCTCCGGAACGCTCCTGAAGCTGGTCGTCAACGCCAGCGGCCGCGCGCCTCGCGCGATCAACTGCTCACAGACCCGTCGGTAGACCCCGACGTCGGCGCGGCGGAATCGATAGATCGACTGCTTGGGATCGCCGACGATGAACAGCTTGGCGGGAACCGGACTGACGCGGGACCAGTCGCGCTCGAGGGGGTCGTCCGCCGACAGGAGCAGCAGGATCTCCGCCTGCAAGGGATCGGTGTCCTGGAACTCATCGACGAACAGGCACGTGAATCGGCCTTGAAAGTCGCGCCGCACCTCATCGCAGTCACGGACCAGATCGCGAGTCCGCAGCAGCAGGTCGAGGAAATCGAGTGCGCCTTGACGGGTCTTCAGCGCCTGATATCGATCGATTGCACCGCGAAGCTCGTCGCGGAGCAGCGCTGCAAGCTCGGCATCGGCATCCGCGCGAAACTCGTCGAGTGCGACTAGCAGCGTCTGGTGGGCGGCATGAACGTCAACACGCGCGACACCCTTGCCGTAATAGGCACCGCTGCCCTTGCGTGCGCGCCGGAAATCGCGATCGCGACCGAGATCGACCAGTGCGGCTTCGGCGGCATCGTCATCATCGGTGGCAGCGATCGCCTGCAGTTCGTCGCTGGCACGTCGCGCGGCGGCCGTGTCCACGAACAGATAATCGCGAGCACTCGATGACTGGGCCGTCATCCTCGCGAAGGCATGCACCCGATCGACAAGCGCGGCAATCGCGGGGTGGCGATCGAAATCCGGCCGCGTCCACGACGCCGGAAAATCGCGCCACTCCGCAAGGTCCCACCCTGCTCGACGCAGCCGCTCGACGGGTCCGTCCACATCCGGCTCGCCGGACGCGGCAGGACGACTCGAACGACGCAGCGACCGCCGGACACCTTCCGGCATATCCCGCAGGGCGTCCTGGAACCACGCGCTGAATGCCTCGTCATACAACCGTCTCGCCTGCGGTTCGGTGAGCACTGTAAACAGCGGGTCAACGGCGGCTTCGACCGGACGTTCGCGCAGCAGATCGGCGCAGAACCCATGGATCGTCCCGATGTGCGCCTCTTCGAGGTTGTTCAGCGCATCTTCCAATCGGTGACGGCGCGTCTCCTCCTGCGACATACGGTGGCGCGCGTTCTCGAGCTCGCGCCGCAGTCGTAGCTTCAATTCACCGGCGGCCTTCTCCGTGAATGTGACAGCCACGAGGTCACCGACCGAGGCGACACCGTTGGCGAGCACAGCCAGAATCCGACACACCAGCTCTGTCGTCTTCCCCGTACCTGCGGCTGCCTCGACCACCAGCGTCTCGTCGAGCCGCGTGCGAATGACGTTGCGCGCCTCCTGATCGGCCAACGCGACGGCGGTCATGGCCGGCTCCTCAGCTCGATGAGATCACGGAACTGATCGAGAGGTTTCCGTGCGACTCGTCGCTCTTCGTGCGGACCACAGACAGCGCGGAAGTCGCACCACGCGCAAGCCCCCTCCGCAGGCGCCGTCGGCAGTGCGCCGAGTTCGATTGCGCGATCGACGATTTCCAGCGCTTCGATCCCGGCGTGACGACTGTTGGCGTTCAGCGCAACCGGTCTCACCTTGTAGCCGCCCGCCGAGGTGCAGAAGAACAGACGCGATTCGAACACCGGCTTGCCGGTGATTCGTTCGACGACGAGCGAGTACAGGACGGGTTGGAGAACGGCACCGCCGCCGATCATGAGTGTGTCCTTCTGGCGATCCCTGCCTGTCTTGTGATCGGTCACGCGCAGCACCCCGGTCGCGCGATGCTCTTCGACCAAGTCAACGGCGCCACGCAGCCGGAATCCATTCTCGATCTCGACAGCCTGAGGCACGCTGGCCGGATCGTGCTCGCCATCGTCGCGCAGTCCGAACGAGAGTTCGAAGTACTTCGGCGTCCATTCCTCGCCTTCCTCGGCCACATGTCGCAGCCAGCCGCGCAGGTCGCGGGCGATGGCCGCGATCTCCTCTCGCCACACGCGCTCGATGGCCGGCGCGAGCAGCTCGTAGTACTCGCCTGCGACCCTCGCGATCACGTCCTCCAGGACGCGCAACGCCACATCCAGGCCGGGCTTCGTCACCGGCAGCAGAGTGCGTCGCTGCAGCTCGCGAAACACGGCTGCCTGCATCTGGTGGACGATGGTTCCTTTCGTCAGCGGATCCAGCCGCTGCAGTGCAACGGGTTGCTCGAACGGCTGCAGTCGGAAGATCGCGCTGAGCAGGAACTGGTACGGGCAGGTCGAGAACTTCTGCAGCGCCGAGAGTGAATACGGGCGCGTGCGCAGTCGATGCGAGGCGAGCGGCTCGCGCGTGGCATCGGTCACGCGAATCAACCCGTCGAAGGGCGACCACCGGCGCTGACCGCGAGCCCATCGCTCGCTCACCGAGCGTCGCAGTGCCGGATTGAGATCCAGCATGTATCGCGCACGGCCGCGCACGGTGGAGACGTCGCGCGCCTCGAGCAGATGGCGCAGGACGGACAGGTCGTGCTCCTGGTCATCGATTGCATCGCTCGGATTAGCTGGCGCGGGCCACGCCAGGGACGCATCGCCGGCCTGCGCCGCCGCCTGTGCCAACGCTTCGTGATCGGGAATGCGACCCGTAGCGCCGCGCAGCAGGTCGAGCGCGTAAAACGACGGAACACGAACACGCCCCTCGGCGATGTCGAGACGCGGGTACGATACATACAGGCGCTCGGCTGCGGCGCCGGCCGCCAGATGCAGGAGCACGCGTTCGCGGCGGCCGTAGTCAGCACGCGTCGCGAGCGCGTGATCGAGCGCGAGCCGTGCGTTGTCGCGAAGGAGCGGATCCTGAACGGGCTTCTGCGGAAAGATTCGCTCCGCGAGGCCGGGCACAAAGACCACACGAAATGCCCGACCGCGCGCCTGCGCCGGCGTTCCGACGAACACACGCCCATATCGCCGCGCCGGCGGTTCCGCGTCAACGGTACGAAGCCGGTCGGCCAGAACGCCACGTACTTCCTCGAGCGTTACCGGGCCGATTTCGGCCATCGGCCGCAGGTCCGCGAGCACGCGCAGCACGTACGGCGTCGTCCGCAGCACACGCGGCGCGAGCCCCTCGAGGCGATCGAGCCATTCGCCCCAGAAGGCGGCCGACGGCCACGCGGCCATCTCGTCGATGATCGGCAGGACAAACGAGCGGAGATGCGTCAGATGCGTGAGCTCGCGATCGAGCGCTGCGGCGCGCGGCGATTCAGGGTCGATGCGGCGCTCCTCTTTCAACCGCGCCGTGAATTCCTGCGCGAGACCGTCGAGTCTTCGGCGCCAGCGATCCGGATTGCCACCGATGACCGCCGCCTCGACCAGCAGCCGTTCCCATTTTCGCGGTGCGCGGAGGGTTCCAGCGACGGCCGCGCTCTCCTCTGTCTCCTGACCGAGATCGAGCGACTGCTCTGCCCGTTCGTCGTCTTGGGCAACCGTTGCTCCACCCAACGTCTCGTCAACCGATCGCGCCCACGTGGACGGCGGCTGATCGGCAGCCGGAAGTTGACCGAGCGACAGGTACTCGGCCACGCGCCGCGCCGAGAGGCCCTCGACGCCGGCGGCAATAAGGGCCAGAAACGCGCGACCCGCGGGATGGGGACGACGGGTTCCGCGGTCGAACCAGGCTGGGATGCCTGCTCGTGCGAGCGCATGTTCGAGCAGCCCGTGATACTGCTGCGGCGCGCGCACGAGAATCGCCATCTCGTCGAACGGAACGCCCGCGCGAGCCTCGTTCAAGAGGCGCCGGGCGATCTCGACGCATTCGCGTCCCTCGCCCGGAGCGGAAAAGAACTGCAACGATCCATCGAGCCGTCGCTCGTCCGGCGCGCGGTCGGCAAACAGATGGGCGCGCAACAAACCGAGGTCGGTGTGACTGATCTCGGCCAGCGGCTCGATCTGGCCGCCGGCTCGCACCAGAGCGGTCGACGCCAGGACATCATGCGCCGGGACCGTCGCGAGCAGTGTGGCGGCGACCGCGATCAGGGCATGCAGGAACAGCTCCTCGGCACGCGTGTCGACCGGTACATCGAGCAAGAGCAGCGGTGCGCGAAGAAACGGCTCGTCACCAACGGCCTCCGCAGCCGCTTGCAAGAGGCGGGTCCGATCGGCGGTGTTCGACGCGTCGAACTCGTGTTCGATACGCGACAGCAGCAGCGAGAGATCGGGACCGGCGGCGTCAACGCCAGCGACGGAGTCAGCGGTCACGCTCGCCAATCGCAGATCGGCAACCGTGCGTGCCAGCGCACGCGGAAATCCAGGTGTGCCGGCGACGGTTCGAAAGTAGGTGAGCGCGCCGGCACCAGCCGCGGCAAACGTGGCGCGGGCCGAAACCGCTTCAGCACCGAGTGCGGTGCTCGGTGCGATACCACGCCCCGCGAGCCGTGTCGCGGCGATGCGTGCGGCGAGCTGCGTCAGGCTGAATCGCGCCAGACCGAACGTGGCGCCACGCTCGGCCGCGACACGGCGCGCCAGGTCGTCGGCGGCTCCACGTGTGGCCGAAACGATGGTGACGGGCTGATGTCGAGGAAATCGTCGGAGGAAATCAGCAGCGGCATCGAGTCGCGCCACTGCGGAGGGTGACTCGACGATCGGGAAGGCGCGCGATCCGTCCATCTGTCCAACCTGCCCCGGGCGCTGTGCCGGGAATCCGGAACGACGACATGTCGTCGTGCAAGCCGAACTGTATCACAGCCGGATTCAGGTCTCACGAATCGGGATTCAGGGCTGGGCCAGGAATCAGGCCCTGACTCCTGAGTCCTGATACCTGATTCCTACGTATTTGGACACTGGCCGCATCAGCCGCCCGCGCCGGCGCTGCTCGTCGTAGTGCGCGCACCAGCCAGCGACGCGTGACACGGCGAAAGTGGGTGAGAACAGCGACCGCGGGATTCCCACTGCTTCGAGCAGGACGGCCGTGTAGAACTCCACGTTTGCTCTCAAGTGTCGATTGGGATGACGCTCCTCCAGCACCGCCTCCGCGTCACGTTCGACCGACCGTGCCAAGGACAACCGCGCACCGCCAATGCCGGCGGCCTCGAGCCGCGCCGCGACCCGCTCGAGTGCGGCAGCACGCGGATCGCGAACACGATAGACGCGGTGACCCATGCCCATGATCCGTTCCCCGGCGGCGAGACGCTCGCGCAGCCATGCATGGGTGTGCTCGGGCGATCCGATGGCGTCGAGCATGTCGAGGACCGGTCCAGGGGCGCCGCCATGAAGGGGGCCTTTCAACGTCCCCACACCCGCGACGACCGCGCTGACGAGATCCGATCCGGTCGATGCGACGACGCGCGAGGCCAAAGTCGAAGCGTTCAAGCCGTGATCAACGACGCAGCACAGGTAGGCGTCGACGCCAGCGACGGATGGAGGCGCCGGTTGGCGCCCGCTCATCATATAAAGGTAGTCTGCGGCGTGTGCCAGCGACGGATCTGGTTCGACCGCGGACTCGTTGTTCTGCCGACGAGCCCAGGCCGCCGCGAACACCGCCGCCGCGCCGGTGACCATCACCGTGTCCGCGAGCACATCTCCACTCGCCGAGAGATGCGCGAGTGCGGCCCGCAGAGCATCCATGCCGTCCGGTAGCGCGAGCGCACCGCCGACCGATGGCAACGTCGCATAAGCAGCGCCACGTGCTGCCGCCAAACGCGCACGCCACTGCTCTCGTTGCGGTGCGTCCGGCAAGCGTCCTGACCAGAGGAGCGCACACGCATCCTCGAAGGTGACGCGGCCGACGAGATCTTCGACCGCGTAGCCGCGGATGATCAGCTCGCCACGCTCGCCGTCAACGTCGCTCAGTTCGGTTTCCGCGACCACCACTCCCTCGAGTCCGGCCACCACCGCCGTCATGTCGTTTCCTCCGTCGCTGTGTCAGGATCGAACGGCGGTGGCCAGGCGTCAATCTTGATTCCACAATCAACAGATCCCGCGTTGCGGCTTTACAGGCGGCGCGGACGTTTATGGTCCGCGTTTCGCCGGTTGCGGGCCAATGTAGATGGCGCGGGGACGAATGAGGCCATCGGTTGCGTATTGTTCGATGGCATGCGCGATCCAGCCGGCGGTGCGGCCGATCGCAAACAACACCAACGCGGACCCGCGCGGCAGGCCGATGGCGCGACGCAGCATGACGAGTCCATAGTCAAGCGTCGGATATTCGCCGAGCAGATCGCGTCCCGCACTCGCGATCGCGTGCAGGTATCCCGCGGCGTCCGACTCGGGCCAGCGGCGTCGGATGAGGGCAAACAGCATGTGAGCTCTCGGGTCGCCGGCTGTATAGAGTGGATGTCCGAAGCCGGGAATCGCCACACCTCGACGCAATCGATCGGTGATCAATGCCCGCACGCCTTGCGGCGAGCCGGCCTCGTCGAGGAACTCTTCGACGCGTGCCGTGTGGCCGCCGTGCTGCGATCCTGCCAGCGCCGCGAGACCCGCCGACACCACCTCGTACGGCGTGCTCCGGCTGGAGGCGACGACACGCGCCGCGAACGCGGAGACGTTGAGCTCGTGATCGGCACTGAGGATGAGCGCGGCATCGATTGCTGTCTTGGCCGCGCCCGCCACTTTCCAGCCGCGTGCAAGGCTCTCGGCAATGGAGCGGTCGGTCGCAGGTTCGCGCAGCGTGACCGCCGCCATCAGGACCTGCAGCACGCGCCAGCCGGTCGCGGCAAGGGCCGTGTGCGTCGCGTCGTGCGCGGCGCGATCGTCGGCTGCGGCCGCCGGCAACAGCGCCTGCATCCGCTGCATCGGCGAGAGCGACCGGAGCGCTTTCAGCAGACCGCGACACCGTCGCGACAGCCGCTGTGCTGGAAACGGCGCGCGGTCCGGCGCGTCCCACAGCAGCCGGACGACGTCTTCAAAGGCTGCCTCGCGCGCCAGTGTCAGTGCGTCTCGTCCGCGGTAATAGAAGCGCCCGTTGTCGATCAGCGTCAGCGACGATTCGAGAACAGGAATACCCCAGCGTAGTGTCTTGCGCGCGGCGATCTCCGGATGGAGACGCGCCTCTTTGCCGTCGCGCAGGCCGAGGACATCAGCCGCCAGATACCGCGAGACACGCCGGTCTCGAGGATCCGCTTCCGCACGAATGCGCCCTCGACTGACGTAAGAGTAGAGCGAGCCGCGGCTGATGCCGAGCATCGCCGCCGCTTCCGATGCGGTCAGAAACCGCGAGCTCTTGCCGGGGGCCATGCCGACAGTATCAGCGAGGCACGAAGGTCACGAAGACGATTTTTGCCACAAAGGACGCAAAGCTCCGGCTCGACGCGGCGCCGCGCAGCGGCGCGTCAGGCCCGCTGGTCCCGAAATGAATGAGCGGGAAGGGCGCGGGCTGCTCATTCATTCGGGACCAGCGGGACCTGACGTATCGGCCGGCTTCGCCGGCCGACCGCGTCGAGCCCTGCCTCAAAGAACACGAACCGTGTTTCGTGTCCTTTCTTATTTGCGCTTTGTGTCCTTCGTGGCGAAAACCGTCTCCGTGTTCTCAGGGGGCGAGACGTTCGCGTTTCCACCCATCGCCGTCGCGCGAGTAGCGGACACGATCGTGGAGGCGACTGGGACGGCCCTGCCAGAACTCGAACTCGTCAGGGATGACACGATAGCCGCCCCACCACGACGGCCGCGGGACCGCGTCGCCGTACAGCTGCCGCGCGGTTTCGAAGCGCGACTCGAGCCCCTGGCGACTCTCAATGACCGCGCTCTGATGTGAGGCATAAACACTCCAGCGGCTCTCGAGCGGCCGGGCCGCGAAGTAGGCGTCCGATTCCGCGTCGCTGACTCTCTCGACGCGGCCCGACGCGCTTACCTGTCGATTCAGCGACGGCCAATAGAACAGCAGGCTGGCCTGACCGGTCGCTTCGATCTCGTGCGCTTTGTGACTGTCGTAGTTGGTGAAGAAGACGAACCCTCGCGCATCGAGACCTTTCAGCAGGACCATGCGAACCGATGGACGGCCACCACGCGCGGCGGTGGCCAACGCCATCGCCGTCGGGTCCACTTCGCTGTCGCGCACCTGTTCGAACCAGTGCGCGAACTGCTGGAAAGGATCCGGGTGGGACTCGGTCTCGCTCAGCGGCTCGCCGACGTAGTCGCGACGGACATCGGCGAGCGACCGCCCCTCAGCCAACGTCGGTGACGTCTGAAGCGGCAGTCGGCGGCGGAACCACCAACCGAATCGTGTCGCCACCGAGCGCGATACGGACGGTGCCACCGTCAGCGAGATCGCCGAACAACAGCGCTTCGGAAAGCGGCTTCTTCACGACGCGCTCGATCAGACGCGCCATCGGTCGCGCGCCGAATGCGCGGTCGAACCCTTTGACCGCCAGCCACGCGCGCGCATCCTCGTCCAACTCGATCGCCACGCGCTTGGGCGCCACCATCGCGCGCAATTCGTCGATCTGCTTGTCGACCACGCGCTCGATCTCGCGTGTGCCGAGCGCCTTGAAGGTGACGATCGCATCCAGGCGATTGCGGAACTCCGGCGTGAACGTGCGCTCCAGCGCGCCGCGCGACGAGCCGCCCTGCCCCGCCTCGGCAAATCCCAGCTTCCGATCCGACAGGTCGCGGGCGCCGGCGTTGGTCGTCATGATCAGGATCACGTGCCGGAAGTCCGCCTTGCGACCGTGCGAGTCGGTGAGCGTGGCGTGATCCATCACCTGCAGCAGGATGCTGAACATGTCGGGATGCGCTTTCTCGATCTCGTCGAGCAGCAGCACGGCATGCGGCGCCTTGCGGACCGCATCGATCAGCAGCCCGCCTTCCTCGTAGCCGACATATCCGGGCGGCGCGCCGATCAGCCGGGAAACGGCGTGCTTCTCCATGTACTCGGACATGTCGTAGCGGATGAACTCGATGCCGAGAATCCGTGCCAGCTGACGCGCCAGCTCCGTCTTGCCGACGCCGGTCGGTCCGGCGAACAGGAAATTGCCGATTGGCTTCTCGGCGGCGCGCAGACCCGAGCGCGCCAACTTGATCGCCGACGCCACCTCGTCGATCGCCGCATCCTGACCGTAGATCACCTGCTTCAGCGCAACGTCGAGATTGGCCAGCGCGCGCTTGTCATCGCTCGAGACGGCCTGTACTGGAACGCGCGCCATCTTGGCGACGATCTGCTCGACTTCCGGCGGCCCGATCGTCTCGACGCGCTGCTCTGCCGGCAGCAGCTTCTGCGCCGCGCCAGCCTCGTCCAGAACATCGATCGCCTTGTCCGGCAGATGCAAGTCCTTCAGGTGCTTGGCTGACAGCGCCACCGCCGCCTGCAGCGCTTCGTCGGAATAGAGCACGCCATGGTGCGCCTGGTAGTGCGGCCGCAGCCCGCGCAGAATATCGAGCGCCTCGTCTTCGGACGGCTCGAGCACCTCGATCTTCTGAAACCTGCGCGACAGGGCGCGATCGCGATCGAAGGACTGCTTCACGTCGTTGAAGGTCGTCGATCCGATGCAGCGAAGCGTGCCGTTCGCCAACGCCGGCTTCAGCAGGTTGCCGGCATCCATCGCGCCACCCGACGCAGCACCAGCCCCGACGAGCGTGTGAATCTCGTCGATGAACAGAATCGCGTCTTCTTCCTTCTCGAGCCGCTCGAGCACCTGCTTCACGCGCTCTTCGAAATCGCCGCGGTATCTGGTGCCCGCCACCAACGCACCCAAATCGAGTGCGAACACCTTGGCGTGCTTCAGCACATCGGGAACTTCGCCCTGATGAATGCGCAGGGCGAGCCCTTCGGCGAGCGCCGTTTTGCCGACTCCGGGCTCGCCGACCAGCAACGGATTGTTCTTGCGCCGGCGGCACAACACCTGGATCATCCGTTCGAGCTCGAGCCGTCGTCCGATCAGCGGATCGATCTGCCCTTTCTCCGCACGCGCGATCAGGTTCGTGGCGTATGCCTCCAGCGGATCGGTACTCGGCGGAGTCGCCGCTTCGCCTCCGACCGGTGCCGTCGCGGGATCGCCTTTCGGCCCGTGCGAGATCACGCGCAACAGCGTGAGGCGATCGAGCCCATGCTGCCGCAGGAAGTACGCGGCATGGCTTTCCTGCTCCTGCAGGATGAACACGAGCAGACTACCCGTGTCCACGTGCTTGGCGCTCGATACTGCCGCGTGCACCATCGCCTGCTGGATGACCCGATCGAAGCCGAGCGTCGGCTCCGGCTCCACCGCACCTGGGGCGGGAACAGGCGTGAACGCCTTGCCGATGACGTCGCTGACCTGCGTCTTGAGCTTCTCGAGATCGACCCCGCAAATCGCCAGCACGCGCCGCGCCTGCGGCTCGTCGGTGATCGCGAGCAGCAGGTGCTCGAGGCCAACGCTGTCGTGCCGGCGGTCGGCTGCCATACGGAATGCGCGCTGAATCGTCTCCAGCGTCTCCGGCGCGAACGGAACAGGGGTCTTACTCATTCTCCGGATCGCTATGCGGCTCGACCGCGAAAGTCATCCTCGTTGTCCGACCGCATAGCGGTCCCAGCCGCGCGGAGCGCGGCGACAAAGCGCAGGCAACCCGCCAAGGGCGCGGCGCAAATATCACTTCGAGTGCCCATCGGCTCGTTCCGGCTCCATCGTCACCAGTAGCGGGAACTCGTGGTCCTCGGCCAGCTGCCGTGTGGCCTTCAGTTTCGTTTCGGCCACGTCATGCGTATAGACGCCGGCGACCCCCAATCCGGATCGATGCACGCTCATCATGATCGCGAACGCTTCGCCGTGCGGCTTGTGGAAGATCGTCTCCAGCACAAAGACGACGAAGTCCTGCGTCGTGTAGTCGTCGTTGTGGAGGAGCACCCGCCACAGTCGCGGACGCTCGAGCTTCTGCTCGGTCCGCGTTTCGGTGAGAACGGATTCGTTCGGGTCCGGACGAGGGCTCATTCAGCAATCTGTTATTACGCAGAGGGCAGGCTGCTGGTCGCCATCTGCCCCCTCCATTGTACTCAGACGTCTTTCAACAGGTCCGCGTCTCCTCGCCAGGGCGATATCACGTCCTGGTCGCCCACCAGGCGAGTGACATGGTCGAGGAAGTCGCGGCGAGAGATCTCACGCGCGCCGAGCGAGGCCAGGTGCATCGTGGGCATCTGGCAGTCGATGAGTTGAAACTCCCAGCGCCGCAATTGCCGCACGGTTGCGACGAAGGCCACCTTGGATGCATCGCGCCGCCTGGTAAACATCGACTCGCCATAGAACATGTGGCCAATCGCCACCCCGTACAGCCCGCCCACCAGTTCGCCGTCGGCCCAGCTTTCGATCGAGTGCACATACCCGAGGCGCCACAGCGTAGTGTAGGCCTCGATCATCGCTGGTGTGATCCAGGTCCCCTCCTGTCCCGGACGCGGCTCGCCGCAGGCACGCATCACGTCGTGAAACGCGGTGTCGAACCGCACCTCGTAGCGGCCCGAGCGAATGACGCGTCGCAGCGATCGTGAAACGTGGAGCTCATCGAGGAACAGCACCATCCGCGGATCGGGACTCCACCACAGGAGAGGATCGTCTTCACCAAACCAGGGAAAGATGCCGTGGACGTACGCATCGAGCAGCCGCTGCGGAGACAAATCGGCGCCGGCGGCGAGCAGCCCGTTCGGATCACGCATCGCGTGGTCGACAGGTGGAAACGGGTCGGCGGACTCGAGCCAGGGAATCACTGAGCAATTCAAAATGAAAAACGAAAAAATGCAAGGCAAATCGAGCGCCCGCAGGCGCACAGCTCACCGCGTGGGAAGGTTTCGCGCCACCGCCTCGGGAGAAGGCATCGTCGGGTTGGCAGTGACGTCGATGCGGTTGCGCATCATGGCGACGTCCGCTTTCATCTTTCCAAGGATGGCCTGAAACTGCGGATCGTCTTTGAGCGACGCCAGCATCGGATCGCGTGCCGTTTCCCGATACCATCGCCACCCGCCGTCATAGGCGGCGTTCATCCATTCCAGTGCGTGCGATCGATCCTCGCGCAACGCATAAATAGCCGCTATCTCCATCCGAACGCCAGGATCTTCATTGCCGTTGCGAAGTTCCTGCTGCGCGGATGTCAACGCCGCGTCGAGCAGCATCGCGGCCGCTGGGTCGTGCCGTTGTGCGAGCAGCGACCCGTACATGGTCCGGAACGTCTCTGGCAGCATCTGCTGCGTCCGACCGGTGGGACTCTGCTCGAACAACGCTTTGACGTGGTCGAGCGCCTCGGGTGCGCCGGTCATCACCTCGAATTCCACGACTGCGGCTTGACCTTCCTGATTGCCGGGATCGATCGCGACGGCGTGCTGCAAGCGTTTCAACGCCTCCTCGCGGCGATCTCCCACCAGGTAGAGATTTTCGAGCAGCAGGTGGATCCGTTGATAGCGGGGCACACGACGCTCGGCCTCAAGCAGCCATTTCTCCGTCGTCTCATCGTCTGCGAGAGTCAGCAGCGCCAATCCGACGTGGTAATAGGAGAAGCTGACGTTTGGTGCGAGCTGAAAGGCGCGCCGAGCCCAGTACACTGCCTGATCGTAACGACCCTGCGCTGCTTCGGTAATGGAGAGATCCGCTAATGCCTCGGCGAGATTCGGATCCAATTCTGCTGCGCGGAAAAATGACAAGCGAGATTCCGCCAACAGCCCGCGCCAGCCGTACACGTCGCCCAACGCAAAATGGGCGCGAGCTTCGTTCGGGTCGATTTCGACGGCGCGACGCGCCGCCTGTAGCGCCTGATCCAGGTAATGAGGCTCTTTAAAACCACCGAGAAAACCCAATCGGCGCGCCAACTCCGCCTGAGCGAGCGCGAAATGTGGATCGCGTCGGATTGCATCACGCAGCAACTCAATCGCGGCGATGTTCTTTTCCGGATTCGTCGCAGGGAGCTTGCGAGCGCGGAGGTACAGCTCATACGCCGTAACGTCCGCCGCGACGGGTTGCGCGACGCGAACCTCTCCAATCAATCCGGTCTGTTGCTGCAGCGCGGCTGCAACCCGGGTTGCGATGTCGCTCTGGACGGCAAGGATGTCCTGGAGACGCCGGTCGTACTGGTCGGACCACAGCGTTTGGTCGTTAGCAGCGTCCACGAGTTGTGCGCTTACACGCGCGCGATCACCGGCGAGCCGGACGGTACCCATAACGACGCGTCGAACACCTAGTTCCGAGTACAAACGTGGCAGCGAAGCAGGAGAGTCTGCGTATCGGGCCACAGCCGCGCGACTCATGACGCGTAATCGAGGCAGGCGCGACAACTGCGCGGTGATCTCTTCGGTCACGCCGTCGGCGAAGTATTTTCTCGACGGATCCTCGGCAATGCTGTCGAACGGAACGACGGCGAGAACAACAGGTTCGTCGGACGCCGATCGGTCTACGCTCCCGGGGCGCGAGCCGCTGCCACGCCGCGCCACCATCCAAGCTGCGCATGCGAGCACGAGCGTCAGCATCACGGCCGCGACAAATCGGATACGCCGCCGTGGCAGAGAGGTCGCGCCGCCGATCAGTGCCTCGACGATCTCAGCGGCCGACTGAAAACGGTCGTCAGGCTGCTTGGCCAGGCAGCGGCGCACGACGCGAGCCACTGCTGGCGGAAGCGTGTCGACGGAGGGACTCATGTCTGAGACGTCAGTGTGGAGAATGGCGCTCAGTGTGTCGATGGAGGAGTTCCTCTCGAACGCGCGGCGACCGGTGAACAGCTCATAGAGAATCGCACCGAACGCGAAGATGTCGGCGCGGTGATCGACGGCCTGCCCGCGCACCTGTTCTGGCGCCATGTAGCCAACGGTGCCGAGAACCATTCCCGCTTCGGTGAGCGCGGTACGGGTCGCCAGCTCCGTCGCATCTGTTCGCGCCAGCTTGGCGATGCCGAAGTCGAGGAGCTTCACATGTCCGTCACTAGTGATGAACACGTTCTCCGGCTTCAGATCGCGGTGGACGATGCCTCTGGCGTGAGCGGCGGCGAGGCCACGAGCCATCTGCATACCCCAGTCGAGTGCGTCAGAAGAGGCGACGCGTCCAACGTGCAGCCGACTGCGGAGGGTTTTGCCGTGAAGCAGCTCCGTCACCAGGAACGGCGGCCCATCGCACTCCCCTTCCCCACCCGCGCCGGCCATGCAGCCAACGTCGTACAGCGCCACGATGTTCGGGTGGTTCAGTCCGCCAACAGTGCGTGCCTCCTGCTCGAAGCGCCGCACGCGATCGGGATCCGCCGCGAGGGAGGCGGGCAACACCTTGACCGCGACCTCGCGCCCGATATGCGGGTCGCGAGCCCGATACACCTCGCCCATCGCTCCAGCGCCGATCAACTCGACGACTTCATACCTGCCGACGCGAAACCCCGCTTCGAACGCGTGTCCGGACGCCGTTGCACGCGTTGCCGATGCCGCTGGACTGTCGCTGATCGGCTGTGTGTTCAAAAAGGTGGCGGCTTTCTCGTGCGCCGCTAGCAGCGCGTCGACTTCGCGTCGAAGCGCTGTGTTCGCGCCGCAGACCTCGTGGAGGAAGCTCGCGCGTTTAGATGGCGGGTGGCCGAGCGCGGCGTCGAAGAGCGCCTTCAGTCGCACATGGTCCGGCGTGGTCGAGGATTGGGAACGGTTCACGTCGGAACTCATCGGTGCTGGCACTCTCACCGGCATCACCCGACGCCGATACACCACAGGAGGCAGCAGGATATGTGCCCGCAGCGCTGCCCCGACGCGAGCGCGTCGGCAGACGTTGCCCCGCGTGAGGCTCGACCGCGCCTCGTCGCACGGAACCAGTTCTTGACTCACGTCCTGGGCCCGTCCGTTTGCTCAGAACATTCAACGCGGTCACACATGGCGGCGCCGCTCGGCTGTTTCGAATGGAAGCGCTCATTCCGATGCCGTTCCGACCAACGCGCGAAGCGCATCGAGAGTATCGGCTTCGCTCGCCGGTTTATCGCGGCGCCAGCGCAGAATGCGGGGGAATCGTACGGCGATTCCCGATCGATGGCGAGTCGATCGGGCGATGCGCTCGAAGCCAAGCTCGAAGACATGGATCGGCTCAACTTGACTGACCGGACCAAAGCGACCGGTCGTGTGTCGCCGAATCCAGCGATCCAGTTCGTCGATCTCCGCATCGGTGAGCCCCGAGTAGGCCTTGGCCACCGGCACGAGCTCACCGTGATCCCAGACGCCGAACGTGTAGTCGGTGAAGAGACTGGCGCGGCGGCCGCTCCCCGGTTGCGCGTATATCAGGACGGCGTCAATCGTGTACGGCTCGATCTTCCACTTCCACCAATCACCGCGCCGGCGTCCCGGACGATATTGTGAGCTCCAGCGTTTGAGCATCACGCCCTCGACGCCGCGAGCCCGCGACTCGGATCGGAGCGCGGCCAGGCCGTCCCAAGTTGGGGCAGTGAGCTCCTCCGATAAAACGAGAGGCGGAGCGAGCGCGTTCAGCATGGCAACTAATCTCGCGCGCCGCTCGACCAGTGGCAGCTCACGAATGTCCGCACCATCCTGTTCCAGCAGGTCGTAGGCGACGAACGCAACGGGAACGTTCACCGCCATCTCCGCGACGCGTTGCTCCCTTCCGATCCGCCGCTGGAGATCGGCGAACGGGCGCGGAACGCCACCTTCAAACGCGAGCACTTCCCCGTCGATGACCGTTCCTCGCGGAAGTCGTGACGCCTCGTCGCGGATCTCGGGAAACCGGTTGGTGACGAGCTCCTCGCCGCGCGACCACAGAAAGACCTGCCCGGCGCGATGAATCAGCTGCGCGCGAATGCCGTCCCACTTCCACTCGGCGAGCCACTGGTCTCGTGGGCCAAGAGTATCGACGGCCTCCTCCAGCGGCGACGCCAGACAGAAGGGATACGGACGCGACGGTTCGTCAGCTGCCGATTCGGGGGCGACGAGGGTCGCAAACGCAGCCGCCGACGGCTGCCAGTTCCCCATCAGTCGATGTTCGACGACGGCTGTGGGCAGGTTGGCAAGCTGCGCGACCGCGCGGACGACGAGGGTATGCGAGACGCCGACGCGGAACTCGCCGGTGAGCAACTTGTTCAACAGAAAGAGCTCGTGCCGAGGCAGGCGCGTCCACCAGACGAGGACTCTGAGTCGGCGCTCGTCGTCGGTCAGCTCGCGCAGCGGCACGATGCGGCGTTCGATCCAGTCCGCGAGGCTCACGTCGGCAACGTGCTCGTCGACTGGGACGGGGTCGTCGAAAGGCAGCCTGCCATCGTTGGCCGGCGGCGCAGCCGCCGTCAGCAGCGAGGAACTGATCGGCTCGACGCGACCGTCGAGGAGCAGCGCAATCGCTTCGGCAAAGTCGCCGACGATCGAGTACGACTCGTGAACCAGCCATTCCGGAAATCCCGTCAATTCCAGGGTCCACTCGTGGAGCAGTCGCGTCGGCAGCAGCCGCTTGAGGCGCCGACCGGTCAGGAAAAAGAGCGCCCATGCGGCATCATCACGAGGCGCATCGGCGAGGTAGCGGACGAGCGCGGCCACCTTCCCGTTGGTCGACGTCGTGCGATCGATCTCGTCGTAGAGCTGGGCGAAGCGCTTCACTCGGCGTCCTCGACCTCCCCTTCATACTGCGTCCGCCACGACGTCGCTTCGATTCCCTGCTCTGACACCGCGCGCGCAAGCTGCTGCGTGTATCCGTGCGTCACGTAGACACGCTCGGCCCCGGTCTCGGCAATCGTCGTCATGAGGGCATCCCAATCGGCGTGATCCGACAGCGCAAATCCTCGGTCGTAGGCGCGACGTCGGCGCGCGCCGCGGATGCGCATCCAGCCCGAGGCAAATGCCGAGGAGTGATCGCGAAAGCGACGCATCCACACGGTGCCGCGCGCCGACAGCGGCGCCACGATCAGCTCGCCGGCAAACGACGTCCCGCGCGGGGTCTCGCTGGCGCGGCGTGTTTGTGGGAGCACGACGCCCGCGTCGCGATACAGGTCCACCAGCGGAGCGAGAGCGCCGTGAACGAACACGGGACGCTCTCCGCACCGTGCGAGCTCCGCCAGCACGCGCTGTGCCTTCCCGAGCGCGTACCCAAAGAGCACCGCCGGTCGACCCGCCGCACGCATCTCATCCCACCAGGCACAGATCTCCCCCACCGTCTGCGCCGGCTCGTCCCAGCGGAACACCGGCAGCCCGAACGTCGCTTCCGTAACGAACACATGGCAGCGTTGCGGCTCGAATGGTGTGCACGTCGGATCCGGCGCGCGCTTGTAATCACCAGACGCGACCCAGACTTCTCCGCGACATTCGACTCGGATCTGCGCCGATCCGAGGATGTGACCGGCTGGATGAAACGACACGCGAACACCGTTGACATCGACGGTTGTCCCGTACTCGGCAGCATCAATGGTGGCCGCACTGCCGAGGCGATGCCGAAGCAACCGTTGCGCCGCGGTCGAACACAGGTAGGCACGTGATCCGGGACGGAGATGATCGCCGTGGGCATGACTGATCACGGCGCGCTCGACCGGCTGCCATGGGTCGATGTGAAATCGACCGGCCTCACAATACAGGCCGCTGTCGGTCGGCTCGATTAGCATGGGGAGGTGGTTCGTACGTCGAGGGGGAAGCTCCGTGATAGCCGGCTCATTGCTGACGCGCTTCGCGCCGTCCCCAACAGGTTACCTGCACCTCGGTCACGTCGTGAACGCCATCTACGTCTGGGGCGTGGCGCGACGTGGTGACGGCAAGGTTCTGTTGCGGATCGAGGATCACGACCGCATCCGCTCTCGAGCGGAATACGAAGACGCGCTGCTGGAGGATCTCGAGTGGCTCGGGTTCCTTGCCGACCGCCGGCGGGAGCCGGTCGTGCGTCAAAGCGATCGCGATGCCGTCTATGCCGCTGCGCTGGCGCGGCTTCGGCGCACGCATCATGTCTACGCGTGTGACTGCTCACGAAAAATAATCGGCAGTGAGCGATACGACGGACGCTGCCGCGACCGTGGCCTCTCCGAAGCCCCAGGCCGCACGCTCCGTGTGCACATGCCGCGCGGGCTGGAACGGTTTACCGATCTTCGGCTCGGCTCGGTCGAACAATCGCCCGCGGATCAGTGCGGCGACCTGGCGATCAAGGATCGCGACGGCAATTGGACCTATCAGTTCGCCGTCACCGTCGACGATATCGATCAACGTGTGACGCTGGTGATCCGCGGCGAAGACCTGTTGTCATCGACTGGAAGACAGATCGCGCTGGCGCGCATGCTGGGACGCGCCACACCGCCCGAATTCCTGCACCACCCCCTGATCTTCGCGTCGAGCGGCGAGAAACTGAGCAAGTCAGCGGACGACACCGGGATCCGTCGTCTCCGTGCAGCCGGCGTCAGCGCCGCCGAAGTGATCGGGCGCGCCGCGGCGGCGGTGGGATTGATTCGCGAGCCGCGTCCGCTCACGGCCGGCAAGGTCGACGAATTGCTCAGGGAGCCTGTTGGCGGCGGACGTACTCGCCCTGTTCCGTCCGCGTGAGGAACCCGTCGGAAACGAGGCGCTGCAGGATCCAGTTGATCGCGGGTTTCGTCACCCCGAACAGAGCGCAGGCTTTCTCCGGAGTCACCGAGATGCACGGCATCTCGGCGAATTCAGCACGCACCCGCGCCAGCGTCGCTCGCCACACGCTGTCAGGCATGCGGTAAGGGCTTCTTCGGGAGCGCGTCGGTTCGGCGAGCATCACCACGCGCGACTCATATTTCAAACGCCGTGCCCGAGCGAAGCGCGTTTGCCATCAACGAAAAGACGCGTCCCCTGTGCGGATGGCTGTGGCAGTTCAGTTTGACGCCGGGCTTCTGAAATACCTGAATCTGTGATCTTCGATGTGAGATGTGAGGATTGATGTGGTCAGTTGATCAAGTCCCAGATGCGTCAATGGTCAAATCAATTCTCAAATTTCACATCGAAGATCGAAGATGGTGGTCTATTTCCCAACCCTCGCTCTCGCCCGTTCGCTCGCGTTCTGCACAGTGAGACGATCGACGACCTGCGCGACGCCGTCGGTATCGCGTGCGATCGCGATCGCCCGATCGCGCGCGGCCGCGCTCGGGACCTGACCCTCCAGCGTCACGACGCCATTGTTCGCTGAAACGTCTAGTCCCGACCCCTTCACGTCCGCGTCGGCGAGGTACTTTGCCTTGAGCTTGGTAACAATGACGCCGTCGTCGATCCGCGCACCCAGAGGCTCGTGCGACGCACGCTCCTCAGCGGTGCCGGTCGCCGCCTGCTCGAGTGACGCGTTCACTGTGAGCATGTCCTCGACGCGCATCACGCCGTCGGTTTCGCGCGCGACACGCAGCGCCTGTGCCCGTTCGGCGTCGCTGGCCAGTTCGCCGCGCAACGTGACCACACCACCGCGCGTGTCGACGTCAATCCGTCGCCCCTTCATACCCGGATCCAGGAAATACTTCGCCTGAATCGTCGTCGTGATGCGGCCATCGTCGATTCGGGCCGCGGCGCTGTCGATCGCGTTGGCGGCACCGCTTGTCGCCACGGCACCAGAGGTCGACGGCTGCCCTTTGGACGCACTCTGCGGTGCCTGTCCGATCAGAAGTCGATCGTGCACCTCGCGAACGCCGCCGGTGTCCTTTGCCATTTGCTCGGCGCGCTGGCGCACCGCTTCGTTTTGCACATAGCCATCGAGCGTCACCACGTGGTCGTGCGTGGACACGTCGATGTAGCGTGCCTTGATGTCACGGTCGGCGAAGTACTTGGCCTGAATCTGCGTGGTGGTCCAGGCGTCGGCCAATTCGTCACCCGCGCGCGCGGCCACGTCCCGGACCTGCTTCGCCGCCTGCTGCGTACGCGCTTCGGTATCCGGACGATTGCACGCGGCTCCGGCAGTGACCGCCACGGCGGCCGCGGCACTGCAGAGAAGCTGAAGTGTTTTCATTGCGTGTCTCTCCCCGTCGAGATGTTTGCAAGAGCAACGCCTCCCTGTGCGGCTGTGTTCACTGTGGAGCAGTCGCTGTCGGCAGTCGCAACACATCTGTGAGGCCTGGCTGGCCGAAACGGGCGCGTTTCCGACGATTCCCATCGTGGCCTTTTGCTTGCTCGCTTCACCTCCCGAGATCAACAGGGACGCGGCCATGGCTGACCGTTACCAACACGAGGACCGATACCAACGCGATCGCTACGGACGTGACGATCGAGGATTCGTCGCGCGCGCCGGTGACGAAGTGCGCTCGTGGTTCGGCGACGAGGAAGCCGCCAGACGACGCCGCCTGGACGAGGAGCGCGAGCGCTGGAGTGGCCCGCGCTGGAGAGGCGAACGAGGATACGGCGAACGCCACGATTTCGACGAGGACTGGCGCAGTCGATCGTCGTCACGCGATTACAGCGGCATCAGCTACGGCTTGTCCGGCGGACATCGCGACGATGCGCGAATCTCGCCCGGCGGAGGCGGACTGGAGTCCGGCTATCTGGGCTATCGTCGCGGCGAGTACGTGCCGCCACAATACCGACCCGAGGTGCCGGCGCGCGAACCCGCGCGCAACGAGGGGCGGCGGGAGTACAGCACCGAGTGGTGGCGCGTTCCCGGCCCGCATGCAGGTCGTGGTCCACGGGGGTATCAGCGATCAGACGAACGGATCCGCGAGGAGCTCAACGAACGTCTGACGGCGCATGGCCTGATCGACGCAAGCGACATCGAATGTCAGGTGCAAAACGGAATCGTGACGCTTGCCGGATACGTCGAGACGCGCGTTGAAAAACGCGCGGCCGAAGATCTCGCCGAGGACATCGCTGGCGTCCACGAAGTGCACAACCAGCTGAGGCTGCGTTCGAACGCGGAAACCGACAGAGCGGCGGCCACCACCGACCCGGGACGGTCGCGCGCGCGGAGCTAGATCGTTGCGTCACCAGCCGCGTGTGCGACGGACGCGGCGCTGGACGAGACCCGATACGAGCGTGCAAGGCTGGGTCGTCCGCGCCGCGTCCACTCCTTTTCCGTATCGACTCCTCCTGCGCGGCGAGTCCCGTTTCACTTCATCAGTGTGCGTTCTAGGATAGAATCGGAGGCTGCGTAGCGCCTTTCACGAGGAAATCTTGGCAGTCCGTCTGTTCATCGGGAACCTTCCTTACAGCGCGAGCGAAGCGGATCTCCGAGCGCATTTCGCGACCGTTGCCGAACCGTCCCACGTCGTGATGCCGGTCGATCGCGAGACCGGTCGACCGCGCGGCTTTGCCTTCGTCGAGTTTGCCGACCGTGCCGTGGCCGAGCAAATCATCAGGAAGTTCGACGCGCAGCCGTTCCAAGGACGCAACCTCGCCGTCAGCGAAGCACGCGCCCGCGAAGATCGTCCGCCTCGTCCACCAGGTCAGGGGGGATTCGGTCCGCGCCCGGGCGGACCCGGAGGCGGCGGCTTCGGCGGACCACGGCCTGGCGGTCCCTCTGGCGGCTTCGGCGGTCCGCGACCGGGCGGCGGCGGATTCGGTGGTCCTCGTCCGGGACCGGGCGGCCCGCCGCTGGGTCCCGGTGGACGCGATCGCAGCGCCAACTTCGGTCCACCCGCTCCGCCGCGGCGACTGCGCGGCAAGAAGGGCTCACAGCAGGAGCACAAGCCCCGCGGTCCGATCAAGGAACGTACGGGCGGACGGATCTACGACGTCGATGATCTGGACGACGGTCAGGTCGAGGATTTCGACGACGTCGCGACCAGTGCGACCGAGGACAAAGACGCGGCGCAGGACATCGACGAGAGCGACGAGGAATAGCGCCGACGCTTCACACCCGACGCAGCCGTTCCGCTGCCGCTTCGAGGGTCTCGTCCTTCTTCGCAAAGCAGAATCGCAACACGGTTCCGGGATCGGTCTCGTGCATGAACGGCGAGAGCGGGATGGCGGCGACTTTGTGTTCCCGTATCAGCCGCATCGCGAAATCGGCATCGCGCTCGGTGGTGATCGCCGAGTAGTCGACGATCTGGAAGTACGTGCCGCGCGAGGTCAGCGGTCGGAACCGCGAGCCGCGAATCAGCTCGAGAAACAGGTCGCGCTTCCGCTGGTAGAAGGCGGTCACCGACGCGCAGGTCGGGTCGCGCGTCACGAAATCGGCGTACGCCATCTGGATCGCGCCATTCACGGCGAAGACGATCCATTGATGGATCTGCTGTATCTCCGCGGTGATCGCCGCCGGTGCCGCACAATACCCGATCTTCCAGCCGGTGGCGTGATACGTCTTCCCGAACGAGCTGATGACGACGGCACGCTTCGCGATATCCGGGTAGCGTGCCAGGCTCTCGTGCCGGTTGCCGTCGAAGGTGATGTGCTCGTAGACCTCGTCGGCGACGACGATCGCATCAGTGTGCTGCAGAACTTCGGTCAACTGCGCGATGTCATCGCGCGTCCACATCATCGCCGTCGGGTTGTGCGGCGAGTTGATCATGATCACGCGCGTTCGTCTCGACACCAGACGCCGCACCTCGTCCCAGTCGATGGAGTAGTCCGGACCCCGCAGCGCTGCGAACCGCGGAACGCCGCCGTTCAACTGCACCGCCGGAACGTAGGAGTCGTACATCGGCTGGAAGAGCAGCACTTCATCACCAGGATGTACGAGCGCCGTGATCGTGGCAAAGAGCGCTTCGGTCGCACCGGAGGTGATCGTAATCTCGGTGCCAGGATCGTACCGGCGGCCATACAGCCGCTCGATCTTCATCGCCAGCGCCTCGCGCAACTGCGGCACGCCCGGCATCGGCGCATACTGGTTGTGTCCTTCGCGCATGTAACGCGCCACCGTCTCGACCAGGTCCGGCGCGCAGTGGAAGTCGGGGAAACCCTGCGACAGATTGATCGCTCCCTGGTCGTTCGCCGTCCGCGTCATGATCGCGAAGATGCTGATGCCGGCGGTCGGGAGCTTGGAGACAAGGGGGTGCAACTGCGTCACACTCGTATCATACGCGGGCGTGCGATTACCACGGAGTCGCGACGAGGCAGTCGACACGGAGGACACGGAGAGAATCAAATATTTCCGTGATCTTCGTCTACGTTGGCTCCGTGGTGGTCGACCGAATGCTCGAGCAACTCGTGCGGCTTCAGCGAGACGAGTGGATACGCGACACGAAGCTCGATGACGCGATCGTAGTAGCCAACCTTGGCGATCTCGCCGCGGCGAAGACGATCACGCAGTCGCCGCAGCTCGTAGCGATACAGATCGCTCATATACTCGTGGACCAGTTGCGGAGGCGTCGACGGTTTCGGATGAATGCCATGGCGCCAGAGCTGTTCGATCACCGCCGGCCGATACCGATACTGCATCACCGCCGGCGCGGCTGGCACTCGCGGCCGGCAACATAGGCTCGCGCTTCGGCGATTTCCGCAGGCACACCGCTGAACGATCCCCACCAGTCCAACAGACGCCGATAGTGCGTACATGCCGAGGGGTCGTTCAGCCGGGCGGCTGTCCGCGCCAGTCCAAGAATAATGGGCGGCATCGACCCGAGCTGCTCCGACGCTTTCTGATAGGCGCGGCGCGCCTCTTCGAAACGGTGCACCTGCAGCCAGAGGTCGCCGGCTGCCTGATGGGCGGTGATGATCGGCGCGCCCGGTTGTCGAGCCGCCATCTGGATCGATTCCTGTCTGAGTGCCTCGTCGAGAAAGACCGCCATCTCATCGCGTTCGCTTTGGGCAGCCGCGGCCGCCGCGAGCAACACCAGCCGCGCAATCTGCGCCAGTCCGGGTTGGTCGGCACCATATCGGCCCAACGCGTCGATTGCCTCCTTCACCGGCGCAAGCGATTCCGCCGACCCGCCATCGCGGTACGCATTGCGCGCTGCGGCGAGTCCTTTCAGATACGACATCGCCACCGCGACGTCGCCACACGTGCCGGGAGCACGCTCGAGTCGGGCAATGCTTCCTCTCTCGTCGAACTCCTGCATCCGCGCGGCTGCGTCGCCCAGCGCCGCAAGCGCCTGCTCGCTGCATGGCGCAGCCTGGAGGAGAGCCGTGGTCAGAACCAGCACGAGCATCTGTGATCGTTTGGACCGGACCGTCAGGTCCGCCTGCCGAAATAGTACCGCAGCAACCGCTGCACACCCGGCGTCAGCCGCTCACGACGATAGACATCTCCTGTCCGCTTGAGTGCGAGGGCCGTCGTCGGATACGGGAAGACCGCCGATGAAAGCTCCGCCAGCGTTCCCTTTCGCTGCATGACCGAAGCGATCAGACTGATGAGATTGCCCGCATCGGGAGCGACAATGGTGGCGCCAAGAATGAGACCGCGGTCGTGATGAACACGAACGAAGCCATCGCTCCGCCGATCGATGACGGCTCGATCCACCTCGTCGAGTGGCACCGTAATCGTCCGCGCGCCGCGGTGACCCGCGTCGGCGGCCGTAATGCCAACGTGCCCGACTTCGGGATCGGTAAACGTGCACCATGGAATGATCAGCTCGCTGAACTTGCGACGGCCGAACAACAACGCGTTCTGCACGACGATACGAGCCATGGCGTCGGCGGCATGCGTGAATCGAAATGGACCTGCCGCGCCGAAGCGCGTGCGCGAGCGCGGGCCGCAGACATCCCCCGCGGCGTAGACGCGCGAATTGGTCGTGCGCAGCCGATCATCGACTTGAACACCGCGTGTGTTGAACGCAACGCCGGCGCGTTCGAGCCCGAGTTCATCGACATTCGCCGTACGACCGATGGCAACGAGCACCATCTGGGCGCCTGATATTCGCGGATCCGAGACACTCGTCTGAATCTCGACCCCGTCGCGTGACAGAGATCCGGCGACAATGGCAGCGGCATCAGCGTCTTCCGACGGAAGGATTCGCGAGGCGCGTTCGAGGAGGGTCACGTGTGTGCCGAGCCTCGCGAACGCCTGCGCCAGTTCGCACCCGGAAGCGCCCGCACCCAGTATCAGCAAATCGCGCGGCTGTTCGGTGAGCTCGAAGATCGTTTCGTTGGTGAGGTACGGCCTGTCGCTCAGCGCTGGCAGCGGCGGGATCGCCGGTCGACTGCCGCTGGCAATAACCGCGCGCTTGAAACGTAGCGCAGACCCGTCCACGTCGATGGTTCTCTCTTCGGCGAACGTTGCGGCGCCGAAGAACACGTCCACGCCAAGCGCCTGCAGTCGCGCCGCGGAGTCATTGGGCGCGAGCGCGACGCGCGCATCTCTGACACGCGTCATCACCGCACCGAAGTCCACCGCGCGACCAGCTGCCGCGCGCGCGGCGGCAATTAACGCTTTCGATGGCACACAGCCGGCGTTGAGGCAATCGCCGCCGAGCAGATGCTTTTCGACCAGTGCCACGCGAGCGCCGAGTCCCGCGGCACCGGCGGCACAGACGAGGCCTGCGGTACCACCGCCGATCACGACGAGGTCGTAGCGTTTCGCCGGCGTTGGGTTGCGCCATCCCGGTGGGCGGATGTGTGCAAGCAAGCGAGGATCACCAGGAATTGGGTACACTGTTGAGATTATGAACGTAGGGCTCATTGGCTGGCGTGGGATGGTCGGCTCCGTGCTCGTGCAGCGGATGCGCGAAGAGCGTGACTTCGATCTGATCGATCCGGTGTTCTTCTCGACGTCGCAGGCAGGCGCCGCTGCGCCGGAGAGCGGCAAGCGTGCCGGCAACGTCCAGGACGCGAAGGATGTTCGCGCGCTCTCGGCGCTGGAGGTGCTGATCTGCTGCCAGGGCGGCGAGTACACGAAAGAGATTTATCCGAAGCTGCGCGCCGCCGGATGGACCGGTTACTGGATCGACTCGGCCTCGGCCCTGCGCATGGCCGACGATGCGGTGATCATTCTCGATCCCGTCAATCGCGACGTGATCGATCGGGCCGTCGAGGCCGGCGTTCGCAACTACATCGGCGGCAACTGCACCGTCAGCCTGATGCTGATGTCGATGGCCGGCCTGTTTCGCGCCGGTCTGGTCGAATGGGTGACGGCGATGACCTATCAGGCCGCCTCCGGCGCCGGCGCCAAGCAGATGCGGGAGCTCGCCGAGCAGATGGGCGCCACGCACGCCTCGGTCGCCTCGCTATTGGCCGACCCGAACTCGGCGATTCTCGACATCGATCGCGCGATCACGCAGACCATGCGCGGCACAGACTTTCCCGTCCGGAACTTCGAGGGGTACCCGCTGGCCGGCAGCCTCCTGCCGTGGATCGCCGAGGACCTCGGCAACGGCCAGAGCAAGGAAGAGTGGAAGGCGATGGCCGAGGGCAACAAGATCCTCGGACGTCGAGAGAATCCAATCCCGATGGACGGCCTGTGCGTTCGCATCAGCTCGATGCGCTGCCACAGCCAGGCGCTGACGATCAAGCTGCGGCGTGACCTGCCGCTGCAGGACATCGAAACGCTGCTTGCTTCCGCCCACGAGTGGGCGGAGGTCGTGCCGAACGACAAAGAATCGACACTGCGTCGCCTGACACCGGCGGCAGTGACGGGCACCCTCAAGACGCCAATCGGGCGACTGCGCAAGCTGTCGATGGGTCCGGAGTATCTGACGGCGTTCACCGTTGGCGATCAGCTGCTGTGGGGCGCCGCCGAACCGCTCCGTCGCATGCTCCGCATTCTCATCGGCTCACGCGCCACGTCGACCTCGGCTCGGGAAACGGCGGTCGTACATTCGTGATTTCATTGTTGATCTTTGATTTTGTGTTCTTTGATTTCAGGGGGTCTCGCTCGACGCCGACTGAATTCAAAATCAAAGAGTCAAAGATCAAAGATCTACAATCAAAAATGAATCACGAATCACGATTGACCTCTAGCGGACCGGCACGCGCTGTTTCAGCTGCTCCAGCCAGTTGACGACAACGTGGATCTGTCCGGCGAGAGCACCGGTGGTCGTCTCAGCCGGAGAGACCAGTCCCACGAATCGACCGTCGGGCAGGACGTCGTACGACCTCGACGCAGTGGACACTCGGTTGGCGACCATCCCTGCTGCGAGAGTGACTGCAGGGCCAAAGCTGACTGTCGGTCGCGTCACGATCTTCACACTCGTCACTGCGAAAGACATTGGCACATAAAACAGCTCCTGGCCTGAAGCTGCCCACGTCGGGTGAAAATCGAGCGCGTTCTTCGGGACCTGGTATCTGACGCCTGTTGCCGGAAAGGGCTGGACAAAAATACCGCGATCGGGCGTCCGACGCCCGCCAGCGACGGGAGTAGAGGCGTAAGCGATCCAACGACCGTCTGGCGAGAAGACCGCATCGATCGGTTCCGCCGACTGTATGCCTGGAAGCGGATGGCTCTTCTTCTGCTCCACGTCGAGCACCCACAGCGAATAAACCGCGCCCTTCAATTCGCGAAACAAGAGAGACCTGCCGTCCGGCGACCACGCTTCGGGCGCGTGAGCCGCCTCGCGGTCCGGTGTGGTAAGCCGCTCGGCCGTGCTGCTTCCGTCGGCCGGTTGCACGAAAATAGCGGCGTCGCCTTCGCGATCCGATTGGAACGCGACGCGCCGGCCATCCGGCGACCAGACCGGAAAACGATTGCGACCGTCGAGGGTGAGTCGCCGGACCGCGGTCGCGCCGCTCAAGTCGTAAATCCAGATGCTCGCTTCGTTGTTACTCTCACTTGCAAGCGCCAGGTGAGTGCCATCTCGAGCCACGCGAACCTGTGTGTACGGGGCCGGCGGGACCATCACCGCGCGCGCGGCCCCTTCGCGATCGACGACGACCGGGACGAGCGCGCCTCGCAGCGCACCCGCCGGACCGGCTGCGTAAATCAGGGTGCCGCTGGAAGACACCGCAAAATGCGCCGTTCCGGTCGTCGCGTTCGTCGTGCGCCTGACACCTTCGATGACCGGGACGGCGCCGCCCGTCAGCCGATGTGCGCGCGCGTCGAACGGGGCCGCGAGCAGGTTGCCGCCGACCGCATAAAGGAGATGGCCAGTCGGAAGGTATCTGCCATCGCTCCCGCCCTCGATCAAGACGCTGCGCTCGCCGGTGGAAAGCGACTGCACGACGATTTGCGCCTTGTCCCACCGCTCCGGGTCCTCCGCGCCCTTGGCAATGGTGAACAGCAGCGCATCGCCGTCGGGCAGCAACTGCGGCCCATGCGCCAGTTCGTCGTCCTTGACCTTCACGAGCTGTTCGGGTGGGCTACCGCCGTCTGGAGAGCACCGCACGATCCCGCCGTTACCTTGGCCCACGAAAAGGCCTTCAGGCTGCCACGTCATTCCGAACACCGCACCAGCCTTACAGACCGTCGCCGCAGCACCTCCGCCCAGGTCGAGGCGCTTGATCTCCCCCTGCGAAACGAACGCGATTGACTGTCCGTCTGGCGAATACACCGGATTGACCGGGGCGTTCGTGGCGGAGAGTTCGGTGCCCGGAACCGGGCGCGCATCGTAATCCGAGAGCCGCCGCAGGTACAGCCGAAAGTTCGCCACATAGGCGAGTTGAGTCCCGTCCGGTGAGATGGCGACGAGCTGGCGCCCTGTATTGACAAACCGCTCCCCCTCCGGGAGGGCGAACGAGAATCGCGCGACCGCGCCTGGCGGAGGCGACTGGAATCGCCACATCGCTACCGCACCGAGCGCCGCCGCGGCCGCGAGCGCGACAACGGCTGCAACCGCGCGCGCCCAGCGTTGAACGGACACGCCTGCAGCGGCCGGCGTGTCGCCATCTGCTGCCGGCAGCTCGTTCAGAATGAATTCGGCAACCGCTATATCGGCGATTCGTCGTCTGCGATCCTTTGTCAGACACCGCTCGAGGAGCGTGCGAACTCGTGCCGGGACGTCGGGCGGCAGCTTCGTCCAGTCCGGCTCCCCGCGTACGACCGCAGCGATCGTGTCGGTGACGTCTTCCCCTTCGAAGGCACGCCTGCCGGTGAGCATCTCGTAGAACACGCAGCCGAATGCCCACACGTCGGAGCGCTTGTCGGCCTCGCGCCCCTTTGCCTGCTCCGGACTCATGTATGCCGCTGTGCCGAGCAGTACTCCAACGCCGGTCGCCAGAGCGGGAGAGGTAATGGTTGGCGAGAGCGACAGGTCGCCTCGAGGGGCAGCGGGACCCGCGGCGAGCTTCGCCAGCCCGAAATCGAGCACCTTCAGCACGCCGTCCGGCGTGATCTTGATGTTGGCCGGCTTCAGGTCGCGATGCACGATGCCGTGCTCGTGCGCCGCTTGAAGTGCCTCCGTGATTTGACGCGCAACAACCAGTGCTTCATCGAGAGGAAGAGGGCCGACCGCAATCCGATCCGCCAGCGTGTCGCCCTCGACGAGCTCGAGAACCAGCGCCCGCACGCTGTCGGTCTCCTCGACCCCGTAAATGGCGCCGATGTGCGGATGATTGAGGGAGGCGAGCAGTTGCGCCTCTCGCTCGAATCGATTCAGGCGCTCGGCATCGTCGGCGAATACCTCCGGCAGGATCTTCAATGCGACGTCGCGCTGCAGGCGCGCATCGCGGGCGCGATACACCTCACCCATGCCACCGGCGCCAATGGAGGCGATGACTTCGTAGACGCCGATGCGAGCGCCGGGAGCGAGGCCCATCGTGATCAGCGATCGGTCAAAATCTCAAAGCGAGCATCCTCAAATGCCCTCCTCCTCGTGCCACCGGCGCCGATGAGGCCGGCCACTTCGTACACGCCGATCCGAGCGCCTACGCTCAACGCCACAGCGGAGCCGCGCGGATTATACGCGGGCGCGGCGGGCATTGCGGGCACGATAGAATCTGAGGCGATCGTCTGGAGCGCCTGATGAAAAGGATCCGGTTCTGTGTGTTGGCCGTCGTCTGTGCCTGCTCGACAACGCTCGCGGCGCAGTGGCCGAAGTGGCCCTCTTCCGATCTGCCGCGCGACGCCAAGGGCAATGTGAACATGGACGCCCCCGCACCGCGCACGGCCGACGGGAAGCCGGATCTGTCGGGCGTCTGGATGCGCGCCAATAGCGGTCCGCCGCGCGGACGCGGAGCTGGCGGACGCCAGGGGCAGGGCGGACGTCAGGGACAAGGCGGCCCTCCGCCCCAGGGCGCGCCGGCGGCGGGAGATGCACCTGCGGCCGCGCCGCAGGAAGCCGGGGGTCGCGCGGGGTTTGGTGTCGGTGCCGGCGGCCCCGGCGGCGTTCAGCTCGAGCCGCCAACGCAGGCGTTTCCATTCGATCCGACTGGTCCGCCGGTCGCCACCTTCTTTGAAGCCGGCGGGAACATGCCGGGTGGCCTTCCCTACACGCCGTGGGCCGCCGAGCTCAAGAAGCAGCGGATGGCCGTCAGTCAGAAAGAGAATCCAGACGCGAACTGTCTGCCGATGGGATTCCTTCAATTCCATCAGCAGCCGCAGCCGCGCAAGATCATTCAGACGCCGAAGCTGATTCTGATCGAGTACGAAGCGAACTACGGATTACGCCACATCTACACAGATGGGCGCCCGTTGCCCGCGCAGGGCGAGCCGCAACCCTGGTGGTACGGCTATTCCGTCGGCCGTTGGGACGGCGACACGCTGGTCGTCGAAACCAATAACCTGCGCGGAGCGGAAGACAGCCCGAATGATGGATGGCTCGACGTGAACGGCAGCCCGTATACGCGGCAGGCGAAGTTCACGGAGCGGTTCCGTCGTCTTAACGTCGGCCATCTGCAGATCGATATCACCGTGGAAGATCCGAAGGCGTATACCATGCCCTTCACCGTGCGCGTCGACCAACGGCTGCTGCCCGATCAGGAGCCCATCGAGTTCATCTGCAACGAGAACCAGCAGTTCCGGCGGCGCGTCAAAATCGATTAACCACGGAGCTGCACGCACACGGAGCACACGGAGAAAAAAACGATCTTCGTGGCCTCCGTGCTGAGGATCTCCGTGGTTGGATGCCGAGCTGAGGGAATTGAACTTCCCACCCGGAACGGTGTCGAATCAATGTGCGGGGATGATCTACGTCGATGCCGCCATTCTGAACGTCACCGAGTGGCTCTGCCGCAGGTTTCAACTGCTCACGGGCCGGACCAACGTGTGGCTGGCGTTCCAGCTGACCAACCTCAGCATCGTCATCTATTTCGTGTGGGCGGCGATGTCGGTGTGGGTGAGCCGGCACGCGGCGGTGCGAACCGGGATCACGCTTTTTTGCGGCGCGCTGTTCTGGGTCCTGACCCAGACCATTCTGCGAGTCCCGATCGAAGCGCATGAGAGCGGCGCCTATCGCCGTGTGGCCAAGGGCTTCAGAAATCCGCGCCGCGTCCGCGATCAGCTGCTCCGGATTCCGTTCCTCACGCTCTCAATCCTGCTGCTCTATCCGGTGTTCTTTCTGTACGCGCAGATGCACATGACGATCGTGCTGCTCGCCTACTCGCTGGTCGTGCTGACGACAGTCGTGCTGTACGTGCTCGCCTGCGATCCGCTTCCACCCTGTCCTGGACGCGTACGCGAATGGCTCCGGGCGCTGCGCCCCGCTCGCCTGTCCCAACGGGAGAGTCTCGCCGGCGATTGAGAGAGCCGCGCCACCATCGACGCCGTCACATCACCTGCATGATTTCGCGACTGCCGGTCATATACAAATCAGTATAGCCCCGCATCTTCTCCCGCAGCGCGAAATTGCTGTTGTACTCGCGCATGCGCTCCTCGAATTCGCCGATGTTCTCAGCTTCATATTCGAGGACGACGCGATTGAAATCACCGGTGAGGTCAGTGAGGACACGAAACCGCCCCATGTTGGCGGCAGCGGCGGCTTCCTTCAACTGCGCCGCGAGCTTGCTGGCCTGACCAGGTTTCGCGACGAAGCAGTTGCGTACGACGATCACGAGGGCCTCCTTAAGTGGAAAAGTGGAAAAGTGGAGAAGTGGAAAAGTGGACTTCTTCCACTTGCCGTTTAAGGCGCGAAGGCCAGGAGCACGTTACCTGGGACGCCACCATTGCGCGGGTAACCCGAGGTGATGAACACCATACCGTTGGCCACGACCGGGCCGGGACCATCGATCGACCCGCCGTTCGCCTTGATACCGTTCACGGTGTCGAAGTCGCGCATCGTGTCGAAGTCCCAGAGCACCGCGCCGCTGGCCGTCGAGTAGGCGCGCAGGTGCCCATCGTAGGCCGCGGAGAAGACCACGCCAGGAATGGCCGTCACTGCTGAAGGCTGCGCCGGACTGCACCCACTCGGCGCGCCCTGTCGACATGGACTTGGCGCCGCGTACCACTGCTGCTTGCCGTCGTCGACGCGTAACGCGGTCAATCCGCCGCCTTCACGTGGATCGACGGCATATCGTCGTGGATCGAGCGGATTGGTCTGCCGCGTGCGACCGTAATCGGCCACCGGAGCGTAGACCGACTGTCCATCGGTGGCCATTCCCCACTGGATGCCGCCGCCGGTACCGCCCTTGCCGACGCGTGTCTGCCAGACGATCTCGCCTTGCTTGTCGGGATCAAATGCGAAGACGACGCCCGACTTCTGCCCGGCGAGGAGGACGTCGCGTCCCTTTGCCGCGGTTGTAAGAATCGCCGGCGATCCGAAGTCGAAATCAGGGCCAAGCGTCGCCGGACAATTCGCGCCGCCGTTGGCGCATTGACCGTTGAACACATCGTCTCTGGTCACCTGCTTGGACCACACGACGCGTCCGGAATCGAGAGACAGCGCAACCACCGCATCGCTCAACTCGGTCGCGGGTGATGAATAGTTGTCGCCGGTCGTCACATACAACAGGTTCCGTTTCGGATCGAGCGTCGGCGTCGACCATACCGCCACGCCCGAGGGCCCAAAACGCGGAACGTTACGCTCGGTCTTGCCCCGCTCCTTCGGCGCATCGACCAGATAGGTCTTCCACAACTGCCTGCCGTCGCTGATGCGCAGCGCGACGACACTGCCCCGGAACGTGCAGCATGGGTAATCCTGATCCGCGGTGCGTGTTTCTTCCCACGATGCGACCGGCACGTAGACCACGCCGTCGCGCGCAGTCGCCGCCGCTGTCAATCGTGTCGAGTCGTGCTCCTCGACGTGAACCTTCCACAGCACCGTGCCCGTGTCGGCCTGCAGCGCGTAGAACCATCCGGTCATGTCGCCGAACAGAAGCGCATGTGTGCCGTTGAACGGAACCGCGAGAATTCCGGCGCGCACGGGTCCGTTTGCCTGAAACGTCCACTTGAGACAGCCGCTGTCCGCGCGCATGGCGTGCACGATGCCGGCCGCGCTGCCGACGAACAGGTGATCGCCGAGAATGGTCGGTGGTGCGAAGGCGGTGACGTCGCCATCGAAGCCGAACGCCCATTTCAGCTTGAGATGAGACACCTGTTCGGGTGTGAGCCTCGCAGCATCGGCTGTCTGGAACCTTGCGTTGTTCGTACCTGGGCTCCAGCCATTCCACATGCTCGTTGGAGGCGTGTTCAGGTGAATCGAGCGGTCGGCACAAAACGCGCTGGGCGGAGGGCCCGTCACCGGGTCTGACGTCCCGAGGTATGAGGCGACCGCCAGCCGCTCATTGCGGCTCATGGTGAATGCGACAGCCATCATCGCGCCGCTGTCGAGCGCGCGCACGATGCGCACGGCAGGCATCTTCTGCAGCGCCTCGCGCGGTGGAATCCGGGGATTGGTCTGTTCGTGACAGGTGGCGCAGCGCTGCTTGTAAAGGGCTTCGCCGGAGGGCGTCTGCGCGGCAGCGGACCTCGCGCCGGTCAACACAACGCCAAGCAATGACAGCAACGCAACGAGACGGGGCATAACGCGAACTATAGCGCACCGTGAATGGTGAATGGCGGATCGTGGTTGGCCGCACCATACACTATCCGCGAACGACAACTACACCGAAACTAGGAGCACAGGATCTTGATCACAGCGCGGCGTTTGGTTGCGGCTAGGCCGCGCTGTGATCTTCGTGTTTGTCGCGAAGCGACCTTCGTGGTTCGTACTCAACCGAAGCGAACCCTCACCAACTAGTAGCGATAGTGATTCGGCTTGTACGGCCCCTCGACGGAAACGCCAATGTACTCGGCCTGCTCCGGCGTGAGCTCGGTCAGCTTCACGCCGAGGTGCGCGAGGTGCAGGCGTGCGACTTCCTCATCCAGTTTCTTCGGCAGCATCGTCACGCTCTTGCCGTACTTCTCGGCGTTGGCGTGCAGCTCGAGCTGCGCGAGGACCTGGTTGGTGAATGACGCCGACATGACGAAGCTGGGATGACCGGTCGCGCAACCGAGATTCAGCAGTCGCCCTTCCGCCAGGATCATCACGCTGTGGCCGTCGGGGAACCGCCACTCGTCGTACTGCGGCTTGATGTTGATCTTCTGAATCCCCTTCACCTTCTTCAGGCCGGCCATATCGATCTCGTTGTCGAAGTGGCCGATGTTGCCGACGATCGCCTTGTCCTTCATCCGCGCCATGTGCTCGGCGGTGATGATGTTGAAGTTGCCGGTCGTGGTGATGAAGATGTCCGCCTCGGTCAGCACGTCCTCGACTGTCTTGACCTCGAAGCCTTCCATCGCCGCCTGCAGCGCGCAGATCGGATCGATTTCGGTGACGATGACGCGGCAGCCCTGGCCGCGCAGCGCCTGCGCGCATCCCTTGCCGACCTCGCCGTATCCACACACGACCGCCACCTTGCCGCCGAGCATCACGTCGGTCGCCCGGTCGAGACCGTCGGTCAGCGAGTGACGGCAGCCGTAGATGTTGTCGAACTTGCTCTTGGTCACCGAGTCGTTGACGTTGATGCCGGGGAACAGCAGCTTGCCCTGCTCCATCATCTGATAGAGCCGGTGCACGCCCGTGGTCGTCTCCTCAGAGACACCGCGGATCCCGGTGGCGATCTTCGTCCAGCGGCCGGGATTCTTCGACAGCTCGGTGTTGATGGCGTTGAGGATGACGCCCCACTCCTCCGGATCCTTGTCCGGGTTGAACGCGGGAACCTTGCCCGCCTGCTCGTACTCGTACGCCTTATGCACGAACAGCGTCGCGTCACCGCCGTCGTCGACGATCAGCGTCGGGCCATTGCCGTCGGGCCAGACGAGCGCTTCGACCGTGCACCACCAGTACTCGTCGAGCGTCTCGCCTTTCCACGCGAACACCGGAATACCCTTCGGCGCGGCGACCGTTCCGCCGGTCTCGGGACGGCCGACGACTACGGCCGCCGCGGCGTGGTCCTGCGTCGAGAAGATGTTGCACGAGACCCAGCGCACGTCGGCACCGAGCATGTCCAGTGTCTCGATGAGCGCCGCCGTCTGAATCGTCATGTGCAGGCTGCCCATGATGCGCGCGCCGGCGAGCGGCTTCTGCCCGTCGTAGCGCTTCCGGATCGCCATCAGCCCCGGCATCTCGTGCTCGGCCAGTCGCAGCTCCTTGCGGCCCCACTCCGCCAAGTTCAGATCGGCGACCTTGAACGCCGGCCGGCCCGCGGCCTTGGCCGCCTCGAACGCGTGCATCTTCTCACTTGCAACAGTCGTCATTGCTGTCTCCTCATGGCCCCTGAAGGCGGCCCCTACGTACTCCCCGTACCAACGACGAACCAAAATCACGAATCACGATTCACGAATCACAAATGTTTCGCCGCAACAGCGGCGAAAAGCGCCGGCCCTTTTGCTTCAGGATCCGCGGGCAACGGCCGCACACGCACGTCGCGGAATCCGGCGCCATTCAAGAACCGCGTGATCTGCGTTTCCGAAAACCCGAGCCACACGTGGCCCATCTGCTGCTGGTATTCCTGTCGATCGTGCGGCAGCATGTCGACGACGAGCAGGCGCCCGCCGGGTCTCAACACGCGCGCCACCTCGGTGAGCGCGCGCGGCGGCGCCGGTGAATAATGCAGCACCAGCGACAGCATTCCCGCGTCGAGCTCGCCAGCGTCGATCGGTAAACTCTCCAACTCGCCTTTCCGGATGTCGACGTTGGACGCGCCGCCGACTCGCACCCGCGCGGCCTCCAGCATGTCGGGCGACCCGTCGACAGCGATCACGCGCTTCACGTACGGCGCGACGATCTCGGTGAGCTGACCGGTGCCGCAGCCGAGGTCACCAACGACAATTGACGGATCGATCAGACCAAGCAGCGCCCACAGAAAGAACTGGTCGCCGAAGAGATCGCTGCGGAGGCGATCCCACCCGGTCGCCGCAGTCGCGAAGAACTCCTGTGATTTCGCCCGTCGTCGCGTCAGGATCCCGCGCAACCGCCGATCATCCTGCCCCGCGGTGCTCGTCGCCGCTACCTGTTCGCGGATGAGCGGCCACAGTCGTTTGGCCCCCGCGTCAAGATCGTCCACCGGCATGTTGTAGAACCGGCTCGTTCCATCCCGACGCGAGGTGACCCACGCGTCGTCGGACAGCGTCTTGAGATGCCGACTCACACTCGACTGGGGCATCTGCATGATCGTGCAGAGTTCCGAAACGGTGAGCTCGTGCTTTTCGAGCAGAAGCAGCATGCGACAGCGAATCGGGTCCGACAGCGCCGTCATGTGCTCGAGAATCGCGACCATTTATCCGTGAATCCGGATTAAAGGTTATATCGGTCACACCTGTTCCGTCAACGCAAAATTGCGGCGCGTCACCGTTCGTGTGCACATGACGCGTCAGGATCACCCCTTGCACCCGGCGCCACGGAGGGACGAGGGCCTGCTGCGCAGATTTCGCCTATGGCTCAGGTGTAGTTTTCGCACCAGGGGCCTCCACGAGCTTGATTTTGCGACGGGGCGGTGCCGCTACTGCCACCGCCCGTGGAATCGCTTGTATCCGCCCAACCGCTCGCGTTGATCCAGGCGGCGTCCAAGTTCTGTCCTCTTCGTGAACATTCGGGTTCGCGATCGTAGCGACCGGATGCGCACGTGCGGCGTCTGTGCGCCATGCGGCGAGATGGCTGTGCGGTCAGAGGAGACCAAGCGAACCGCGGATCACAGCGCCGACGCCAAGACGTCGGCCAGGTGTAGCGCACGACGTCCCGTCGCGTGCGCGATCTGCTCGCGGCAGCTGAATCCGTCGGAAACGATGACGGTATCCGGCGAGGCTTGACGGATGGCGGGCAGCAAGACGCGTTCGCCAATGGCCATCGACACGTCGTACTTCTGTGCGTCAAAACCAAACGGCCCGGCCATCCCGCAACAGCCGGCGTCGAGCGCGGTCAGCGCTGTGCCGGTCTGGCGAAGCACCTGCTCTTCGTCGGCCATCTTCATGATTGATTTGTGATGGCAATGGCCGTGGAGCAGGACCGGTGCATCCACGCGCGGCGGCTGATATCCGGGAACGCGACGCTGCAGGAATTCGCTCAAAAGGAACGTCTGACGCCGAAGCCGTTCTGCTCGCGAGTCATTCGGAAACAGGCCGCGGAGCTCGTCGCGAAACACTGACGCGCAGCTCGGCTCCAGCACGACAACCGGCCACCCTTGCTCGATCGGCTCCTCCAGCGCCTCGAGCACCTGTTGCAGATATTGTTTCGCTTCTCGCAGATAGCCGAAGTCGTAGAGCGGCCGCCCGCAACAGAGATGGCCACTCGGGATGACCACATCGGCCCCGGCACAGCGAAGGACGGCGAGCGCGGACCTCGCCGTCTCCGGCGTGAAGTAATTGTTGAAGGTGTCGGTCCACAGGAGCACCTTCGCGGGCGCCTGCAGCCGGCCGGCACGAGTGTGTTCCTTTTGGCCAGCGTCACCACCCGATCGCGGCCGGTCGATCAGCGTCGGGACGCGCTCTCGTGCCGCCCACTTGACGAAACTCTCACGCGCGAACCGCGGCAAGTCGCGTTGGCTGGCGATGCCGAGCGTGCGGCGCATCATCGCGGTTGCACCTGGCAGCCGTGCGGCACCGTTGGCCGCGGCCGGCAACGCCGATGCAAGACGCGCCCACCGATCGATCTTCGCGAACAGCTGCGCGTGCAGCGGCCGACGATGAGTGTCGTAGTAATGGGAGAGAAATTCCGCACGATAGGTCGCGATGTCGACGTTGGTCGGACATTCCGATTTGCATGCCTTGCAGGACAGACACAGATCGAGCGAGCGTTTGACGTCCTCGTCGCTCCAACCGCCGCGCACTGCCTCCCCTTGCAGCATCTCCCACAGCATTCGCGCGCGTCCGCGGGTGCTGTGCTCTTCCTCCAACGTGACCATGTAGCTCGGGCACATCGTCCCATAGTCGTGTTTGCGGCACTCTCCCAGGCCGATGCACCGCATGGTCGCTTTCGCAAACGAGCCCTCGTCATCGGGGAAGGCAAACAGCGTCACCGGCTGCTGCGGGCGATAGTCCGCGCCGAGGCGCAGGTTCTCGGTCGGCGGATAGGCATCGATCAACTTGCCCGGATTCATGCGATGCTGCGGATCCCACGCCGCCTTGAACTCACGGAACGCGGTCATCAGCTCCGGGCTGAACATCTTTGGCAGCAGCGCACCGCGCGCCTGACCGTCGCCGTGCTCGCCGGAGATCGACCCGCCGTGCTTGATCACCAGGTCTGCAGCGCGGTCGATGAATGCCGAGTATTTGCGAATCCCCGGCTCGCTCTGCAGATCGAAGCTGGTCTGCATGTGGATGCAGCCATGGCCGAAGTGTCCGTAATAGGTTGCCTCGTACTGAAACTCGTTCAGCAGCGCGCGCAGGTCGCGCAAGTAGGCACCGAGCCTTTCCGGCACGACCGCCGCATCGTCCCACCCTTCCCAGCGTGGCGGCTGCCCGGGCGCGTTTGCCGCGGCTCGAGGACCGGCCTCACGAATCTTCCACACCGCCTTCGCCTCTGAAGGCGTGTAGAGCCGCGTTGTGGGACCGGCCGGCAGGCGCGAGATATGCGCGATCAGCCGCTCGGCGCTGGCTCGTGCGTCGTCGGCGCTGTCGGCACCAAATTCCACGAGCAGATAGCCGCGACCCTCGGGCATCAACTCGAGATTCGGCGCCCCACGACGCCGCAAGCCATCGATCATCGCGCCCTCGAAACCTTCCAGCCCGATCGGCCCGAACGGAAGAATCTCGGGAACGTGATCGGCGGCGGCAAACGCGTCCGCATATCCAAGGCCGACCAGCGACCGATGCTGTGGACTGTGAATCAGCGTGACCGTCGCCTCGATGACCAGCGCGCACGTGCCCTCGCTGCCAACGAGTGCGCGAGCGACGTTGAACCCCTGCTCCGGCAGGAGCTGCTCGAGGTTGTAGCCGGAAACACGTCGGGGGATGTCGGGAAACTCCGATCGAATCGCCGCTGCGTAGCGATCGCGGATGCGGCGCAGCGAGGCATACAGGTCGCCACACCGTCCGCCATCGCGAATCGCCGCGTCGAGATCGGTCTCACTGGTGCGGCCGACGGTCAAGACGGTGCCGTCGTACAGCACGACCGTCAGCGATTCGACGTTGTCGACGGTCTTTCCTGCGAGCAGCGAATGCGTGCCGCACGAGTTGTTGCCGATCATTCCACCCAGCGTGCACCGGCTATGGGTGGACGGATCGGGGCCGAACGTCACCTGCTGGCGCTCGGCCGCATCGCGCAGCGTATCGAGGACCACACCCGGCTGCACCCGCGCATACCTGGAGCCTGCGTTCAGCTCGAGGATGCGGTTCATATGTTTGGTGAAGTCGAAGACGACGGCGGCGTTACAGGATTGGCCGGCAAGGCTGGTCCCTGCACCGCGCGGCAGCACGGGCGCGTCGAAGTGCCGACACACGTCGACCGCGGCCACGACCTCATCTACATCGCGCGGGATCACGACCCCGATCGGGACCTGTCTGTAGTTGGAGGCGTCGGCCGAATAGAGCGCGCGGCTGCCGCGATCGAAGCGCACTTCGCCGCGGATGGCCACTTTCAGCGCACGTTCGAGGTCCGCTGCTTTGCCGAAAACGTCGATGGGCTTGCCGTGTGAACTTGGAGGAAGCGGACCGCTCACGCGGTCGCCTCGCGCACCGTGGGTCGGGCTCCCGCAGGAGCATCGAGCTCTTCACCGGGTCGCATCAGGAACGCGAGCATCGAGCCAAGGAGCAGCAACGCAATGCTCCCTACAAGCGGCAGCTCCCAGATGCCGGTGAGATCGATCAGATAACCCGCAATCACTGGCGAGATGATCGCCGCCAGCGCGGACCCCGAGTTCATCAGACCGCTGGCCGTCCCCGAGTACTTCGGCGCGATGTCCATCGGAATCGCCCACATCGGGCCGATGGTGAATTCTGAGAAGAAGAATGCGGCGCTGAGGAAGATCGCCGCCAGCGTCACCTCGTGCACGAACAGAATCGGCAGCATCGACACGAGCGAGCACAGGAATCCGGCGACGACCAGATTGCGCCGCGCCTTGTTGTGATCGTGCGTGCGTGCGTAGACGCGGTCGGTCACGACGCCGCCCAGGGTGTCGCCGACGACGCCGCCGAAGAAGACGCCGGCCGCGAACAGCGCCGAGTCGCGCAGGTTCAGTTTGTAGCTTTGTGCGAAGTACTGCGGGATCCAGGAGAGATAGAGCCACAGCGTCCAGCCGTAGCAGAAATAGACGATGGTCACCGGCAGCATGCGACGGGTGAGACGTCCCCACGGCACCGGCTCCCGCCGGCGCTGGTCGCGCGTGCGGAACGACGGCAGCCGCTCGACTTCGCTCGTGGTGATCGCCGGGTGATCGCGCGGGTTGTCGCGGAAGTACAGGAACCACACCAGCGTCCACGCCAGGCTGATGATGCCCATGACGAAAAACGATCCACGCCAGGAAAGCGCCAGCGTCAGTGCCGCGACCATCGGCGGCGTGATCGCGTTGCCGAGTCGCGCCGCTGAATGCGTAATCCCCTGCGCGAATCCACGACGGCCGACGGTGGTCCAGTCCGACATCGCGCGCGTCGCGACGGGAAATGTGGCCCCCTCGCCGAAGCCGAGCATCACACGCGCGGCGATCATTGTGGCGAGGCTGCCGGCAAGACCGGTGAAGATGGTGCCGATCGACCAGATCAATCCGGCGACCGTCAGCGCCATGCGCGCGCCGAAGCGATCGCCGACATAGCCGCCAAAAATCTGGAAGAGCAGATACGGGTAGGCGAACGCGGAGAAGACGAAGCCGACCTGCGTGTTCGACAGGTGCAGTTCCTGCCGGAACATCGTGGCCGCCGTGCTGACGTTGACGCGATCGATGTAGGTGATCGCGTACATCAGGCACAACAGCGCGAGCACGCCCGTCGTCGGACGCACGCTTCTCATACGGTGACGCCCTGAGCGAGGGTCCGCAGCGCGGCGGTGACGCCGCCTTCCTTGTGCGGAACGCCCGCAGCCGCCAGGCCCATCTCTACGCCACTGAGCGTGCCGGCTAACATCAGATCATTGAAGCTGCCGAGATGACCAATGCGGAACACGCGACCCGCCAGCCTGCCGAGGCCCGTGCCGAGCGACATGTCGTATCGCTCGAGCACAACCTGACGGAACCGATCCGCATCATGGCCAGTCGGCATTTGAACCGCCGTCGTCGAATTCGAGTACTCGCGCGGATCCTCGCACAGCAATTCCAGGCCCCACGCTCGAACGGCGGCACGTGTCGCCTCGCCGTGGCGGGCGTGGCGCTCGAACACGTTCTCGAGTCCTTCCTCGAGTAGCATCGCGATCGCTTCCCGCAGACCGTAGAGGAGGTTCGTCGCGGGCGTGTAAGGAAAGTACCCGGTCTCGTTCGCCTTCAGCATGTCGTGCCAGTCCCAGTAGGTGCTGCGCGTCTTCGCCTGCTTGCGTGCCGATGCGGCGAGCGCCTTTGCGGAAATGGCATTGAAGCTCAAGCCGGGCGGAAGCATCAGCCCCTTTTGCGAGCCGGTCACCGTCACGTCCACTTCCCATTCGTCGTGACGAAAATCGATCGATGCCAGCGACGACACCGTGTCGACGATCAGCAGTGCGGGATGACGCAGTCGATTCATCACCGCACGCAACGCGGGAATGCGACTGGTGACTCCCGTCGACGTTTCGTTGTGCACGACGACGACCGCTTTGATCTCGTGCGCGCGATCGGCGGCGAGCCGTTGTTCGAGATCGTCGGGCGATGCACCGCGTCGCCACGTGCCCGGGACGTAATCGACCTGCAGACCCAGACCTTCGGCGACCTTGCGCCAGGCAATATGCGAGAACCACCCCGTCTCCATGATCACGACGCGATCGCCCGGCGACAGAGGGTTCGAGAGCGCCGCTTCGCACGCCCCGGTGCCGGACGCCGGATAGACGACGACGTTCGCCGAGGTCTGGAAGATCGCCTTCATCCCGTCAATCACTTCGCGTCCGAGCGTGGCGAACTCGGGTCCGCGATGATCGATGACCGGCGAATCGATCGCGCGCAGGATGCGGTCCGGAACGTTGGTCGGGCCGGGGATCTGCAGGAAATGGCGGCCGGGCTTGAACATGGCCTAACTGTATCCTTGAATTTTCAATCTTCAAATTTCAATTTGAGAATCGATGTGGTGATTTGCTCACGTTGAGGATTTGCCCAAGTGAATTTGCGCCTCTGCAAATAAACAAATTCAGTTCGACAAATTTTCAAATCGCCAAATCGACACATCAATCCTCAAATCGAAAATCGAAGATCGAAGATTTACTGCGCCCCCAGCTCCCGCTCGAGGCGTGCCACGAGCGAATCGAGTTCGGTCGCGACCGCGCCGACCGTCTCCGGCTGCCCCAGATCGACGCCCGCGCGTTTGAGCAGCTCCATCGGGTAGTCGCTGCCGCCGGCGCGCAGCAGCGACAGATAGCGCTCGACGCCGGCGGCTCGCGTCTCCGGGTCCTGCGCGCGCAGCTCCTGCATCAGACGCGCACTGGAGGCGAAGCACGTGGCGTATTGATACACGTAGTAGGGCGTGCTGAAGAAGTGCGGAATCCGCGCCCACGTCACCTGCGACACCGGCTCGTCGTCGATGACGTCGCCGTAGTACTCTCGCAGCAACGTCCGGTAGATGCCATTCAAGGTGTCGGCGGTGACCGGCTGATCCTGCTCGGCCAGCCGATGCGCCTGCAGCTCGAAGTCGGCAAACATCACCTGTGTATAGAACGTGCTGGTGATGCTGTCGATCGCGTGCTGCAACAGCACACCCCGCTCCTGGCGGTTCTCGGCGCGTTCGAGCATCAGATCGAGGAACAGCGCCTCGTTGAGTGTGGACGGCACTTCGGCCACGAAAATCGTGTAGCCCGCATAGACGAAGGGCTGCGCCTGATGTGACAGCAGCGTGTGCATTGAATGACCCATCTCGTGCGCCAGCGTGAACACCGCGTCGAGCGTCTCGTTGTAGTTGAGCAGCATGTAGGGATGCGCACCGTAGACGGGCGCCGAGTACGCGCCGCTCCGTTTGCCGGCGTTCTCGAACACGTCGATCCACCGATCGTCGAACGCCTGCCGCACCTGTGACTGATACTCGCGACCGAGCGGCGTCACCGAATCGACGATCCACGACCCGACCTGATCGTATGGATACGTGACATCGTGTTGCACGAGCGGGATGAAGATGTCGTAGAGACGATAGGTGTCGAGCCCGAGGACGCGGCGACGCAGCCGATGATAGCGGCGCAGCGGCTCCACGCCGTGCTTGGTGACGCGAATCAGGTTCTCGACAACGGAGATCGGGATGTTGTTGCCGTGCAGTGCGGCGTCGAGCGTGCTCGCATAGCCGCGTGCCCGCGCGTGGAACCAGTCACGCTGCAGCACGGCGTTGTAGAGCGCCGCGTAGGTGTTCTGATTGTCCGCGTACGTTTGATGAAACGCGCGATAGGCAGCAGCACGATCCTCCTGGTTGCGATTCGTTTCGAGTAACGCGCGATACTGCCCGTAGGTCAGCGTCACCTTCTCGCCGCTGCTCAATGCAATGGACGGGAACTTCATGTCCGCCGTCGTCAGCGCGGAGTAGCTGTCATACGGCGCGCTGTTGAAGCGTCCCGAGTAGGAGAGGAGCCGCTCCCCTTTCTCGTCGAGCACGTGCTCCTGCTCGTGGAACAGGCTCTCCACCGCGAAGCGGTACACAGCGAGTTCCGCGTTTGCCGCCATCCACTCACGGATCCGTTCGAGCGGAATCGACAGCACTTCGGGGTTGAACCACGAGCTTGCCTGCTGCTGACGCGCGAACAGAATCTGCACCTGCTGCCGGCGGGCGTTGATGTCGTTGTTGCGCTGATCCTCGTCGTACTGCAGCGAGGCGTAATACCAGACGCGATACGAGAGCGCGCCCATCTCGTCCATCGCGCTGAACGCCGCCAGCAGCCGCTCTGCGCCTTGAGCGAGGGTGCCCTGGAATGCTTTGAAGGCTTCAATCGCTTCGTCCAACCGCCGGTAGGCGGACGACCACTCGTCCCAGCTGCGACAAATAGCCGACAGGTCCCACTTGTACCGCGCGGGAATGGCATCTCGCGTCGGCAGATCTCCGGGGGAGGGACGGAACATTTCAACGGTGGTCATCTGGCAATCTTAATCTGCCTTCGGAAGTGTCGAGGGTTGATTGCAGATTGCAGATTCATTGCACAACTGCAGAATGCTCGACGGCGAATACTTCTGAATTCAGAAGTATTCAACCGTCGACAGTCCGCATTCCAGCAATGAATCGACAATGGGCATTCAGCCTTGTGCAATACCGGTTCTGGCCAACACGCGTTCACATCCCGGGCTGAACCACGACCCAGCCATCAGGCGTGCGCCGGAACGTTGCCGACGCACCCAGCTGGACCTCGCTGGTGGTCTGCAGCAGTTGCCCGAGCAGTTCGGGAATCCACCGCCACGAGAAGCCGACGTGCGCAACAGTTGGCGGGTCTTCGCTGTTGTAGGTAATGTCGCCAATGGCGATGAACCGGCGGCGCGCGACAGCAAACTCCCAGCCGCGACCATCGCTCAACGGCGTCGGATGAAACGTGTTCGCGACATCCGTCAAGGCGATCTGAAACACTTCGCGGTTCGACGCGGGGAGGCCTCGACACTCCTCGCCGCTGGCCGGGCGATGCTGCACGGTGACGATGCGATTGCCTTCCAGGTCGCGGATGTGGAGAGGATCGGCCCCCGCCGTCGCCGCGTCGGGTGCGGGACGAAGCCCGCAATACCGCAACGGCACACGGATCGTCTGCGGCGCGCGGAATCGTGGGTGCTCCTCGATCATCCGCTGTGCCTCGCGCGCGTCCAGACGGCCGCGTGAGCACGCCGTCAGCGCGACGAAACACAGGCCCGCCATGAACCACGGAGACCTCCCTTGCCGGCAAACACGAAGGTCACGGAGACAACTTATGACGTTCTCCGTGCACTCCGTGTCGCCCGGTCCCTCCGTGGTTTTCAAACGCACGAACGCTCCGGTCTATTCGCTCAGGAAGGCGCGCAACGCGTCGTAATCGGCGGGCATCGGGATCGCGTAGCGCGGCCGGCCGAGTGCATCGGCGAGTTGCTGCGGCAGCGGGATGCTGTCGTCGATCGCCGGCTCGACGATCTCGCGAAACTTTCCCGGATGGGCGGTTGCCAGGAACACCGCCGGGCTGTCTCCCTCGTCGCCAATCAATGCCTGCTCCACCCCCAGCCACGCAATCGCACCGTGCGGATCGAGCAGGTATTTGTGCCGACGATACACGTTGGCGATCTCAGCGACGATGCGTGCGTCGGCGAACGCGGCGCCAGTCACATCGCGCCGGATCGCATCGATGTCGCCGCCGTACAGCCACTGAATCCGCTCGAGGTTGCTCGGAGCACCGACGTCCATGGCGTTGGCGACCGTCCGAATCGACGGCCGCGGCGAGTAGCGACCCGTCCGCAGATAAATCGGCACGACGTCGTTGACATTGGTGGCCGCCACGAACTGGCGCACGGCCAGGCCCATGCGTTTGGCGAACAGACCCGCCGTGAGGTTGCCGAAATTCCCGCTCGGCACCGACACGAGCGACGGAAGCCGCTTCAGCAGCGTGAAGTAATAGAACACCTGCGGCAGCAAACGCCCGACGTTGATCGAATTAGCCGGCGTCAGCCATACGTGCTGACGCAGGTCATCGTCGGCAAAGGCTTGCTTCACCAGATGCTGGCAATCGTCGAAGGTGCCCTGAATAGCGACGGCGCGGATGTTGTCTCCGAGCGAGGCCATCTGCGCCTCCTGCACGTCGGTGACCTTGCCGGCCGGATAGAGCACGACCACCCGGGTGTCGGGGACTCCGTGGAACGCCTGCGCGACCGCGCTACCGGTATCTCCCGAGGTCGCCACCAGAATGGTGAGCGGCGTCCCGTCGGTGAAGTGGTGAAGCAGCCGCGCCTGCACGCGGGCGCCGATGTCCTTGAACGCACAGGTCGGCCCGTGGAACAGCTCGAGCACCCAGACGCGATCGGTCACCTGGACCAGTGGCACCGGGAAGTCGAGCGCGTCGCGGACGAGTGGCCGCAGGGCCTCTGCGCCGATCTCGCCCCGGAACATGTGCGCGCCCACCAGTGTGGCCGTCTCGACGAGATCGGCGTCGCGCAGCGCCTCCAGCGTCGAGGCCGGCAGCGGCTCCACGCATTCAGGGACGTACAGCCCACCGTCGGGTGCCGTGCCGGCGAACAGGGCGTCGATGAACGGAACGGGCGGCGATTGGCCGCGGGTACTTACCCAATCCACGATTCTTCAAGACTCCCGACTACCAACTGCCAGCTTCCAACAGGATCCCCCGACTGGCGCCAGCGTGTGGAAGTTGGGCGGTGGGCCTTGGGAGTTCATCGGTTACGCCTGCAGGCCTTCTGGATGAATGGGTGTTGGCCGGCCGTTGGCGTCGAGCGCCACGAGCACGACCTCGGCTTCCGTAACTTTCACTCGCTCGCCATGACCGGCACCGCCCGGGCCTGCTCCCCAGCGCTCCGCTTCCACTGACACGCGAACCGTGACCGATGTGCGCCCGACCCGCACCGTTTCGGTGAAGAAGTTCACGATATCGCCGAGGAACACCGGCTCGTGGAACTCCACCTCGCGCATCGCCTTGGTCACGTAGTGCCGCGGGGCCACCTTCCTCGCCTCGACCGCCGACGCGAGATCGATGTTGGAGAGGATCACGCCGCCGAAAATCGTTCCGTAGGCGTTGGTGTCCTTCGGCAGCAGCACCACCTTGATGGCAGGAACCCGCTCGGTCATCGCGCTTCATTGTTTCTCTAATCGCGCACCGCGGTCCATGCCCGCCGCTGCCGTCACGTCTTCGCGAATGACGAAGCCGGAGCACAACACGGGATAGAGAAGATTCCCAGGTCGATGATCGCCATCACCTCGTGTCACGAGTCCTGATCGACCCGAACGCGATCGACGCTCGCAATTAAGTCGAGTATCGAGGAGCAAACGCGTTTATCATGATGGCGAGATGAGCACGATCACCAACGGCCGCGCGGCAGTTGCCAGCACCGCCTCCACGCGCGCGTGGAGCGTGCACGACGCGAGCGAGCTGTATGAAGTCGGCCGCTGGGGAAACGGCTACTTCTCGGTCAACAGCGCCGGACACGTCGAGGTCCACCCGACGCGCGATCCGGCGCGCGCGATCGATCTGAAGGAGCTCGTCGATCGCCTGCAGCTGCGCGGCATCAGCCTGCCGGTGCTCGTCCGGTTCACCGACATTCTCCGGCATCGGCTCGGGGACATTCACGCCGCCTTCCAGGGCGCCATCACTCAGCATCAGTACCAGGGGAGCTACTGCTGCGTCTATCCGATCAAGGTCAACCAGCAGCGACAGGTCGTCGAGGAAGTGCTCAACTTCGGCCGGCCGTATCGCTTCGGCCTCGAGGCAGGCTCCAAGCCGGAACTGCTCGCCGTCATTGCCATCGCCGACAACGAGACGCCGATCATCTGCAACGGCTTCAAGGACGCGGAGTTCATCGAAGCGGCGATGCTGGCGCTGCAGATCGGGCGCAACATCATCCCCGTTGTCGAGAAATACACCGAGCTTGGACTGATTCTCGATGCCGCCGACAAGCTCGGCGTGCGGCCGCAGATCGGCATGCGGGTGAAGCTCGCCTCGCGCGGCAGCGGCCGCTGGCAGTCGTCGGGCGGCTTCCGCTCCAAGTTCGGCCTGACCGTCACCGAGATCATGCGTGGCCTGGACGAGCTGAAATCGCGTGGGATGCAGGATTGCCTCAAGCTCCTCCACTTTCATCTCGGCAGCCAGATTACCAACATCCGCATCGTCAAGGGCGCGCTGAACGAAGCGGCGCGTGTCTATACGGAGCTCGCCAAGCTGGGCGCGGGCCTGCAATATCTCGACGTCGGCGGCGGCCTTGGCGTCGACTACGACGGCTCACAGACCAACTTCGAGTCGAGCATGAACTACACGCTCGAGGAGTACGCCAACGACGTCGTCTATCACATTCAGACGGTCTGCGACGAAGCCGGAGTGGCACACCCGACGATCGTGTCGGAGAGCGGTCGCGCCGTGGTGGCGTATCACAGCGTGCTCGTGTTCAACGTCCTGGGCGTCTCCGGCTTTGGCGACGAGGCAGTGCCGACCACGCCGCATCAGGACTGGGAGCAGCCGCTGCACGATCTCGTGGAGACGTTCAACAACGTGAGCGCACGCAACGCGCTCGAAGCGTTTCACGACGCGCAGCAGGCGCTCGACATGGCGCTCAGCCTGTTCAATGGCGGCTATCTGCCGCTCGAGCAGCGAAGCCTGGCCGAGAACATCTACTGGGCGATTCTCACCAAACTGCAGCGCATCACCCAGGGCATGACCGAGATCCCCGAAGACCTGCAGAACCTGGACGAGCAGCTGTCGGACACGTATTTCTGCAACTTCTCCCTGTTCCAATCGATCCCCGACAGCTGGGCGATCAAACAGATCTTCCCCGTGATGCCGATTCATCGACTGGAGGAGAAGCCGGTAAATCATGCCGTGCTCGGCGATATCACCTGCGACTCCGATGGCAAGCTCGATCGCTTCGTCGATCGTCGCGACGTCAAGAAGACGCTGCCGCTGCATCGTGTCAACGGCGATTCGTACTACCTGGGCGTGTTTCTGATCGGCGCCTACCAGGAGATCCTCGGCGACCTGCACAACCTGTTCGGCGACACCCACGCCGTCCACGTCAGCATGGACGACAACGGCAGCGCCCGCCTCGATGCGCTGATCAAGGGCGACACGGTCCGCGAGGTGCTCGATTACGTGGAGTTCGACGCCGAGACGCTGCTTGGCAAGTTGCGGACGGATGTGGAGACCGCCGTGCGCCACGGCCGACTCGATTATGAGGGCGCCGGCCGTCTGCTGCGCTTCTACGAGGACGGCTTACACGGGTATACGTATCTTGAAGGGTAGATTGCTGATTGCAGACTGACGATTCATTGCTTGAATGCTGACTGGTTCAATGTCGAATACTCCAGAAGTATTCAACATTCAACGTTCTGCAATTCCTCAACGCATTTGCAATCCACAATCAGCCTTCGACAATTCAACTGGCTCTCCTGCGCTGATCGTAGAACCTTCGAACCGCCCGCTGGAAACGCTCGTTGAGCGGCCCCGCGACATCGGCGGGCACCGGACCCAGTCGCATCCACTGCGCCTGCGCGTTTCGGACTTCCTGCTCCGCGGCGCGCCAGCGCGCTTCCTCGGTCTCCGCCGCACGGCCGCCGGTGATCGTGTTCGCGGCCAGGCGTTCACGCCACTGTTGCGCGAGCAGTTCCGCGGGTGAGAGTGGGGCCTGCGCTTTGGCTTGTGCCGGCACGAGCTCTTCGACCTTGGCGACGAGCCTTTCCATCCGCTTGCGCGTGGTGTTCGGATCGAGATCGGTCCCGGCAAACGCGTCCGGCCACGTGGCGACGATGCGGCCGAGTGCCTGGTAGTAGCGAGCGGCGAGATCCTGCTGCACCGCACGCGGCAGCTCCGGCGCCTGCTGCCATCTGGTGCGCGCCTGCTGAATCGTCGCGTAGAGGTTTTCGGGTGCGGGGCCCGGCTCCGCGCCCTCGGCTGGGAGCAGCGCCTCGAGCTCGCGAATGACGCCGTCGCGCGCGGCCGCTTTTTCCTGCAGCACGATCTGATCGCGATGCTTGTAGCGATCGAAGAAACGATCGCACGCCGTGCGGAAGCGCTGCCAGACAGCTTCTGACTTCGACTTGCGAACCGGTCCGATCGTCTTCCATTCCGCCTGCAGGTGCTTCAGCTGCGCAGCCGCAGCGTCCCACTCCGTCGAATCGGCCAACGCCTCTGCCTTCTCGCACAGCGCTTCCTTGCGCGCGAGATTCGCGGCCCATTCATCCTTGCGCCGCTTCAGATCTTCCTGTCGCCGTGTGAAGAACCGATCGCAGGCGCCGCGGAACCGTTCCCAGATCGCTTTCTCCTGTCCGCGCGTCACCGGGCCAATCGCCTTCCACTCGGCCTGCAGCTGCTGGATCTCGGCGGCGGTCTTCACCCAGTCGGTCGAATTGGCCAGCGCCTCGGCACGCTCGCAGAGCGCCTGTTTCCTGGCCAGGTTCGCGCGACGTTCCTCGTTCTGTGCGCTCAGGTACGCCGACGTGCGCGCAAACACCTCGTCCTGTGCCGCCTTGAAGCGGCGCCACATCGCCTCGCCCTGCGCACGCGGCGCAAGCGCCACCTGCTTCCAGCGATTCTGGAGCTCGCGCATGCGCCGACCGGTGACCTCGAGGTTCTCCTCCGTCTTCAGCGCCTCCATCTCGCGGCACAACTCTTCCTGCACCTGCAGGTTGGCCCAGCGCTGCCACTCGTCGGCGTCGCGCATCTCCTGAACGCGCGGCGCCAGCTTCGCGCGCGCTTCTTCCAGACGGGCCTGAATCTCCTGTCGATCCTTCTTCGAGGGCAGCGGCAGTCGCTCGTCGAGGGCGGCGCGGATGTCGCGCAGCGCGCGATCGCCCGCCTTCAGAGTGAACTGCCCGTTGGCAAGCAGCGCGTCCACGTGCCTGCACAACTGCTGCAGCCGCTTCAGATTGTCCTGTTCCTGCCTCGCTCGCAGCTGCTGCTGTTGCTGCTCCTTCTCTTCCAGCGCGGCAACGGCATGTTCGAGCCGCTCGGCAGCCAATGGATTTGCCACGGCGTGTTCGCGCAGCACGTCGGCATCGCGACGCAGGCCACGCCACCGCGCCACGACCTCTTCGAGCGGCTGTTCGGAGGCGACCAGTTGCTCGAGCTCGGTTGCCAGCGTCTCGAGCCGCCCCGCGGCCGCTTCCGCGAGGCGACGCCGCCGCTCGGCATCTTCGAACGCGCGACATGCGTCCTGGAACCGCCGATTCAACGACGCCGCATACTCGGACGGCATCGGCGGCAGCGCGTCCCACTGCACTTTCAGCTCGGCGATGCGATCCTGCGCCGCGGGCCCCGATAACGCTTCGATCTCCTGAACGATCGCCAGACGATCGGCCTGTTCGCGGGCAAGGGTTCGCGCGCGCTCCTCCTCCGCGGCCCGTTCGCGCTGTCGTTCAGCGATTGCTTCGCGAACGGCATCGCTCGCCGCTTCGAACTGCTGCACGAGCGCCTCGTCCACGACGGCGTCCGCCTCGAGTTCGGCCCACGCGAGGCGCACGGCGGACAGCGACGCGGCGGCGGCGTCGGGGTCGGCGACGGTGACCAATGCGTCGGCGCGCCGCCGCAGATCGAGCGCGCGCTGGCGATCCTCTGCGCTCATGCGAACCTGCTCCACCGTCGCCGGCTGCGCCGCCTCTTCGATCTGCTTCAGTTTGGTTCGTGCCCGACGTGCAGCGACCTTGTTGCGAGCGCGCTGGGCTATGGCTCCGAGCGACTCGATGTCGTCGATCCGCTCCAGTGCGGCAACCGCACTGTCGGTGTGCTCGGACTTCAGCGCAACGTTGAGCACCTCATCCTGATCCGCGACGCGAGCCAGAGCGCGCAACCGGGTATCGCTGTCGGGCGCGTGACGACCGATCGAGCCGAGCGATCGCGCATCGTCGATCACGTCGACGACGGCGCTGCGGACCACCGCGTCGGCATTTTCGCGAGCGATCACGACCGCTTCCTTGAATCGCCCGAGCGACACCAGCTGCCGAACCACCTCCGTGGCGCGCCCGACGTCGTCGGTTTCGGCACCAAGACCGGCAAGGTTGCGAATGGCCTCGCCCTTGACATCGTCATCCGGATCGGTACGGGCGATTTCCGCCAGCACGGCAGGATCATCAAGCCGCGCAGCTGCCGCTCGACGAACGCGCGCTTCCGCGTCTTCCCGTGCCAGGGTGCGCAGCGCCTCAGCGTCCTCCGGGCCGAGCTCGTACACGGCGGCGGCGCGAACGGCGGGATCGGCGTGCTTCCAGCGGGGCGATGGGCGCAGTCGTTCGAGAATGCTCATTACGTCGGTGCTCTGGCTCAAAGAGACAGGCCCGGCCCGCAGCCGGAACTGCCTAGTCTACACTGGGCGTAAGTCTTTACATGTCCCGTCACACCGGCTTCGCCAACCTGCCTCTGCACTCGGGTCGCGCTCCCGCATGGCTGTTCTCGCGTATGACACGTCTTGCGCGAGAGGTCGCCACGCACATCGTCACCGACCGTGGTCCCGAGGAACTGCTGCGCCGTCTGTCCGATCCGTTCTGGTTCCAGGCATTCGGCTGCGTTCTCGGCTTTGATTGGCATTCGAGCGGCGTGACCACGACTGTCACCGGCGCGCTCAAGGAAGGCCTGCGCGCGATCGAGCACGAACTCGGTGTATTTGCCCAAGGCGGAAAAGGCGCGACCTCACGAAAGACACCAACCGAAATTTTGGATCGCTGCGAACGACTCGCCGTAGAACCAGGACCGCTCCTTTATGCCAGTCGAATGGCTGCAAAGGTCGACAGTGCGGCAGTGCAGGATGGGTACCAGCTTTATCATCACGCCTTCTTCTTCACACGCGCAGGTCACTGGTGTGTGGTGCAGCAAGGCATGAGCGATCGCACACGTACCGCGCGGCGATACCACTGGCTGTCGGAAGCTCTGACAAATTTCGTCAACGAGCCGCATCAGGCAATCTGTTCGGACGTGCGCGGGGAGACTTTGAACCTCGTTGCGGAGGAACACGACACGCTTAGGCAGACATCGTTGGAGCTGGCGACCCGGTCACCGCAGATGGTGATCGACATCGTGCGCAGACATCAGACCACAGTGCCGGGAACCCCGAGACTTCCGTTCGATGAGGAAACGAAGCCCGGTTTGGTTTCCAGAGCCGTACCGGCGGAAGTCAAACCCGGTTTCCTGGCACTGCCCAAGCGTCACGCGCTTCTTCTGCAGGATATCGATCCACAGCACCTGCAGTCGGTGCTGCTCTCCACTTACGATCGGGCGCCACACGACTTCGAATCACTGCTTGGCCTTGACGGTGTCGGCGGCAGAACGCTGCGGGCACTTGCCCTCGTGTCGGAGGTCATTTACGGGACGCCCGCGAGCACGCGCGATCCCGCACGATTCGCGTTTGCTCACGGCGGAAAGGACGGAACTCCGTTCCCGGTCGATCGGGCCACCTACGACCGCACGATCGACACGTTGCATGCAGCCATGGCGCAGGCGCGCGTCGATCGCTCGGACAAGATCGATGCGCTCAGGCGTCTCGCGCGTTTTGCGCGCTCGGCGCAGCAGGCAGCAGACAGCGTGCAGTAGGCAGCCTGGACCTTCGTGGTCGCCCTCCGCAAAAGAAAACGGCCGACTGGGGATTCCCGCCGGCCGTCTGCCTACTGCCCGCTGCCTACTGCCTACTGCCTACTTCACGAACAGCATTTCCCGATACGTCGGCAGCGGCCAGATCTCGTGCGGTGTGAGCAGCTCGATCTGATCGCCGAGCTCGCGCAGCTTGGCCATCGCCGGCACGATCTTGTCCCGCATGTACTTCGCGTGCTTCTCGGCCGACCCGTTGCTGCTATGTTCAAGGGCGGCTTCGAGCGCATCGGCCTGCGTCTTGAACTTGTCGACCAGCTTTGTGTAGGTGGCCAGCAGCCTCTTGCCCTGAACCGTTGATCCGCCGCCGGCCTTGACCGCTGCGACGCTCTGGCCAACCTGCTTCAGGTACTCGAGTGCCGCCGGCATGATGTAGCGGTTCGCCATCAGGACCATCAGCTGGCCCTCGATGTTGATCGTCTTGTTGTAGTTCTCGAGGAAAACCTCGTAGCGCGCGTGAATCTCGCGCTCGTTCAGGATCTTGTACCGCTCGAGCAGCTTCACCGCTTCCGGCGTAATCAGCTGTGGCAGCGCGTCCACAGTGTTGCGCAGGTTGAGCAGGCCACGCTTGGCCGCTTCCTTCTCCCAGGCCGCCGCGTAATTGTTGCCGTTGAAGACGATACGCTTGTGCTGCTTGATGATCTTCGTCAGCAGCCTGGCGACGGCGGCGTTCAGATCCTGTCCACCAGCAGTCGCTTTCTCCAGCTCAGTGGCGATTTCGTCGAGCGAATCGGCCATCGCCGCGTTCAGCATCGTGTTCGGCAGCGCGATGTTCTGACCCGACGACACGGCGCGGAACTCGAACTTGTTGCCGGTGAAGGCGAACGGGCTGGTGCGGTTGCGGTCGCCCGCGTCCCGCGGCAGCTTCGGCAGGACGCTGACGCCGACGTCGAGCGTGCCACCCTGCTTGGTCGACTTCGCGCCACCCTTTTCGAGCTGCTCGAAGATGTCGGTGAGCATGTCGCCAAGGAAGATCGACAGAATCGCCGGCGGCGCTTCATTGGCGCCGAGACGATGATCGTTGCCCGCACTGGCGATGCTGGCGCGCAGCAGCCCCTGCCACTTGTCCACCGCCTTCAGCACCGCGGCGCAGAAGACGAGGAACTGCGCGTTGTCGTGCGGCGTGTCGCCGGGGCTGAGCAGGTTGTTGCCGAACTCGTCGGACAGCGACCAGTTGTTGTGCTTGCCCGATCCGTTCACGCCCGCAAACGGCTTCTCGTGCAGCAGGCAGGCGAGACCGTACTTCGGCGCGATCTTCTTCAACGTCTCCATCGTCATCATCTGATGGTCGGCGGCGACGTTGGCATTCTCGAACACCGGCGCGATCTCGTACTGGCTGGGTGCGACCTCGTTGTGGCGCGTCTTCACCGGCACGCCGGTCTTGTACAGCTCCAACTCCACTTCGGCCATGCACGCGAGCACGCGCTCGGGAATCGAGCCGAAGTACTGATCTTCCATCTCCTGACCCTTGGGCGGATTGGCGCCGAACAGGGTGCGCCCGGCGTTGATCAGATCAGGACGGGCGAAATAAAAGTTGCGATCGATCAGGAAGTATTCCTGCTCCGGGCCGCAGGTCGCGAACACGCGCTCGGCGGTCGATCCGAACAACTTGAGGACGCGCACCGCCTGCTTTGACACCGCTTCCATCGAACGCAACAGCGGCGTCTTCTTGTCGAGCGCTTCGCCGGTCCAGCTCACGAAGGCGGTCGGGATCACCAGTGTGACGCTGTTGCCGTTGACGTGCAGCCAGGGCGGACTGGTGGGATCCCATGCGGTGTACCCGCGCGCCTCGAACGTGCTGCGCATGCCGCCGGAGGGGAAACTCGACGCGTCCGGCTCGCCCTTGATCAATTCCTTGCCGCGGAACTCGGCGATCGCGGTGCCGTCGGCGCTGGGCGCGAGAAACGAATCGTGCTTTTCGGCGGTGATGCCGGTCAGCGGCTGGAACCAGTGGGTGTAGTGCGTGGCGCCGTGCTCCACCGCCCAGTCTTTCAGCGCGGTCGCGACGGCATCGGCCGTGGACGCATCGAGCGGCTCACCGCGCGTGATGGTCGCGCGCAGCGCGTGATACGCGGCCTTGGGCAGCCGTTCCTTCTGTAGCTTGTCGGTGAACACGAGGCTGCCGAACACGTCGGCGGCTCTGACGGCGGGCGCCGACGATGTGCGGTCGGCAAGCGACCAGTCGCGGATACTCTTGGCGGCTTCGGCCAGTGCTGCAGATCCCATTGACGCTATGTCCTTTCGTTCCTGCGCGGAAAGTAGGCTGATTGAAGATGGCGGCGGCGACCAGGACGCACGGCCACACTCAGTTGGAGCGGAATGCCGAATTATCCCGGATTCAACTTCCGCGTCGCAATACGCGAAGGCTGTCGGCCGACGGTCGGGCCGGGAAATTTGGCGATCAGCTGCCGCGTTTCAGACATTTTTGAATCGATTTTTGCTACTTCCGACAAATGTGGCCGCTGAAAACCGGGCTTCGCCCGACGGTAAATCCGCTATGCTTCGAGCTTCATTTTTGATCTTTGATCTTTTGATTTTTGATTTCGAGTCCGTCGCGACCCAGGCGCACTCGACACAATCAAAAATCAAAAATCACCGAATCAACAAATGATCTGGAGGTGTTCGATGACGCCTGACGACTTCTTTGGGCTGGCCAAGAAGCACGAGGCCGAGATGGTCGATCTGAAGTTCGTCGACATGCTCGGCAGCTGGCAGCACTGCTCGTTCCCGATTGACCATCTGGACAAGAACACGTTCACCGAGGGCCTCGGGTTCGACGGTTCGTCGATACGCGGCTGGATGGGCATCCATGAATCGGACATGCTCGCCGTGCCCGACGCCGACACCGCCCGTATCGATCCGTTCTTCAGCAAGCCGACCGTCAGCGTGATCGCCAACATCGTCGATCCGGTCACCGGCGAGGACTTCACGCGTGACCCGCGCCACATCGCGCGCAAGGCGGAAGCGTTTCTGAAGGAGACCGGCATCGCCGATACCTGCTTCATCGGGCCGGAGCCGGAATTCTTCATCTTCGACGAGGTGCGCTACGAGCAGAACCAGCACCGCGGCTATTACGAGATCGACTCGGTCGAAGGGGCGTGGAATACGGCGCGCATCGAGGAGCCGAATCTCGGATACAAGCCAAGCTTCAAGGGAGGCTACTTCCCGGTGAGCCCGACCGACACCTATCACGATCTGCGCGGCGAGATGGTGTACGAGATGCGCAAGATCGGGATTGTCGTCGAAGCGCATCACCACGAAGTGGCGACGGCCGGTCAGAGCGAGATCGACATGCAGTTCCAGCCGCTGCTGAAGATGGCCGATCAGTTCATGTGGTACAAGTACATCTGCAAGAACGTCGCGAAGCGCCACGGCAAGACCGTCACCTTCATGCCCAAGCCGATCTTCGAGGACAACGGCAGCGGCATGCACACGCACACGTCGTTGTGGAAGGGCGGCAAACCGCTCTTTGCCGGCGATGGCTACGCGGGGCTGAGCGAGACCGGGATGTATGCGGCTGGCGGCCTGCTGAAACACGCGCCGGCGATCCTCGCGTTCGCGGCGCCGACGACCAACTCCTACCGACGCCTCGTTCCCGGCTTCGAAGCGCCGGTCAACCTGGCGATTTCGGCCCGGAATCGCTCGGCGTCGATCCGCATCCCGATGTACTCGAAGAGTCCGAAGGCGAAGCGGCTCGAGTTCCGCTGCCCGGATCCGAGCTGCAACGGATATCTGGCGTGGTCGGCGATGCTGATGGCGATGGTCGACGGGATTCAGCACAAGATCAGTCCGGGAAATCCGCTCGATCGCGACATCTATGAGATGACGCGTGAAGAGATGACGCACATGGGCATCCGGACGACGCCCGGGTCATTGGAGGAGGCGATCACCGCGCTCGAACAGGATCACGAGTTCCTGACGCGCGGCAGCGTGTTCACCGAGGACCTGGTCGAGACCTGGATCGCCTACAAGCGCGAAAAGGAGCTCGACCCGATTCGCCTGCGGCCGCATCCACACGAGTTCTATCTGTACTACGACAACTGACGGGAGTAGGACTCAGGAATCAGGAATCAGGATTCAGGGCTGCCGGGGAATCAGGGCGTCAGGAATGAGCCGAGAGCCATCCTGATTCCTCAGGTCTAATTCCTGGCCCAGCCCTGAAACCTGATTCCAGATACCTGATTCCTACCGCGTTCGGTCCGATAATGAGGTGTGTCAGCCTCTGTCCGTAAGCGTCTCGAGTCGCTCCTGTCGCAACGAATTCTGCTGCTCGACGGCGCCATGGGCACCATGGTGCAGCAGCACGGCCTCACCGAGGCTGACTTCCGCGGCAACCGGTTCCGCCGGCACACGCACGATCTCAAGGGCAACAACGATCTCATCACCCTGACACGCCCCGATATTGTCTCGGCGATCCACCACGCCTATCTCGCAGCCGGCGCCGACATCATCGAGACCAATACGTTTTCGAGCACCGCGATCGCGCAGGCCGACTATAGCCTGCAGTCGCTGGCGTACGAACTGAACATCGAAGGCGCGCGGCTTGCGCGTGCCGCCGCCGACGAGTGGTCGCGCCGCACGCCGGAGCGGCCGCGCTTCGTCGCCGGCGCCATCGGGCCGACCAATCGCACGCTGTCCATCTCGCCTGACGTCAGCAACCCTGCGCTGCGCGCGTCCACCTTCGATTTGCTGCGCGCGGCTTATCGCGAGCAGGTGCGCGGCCTGATCGACGGCGGCGTCGACGTGCTGCTGATCGAAACGATCTTCGACACACTGAACGCGAAGGCGGCCATTGCCGCCAGCCTCGAAGAAATCGAGGGTCGTGGCATCGACCTGCCGCTGATGATTTCGGTGACGATCACCGATCGCAGCGGTCGCACGCTCTCCGGACAGACGCTCGACGCGTTCTGTGTGTCGATCGCCCACGCCCGTCCCTTCTGCCTCGGGCTCAACTGCGCGCTTGGCGCCCGCGAGATGGGTCCGTATGTCGCGGAGCTGGCGCGACTCGCCGACGCCTACGTGATTTGCTATCCCAACGCGGGGTTGCCGAATGCGTTCGGCCACTACGACGAGCAGCCCGACGAAACCGCCGCGCTGCTGCGCGGCTATGCCGAGTCCGGCTTCGTCAACATCGTCGGCGGGTGCTGCGGGACAACGCCGGATCATATTCATGCTATAGACACGGCGGTTACCGGCCTGCGGCCGCGCGCAACTCCCAGCTCCCACCTTCCAATCTCGAAGGACACTGAAGGATCCGAACGACCCGAACGGTTTACGCAGTACGCCGGCCTCGAGACGCTGACGATCCGCCCCGATTCGAACTTCATCATGATCGGCGAGCGCACCAATGTCACCGGCTCGAAGCGATTCGCACGCCTGATCATGGGTGGCGCGTTCAGCGAAGGGCTCGACGTCGCGCTGGTGCAGGTCCGCGGTGGCGCCAACGTCCTCGACGTCAACATGGACGAGGGGATGCTCGACTCGGAAGCGGCGATGACGCACTTCCTGAACCTGGTCGCCACCGAGCCCGAGATCGCGCGCCTGCCGATCATGATCGACAGCTCCAAGTGGTCGGTGATCGAAGCGGGGCTCAAATGCGTTCAGGGCAAGGGGATCGTCAATTCGATCAGCCTGAAGGAGGGCGAAGAGGATTTCCTGCACAAGGCGGCGCTCGTCCGCCGCTACGGGGCCGCCGTGGTCGTGATGGCGTTCGACGAGCGGGGGCAGGCGGACACGGTGGCGCGGAAAGTCGAAATCTGTCAGCGCGCGTATCGTCTGCTCACCGAGCGTGCCGGCTTCGATCCGCTCGACATCATCTTCGATCCCAACGTGCTCGCCGTTGCCACGGGCCTCGAGGAGCACAACGACTACGCGGTCAACTTCATCGAAGCCACGCGCATCATCAAGGCCACCTGCCCCGACGCCAAGGTCAGCGGCGGCATCAGCAATCTGTCGTTTGCCTTCCGCGGCAACGATGTCGTTCGCGAGGCGATGCACTCCGCGTTTCTGTATCACGCGATCAAGGCCGGCCTCGACATGGGCATCGTCAATGCCGGGCAGCTCGTCGTCTACGAGGACATTGCGCCGGAGCTGCTCGAGTACGTCGAGGACGTGATCCTGAACAGACGGCCCGACGCCACCGAGCGACTCGTGCGCCTCGCCGAGCACGTCCAGGGCACCGAAAGGCGCAAGGAAGCGGACCTGGCCTGGAGGCGCGGCACCGTGCAGGAGCGGCTGGCGCATGCCCTCGTCCACGGCGTCGTCGACTACATGGAACAGGACGTCGAGGAAGCGCGCCAGACGCTACCGCGGCCGCTCGACGTCATCGAAGGTCCGTTGATGGACGGCATGAAGATCGTCGGCGACCTCTTCGGCGCCGGCAAGATGTTCCTGCCGCAGGTCGTCAAGAGCGCCCGCGCGATGAAGAAGGCGGTCGCCTACCTCCTGCCGTTCATGCAGCAGGAGCAGGCGCACGGGGATGCGGGTCGGCGCGCGAAGGTGGTGTTGGCGACCGTCAAGGGCGACGTCCACGACATCGGCAAGAACATCGTCGGCGTCGTGCTTGGCTGCAACAACTATGAAGTGATCGACCTCGGCGTCATGGTGCATGCGGACCGGATCCTCGAGGCGGCCGCCGCGCACCGCGCGGATGTCGTCGGGCTCAGCGGGCTGATCACGCCGTCGCTCGACGAGATGGTGTTCGTCGCCCGCGAGATGGAGCGCCGCCAGCTGCGCGTTCCGCTGCTGATTGGCGGCGCGACGACCAGCAAGCCGCACACGGCGGTGAAAATTGCGCCCGAATATGCCGGCGCGGTGGTGCACGTCGCCGACGCCTCGCGCGCGGTGGACGTCGTCACGACGCTGCTCAGCGAGGGGCAGCGTGTCGCGTTCGAGGCCGCAAACCGTGAGGATCAGGAACGCGTGCGGCAGCAGCATGCCGGCGTGAAGCGGCGACCGCTGCTGCCCTGGTCCGAGGCACGAACGAGGCGCACGCAAATCGACTGGTCGGCCACCGATATCCCGGCACCGTCGTTCACCGGACTGCGCGTCATCGAGAATCTCTCATTGTCGGAGCTGGTGCCCTTCATCGACTGGACGTTCTTCTTTTCAGCGTGGGAGCTGAAGGGACGATTTCCCGCCATCCTCGATCATCCGCAGTACGGGTCGGCCGCACGCGAGTTGTACCAGCACGGGCGCACGCTGCTCGATCGGATCGTCAACGAGCGGCTGATCACCGCCAATGGCATTTATGGATTTTGGCCGGCACACTCCGATCACGACGACATCATCCTGTATGAAACCACGGAGAACGTTTCCGACACGGAGAACGCGGAGCAAACAGATGCATCGCTCCGTGTCCCTCGTGGAGCGTCGCGCAGCGACCTTGGTGGTTCACGCCGGGAACTCCTGCGCTTCACCATGCTGCGCCAGCAGGAACAGATGCCCGATGACACGCCAAACCGGTCGCTCGCTGATTTTGTCGCACCTGCCGAAAGCGGGCGACGCGATTATGTAGGGGCGTTCGCGGTCACCGCCGGCATCGGTGCCGACGCCCTCGTCAGTGCGTTCGAGCGCGACCACGACGATTACAACGCGATCATGGTGAAAGCGTTGGCCGATCGGCTGGCCGAAGCATTCGCGGAATACCTGCACGCCCGCGCTCGTCGCGAGTGGGGGTACGGCGCCACTGAACGGCTGACCGTTGACGATCTCATTCGCGAGCGATATCGAGGGATCCGTCCGGCGTTCGGATATCCGGCGTGCCCCGATCACAGCGAGAAGCGCACGCTCTTCGCGCTGCTCCAGGCCGAGCGCATCGGCATCACGCTGACCGAGAGCTGCGCGATGCTGCCGCCGGCGTCTGTCAGTGGCTTGTATTTCGCGCATCCGGCGGCGAAGTATTTCACCGTTGGACGAATCGGCCGCGATCAGGTCGAGGACTACGCGCGGCGCAAGGGCGTCGAAGTTGCCGCCGTGGAGCGCTGGCTCGCGCCCAATCTCGCCTACGAGCCGGAACCGAGCGCGCAGCGCGCCTAGTCGCGCAATCACGAAGGTGCAGCGGCTCAGATACAATGAATCAGCCTTGGAATACCTGATCAAACAGTACCCTCTCGATACCGGCGCGCTGGAAATCCAGTACATCGAAGAGTATTTCGGCGAGTTTCCGCGCAAGAAGACCGCCACCGAGATCATGAATCGCCTGCGCGATCGCGAGTTCCTGATCCTGATGGCGGAAGCGCCGCTGCCCGATGATCCGGGGACGATCGTTCCCGTGTCGTTCAAAGTGGTGCACGAGATTCGCAACGACGAGCGGGAGCCGAAGCTGCAGGACTTGATCGCCCGTCTGAGCGACTGCGTGCGGTTCGAGGGACGGAAGGTTCTTTACAGCTGGATTGGCGGAACGCGACGCGATTGGCGCGGCCAGGGACACTTCCGCGCGCTCACCGAGGAATCCGAAGCGTGGGCCCACTCGGCCGGCTTCCACGAAGTCGTCGTCAAGACGAAGAACCGCTTTTACGACATGCGCGGCACGCTCGATCAGCTCGAGTTCGACGTGATCAAGTACGAAATCAACTCGCGCGACAACCGCGAGTCGAAGGTCTACCTCAGTAAGCGGCTCACCAGCGACGTCGTCAAGGCGCATACGAGCAGACGGTCCGTCGTATACGCAGACTGAACATTCCCGTGTTCCAGGTTCCGGCTTCCCCGTTCCAAGTTCCGGCGGTTCCTTGTTCCGATTCCCGTTCGGTTTTCCCCGTTCACAGTTGCAGTGGAACCCGAACTCGGAAAGACGAACTGGAACCGGAAGGCTGAACCCCTGGAACTCGGAACCCCTGGAACTCGGAACCGGGAACCTGGAACGTCAGGATCGCATCAGCTTTCGATTGGCTACGAGAAAGTACGGTATGGCGGCAGCCGCCAGGATCGCGGCAGTGCCGAATGCCTGCGCGAACCCGTAGTGGTCGATGATCCATCCCATCACGATCGATCCCGTACCCACGCCGGTGTCGAGAGCCGAGATGATGCCGCCGAACGCGGCGCCGCGTCGATCTGCCTCGACCAGGTGCAGCACGTGGGCGGTGTACAGCTGATAACCCGCACGGAACGCGAGACCAAAGACCAGTCCGGACGTAATCAAGAAGCTGCGCTGACCGCCGTAGGCGAGAATCCCGTACGCGATTGCGATCAGAGCCAGAGCGGGAACCAACAGCCGCGTGTGCCCGAACCGGTCGCCAAGTGGCCCCGCGAACAGCGTCGTTGCCACTGCAGACGAGGCGAACATCGTGAAGTAGATGCCAGGCGGCGAGACATGATTCGTCGTCGCGTACAGCGCGACGAAGCTCGTCACCCCACCGTAGCCGAAGTAATAGAGGAAGAGCGTTCCCGACAGCGCGAACACACGCCACTCGATGGCGCCTCGCAGTGACAAGGGCGCCGTGCGACGAGTATCGGTGCTCGGCAGCGTGTAGCCAATGTAGGCCATCGCCAGATCGATCGTTGCCGCCGATACGCACACCGGCCGCCATCCGAAACGATAGATCCACAACCCGACCGCTGGCGCCAGCGCCAGGGCCAGTACGGTGGACACGCCGTAATACCCCATTCCCTCGGCACGACGATTCGCGGGGATGATGTCGCCGAGGTACGCACTGACCGACGACAGCATGCCGGACCAGAACACGCCGTGCACACCGGCCACCGCGAGCATGATCCAGACGTTCGCGACAAACGCATAACTCAGGGAGAAGACGGCCGCCGCCAGCGAACAGACGATCATCATGCGGCGTTTGCCAAAGTGATCGGCAACCGCGCCGGTGAACAGCGCGGCAATCGCCGAGGCGTAGGTCAGCATGCCGAGGAACATGCCGGCCACCGCTTCGCTGCCGCCGAGCGCGATGATGCGGAATGGAGCCGTCGGGTAGAGCTGAAACGCGGCGAGAAACGCGCTGAAGCAGAAGGCGCAGGCCAGGAAGAACTGCGGAGTGTAGAGACGGTCCGTGTTCACGCGAGGGTGCCGGTGCGGCTCAAGCCGGACACTACGTTGATCGCGTGGCCGGACGCTACCTCGATCGTGTGGCCGGACACCTACGTTGCCGTGAGCACAATCTTGCCGATGTGATCGCTCGATTCCATCAGGCGATGCGCCGCCGCGGCCTCCGGCAACGGAAACGTCTTGTAGACGATCGGCTTGACGGCACCGCTCTCGACGAGCGGCCACACTTCGCGACGCAGCGCGGCCGCAATATGCCCCTTCTCCTCCACGGATCGTGATCGCAGTGTCGATCCCGTGAGCGTCAGACGACGTGACAGCACACGCCACAGATCGATCGACACCGTGGGCTCGCCGCTCTGCAGTCCAATCTGCACCAGCCGCCCATCAACCGCCAGAGCGGAGAGATTGCGCGCGACATAGCTGCCGGCGATGATGTCGAGAATCAGATCCACGCCGCGAGAGTTGGTCAGCTCGCGGATCGCCTCGACGAAATCGCGCGTCTTGTAGTTGATCGCATGCGCCGCGCCGATCGCCTCGCAGGCACGACACTTTTCGTCGGAGCCTGCCGTCACGAACACGCGTGCTCCACGCGCACGCGCCAGTTGGATTGCTGTCGTGCCGATACCGCTCGAGCCGCCATGAAAGAGCGCGTCCTCACCCGACTGCAAGCGGCCCCGCTCGAAGACGTTGGTCCAGACGGTGAAGAACGTCTCCGGGATCGCCGCCGCAGAGACGAAATCGAGACCGGGCGGAATCGGCAGGCACTGCGGCGCCGGGGCCACACACAGGGCGGCATATCCGCCCCCCGCCACCAGGGCGCACACGCGATCCCCGACTTTCCACTCGCGAACGCCGTCGCCCACGGCGGTGATCTCGCCGGCGACCTCGAGGCCCGGAAGATCGCTGGCGCCGGGCGGCGGTGGATACGAGCCACGCCGCTGCATCACATCGGGACGGTTCACGCCGGCCGCCGCGACACGAATCAGCACCTCTCCCGTGCCGGGCGCTGGATCCGGCCGTTCGACCGCAGTCAATACCTCGGGGCCACCGGGCCGGGAAATCTCGACACCGATCATGCAGCGTATCGCTCCTTGATGCCCGGAATGAGGTAGTCGTCGAACGCGCGATCGAAATCGTACTTCGGCGCAAATCCCCAATCGCGCCGCGCCGCGCCGTCATCGACATCAGCCGGCCACGAGTCGACGATGGCCTGCCGCTTCCGATCGGTCTGCCAGGTGATGCGCGCACGCGGGAACGCCTGCACCACCACGTCGTGGATCGCCTGCGCATCCGGATTGAAGGCGGACACGTTGTAGGCCGACCGCGTCAGGCGCGATCGCGGCGTCGTTGCGATTTGCATCAGCGCATCGATCGCATCGGGCATCGTCATGAACGGGATCTTCGTATCGGGGCGCACGAAGCACACATACGCCTCGCCCTGCGCGACGCAGTGAATCATCTCGGACGCGTAGTCCGACGTGCCGCCCGCCGGAACGGTCGCCGCCGAGATCAGACCCGGGAAGCGGATGCACCTGAAGTCGACACGTGGAATCGCATCGGCGGCGAGCTGTTTGTAATGGTGTGCGTAGTAACGACCAAGGTGCTCGCAATACAGCTTGTTGCACCCGTACATCGTCAGCGGCGTGTTCCAGTCGTCTTCACGCACCCGTCCGGCGCGCATCTTCGTCGCCAGATCGGGCAGCCCGTACGCCGCAATCGATGACGGATAGACGAGCGTCACGGGACGACCGTGAGATTCACCCTCGTGCTGCGCGAACTCCAGCATGTTGAGCGTGCCGTCGACGTTGACCTGATGCGCGGTCGTCGGGGTGAACTCCGACCGCGTCGAAAGGAGCGCAGCCAGGTGAAAGACGAGATCGATTTCGAACTGCGCGAGCACCCGCTCGAGCAGCGGACCGTCGGTAATCGATCCAGTAAATTCCCGAAGCACGAGCCGGCTGAGCGCTGGTTCGAGCGGAGCAATGTCGACCGTGACGATCGGGCGGCCGGCGCCGGCGAGCCGCGTAATCAGCCCATGCCCGATCTCGCCGCCGGCACCCGTCACCAGCGTGACGGGCGTACGCATCTCTCAATTATTCACGATTGGCTGGACCGATCGGCGACTGGCCGGGGCGCGCACGGTCGGCGAAGGTGCCCACCACGGTCAACAGACGAGCCGGCTATACCAGGGCGGGCGAGTTCTTGCATTCACTCCTGCCGCGACGAAGTTCGTTGCGGAGGCACATGGAAGCTCGACGCATCATTGGAATCCTGCTGATCGTGATCGGACTCGTGGCGTTCGCGACCGGTGGTTTCTCGTTTACACGCAAGAAGACGGTCGTCGACGCGGGACCGCTCGAGATCAAGACCGAGAAGCACGAGCGCATTCCGCTCCCGCCGGTCGTTGGCGGTATCTGCCTCGTTGCTGGAATCCTGCTCGTCACCCTCCCGGCACGACAACGGACATAAGAAGTCGATCGCGCCGGCGTCGCAAAGCGACCTTCGCGGTTCGGGCTCGACTCCGGTGAACTGGTAATCACGGCCGGCCCCACGACCGTCCGGCAAGGCTCGCCTATCGACTCGGTGGTTCCAGCGGCGCAGGGTCGATGCGTCGATGTTCCAGTGTCCTCTCGTGCCCCTCGCACGAGCCTTCGAGCAGATCGGAATCCGCCAGCAGACGGAACGGCACGCGCACGGTCCACGGTTTCACGAACGCCTTCGCATCATCGATCGTGATCACCATTTCGAGCTGCCCCACAGTGAGACGACGGATTCGTTCTGTCACACGCAGCGCGTCACTGTGAGGACGTGCCTTTTGCGTGTCGATCCACCCCCGGTCACGAAAACCGGAGCTCTCGATGACCAGTACGTCGCCGTCCCAATGTCCGATTGAGTAGCCGAGCCACGTTGGTTCGGGATTGACGGGTAATGGCCGCCCGTCGGTATGCACCTGCCGAAACGTCGGACCCGTATCGAGGTCATAGAGCAACGCTGTAACCGCCGGCGTCTGCAGAATCTTGATCGCGCTCGGCGGCGCAACATCGATCCGCGGCACTCCTGGCGGGACGAGGCAGTAGCCCCACGGATCATCGACGTGATTGCGCGCCTCGCGTTGCTGCGCGATGGCCTTCGCCCATGGCGTCATGACAACGACATCCGGCCCAAGATCCTTTGCGAGATCGTAGAAGTAGTCCAGAGCGTTCCTCGTGTCCTTCGTCCAGACGCCGGTCAGATCCGGCTTGCCATCGGCGGTCTTCGGCGCCGGCGCCGTGAGATTCGGTTTTCCATCGGGCAGTCGCGGCACACCCGGTGTGGGATAGTTCAGCCACTGCGCCGACGCGATGCTGGAACACGCCAGCAGGGAACAGGCGAACACCATTGGCCGTACGCGCATCTCGGGTTCTCCGTCTGGGATTGCGAATCTCTCATGTGTGGGTCACCCGCCGCAACCGGCCGGGTTGGGCCGACGTTGTCAGGTCCGCCAGCGGGTGTATAGTCGCCGCCGTTGGAGTGAGGCGACACATGTCAGACGACGTTCCCTACGGCCTTCCGTCGTTCTCCCGCCGCGAACTGCTCAAACACGGCACGACTGCCATCGTCGGCGGAGCCGCCGCGATTCTCGGTGAAGAAGCCGGCGTCGCCCAGGCCCCGCCGGAAAACCAGGCACCTGCCGTGTTGGCGGGCTGGCGGCCGGCAAGTGCCGGCCGGAAGTTCCGCGCTCTGGTTCGTCACGGGACGAGTCTCGACCTCCAGCAGCTCACGCTCAATCCGATTCATCCGCGCCAGGTCGTCGCGCGTGTCGAGGCCGCGCAGGCGTGCTACACGCTGGTCAATGCGCTCGATACGTCCACTGCCGCCGCCAACGCTCAAATCTTCGGCCACGGCGCCGTCGCCGTCGTCGACGAGGTCGGTCCGCAGGTAAAACGAGTCCAGCCCGGCGATCGAATCATCGTGGCGGTCACCGGTCAATGCGGTGAGTGCTACAACTGCCTGCGTGGCCGCGGAGCCAACTGTCAGGCTGGCGTCAATCGTCCCAACCTGCCGGCGGCGACGATGGCGGACGGCACGCCGGTCAACGGACAGCTTGGCGGCTTCGCTGAGCTGATTGTTGCGTGGGAAGAAATGGTCGTGCCGATCTTCACCACGCACGACGCGGCTGCGCTGTCCAATCTCTCGTGTGTCGCAATGACCGGCCTCGGCATGACGATGCTGCGCGCGCCGGTCGAACCAGGATCGAGCGTCGTGATTTTTGGAGGCGGCCCGATCGGGCTGAGCGCGGTGCAAGGCGCCAGGCTTCAGGGCGCGTCGAAGATCGTCGTGGTGGAACCAATTCGCTACCGACGGGAGCTCGCCGCGAAACTGGGCGCAACCGCTGTCGTCGATCCGAATGCCGCCGGCGATGGCAACGCGCTCCTCGCCAGGCTGCGCGAGCTCACGAAGCTGGAGACCGATCGTCCATTCGCCGGCGGACGCGGACCGAATGCGGAGGGGCCGGACTTCGTGATTGAAGCCGTCGGCGGCGACAGATTCCGGCCCAGAGTGGAGGCAGGTCCGGATCCGACCGGCGTGCAAGTACTGCAGCAGGTGTATCAACTGTGCCCGCCGGGTGGATGGATGCGCACGTGCGGCGTCGGATATCCCGCCACCGCCACCGTGACGTTTCCGGCCAACGGCTGGTCCAACAGCAGCAAGAATCACGCGCCAGGGAATCTTGCCGGCGTCAACGTCAAGCGAGATCTGCCGCGATTCGCGCGCTTGATGGAAACGGGTCAGTTCGATGGTCGATCGCTGGTCGGCGTTTCCGTTCCGCTGGATCGCTGGCGCGAGGCACTCGAGGCCGCCGCCTATCGAACGGCAATCACCGGCATCGTGGTTTTTTCCAGATCCTAGGACGATGAGGAAGCTCTTCACGCTGATGATCCTGCTCGTCGTGAGCGGACACCGTCTCGCGACTGATTCGCGCGCCGCTCCGCGCAACGATCTTCCGCAGCCGTATCGAACGACCCGGGATTGGGGGCAGCTTCCGACGGGGGTGAAATGGGCGGCGGTCACGGCTGTTGAACCAGCGCCCGACGGGAGCATCTCCGTCATTCACCGGTGCTTCGAGAATTCGTGCAGCGGCCGGAGCGAGCCGCCGATTCTCAAATTCGACAAGAAGGGCACGCTCCTGCAGCAATGGGGCGAGGGACTGTTCAACTTCCCTCACGGCGCAACCGTCGATCGCGACGGGAATCTCTGGGTCACCGACGCGCGCGGTGATGGCGGCAAAGGACATCAGGTCTTCAAGTTCAACTCTGACGGCCGCGTGCTCATGACCCTGGGCAAGGCTGGCGTGGCGGGCTCGGGACCCAATCTCTTCGACCAGCCGACCGACGTCGTCGTCGCGCCGAACGGCGACATCTTCGTGACACTAACGCGCCGAAGTTTGCTTTCTTGGCAAAATCTGCGAGCGCGTTAGTGTCACGTTCGTGCCAGCGCTGGTCCGAGGCCCCAGCGCGGCATGTTTGGTGGCGGCTATGCCGCGCTGGGACCGACAGCCATCGCAACGGCAAGAATAATCGCGTCGCCAAGTTCGACCGACGCGGGAGCTTCATCAAGGAGTGGGGACACAAGGGCTCCGCCAGCGGCGAGTTCAGCGAGCCACACACGATTGCGATCGATTCGCGGGGTCGTCTGTTCGTCGGTGACCGCGAGAATAATCGCATTCAGATCTTCGACCAGAACGGGACCTTCATCGATGAATGGCGGCAGTTCGGCAGACCGAGCGGCATCTTCATCACAAGAGACGACACCATCTATGTGACCGATTCCGAATCAGGGCCGGACACGGGCGCGCACGAGCTCACGGGCATCAAGAAGGGGATCCGCATCGGCAGCGCGCGAGACGGCACTGTCCGTGCGTTCATCGAAGATGCCGAGTCGACAGCGCCTGATCATTCCGGCGCGGAGGGCGTCGGTGTCGATGCCGACGGCAACGTCTATGGCGCCGTCGTCCGCCGACAGATGCTCGAGCGACACGTGAAGCGGTAAGACGTGTTCAGCTGAGCGCCAGGATCAGGCGCTCGACCTCGCGCCGAACCACGCCGAGATCGCCGATCACGCGCTCCGCTTCTTCGATCGTTTTCAGCAGATCGCCGCGATTCGGAATACCGCCGCGCGCGACCTCGGTGGCGAGATCGCGCGTGGTCGCCGCACACGCCTCGCACACGGCGATGGTCTGCGCGTGCGCGTGCAACACGTTGAGCAGCGCCTGGCGGTCTTCCGCCGTCATCGGTGTCTGCACGAGGCGAGACGTGTCAACCTACGTGCGCAGGAGATCGGCCTGCCAATTGGCGATCGCACGCTTGATCTGGTCCGGTGTGAGTCGTTCGGCAAGCGTGCGGTCGATCAGGAGCGGCAGTTCGACGTCGGACGCGAATCGCAGCGCGACGATCTGTCGCAAGGACAGCTGCGTGAATGCGTCCCGCCGACCCAGACGCGTCAGCCGTGCGTCCATCTCCGCGCGAATGATGCGGTCCTGCAGACGCAGCGCCGAACGGCGAATCAGCATGATCGCGAGAAACAGCGCCGCGCCCACCAGCACCAGACCCACGCCCATGGCCGTAACCGGCGCAGTGACGACGGCCCACAGCAGTAACACTTCGCCGATGACCGCAAGCGCCAAGGCGATCAGCCATCCGGTCGGCCGGTACTGGTGCGTGGCGTAGCTCTGCTCGGCGGCCATCAAGAATCCCCGTCGAGCAGATCGCCGAGGCCGCCGAGAATCGATCCTTCCTCTCTGCGACTGCCGCCTCGCCCAGGCGCCGCCTTGTAAATCCGATCCGCCAGGCGACTGAAGGGCAGCGACTGCAGCCACACCCGGCCCGGCCCGTTCAACGTGGCGAAGAATAATCCTTCGCCGCCGAACAGCGCCGTCTTGATCTTGCCGACGAATTGAATGTCGTAGCTGACCGACGGCTGCAGAGCGACGAGACAGCCCGTGTCGATGCGCAGGTTCTGCCCCGCCTGGAGATCGACGGGAGTGACGGTGCCGCCAGCGTGCACGAAGCAGAGTCCGTCTCCGGACAGGCGCTGCATGATGAACCCTTCACCACCGAACAGGCCGACGCCGATCTTGCGCTGGAACGCTATGCCAATCGAGACGCCGCGCGCAGCGCACAGGAACGAATCCTTCTGACAGATCAGCTCGCCCCCGAGCTGCTGCAGATCCATCGCGAGGATTTTTCCGGCATACGGCGCCGCAAACGCCACCTGCTGTTTGCCCGACGTGTTGTTCGTGAAGACCGTCATGAACAGGCTTTCGCCGGTGATCAACCGCTTGCCTGCCCCGAGCAGCGCGCCCATCACACCCGGCCGCTGCTGCTGGCTGCCGTCGCCGAACACCGTCTCCATCGCGATGCCTGGCGTCATGTACATCATCGAGCCGGCCTCGGCGACGGCACTCTCGCCGGGATCGAGCTCCACTTCGACGAACTGCATCTCGCTGCCGACGATGCGGAAGTCGATCTCGTGTGCGCGGCGGCCAGGGTTAATCGGTGGTGGCGCGGCCGCAGGTGCCGCGGCGCCGGGGCCCGGGGCGCCGTGCAGATAGGTAGCCAATTGGGGAACGTCCTTGAGCGGAGTCCAGTTGGACATCCCGGCCGTGAACACCAGCGTGTTGCCGTCGATCGTGCCATTCCGCAGGTTCGTGATCACATCGTCTTGCGACACCGGACCGACCTGATGGCCCCCAATCGCCATGTACCACTGATCTGCCATGCGCGTTCTCCGCTCCGGCTCAATTGCGACGCCTTGCACTCATATACGACACACTGAGGCAGTGTCAGTGCCTCACCGCCTCGGTGTGTCGTCATCGAGCGTCGGGCGCGGCGAATTCAGATTACGTCTCCGCCGCAACCGCATCGATGCGCTCGGCCGCAGCTTTTTCGAGCGCCTGCACGTTATCCGGATCCAGGTGCAGCAAGTATGCGAGCTGCGCCAGATAGATACGTTCGGACCCGCTGACCTGTTCGTCCGCACGCACGATCGAAAATGCCAGCGTGTAGAGCGTCGCCGCGGCAGCCGGATCGCTGACGCCGGCGACGATCTCCTTCAACGGCCGCGGCGACTGCAGCTCACGTTCGATCAGATCGCCGACACCCGCCTGCTTCGCCTTCTCGATGACGGCCTTGCGTTCGAGATCGCCGATCGCACCATCGGCGTGCGCGGCCGAGATCGCCAGGCGCACGATGCGCATCGTGTCATCGGACAACGGCGTGCTCGACGCCGCATTGCCGGCGGCGCTGGCCGCTGTCGGAATTGGCGGCGGTGTGCTTGCTGCCGAAGCTGCGGGCGCGGGAAACGGGGCGGAACTGGTGGCCGGTGTCGCGCCCGGCGCCGACTGCGCGTTGCCGGCCTGCAGCGTTTCGTAGACACCCCACGCGAGACCTGCAGCAGTCAAGACTGTTTGCGGATTGGACCAGAGGCCGCCCATCGTGCCTCTCGTCAGATAGCGCAGCGCATGGCGTCCCTGTTTGTGACGACGACTGCCAAGCACGCCCGACAGCACGCTGCCGATCACGAGTCCTGGAAGCATAGTGTCCTCAGATCGCCGTCCCGATCCTGGCCACGGGAACCTTCGGCTGCTCCGGTTCCGGCGTGAAATCCTCACCGGGATTGATGAAGAGATCCGTCTCGAACTTGTACTGCTTGTCGTGCAGCTGCCGATACCGGCCGTTGAGGGCCAGCAGCTGCGCGTGCGTGCCACGCTCGACGATCTCGCCCGCCTCCAGCACGAGAATCTGATCGGCGCTGCGAATGGTCGAGAGGCGATGAGCGATGACGAACGTCGTACGGCCCGATCGCAGGCGACGCAGACCGTCCTGAATCATCTGCTCGCTCTCGCTGTCGAGGCTGGAAGTGGCCTCGTCGAGGATCAGGATGCGTGGATTGGCGAGAATCGCCCGCGCGATTGATACGCGCTGCCGCTGACCGCCCGACAGCTTGATGCCACGCTCGCCCACAATCGTGTTGTAGCCGTCGGCAAAGCGGCTGATGAACTCGTCGCAGTGCGCGACGCGGCACGCGTCCTTGATCTCCTCGAGCGTCGCGCCCGGACGCGCGTAACCGACGTTGTCCGCAATCGTGCCGTCGAAGAGAAAGTTCTCCTGCAGCACCGAGGCAAGCTGCTTCCGGTACTCACCGATGCGCAACGTCCCCAGATCGCGACCGTCGATCAGCACGCGGCCGCGCAGCGGCTGGTTGAATGCCATCACGATGCTGATCAGCGTGCTCTTCCCCGACCCGCTCGACCCGACGAGCGCCGTCGTCGTTCCCGCCGGCGCGTCGAACGACACGCCGCGCAGCACCGGCTGCCCGGCGTTGTACTCGAACCAGACGTTGTCGAACGTCACGTCGCCTTTGATGCGCGGCGCCGGATGGCGCGTGGCGTCCTCGTCGAGCTCGGTCTTCATGTCGAGAATCTCGCGGATCCGGTCGAGGCCGGCGAACGCCTCGGTAATCTGCGTGCCGATCGACGCGATCGAGACCAGCGGTGCCGCCACCAGACCGATGAAGAAGATGTACATGATGAGATCGCCGAGCGTCATCTCGCCGGCAAGGATCGCGCGACCGCCAAGCCCGATCATCAAGACGCCGACGATGCCGACGACAACGGTGCTGCCGGCGGTCGTGGCCGACACGCCGGTCATCGACTTCGCCACGTTGCGGAACAGACGATGCGCGCCCTTGGTGAAGACGATCTCTTCCCGCTTTTCGGCGGTGTACGACTTGACAATCCGGATGCCGCCGAGCGCTTCGGTCAGCCGGCCGGTCACTTCCGCGTTGATCTTGCCGCGTTCGCGAAACAGCGGGCGCAGCGTGCGAAACGCGTAGGCCATGCCGCCGCTGAACGCGCCGAGCACGAGGATGGTGATCGTCGTCAGGCGCCAATTCAACCAGAACAGGATGCCGAGGCCCATCACCGCCGTCACCAGACCGCCGGCGAGCTGAACCAGACCGGTGCCGACGAGATTGCGAATGCCTTCGGCGTCACTCATGATGCGCGAGACGAGGACGCCGGTCTGCGTCGAATCGAAATAGCGAACCGGCAGGCGCATCACCTTCGCCTGGACGCGCTTGCGCATGTCGGTGATCGCGCGCTGCGCCGCCACGCCGAGGATCTGTGACAGGGCAAATGAGGTCACCGCCTGCACGAGGGTCGCCGCGCCGGCGGCGAGCGCGATCGGCAGGAGGAGCTCGGCGCGCTGCTTGCCGACCACTTCGTCGATCAACCATTTCGAAGATGCCGGAAGCACCAGACCGGCAAGACGGCTGACGAGCATCAGCACCAGGCCGAGACCGAGGCGCTGGCGATGCGCCCACACCAGCTCGCGCGCTTCACGCCAGGCGGCGGAGGCGGAGATCTTCTTCTTGCGCGGATCCATCGCGGGTGTGTGCACTGTACTACGGCGCACCTGCTCACCGGTTCCCCGCCCACCAAGACTCATCGGAACAGCCATATAGAATGATTGGACACTAGCTTGGTAGCGAGGTCGCGAGGTTGCTACGTCGCGAGGTAGCTACGTAGACGCAGCGAGGTCGCGAGGTCGCCAGGAAAAGATTGCGATTTCTGCCCAGCCACCTCGCGACCAACCACCCGGCTACTCAAACGGAATCAGCGACGTGAGCGATACGACAACCCGAGGCATCCGCATCCGCGTGCGCAGCGAGTTTCTGCCCAACAAGAGCTCACCGCGCGATAGCACCTACGTGTTCCAGTATCACGTCCGCATCGACAACACCGGGGCGACGACGGCGCAGCTCATCTCGCGAGAATGGATCATCACCGACGCCGAAGGCGAGGTGCAGCGGGTCACCGGGCCAGGCGTGGTGGGTGAGCAGCCGGTGCTGCCGCCGGGTGGGGCCTTCGAGTACACCAGCTTCTGTCCGCTGAAAACCAAAGTGGGCTCGATGCAGGGCAGCTATCAGATGATCACGGCGGACGGCGAACGGTTCGACGCGATGATCGCGCCGTTTACACTCGCCGTCCCGCACGCGCTCAACTGATTCGTGAATCGTGATTCGTGAATCGTGATTTCGTTGAACGCGCCCGATTCGCGAATCACGAATCACGACTCACGAATCCCCAAGAGATCAGGCGCCGGCGCCGAAGCTCGCCATCGCTTCCGCTTCCGACTCGTAGCTGTCGAAGACCGTCAGCAGCTTCGAGACAACCAGCAGATCCTTGAGCCGCTTGGTCAGGTTCAACAGCTTGAGCGAGCCGCCATGATTCTTGGTCGTGGCGTACACCTGCACGAGCTGACCGAGCCCCGCGCTGTCGACGTACGACACGGCGCCGAGATCGAGCAGCAGCTTCTTCTTGCCTTGCTGCAGCAGGCTCTGCACCTTGTCCTTGAGGAGGACGTCACCGCCTTTGTTCAGCGTGATGTCGCCGTTGACCTTGATGACGGTGACCTCGCCGCTCTGCCGCTCTTCAATCTGCATGGGTCCTCCTGCTTGTCCGCCGCACGCGTGGCCAAGGCGGAGCGCGTTGCCGCAATCTTATGTGAAGTGACGCATCGGGAGCTACGCAGATCGCGAGTCCGACCCGGTGTACTTCACGACCAGCGCCGTCAGGTCGTCGCCCTGCGGCGTGCCCTGGGAAAACACCCGCACCGCGCCCATGACGCGATCGAGCACCACCTCCGGCGAGCCGCCGTGCGTATTCGCGAGGACCGCCGACAACCGGTCGCGGCCGAACTCCTCGCCCGCCATGTTGCGCGCTTCGGTGATGCCATCGCTGCAGACCAGGATGAGATCACCGGGTTGCATCGTCGCGGTCCCGTGCTCGTAGGTGGCGAAATCAAGAAGGCCGATCACCGGCCCCCCCACGTCCAGCCACTCGATATCGCCGGCGCGCACCAGTGCCGGCGCTTCCTGACCGGCGTTGCAATACCGCAGCACCCCGTCCTTGTCGACGTCGCCATAGAACATCGTCGCGAACCGGGCTTCGATCGCGCGCCGCAGCAGCGACTTGTTGATCCGCGAAATCGTTTCGGCCGGGTCCGCGCTCACCGAGGCATGCGCGACGAAATTGCTCTGCACGGTGGCGGCAAGCAGTGCCGCCGGCGGTCCTTTGCCCGCGACGTCACCCAGCGCGAACGCGAACCCGCCACTAGGCAAGTCGAGATAGTCGAAGAAGTCGCCCCCTACCGTACGGCAGGGAATACTGGTCGCCGCCAGCTCCGAAAAGGGACCGCGATAGGCTGGGTCGGGCAGCAGCGCCTTCTGGATGTCGGCGGCAACGCGCAGGTCGCGATCCAGACGCGCCTTCTCGGCCGACTCGGCATAGAGGCGCGCACTCTCGATCGCAAGGGCTGCCTGGGTCGCGAACGCTTCCAGTGACTCCTGTGTGGAGCGCGACAGCAGGCGCGATCGCTCGCGTCCATCCAGGTACAGCACGCCAATGACGCGATGCTCCGTCGCCGACTGCGAGTCGCCGCCCATCGGCGTCACGACCAGCGGGACGCAGAGGACATGGCGAATGCCGATCGCGATCGTGCCGTCGTGCACGGCAGCCAGGTCGCCGTCCATCAAGTCGCCCACCATCTGGCTCTTGCCGGAGCGGAAGACTTCCTTCGGGATCTTGGCGCTCGTCGTGAACGAGGTGCCCGACAACGTCACATGCCCACGTCCCCGCGCCGTTCTGAACTCGAGCTCGCCTTCGGCATTGGGCAGCATGATGAAACCGCGATCGGCCTTGGTCACATCGAGGGCGGAATCGAGGACGAGCATCAGCACTTCCTCGAGCACGCGCCCTGATCCGAGCGCACGCAGGCCGTTCAACACCGCCGCCATCTGACGCAGATCGTTCAGATCGGACGTCCCGGTGCCGAGCGCCGAGATCTCTCCTTCAATCTGGAAGACGAGCTCGACGAGATCGGTGCGGCCCAGACGAATGCGATCGCCATGCGCCAAGCGCTTCTCGGTCACCGCTTCGCCGTTGACGAAGGTGCCGTAGCGGGAGCCGCGATCGCGCAGCAGGAACCCGGAGTCGTCCTTGGCGATCTCGGCGTGCTCGCGCGAGACGTCGCTGTTGACGACCTGCAGATCGGCATTGGTGCGGCGTCCGATCGTGAACAGCTCCTTGCTGATTGGAACGACGCGTCGCCCTTGCGGATCGCTGACCTGCAGGCGTGCCTCTGGCATGATGGGGTGAACCGCGCGATTGTGCCACGGATGGTGCTACCAGATCACCTTGACGACGCCGGCAGCGCTGATCGCCGCGTCGCGCGTCAACAACGGAAGGTCCAGCACGTGTGCGGCGGCGGTAATGAGGCCGTCGAACGGATCGCGCGTGAAGCGCAATTCGTCCGCGAGGTACACCTGCTCGGGACTCAAATCGAGCGGCTGATAGGCAGGATTACTGAACAGGTCGTCGAAGAACGCGCGTACGGAGCGTCGCAGGTTGACCCGCGCCACGCGTGCCAGGAGACTGCACTCCCACATGACGGCAACCGGCACGTAAACGACGGCTTCGCGCTGCTCGCATCTGGCGAACATGGCCGCGGCCTTCAGTCCCACGCGACCACCACCGGCGGCATGAAACAGCAGCGCGTGCGTGTCGGTGACGGCCGCGTGTACGTCAGCCACGCGGCCGCTTGGCTCCTTTGCCAGTTCCGTAACGAACGCGACGCTCCTTCACCAGGACAGGCCGGCGAACGGAACGCTCGAACAGCGCGGCGACCGCAGCGTCCGCCTCGCCGAGCAGCGGGTCGGCGGGGTCGAGATCGATCGTGCCGACGACCGAACGCATCGGGCCGAGCGAGCCCCGCGTCCGCGCGTCAGTCACCAGACGATCCAACAGCTCGCTGACGCTGCGCGCCCCGGTGGCGCCGACGCGCGCCTTGAGCCACGTCAGGTTGTCAGCCGCGAGTGTCACAGAGATCGCGTGTTTACCCATGAGAACAAGTGTATCGTATTTCAGACGATTACACGATAAATACACGTGATCGGTTCCGTGCTGCGGGCGCAGTTAATCGAGATGCCCTCGTTCAGAATCGCCCATGGCGATTGCTCGCGACGGAAAGTATTCGTTCCAGCGTTGCGATACCAGTGCCGCGGTGCCGGGATCGGCACTGAGCTCCTTCGGGTACCACGGCTTCATGCGAGCATCGATCACGATGGGACCCGTATAGGCGATGTGGTTGCGGACGATGCGGCGGTCGGCTGCGTGAATGTCGGCTGCCGGTTCGAACCGCGTGAACGTCGTCCAGAGGAAATTCATCTCGCTCCGCGCAGCCCTCGCCGCGTCATCGGAGAGCACGATGAGCGGCCAGCCGGCAAACGCCGGGTCCCTGGCCAGCCGCGCCCCGGCCGCAGCTTCGTTCGCGTAGGCGGGGCCGTCGACGACAAGACACCCTCCGCAAAACACACGCACGTCAGCGACGCCGGCGGGAACGTCGGTGGAACTGAATTCGCGCGGCAGCTCGCGAACCGGATCTCCAAGTCCCAGCCACACGCCCTTTGATCCCTCGTTGACCGTCGGACCGGTGTAGTCGAGCGTATCCATGGAAAGGTTGGAGAACACGTAGAGATCCGTCTCGGGATGCGTGCGCGCGAGCACGTGCTCGAGCGTTCTGGTGAAGTTCTTCAGATCAACGTCCCGATCGGTCACGAAGAGGAATTTCGTGAGCGAGAGCTGTCCTTCTCCCAGGATACGGAACGCGCTCGCCATCGCCTCGCGTTTGTAGCGTTGTTTGACGACGGCGGCGCTCAGCGAGTGATAGCCGGTCTCGCCGTAGGACCAGAGACGCGCGACCGCCGGCATCACCAGCGGGAATAGCGGCGAGAGCAACTCCTGCAGCAGGTCGCCGATGTAGAAATCTTCCTGCCGCGGCTTGCCCACGACCGTCGCCGGATAGATGGCATCGGCGCGATGTGCCAGACGCTGCACCTCGAAGACCGGGTAGTCATGCTGCAGGGAGTAATAGCCGTAATGATCGCCGAACGGACCCTCGGGCCGGCGTACTCGCGGCGGCACCTGGCCGATCAAGGCGAACTCGGCGGACGCGATCAGTGGATGCGGTCCGATTCCGTGAATCTGCGGAAGGCGCTGTCCTGCGATGAGTGACGCCAGCATCAACTCGGGGACGTTCTCCGGCAGCGGCGCAATCGCCGACAGGATCAACGCCGGTGGCCCACCGACGAAGACAGTAACCGGTAGCGCCTCGGTGCGCGATTCCGCCACGGCGTAGTGATAGCCGCCGCCCTTCCCGATCTGCCAATGCATGCCTGTCGTGCGGTGATCGTAGACGTGCATCCGGTACATGCCGAGGTTGTGACCAGGACGCTCCGGGTGCGTCGTATACACGAGTGGCAGGGTGATGAAGGGGCCGCCGTCTTCCGGCCAGCACGTGATGATCGGCAGGCGATCGAGCCGCACGTCACCCGACACGCGCTCGGTCACCGGTCCGCTGGTCACCCGGCGTGCGCCAACCTTCAACAACTCGAGCCCCAGGTCGCGCGCCGACCACAGCTTTCCCGGCGTCGGCGGCAGAAGTGTTTCAGCCAGCTCCACGACGCGACGAATCAGGCGTACTGGCCGGTCGCCAAACGCCAGCTCCGCGCGTCGGGCGGTACCAAAAAGATTGGTGATGAGCGGAAAGCTGGCCCCCTTCACATTGGTGAAGAGGAGCGCCGGGCCACCAGCGGCTATCACCCGGCGGTGGATCTCGGCGACTTCGAGATTGGCATCGACGGGGACCTCCACCGTGACGAGGTCATCGTCATGGCGGAGCCCGTCAATGAAAGAGCGGAGATCGGGAAATCCCAAATGGTCTAGGCGGCCTGGAACGGCTCGTCGGCGCTGCCGCCGTAGATTGACGGAACCTTCGATCCCATGGCTCGCAGGTACGTGGCGAGCTGGCCGCGGTGATGAACGGCGTGATTGTTGGCAAAGCCGATGAATGCGATGGCCGGCTGCTTCATCATGCCGAAGAAGTCGACCTCCTTCGCCAGCTGCTCACCGGAGGTGGCGCGCAGGCGGGCGACGCGCTTCGGGAATTCGCGCTTGTAGAACTCCACGACGTCGTCGATCGTCTTGAACCCGGCCGTCATCCTGTTCTCCGCGTCGGGGTCGAAGTTGAAGGCGCCGTCGCAGATGCTGTCGAGAAACCAGATGTCGCCGGTGGCGACATGCTTGGCGAGCTCCCATGCCGTGCGCGACTTGTCGTCCGGACGATAGTCGCGCTTGTCGTCGGGAATCGCCTTCAACACCTTGGTCGTCGTCGGCCCTTCCCGATCGAGGATGTTCGCGAAGAATTCCGCCAGAAATTTCGCCTGTTCGGGAGTCATCGATACCTCCTGCGCTTCGTCGTGTCCGGCCTGAGCCGGACCTGCCCTTATCGTGTGAGCTTCCGATACTTGATTCGGTGCGGCGTGTCCGCCTCGGCACCGAGCCGCCGATGGCGGTCGGCCTCGTAGTCCTGATAGTTCCCTTCGAACCACACGACGCGGCTGTCGCCCTCGAATGCCAGCATGTGGGTGGCGATGCGATCGAGGAACCAGCGGTCGTGGCTGATCACGACGGCGCATCCCGCATAGTTGACGAGCGCCTCTTCGAGCGCGCGCAGGGTGTCGACGTCGAGATCGTTGGTCGGCTCGTCGAGCAGGAGCAGATTGGAGCCGCGTTGCAGCAGCTTGGCCAGGTGCACGCGATTGCGCTCGCCGCCCGACAGCGTACCAACCTTGCGCTGCTGCTGCGCGCCCTTGAAGTTGAACCAGGACACGTAGGCGCGCGACGCGATCTTGCGTTTGCCGATCTCGAGCTCGTCTTCGCCGCCGCTGATTTCCTGCCACACGGAGTGATTCGGATTGAGCGCGTCGCGGCTCTGATCGACGTAGCCGAGCTGCACGGTCTCACCCAGCCGCAGCGTTCCCGCGTCCGGCTTCTCCTGTCCCGTGATCATGCGGAACAGGGTCGTCTTGCCGGCTCCATTCGGTCCAATGACGCCGACGATGCCGCCGCGCGGCAGCGTGAAGTTCAAATCGTCAATCAGCAGCAGATCGCCATAGCCTTTGCGCAGAGCGCGCGCCTCGACGACCACGTCACCGAGGCGCGGGCCCGGCGGGATGTAGATCTCCACCTGTTCGAGCTTCTGCGCCGTGTCCTGATTGAGCAGCTGCTCGTACGCGTTGAGGCGCGCCTTGCCCTTGGCCTGCCTCGCGCGCGGCGCCATGCGGATCCATTCCAGTTCGCGCTGCAGCGTCTTCTGTCGTTTGCTTTCGGTCTTCTCCTCCTGGGCGAGGCGTTGCTGCTTCTGATCGAGCCACGACGAATAGTTACCTTTCCACGGGATCCCCGATCCACGATCGAGCTCGAGGATCCATTCGGCCGCGTTATCGAGGAAGTAGCGATCGTGGGTGACGGCGACGACCGTCCCTTTGTATTCCTTGAGAAAGCGCTCGAGCCAGGCGACCGACTCGGCGTCCAGGTGGTTGGTCGGTTCGTCGAGCAGCAACAGATCCGGTGATTTGAGGAGCAGCCGGCAGAGCGCGACGCGACGGCGCTCACCACCCGAGAGCGTGTTGACATCGGCATCTGGCGGCGGACAGCGCAGCGCGTCCATCGCCAGGTCGAGCTGCGAATCAATGTCCCACGCGTTGACGGCATCGATTCGATCCTGCAGTCGACCCTGCTCCTCGAGCACCTTGTCCATCTGCTCGGGCGACAGGTCCGCACCGAGCTTCATGTTCAGCTCGTCGTAGCGTGCCAGCAGCGCCTTGGTTTCCGCGACACCCTCCTCGACGTTGCCTTTCACGTCCTTCGATGGATCGAGCCGCGGCTCCTGCGGCAGAAAGCCGACGCTGATCCCGTCGGCTGGAAACGCTTCGCCGATGAACTCGGTATCCTCGCCGGCCATGATCTTGAGCAGCGAGCTCTTGCCCGCCCCGTTCAGACCAAGTACGCCGATCTTGGCGCCGGGGAGAAACGACAGCCAGATGTCCTTGAGAACGACCGCGTCGGGAGGATGAACCTTGCCGAGCCCCTTCATCGTGTAGATGTATTGCATGACGAAATGAGCAGTATATCGCGCGCCTGTCAACGGTTATCACCCACACGGTTTAGCCACGAAGGACACCAAGACGAAAGAGCAAGGCCACAAAGGGCACGAAGGACACAAAGCTGATCGAGCTGATGTGAGGCGTCTTTGCGCGTGAGCTTGACGCGGCGCCGCACAGCGGCGCGACAGGGCCGCTCATGTCGAACGAATGAGCAAGAGGAAATGCCGTTGCTCATTCATTCGGCATGAGCGGCCTTGTCGTGTCGGCCTGCTACGCAGGCCGACCGCGTCAAGCCTTTGTGATCTTCGTGTCCTTTGTGGCTTCGTTCGTCTTCGTGGTCATCGTGGCGAAGGACATTGAGCGCTGCCGCCAATTTGACGCATGCTTACCGAGTGAAGCAATTGGTGCTCGTCTGCGCCGTGGCGGCGGCATTAGGCGGCCACGCGGCGGCGCAGGCGCCGGTCGCGCAGACGCAGGCGGCGCCGACGTCCTTGACACTGGAGGCGGCGCTCGCACGGGCGGAGGCGGTGAACCCGGCGATCATCGCCGCGCGATCGCGTCGGGCGATCAGCATGGCGGGAATCGCCGTCGCGCGCGAACGGCTCAACCCGGAAGCGCGCGTCGAGCGCGAACGCGAGACCCCGACGCAGGCCTACGGCGTCTCGGTGCCGCTCGAGCTCGGTGGCAAGCGCGCCCGGCGGATCGCCGTCAGCAACGCCGCCCTGCGCACGGCCGAAGCCGAAATCGCGCAGACCATCGTCGAAGTGCGCGCGCTGGTACGACGCGCGTATTTCGAGCGCCTCATCGCCGACGCGCGCGTGGCGCTGGCGGAGGAACTGCGCACGCTGGCGACACGGCTGCGCGATACGGCGCAGCAGCGTTTCGATGCGGGCGATGCGCCACGCCTCGAAGTGCTGCAGGCACAACTCGCGCTCGCTGAAGCCGACAACCAGGCAATCGCCGCCACCGGGACCGCGGCGGCCGCGCGCACGGCGCTCAACGCGCTGCTTGGCCTGCCGCTCGCCGCCACGGTCATGCTCGAAACAGACCTCGACGCATCCGCGGCGCCGGCTGCCGATGCCGCCCTGGCGCAGGCTCGTTCCGCCAACGCTGAACTGATGGTGCTCGACCGGCGACTGGAGGAACAGCGTGCGCGTCTCGCCCTCGCCCGCGCACTGCAGACACCCGACGTGAGGCCCGAAGGATCGATCACCCACGGCGCCGAACCGGAATTCAACACCGGCTGGCGGGCGGCAGTCGGTGTGGCGGTTCCGATTTTTACCCGCCATCGCGCCGGCGTCGCTCTCGAGCAGGCGACGCTGACGCAGCTCGCCGTCCAACGCAACGCGACCCTCGCGCGCGTGACGGGTGAAGTGGTCGGCGCCGCGACGCTCGCCGAATCGCAACGGGCGCAATACCTCCGCTACCGCGACCAGATCGTGCCGCAGGCGCTCGAAGTCGAACGCCTCGCCGAAGATTCGTATCGCCTCGGCCAGACCGGGATCGCGGCCTACCTGCTGGCGCTGCAAAGCTCGCGTGACGTCCGCCTGCGATCGCTGGAAGCGGTGGCCGGTTTCCAGAACGCCCTTTCCGATCTCGAACGGGCGGTTGGTGCGCCGCTCCCATGATCGTGCGTAACGGCAACTACCACGAAGCTCGCTTCGCGACAGGCACGGCAATCACGAAGTTCGTGGTGTGCGTCGTGTACGCCGCCAGGCCTTCGTGGTTCATGCTTCTTTTCTTGCTCGCCGGCTGTTCGCGCACCGCCCCCGAGGAGGTCGAGAGCGAGACCGTCGTGCCCGTGATGACCGAGAGCGCGCAGCGCGGCTCGATTCGTGCCGTTATCCACGCGACCGGCACGGTGACACCGGCGCCGGGCGCCGATCTCGTCGTCATCGCGCCCGAAGCGGCGCGCATTGCCGAGATGCCAAAGGCCGAAGGCGACCGCGTGCGTCGCGGCGATCTGCTCGTTCGCTTCGAAATCCCGTCGTTGACGGCCGAGACCGCCACGCGCCGCGCGGAGGTCGCGCGCGCGGAAGCGCGCCTTGAAAACGCACGCGCGGCACAAACGCGCGCCCACGAGCTGTTCGATCGAGGCATCGCCGCGCGCAAGGAGGTCGAGGAAGCCGATCGCGCGCGGGCGGAGGCGGAGGCGAGTGTGGTCGAGGCACGCGGGACCCTGGCTGCTTCGCAAACGGCAGCGAGTCGGTCGGTGGTCCGCGCGACCTTCGATGGCGTCGTCGCCCGGCGGGCGCACAACCCCGGTGATTTCGTCGAGGCGACGGCCACCGACCTCGTGTTGCGGGTGATCGATCCGCGGCGCCTCGAGGTCAGCGCGTCGATTCCGCTGGCCGATGTGGCGCGGGTCGTCATTGGCGCACGCGCGAGACTGGCGGGCGTGCCTGATGAAGACGCGACGTCACTGCAAGTGGTCTCTCGTCCTGCGGCTGTGCAACCCGATACGGCGGCGGCGCCAGTGCGGCTGGCCTTCGTCGGCCCGGTGACGTTTGCGGCGGGGACGCCGGTGCAAGTCGACATCGATGCGGAGCAGCACACCAACGTGGTGCTCGTCCCCGAACAGGCGATCGTGCGTGAGGGCGAAGAGACATTTGTCTTCATCGCCGCGGGCGACAAAGCGCAGCGTCGTCGGATCGTGCCGGGGCTCAGCGACGGCATGCACATCGAGCTTCGATCCGGCGTGCAGGCGGGAGAGCCGGTGATCGTTCGCGGCCAGGCCGGGCTGCCCGACGGCGCGAAGATTAGCGTCGAGGCGCCAGGAAAGGACGAAGCGCCGGAAAAAGCCGAGACCCCGGCGAAGGGCGAGGCTCCTAGGCAATGAGCTTCGCGGCGGCGGCGATCCGGCACGCCCGCGCCGCCGGCCTCATCGCGGGGGCGCTGTTCGCGGCCGGCCTCATCGCTGCCTTCACGCTGCCAAGCAGCATCTATCCACCGCTCCAATTCCCTCGCATCGTCATCATCGTGCACAGCGGGACATTGCCGCCGCAGTCGATGATGCTCACCGTCACGCGTCCGGTCGAACAGGCGGTGATGGAAGTACCCGGCGTGCGCCGCGTCCGATCGCGCAGCATCCGCGGCGCGGCCGAGATCTCGGCGCAGTTCGACTCGGCGACCGACATGGTGCTGGCGCTGCAGCAGGTGCAGAACCGCGTTGCCGAGATCCGTGGCGAGCTGCCAGCCGATGCCGAGCTGACGGTTGAACGGCTCACGCCCGCGGTCTTCCCGGTCTTCATTTTGAGCATGACCGGTGGACTGGCCACACCTGACCTGTACGACTACGCGAACTACGTCGTGCGGCCGGAGCTGGCGCGTGTGGCTGGAGCCGGTCGCATCGAGGTTCTCGCCAGTGACTCACGAGAGATCGAGGTCGTCCTCGATCCGGCAAAGCTGAATGCGACGGGGCTGACGGTGACCGACGTCGCCGACACGCTCAAGGCGCAAAACACGTTGGAACCCGTCGGTCGTTTCGCGGAAGCGGGACAGCAACACCTGGCGCTGGCGTCAGGGCTGTGGAAGAACGTCGACGACATCGCCGCCGCGCCGGTGCTCGAGAAGAACGGCGCCGCGATTCGTGTCAGCGACATCGGCACAGTGGTGCCTGGCGCGCCGGACCGCACGATGCTCATCACCGGTAACGGACGCGATGCTGTCTCGATCAGCATCTCGCAGCAGATTGGCGCCAATATCCTCACGTTGAAACGAGGCGTCGACGCGGCGCTCGCCAACCTGGCGCGGACGCTGCCGGCGGGACTGCGCGTCAGCAAGGTCTACGACCTTGCCGAATTCGTCTCCGAATCGATTGCCAGTGTGCGCGATGCCATTCTCATCGGCGGTTGTCTGGCAGTCGTCGTCCTCATCGTCTTTTTGCGCGACCTCCGGCTGACGATTATCGCCGCCATGACGTTGCCGCTGGCTGTGGTGCCCACCTTCGTGTTCCTGCGCGTGTTCGGCGGCTCCATCAACTTGATGTCGATGGGTGGCCTCGCTGTCGCTATCGGGCTCGTCATCGACGATGCTGTCGTGGTCGTCGAGAACATTCATCGACGTGCCGTCGAACCGCAAACGACGGTCGCCGGCGCCGTGTCGCAGCTGATGGCGCCGCTCGTCAGTTCCACGCTGACGACAGTGGTCGTGTTTGCGCCGCTTGGTTTGCTCTCAGGTGTGACGGGCCAATTCTTCCGCGCCCTGTCACTCAGCCTCAGCGTGGCTGTCCTCATGTCGCTTGGTTTGTCGGTTACCGTCGTGCCGATACTGGCGCGGCGCGCATTCAGACGGCGGGTCGGCGCCGAACCCGCCCCACAAGACGGATCAACAGAGCAGGAATCCCCCGACACCGTGGCGAGCAGCCCCGCGGCGCATGACAGCCTGCTGGAGCGGGTGTACGGCCGGTGGTTAGGCATCATGCTCGCGCATCACGTGCTCGCGGTCGTTGCCGCACTCCTGCTGGCCGCAGGCACGATCGGGTTGTTTCTTGTCGTCGGAACCGGGTTCCTGCCGCCGGCAGACGAGGGTGGATTCGTTGTCGACTACCTCACGCCCGCCGGCAGCGCCCTGGCCGAAACCGATCGCCAGGTTCGCGCGATCGAACAGGTGCTGCTGAAAACGCCCGAGGTCGCGGCGGTCTCGCGGCGCACCGGCTCGGAACTGGGACTCTTCGCGACGGCGCAGAACACCGGCGACGTCCTCGTCAGATTGAAGCCGCGCTCCCAGCGCGCGCGCAGCTCCGAAGAGATCATCTCGGACCTTCGGCCGAAGCTGCAGGCAGCGGTGCCGCTGACCGAGATCGAATTCGTGCAACTCCAGCAGGACATCATCGGCGACCTCGAAGGCGCGCCGACGCCGATCGAGGTGAAGATCTTCGGCGACGATCCGGATCGCCTCGCCGAGCTCTCGGAGCCGGTTGTTCAACTGCTCGAAAACGTCGAGGGCGTGGTCGACGTCGTCGGGATGCAGCGCGGCAATCCCGAGGTCACATGGGCGGTCGATCCCGTCGCTGCCGGGCGCTTCGGTCTGAGCGTGCAGCAGGTGGCCGATCAGCTGTCGGCGGCGTGGCTTGGCGATGTCGCCACCGATCTGCGTCTGCTCGATCGTCGCATTCCCGTCCGCGTGCGCTTTCCCGACGAGTTCCGCTTCGATCCGGACAAGCTGCCGACGACGTTCATTCGCGGCGGCGATCGCGCGCTGGTGCCCGTCTCCGCCGTGGCGCACATGCAAAGGTCCAACGGACAAGCCGAGTTGCTGCGCGAGAACCTGCGCAGCATGGGCCTGGTGACCGCACGGCTGGAAGGCCGCGACCTTGGCAGCGCCGTCGCCGAAATTCGCGACCGGCTGCAGACACTGAAGCTGCCCGTCGGCTACACGGTCGAGCTCGGAGGGCAGTACGAATCGCAGCGGCAAGCGTTCCGTGAACTGCTGATGGTGTTCGGGATCGCGGCGGTGCTGGTGTTCACCATTCTCGTGATGCAGTTCCGCGCGTGGGTGCCGGCGCTGTTGATTCTGCTGGCCGCGCCGCTGTCGCTTGCCGGCGCGCTGGCGCTGCTGGTGCTCACCGGCACGGATCTGAACGTCTCGTCGGCGATGGGCCTCATCCTGCTCGTCGGACTCGTCGTCAAGAACGGCATCATGCTGCTCGACTTCTCCGAGCGACTGCACGAAGGCGGCGAGCCGTGGGAGCGTGCGATCGCGCACGCGGGCCGCATCCGGCTGCGGCCGATTCTGATGACGACATTCTGCACGTTGTTTGGCCTGCTGCCGCTGGCGCTGGGGCTTGGATCGGGTGCGGAATTGCAGAAGCCGCTGGCGCTCGCCGTGATCGGCGGCCTCGCGTTGTCGACACCAGTGACGCTGCTGGCCGTGCCAGGTTTGTATGCGGCGATTCGTGCCAGCAGGTAGCTGGTGGCTGGGCAGCTAGTGGCTGGGCACGTTGCCCCAGAAGCGAAGCGACCCAGCTACCCAGCTACTTAGCTACCTATTTCGACGCCGTCCGCTGCGTCGACTCCGGCATCAGCGTCACGACCGTGTAGCGATCGGGCGGGAAGTACTTCTTGAACGCCGCGTGAACATTCTCCACCGACAGTGAATCGGCGCGCTCGACACGCTGGTTGATCCTCCGTGGATCGCGTCCAAGCAGATGCATCGTCTGCAACGAGTTCAGCCAGTAGCCGTTCTGACGGAACGAGGTCTGGAGATCGTTCTTTTCCGCCTGCTTGACCTTGTCGACATCGGCCGCCGAGGGGCCTTCACGCCGCAGCCGGTCCAGTTCATTCATCACCGCAGCCGTCAGCTTCTCGACGTTCTCCGGCGAGCTGCCGAACTGCACGGTCGTCGTTCCATATCCGGGCTCGGGTGACGTGTCGGAATAGCCCACGCCAACCGAGTACGTGCCTCCGAGCTCTTCGCGCAGGATGTCGCGCAGACGATTCTGCAGAATGGCGGTCGCGGCGCGGAGGCGATGGACTTCCAGCTCCTCCAGGCCCGTATTGGCGAAGAAGCTGATGATCGTCTGGCTGCGCGGCTCGCGTCCCTTGTTCACGGTTTCGCGCTGGACGGCGCTCGGGAACTGCAGGTGCAATTCGCCGGACTTCGCATCGCGGCTGCCCTTCGACGGCAGCGACGCGATGTAGGTGGCGAGCATCGGCGCGACCTCGTCGACCTTGAACGCGCCGACGAAGAAGAACGTGAAGTCGGCCGCGTTGGCAAACTGCTGCTTGTAGATCGCCAGCATCCGCGCCGGATTGAGCCTGGCGATGTCCTCGGCTCGCAGCGGCTTGGCCGTGTAGTGATCCATCGTGTTGATGCTGCGGACGCGATCGCCGAACACCGAGCCCGGACTCTGGTCGCGGTTGGCGATGTTCGCCTCGAGACGACGACGCATCAGATCGAATGCCGACGGATCGGCGTTCGGGGCCGTGAAATAGAGGTGCGTCAGCTGCAGCGCGACCTCGAGATCCTTGGGGGTGCTGGTGCCCGACACGCCATGGGTATAGTCCGACATGTAAGGCGACGCGCCGGCGATACGACCGGCGAGCAGCTTGCCGAGATCGACGGGCGTAAACCCGCCAACGCCGCCGATGCCGACCAGCGCGGTGCTGAACGCCGCGTCGAGATAATCCTCGCGCGAAGCGGTGGAGGTCCCGCCGCGCGCGTACGACGTGAACATCACCTGGTCGTTGCGGAAGTCGGTCGGCTTCAACCAGACCTCGACACCGTTGGACAGCGTCAGCACCGTGACAGCGAGCTCCGGAATCTCGCGGCGCGACGTGATGCTGCCGGGCGTCGGCGCCTTTGCCATCAGCTCCTTGCCCGAAACTTCATCACGCCAGGCGGTCACCGGCGTCTCTTCACCGGATCGCAACGCCGTGCGCAACGCCGCTTCCGTTGCCGGTGCGAGTCCGTCCTTCTGCGGCGATGTGGCAATCACGACCCGGTCGTGGTCCGAAACGAGCTGACGCGCCAGCGCGCCGACTTCCTGCGCGGTAATCGTGGGAACGAATTTCCGCGCGAGCTGCAGCTCCGTCTCGATTCCCGGCGCCGCTTCGCCGGTGAGGAAATAGTTAATCAACTCGGATGCGTACCCGCCACTCTCGGACTTGTCGCGCTCGTTATAGGCGCGTTCGTAGGACGCGAGCATCGAGCGCTTTGCGCGCTCCAGCTCGCCGTCGCCAAAACCGTGCATGCGCACGCGCGACAGCTCCGCAGCAAGCGCCGCGAGCCCCTTATCGATGCCGCCGTCCTGGACGCGTGCGGAGACCGAAAACGCTTCCACGGTCCGGCCAAACGCATCGTCGTCAGAGCCGGCGCGGAGGAATGGGGCGTCGGGGCGCCGGGCGATCTCGGCAAAGCGCGCGCCCAGCATCTGGTGCATCAGGCTGCGCACGAGCGACTCGCGATACTCAGCCGCCGTATGAATCGTCTGCAGCGGATGCTTGTGGATGATCGCGACCGACGAGCCCTGCGCCTCGGGATCCGATACCGACACATAACGTGTGTCGGGATGCGACGGAATCGGCGATGGCGGACGCGCACCCTTGCCGCGCGTGCGCAGCGATCCGAAGTTGTCGCGGATAAGCGTCTCCATCGTTATCGGATCGACGTCGCCGACGACGACCACGGCCATGCGATCGGGCCGGTAGTACTTGCGATAGAACTCACGCAGTCGTTCGTGTTTGAACGTGCGCAGCGTCTCGGGTGTGCCGATCGGAATACGGTTGGTGTAGCGTGACTTGCCGAACAGCGCTGCCATCTGCGGCTGCTGCATGCGCGTGCCGGCACCGAGTCGTCCGCGCCATTCCTCGATGACGACGCCGCGCTCCTTGTCGATCTCCTTGTCGTCGAGCGTCGCCCGGCCAGCGAAGTCGCTCAACGCCTCGAAGCCGCGGGCGATCACGCCGTCGCGATCGGTCGGCAGGTCGAGCATGTAGACCGTCTCGTCGTAACTCGTGTAGGCGTTGACGTGTGGGCCGAAGCGGGCGCCGATCGACTCGAGATAGCTGACCAGCTCGCCAGCCTTGAAATGCGCGCTGCCGTTGAACGCCATGTGCTCCAGCATGTGCGCGAGCCCACGCTGGTCGTCAGCCTCGTCGATCGAACCCGCCTTGACCGCGAGCCGGAGCAGCACCCGTTTTTCCGGACGGCCATTCTTGCGGATGAAATACGTCAATCCGTTGGGCAGCGTGCCGGTGCGGATTGCGGGATCGAGGGGCAGCGGCGCCGCCAGATCCTGGCTCCAGCCCTTCGCCGACGGCAGCAGGAACAGGGCGACGATGACGACCGCCATCCGCCTCCGCCATCGTATCGACGAGCGAGGGATGTATGCTCCCCCCATGCGGCTCAAGATCAGACGTCTGGATTCCACTATTCCCCTCCCAACGTATGCCACCGACGAGTCTGCGGGGTTCGATCTGGCCGCGGCGCACGATCTGCTGGTGCGGCCGGGCGAAGTCGCACTGGTGCGCACCGGGCTGGTCATCGAAGTCCCGACCGGCCACTTCCTGGGGATTTTCGCCCGAAGCAGCACGCCGCTCAAGCGTGGTCTTGTCGTGTCCAACGGCGTCGGCATCATCGATCCCGACTACTGCGGGCCGGAGGACGAAGTGATGATACAGGTGCTGAACATCACCGACACGCGAATCCGCATTCGCCGCGGCGACCGCCTCGCCCAGGGGGTCATCCTGGCCGCACCACGCGTGGCGTGGACGGAAGTCAGCGACTCGTGCAGGCCGACACGCGGCGGATTCGGATCCAGCGATTCGTGATCGATTTTTGATCTTTGATCTTTGATTTTTGATTTGAAGCCGCAAACCAAAGATCAAAGATCAAAAATCAAAGATCGAGAATCGATGCGACGCATCCTGCACATCGACATGGACGCGTTCTACGCGTCGGTCGAGCAACGGGACAATCCCGCACTGCGCGGCAAGCCGGTTGTCGTCGGAGGCGATCCCGACAAGCGCGGCGTCGTGGCCGCCGCCAGCTACGAGGCGCGGCAATACGGCGTGCGCTCGGCTATTGCGATGTCACGTGCGGTTCGACTGTGTCCGGCGCTGGTGATCGTGCACCCGGACTTCTCCAAGTATCGCGCCGTCTCCACGCAGGTCTTCGACCTCTTCCGCACTGTCACGCCGTTGGTCGAGCCGCTGTCGCTGGACGAGGCGTACCTCGACGTGACGGACAACGCGTGGGGCGAGACGCTGGGGATGAACGTCGCTCGACGGCTGAAAGCGGAAATCCGTGAGCGCACCGGTCTGACCGCATCGGCCGGCGTGGCGCCGAACAAGTTCCTCGCGAAGATCGCGTCCGGCTGGCAGAAGCCCGACGGCTTGACGGTAATTGCGCCCGAGCGCGTCGAGCACTTTCTTCAGGGCTTGCCGGTCGATGCCTTGTGGGGCGTGGGTCCGGTTACTGCGGGCAAGCTGCGATCTCGAGGAATCGAAAAGCTCGTGCAGGTTCGCACGGCCGATCCCGAGATGCTGCGCGACGCCGTGGGATCGCTGGCGGAGTGGCTGCAGCAACTGGCGAACGGGATCGATGACCGGCCGGTCATCGCCGAGCACGAGCCCAAATCGTCCGGCAGCGAAAACACGTTCGCGCGCGATCTGACGCGGGTCGACGACATTCGCGATGAGGTGGCAGAAATGGCCCGCGATGCCGCCGCCTGGCTTGCCCGGCGCGACCTTTTCGCGCGGACGGTGACGCTGAAAGTGCGCTACAGCGACTTCACCACCATCACGCGCAGCCATACAGAACCCGCCACCCGTGACGAGGAATCAATTGTCCGGCGAGCCGTGGCGCTGCTGGATCGCACCGACGCTGGCCAGCGGCCAGTCCGGCTGCTGGGTGTGAGCGTCCACAACCTCACCGCCGGCGAGCACACGACCGAAGAGCCGCAGGGGCGGCTTCCTTTCGATTCGTGATTCGTGATTCGTGATTTTTGCACCACGGAGTCACGGCCCACACGGAGAACACGGAGAGATCTATTGGGTCTTCTCCCAGGACTCCGTGGATGTGGCGGGGTGACGTCTCCGTGGTGAAACGGCCGGGCGAGTCATTTCGTAAGCGTGACTTTCCGTATTTCGATCCGATCGACAGGCGTCTCGCCATTTACCGGCACCGCCTCCATCTTCTCGACCACCTCCATGCCTGAGAGGACGCGCCCGAACACCGAGTACTGACGGTCGAGCGCCGGCGTTCGCGCCAGGACGATGAAGAACGAGCTGGTGGCGCTTGCGGGATCGTCGCCGCGCGCCATCGACACGATTCCACGATCGTGCGGCGTGTCGTTGAACTCCGGCTGCAACGGACGGACAAACGACTGCTGGCGCTCGTCGAGCGGCTCGCGTCGCGTCGGCAGGAATCCGCCCTGCAGCACGAACCCGCGCGCGACCCGGTGAAATGCGGTTCCGTCGTAGACACCCGATGCGGCGAGGCGCAGAAACTGCCGCACGTGATTCGGCGCCTTGTCGGGCATGAACTCGAACGTGATGTTGCCGAGGGTAGTCTCGACGACGGCGTGGTATTTGACGAGCTCCTCCGCTGAATCGCTGACGAATGGCTCCGGCACCGCCGCCGGTTTGTCGCGAATCATCACCGACTTGATGACGATGCGGTCGCCTGGCACCGTGTCGGTCGCCGGCGCCGTCGAGATCTTCTGCACGACGTTGATGCCCTCGGCGACCCGCGCGAAGACCGTGTATTGGCCATCGAGAGCGGGCTGGTCGGTCACGCAGATGAAAAACTGATTGCCCGCGCTGTCGCGCTGACCCGGAACGAGGACCGCGGCCACGGCTCCACGGGAAGCTTTCTCGCTATTGGTTTCGAACCGCAGCTCGTTGAGGCCGCCGGTGCCGTACTTCGCAGCCTGCGCCGGATCCTTCGACAGCGGATCGCCACCCTGCACGATACCCATCGCGATCACGCGATGAAACGTCGTCCCATCATAGGCACCCTCGCGTGCGCGCGTGATGAAGTGCGCGACGTGGTTCGGCGCCGCGTCGGCCAGCAGGTCGAGAACGATGGTCCCGTACGACGTGTCGAGGACTGCCTGCTTGTTGCGCAGCTCCTCGGGCGTAAGGCGCGACACGAAAAACGTCTCGCGCGGCGGCGCGGGCGCAGGCGCGCTCGGTCGCGGTGCAGGCGCTCGCGGCGCAGGGCGTTGTCCGGCCCTGCTCTGAGCGAGCGCACTATTTCGCGAGTCGAAGGCGTGAGGAATGAGGGCGGCGAGCAGCAGCAGAAGAACCACGGGCATGCGCGCGATTATCTGCCATCTTCTGCGCTGGCTCGATCGCACGGCAATCGTCGGCCACTGACCTGGATGTTCCGGGAGGGGCGGACCACCCAGCTCCTTAGCGAAAGCGTCTCGATCGTCGGCGTTCCTCGAGTTGTGCCCGCTCGTCCTGCTGTCGCGTGAGCTCGGCGAGCTCGTCCTGCAACTTGAGATAACTCTGCAGCCGTTCAGCCGGCAACGCCCCGTCGCCAACCGCCGCCTTCACGGCGCAGCGCGGCTCGCCGCGATGGCGGCAGTTCGTGAAATAACAGCCGGCGGCGAGCGATTCGATATCGTCGAACGTCTCGCGCACGGCATCCGACACATCCCACAGCTGCAGTTCACGCATTCCCGGCGTGTCGATCACCAGGCCACCATCAGGTAACAGGATCAGCTCGCGATGGGTGGTCGTGTGGCGACCCTTCGAGTCGCTCTCGCGTACCTCGCGCGTCTTCTGCACGTCGGCGCCGATCAGCCGATTGATGATCGTGCTCTTGCCGACGCCTGACGACCCGAGCAACGCACCGGTTCGACCCGCAGGCAGGTACTCACGCACGCGATCCACGCCGTGATTGAACTTTGGGCTGAGCATGTGAACCGGCGCAGCGCCGGCGAGTGCAACGACTTCGGCCGCACGGGCGGCGGAATCCGCGCACAGATCGGGTTTGGTGAGCAGGACGACCGCCGAGGCGCCGCTCTCGCGGGCGAGCAGCAGATACCGCTCCAGTCGGCGCAGGCTGTAATCGGCGTCCAGCGCCATGACGATGAAGACGACATCGACATTCGCGGCAACGACCTGCTCGTCGGTGACCTGGCCCGCCATGCGCCGCGAGAAGCGGCTGCGACGGGGCAGCACGGCCACGATCGACCCGCGATCGTGCCCGGGTTGTCTGCGAACGACGACCCAGTCGCCGACGGCCGGCAGCTCGCTGCGGCTTGCGGCGTGGTGCTTGAGGCGTCCGGACAACACGGCGTCGAACTCACCCTCCTCGACGTAGACGCGATACAGATAGTTGAACTCAATAGCCACGCGGCCAGACTGCACGTGCGGCTTGCGCGCGCATTCAGTAAAGTGGCGCGCAAACTCGTCGTCCCAGCCGAGCTCAACGAGCCGCATGTGCGCTAGTGTATCGGAGCATGAAGCTCGCCCTCGCTGCGCTCGCGACCGCCGGTTTCGCACTCCTCGTGCTGGCGCTCGCCGGGCCGATGTATCGCCTCGGGATGCTGGCGTTGCCCTCCGCCTTCGGTCTGCTGCGCTGGGCCGCCTATATCGGCATGGTCGCAATTATCGTGGCGCTGGCGGCAGGTGTGTGGGGGTACTGGCGGCGACTGCGGCTGCCACTGGTCGTCGCTGCGCTCGCGGCGTTGATCGGTCTGGTCGCGGTGGGCATTCCCTACCGCTGGCAGCGGGAGGCACAGTCGGCGCCGCCGATTCACGACATCTCCACCGACCTGGAAAACCCTCCTGCGTTCAAGGCCGTTGTCGCTGAGCGCAGCCACGCGCCGAACGGTCTCGAGCGGACCGGTGATGTCGCCGAGCAACAACGCAGTGGGTACCCGGACATTCAGCCCCTGACTGTGCCGCAGCCACGCGATCAGGTGTTCGACAAGGCGATGATGATCGTGCAGAGTCGCGGCTGGGAAGTCGTGAGCGCCGACAGAGCCTCGGGATTGATCGAAGCAACCGACACAACAACCTGGTTCGGCTTCAAGGACGACATCGCCGTGCGCGTGACGCCCTGGGGATCTGGCACACGCGTGGACGTTCGCTCCGTGTCGCGCGTCGGCGTCAGCGACGTCGGAACGAATGCGCGGCGTATCCGTGAATTTCTCGATGCACTGCGCTCGTAGAACACGAAGAGCCCAGCGCGGCTGCGCCGCAACCAAAGAGCGCATCCGCGCTGGGTCGAACCAGTGTTTGCCCGCGACACTACTGCGCCAAGAGTTGTGCAGAAAACAAAGTTTGGCGCGGTAGTGTCACGAAGACGGACGGTAGCCCCAAAGGACACGAAGCACACGACGGCTCGACGCGGTCGGCCTGCGAAGCAGGCCGATACGACAGGTCTGCGCGTGGCGGATGAACGAGCTCCCAGCGACTTGAATTGCTCGTTCATCCGTCACGCGCAGGCCTGACGCGCCGCTATGCGGCGCCGCGTCGAGCTCACGCTCCAAGGCCTCGAATTAGCTCGATCCTCTTCGTGTCCTTTGTGCCCTTCGTGGCCTTGCCTTTTATTCTTTGTGTCCTTTGTGTTTAAGACCGTGCTCAGTGTTCTTTGTGTCCGTCAGGAACCGGCCGGCTGCCGTTAGGAACTCCTCTCCCCATTCGTGGCCGCCCTCGAAGACACAGCTTTCGACAGAGGCGCCGATCGAAGTGAGCGTCGCGAGATCCGCGCTATGTTTGTCCGCCGTATACCACGGATCACCCGTGCCTCGACCGATCAGAATCGGCGGCAGGCGAACGTGCGGGCGCTGCGCAACATCGGGAGGAACATCGGCCGCCAGAATCATCAGACCCGAGCTGGCCATGTGTGCGGCGGCTCGATAGGCCATCGCACCTCCCTGCGAGAACCCGGCGAAGACCGGCGGCGAGCTGATGTCGTATCCCGCACGCAATCGAGCAAGGACGCGGCCGACGTAGTCGATGTTGTCCGCGATCGCGAGCTCACGGTCCTGGCTGGTCATCCAGTTGGCAACGATCGTTTGCTGGCGCGTGTAGAACGGATGCAGCGCCTGCACGGCAGCGACGAGCCACCCATCGACGCCGGCAATACGCTCCAGCGCGGCCAGGTGAGTCTCCGCCGTCTCCGCATATCCGTGAAATCCGATCAGCAGTGGCCACGGCGCCACGACTCGAGGGGCGCGAACCAGCACTCGACCATGCGTGCGCGTCTCGACGTGCAGCGTGGACGTGGTGTCCGTCATTCGGTGTAGGGATTGTGGAGGTGCACCGGCCGGCTCCGCGCTCGCACGCGCAGATTGATCATCTCGACGAACACGGAGAATCCCATCGCGAAGTAGATGTAGCCCTTGGGAATGTGCTGATCGAATCCCTCGCCGACCAGCGAGACGCCGATGAGCAGCAGAAAGCTGAGCGCCAGCATCTTGACCGTCGGATGGCGCTCCACGAATGCGGCAATCGGCGACGAGGCCACAAGCATCACAGCGACGGCGATGACCACCGCCAGGATCATGATCGACACCGCTTCCGCCATGCCCACTGCCGTAATCACCGAGTCAAGCGAGAACACGATGTCGAGCAGCAGGATCTGGACGATCGTGGCGGTGAACGACACCGCCGCGCGTCGCGATTCGTGCCCTTCCTCGCCTTCGAGGCTGGAGTGGATTTCGTGCGTCGCCTTGCCGATCAGAAACAGGCCACCGCTCAGCAGGATCAGATCACGGCCGGAGATCTCGCGAGCAAACATCTCGAACAGCGGCATCGTCAGCCCCATCACCCAGGTGATGGACAACAGCAGCGCGATCCGGATCAGCATCGCCAGTGACAGCCCGGTGACGCGCGCGCGCTCGCGATCCCCCGTGGGCAGCTTCGCGGCGAGGATCGAGATGAAGATGATGTTGTCGATGCCGAGTACGATCTCGAGCACCGTGAGGGTCAACAGCGCAATCCAGCCCTCGGCGCTCGAGGTCCACGCGAACGCCTGCATGTCGCCTTACGTCGCGGCGGCGCGCACTTGCGGAGCTTCGGCGAGACCGCCCCACGTGTCCGGATCCTGCCACACGAGCGTCGACAGATAGAGCGCCACGTCGTCGGGGGGGAATGATCCGGCGATCGTTTTCGCCGCCTCCTGCAGCCGCTCCGGCGACGGCGCCGGCATCTCCTCTTCCTCGATCAAACCATTTTCGTGCCTGATGCCGAGCGCATCAAGGAACCCGGCCATCATCGGCCGCTGGTGCGCGAGGTGATACGCGACGAGCAGCCGAGCGGCGACCAGCTCCGGTATTGCCGGCATGGCGACCAGGTGACGCACTTTCTTCTCGGTCGGCAGCGCCAGCACGCTCTTCGTACGGAACTTCAGTCGATTCGCGATGAGCGTCACCGCTTCCGCCTGTTCGGCAGCGGCGTTGTCATCACTCCAGAACGCTTCGACGGCTTGCTGCTTTCGTTCAGCGGAGAGTCGCTTCCAGAGTTGAGACGGACGAGGAATATCGGGAACGTCGGCCATCAATTCGATAAGTTAACATACAGAACATGCCGACACTGACGGTCGAAGGATTCAACACGGTGGATGTCGAGCCCGGCAAGCGCCTCGTGCTCGCAATCGAACAGGATGCGGGCGTCGATGTCCTGCACGCGTGCGGCGGCAATGCGCGCTGTACGACGTGCCGTGTGGAGTTCATCAGTGGTGAACCCACGCGGATGACGAAGGCCGAGAAGACGAGGCTCGAGGAGAAAGGACTGACCGGTGTCCGGCTCTCATGTCAGATCACCTGCGATCACGACATGACCGTTCGCGCCATCAGTCGTTTGACCGGCAGCGGTAGGCCGGATGCGGGACGAACGCCCGAACCGACGATCCAACCACCGGCTGAATGGGTTTAGACGATTTTTGATCTTTGATTTTTGATCAAAGATCAGATCAGCACGCGATCGAGACTTTCCTCAGCAGCTTGAAGTCCGAGAGCATCTTCCCCGCGCCGAGGACGACCGACGACAGCGGATCTTCGGCGACCGATACTGGCAGGCCGGTCTCGGTGCGCAGTCGCGCATCGAGATTGTGGAGCAGCGCGCCGCCGCCGCTCAGGACGATGCCGCGATCGTAGACATCGGCTGAGAGCTCGGGTGGAATCCGTTCCAGACAGTCACGCACGGCCTGCACGATCTGCCGTACCGGTTCGGAGAGCGCCTCGCGCACCTGGCCGTCGTGCAGCACCACGGTCGTTGGCTTTCCTTCCAGCACGTGCCGGCCCTTCACTTCCATCTCGCGGCGTTCGGACATCGGGGCCGCGGAGCCGAGTTCGATCTTGATCCGCTCCGCCGTGCGCTCGCCGATCAGCAGATCATGCTCCCGCTTCACGTACCCCGCGATCGCGTCGTCCATCGCGTTGCCGGCGACCCGTACCGACTTGCTGTACACGACACCGGCCAGCGAGATCACCGCGATGTCCGTCGTGCCACCGCCAATGTCCACGATCATGTTGCCGGAGGCCTCGGTGATCGGCAGACCGGCGCCAATCGCCGCCGCCATGCCTTCCTCGACCAGGTGCACCTCGCTCGCCTTCGCGCGATACGCGCTGTCCTTGACCGCGCGGCGCTCGACCTGCGTGATCTCCGACGGCACGCCGATGACGACGCGCGGACGAACGAACGCCTTGCGTCGATGCGCCTTCTTGATGAAGTAACCGAGCATCTTCTCGGCGGCTTCGAAGTCCGCAATCACGCCGTCGCGCATCGGGCGGATGGCCGTGATGCTGCCCGGCGTGCGCCCGAGCATCTCCTTCGCCTCGCTGCCCACGGCTTCGATCTCGTCGCTCACGTTGTTGACGGCCACAATCGAGGGTTCATTCAGGACGATGCCGGCCCCGCGCGCAAAAACGCATGTATTGGCCGTGCCGAGATCGATCGCCAGGTCGTTGGAGAAGAGCGCCAGGGCCCCTAACAGCACGCGAGCCTCCTAGGAAGGGAGCCTGCGGAAAGGCAGGTACCGTCGAGCAGGGCAAGGCACATGCCCGAGGCTCAGCGGTGGATTCAGGCGAAATTGTGTGGAGAAATGCAGTCCGGCTGACGGACGACCGTCAACCTTCGTGCGCCACACCGACACACGCAGCCTCGACTTTGTAAGCGTGACCGGCGCCGGGCTGTCAGGTCATCAGCCACCTGGTACCGGCCTTGCCCCTTTTATCTGTGGAGGAGCGCCATGGAACAGCGCGACCGTAAACCCGACCCGGAGCACATCGATCTCGAGAACCCGCTTGGAATCGCCGACGAACCAATCACGCGCACGCCGTCGGATCACCTGCCTGACGACGATTCGGAAGAGGGCCGCCGTCGCCGGCGTGCAAGAGCGCTCGGCGAGGACGACACTTCGGCGACCGAGAGCTCGACCCGAACCGATCATGGTGGCGCGTCGAGCATCGACATGGGATATGGAGGCGAGGGCACAGACCTGAAGCGATCTCGGTAGCCAAGGTGCTGGGCGGAGAGGCAGCGAGGTAACAACGCCAGAAGCGAAGCGACCCAGCTACTCAGCCACCCAGCTACCTTACTCTCCTTTCCTCGGCCGCATATTCGCGGCGAGGATCTTCTTCCGCAGCCGAATGCTCTTTGGCGTCACCTCGACGAGCTCATCGTCATTGATGAACTCGATGGCCTGCTCCAGACTGAGCTTGCGTGGTGGGATAAGGCGGATTGCTTCATCGGCCGTCGATGCGCGCATGTTCGTCTGCTTCTTCTCCTTCGTCACGTTGACGTCCATGTCGCTGGGCCGAGAGTTCTCGCCAATGATCATTCCTTCATAGACCGGCGTTGCCGGGTCGATGAAGATCTCGCCTCGCTCCTGCAGGTTGTAGATCGCATACGAGGTCGCAACGCCCGCACGATCGGCGACCAGGGCACCTGTCGTGCGCGACGGGATAGCGCCGTGCCACGGCTCCCACCCAGCGAATATGTGGTTCATGATGCCGGTGCCCTTGGTATCGGTGAGGAACTGCGACCGGAAGCCAATCAGACCGCGGGCGGGAATCCTGAATTCCAGACGGACGCGCCCGCTGCCGTGATTGACCATCTTGCTCAGCACGCCGCGGCGCGTGCCCGCCTGCGCGATCACCACCCCCTGAAATTCCTCGGGGATATCAATGACGAGATCCTCGACCGGCTCGACTCTGGCGCCGTTGATCTCCTTGGTGACGATGTCCGGCCGCGATACCTGCAGCTCGTACCCCTCCCGCCGCATCATTTCAATGAGGATCGAGAGTTGGAGCTCCCCCCGGCCAATCACCTTCAGCTGTTCGGGTGAATCCGTGTCTTCGACCCGCAGCGAAACGTTCCCGAGCAGCTCGCGCTGAAGCCGCTCCCGCAGATTCCGCGAGGTGACATATTGGCCCTCGCGGCCTGCCATCGCCGAGGTATTGACGCCGAAGATCATCGAGACGGTCGGCTCGTCCACCGCAATGTGCGGAACCGCAATCGCATTGGTCGGGTCGGCGATGGTTTCGCCAATCGTGATGTCCTCGATGCCGGCCAGGCAGACGATGTCGCCGGCGGCGGCGGAGTCGATTTCGATCCGCTTGAGGCCGTCGAAAGCAAACAGCTTGGTCACACGTGTCTGCTCGACGGTGCCATCGAGTTTCATGACGGCGATGGCGTCATTCAGATGGACGGTGCCGTTGAAGATGCGCCCGATGGCAATTCGGCCGAGATAATCGCTCGAATCGAGATTCGCCACCAGCATCTGCAGCGGCGAATCCGGATTGCCCCGTGGCGGCGGCACGTGGTCGACGATCGCATCAAACAAAGGTCTGAGGTCTTCACCAGATATGGAGGGATCGACACTCGCAAGCCCTTCGCGGGCATTCGTATAGAGCACCGGAAACTCGATCTGGTCCTCCGTCGCGTCCAGATCGATAAATAGGTCATATACCTCGTTCAGCACGTCCTTGGCGCGGGCGTCGGGACGATCGATCTTGTTGAGGACGACGATCGGCGGAAGACCGCGCTCGAGCGCCTTGCGCAGCACGAATCGCGTCTGCGGCAGCGGGCCCTCGGATGCGTCGACGAGCAGCATCACGCCGTCAACCATCGCCAGCGTGCGCTCGACTTCGCCGCCAAAGTCGGCGTGGCCAGGTGTATCGCAGATGTTGATGAGGAGGTCGCGGTAATGAACGGCGGTGTTCTTGGCGAGGATTGTGATCCCTCGTTCGCGTTCAAGATCCATGCTGTCCATCACGCGCTCGGCAACTTGCTGGTTCGCGCGGAACGATCCACTTTGCCGCAGAAGGGCATCGACAAGCGTCGTCTTGCCGTGATCGACGTGGGCGATGATGGCGACATTACGGCGCCGAGGGTTGGCGACCTGTTGCGACTTCCGGTGAGGAGCCATCCAGCCAGTATATCCAGCGAGTTGCGGGGCGCTTTTTCCATTGACGCCCAACACAGCTGGTCTAGGATTGGCGGGAGTACAGGCGCGCATATGTGTAGGACTAACACTCACGCGCTGTAGGAGTTCGGTCGGATGCACTCGGTATTGGTTGTCGACGACGATCAGGCGCTGAGACGAGTGATCCGGGCCTGGGTCGAGTCAGCGGGGTTTCGCGCGAGCGAGGCGGAAGACGCCGACGGGGCCTTGCAGCTGCTCGACGCGGAACCGGTCGACATCGCGGTCTGCGATGTCAACATGCCCGGATGGAGCGGTGTATGGCTGGCGGAGCAAATCCGCGAGCGCTTTCCTCGTACCGCGATCGTCATGGCCACGGCGGCGCGCGATGTCGAGACCGCCATCGCCAGCCTTCGCAATCAGGTCGTCGACTACATTCTCAAGCCGTTCGATCGCGCGCGACTGCTGGAAGCGCTGGCGCTCGGCCGGGACTGGCATAGCGCCTCCACGAGTATTGACGAGTTTCACCATGCGATGGAAGACCGCCTTCGTCAGCGGCGGGCCTCGGTTGCGGCCCAGCTCGCCGAAGCGCAGGACAGCGCCCACGACGCCTTCGAGGGTCTGATGGCGGTCCTGCAGCTGCACCTGCGCGACAGTCGCGGCCACGCCCTGCGCGTCGCCCGGCTGTCGCTGGCGCTTGCCGATCAGCTACGGCTGGCAGAGGACGCGATGGCGCGGCTCGAGCACGGCGCTTTGCTCCATGACATCGGCAAGCTGCAGATGCCTGCGTCCATCCTCTCCAAGCCGGCGCCGCTCGACGACCACGAATGGCGCGTCATGCGGCAGCATCCGCAGGCCGGGTATGATCTTCTGAAGAAGCAGCCGCGGTTTGCCGACGCCGCCGAGATTGTCTTGTGCCACCACGAGGCATTCGACGGCAGCGGGTATCCGCGCGGGCTGACGGGTACCGACATTCCGATTGAGGCGCGGATTCTGGCGGTCGCCGACGCGTACGACTCGATGACCCAGCCGCACACGCAGCGGCCGGCGATGACGCCGGCGCTGGCGGTCAGCGAAATCGAGCGCTGCAGCGGACGGCAGTTCGATCCGGAATGCGCGCAGGCACTCGGCCCGGTGCTGGTGGAATCAACGAAAGAGAGCGTCGTCTGATATGCCGTTGTTCGAATACGCCTGCCGAAGCTGCGATCGCGAATTCGAAGCGCTGGTCCGCGCCGGCCAAGCGCCCGAGTGCCCGTCGTGTGGCGGCACCGATCTCGAGCGCCGATTGTCCGTGTTTGCCGCCCACACCAACACCAGCGGCGCCGCCCAGACGCCGGCGGTGGGGGCGTGCGGCCGCTGCGGCGATCCGCGCGGTCCCGGCGCCTGCTCGCTCAATTGAGCGGCCTCTACTTCTTGCTTGACGCCGCGCCGAGCTTCACCGCGTGCGCCATCATCATGCCCTTCTCTTCCATGTAGTCCACTGACACGCGTTCCCCGGCCTTCACGGCGGACGCATCGAGCTTGTCCTTCCCTCGCGTGATCGCGGTCTTGCTGTCCAACATCACCGTCATATCCTTGCCGTCGGTCGTCTTGATCATGACGTGCTGACCCTGAACGCTCGACACGGTGCCAAGCACCTTGTGCATGTGTCCCTGGTGGGCGAGCGCGGCAGCCGGCAGCAGCAGAACGGTCGACAGTACGAATGCGGCTATTCGCTTGAACGTCATTGGTGCCTCCTCTGTCATTTTCCACTAAGGAACTCCTGTTCGGCTACTGTTCGAAATCGGCCGGTCATTCGTTATCGCCAATCAAAGCGCAGTTGAGCAATCCAATTCTGACGGGCACACGGAGGTGTATGCCTGAAAACGAGGCCTCCCTTTGCCCGGATCTATGGGAGTTCAATCATGCGACGGACCGCACGGGTGTTCGGGCTATCGCTCCTCCTGACAGCACTCCCTTTGGCTCTCTTCGCGCAGCCGGCGCCGACACCACCCGCCGCCGCGGCTCCCATCGCTCCCTCCGATCCCGCCGCTCGTCTCACCGTCGCCACCGTTAGCAGTGAGGTCTCGATTACGGCGACGCTTCTGCCGCCGAACGTCACTCGAGGCGTCTTCGGGCGGGCAGTCGCGGATCGATACGCGGCTGTCGAAGTCGTAGTCAGCAACCGAAGTCACGATTCCGCGCTCATCGTTCATAGCGTCTTTCTCGACTACAGCCGATGGCTGTTCAGCGGCGCCGAGCGCCGACAGTTGCCGCCGTGCACGAAAAGGGATGCCGATTCGACCGCTCCGGCCACACGCGCGACGTTGCCCGCGTGCGAGAACCAGCCGGAACCCTGGGAAGTCGCAACGCGCGGCGATCAAATCGCAGCGGCCGAATACCGGATTCCACGAGGCACGCTGCTCGATTCGGAGGTGTGGTCCTTCCGCAACTGGATGATCCGCATCGCCGAGACGGTCGGCAGCATCGCCTCGGGTTACGTGTTCACGGTCAAGGAGACCAACGCCGCAAAGTCGGTCGCTGCCTATAACGGCAATTTCCTTCCAGCATTGCGCGCTCTGCTGCCCGACTCCGCCGTCGACCAGGCAAACCGCCTCAGCGACTTGGGGTTCCGGGTGAACAAAGTGATTCCCAAGGAAAGCTCGGACGTGCTGGTCGCGTTCTTTCCAATCGACCGGTTCCTGACGCCTGGCGTCAAGAAACTCTATCTGGAGTCACCGGCGATCTTTTTCGTCCCGCAGTCGGTTCTGTTCGACGTCAAAGCGCGGCAGCTGCTTCTCAGGGCGGCGGGAAACCTTGGCATCGAGCAAAAGGACTTCGATGACTTGCTCAGGCAGGTTCGCGAAGATCCCGACAAGGCGAGTAAATCGCCGCTGATGCAGATGCTCGATCGCATCAGCCTGAACAACATCCGGCTGATTGTCGGCGGAAGCATGAATGTCGACGTCAATACCGTGCCGGCGTCGATCGAGAGCATCGCCTTCGACGAAACGGACCCGACGGCATTGTGGGCGGAGACCGGCGTCAAGAAGGGAACGATTCGCGGCCGATACCTGTCGAACGGAAAGGTAACCGTTGTCGGCGCGGAGGCGCTGCAGATTACCGACGGATCGACGCTTGAGGACGGCTCCACTGATTCGACGCTCCGATTTCAGTTCACGCTGAATATGGCACTCGCCAGCGGCACCAAGCTGACCTTTCGCGTCGACAAAAGGAGCGGCGATACGACAACGGAGGGTATTGCTTTCGACTACGTCGTCACCTACGGTCTGGTGACGCCTACGATCGAGAAGATCGAGCGGACAGGCAACACGCTGACCATTACCGGTCAGCGCTTTTTCAATACCGAAACCAACCCGCTCACGGTGACCCTGCAGCCGGGCGGTGTGGCTGGACTCGAACCGAAGCCGGTCAAGGACGTCGCTCGCACGCCTCGTGAACTGAAGATCGATCTTGCGCCGCTGTCCCTGTCGGCTGCGTGCTGGACGCCGCAGGTGTCGGTTGGCACAATGAGCGCCCTCGGCGCAACCCCGTTCGCTCAGGCGCCGGCACCGAAAATCATGTCTGCCAAGAAGAACGGCACGCGTATTGTCGTCACCGGCGATCAGTTCATCGATCTCATGATGTGCGGCAAGCCGCTGGCGTTTGAAGTCGCCGAACAGGCCGCAGGCTCGGCGTTCAAGGCGGTGTCGCAGCCGGTGATCGTCTCGCCCAGGGAAGCATCGTTCGACTTCCCGCGTGAACCGGCGAACGGCAAGTTCAAGGTTCGCGTTCTTGTCGGTGGCGTTGAAGCGGACACGCGAAACGTCGAGTGAGCAGACCCCTATGGATCATTTCGTCGAACTCGCAACGATGGATGGCATCGTCGATGCCATCGAACTTGTCGTCACCCAGGCCAACGGCGTCGAGCCATGGCAGGATCACCCGTTGCGGCGACGGGCCGCCGAATATGCGCACCTTGCGCTCGCCCTCAAACGATATGAGTTCCTTCGCGACGAGCATCACTCCGCATGGGTGGTCGAAGTCACGCGATCGTTCTATGAGCAGCCGCGGTTCGCCGCGCACGTGTGGAAAAACCTGCGCTACAGCGGGTCGTTCCGCAGGCGGCTCGCCGGCAGCGTGCTCGAACACTACGGCCGGTGGTTCGGGCGTCTCAATCTGAACGACACGGTTCGACCGACCGACCACGAGATACGAGCCTTCCGGACGAATCGCCAGGCGGCGATCGAGGAGTACTTGGCCCGGGTGGGGCCTGATCCGGCGCGCGTGGACGAACTTTGTCGGGCCACTCAGCTGATCCCGGAATCGCCGTCGTTCATCCGCGCACTGCTCGACGCCGGCGATTGCCCTCCGCAGCGATGCGACGAGGAAACGGAATCGCTTCTCGGCGTCGGCGTGTCAGTAATCATCGATCGGGCCCGCGCCGACCTGGGGCAGGGCCGCCAGGACGTGGAACGGCGCATCGAAAACATTGCCGTGCCATTCAACATCGTCCTCGATCGCGAGCTGGCTCAGATCCACGCGACGCGGGAGGCGGTGTATCGCGCCACGCGTCGTTATGGCGGCGGCGCCGGCTCCGACGAAGCGCCGCTGCGCCGTGCACTCAACATGAATCTGGTCGGGCTCGCCTTCTCGGGCGGCGGCATTCGCAGCGCGACGTTCAATCTGGGCGTTCTGCAGGCGCTGTCGAGGATCGGTCTGCTCCGGCACTGCGATTACCTGTCCACGGTATCGGGCGGCGGCTACATCGGCAGCTGGCTGGCAGCCTGGATTCGGCGCGAGGCGGACGCGCGGCCCGCCCACACGGCATCGGAGGCGATGAGAGACATCCAACGCCGACTTGCACCGACGCGCAGCCCGAATCCGATCGACGAACCGGTGCGACCTATCCGCTTTCTGCGCGAATACAGCAACTACCTGACGCCGCGAACGGGATTCTTCAGCGCGGACACCTGGACGATGCTCGGCATCTACCTGCGGAACGCGCTCCTCAATCAGGTGATTATCGTGGCGCTCTTCAGCGCCGCACTGCTCGGTCCGCGGCTGGCCATCGCGCTGACGCGGCTCGGCGCGCCGGCGGCGTGGGTGCCGTGGACGTTTTGGCTGCTGGGTATGTTGGTCCTCATCGTCAACCTCAATCAGCTGCGGCCGCCCTCAGAAGAGACAGCACCGCCGCAGCCCAGCACCGAGACCCGGTTCTGGGCGTGGCTGCGATCGCTGCTCGCCACGCCCTCAGCGATCCAGCTGGGCGTCGCGCTCCCGTGGGTACTCGCGATCGCCTCGGCTTGTGCCTACGTCAGAGCTTGGTACGGGATCCAATTGTTGGAGGCGGACACGAGATTGAATCTTGCGGTCGCCGCGGGCGTGTCGGCATTCGCGACGTTCGGCCTCGTGCTCGCGGGCGGCCGCGTCGATCGGTGCTGGAAGGCGACGTCGACCTCCCGTCTGCGCGCCTGGTTGAAAGCGGCTGGGGTAATCGCATTGACGGCGTTGGTGTCTGGCGTTGTGGCATCAGGTCTCACATGGGTCGTTCTGCGTGCGCTGGAAGCCATTACTTCCTACGACCGGTTGCGCAATCTCGACGAGGCGCTCCGCTGGCACTCAATCGGGCTGGGCACTGCTGGCCTCCTGTCAGTCATCTCCTTGTCCGTTGTGGCGATGCTCGGCATGCTCGGCCAGATCTTCCCGGACGAACATCGCGAATGGTGGAGCAAGCTGCGCACATTTGTTCACGTCTGGGCGATCGGGTGGCTGCTGGGATTCGTCGCCGCCGTCTATGTCCCCTACGGTTTCAGCTGGCTGCGAGGACGCACCGGCTATTCGCTCGAGACCGGTCTCACGGCGCTTGCAGGGTGGATTGCGTCGACCTGGTTCGGTGTGCAGAGGGGGCGCACGGCCGAAGACGACAAGAAGCAGGAACATGAAAGCGGAGGCGCGGCGCCGGGGTGGTCCGCCGCCATGATGCGGATGGCGGCACAGGCAGCACCGTACGTCTTCATCATCGGCCTCGTCATCGCGCTCTCCATCGCGATTGACGAGATCTTCTATGTCAATGCGCCAGCGTCTCAGGGCTACTGGTACATGAATGAATACTGGCGGTTCGCAACCTGGACGACGCGGGAGGATCTCGCAGTCGGGGCTACTGTTGCTATCCCGATCATCGTGGTCGCGTTCGTTGGACTCTTGGCGATCGGTCTCCTCTTCTCATGGCGTGTCGACATCAACGATTTTTCCTTGCACCACTTCTACAAGAACAGGCTCGTGCGCTGTTATCTGGGCGCCTCCAATACCCGCCAACGGCATGCCGACTGGTTCACGGGGTTCGATCCGCACGATGACGTACGCCTCGCCGAATTCGCACATGGCGGCGCCAATCCGCGGAACTATCCCGGCCCCTACCCGATCCTGAATTGCGCGCTCAATCTGGTCGGCGGCGACGATCTCGCGTGGCAGGAGCGCAAGTCCGCATCATTCGTGTTCACGCCGAAGTACTGTGGGTACGACGTCGATCGCGCCGTCCTGACCAAGACTCGCCAGGTGCCAACTTCCGACGTGCTCGCCAGGCCGCCCTGGTGGCGACGCCGCGTCGACCAGATCGACGATCTGCTGTTCGGCAAGGGACTGCGCGACGACGCCTACGTGCCGACGCGTGCGTACTATCAGCCTGGTGCGGGCCCGCTGCTCGGGATGGCGATGGCGATCTCCGGCGCGGCCGCCAACCCGAACATGGGTCGCGCCAGCAGTCCCGCCTTGGCGTTCCTGATGACGGTGTTCAACGTTCGTCTCGGCTGGTGGCTCGGCAACACGCGCGAGACCCGAGGCGTCTCCAAACCCAGCCCGCGTCTCGGACTTCCGTACACCTTCCTCGAGCTGTTCGGCGGCGCCGACGACCGGAAGAAGTACGTCAACCTCTCAGACGGCGGCCACTTCGAAAATCTTGGCGTCTACGAGCTGGTTCGACGGGGTTGCCGCTACATCATCGCCTGCGACGCCGGGCAGGATGGCCGGTTTCTCGCCGAGGATCTCGGCACACTCGTGCGCCAGTGCCGTACCGACTTCGGAGTCGAGATCGACATTGATATCGAGCGCATACGGCAACGCACCGCCGAAGGTCTGAGTCAAACGCACTGCGTCGTGGGCAAGATTCATTACCTCAATGTCCCGCGACGAAATCGATCGGGTCACCTGATGAACGAGGAAGAGGGTCCGCTGGTGAGAGGAAGCCGGCCAGCACACGAAGAGGGTTACCTGGTCTACCTGAAACCGTCGGTCACGGGCGACGAGGCGCAGGACGTGCTCGAGTACTTCCGCCGGATACCGGAGTTCCCGCATCAGACCACCGCCGACCAGTGGTTCGATGAGAGCCAGTTCGAAAGCTACCGCAGGCTGGGCATGCACATCGGCGAGGAGACGTTCTCCCGCTACCAGGACGACGACACGAAACCAGTCGGAAGTATCGACACGTTGTTCGAGCGGCTCGGCGGTTACTGGCACCCGCCGTCGGCCGCCATCAGCGCGCATTCAACGGAACACGTCCTCGAGTACACACGGATCATGGAGGTGATCCGCACGCAGTACGGGCTGCGTCATCTCGACCACGCGCTGTTCGATGAGTGGATCGAAAGCGACCAGCACATCGATCCACGTGACGAGTTCTACATCTGTAACGCGCTGATCCAGTTGATGGAAAACGTCTATGCGGACCTTGACCTCGAGCACCTGTGGAATCACCCGCACGTCCAGGGCTGGATGAACACCTTCAAACACTGGGCGCAGCAGCCGCCGTTCCACCGCACATGGCGGGTCAGCGAGTGGACCTATGCCGAGCGGTTCCGCAACTTCTACAACGACCGGCTGCGTGGACGCGTGATTGCACTGCCGCGGGCATTCATCGCCTCACACCGCGGCCGCGGAACCAAACACGCCGAAAACAGCATCGAAGCGTTCTTCGCTGCCATCGAGCAAGGCGCCAGCGTCATCGAGCTCGACATTCGGAAACTGGGCGACGGAACCCTGGTTCTCTGGCATGATTCCGACATCGACGGCCGCCCGCTCTCGGCCACGACGCTGACGGAGATGCGCACGCTCGCGCCCGGCCGCGTGACGACGCTCGCCGAATGCGCCGAGGCACTGCGCGGCAAAGTTCAACTCGACATCGAGCTGAAGGACGAACATATCGAGCAGGCTGTGGTCGATGTACTACGTCCACCGCACGCGGAGGAGCAGCTCAAATGGCGGCGGCGTGACTTCGTGCTCACCTCGTTCCACCGCAGCATGATCGCGGCAGCGCACAAATGCGATTACCGGTTGCGGACCGGTCTGCTGGTGGACATCAAGAAGGACGGCGACCCCGCGCGCGAGTTCGAGACCGCAATCGACGACTTCATCGACCTTCGCACCGATTTCCTGGCACCGGCACACACATTGGTCGATATCTACACCGACAACGGCGCGCCCGACGAGCAGCGGCGCGCGCTCGACGCACACGAGCGCCTCAAGCGCGCCGTCAAGCACGGCGTTCCGCTGGTCCCGTGGTCGGACTCAGGCGCGATGCCACAGCAACAACGCGCGGCGAAGGAGGCGCGGCTGGCGAAGCTGCTGGCTCATGACGCAGTCGCCGGGATCATCACCGACGACGTCGTCGGCGCGGCACAGGTGAAAATGCAGATGTGAGGCGCTAGGTTCGTCGCACGCGAACGATCAGCGTGAGACCCACCACCATCAATGCCGCCGCGATCAGGTGGGCGACGGTGAAGGGTCCGAGCACACGCGCGTTGACGCGGACGACTTCGATGGCGAAGCGAATGGCGCCGGCGATCAGCAGATAACGACCGAGCACGATGGCGTCTGGAACGCCGCGCCGGCGCCACGCGATCAGAACAGCCGCCAGCACCAGGAGTGCCGCCATCTCGTAGAGCTGCGTCGGGTGCACGCGATCGGTCGTCGGCGGAAGTCCCTGGGGGAAGGCGACCGCCCATGGAAGATCGCTCGCCCTCCCGTAATCATCGCCGACGAGGAAGCACCCGATGCGCCCGATCGCGTGCCCGACCGCCAGCGCCGGTGTCGCGGCGGCCAGCGCCCGTACGACCGGCAGCCGCTGCCGTCGCATCACAACCAGGCCAGCCACCACGCCGCCAACCAACCCGCCGAACCAGCTCATACCGCCGCGACTCAGGAGCAGCGACAGCACCGGACCATCGCCGAAATGCTCGACCGTCCACAACAGCTTCGCGCCGACGAGTCCGCCGAGAACACCGGCCACGGCGGCATTGGCTCCGTCTTCCGGCAGTCCGCTGCGCGCCAGCTCGCGCCCGAACAGCCAGATGCCGACGAGCGCGCCGATGGCCACCATCACGCCGAAGCTGGTAACTTCGAACGAGCCGATGCGAAATAGAGTGGGATACACGTCGGAGATAGATAATAAGTATTACCTTTTCCACTCTAGAAGCGGGGGGGCGAATGCGACGAGCAATGCTGTGCGTGATGGCGATCGTCGTGGCGAGTGCCGGATGTGGGCGGCGTGAGGAAGCCAAATCACAAACGACGAACACGGCGCCGGCACCCGCGGCCTGGAAGGCGACGGTGCAGCCGATGACGATTCCCGTTGCGGCGCGCGCGCTCGAACCGCAGATCAACACCTCCGGGCAACGACCCATCCTCAGCTGGCTCGAGCCGACAGACAAGATCACGCATCTCAAATTTTCGGAGCTGAACGCTGGAGCATGGACTGCCGCGCGAACGGCGGCGTCGGGCGCTGACTGGTTCGTCAGCTGGGCGGACGTGCCGGCGGTGATGCGTATGGGCGATGGCACGCTCGTCGCGCATTGGTACCGCAATACGAACGTGCAAAACGAAGGGTACGACCTCTGGATGTCGCACTCGCGTGACGAGGGAAAGACGTGGTCGCAGCCGTTCACGCCGCATCACGATCGCACGCAGCAGGAGCACGGCTTCGCGTCGCTGTTCGACTTGTCGGGTCGCGGGCTGGGCATCGTCTGGCTCGATGCGCGCGATTACGAGCTGGCCAAGGAGGATCCGGAAGGTGGCTCGGTCATGCTGCGTTATGCCGCCTTCGATCGGCAGTGGAAGCAGACGGCAGACGACGCCGTCAATCTCCGCGTGTGCGAGTGCTGCCAGACGAGCGTCGCGACCACATCCGACGGCGTCATCACCGCGTTCCGCGACCGCAGCGACAACGAGACACGCGACATCCATGTGACCCGCCTCGAGAACGCAAAGTGGACTGAGCCGGTCGCGGTGCACAACGACAATTGGCGCATCGACTCCTGTCCGGTGAACGGACCGGCCATCAGCGCTCGCGATCGCTCTGTCGTGGTCGCCTGGTTCACCGCAGCCAACAGCCAGGGCCAGGCGTTCGCGTCGTTTTCGAGTGATGCCGGTCGCACGTGGGGGACGCCAATCCGTCTCGACGATGGGCGATCTCTCGGACACGTCGATGTGGAGTTGCTGAAAGACGGGAGCGCGGTGGCGACGTGGGTGGAGTTCGCGGGTCAGCGCGCACATTTCCGCATGCGACACATCGACGCGAATGGGACGAAATCAGCGCCAGTCGAGATCGCCGGCACCGGACAGGGGCGCGTCTCCGGCTATCCGCGTATGGCGCGTTCCGGTGACCAGTTGCTGTTTGCCTGGACGGAGAGCGCGACCGGATCCGACGAGGAGCCGGCGCAACAGGTCAAGGCAGCGATGACGATGGTGCCCCGGTAGCTCGATGGCTGGATAGTGAGGGGGCTGGGTTTGACGAATCTCCAAAAGACAAAGGCCGCCCGAGGGCGGCCTTCGTTTGTCAGCCCTGAAGCCCGCCTTTAGGCGGCCCGCATATCAGTCGACGACCTCGCCTGGACGCTGGCCCCAGCCAAAGCCGTCCTTCGGACGACGCAGGCTGACCATGCGGATGCGGTGATCGGCGGGGTTGCGACCCGGCGAACCGGAGATGACAACGTGGTCACCAGGCTTCAGCGTCTCTCTGGTAACGCCCTGGCCGCCGAGCTGCCCGGCGCCGCCCCACTCCACGGCATAGCGCACCATCGAGCCATCCTTCTCCTTGACCATCACGTGGACGAAGGAGTGCGGGTTACGGAACAGGAACTGCACCAGCTCCCCTTCGATCGTCACGGTCTGGTCCTCCAGATACGTGGCCGCGAAGGAGTGATGGGCGTACGCCTTCGCGCCGGCGCCAACTGCGAATGCCGCCGCCGCGAAAAGCAGAACTGCCAGAAAGCGCTTCATATCGTCGTTCCTCCTACCATACGGGAACTGTCCGACCAGAATCGTAGCCGAGGACCCGCGAAAATCCTTCTGAAGAATATCTGAATTGTTAGTCAGAATACCCGGATATCTGATTTTTTTCTTCGCGAACGCGGACCTGACACGTCCGAGCCACCGGATGGGCAGCGCGAGCCTTGTCAGACGCAGCAGTACGGCGAGCCTTGTCAGGCTCGCTCAAGAAGCCGGCAACCGGAAGGCCAGCAGCTCAGCGCCGTATCCTGGGGCGCTCACCGCCAGCACGATGTATTGCCGTCCGTTGTGCACGTAGGTCATGGGCGATCCCGTTTGCGGCGCCGGCATGTAGACGGCTCCAACCTCTTTCCCGGTCAGCTTGTCGTACGCGCGCAGCATCGCCCCCTTGCGTCCATCGTCGAGCGTGAACATGCCGGCCTCGCCCGCGATCACGAGGCTCTTGGTCGAGAGCGTGCCGATGCGTCCGATGCGACCGGTCCGCGGGATCGTCACTCCCTTGAGCGCCGGATGATTCCGGATCTCGTCGGGCGTTTCGCCATGCGCGACGCGCCACACGATCTCGCCCTTCTTCAGATCGATCGCGGTGATGCTCGCGTACGGTGGTTTGATCAGCGGCAGTCCACGAACGGTCAGACTGATTTGCGCCGGCTTGCCGTCCTGCGGATTGCTGGCGACGCCTCGCACGAAGTTCATGTCCGATTGCGCTTCTTCCCCCGGTCGGAGGTTGAGACTTCCGAGCTCCGCTTTCGAGTAGATGTAGAGAATGCCGGTCTCCGGATCGTACGACGCACCCGGCCAGTTGGCGCCGCCGGTGGAGTTCGGCAAGAACAGTGTTCCGAGCGGTCCGTCCCACGTACTGACGACCGGAGGCGTGAAGATCGGACCCAATTTGAAGCGCGAGACAAACGTCGACGCTTCGGCGCGCAGCTCCGGGGTGAAGTCGATCAGGTCGTCGATCGAGACGCCCTGCCGTTCGAAAGCCGGTGGTTTGGTGACGAACGGCTGCGTCTTGCTGGTCTTTTCGAAGGGAACCGTCGATTGTTCGACCGGCCGCTCCTCGATCGGCCAGATCGGCTCACCGCTGAGGCGATCGAGCACGTAGAGCCATCCCTGCTTCGACGGCTGCGCTGCGATCTTGCGCAGCCGGCCATCGATCGTCACGTCCGCCAGCACCGGCGCACACGGAAGATCCATGTCCCAGATCCCGTGATGCACGGTCTGAAAATGCCACTTGCGCTTGCCGGTTTTGACATCGACCGCAACGAGGCTCTCGCCGAACAGCGTGTTGCCCGGCCGATGCCCGCCGTAGTAGTCGCCGGTCGGCAACTCCACCGGCAGGTAGACCAGGCCAAGCTCCTCATCGACGCTGAACTGCGCCCACACGCCGGCATTGCCGGTGTACTCGGCGGAGCCCTCCTCCCACGTGTCGTAGCCGAACTCGCCGGGCATCGGGATCGTGTGGAAGATCCAGAGACGCTTGCCCGTTCGCGCGTCAAACGCGCGAACGTACCCCTTCTGATTCCTGCGACGTTTGGGTGCGCCGCCTTCGACATGCGCGGCACCGACAATGATCGTGTCCCTGGTCACGATCGGTGTGGCGTGCAACCCGACCTCGCCGGTGATCGGGTCCATCTCCTGATCGTCATCGAGCTTCAAATCGACGACGCCATCTTTACCAAAACCCGGAACGGGAGCGCCGGTTTTGGCGTCGAGCGCGATCATCCGGTAGCCGGGCGTGACGTAGACGACACGTGCATCGTTGCCGTTCGACCAGTACGCCAACCCGCGACCCGAGAGCTGTCGCGGCGCCGACTGTCCGCGCTTCCCTTCGTCTTCGCGATGGAGCCAGAGCAGCTCACCGGTGCCCGCGTCGAGTGCCACCACGTCGCGTCGCGTGCCGGCGGTCGTGTAGAGGACGCCGCCGACCATCAGCGGCGTCGATTCGAAATTCGTTTCCGGGCGCGGTCCGAGCGAATCGGTGCGGAAGCGCCACGCGATCTGCAGCTTGTCGAAGTTGCTGGCGTTGATCTGATCCAGCGGCGCGTAGCGCGTGTTGGCGAGGTCGGCACCATAGGTGCGCCACTCGCGCGACTCGGCCGACGCAGGAGCGGGTGCGGCCGGGGGACCCGACGCGGGAGTCTGACCCGCAATCGTGACCGCCATTGCCGTCACACACCCGAGAAGCAGCACGGTTCCGATTCGTCGTTTCATCTACCAACCTCGCACACGTTCGACAAACCACGAAGGCCCGGAGTCACAGAGTCAATCGAGCACGTCGATCGGGCATCCATCTGAACTCCGAAAACCAAGAGATCTCCGTGCCTCTATGTCTCCGTGGTTCGTGAGTCAGTGAAGACTGTTCCCTGCGATCTTCGACGCAGCGATCGATGCCGTTACCTCGGAGTCGAGCAGGTCGAGCGGAAGGATCCCGTTGCGCAGCACCGCATCGTGGAACTCGCGGATGTCGAACCGGTTTCCGAGCTCGCGTTCGGCACGGCGTCGCAGGTCCTTGATCCGCAGCTCGCCCAGCTTGTAGGCGAGCGCCTGACCGGGACGCGCGATGTAGCGATCGACTTCGGCAATCGACTCGCCGGGCACGTGCTGCGCGAAGTATTCGCGCGCCTTGTCGCGCGACCAGCCGAGCGCGTGGAGTCCGGTGTCGACGACCAGCCGCACGGCGCGGAACCGCTCGCTGGCCAGCTGTCCGAACTTCGTCGCTGGATCGAGGTAGACCGATCCGAGCTCGGGACCGAGCGACTCGGCGTACAACCCCCATCCCTCGGTGAACGCCGCAGCGCTGAATGCCTTGCGGAACTCAGGCAGGCCATTCAGCTCCAGCGCCGTCGAGATCTGCAGATGATGGCCGGGTATCGTCTCATGCAGCACGAGCGCCTCGACGCGATACTTCACCTGCTCCTGCGGCTTGTAGGTGTTCATGTTGAACCACCCGGAGCGGCTGGCATCAGGCGTCCCGCGTGAGTAGTTGGATGCGGTCGCTGCTTCACGATCCGGCGGGATCGGCCGGATGCCGAACGGAATGCGAGGCAGGCGCTTGAACAGCCGCGGCAACTCGGGCTGCACGCGCATCGCCACATCGCGCGCGTAAGCCAGCATCTCCGCCTGCGAGGTGAACTTCATGCCGGGGCGCGTCGCCAGCTGCTTTTCGAAGTCGGCGACGGAGCCATTGACGCCACCTTGCCGCGCGATCTTTTCCATGTCCTCTTCGATTCGCCGCACTTCCTGCAGACCCAGTTGATGAATCTGCTCCGCGTCCATCCGCGTCGTCGTGTAGTGACGAATGAGCGCGGCGTAGGCGTCCTTCCCCTTCGCCATCGTCGTGATCGCGGTCTGCGCTCGCGCCTGTGGCATGTACTCCGTGCGGAGGAACATCTCCGCCTTGCGCCATGCCGGCACGAACGCGTTGGTGTAGGCGTCGGTCGCTTCGCGTTTCAGCCGATCCCGGTCAGCGGCAGGGACCGTCGCGGGAAATCGCTGGAACGCGTCGAGCAGCGGCGAGTCAGCCGCCGCCGGCCGGCTCTGCGCCTGCATCTGGTCGAGCATCATGGTGACGACGCTGACCGGCTGGGTCTGCCCTGCTGCCATCTGCTCGCGCAGCAGAGCGACGGTCTGATCCACCAGCGCGGGCACCTTGCGCATCCGCGCAATGATGTTTTCGTAGTCGGTGACCGTCCGCGCCGGCATTGCGTCGATCGTCTCAAACACCTCGTTATGGAAGCCGTCGGATTGGGAGACGTTCTGAATGACGTCGAGATACGGGCCGTTATCGAGCTCGTCGCGCAGCTGGTATTCGAGGAGCGCCACACTGAGCTTCTGTGACGCGTTCAGCGTTCCCGGCGCGAAGTACAGCGCCTTCTGCAGGAATTCCTGGCGCTCGGCGCGACGGTTGTCGCGCGCCGCTTTCGACATGTCGGTCCACCGATCGTTGTACTCGGTGCGACCCATCACGGTGGCCAGCTCCGGAGCGGCGGCCAGCCGCCAGCCCCAATAATCGGCGAAGACCTCCTCCAACCCGAGCTGGGAGGGCCCCTGCGCCGTCAGCACCGCGGAGCCGAGGGCGAAGGCCGCGACGGCAAGGAGCTGTTTCAACCTCTGGTTCACGGCAGGCAAATTCATCAATTCGTGATTCGTGATTCGTGATTCGTCATTCGCGATCGTGATTTCACGGTTGGCCGATTCGAGACGTCGAATCACGAATCATGAATCGTGAATCACGAATGCAACGGAAGAATATTACAGTTGGGCGGCCGTTACGAAACGCGGCTCGATGTCGACGGGAACGCCCTTCAGACGGTCGAAGACCTGCTGCGCCTGCGGACGCACGACGGCCATCGTCGCGAGCAGTTGCTTGGCGGCCGCGTAGTCGCCGTTGGCCTGCAGCGTCATCAGATCGTGCGCGAGATCGGTGACGTTCTGCTTGATCTTTCCCGGATCGATGGCGAAGGTGCCGTCGGAGGCGACCGTGACCCCACCGTGGTCGAGGAAGTAATTGAGCTGAATGGCCACGCCGCGCCCATGCGCTTCAGTGAGCCCGAAGCGAATCGACCGAAACATCGACGCCAGGTAGGTCGTGTACATCGTCTGCTGATACCGCTGATCGAGCTTTCCGTGATCGACGAGATACTGAAGTGCAAACAACCCGGCGATGTCGGCCTTCGCTTCCTCGATCGTGCTGTAGGTTTCCTGGAGCTCCTGACGCACCGTCGTCGCCTTGCCGTTGACATTGATGTTGTGCGGCCCCAGGCCGTGCACGAGTTCGTGCATGAGAATCTGCGTGAAGAACGCGTCGAAGTCGACGTTACCCTGGTCCTTGGCCGCAAGCGCGACCCTTGCGATCGGCTGCAGCACCACGCGGAACTTCGCCTCCTGGTTATTCTTGAGCATCACGCGCTTGGAGCCCTTCTCCGCCACCACACGCTCGTCGTTCGGCAGGTTATAGGCCGCCGTCTGCACGCCACGGTTCGCGTCGCCTGACGAGAACACGGTGTTGACCACACGGATTGGCGCCAATGCTCCCAGCTTCGGGTTGCGCAACTTCGGATCGATCGGCAGGTTGTTTTCGATGTCCTGCAGCTCCGAACTGAAACGCGCCAGCTTTGCTGTCTCCGCGTCGTCACGCAGCGCGATGAACGCCTCGAAGGCCGCCTTGTAGTTGAACCACTCGTCCTCGTACACCTCGTACGGACCGATGGTCGGCTCGATGCTCGCGTCGAGCTCCATCCAGGCGATGTCACTGTCGTAGTAATCGTTGTTGATGAATGCCGCGGCGCGCCGCTCGAGGAAGTTCTTGAGCGTCGGTTGCGACGTCAACGACGCCGCTTCGCGCAGCAGTGCCGCCGCCTGTGCGAGCTCACCCTGGTACTCGACGCTGTACGGCACGGCCATGAACTTACCGTCCGGGCTGCGCCGAATCGTCGTGAAGAATCCTGTCGCGCGTTTTCGCTCGGCTTCTGGCAGGCCTTTCACCCACGCGTCCACGTCGGCCTTCATCGCACCGGCCGGATAGAAGTTGGCAGGCTCGGGCTTGGCGGGCACGCCGGGAACGAACGGCTTGTTCTCGTCGAGGCGCGACCACGGCCCCTTGTTGACGATGAACGCATGCAGGCGCGCCCGGCCGAGCGGCGTCGTGTCGTGCATGAGATCGAGCAGCAGCGTCTCGTTGCCGGCCCACACCTGGCGCAGGAACACGGTGTCGAAGATCTTCGCCGCGTCGACCAGACGCTTCAAAGCCTGCCGCTCGTTGTTCGGCAGCTTGGAGATGTCAGCGGTGATGTCGACTGGCGCGAACCGCGCGGTGCTCGCCTCGAGCTGCGCGGCGTCGCCGGTCGAGGCGTCTTGCGGTGCAGAAGGTGTTGGCGTCTGTGTCACGGGCTGTTCAGCGGTTTGCGAGTCCCGGCAACCCAGGGTGAGTCCCATGGCGATGACGAGGGCGCAGACATAGTGTCGTTCACGCTTCTCGGTTCTGTGTACTCGGTTCGTGTTCACGTTCGCTTCCTGGTTCGGTGTTCGCGATTCCAGGTTCGCTGTTCGACGGTCGCGGTTGGCGTGCATGGTTCCAGGCTCTACGGCTCGGACGGCTCGACACCGCGCACGCGCAACATCCAACAGCGAACCGGGCACCGAACATGAACTGGAACCGAGCAGCGAGAAGACAGCAGTGTGAAAGACACGTCGTTCAATGGACGCCGATGCTTCGTTGCAATCCCGCGGGATCCGCACCGAGCCGGCGCAACGCCGTCTCCCACATCCGATCAGGCGGCGTGTTGAAGATCAACGCCGGGTCAACCTCCATCGTCAACCAACCAGAGGCGGCAATCTCCTGATCGAGCTGACCAGGTCCCCAGCCGGCATAGCCGATCAGCACGCGCGCGCGACTGGACGGTGGCGACTGCAGGAGCTGCAGCGTGAGCTGATGCGAAGTCGACAACACGACACCTGGACAGATCTCCGCCTCCTCGTCGTCGTCGAGCCCCTGCGACTCGGCCATCAATATCCAGGTGCGCTGCGGATCGACCGGCCCGCCAATCCACAAGCGGAGATCCGGATCGACCTTGACCGGGGGCTCCGTCTTGACGAGCGTCCACGCGGGATCGTTCATCTGCCGATTGACGACGAGACCGAAGGCGCCCTTGTGCGTGTACTCGCACAGCAGCACCACCGACCTGGCAAAGTTCGGGTCGCTCATCTGCGGCATCGAGAGGAGGAGGAGGGGCGCGGTTCCAGCCATGCGCTCTCATGATACCGCTTGGTGGCTGCGTAGCCGGGTCGTGCGGTAGCTGGGGGCTCGGTAGCTCGGTGGCTCGGTGGCTCGGTGGCTCGGTGGCTGGGTCGCTCGGTCGCGGGTCGCGAGGTGATTCAAGGATGTTCGCGGCCCAACGACTTCATGAGGCCGCGAAGAGGTGCGGCGGCTTTTCGGATCTGCAATTCGAAACGCTGATACTCCTTGTCGGCGATGTACCCGAGTCGCCGTGCTGCGTGGAGGCAGTATCCGACTTCGGCGAGCGACGCGGAAGCGACCTGGAGAAAGTGCAATTTGTCGGCATCCGTGAAACGGCTGCAGCTTTCGACGATGTTGACGGGAACAGAGAATGCGGAACGGCGAAGTTGTGAACCGAGCTCGTATTTTTCCAGAGGCGGGAACGTTCGCGACAGCAGATGGAGGTCGATGAAGAGATCGTCTGCTCTCTTCCAGGCGAGCAACGAGTGATGCGGCAACGTCATGTGTTCGGCCATCGCAAGCGCGGTGCCGCCGAGTAGCGAGCAGTGAAGGCCATCCTGTGCCGATTTCAGCCTCGCCGTGCTTGTGGCTGTGACCGAACTACCCATCGAGGAGTGTGCGTCGCCACCGAGCTACCCAGCAACCCAACCGCCCAGCAACCTAGAGTTGACCCCGCAACTTTTCCGTTCGATAGCTTGTGGGCATCTGACGAACACATTCGAAAGCTGCGGAGTAATAGATCGTTGACAGCGACAGATCTCGACGAGTTGGACAGAATGCTCCTCGAAAGCGGGTCGGAGTGCCGGAAGACATCGAGCGCGCCAAATCGGAATCGCAGGGACTTGGCGTTTTGTTCGCTCGCTAATCGGCATGCATCGCGAAGCTGCGAAGCAAGCGTTGGCGGTGTTTCTCGACGCGACCGAACAACCGAGCTACCAGCTATCTCCCAGCTACCCAACTCCCCAGCTACCGAGCTACCTAATCGGTGCTGCGCGCGGCGGCGGCTGCGGCTTTGGCAGCGGCTTCCGCGGCAGCTTCTCGTCGCGGTTGGCGGCGTGATACACGAACGACGCGACGATCACCGCGTTGCGCATCATGTCTTCACGCTGGACGCGTTCGTAGACGTCCATGTTCGAGTGGTGTGTGCGCGTGTTGTATTCGATCTCGTCCTGGATAAACTCGAATCCGGGAAGTCCCACGGCATCAAACGAGGTGTGATCGGTGCCGCCGGTGTTGCGGATGGCGACCGTCGTCATGCCCATGTTGCGGAACGGCTCCATCCACGCCTGGAAGATCGGCGCAACGGCCTCGTTGCCTTGCAAGTAGACGCCGCGAATTTGCCCGGTCCCGTTGTCGACGTTGAAGTATCCGGCAAACCTGGCGTGCTCGGGTTCGAGCTGCATCGTCGCCGGATCGGCGAAGTGCGCCTTGACGTACTCCTTCGAGCCGAGCAGGCCCTGTTCTTCGCCCGTCCACAGCGCCAGCCGCACCGTCCGCCGCATTCTCACACCCGTCGTCTTGAGAATGCGCATCGCTTCGAGCATCACCGCTGATCCGGCGGCGTTGTCGGTGGCGCCGGTGCCGGTGTGCCATGAATCGAAGTGCGCGCCGAGCATGACGATCTCGTCCGCTCGATCGGTGCCAGGGATCTCGCCGACGATGTTGAAGGCGTTCTGGTCGGTGTCGAAGAAGCGATTGTCGATGTCGAACTGCAAGGTGACCGGAATGTGCTTGTCGAGCGTACGGGCGATGCGTCCGTAATGCTCCACGGCCAGGGTGACCTGTGCCGGCTGCAACGGCTCTTTGGGATCGCGCGAGACATTCGGGGCGCCCTGCACGAAGACGGTCCCGCCGTCGCCGTTTGGTGCCCCGTTTCCGCGGCGGCTGTAGTCGAGCAGCGCGGCGACACCTTCGTCGATGAAGAACTGCGTGCGCTTGCGCGCAAAGGTCTGTTGCGTCGATCCGGCATTGCCGCCGCCGCCACGGCCGCCGGGCGGCTGCTTCATCAGATCGAGCAGTTGCTGGTCGGTGAGACGGCGACCCGGCGCATCGAAGTGTGCCGGCACCTCGGTCATCGGGACGGTGAGCACGAACTTGCCGCGCAGCTTGCCGCGGAACTTCTCGAAGTCGCCTTCGTTGTTGATGACGGCCATCACCGCCTCGCCGATGATCGGGCCGTTGGTTCCAGGCGTCCATGCCTTGGGATATGCAATCAATGGATAGGCCCGCGGCGTCATCGCGGTCGCCACCATCCGCTCGTTGTGCCAGCCGCGGCCGAACGCAAACGGCTCGGTGTGAACGTTGAGCAGCCCCCACTCTTTCATCCTGGACTGCGTCCATGTCGACGCTTCGCGAATCTCCGGCGAGTTGGTGAGACGAGGACCATAGATGTCGGTGAGATAGCTCTCGATATCCATCACCTGCGAACGCTGCAGTCCTTCCTCTTTGATGCGATAGATGGCATCGAGGTCGACCTTCTCGCCCATCGGCCACTCGGCGGTCAGCGGCATGACGAGCAGAGCGGTCATCGCGGCGGCGAGAGCGGGGCGCTTGAACATGGGGAAACTCTAGCAGGTAGCTGGGTAGCTGAGTAGGTAGGCTGGGTCGCTGGGTCGCTCGCAGGTTAGGTGGCTAGGTTCCGACAGTGCTTTTGCCCCAGCTCCTATCCGCCCGGCAACCCAGCTACACACGTTCGGCGTTTTCGATCGCGATCGTCAGATTTCGGCGTAACCCGGCGACTTTCGCCCGCGTCATCGGCGTCCGCCTGATCAGGGTTCGCAGTTCGTCGTCCGATCGTTCGGCAAGGTCCACGAGCCTGGCGAGATCGAGACCGCGGCGCGGCTGCCATGCGGGATCGCTGGAGGTCGGCGCCGGCTGATTGTACGGACAGACCTCCTGACAAACGTCGCAGCCATAGATATGCGTGCCGATTGCCACTCGATGCTCGCGCGGGATATCGCCTCGATGTTCGATCGTCAGATAGGAGATGCAGCGATTCGCGTCGAGCACGCCGGCGTCGAGCAGCGCGCCGCTCGGGCACGCGTCGAGACAGCGCGTGCAGCTTCCGCACTGCTCCAGCCCCTGGGTGTCAGGTTCGAGCGCCAGCGTGGAGATGATCTCCGCGAGAAAGAGCCACGATCCCAACTCGGGATTGATCAGGCACGTGTTCTTGCCGATCCATCCGAGCCCGGCATACTGCGCGTACACGCGCTCCTGCACGGGACCGGTGTCGACATACGCGCGCGCATCGAACGGCGCCGGCGTTTGCTCGCGCATCCACGCCAGCAGCGCGTCCATCCGCGCTTTCACGACGTCGTGATAGTCGTCGCCCCACGCATAACGGGAGATGCGCGCGACGTCCGCCGGCTGGTCGCCCGAGTAGGGACGGTCCGTGTTGTAGAGGGTGCCGGTAACGATCACGCTGCGGGCGCCCGGAACGATGTTGCGCACGTCCGCGCGACGCGCGGCCGAGCGCCTCATCCACGTCATCGTGGCGTCGTAGCCGCGCTCGAGCCATTCAGCCAGAAATGACAGCTCGGGATAGCTGTCGGCGGCCGCTACGCCGCACAGATCGAAGCCGACCTCACGAGCCTTGGCTTTGATGCTTGCGGAGGTGAGCGGTGTCAAATCCAAATCCCAAATCCCAAATCCCAAATCCCAAATCCCAAATCCCAAGTACCAAAGTCCAAAGCCCAAAGCCCAAGTCCCAAGTGCCAAATCGAAATCACATACGAAAACCAGCTTGGGATTTGGGTTTTGGGATTTGGGTTTTGGGATTTCGATCAACTCCTGCTTACAAGCTGGCGCACGACGTACGGCAAGATGCCACCGTGACGGAACGCCACCAGTTCCTCGGGCGTGTCGATGCGCGCCATGACGGCGAACTCCTTCTTGTTCCCGTTCGCCGCGGTGGCGACCACCGTCACCTCGCCGCGCGGCCTGAGCGCCGTGGCCGTGCCGACCAGCGTGAACTCCTCGGTCCCGGTGATGCCGACCGATGAAACGCTCTCTCCCGCCTTGAACTGCAGCGGCAACACGCCCATGTTGACCAGGTTGCTGCGGTGAATGCGCTCGAACGATTCGGCGATGACCGCTTTGACGCCCAGCAGCAGCGTCCCCTTCGCCGCCCAGTCGCGCGACGATCCGGAGCCGTACTCCTTGCCGGCGATGACGAGCAGCGGCACCTTGTTCGCCTGATACTTCACCGACGCGTCGTAGATCGTCATCAGCTCGCCGCCGGGCTGATACATCGTCCAGCCGCCTTCAGTGCCTGGCGCCATTTGGTTGCGCAGCCGCACGTTGGCAAACGTGCCGCGCATCATCACCTCGTGATTGCCTCGTCGCGCGCCGTACGAGTTGAAGTCGGCTGGCCTGACGCCATTGGCAATCAGATACCGCCCTGCGGGGCTATCTGCCCTGATCGATCCAGCGGGCGAAATGTGATCGGTCGTGACGCTATCACCCAGCAGCGCCAGCACGCGCGCGCCGGTGATGTCCACCGCTGCCGGCGGCGTCATGCTCATCCCGTCAACGAATGGCGGGCGGCGAATGTAGGTCGATCCGTCATCCCAGAGATACCGGCTTCCCTCGGGAACGGGCAGCGTCTGCCATCGTTCATCGCCCTTGAACACGTCCGCATAGCTGCGGCGGAACATGTCAGCATTCACCGCGCGCAGCATCGTCTCCTGCAGTTCCTGCTCGCTCGGCCAGATGTCCTTGAGGTATACGGGATTGCCAGCGGCATCATCGCCAAGCGGTTCGCTCGTCAGATCCTTCGTGATCCAGCCGGCGAGTGCATATGCAACGACGAGCGGGGGCGACGCGAGATAATTCGCACGGACGTCCTGCTGAATGCGTCCCTCGAAGTTGCGGTTGCCGCTGAGCACGGAGCAGACGACCAGATTCCGCTCGCGAATGACCGCCGCGATTTCCTCCGGCAGCGGACCGCTGTTGCCAATACAGGTCGTGCAGCCATAGCCGACGAGATTGAACCCGAGGTGATCGAGATACGGCGTCAGTCCGGCGGCATTCAGGTATTCGGTAACGACCTTCGACCCCGGGGCCAGACTGCTCTTCACCCATGGTTTGCGCGTCAGACCCTTCTCCACCGCCTTCTTCGCCAACAGGCCGGCGCCAATCATCACACTGGGATTCGACGTGTTCGTGCAGCTGGTAATGGCGGCGATGACCACCGCGCCATGATCGAGCTCGTCGAGTTCCGGATCGGCCACGGCAACGCCTGACTGCGCGACGGCAGCGGTGCTCGAGGCGACGCCCTGTCGCGCGCCGCCCTCCGCCGCGCTGGCGCCCTTCAGCGGCTTGGCCGGCACCTGCATCGTCGGCAGCGCGGTGTGGAACGCCGCCTTTGCCTTGCGCAGCGTCACGCGATCCTGCGGCCGCTTCGGGCCGGCGAGGCTCGGCTCAATCGTGTCGAGATCGAGCTCGATCGTCTCCGAGTAGCTCGGATCGGGTCCCCCGGCCGTGCGGAACAGCCCCTGCGCTTTTGCGTACGACTCGACCAACTCGACGCGCGACTGATCGCGACCGGTCAGCCGCAGGTAATCGAGGGTCATCTCGTCGATCGGAAAGATGGCGACGGTGGCGCCGTATTCCGGGCACATGTTGCCGAGCGTGGCACGATCGGCAATCGTGAGCGCGTCCAGCCCTTCGCCAAAAAACTCCACGAACTTGCCAACGACGCCGTGCTTCCGCAGCAGCTCGGTAATCGTCAGCACGAGATCGGTCGCGGTGGCGCCCTGCGGCATGGCACCGGTCAGCCGCACGCCGAGCACTTGCGGAATCAGCATCGAGATCGGTTGGCCGAGCATCGCGGCCTCCGCCTCGATCCCGCCAACGCCCCAGCCGACGACGCCAAGACCGTTGACCATCGTCGTGTGTGAATCGGTCCCCACCAGCGTGTCCGGATAGGCCTCCTCCACGCCGTCTATCGTCTGCGAGAAGACAACGCGAGCGAGGTACTCGATGTTGACCTGGTGCACGATACCGGTGTCAGGGGGAACGACGTTCAAATTGTTGAACGCGCGCTGGCCCCAGCGCAGGAAGGCATAGCGTTCACGATTCCGAGAGAACTCGAGCTCCGCGTTGAGCGAGAAGGCATCGGGGCGAGCGAAATAATCGACTTGGACGGAGTGGTCGATGACGAGCTCTACCGGCTGCAGCGGATTCACCCGCGCAGGATTGCCGCCGAGCGCGATCGTCGCATCGCGCATCGCCGCAAGATCGACCACGCACGGAACACCCGTGAAGTCCTGTAGCAGCACCCGCGCCGGCATGAAGGAGATTTCCTTGTCGGCGCCATCGGCTTTCCAGTCGGCGACCGCGCGGATGTCGTCGGCTTTGACGAAGGCGTTGTCTTCGCGGCGGAGCAGATTCTCCAGCAGGATCTTCATCGAATACGGCAGCCGTGCCACACCGCCAAAGCCGGCGCGCTCGAGGGCGGGAAGGCTGTAGATCTGCACCCGTCGCCCGCCAACGGTGATCTCCGTCCGCGTTCCGAAACTGTTCAGCGTCATCGTCTCATCTCTGATCGTGATTGTCGTCCGACCAACTTCCGATCATATACCCCGCAGCCGAGGTCGCTGAAGCGCCTGCCGCAGCGAGTCGCGGGCGGCACCACGTTTGCGACGTAACCGTTCAGGAGGAATTCCTCTCATGAACCAGAACCGTATGCGCGACGATGACATGCCCACTCAATCGTCGAACATGGAGCCGGCGGAAGGATCGCGTGAGACTGTTCGTGACAGCGGCGACGATCTCGGCTCCTCGAGCGATCGCGCCATGTTCGACGAACGCATGCGCTCAGGCGAGCCTGCTCAATCGACCGATCGCTGCGGATCGGAGGGCGAGCGCGGAATGGGATCGAGCCGCGAGCGCGGAGGCACTGACGCCGGCGGCATCACCAATCGCCCGCTCGATCGCGAAGGGTGCGAGCAGGACCAGCTGCCCGAACGCGGGCATTCGAAGTCGGAGCGATGACATGGCTGAAACCCAGCGCGATGCGGGCAAGACGAGCGGAGGAGGCAGCCTGGGGCACGATCAGCCGAAAGAAGTGGCTGATCAGACGAACATCCGGAACCAGGCTGGCCGCCGTGAGGACACGGAACGGGAGAAGGATCCCGTGATGCCCAACAACGACGCCACCTTGAACACGAAGATCTGAACTGCGAAGGGCTGATTGCCGATTGTCGATTCATCGTGCCAATGCGGAGTGCGGTTGTTGGAATACTTTCCACGTATTCAACACCCGAGAATTCAGCGTCGCACACTGAATCTGCAGTCCCCAGTCGCCCTTCGGCATCTGCCTCAGAATCCGACGAACAACGCTCCCGATACGACGACGCGCGCGCGTGTTTTCGTGTCCACTGTCGCGCCGCTGGAAAGCAGGTAGGCGCGCGCATCTCCGCGAACACCGGCCGACTTGACGAAGCGTCGATCGTCCACGAACAGCCGGCGCCGCACGCCACCGCCGACGTGATAGCTGTGCCCGTCCTCTACCAGCGTGTGCCCTTCGTGCAGCTGGCGCACGTAGCCTCCGCCTGCCGCGGCAAACGGAATCAGGTCCCGCCAGCGTAGACGATCGAGAAACAGCAGGACGCTCGCATCGACCATGTAGTGATCGATCCGTTCGACGGCGGTGATCGGATTGCCCTGCTCCGCATCGGAGGACACGGAGGTCCGAAGCTCCGGTCGATTGAATCCGAACCGGCCCTCGACCGCGAAGCGGCGCGACAGGCCAATCGCTGCGCGCGCCTCGACCAGCGGTGCTGCACCGAAGCTGGTGGTGGTCGTGAACAGACGGTAGGGTGTTGGCGTGACCGAGTTCGCTCGAAGATTCGCGTCGCGCGTCCCCAATCCGCCGCCGAAGAACAGCCCGGCTCCGCCGGCCACCTCAATCCCGGACGGCGTCGCGCCGGTCTGTGCTTCACCGCCGGCGGCCAGGCAACATATGAATCCTGCCGCGATCACCAGATGCCGAATCATTTGGGCCGAACGGAGATGTCGACGTGTTCGCCCACGCCGCCGGCCGGGGCCACGAACAGCCGCTCGTAGAACGTTACCGCGAAGTTCGCATCGACGCTGCGATCGAAAAAGCTCTCGACGTCCGCATCGTCGAGCGGTTCCACACGGAGCACGTGCACCCCTGGCGTGAGGCCGGCAATCTGAAAGTCGCCACTGGCGCCCAACGCAAACCCGGCGATCGATTGGCCGGTTGCCGGATTGAACGCGATCACCTGCGCGCCAAACACCGGCTGGCCGTTGCGCAACACGCGACCGCGCAGCACACCGGTGCGTGCACGGAAGGTCGATGCCGGGTAGAGATCGGAGATACCAGCAATGTCATCCGGCTGCAGCTCACGATCCGCAGTGTTGCCTCGGCCGAACGAGATCGGGAACATGACGGCACCGGATGCAAGGACGCGGCGACCGCCTTCTCCACGCAGCTCCGTCTCGCCGAGCGCCGAATGGCCCAGACCGAGCAGATGGCCGATTTCGTGCGTGGCCACCGACTGCAGATCGAACGCCGCCGCGTTCCCGCCCGGCGCCACCGACCACTGGAATGCAGAATTGAAGAAGATGTCGGACTCGACGATCTCACCCGTTACGATATCGATGACGAAATCGGTCGCGCCGAGCACGCGCTCGAGCTCGGGCCTGTTCTCGAATCCCAGAACCGAGAGGTCGTCATCTTCAAACGGTGGCGCGGAGGTAAAGCCGACGAACTGAAACGCGAGCGATGCCGTCGGCACCGCCTGCCACGTGGCGAAGGCGCGCGCAGCCGCCATCTGGAAGTCGGATGCGGAAACGCCCGGCACTCCTCGATCGCTGGCGAACCAGCGAATCGGCGTCGTATTCCAGCGCAACCGGATCGTTTGGCCACGGAGATCCACGCTGAGATTGAGATACGCTGCCGCCGGTCGCGGCGACAGAATCGATCCCACGATTGCGGCAACGAGGATGACGCCACGGAGCGGCGTAACGCTCATCGCGCCGCCGCCGCACGCACGCGACGCCCGAAGTCCGCGACCGGCAAGGAGGCAACCGTCGCCCTCCCATCGCCACCGCGGCTCACACGAAACACCCCTTGACTGAGCCCCAACGGCAGCGGCAGCGCCGGCGCCCGGCCGGCGAGAAACAGCACGACTTCCTGCCCCGCCGCGAATTCCGGCGCGCCAACAACCACGTGCCGGTAACGCCCGATCTCCCCGTTGGGCATACGAAACATCACTTCGGATCCGACGTTGCCCTTGAACGCTTCGATGACGGCGACCGTGACGACGCTTTCAATCGAGCGCCTGCCGTTGGTCGCCTGTGAACGAACGGCAACCACTCGTCCGTGAACGATCAGCTGCGAGCCGGTGACCATCTCGTCGAAGGAGGCCGGAAGGACGGTGAGAGCCGAAACGGGCTGCCCCATCAGGTTCGTTACGACGGACACCACGAAAACGACCCACAGAGGTTTGGGCATTTTCAATTTGAGAATCTCCGATTTGAGACTCCGAAAGACTCCGCCCCACCCGTTCCCGTGATCGGCAGTCACTCCAATGCTCAAATGGCAATCTGCAGATAGACAATTACCCAACTCTGTGCCTCCGTGCTCTGTGGTTGGTGGGAGTAAAGGTTGGCCGAATTCTATGGAGCCCTCGGCGATGCAGATTTCGCGCCGCGCCGCGCAATAGCAAGAACGGCGTCGGCGGCGCGACCGCTTGCACCGGGCTCGCCCAGACGGTGACGCACGATGGCCAGGGCGCGCCGCGTTCGTTCGTAGCGGTCGTGATCGGTCAGCAACGCGCTCGCCTCCTCGGCCACGCGTTCAGCCGTGAAGTCCTCTTGAATGAGTTCGGGCACGACACGCGCGCCGGCAACCAGGTTGGCCATTGCGTAGGTGTCCACCTTCACGAACGGCTTGCCCAGCAAGTAGGTCAGCGACGACAGGCGATAGACAACCACCATCGGACGCTCGTGGAGCGCGCACTGCACCGTTGCCGTGCCTGACGCCGTGACGGCGAGGTCGCATGCCGCAAGCACGTCGTCCGTTTGGCCGTGAATGATGACGGGCCGCCTCGAGGCGGCCGCCACATCACTCCTTCGGTTGTGGGGGGCACGTTCAGGTGCCCCGGTGAACGGCTCGAACAGGTCGTGCGACAGATTCGGCGCCGCCGCGACGACGAACTGCACGTCTGGGACTCGGGCTCGAATACGCGGCAGCGCTTCGGCCATCGTCGGGGCGATGCGCTGCAGTTCGTTTCGGCGACTGCCAGGCAGCAGCGCCACCGTCGGCGCCTCCGGCTTCAATCCGTGGTCTCGCAACAGCAACGCGCGAGATTGGGTGATACACGTGAGATCGACGAGTGGGTGTCCGACGAATTCCGCGGGTACCCCCGCGTCGCGATACAGCTGCTCTTCGAACGGAAAGATGACCAGCACCTTGTCCACGTGCTGCTTCATCGTGTGCATCCGACCCGGACGCCAGGCCCAGAGCTGCGGACTGATGTAATAGACGATCGGTGTCCCGAGGCGGCGGACTGAGCGCATCAGCCGAAAGTTGAAGTCTGGAAAATCGATGGGGACGAAGACGTCCGGCTTAAACTCGCGCGCCGCGTCCACGAGCCGACGCAGCATCCTGGCCGACTGTGGCAGGACTCGCAGCGCTTCGGTCAGGCCGGTCACCGACAGACCGGCGAAGCTGCCGAGCAGGCGGGCACCTGCGGCCTCGAGGCAAGGACCGCCGAATCCGAAGATGTCGACGCCGGGATCGCGCGCGCGCAGTGCCTCAGCCAGCGCTCCGGCGTACACGTCGCCGGAGGGCTCGCCGCACGAGATCATCACGCGCATCAAACGCATTTCACCACGAAGGTCGCTGCGCGACCGACACGAAGGGCACAAAGGAGTTTCCACAGCTTCGTGTTCTTCGTGAATGCCGTCAGGCCTTCGTGGTTCAAGAATGCTACTGCGGGCGTGTGAACAGCGTCTCGGCGACCGGTCCGTTGAACGTGACGCTCTTCAGCGTGCGCTTCATGATCGGCTGGCCGTTCTGCAGCAGCTGCGCTTCGAAGGGGACTCTGACGCCGTTGACCGTCCGGTAGTCGGAGAACACCTCCTCGACCTGCATCGGCATGCCATCGGGCCCGCTGGTCGAGAACGCTTGCTTCGCAATCAGGTTCTGATCGTCGACGTACAGCTTCAGCGTGCCGAGATTCCGCCCGCTGAACTCGAGTGCCCGCATCGATCGTGTGTCGCCGCGAATCTCTTCGGGCAGCAGCCGCACACTGTAATCGCCCCTCATCGCGCCCAACAGCACCGGGATTGTGTCGCGCTGGACGCTGGCGGCAAAGTCGGAGCGCATCGCCGGAGGCGCGTCGTGCACGCCGTTCGGATCTTTCACCCATGCGTTGCCGGCGTTGTAAATCTGCACCACCTGCGCGCCCGCCACCGTTGCGTCGACGCGGAATCGATCCGGATACAACACATAGGTCCGCGTGCTCGAGGCAACCGTCCCTTGCGGCATCTGTAAAGCGGTATCGGCGTCGGCAATTACGCTGCGAACGGCCTGGAGCGCCGCCAGACCGCCTTTCGCATCCACCACGCGGCGCAGCAACTCCCTTGCGTTCGAATCGTTCGACACGTTCGGATCGTTCGGGACGTTCCGGCCGCTCGGGACGCTCGGGGGAACGCCGCCGGCGCGCGGATTGGCCTGCACGCGCGAATACGCCACCTGCGCCAACGATTCGAGCGATCCGAACGATCCGAACGCGTCTGCCCGTCTCGCCTCGCGTTTGAGTGTCGCCGACATGAGATCGAGCTTCTCAATCGGAATCACTTCGTAATCGGTGAACCCGACCGATGCCAACTGCGGGACGAACGCACGCGCATTGCCGACGAGCACGATCGACAGCCGGTCCGGCTTGATGTACTGCCGCGCCACGCGTTGAACATCGTCCGGAGTGATCGCCAGCACGCGCTCGCGAAAATTCGTGATCTCCTGGATCGGCAGCTCGTAGAACACCGCGTTGAGCACCTGCGTGGCGATGTCGTTCGGCGTCTCGATGGTCAGCGGGAAGCTGCCGGCCAGGTACGCCTGCGCGTCGGACAGCTCGGGCTCGAACACGCGCTGTCGCTGCAGCCTCGAGAACTCCTCCACCATCAGGCGCAGCGCCTCGCCGGTGGTCTCGGTCCGTGTGTCGGTTTCCGCGACGAAGTCGCCCGCCTGCTTCATCCCCTCCGTTTGCGCCGAAGCGCCATACGTCAGACCACGCTCCGAGCGCAGGACCCGGTGCAGACGATTGGCGCCCTCGCCGCCCAGAATCTTGACCGCCAGATCCCAGGCCAGAAAGTCCGCGTGCTTGCGCGGAATCGCCAGCTGACCCACACGGATTTCCGTCTGCACGGACTCGGGCTTGTCGATGATGACGATGCGACGCGTCGGTGGCGGAGGATCGGTGCCACGTGCGGCCGGCACCTCGGCTTTCGGCCATGAGCCGAACACCTTCTCCGCCGTGGCGAACGCTTCCTCTTGGGTGACGTCGCCGACGACGGCGAGAATCATGTTGTTCGGGACGAAATAGCGGCGATGAAAGGCCTGCAGATCATCGCGAGTCACAGACGCGAGCGTCTCCGGGGTGCCGCTCCCGGGCAATCCGTATGGATGGAAACCGTAAACGAGACGATCGAAGACGGTCGACGCGATGTAGTCCGGGTCGTCGCCGCTGACGCGCAGCGCCGAAATCGCCTGCTCCTTCTGACGTTCGATCTCCTCACGCGAGAACGCCGGATTGCGGACGAGGTCGGCCAGCAGGGTCATACCGAACGTGAAGGAGTCCTTCATCACGACCACGTTCGCAAACGACAGGTCGGCCCCCGAGCCGGTTCCCAGGGCGCCGCCTCTGAGATCGATCTGCTCGGCGATCTGCTCGGCGCTCCTGGTGGTCGTTCCCTGATCCAGCAGGTGCGCCGTGAGATACGCAACGCCACCTTTCTGTTCCGGATCCTGCGCCGCGCCGGCACGCACGAGCAGGCGCATGGCGACCGCCGGTTGCTCGTGATGCAGGACCGCGACCACCTGCAGACCATTGGCAAACGTGCGGATCTCATACGGAGGGAAGTTGACCTGTCGCGCCGCCAGCGGTCGCGGCGGATCTTCGGAAGGCCAATTCACCGCCTGCGCGGCCGCTGACGCGGCGGCGCCAAATCCCAAAACCCAAATCACAAATCCCAATACCCAAGCAACACCCGTCCACCGCGCGTCATCGTTGCGCCCGATAGTTGGGATTCGGGGTTTGGAACTTGGGGTTTGGGATTTCGTTTTCATTTGGACCCCTGATTCTTCGGCAGGATGTACAGCACGGTCCGGTTGTTCTCGTTGAAGTAGGTGTTCGCGACCCGCTGCACGTCGGCTTGTGTGATCCCGGTGAAGATGTCGAACTCGCCGTCGGCGGTCGCGATGTCGTTGTGAATGACCGCCGCGTGCGCCAGCTGCAGCGCCTTGTCCTGATCGGCCTCGCGCATCAGGATGTAGTCGCGCGCGAACTGGTTCTTGGCGCGCTGCAGCTCGTTCGGCGTGACCGGCTCCTGCTTCAACTTCTCGAACTCGGCGACGAGTGCCTGCTCCGCCTCCTGCGGCGTGTGTCCGGGTTGCACGAGCGCGACCGCATAGAACAGGTTTGGATCTTCCGTGATATTGCCGCTGCCGAGCGCGGTGAGCGCGAGCCGCTTCTTGTAAACCAACTCACGCCGAATTCGCGCGCTCTGACCGTCGGACAGAATCTTCGCGGTGATGTGCAACGGATACGAATCGGGATGTCCGTCGTAAGTGACGTGATAGGCCACGACGACGGCGGGAAGCGGCCACGCTTCTTCAACGGTAAAACGGCGTTCCTTCGTCTGCGATGGCTCCTTCGGAATGTCCCGTGGCACCGGCTTGGCCGCCTTCGGCACGCGTCCGAAGTACTGGGTCACCAGTTGCAGCGCCTGCGGCGTGTCGAAGTCGCCGACGATCGTCAGCACGGCGTTCTCCGGAACGTAATAGGTGTTATGAAAGTCGCGCACGTCCTGAATCGACGCGGACTCGAGATCGGCCATGCTGCCGATCGTGGGATGTTTGTAGGGGTGGGTGGTGAACGCGTGTTCGTAGATGATCTCGTTCAGCCGGCCGTATGGCTGGTTCTCCACACGCATGCGGCGTTCTTCCTTGACCACCTCGCGCTCGCGCTTGAAGACATCCTCGTCGACGCGCAGCGTAGCCATGCGGTCCGCTTCCATCCACAACACCAGCGGCAGGTACTGTCCCGGCACCGTTTGCCAGAACACGGTCTCGTCCTCGGTGGTATAAGCGTTGCTGCGGCCGCCGACTTTGGCGACGATCGAGGTGTGGTCCTCGGGCGCCACGTTCTTCGAGCCCTTGAACATCATGTGCTCGAACAGATGCGCGAACCCCGTACGTCCGGCGCGCTCGTTCTTGGAACCGACGTGATACCAGACCGAGACATGCACAATCGGCGTCGAGTGATCCTCGGACAGGATCACGCGCAACCCATTCGGCAGAGTGGTCGTCTGGTACTGCAGCTTGGGTGGACGAACGGCGGCGTCCATGGACGCCGACACTCCGGCCACGATGACGCAGCCGAGCAAAACCACACCGATTCGCCGACAAATCCGGCGTGACAGAACGCGCATAACGCTCAGTTGATTATCACCCACCGTCGTAGGAAGGCCGTGGCCCGTGGCTTTTTGCCCCGGGCTCGTCGAGATCTATCGGCTGAGCAGGCGAAAGCCTGCGGTCACCCAACTGCCGACCCCGAACTCCAGGGGATAGGGATCGACGCGCCGCTCGCCGGCGACGAACAGCTCAACCGCGCCGCCGTGGCCGCTGAAACGCACGCCTCCTTCCCCGCGCACGCCGGTCTGGGTGCCGCGTCCGCGGCTCCCGTCGACGCCCAGCACCTGCAACGTGGCGCCTGATATCGCCGCAACACGAGGATGGAAGGCGTGCACGTTCTGCACCGCCGCCTCCAGTTGCCAGCTGTAATCGACGTAGGTGCGGAGCACGACACGCCGGAGGTCAACCCTCGCGTCCACGTGTGTGATTCCGGCGGTGGTGGTTCCGCGCACCCGTGCGCCCGCCATGTTCCAATCGATCGGAAACCGCTTCGGTCGATCGCCGAGATGTCGCGAGACGTGATGAAAGACACCCGCAATCTCCACCCGACCGACTCGCACCGACGAGGAACCTTCGAGCGTGTAGTTGCCCTGATTCGGGTCGAAGTTTCGGAACTGCTCGCCCAGGATCGCCTGGTAGTTGGCGACGAACGTCCCGCGGCCGATGCCGTAATCGACCACATCGAGTTCCCCGCCAAAGTTCGCCTCCCAGACGAACCGCTGGTCGTCGCTCGACAGATGCTCGGCGGACAGACGAAAGAGCGTGCGAGGGAGGAATTCGATCGTGTGGTCCGATACCTGTGAAGCTCCAACTCCCAGACTCCGACTTCCAAACACGGTTGCTGTCTGGGAGTCGGGAATTGGCGGTTGGGAGTTGGCCTGGGCAAAGGCAGGGCTTACGCACGCGCACAGCGCGAGCGCCATGACGACGCCGGAGAGCGAGCGCCTCAATCTGACGCGCTCCCCGAATTCTGTTCGCGCATCAGCGTCGCCAGCCGCGCTTCCAGTTCCTCGATGCGACGCTTCAACTCGGGCAACCGGCGAAAAATCACCGACGCCTTGCGCCACTCGCGCGCGTCGATCGCTGGATAACCTGCCACCATCTGACCGGCTTCGAGCGAGTTGGTGACGCCGGACTGTCCCACCGCGACCGCGCCGCGTCCGATCGTCAGGTGGCCACCCACGCCAACTTGTCCTCCGAACGTCACGTCGTCGCCGACATGGGTGCTTCCCGCAACGCCGACCTGTGCCGCCATCAGCACGTTGCGCCCGACGGTCACACCATGGCCGATTTGTACGAGGTTGTCGATCTTCGTGCCGGCGCGAATGCGGGTCTCGCCGATCGCAGGACGATCGACGGTGGTATTGGCGCCGAGCTCGACGTCGTCATCGATGACGACCGTAGCGACCTGCGGAATCTTCTCGTGCGTGCCGTCGCCGCGGCGGACGAAGCCGTATCCGTCGGCACCGATCACCACGCCGTTCTGCAGGACGACACGATTACCGATGGTGACTCGTTCGCGAATCGACACGTTCGAGTGAATCACGCAGTCGTCGCCGATGCGCGTCCCGGGGCCAATCGTGACGTTCGGAAAGATGATGGTGCCGTTGCCGATGGTTGCGCCCTCGCCGATCGCGACGAACGCGCCGATGGATACGTTCTGGCCGAGGCGTGCGTCAGCCGCCACCGCCGCATGGCGGTCGATTCCGGCCGCCGGGCGCTGCACGGGAGCGAACAGGCCAACGGCGCGAGCGAACGCGAGATAGGGGTCGCGCGTCCGCAGGCTGGCGCACGGAGCGGCTGGCGCGTCCTCGCGCAGGATGACGGCGGATGCGCGCGTGTTCGGGAGCGCCTTTTCGTACTTTGCGTTGGCAACAAAGGTCAGGTCGCCCGGCCCGGCATCCTGAATGCCGGCCACACGCACGATGTCGATGTCGCCGTCGCCGTCGAGCCTGCACTCGAGGCGCGCTGCAATCTCACGCAACCTCACGCATTGGGATTATATGGTCGCGCCAGCTGGTTGTTCAGCCACCGAGCCGCCCCGCTACTCACACGGCGACGCGTTCGTAGAAGGTGGACAGATGCTGCAACCGCAGGCGGGCAGAAATGTCGTGAATGCGTTGCTCCCGTATTTCCGGCTCCAGCGCCGATACGTCGCGAAGCTCGGTCAGCGGTGGACAGGGTCGTCCCACCCATCGCACTCCGTGAAGTCCATGCGACGCACCGCGCATGGATAACCAATGACCTACGGTTCGGAACCCGAAGTAGAGCGCCGGCAGATTGGCGACACCGGGAATCAGGAGAAACAGCGGACCGAGGACGACAACGGCGAGGAGGAATGCGATGCCGTCGATGACGAACCAGCGCCGGTGACGTTCATAGTCCCGGTGCAGGACGCGTTTGACCAGCGTCATCGCCTGTTCAGAGGTCATGTCTTCGGGATGTACGGCAACGGCTGCTGTCTCACGGCGTAAATGCCACAGCAGTCGCTGTTCGGCAATGCGCTCCGCCATCCAGGCAACGACGCGCTCCTGAATGCGTGCGAGAAGGCCAGTCGCCGGTGCCGCACCTGCGGGCTGATGCCGACGCTCCTCCGCTTCGCGGAGCATCGTCGCGAACCGCTGTTTGGCGCGTGCCAACATGCCCTGCGGCGCAGGCTCGGGCAGAATCGCCGGGTCGGCCTGCTGTTCGCAATAGAGCTCGTACCGATCGCATGCGATCGGGACGACGAATACGTCCATCGCAGCTGACGATAGCAGAACGTGAACTAAACCGGGACCTGGAACCCGAAAAGGACGGAAGCCACGGAGAAAAGCTCTCCGTGGCATCCGCACGAATCCAACGTAAGGGCCGGTTCAGCGCGCGTCTATACGACCGTGCGTCGGCCCGTGATCAACTGCACGAGGAACAACACGAGCGCGATCACCAGCAGCACATGGATGATCCCGCCGGCCACGTGGAACGCAAACCCAAGCATCCAGAACAGCAACAACAGGACGATCAGCGTCCAGAGCATCTCTTCCTCCCTTTGCGGAGCCCGAATGGGTAACTCCGCTCCCTCACCCATAAAAGGGGCAAGCGGCGTACCACGTTGGAACCGTTCGGGTCGGTGGAATCGTTCAGTTCGGCCGACGTCGCCGTTGAGGTGGAGACGCCTGGGTGAGCGCGATAGAAGGTTGTCCGGCGGCCTCCCAGGCGCCGCTAATCATCGCCGCCACAGCCGCAATAGAATCGTTGAGCCGGCGTTCCATCACGCTCCGGTTCGTCGCGAAGAACGCCTGGTAATACGCGTCGTCGTACATGTCGCGCTCGCCGACAGCCTCCCGGTCCGCCATGAGCAGCGGCGGAACCAGCTGTGTGTCCTGCAGCAATGCGTTGAAGGTGAAGTCGCGCGGGTTCTTTACGGGCGGAATCGGTTTCGGCGTGACGATCAGCTGGTTGCGAAACCGCTCGAACATCGCCGATTCCCACCGCGCATGCACGCCCCACTGCTGCGTGAGCTGGCCGTCGTAGTTGGACACACCGTGCAACGGCACGTGCGCATCCGATGTGTAATGCGCGAGCCAGGCGGAAAACAGGATGATGTCATTCTGTCCGATCGTGCCGCGACGCGGATAGGCCTCGAAGGCGCGCCGCAACGCTCCGTAGATCTCCTCCGCGCGCCACGGCAGCGTGCCAGCGTCGCGCATCTTCGCGGCGCCGAATTTGGCGAGCGCCGCCGTGTAATCGCGCGGCAGCTCGTTGAAAGGATACGAACCAAATCCTTCGCTGTCCATGTTGACGAAATGACGCGGCCGCTCGTCTTCCCAGCCGGCGGTGATCCAGGTATCGGGATCGATTGAACGCTCGACGACGGCTGCACGATGCTTCTCGAACAGCGGACGCAATTCCGCCGGCAAGAGCGCGATCGCGCGCTCCATGATGAACTTGTGCGCTTCAAATCCCCACGCGTGTGCAGGGTGAGGCATCAGCAGTAGTGCGAGGACGAGGAAGCCAATCCGATTCATGCGGATGATTATCCCAACTCTATGGCAACTCCCAATGTCCAAGTTCCAAACGTCGGGTTGGGAGTTGGGGAGTTGAAAGTCGGGCGTTCGCAGGTTGGGAGTTCGCGCGGAATGAGAATAGGCGCCCATATGTCTGTGGCCGGCGGCGTGGCCAATGCCGTCGAACGTGCAGTCGTGCATGGCTGCGAGGCGCTGCAGATTTTTTCAAAGAACGCCAATCAGTGGTGCGCCAATCCGCTCGATCCCGAGGAGGTCGGCCGATTTCGACGGAGGGTTGAGGAGACGGGCATCACGCCGGTGGTGTCACATGCCAGTTATCTCATCAATCTGGCAACCACAGCGCCCGCATTACGCGAACAATCGATCGCGGCGTTCATCGACGAACTCGATCGCGCCGAGGCGTTGGGTCTGCTCGGGGTTGTCATCCATCCCGGCACCTGCACGGCAGGCACAGAAGAAGATGCGCTGCGATTGATCGCCGACGCAATCCGCCATTCATTGGCGGCGCGACCAGGGCAGCAGACGATGGTCCTGCTCGAACATACCGCCGGCCAGGGGCGGACGCTTGGCTATCGCTTCGAGCATCTGGCGGCGATCATCAATCATCTCGACGGCAGCGCTCGCGTGGGCGTGTGCCTGGATACCTGCCACCTCATTGCCTCCGGTTACGACATCGTCAGTGATGCCGGATACGAGGACGCCTTCCGGCAGTTCGACCAGATCGTCGGACGGGACCGTCTGAAGGTGTTTCACGGGAATGATTCGAAGAAGCCGTGTGGCAGCCGTGTGGATCGTCACGAGCACATCGGCCAGGGATGCCTTGGCCTGAAGCCATTCCGTCGCCTGATCAACGATCCGCGCTTCGCGGACCTGCCGTTGCTGATCGAAACCGAGAAGAGCATCGGCGCCGAGCGGCCCGGCACGATTGTCGAAGATCCGTTCGATGCGAAGAACCTGACCGTGTTGCGGTCGCTGCGCGCGACTCCAAGGTCCGCCTAACGGCGGACACGACGAATTCAATGGGGCTATTCACTGCTAGTGGACGGGACGGTGACTGTCGCGGTGAAACGTGCGGCGGCGCCGGCCACTCGCAATGCGCCAACGCCCGCAAAGCGCATGTCGCCAACAGTCACGCGGTCACCACTCGCCCTGGGCGCCACAGTCCAGAACGGAAAACGGGACCATGAGAGGAAGTAGCGCATCGGTGGCATCTCGCGAGCCCGTCGCGCCGCGGGCAGCGTGTCGTTCTTCGGCACGCTCTCGCGGTCGAAGGTAACCGTCGGGCCGAGCCACGAGAACGTCGCGGTCTCGTAGCGGTCGCCGGCGTCGACGATCACGTCGCGCGTCAGCGGAGTGATCGGCCGCGGGCCGACCATGAGCGCGATCGGAGCCTGACCGCGCGCGTTCGTCCACGTGCGAATGACGACGTCGCGGGCGGCACGCGCTGACCACAGCATCGCCAGCGTGTAGCAGACGGTGAAGACCAGCGCTCCACGTGCCGGACCGGTCGCGCGACGCCGCAGCGAGAGCCACACTCCTGCACCAAGCGAGAGCCACAACCACGGATCGACGATGAACACCGCGTCGCCGTAGAACCAGCGCCAGTCCACAGGCGCCAGCAGGCGAACGCCGTAGTTATTCAGGTAGTCGAGGAAAACGTGAGAGTAGCTACCGATGTACGATAGCAGCAGGAGCGACGGCACGCTGAGCGGCACCTCGCGATCGCTCGCTGTTCCACGCGAGGCCCCTCGCCGCCACAGCCGATCGAGAACAACAACCACCGCGGTCAGTGCGATCGGCAGAACGATCTGCGCGCCGATGCCATGTGTCCACCCTCGTCGAAAGGAAATGGCCGGCGTCGACGAGACAAACACGACGACGTCGACATCGGGGAGGTTCGCGGCCACCATCAACGTCGCCGCTGCCCATCGCGTCCGTCGTTTCAGCCCCGCCTCGCCGAGGGCCGCGCCGACAAGTGTGTGACAAAGGTTATCCAACCTCGGTGGCACTCCGCCGCGCGTCGGCCACCGATTCGAGGCCGGGCGCCGTCATTGGCAGCCGCACCCAGAACGTCGACCCCTGACCTCGTGCGCTCTGCACGCCCACACCGCCGCCAAGCAACTCGGCCAGGCGTTTGGACAGCGACAATCCCAGTCCCGTTCCACCCACGCGCGCCTGCAACCGATTCGGCACCTGGCCGAACTGATGGAAGAGTTGTCCCTGATCTTCGCGCGCGATGCCGATGCCCGTATCGGTCACGCGAAACGTGATCATTGCGCTGTCATCGCCGTGCGCGCTGACCCGTATTTCTCCACGCTCGGTGAACTTCAGCGCGTTCGAGATGTAGTTGCGAAGGATCTGCGAGACTTTGCCCTCGTCGGTGAACAGCGGGGCCGCCGTCGGTGCGGGGTCGAAGACGAGCGAAACGGCATCGTTGCGGTGGAGCGGGCGCATCATGTCGCGCAGCGCGCTGAAGAGATCCTCGACAGTGAACCGTGACGGCCGCAGTGTGACCTTTCCCGCTTCGATTTTCGCGAGGTCGAGCAGATCGTGCACCAGCTGCGACAGGTCCGCCGTCGCCTGGCGGATGTAGGTCACCTGCTTCTCCTGCTCGGTTGTCAGATCGCCATCGACCCGATCAAGCAGCAGCCGCGTGAGCGCGAGGATGGAATTGAGTGGCGTCTGGAACTCGTGCGTCACGTTCGAGAGAAACGCCTGCAATTCCGCGCCTAACCGGGCGAGCTCCTCCTCTCGTTGCCGGAGCTCCTCCAGCGCCGTCTGCAGTTCGCGATGCTGCTGTGCTTGTGCGGGGCCGTGTGGTGGTTCGTCCGTGACGCTATTCTTGAACAGTTCAACCTGCCGCGCAATAATCCCGGCGTTCATGCCGGACCGGATCAGCCGACGTCGTGCGCTCGCCACTCTGGGATCGAGCGTTGCGGTCACCGCACTCCTCCGCCATCGTGCCTTCGCGGAAGCGCCCGGCCCGGTGATGCGCGCCCTCAGCGAGTTCATGGCGGCGGCTGCCACTCGCCCGCTGCCAGACGAAGTGGTCGAGCATGGCAGACAACACGTGCTCGACACGTTCGCCGCGATGATTTCCGGCACGGAACTGCCGCCGGGCCAGGCGGCGCTGACGCTCGCACGCGCTCAACGCGGAGGCGGCACGGCAACCGTGGTTGGTTCTTCGCTGACGGCAGGTCCAGTCGAGGCCGCGCTCGCCAACGGTGTTCTCGCGCACGCCGACGAGACAGACGACTCGCATGGTCCGTCGCAGTCGCATCCCGGGGCAGCTGTCGTCGCCGCCGCGCTTGCCGCCGGTGAGGAGTATGCGATCAGCGGTGAACGCTTCCTTCGCGCCGTAACGCTTGGCTACGACGTTGGCCCACGCGTGACGATGGCAATGGGTGGCGTCGACTTCCGCAACGAGAGTCATCAGAGTACCCACGCGATCGCGGGCGCCTTCGGCGCGGCGGCAGCGGCGGGATCGGCCGCTGGTCTGTCGGCGCCGCAGATGCGGTGGCTGCTCGATTACATTGCGCAACAATCCTCAGGCCTTGCCTCATGGACGCGCGACGCGGATCACATCCTCAAGGGATTTGTGTTCGGAGGGATGCCGGCACGGAGCGGGGTCACCGCCGCGACACTCGTCAAGCTCGGATGGACCGGGATCGACGATGTGTTCTCTGGTGACGACAACTTCTTCGTTGCGTATGCGCCGAACGCCCGGCCCGAGATCCTGATCAGCGAGCTCGGGAAGCGGTACGAAGTGGGCCAGACGGACATCAAGAAGTGGACCGTCGGGACACCCATTCAAGCGCCGCTCGACGCCATCGTGAACATGCGCCGCACGCGCGCGTTCGAAGCTGACGTCGTGAAGAGCGTGATCGTGCGACTCGCGCCGACGGTGGCCGCGGTCGTCGACAACCGCGAGCTCCCCGACATCAGCCTGCAACACATGGTCGCGGTGATGCTGGTGGACGAGACAGCCACCTTCAAGGCGGTACACGACTCGGCGCGGATGAAGAACCCGACGATCCTGCGTCATCGCGCGAAGGTGCAGCTCGTCAAAGATCAATCGCTGGCGCAGTTTCTGCCGGCACGGGTCGCGATCGTCGAAGTCACGCTGAACGACGGCACACGACTGGTCGAGCGGGTGGACGCGGTGCGCGGCACGGTGCGCAACCCGATGACGCGGCAGGAAGTCGTCGACAAGGCGCGCGATCTCATCGCGCCCGTTCTCGGCGGCAGTCAGACGACGACGCTAATCGACGCGGTCCTCGCGATCGAGCGCTTGCCGTCGATTCGCGATTTACGACCGCTGCTTCAACACACCCGCCTCAGGCCTTCAGCGCCGCCAGCACCCGCGGCGCTCTGAACGGGACTCGCCTCACCCTCACGCCTGTCGCATCGAAGATCGCGTTGGCGATTGCCGCCATCGTCGGCTTCAGCATCGTCTCGCCGGCGCCGTAGTGCGGCAGATCCGGGCGATTCGGATTCGGATCGCCGTTGACGAGCACGACGTCGATCCGTTCCGGGATGTCGGCGTGCGTCAAGGTCGGCGAGGTGATCCAGTCAACGCTCGTTACCTTCTGGTTGTCGAACGCGACCTCTTCGAACAGCGAGCGGCTCACGCCGTGAAGGAGGCCGTTCTCGATGGTGCGTGTCAGCGCCACAGGATTGACCACCAGCCCGCAGTCGTGCGCGCAGACGAGTCGCTTGACCCAGACACGGCCGGTCGTGCGGTTCACCTCGACTTCGGCAATCTCGGCGACGACAGTCTGGCTCCGGAAGGCGTACGCGATGCCGCGGCCGCTCACCACGTTGCCTGTCGCGCGCGTTTTCGGCGACCGACGACGATCCCAGCCGAACTTTTCGGCAGCGGCCTTGACGCACGCGATCGAACGCGCGCGTTTGAAGCCCGAATCATCCGTCGTGCTCGCCTGCAGGAGCTTCAGGCGAAATTCGACTGGGTCAGCGTTGGCCGCCGCGGCGAGCTCGTCGATGAAGCTCTCGACGGCGAAGGTCACCTGCGGACCGTCCGGGTCGCGCAGGTTGCCCATACGCAGCGGCGTTTCCCAGGTGAGGGGCAAAGGAATAACGCTGCCCGTCGATCGACGGTTGGCGACCGCGTAGCTGTCGGTCGGATACGAGGCACGACCGCGCGCCGGCTCCTGTTTGCGCTGACCCGTGAGCTGCGCGATGAGCACCGTGTCGTACTCGTTGTAACCGAGATGGTTGTGATCGGCCGCGCGTGCATCGTAGTCGAGCGCGACGAGATTGCCGGCCGCATCGAAGGCGCCGCGCAACTTGATCGCGTACGCCGGCCCCTTCGTGTCCCAGGCCGATTCTTCTGCGCGCGACCACTGCACGCGCACCGGGCGCCCGAGCTCGTGCGCCAGGAACGCTGCCTCGAATCCGGCATCGTCTGCAGCCGTACGCCCGTATGCCTGCGGACCGTCCATCCAGATCACGCGGACCTGTTCGCGCGGGATGTTCAGGAATCTCGCCACGCCATTGCGCAGGCCGTACGACTTCATGTCGTTGGAATAGATCGTCAGCTGGTTGTTGGACGGATCGGCCAGCGCGTGCGCAGGACCGATCGACGTGTGCCCCTGGAACGGGATGTCGTAGTCCGCCTCGACGACTTTGGCTGCGCTCGCAAACGCCGCATCGACATTGCCGACAGTCGCCGGCTGCTGCGAAAAGGCCGGCGGCGTGGAGCGGAGGTAGGCGAAGAAATCGACCGATGCGGGGAACAGCCCCGTGGTCGGGTTGCGCCATTCGGCCTTGAGCTGAGTGGCCGCCTTGATCGCCTGCTCCTCGCGCTCGCACATGACGGCCAGGTAGTTGCCCTTGCGAACGACGCGTACGAAGCCCGGAAGATTTCGCACGGACGATTCGTCGACGCTGACGAGCGTCGCGCCCGCCACCGGCGGCTTCACATTACGCGCGTGCACCATGCCAGGGACTTTCATGTCCACGGCCCATTTCCCCGAACCATCGACTTTCGGCGGAATGTCGTACCGCTGTGGAGACTTGCCGACGTTCTTCATCTCCTGCACCGGCTTGAGCTTGGCGACACCGGTCGTGTTGTCGACGTCGCGGCCGGTGAGCCTCACGCTGAACTTCTTGCCGCCAATCAGCTCTCCGTACGTGATCGTTCGCGGTGGTGTCGATCCAGCTGCCCCGAGCGGAGTCGAGGGACGAACCGTCACCACGCCGTCACTCACGGTCAGCGATGTTGCCGGCACGCCAAAATGGGTTGCGGCCATCTCGAGCAGCACGCGACGTGCCTCCGCGGCGACGCGACGCATCGGATAGCCGTCGGTCTGCAGCGCATCGGAACCGCCGGACCCGCCCTGATCGACCGTGAGGTGCGTGCTGCCCATCACGCAGCTCGTGTTGTCAAAGGCGATGTCGAGCTCGTCGCTCATGATCTGGCGGAAGGCGGTCCCAGTGCCTTGCCCCAGGTCGGTCTTCCCGACGAAGAAGGTCGCCGTGTTGTCCGGCCGGATCACGATCCAGGAGTCGAGCTGCAGGTAATCGGGATCCACATACGGACCGCCCGCCTGCGCTGCCAGCGTGTAGATCTCATCGTCGGAGAGCGAGAGCGCGCCAACCGAGGCGATGAGCAGACCGGACGTCTTCAGGAATTCGCGTCGCGTCTTCATGCGATCACCTTGGCCGCCCGTTTCACGGCGGCGTTGATGCCGTAATAGGTCATGCAGCGGCACAACACGCCCTTCATTGCATCGCGGATCTGCGCGTCGGTGGGATGCGGGTTCTTGTCGAGCAGCGCCTTCGCGGTGAGGATCTGTCCGTTCTGACAGTAGCCGCATGCGGGGACCTGCTCGTCAATCCACGCCTGCTGGACCGGATGCAGCCTGCCGTCCTTGGCAAGCCCTTCGAGCGTGGTGATCTCCACGTTCTGCGACTGCGCGACCGTGCGGACACATGACCGGACGGCCTCTCCTTTGATCAGGACGGTGCAGGCACCGCACTGACCGAGTCCGCAGCCGAATCGGGGGCCGGACAAATCGAGGTCGTTCCGGAGGACGTAGAGCAGCGGTGTCGACGGGTCGACGTCGACCGTATGCCGTTTGCCGTTGACGAGCAGCGTGATAGCCATAGGTGCGTCATGATAAATCCCAAATCCCAAAACCCAACGACCAAATCCGAAACTCCAAAGAACTGGTTGAGTTGTCAGTTTGGGCTTGGGATTTGCGCTTTGGGATTTGACTCAGCTCAGGATTGCCGTCGCCTCGCCGAACACCTGCGCTTCGAAGGCAAAGATTCGCGCGCCGTTCCGCCAGGCATCGCCGGCAAGGCCGGCTTTGACGCACGTGTGCTCGACGAATTGTTCCACCGTCCAGCCCTGTTCGGTTGCGACCTGCGGCAGCAGCAGGCCGCGCCGCGAGCCGCGTTCGACGATCAACCCGTGACGTCCGATCTCGATGTCGGCGAGCGAGGCGATCTCGCGCGCTGGCGTAAGCACGGAAATCTCGATCTCGAGCGCGTCGAGCTCCAGCAGATCAACAGGCGGGAAACGCGGATCGGAATCGGCAACCGCACCAGCGAGGTGGACGATCGCGTCCGCCAGCCGCATGTCACACCCGACACGTCCGAGGCAGCCGCGCAGGATCTCGCCACGATGGATCGTCACGAACGCTCCGTATCGATTGGCGAGCGTACCCTCGACGTCGGGGATCGGCTCACCATCGCGACGTACGCGCGCTTCGAGCGCGAGGCGCGCGAGGGCGAGGAGGCGCTGCTGATCGGCGGCGCTCAACATTGGGGAGTCACTAGTATCGCCTCCGGAGAGGTCGGAGGACACGGATAAACACGGAGCCACGGAGAAAACGGAGACGCACGGAAATAACTGCGTACCTGGGTTGATTCGACGACGGCAGATTCTGCCATCTGACGACCATCCTGCGCTGATTTCTCGAACAATTTCCTGCGGTCCGTTCCTTGCTCCAAAAAATAGGCGTGCTCGTCGACACGCCCTACAACCCACTCACCAAAGAGATCGTCGCCGGCGCCATCGAGGTACATCGCGCTCTCGGCCCAGGACTGCTCGAGTCGGTCTACCTCCCCTGCTTTCAGTATGAGCTTTCGACTCGCAGCCTTCACTGGCGCGCCCAGCAGCCGATTCCGATCGTGTACAAAGGCATCGCGTTGGACGTGTCATATCGCATCGATCTGATCGTCGAAGAACGTGTCGTCGTCGAGCTGAAAACAGTTGACAAACTGCTTGGGGTGCACGAGGCGCAGCTGCTGACGTACCTGCGACTGACAGGCTGTCCGGTCGGCTTGTTGATTAACTTCAACGTGACGAAGCTGACAGATGGCGTCCGCCGGATGTTCAACGTCCACACCGGCGACCGCGCCTCGAAGAATGGCGCGCACCATTAAACACGGAGCAACGGAGGTTCGGAGACGCACGGAGCCTTCGAATCGCGTCTCGGAAGCACACCGGTGACCGCGCGTTGCGCGGCCATGGATAGAGAGGCACCGCCTCTCTATTCATCGCGCCGGCCGAAGGCCGGCGTCACCGGTGTGCCTCCGTGCGTCTCCGTTTGCCTCCGCGCCTCCGTGTTGATCCGTTCCCTCCGTCCGCTCCGTTCGCTCCGTCACGACCGTGAGCGCGACTCAACCTACCGGAGGCGTGGCCCGACCGCGTCCTCGACCTGACGCTTGCGCGCTCGACTCACACCCAGCTGCGTGCCGTCTGACAACGTGAGACAGAGACCGTTGCGGTCGCTCATCTCGCGCACGTGCTCGATGTTGACGATCGCTGTCCGATGGGCGCGGATGAAGACCGCGGGATCGAGCCGCTCTTCGAGCGAGGCCAGCGAGGCGCGAATCAGGTGGCGGCCGCGGGCGGAATGCACCATCACGCAATAGTCTTCGGCTTCGATCCAGATTACTTCGTCGGCGCGAATCACCAGCGACCGGCTACCCTGCTTGATCGTGAGCCGTTGCACGTATCGTGGCGATCCGGGCGGCGCCGGCAGATCCTGCTGCTGCAGTTCCGCGGCAACCGCCGCCATCTCGCTGGCCAACGCACCGAGTCGGCGTTCGCGAACACGCCGTTTCGCGCGCGAGAGCGCCTCCTGAAAGCGCACATCGGAGAACGGCTTGAGCACGTAGTCGGTCGCCGCGGCATCGAATGCCTCAACGGCATAGCGGCTGAAGGCGGTGGTGAAGACGACGACAGGTCCGGCGCCTTGAATCGCGTCGACCACCGCCAGGCCGTCGAGACCCGGCATCTCGATGTCGAGGAACACGATGTCGGGACGCTCCCGCGCGATGCGCTCGCGGGCTGATTCGCCATCCCCACACTCGGCCACACTTTCGATCTCGAGGTCGGCGCGCAGCAGGTTGACCGCAATCTCACGCGCCAGTGGCTCATCGTCGACCACGAGCACGCGGAACGAAGTCATCCGACTGCCTGCAGATGCCGGGATGCCTGTATTGGAATCTCGATGTGCACCTCGGTGCCGCGTCCGCCAGCCGGCTGAACGTGCAGGGATGCCTTGTCACCGTACAACCGACGCAGACGCGAATCGATATTGCGCAGCCCGACGCCGCCATGGCTGTCGACGCTGAAGCCCGGCGGCAATCCCGCACCATCGTCTCGAACCCAGAGGTGCAAGCGACCTCCCTCAATGCGCGCGGCGATTTCGAGCCGGCAGGCGCCGGACTGGCGGGCGATGCCGTGGCGAAACGCGTTCTCGACCAGCGGCTGTACGAGCAGCGTGGGAATGGCACACGACCCGGCAGCCGGTGCGATGTCGTAGCGCACCTCGAGCCGGTCGATGAAGCGCTCGCGTTGTAAGTCGACATAGCGGCGCACGAACGCGATTTCAGCGTCGACGCTGCGAATCTGTTCCGGCTTCTCCTCGAGCGTCGCCCGCATCAGCTCGCTCAGGCCAAGCAGCATCTCGAGGGCGCGATCGTGAGATCGCGAGCGGATGAGTGAAGCGATGGCGTTCAACGTATTGAACAGAAAGTGCGGCTCGATCTCGAGCCGCAGCGCGTTGAGCTGCGCTCGCGCGAGATCGGCTTCGAGTCGCGACTCGCGCAGTTCGGCGACGCGCGCGCGATCGTACACGGCGGCGGCGTACCCGAGCGCGAGCAACATCGCGTAGACGAAGACGTCGATGAGCAGTTGATTTTGTGCGTTTGCCTTCAACGACACGGCGAACGTGTAGGTCTCGATTGGCACGTACGGCTGCAACGAGACGGTCAACAGCGATGCGACGACGAGATGCGTGGCGATGAGCACCACCGCCGCGGCGACGATCGACGTCGCCAGCCGAACGAGCGACTTCGATCGAAACGCAATCAGCACGCCGTGATGAAGAACGATCGGCGCCACAAGGGCCCAGAACAGCCAGCGACCGAATTGCCAGACGAACAAGCGCGTCAGCGAGTGATGGTGATTGAGCATCTGCACATACGTTTGTGCAGCGATCGAGAAGGCGATGATGATCGCCGCGCCGATGCTCATCGGCAGCACCCACCGCATCGCGATCAGATGACGGGTGGCACGCGTGAACAGCGACTGCGGATGGCTCATCGAGGTGTCCGACAATACAGGTTGCGAACGGCGAGAGCAACCACTCCGCAGCGGACAGTGTGAACAGTGCTGCCACCGGCACGCGCCGTGCAGCCGGCGGCGTTGCTCAATAGCCGTGCCGGCCGGTGGCTGCAAGTTCCCGGCGATTCGCTGCAAGACCACTTGGCAGCGTTTGCGCCAGCGGCGATCATCCATTCGGGAGGAACGTCATGCGCTCGCGAATTCGCGTCCTGGTGGTGACCGTCGGTTTCACTGCCATCGCCATCAGCAGCATCGTTGTCAGCGGCGCCGCCGGTCAGCAACAGCGCCCCTCGTCGCCTGTCGCCGGGTCGCCGCGGATGCCGCAGTACGACAAGGACCGCGCGCTCCTGCTTCCGGCCGACTACCGTCAATGGATCCTCGCCGGGACGTCGCTCGGCTTGAGCTACAACGAGGACGCACAGGCGCCGCGAGATCCGATGTTCCACGAGACGCTGATCGAGCCCACTGCGTTTCGTCACTTCGCCGAGACCGGTCAGTTTCGCGAGGGCACGATGCTGGCGCTGATCCTGCACGGCACCGGACAAAACGTGTTGCCCGGCCGTCACGGGCAATTCGCAGCCGAAATGCACGGCGTGGAAATGTCGGTCAAAGACTCGACACGGCTGCCCGAGCGATGGGCGTATTACAGCTTCGGCGGCATGAACGGCCAGACACGCGGGACGGCGCAGCCGCTGCCCAAGCAACAATGCTATGCGTGTCACTCCGAGCATGCGCAGCGCGACAACGTGTTCCTGCAGTTTTATTCGCTGCTGTCGTCGGCAGCGACGAACTGACGGCTTCAGACGAACCACAGAGACGCAGAGGACACACAGATCATTAGATCAAAAGCTCTGTGTCTCTGTGCCTCTCTGGTTTGTGTGAGTGAACGCGCTCCCTCACCAGATAGCAGCTGCCATGTAGCCGACGACCGCCGACTTGTCTCCCGACACGTCACCGGAATCGGCGTAGTGCAGCACCCGTGCGTGCTGTGCGGCCAGACGCCGCGCCGCGTGGAGCACCGCGACGATCGGTCCGCCGCCACACGCATGGCGCGGTTCGCGTTCGAGCGTGGCCATCAAGCCGTCGGGATCGAACGCATCGACGTGTCGCAGCACTACGGTATCCATTCGCGCGGCGGTGACCGCATCCTCGTAATGTGACAAGTCGCTGCTGGCGACGAGCAAGACGTCTCGATCCACGCCATCGGTCGCGACGCGGGGCGTCAGCGCATCAGCAATCGCGTCGCCCAGGCTGAATGCCGCGTTGGGCGTCTGGTACCCCATCACGAGCGGAACAATCGACACGCCCGAAAGCAGATGTGCGATGAACGGCAGTTGCATTTCCAGTGAGTGCTCGCGACCGTGCGCGTCCGGTCGTTCGACGATGCCGCCTCCTTCGGCAGCGATCGCCGAAGCCAGTTCCTGATCCACTGGCACCGGACCAAACGGCGTTTCCCACGCACCGGCCGGCCAGATCGACACGCCGCGGAACAGAATGAAGTGCGAGGGTCCGACGAGCACGATGGTGCGCCGTCGCGCTGCACTGGCTGCTTTGTATGCGTAGGCGGCCACCGGGCCTGAATATCGCAGCCCGGCATGCGGCGCGACAATCGCCAGCGGCGCGGAAACGTCGGCGTCGACGTCGGCGACGCCGACGTACTCGTCGACCTCGCGTGCGAGACGCTCGGGTTGAGCGGGATACCACGAACCGGCGACCGCAGCCCGCCGCACGTTCATCGCATCATCGTACGGTACGATGGGCGGATGGCGGCCGAACTGACCAGGGCGGACGTGGAGCGCATCGCCACGCTCGCGCACCTCGAGTTGACCGACGAGGAAAAAGATCTCTTCACCGCGCAGCTTGCCGGCATCCTCCACTATGCCGAGCAGGTCCAGCAGGTCGACACGACCGGCGTGCCACCGATGGCGCATGTCGGTGCCGAACGGACCGAGCGAGACGATGAGCCGCGGCCGTCGATGCCGACGGCAGACGCGCTCGCCAACGCGCCCGACGCCGCGCTCGATGCCGGGCTCTTCCGCGTTCCGCGGGTCATCGGCGGATGACACTGCTCGCCCGCTCAGCCACCGGGATCCGTGATGACATCGCCGCCGGACGCATGTCGGCGACCGAAATCTGTCGCGCGTCGGTGGAGCGCGCCGAGACGATCAACAGTCGCCTGAACGCCTTCAATCTGATCGACCCGGACAGAGCCTTGGCCCGTGCGGCCGACGTCGATCGGCGGCGCACGGCGGGCGAGGCGCTCGGGCCGCTGGCCGGTGTGCCCGTCGCGCTCAAGGACAACATGTGCGTCCGCGGCATGCGGACCACCGCCTCCTCTCGGATTCTCGAGAACTTCGTCGCTCCCTACGATGCGACGGTGGTGCGGCGACTCGAGACGGCCGACGCCGTGATCATCGGCAAGACCAACTGCGACGAGTTCGCGATGGGCTCGTCGAACGAGAACTCCGCCTTCGGGCCGGTGCGCAACCCGTGGGCAACCGATCGCACCCCGGGCGGATCGAGTGGTGGGTCGGCAGCGGCGATCGCCGCGCAGTGCGTTCCGCTGGCCCTTGGTTCGGATACGGGTGGATCGATTCGCCAGCCGGCCTCGTTTTGCGGCGTGTCTGGCCTGAAGCCCACCTACGGTCGGGTGTCGCGCTATGGGTTGCTGGCGTTCGCGTCCTCGCTCGATCAGATTGGTCCGTTCGCGCGTTCCGCGGCTGATTGCGCCACCGCGCTGTCGGTGCTCGCCGGCCCGGACCCATGCGATTCGACGGCGGCGCACGAACCGGTCCCCGACTACGCCGCGGAGTTGACCGGCGATGTTCGCGGACTGCGTGTTGGTGTGCCCCGTCGATTCGTCACCGAGGGTGTCGAGGAAACGGTTCGTCGGGCGTTCGATGAGGCGCTGGCGACGCTGCACGATCGAGGCGCGACGCTCGTCGACATCGAGCTCCCACACGCACGCTACGCGATTCCGGTGTATTACCTTGTCGCCACCGCGGAGGCGAGCTCGAATCTGGCGCGCTACGACGGCGTCAAGTATGGCCGTCGCTCGGCCGCCGCGAAGGATCAGGGCCTCAAAGCGATGTACAGCCGGACCCGCGACGAGGGATTCGGTGCGGAGGTGAAGCGCCGCATCATGCTCGGCACCTACGTCCTGAGCGCCGGCTACTACGATGCCTTCTATCTCAAGGCACAGCAGGTGCGCACGCTGCTGCGACGCGACTACGAACAGGCGTTCGAGCAGGTCGACGTGGTGACGATGCCGACCAGTCCGACGCCGCCGTTCCGGCTGGGTGAGAAGACGAGCGATCCCCTCGAGATGTATCTCGCCGACGTGTTCACCGTGAGCGTCAATCTGGTCGGCGTGCCCGGGATCAGCATCCCGTGCGGCTTGGCCGGATCGCTGCCAATCGGGTTTCAGGTGATCGGCCGCATGTTCGACGAGGCAACGATCCTTCGCGTCGCCGATGCGTATCAGCGCGCGACCGATTGGCACACGCGCGTGCCCGAGGTAGCCGGGTAGCTCGTTGCCGGGTTGCTGCCGATTAGGCCAAGGTTTGCCTCAGTTGAGCAAACCAACGTTCTCCGTGGTCCCAACACCGGCGAACTCTGGGATTAATTAGAAGCGAAAGCAACCCAGCTACTCAGCCACGCGGCTGCCGAGAGGCGGCCAAAACCGGCGCATGGCTTCTTCCAATTCGGTCGGAGAGGCAAATCCGGCGCGGTTGTGGCCGCCGCTGGTCTCCAGCATGGCTTTGGGCGCGACGATCTGCTGGAAGAGGGCCCGCGCGGCAGAGAGCGGGATGAGGCGATCGTTAATCGCGTGGACGATGAGGACCGGTGTATGCAGCCGTGCGACCTTGGCCCCGTTGTCGAATTGGTTGGTGGCGAGCCAGGTGACCGGTGCCCATGGATAGAGCCGTGCGGCGGTGAGCGGCACGGAGTCGATCGGACTGAATAACATGAGGCCCGCGGCCTGGACGCGGAGCGCCGTTTCAACGGCGACGGCGGATCCGAGTGAGCGTCCGGCCAGAATCACGCGCGACGCCGGCACGCCGATTGTGCCCGTCAGATAGCGATAGGCACCCAGTGCATCCGCATAAACGCCGTCTTCGTCCGGTGTCCCGTCGGTGCGACCAAAGCCGCGGTAATCGAACGCGAAGACGTGGTAGCCGAACGATCTCAACGTTTCGAGTTGCTGATGGACGCGCAGCGCATGGATGGATGCCCCCGACGGCGGGCAGAACAGGATCCAATAGCGTGCGTCGTTTGCGGGCGCCGAAAACACCACGCCTTCGAGGCGCTGCCCGTCCGCGGCCGCAAAGCTTCGAGTGCGGAATGCGCCCGGCTGGAGAAAGCGATGCGTCCAGTCGGCGCGAAACACGAGCCGGGACTCGTTGGCCCATAACAGGCCGGTCACGAGAATCCACAGCACGGACAGGAAAACGACGAACCCGATGCCAACGCGCGCGAACTGCCGGCCGTACGACCGCGGCAGGACTGCGAGCTGTGGGGGGCGATCGGTAATCATCCGTTAATCGAAACGACGATCACCCACACACGACACACCGAGGCAGTGAGGCACTGACGCAAACATGAGCCAAGCGAGCCTCGGTGCCCCAGTGCGTCGTAGACAAGTGGACATCGTTCGAATCGAAGCAAGCCGCACCTAATGCACGGCGACCTCAGGTTCCGGCGCACCGCCGCGCAGGCGCAGGTTCCGCATTCCCATGTGCGCGAATACGAGAACGACCATCATCACCGCGCTCGACACGAAGATCAGGTGCAAGCCACGGGCGAGCGCCGGACCAACGCTGGCAAGCAGCGCCTGCAGCAGCGCCAGGCCGCCTTGCCGGGTGAACGCGTCCTCCAGCTGCGGCCGCATCTGCGACAACAGCATTGGGTTCGAGAGCAGCGCCAACGTATTCGGCGGCGCGTTGGCCGGAATACGGATCGCCAGATCGTGGTGGTAATTCATCAACATCACGCTGCCGAACACGGCCACGCCGATGGTGCTGCCGATCGATCGGAAAAAGATCGTCGAGGCGGTGGCCGCGCCCAGCTGATTGCGCGGCGCCACGTTCTGCACGGCGACGGTGTACACCGGCATCAGCAATCCCATGCCGAACCCCGAGATGACCATGCCGGTCAGCACCATGACGCGCGACGTCGATGCGGTCATCGTCGCAAAGAGGATCATGCCGGCGGCAACCATTACCGATCCAACAATCGCCATCACCTTGTACTTGCCGAGACGTGACATCAGCTGCCCGCTCGCCGCAGTGCCGAAGACGACACCCATCATCATCGGCATCATCATGTTGCCTGATTGCGTCGCCGACGCCCCGAGCACGCCCTGGATGAACAGCGGGAGGTAAATGATCACGCCGAACATGCCCATGCCCAGCATGAACACGCAGATCGAGGAAAGACTGATCACCGGATTGCGGAAGAGCGACAGCGGAATCAGCGGTTCGGCCGCCTTCGATTCCGCGTAGATGAAGACGGCGAGCATCACGATGCACAAGGCGAGCAGTCCCTCGACGCGCGGAGCGCTCCACCCGAGATCGGTCGCCCAGGTCATCGCCAGCAGCAGCGGCACGACGCAGCCGATGAGACTCAGCGTCCCGTACCAATCCAGCCGGTGCCGCGTCGGACGCGGCAGCATGTTGGGAAACTGCAGGTAGATTGCCGCGATCGCGATGACGCCGACCGGCAAGTTGACATAGAAGCAGGCGCGCCACGACACGTGATCGGTCAGCCAGCCGCCCAGCGTCGGCCCGAACACCGACGACACGCCCCAGACCGCCGAGAACAGCCCCTGGTAGCGACCGCGTTCCTGTGGCGAGAAGATGTCGCCGACGATGGTGAAGATCAGCCCGAACACGCCGCCGGCGCCAATCCCCTGCAGGCCGCGGAACAGAATCAGCTGGTTCATCCCGTCGATGGGCAGCGGCAGTGTGCCGGCGGCGCCACAAAGCGCCGACATCACGACGAACAGCCCAGACGCGGCGAGAAAGAAGTTCTTGCGTCCATACATGTCCGACAGCTTGGCGTAGATCGGCACCGCCAACGTGGACGTGAGCAAATAGGCGGTCGCCACCCACGGATAACGGTCGAACCCGGAGAGCTGCGCGATGATGCGTGGCTCGGCTGTGCCCACAATCGTCTGGTCGAGGGCGGCGAGCAGCATCGCCACCATCAGTCCGACCAGCGTGCCGACAAGCTGCGACCTGGTCAGGCGAACGACCCCGGAGGTCACGAAATTCGCAGTGGAATCCGTCATGATGGTGTAGCGCGCGTCTCCCGCGAATCGGTCGAACCGGTCAGGATGTTTGGCATAATGCCTTCGTGGGCCGTTTCAACCGAACCCGTACCTCATGAGACAGCCACTCGACGCGGCATCGCGGGCCCCTGATTGGACGCCCGTTTAGGTAATCACGAGGACACCACTTGATAGGTGGGATTCCGTCGCGCGGTTCGGGCCGGGATTCCGGCCGACGTCGTGCGCTGAGGGCGCCGTACACGTATACCACGTGTTTCGCCCTCCTGCTCTGCGCGATGTCCATTCTCCCTCTTGCCGCGCAACAGAAACGTCCGCCATCCATCCAGCCGGCGAAATCGACGGTACCCTCGTTGCCCCCCCTGTCGATGACCTGTCCGATGCATCCGGACGTCCTCGAGGAGAAGCCGGGCAGCTGCCCGTTGTGCAAAATGGCCCTCGTGCCGGTCCGCCTCGAGAGTGTCTGGAGCTGCCCGATCCATCAGGCGATCATCGCGCATGCGCCGGGGCAATGTCCGATCGACAAGCGCGATCTGGTGCAGATGACGATGGCGCTGACGTGGACGTGCAGGGGTCGGCCGGACATCGATCAGATCGAGCCGGGGCGCTGTCCCGACGGGTCCGCGACGATCGCCAAGCGAACACTGCGCCCGCACGGCAATCACAATCCGCAGCACGGCGGCCAGTTCTTCATGGCCCCTGACACCTGGCATCACCTGGAGGGCGCGTACCCGCAGCCGCGCGTGTTCAGGCTGTATCTCTACGACGACTTCGCGCGGCCGCTGCCGCTCGATCAGCTGAAGCAGGTGCAGGCGCGGGTCGTCACCGACGAGAAGTTCGACGCCGCGACGCGAAAAACAACCGAGGTCACAGCGGTTCCACTGGCATCGGTCCCCGGCGGCGCCTATCTGCAAGCGCGCGTCGCCAATCTCGCGTTTCCCGCGCAGATGACCGCCAAGGTGCGCTTCAAGCCTGGCGGTGAGGAGTACCGGTTCGACTTCGCGTTTCCCTCTCTCACCCAGGATCCCAATCTCAGAGTCGCTGCCGCCGCTCCTTCGTCAACGCGGACGAAGACAACGGCCGCGAACACCACCGCTCGGCAGGCGACACCGTCGCCTGACAATCGGCGCCCGAGTACGCCGCAGCCGCCATCGGCACCTGCCGTGGTTGCGTCCACGGCGTCCTCAGGTCCGGTGCCTTTGCTGCCGGATACGAGCGGTGGCGCGATCGACCCGAGTCTGATTCAAGTGCCAATCCCCGACAGCGTGCCGGAGATGCTCGCGCAGCTGGACACGCGCAAAGACCAGATCGGCGCGCTCATCGAACGCGGGAACTTTGCGGCGGTCTTCGTGCCGGCGTTCCAGGCGCGCGATCTCGCCCTGGCGCTGGAGGAACGGCTCGGCACGTTGCCGGTTACGAGTCGCCAACGCGGCGCGCCCGCGATTCAGCGCCTCGTGCGCGCGGCGTGGATGCTCGATGCGTTCGGCGACGTTGGCAACAAGCAACAGCTGACCGACGCGTTCATGCTCTTCTCGTCCGCGGTGACGGAAGTCGGGTCGGTGTTCGCAGCACAATAGCCATGAAGACGCGGGCCGCGCTGCTCGGCATCCTCGCCCTGGTCATCGCCGGCGCACGCGGCGAAGCGCACAAGCCAATCACCTCCCCCTACAACTACAACGCGCACGTCTTTCCGATCCTGAAAGCGCGCTGCGGCGCCTGTCACGTCGAGGGCGGCATTGCTCCGATGTCGCTGATGACGCACACTGACGCCGTGCCGTGGGGTGAATCGATTCGCGCCGAAGTGACCGCCGGCCACATGCCACCGTGGCCTGTCGACATGCCACACGACGGCTTCCGCAACGGCAGCCCGATGACGGCGCGCGAGCTGAACGTGCTGCTCACGTGGGCCACCGGCGGCACGCCGCCCGGAGAACCCGACAGAGCGCCTCCGCCGGTGACGCTTGCCTCCGCCTGGCCGCTCGGCCAACCGGATCTCGAGCTGTCCCTGATGCCGGTCACGTTGGGCACCGATCGGCAGGAGCAGACGATCTCCTTCGCGGTCGCAACCAATACGAGCGAACCGCGGTGGATTCGTGCAGTTGATCTTCTCCCCGGCGCGCCAGCGATGGTCCGCAGCGCGGACATTCGAGTCGTGAGCACCGCGGCATCGACATCGGCGAGTGGTAGTGTGAGCGACCGACGGCTCGCGCTGTGGGTACCTGGGGAACCACCGGCACCACTCGACGCCGGAGCAGGATTCGAGCTTCCCGCCGCCTCGCAACTCGCCATCCGTATCCGCTACAAAAAGACGTGGCAATACGAGCGCAAAGCGCTCATGGATCGCAGCCGTGTGGGCCTGTACTTTGCCGAAGGGCCGGTGATGCCGCTGCAGGCGCTCACCATCGATGTCGACGCGCCGGCCCCGGCGGCGACGGGCGCGCCAAGCGTCACCGGCACGGTCAAGACTCTCGAGCGAGACGTGCGCGCGCTGGCGATTTATCCCGAGGCGCTTCCGCGCGGCGCCCGCGTCGCCGTCGAGGCGGTGCTTCCCGACGGCTCGCAGGAAATGTTGATCTCCGCACGCGCGCAGCCGGACTGGCCGCGTCGCTACTGGTTCAAGAAGCCAATCGCGCTTCCTCGCGGCACCCGCCTCAATGTGCATGTGAGCAGAGACGAAGAAGCCGATCTCGAGCCAACACCCGCGCCACCGTCGCCGCCGAGGCCCGCTGATTCGGCCAGGCCGCGAGTGGTTCTCGACCTCGTCGAACCCTGACGGTCAACTCCCAACTCCCAACTTCCAACACCCAACGCTCGGATCGGATCACCAGCGCTGGGCGTACCACTGTCGCTTGGTAGTTGGAAGTTGGAAGTTGGGAGTTCTGACATTATCGAAACCACGCGCGAACAGCCTCCACCGCGCGCGTGTCCGTGTCATCGATCGTCAGCGGCGTCACCGACACATAGCCGTTCTGGACCGCCCAGATGTCGGTGCCTTCGGGCGCCGAGCCGCCTTCGTTGTAGACGCTCCAATAGATGGTCGCGCCGGTGCCCGGATGCTTGGCTTCCGCGAACGTCTCGACGCCGCCGCGCGATTCCGCCTGCCTGGTGACCTGATAGCCCTTGTATCCGCCCGGTGGCATCGGCGGAACGTTCACGTTGAGAAATGTTCGCGCCGGCAGCCCGTATTGCTTCAGCCGTCGGGCGACTCCCAACACTTCTTCGGCCGCCGGCAAAATGTCACGCGACACGGCAGCCGACCCCATCGACGCCGCGATCGACGGCACGCCTTCCATCGCCCCCTGCCGCGCGGCGCCGACGGTGCCGCCGAGGTGTATCGCCGTGCCGAGGTTGTATGAGTTGTTGATCCCCGCCACGACCAGATCCGGCCGCGGTCGCATGATGTTCTTGATCGCGACCTGCACCGCGGTGGCGGGCGTGGCGGTGAGGCCGATCGCACGCAGCCCGTTGGCGAGCGTCAGATCGTCGCGAACGATCGGTGGCCGTGTCGTGAGCGACTGGCTTGCGCCGCTTTGATTCTCGCCGGGTGCCACGATGGTGACGTCGCCGATCGCTTGCAGGATCTGCGCGAGCGCGGCAAGTCCCGGCGCGCGGATGCCGTCATCGTTGACGACGAGAATTCGGTACGGCGGCGCCTGCTCGCGGCGAGCGGAGTCGAGCCGTTGCGCGGCGACGGGCGCCAACGCGCCGATCGCCAAAAGGGACGCGAACAGAACACGGATGCAGCGCATCCGGCGAGAGTATCAAATTGTCGACACCGAGCGGCCTGCCACCAGTCGATAAACACCCCAGCCGACAAGGGCAAGCACGACCAGCGGGAAAAGGTGCGACACCACGCCCAGCACGAACGCCGCCACAACGAAGAAGCCGACGACGAGAAGCAGGATTGGCGAAAACAGCAAACGCAGGACGACACGAAGCAGCCCGAAGATCACGCCGAACACGAGACGAAACGCAAACCGGATCGGAATAGTCAGGAACCAGGCGAGGCCGAGAACCACGACGAGGATGAGCAGAAGGGCCAGCATCTATCCCGCAGTTACGAGGCGAGGCTGGCGTGGGTTCCCTCTTTGTGACCCTGGTGCCGGTCGCAGCGACCTTCGTGGCTCGATCAGGCCCGTGGATCACGGCGCACGAACTCGGGCAGCTCGTACTGCACGAGACCGTGACGCACTTCTTCCATCGCCACACGTTCGGCCTTGTGCGGGACGGTACGTTGCGGTTCGCGGGCGAGGTCATCCTCCTGCAATCGCGGCAGCGCACCGCGACGCAGCTGCTTGGCGCGCATCGCCGCGACGTCGACAAAGAGAAAACGGCTTTCAATCGGCGGCGCTTTCTGCCGCGGGGCAGGAGATTCGTCAGTCTGTGGAGCTGCCTCGAGAACGTCGTCGGTGTCGGCCATAGACGTCCCCAGACTAACATGGGTAGCTGGGCTCTGCGGGTAGCGAGGCACGTGGGTAGGTCGCTGGGTGGATGGGGTCAACACCCCGTCTCTCCCTCCACCCAGCTACTCAGGCTGTCCGCCCAGCTACCCGGCTCGCCGGTAGATTAGTAATCCATCGGCGGCCCCGCAGGAGCCGCGGCCGGCTTCTCCTCCGGAATCTCCGACACAAGCGCTTCGGTCGTCAGCAGCAGGCCGGCGATCGACGAGGCGTTCTGCAGCGCGGAGCGGACAACCTTGGTGGGATCGATCACGCCCGCCTTCACCAGGTCCTCGTACTTTTCGGTCTGGGCGTTGAAGCCGAAGTCCTTGTCCTTCGACTCACGCACCTTCGCCGCGACGATCGACCCTTCGAGACCGGCGTTCTGCGCGATCCAGCGGATCGGCTCCTCGGAGACGCGACGGATGATGTCGACGCCGAGGCGCTCATCCTCCTCGAAGTCCTTCGCGAACTTCTCGAGGACGTTCGACGCGCGCAACAGCGCGACGCCGCCGCCGGGAACGATGCCCTCTTCGACCGCGGCCTTGGTTGCGTGCATCGCATCCTCGACGCGCGCCTTCTTCTCCTTCATCTCGGATTCAGTCGCCGCGCCGACCTTGATGACCGCCACGCCGCCGACGATCTTGGCCAGCCGCTCCTGCAGCTTCTCGCGGTCGTAGTCGGAGGTCGTGTCCTCGATCTGCGCGCGGATCTGCTTCACGCGGCCTTCGATTGCCTTCTTCGTGCCGTTGCCTTCGACGATCGTCGTGTTGTCCTTGTCGATGGTGACCTTCTTGGCGCGGCCGAGGTCGTCGAGCTTGATGCTCTCCATCTTCAGGCCGAGGTCCTCGGTGATGGCGCGTCCGCCGGTCAGGATGGCGATGTCTTCGAGCATCGCCTTGCGGCGATCGCCGAAGCCGGGTGCCTTGACGGCGGCCACTTTCAAGGTGCCACGCAGCTTGTTGACGACCAGCGTCGCCAGCGCCTCGCCGTCGACATCCTCGGCGATGACGAGCAGCGGCTGACCGCTCTGCGCGACCTTCTCGAGCACGGGCAGCATGTCCTTGAGGCTCGAGATCTTCTTCTCGTGGATCAGAATGAGCGGGTTCTCGAGCTCCACAGTCATCCGCTCGGGATCGGTGACGAAGTACGGCGATAGGTACCCACGATCGAACTGCATGCCTTCGACGACATCGAGCGACGTCTCCATCGTCTTGGCCTCTTCGACCGTGATGACGCCGTCCTTGCCGACCTTCTCCATCGCTTCCGCGATGATGTTGCCGATCGTGCTGTCGCTGTTGGCGGAGATGGTCCCGACCTGCGCGACCATGTTGCCGGACACCGGGCGGCTCAGTTTCTTGAGCTCCTCGGTGACCGCGCCGACCGCCTTGTCGATTCCGCGCTTGAGCGCCATCGGGTTCGCGCCGGCGGCGACGTTCTTCGACCCTTCACGGATGATCGCCTGGGCGAGCACGGTTGCCGTCGTCGTGCCGTCGCCGGCGATGTCCGACGTCTTGCTGGCGACCTCGCGCACCATCCGCGCGCCGAGGTTCTCGACGGGATCTTTCAGGTCGATTTCCTTGGCCACCGTCACACCGTCCTTGGTGATGGTGGGCGAGCCGAACTTCTTGTCGAGCACGACATTGCGCCCCTTCGGGCCGAGCGTGACCTTCACCGCGTCAGCCAGCTGGTTGACGCCCCGCAGCAAGGCATGACGCGCGCTCTCGCTGTAGATGATCTGCTTTGCCATAGTTCCTCTTGGATTCGTGATTACTGATTCTTGATTCGTGATTCATTCGTGATTCATGCGCATCCAAAATCGCAAATCACGATTCGCGAATCACGAATGTTAAACGCCCACCGCCTCAGCCACACCTTCCGTCACGCCGAGAATTTCCTCTTCCCGAAGAATGAGGTATTCCTTGCCGTCGATCTTCACTTCGACGCCGCCATACTTGCCGAACAGAACCGTGTCGCCCGCCTTCACGTCGAGCGGGAACACGTCACCTTTGTCGTTCACGCGGCCCTTGCCGACCGCAATGACGCGACCCTGCTGCGGTTTCTCTTTGGCCGTGTCGGGGACGATGATCCCGCCGATACGCTGCTCCTGCTCTTCGATGCGTTCAACCAGAACGCGGTCGCGCAGCGGACGCATAGACATATCCAATTACCTCCTGACGCTGATTGACTGGACGAAGGAATCAGGAATCGGGAATCAGGAATCAGGGCTGATCCAGGGTTCAGGCTCTCGCCTGAGTCCCTCGCACTGATACCTGGCCCAGCCCTGAATCCTGATACCTGATTCCCGATTCCTGACAAACGACGCCGCCGTCAGGCGGCGACTTCCACGTTGATCGTTCGCGGCTTCGCTTCCTCGCGGAATGGGAGCTTCACCGTCAGCACGCCATTGCGGTATTCGGCGCTCACCTTCGACGCATCGACGGTGTTCGGCAGCGTGAAGGAGCGGCTGAACGCGCCGTAGCTGCGCTCGACGCGGCGGAACTGCTCCTCCTTGACGTCGGCGGGCAGCTTCTTGGTACCGCGCAGCGTGAGGGTGTTGTGTTCGACGGTGACTTCGATGTCCTCACGGGTCATGTCCGGCAGCTCAGCCTTGATCACCAGGTCGTGACCGTCGGTCTCGTAGATGTCGACCGGCGGCACCCAGTTGCCGCGCTGCGTGACGTCGTCGTCGCGCAGATACACGTCACCAAACAGCCGATTCATGCGGTCCTGCAGCGTCGCGAACTCGCGGAACGGATCGTGTCGAGTGATAGCCATTGTTGTGTCTCCTCAATCGTGATTCGTGATTCGTGATTCTTGATTTGTGATTCGTGATTTTCGTGATTTCGTGATTCGCAACCGGCGATTCGGAGAGAGCGGGCGCCGAAACTCAGCGCCCGCAATCACGAATCACAAATCGCAAATCACAAACGATTTACGCGTCGACGACCTCTCCTTCCTTCACGTCGTCGTCCTTGTGTTGCGGCGACGCGGCGTTGGCCGCATTCGCCTGCGTCTGCTTGTAGAGCTGCTCGGCCATCGCGTGCGACGCCTTCTGCAGCTCCTCGGTCGTGCGCCGAATCGTGGTGATGTCGTCGCTCTTCACCGCGTCGCGGACCGCGGCGATCGCGGTCTCGATCCGGCTGACGTCGCCCGCCGGCAGTCGATCGCGGTTCTCGTTGACCGTCTTCTCCACCGAGTAGGCGAGCGAGTCGGCCTGATTGCGCGCATCGATCGTGTCGCGGCGCGTCTGGTCCTCAGCCGCGTGCGCCTCGGCGTCCTTCACCATCTGCTCGACGTCATCCTTGCTGAGGCCGGACGACCCGCTGATCGTGATCTTCTGCTCCTTGCCCGTGGCGACATCCTTCGCACCGACGTTGACGATGCCGTTGGCGTCGATGTCGAACGAGACCTCGATCTGCGGCACGCCGCGGGGAGCCGGCGGAATGCCCACCAGGTGGAATCGTCCGAGCGTGCGGTTGTCGCGCGCCATCTGGCGCTCGCCCTGCAGCACGTGCACTTCGACGCTGGTCTGGTTGTCCGTGGCCGTCGAGAAGATCTCGCTCTTCCGCGTGGGAATGGTCGTGTTGCGCGGAATGAGCGTCGTCATCACGCCGCCGAGCGTCTCGAGACCGAGCGACAGCGGCGTCACGTCGAGCAGCAGAACGTCCTTGACCTCGCCCTTCAGCACGCCTCCCTGGATGGCAGCACCCACCGCCACGACTTCGTCAGGGTTGACGCCCTTGTGCGGTTCCTTGCCGAAGTACTCGCGCACCAGCTGCTGGATCTTCGGCACGCGCGTCGATCCACCGACGAGAACCACTTCGTCGATCTGCGACGGCTTCACGTCGGCATCGGCCAGCGCCTGCGTCACCGGGGCCATCGATCGCTGCAGCAGGTCGTCGACCAGTTGCTCGAACTTCGACCGCGTGAGCTTCATCTGCAGGTGCTTCGGACCGCTCTGATCGGCGGTGACGAACGGCAGGTTGATGTCGGTCTCGAGCGTCGTCGAGAGCTCGATCTTCGCCTTCTCCGCCGCTTCCTTCAGGCGCTGGAGCGCCATCCGGTCCTTGCTCAGATCGATGCCGTCGCTCTTGCGGAATTCGGCGACCATCCACTCGATGACGCGCTGATCGAGATCGTCACCGCCAAGATGGGTGTCGCCGTTGGTCGACTTCACCTCGACGATGCCGTCGCCGACTTCGAGGATCGAGATGTCGAACGTACCGCCGCCGAAGTCGTAGACGGCAATCGTCTCGTTCTTCTTCTTGTCCAGACCGTATGCAAGTGCCGCAGCCGTCGGCTCGTTGACGATGCGCAGGACGTTGAGACCGGCGATCTTGCCGGCGTCCTTCGTCGCCTGCCGCTGCGAGTCATTGAAATAGGCGGGAACGGTAATCACCGCATCGGTGACCTTTTCGCCCAGGTGATCCTCAGCCGCCGCCTTCAGCTTCTGGAGAATCATCGCGGAGATCTCGGGCGGCGAATACTTCTTGCCGCGGACCTCGACCCATGCGTCGTCGTTTTCAGCCTTCACGACGCGGTACGGCACGCGCGCGATCTCCTCGGAGACCTCGCGGTGCTTCCGGCCCATGAAGCGCTTGATCGAAAAGACCGTGTTCTCGGGGTTGGTGACGGCCTGGCGTTTTGCGACCTGACCGACCAGCCGCTCTCCGTCCTTCGTGAACCCGACGACGGACGGCGTGGTGCGGCCGCCCTCCTGATTCACGATGACCGTCGGCTCCCCGCCTTCCATCACCGCCACCACCGAGTTGGTCGTACCGAGGTCGATACCAATCACTTTGCTCATCTCTGAACCCCCGGACGCGGGAAGGCCGGCAACCATCCGGCTACCGTAACCTGTGCGCCCTCGCGCCCACGGGTTATCGTAGCACGATCTTAGTGCATGTCAAGCATGTCACTTTAGCTACATGCACTAAGATTTTTTCACGCGGTGACTCGTGCGTTCGCGTCACAATGCACTTGGAATCCAGCGTTGACGTCTGAACTCGAGCGAAGAATCGCGAATTTGGCTACGGATCGCACGTCCGGCGCCCTAGAAATCGTGGCCGAGGTCATTGCTGTGCTCAAGGAAGCGCTGAGGTCTGGCGAACAGATCCGGCCCATCGCCCGAGCCGTATGTCGCGCCCAGCCCAGCATGGCGCCGGTGTGGAACGCTGCCCTCACCGCGTGCGCGCCGCATGGCGGGAGTCGACTCGACCGGTTTGCTCATCGAGTCGAACGAGCGCCGGCGGCCATTGCACGCTTTGCTCGCGAGTGCTTCTCGAGCCAACGAGAGCTTCACGTCGTCACCCTGTCCTACAGCAGCTCGGTTGTGCACGCGCTCACTGCATTGCACGAAGCCGGTGCGCTTCGCGTGTCGTGCAGTGAGAGCCGGCCGGCACTCGAAGGACGACGGCTGGCGAGAAAACTGGCTGGCCTGGAAATTCCGGTGACCTGCTACAGCGATGCCGCGATCGCGGAGGCGCTCACCGACGCGGACGCGGTCGCGGTCGGAGCCGATGCGATCGGGCCCGCCTGGTTTCTCAACAAGACCGGCACGCGGATGCTCGCGGCCTCGGCGTGGCAGCGCGGCGTTCCTGTTTATGTCGTCGCTTCACGCGACAAATTCGTCTCGGCCGCGGTCGCTGATCGGCTCGTCGTGCGCGAAGGAGCGGCGTCGGAGGTCTGGGAGGATCCGCCTGGCGGCGTGACAGTGCGGAACCCATACTTCGAACCAATCCCGTTAGAGCTGGTCACAACCGTAATCAGCGACATCGGTCTGCTCGGCGCGGCAATGCTCCCCGACGTCTGCGCGTCGATGCAGAGCGACCTCTCAGTACTCGACGCCTGAGCGACTGACCGCCCAGCGTCGGCACCGACCAGCGAAAGCGGGCAAGCGGACCATTGCACCGACGAGCGAACCGCGGCATTGCACCGACAAGGAGTACCATTGCCCTCGTGCCGCAGTTCTCCTTCATTCCCTCCGGCGAGTCGCGGGAGCTGGCGGACGAGGTTCGCGCCCTCTTCGACGACCTGGCGGCCACGCTTCCGCATGAACAGCGTGCCTATTCGGGCGAATGTCATCCGGCACTCGACGTCTTCGAAACGGATCGCGCCGTCGAGATCGTGATGGAGGTCAGCGGCATCCCGCCCGACGCGCTGCGCGTGATCTATCGTGCGGGGGTCGTCCTGATCGCCGGCGAGAAAGCACCGACACCGGCGGCCCCGGAGCAGACGTATCACCTCGTCGAGCGTGAGTTCGGCCGGTTCGCGCGCGCCGTTCGCGTCTCGGGAGCCTTCGACGTCGGCGCCGCCGAGGCGACCATTCGCAATGGCGAGCTGATTATCGTCCTGCCGAAGCGTGAGGAGCGGCGCGATCAACTACACCGTATCGCGGTTACCGAACGTTCTGAACGATGAGGATTCTGTTCATCGGAGACATCATCGGACGGCCGGGTCGCGAGCTCGTACGCAAAGGGCTGCGACCGCTCGTCGAGCACTACGGCGTGGACGTGGTCATCGCCAATGTCGAGAACTCCGCCGCCGGGTTTGGCGTGACCAAGGACATCGGCGACACCCTGCTCGAGTACGGCGTCGACGTGATGACATCGGGCAATCACGTGTGGGACAAGAAAGAAGCGATCGACTACATCGCCACGCAGCCGAAGCTGCTGCGGCCCGCGAATTATCCGGCCGGTGTGCCGGGGCGCGGCTCCTACGTAGCGCAGACGGGAGACGGACGCGCCGTCGGCGTCATCAACGTCATGGGCCGCGTGTTCATGCAGGCGATCGACGACCCCTTCACGGTCGTCTTGAAAGAAATCGATGCCATCAAACCGCGAACGCGCGTGATCGTTGTCGACTTCCACGCCGAGGCGACCAGTGAAAAGATCGCGATGGGCTGGCACCTCGATGGCAAGGTGTCGCTGGTTGTCGGTACTCACACTCACGTCCAGACAGCGGACGAACGGATCCTGCCGAGCGGCACCGCGTACATCACCGACAGCGGGATGACCGGTCCGCATGATTCGATCATCGGGATGGAACGCGAGCCGGCACTCTTCCGCTTCCTGACCGGCATGCCGTCGAAATTCGAGCCGGCGACGGGCAATCCCCGACTGAACGGCGTGCTCGTGGACGCTGACGACAAGACCGGCCGGGCGATCAGCATCCTGCGTCTGAGCTACTCGGATCAGGAGCTGACGAACCTCACCGCCGCGGCAACGACATCGGGAGCGAGCCGGCCCTAGACGCATGGGCGATCTCTTCGACCTCCCGTTCGAGGAACCCTCCGCCGCTGACGCTTCGGTGGGCAAGCCCTCCGGCGCTGACGCTATAGAGGGGCAGCGCGACTCAGAAGCGCCGCCGCCGTCGCCTGCACCGGTGCCGGTGCCAACGCGACGCATCCTGACGGTGTCGGAGCTGACGGGTGAAATCCGCACGCTGCTCGAGCAGGAGTTCTTCGAAATCTGGGTCGAAGGCGAGCTCTCGAATTGCAAGGTGTGGAATACGACCGGTCACCTGTACTTCACGCTCAAGGATTCTTCGTCGCAGGTCAAAGGCGTGATGTTCCGGAGCTCGCTGCGGCTGTTGAAGTTCACGCCCAAGGACGGCCTGCGAGTGGTCGCTCGCGGCCGCCTCAGCGTCTACGACCCGAAGGGCGAGTATCAGCTCGTCTGCGAGCATCTGGAGCCGGAAGGCCTCGGCGCGCGGCAGCTCGCGTTCGAGCAGCTGAAAGAGCGGCTCGCGCAACACGGCCTGTTCGATCCCCGACGCAAGCGTCCGCTCCCGCCGCTGCCTCGCAAGATCGGCGTCGTCACCTCGCTCGATGGCGCCGCGGTACGCGACATCATCAAGGTCCTCAGGCGCCGCTACGCCAACTTGCACATCGTCATTCGACCGACGCGCGTGCAGGGCGACGGCGCGGCAATGGACATCATGCGCGCGATTAGGTCGATCGGGCGGGTGCCGGGCGTGGACGTGGTGATCATCGGGCGCGGCGGCGGATCGATCGAAGACCTGTGGGCCTTCAACGAAGAAGTGGTGGCGCGCGCGATCGCCGGCTGTCCCGTGCCGACGATCTCTGCGGTCGGGCACGAGACGGACGTGACGATCGCCGACTTCGTCGCCGACCTGCGAGCGCCGACACCGTCGGCCGCCGCGGAGATGGTGGTGTCGCGCAAGGACGACTTCTGTGCGCGAATCGATCGGCTGGCTCACCGCGTCGATGCGGCAATCGCCGGACGATTGCATCGTGCCGAGGCGCGACTGCGCTGGCTGGCGGCGCGACCGGGCTTCGGCGGATTCCGCGCACGACTGGCGATGCGCGGGCGCCACGCTGCCGACCTCGAGCACGAGCTGCAGCAGGCGATGCGCGCTCGGCTGGCCGCACGGGAGCGCACCTACCAGCGTCTTCGCTTCACGTTCGAGACCTATGATCTGCGGCGTCGACTGGGGCGCGTCCGCACCCGGCTGGTCGCCGCTGCAGGTAAACTGAGCGCGGCGATGACGCGACGACAGCACAGGGCGGATGGGAAGTTGCGAGGGGCGGCCGCGCGACTCGAGAGCCTGAGCCCGCTCGCCGTGCTCGCGCGCGGTTATGCCGTGTGCTGGAACGCGGAGCGGACGGAAGTGATTCGAGATGCGGAGCGGGTGAACCCGGGCGATCGCGTGCGTGTCACACTTCAGCGTGGCGAACTAACGTGTACTGTCACAAACCACGGAGACATGGAGACACGGAGGGCAAATTGATCAACAAGACCTCCGTGCCTCCGTGCCTCCGTGGTTCGTGGGGGTGAAGGTTGGACGGAACCATCAAGGACTTCGAAGCCGCGATCGCCGAGCTCGAAGGCATCGTCAAAAAGCTCGAGGAAGGGGACCTCGCGCTGGAGCAATCGCTGCAGCTGTACGAACGCGGCGTGCAGTTGTCCCGTTTCTGCCACGCGCGTCTCGAAGAAGCCGAGCGCCGGATCGAGGTTCTCAACGAGCGCGGCGAATTGACGCCCGCGCCCGCCTCGTTGAGCGCCGATGACGACCGCCGATCTTGAAACGTATCTGGAGGCGCGGCGCGCCGAGATCGATGCGGCGCTGGCGCGCGTGCTCCCGTCCTCGCCCGATTGCCCGCCAATCCTGCAGGCGGCGATGGCCTACAGCCTGCTCTCCGGTGGAAAACGGCTGCGGCCGATTCTCTGCCTCGCCAGCGCTGAAGCCGTCGGCGGCGATCGCCGCGTCGCGCTGCCGGCAGCGTGCGCCATCGAGCTGATACACACCTACTCGCTGATTCACGACGATCTGCCGGCGATGGACAATGACGTGCTGCGTCGTGGACGACCGACGCTGCATGTCGTCGCCGGCGAAGGCATTGCTATCCTCGCCGGCGACGGTCTGCTGACCGAGGCATTCAACCTGCTCGCGCGGGAGCCAGTAACGACGGACGTGCAGATCGTCACGTCCAAGCTGGACGTGATTCAGATGATCTCTGCTGCGGCCGGTCCGGTCGGGATGGTGGGCGGACAGGCGATCGATTTGGCCTGCGTGACGCCGGATCCGCACGGTCACGTCGCGCCGCCACTTGACGCCGCTGGCCTCCGCATCATGCACGGGAAGAAAACCGGCGCGCTGATCCGCGTGTCAGCGGTAGCCGGCGCGCTGATGGGGGGTGGTACGCCGGACCAGGTCGCCGCTATCGACCACGCCGCAGGCGAGTTCGGTCTCGCTTTTCAGATCGTCGATGACATCCTCGACGTCGAGGGCGCATCCGTTGATCTCGGCAAAACCGCGGGCAAAGACGCCGCTGCCGGCAAGCCGACGTATCCCGCGCTCTATGGCCTCGCCGCGTCCAAGCGCATGGCCGCCGACTGCCTGACGCGCGCAGAATCGGCGTTGCGTCAGGCGCGGCTCGAGGATTCGCACTTGCCCGCGATCGGCCGATGGATCGTAGAAAGGCATTCGTGATTCATGATTCGTGAATCGTGATTCGAACGCGAGTCATGAACCGAAATCGCGAATCACGAATCACGAATCACGAATGAGTCGTGTTCGCCTCGATCAATTGGTCCTGGACAAAGGGCTCGCCCCGTCACGCGAGCGCGCGCGAGCGCTGATTCTTGCCGGACACGTGCTCGTCGACGGCGCTCCCGTCACCAAAGCCGGGACGGCGATCGATGCCGACGCGCAGATCGAGCTGCTCGCGCCGGACCATCCGTATGTCGGACGCGGCGGCGTCAAGCTGGCACACGCACTCGACACGTTCCACATCAGCGTTGCGGGTCGCGAGGCGCTCGACATCGGCGCCTCGACCGGCGGGTTCACCGACGTTCTCCTGCAGCGGGGGGCGACCAGAGTCGTGGCGCTCGATGTCGGCCATGGTCAACTCGATTGGACGCTGCGCAACGATCGCCGCGTCATCGTCCTCGAGCACTTCAATGCGCGGCATCTCACGCCGACAGCGCTTCCCAGGCCCGTTGACGTGGTCACCATCGACGTTTCCTTTATTTCCCTCCGCCAGATTCTGCCGGTGCTGCCGCCGCTCCTCGCCGCGGGCGCGGACGTCATCGCGCTGGTCAAGCCGCAGTTCGAGGCCGGACGTGCGGAGGTGAAGAAAGGGATCGTGCGCGATTCCGCGATTCATGCACGCGTGGTGGAGGACGTGTCTCGCGCGGCGGCTGGGGTAGGATTGACGGCCGTGGGGTCGACACCGTCGCCAATCACCGGCCAAAAAGGCAACGTCGAGTTCCTCTTGCATCTGCGTCCCGAGGTCCGGCCCGAGCCGGACACTACGGGGTCATGAGCGGCCGGATCGCGCGCGTCGGGATCGTCGCCAAGCGCGGGCTGGACGCACGCGATTATCTCGATCGTCTGGTCAGCTGGCTGCACCAGCGCCACATCGACGTTATCTATGAAACGGACACGGTCGCGGGCGCCGCGACCGCCGATGCGCCGCGTCGATCACGCGAGGAGTTGCCATCGGATGTCGATCTGGTGATCGTCCTCGGCGGTGATGGCACCCTCCTCAGCATGGCGACGCGCATCGCGCGGGGTGGGCGCGACATCCCGATACTCGGCGTGAACTTCGGCAGCCTCGGGTTTCTGACCGAGACGCGCATCGACGAGCTGTACGGGTCGCTGTCAGCAGTCGTCGATGGCACGGCGACTCTCGACCAGCGGGCGATGCTCGAGGCCACCGGCCGCCGCGACGGCGCGGAGTTCGACTCGCGCATCGTGCTGAACGACGTGGTGTTCACCAAGGCGGCGCTGTCGCGCATCATCGAGCTCGTCGTGTCGGTCAGCAGTGGTGAAGTCACGCGCGTGAAGGCCGACGGGTTGATTGTCGCCAGCGCAACCGGATCAACGGCATACAATCTCGCCGCCGGCGGCCCGATCGTGCATCCGCGCGTCGACGCCATCGTCCTGACACCGATCGCGCCGCACACCTTGACCCATCGCCCGATCGTCATTCCAGGCAGCGAAGTCGTGGAGGTGCGGCCGCAGATCGAGGGCGCCGTCGACGAGATCTACGTGACCTACGACGGCCAGTCCGGATATCCGCTGCGGCAGGGCGATTTGATCACCGTCCGCCGCTCCGAGCGTACGCTGCGCCTGGTGAAGACACCGGCGCGCAGCTATTTCGAGGTTCTGCGCGAGAAGTTGAAATGGGGTGAACGCGGAGGACGAGCGTGACCAATGGTGATTCAGGATTCGTGATTCGTGATTCGTGATTCGTGATTCGTGATTCAGGATTCAGGATTCGTGATTTCGAGCGGAGCAGGCCCATGATTCGTCGACTTTCGATCCCCGTGGCTTTTCTATTCGCCGTTGTCGCCCTCACCCATCCACTCGCGCAGGCGCGGCGTCAGACGCTGCGCTCCCCACGCATTTACATCTTCGACGGCGGGAGAATCGAAGGGCTCGATACGAAGCTGTTCGGCTTCGCGCGCGAGGAAGTCAAGGAGCCGAACTTCCGCCTCACGTCGTATCTGATCGTCCACCCGCGCGGAACGCTGATGTTCGACAGCGGCGGCATTCCCGATTCCTCGTTCGCCAGGGACGGCACCGCGGTCAAAGAAGGCGTCATGACCGCGACACGGCAGCTGACGCCGCAGCTTGCGGCCGCGGGCTACAAGCCGTCGGACGTCCAATGGTTCGCGCTGTCGCACTACCATTCGGACCACACGGCGAACGCGAACGACTTTGCCGGCGCGACCTGGATCGTGCAGAAGGCCGAGCGCGAGGCGATGTTCGCGGAGAAACCGGCCAGCATCATGCAACCGGCGCACTTCAGCGCGCTGAAGAACGCGAAGACGAAGCTGCTCGACAACGAGGACTTCGACGTCTTCGGCGACGGCACCGTCGTCATCATGTCAACACCAGGGCACACGCCGGGTCATCAAGTGCTGTTCGTGCGACTGGCGCAAACGGGACCGGTGCTGCTGGCCGGCGACCTCTATCACTATCCCGAGGAGCGCACGACGGGTAAAGTGCCAACATTCGAGTTCAACGTCGAGCAGTCGCGCGCGTCGCGGCAGAAGGTGGAAGCATTCATCAAGCAGACAGGCGCGAAGTTGTGGATCGAGCACGACATCGCCACACACGCGCCGCTGCCGTTCGCGCCGGCATTCGTCGATTAAGTCGAAACTCAAAACTCGGAACTGAAAAAAGTAGCTTTCAAAGTAGAATCCGGCCCAGTCGTCCTTCTGGTTGGAGGGCCGCGATGATGACCGAACGCATCAGCCGGATTGCGCTCGCCGCTCTCGTCGTTGCTTTGGCGTTCAGCAATCGCGCGCTGGCGCAGATCGATCTGAGCGGCCGATGGCGCCCTCTCTATCACGAGGACGTCGGCCATCGTCTCGACGATCCCGCAGCGGGCGGTCCGGGCACACCTGAGGGCGCCGGTGGCCCGCGCATCGGCGACTACAGCGGCCTGCCGATCAACGACGCGGCCCGCTTGAAGGCGGACAGCTGGGATCCACGCATCAACGAGGCGGCCGAGCATCAGACGGTCGTGCATCCGGCCGCCTACTGGATCTGGGGCGGGGGCGGCATGCGCATCAGAGACGTCGTCGACGAGAACACCCAGGCGGTGATCGCGATCGAGATCATGCGCGCTGCGGCGCCGGGCGCGTCCACGCGCACCGTCTGGATGGATGGCAGGCCCGCTCCTCCCGCGTTTGCCGCACACAGGTGGTGGGGGTTCTCGAGCGGCGAGTGGAATGGCGCGGTGCTCACGGTTCGCACGACGCACCTGAAGGCTGGATGGATTCGCCGCAATGGCGTACCCGCGAGCGATCAGGCGACGATGACGGAATATTTCGCCAGACACGGATCGTACCTGACGCTCACGCGCATCCTGGACGATCCCGTGTACCTCGAAGAGCCGTTGATCACGACGCTGACGTGGATTCTCGATCCGCAGCAGCAGCTGGTCCCGAATAAGCCCGAGATCGTCTCGTTCCCCGATATACCAGACGCGTTTGTGCCGCACTATCTGCCCGGTCAGAATCCGTTTCTGCGAGAGACTGCAGACAAGTACGGCATCCCGTTCGACGCGACGCGTGGCGGTGCGGAAACGGCGTACCCCGAATACGCGCGCAAGCTTGCCGCCAAAACGAAGCCAGCGACGCGGTAGCTGGCTGCCGGATTACTGCTCGACGCGCGCGGAAGGCACCAGATGGTACGTGCCGGGCGCTGACATCGTCGCGAACCCTTCTGCCACGAGCGCCCGATTGCCACGCCCCGCCTCGGGCCGCGACAAGCCGGTCACGCGCGCCAACTCGCCGGGAATCGTCATGCCGGCTCCGGCGAGAAAACAACGCGCGATCTCTCGCACGGCGATATCTCGACTCACTCGCCGTCCGCTCAACGCTTCCGGGAAGCGGCCGACCGCAAGCGTCCACAGGTAGGTGAACTTCGGAAGATACACCGCTTCGCTGGGCACGACGATCATCGCGGCCTGCAGCTCGTCGATCGCGCGTGTGAACGACAGACGATCGGTCAGACCAGCTTCCTTGCGGAGATCCGATGAGGCCATCTCCCATTCGTTGCGGAGGACGCGCAACACGGCTCGTGCGGCAGGACTCAAGCGCCTCCGCTCCTCCGCCTGGCGCATACCCCACACCGCGTGGAAGTACCGAATCATCCGCGGCGCGATGAACATCGCTTTGCCGCGTGCGAGTTTGCCGTAATAGATCTTGCCGCGGCGGACGATCTCGTCCTTCAACCTCCACGTCAACGAGGTCTCCGGATCCTTTTGCACGTGCCGTGGCAGGACGGCGTCACGCCGTCCGCACACCGCCACGTACAGCGATGGCCCGGGACGACGGGAATCGGTCAGAGCGGCGGCAAAGCCGATCTGTTCAATGAACCGCTCCGCCTCGATCGCGGTTTCCACCACACGCGCGCCTTCACGGCGCCAGCACGCGTCGCGATGCTCTTCGATGTCCTCGGGAATTTGGGCCCGGGACCGCCGTCCCCCGCCGACACGGCCCGACGGCATTGCACCGACAGTGTTAGAGAGCATTGCACATGTCGCGCAAGGAGCATTGCACCGACACCGTCAGACGGCGTTGCACCAACGGCGTCATGCGCTTACTGCCGCTGCTTCTTCAGTTCGCGGAAGTAGGCCACCTGATAGCGCTGCACGTTGCGGTTGTGCTCATCGAGTGTGGCCGCGAAGACGTGTGAGCCATCGTTGCGGCTGACGAAGTACAGATACGGCACAGCGGCCGGTGCGACGGCGGCTTCGAGCGATGGCTTGCCGGGCGATGCGATCGGCCCGGGAGGAAGACCGGCGTACTTATACGTGTTGTAGGGCGAGTCGAATTGCAGATCTTCGCGACGGATGTTTCCGTCATACCGCCCTGCCTTCTGCAGCGCGTAGACGACGGTCGGATCGGCCTGCATGCCCATGCCGATCTTGAGGCGATTCAGATACACGGCGGCGACGAGCGGCCGTTCCTCGGGCTTCGCCGTTTCCTTCTCGACCAGCGACGCCAGCGTCACCGCGTCGTGGACGGACATGCCGTGCGCCTCCGCCGCTCGCCGAAGCTCTCCATCGAACACGTTCCTGAACCTCATCACCATCGTCTGCATCAACGTCGATGGCTTGGATCCATGCGGGAGCGCGTAGGTCTCGGGGTAGAGGTAGCCCTCGAGCGTGGCCGCCCTCGGATCGAGGTCCGCGATGAGCGAGACGTCGCCGGCGGCGTCGATGAACTGGCGCGCCGGCCCGAACCCCTGCGCCTCGTAGATCTTCGCCATTTCCTGGATCGTCTGCCCTTCAGGAAACGTGATTCGACGCGTGTAGACATCGCCACGCGCGATCTTGTCGACAACATCGACGGCGGTCATGGGGCGATCGAAACGATACTCCCCCGCCTTGAGCTTGCGCGATGCGCCGGTCCAGTAGAGCGCCGCGCGAAATGTCAGTCGGTCGCGAACGATGCCGGCGTCGGTGAGTGCACGACCGATCTCCGCCGTGCCGGCACCCTGCGGCACCTGGACGTAGAGCTCGGTCTCGCTGTAGCCGCGGTATGGGTCGGTAATGCGAACCCACATGATGACACCGAAGAACACGGCGCCGCCAACGACGGTCACAAAGGCAAAGATGAACGCGAGAGCTAACTTTCGCATCAATTTTTGATCTTGATCTTTGATCTTCGATCTTGATTTGAATGTGGATTTCGATTGCTGCGACCTCAAAAAAATCACAAATCAAAGATCAAAGATCACAAATGGCTATCCAGATAGTCCTGCAGAATGATTGCCGCCGCCGCCGCATCGAGCCGCTGCTTGCGCGTGCGCCAGTCCTTGTCCCGGCGCGCGAGACGACTCTCGGCTTCGCGACTCGACAACCGTTCGTCTTGAAACACCACGTGCAGTCCCGTGCGCTCGCGCAGCTGCGCGGCAAATGTCTCGACCCGGCCCGTCATGTCATTCGCCGATCCGTCGAGCCGCCGCGGCAGCCCGATCACAACCGTATCGATCTGATCCTGTTCGAGACGATTCAATCGAGCAATTTCGTCGGCGGCCTGCTGCGCGGCTCTGACGTCGAGACCGGAAACCGAGATCACACCGACCGGGCGAGCCAGCAGCCCTGTCGCATCGCTGATCGCGACGCCTATCCGGCGCTCCCCGGCGTCGAAGCAGACGCTGCGTGCCACGCCGTATAATCTTCGCACCGCACAGCATGAAAGTCCTTGCGTTGGCGGCCGCGGCAGTCGCGCTCGCCGCGGCGCAGTCGTCCGAGCGATCGCCGGAAACGCGGCGGGTCGATGAGCGCATCCGCGCATTGCAGCAAGAGGCCACCCGCCTGGCGTCCGAATCACGGACGCTGGTTTCGGACCTGCAGAAGCTGGAAGTGGAGCGGCAGTTGCGCGCGGCAGAGGCAGAACAGGCCGACGCCGATCGGGCCGCAGCCGAGCAGGCATTACGGGCAACCAGCGACCGCCTCGCCCAACTGGAACAACGGCGAATCGCGCAGCTTCCCGACATCAAAGCCGAGCTCGTCGACATCTACAAGCGGGGACGCGGCGGCTACGCGCGTCTGCTCTTCTCCGGAAAAAATCTGCGAGAGTTCGCGCGGACGGCACGTGCCGTCTCTGCGCTGTCCGATCTCAACGCGCGCCGCCTCGCCGAGCATCGGCAGACGCTTGACGCGCTCGGTCGCGAGCGCAGCGCGCTGGAACAGAAGACGCGGGACCTGGCGAGCCGAGAGGCGCAGGCCAAAGCCGCGCGCGCGGCGGCCGATCGCGCCGTGACCGCGCGTAGCGCGCTTGCCGCGCAGATCGACGCGCGCCGCGATCTGACCGCCCAATACGTTGGCGAGCTCCAGGTCGCCTATGAGCGCCTGCAGCAGGTCCTTGCCGGCCGTTCGACCTCAGGCGGCGAGGCCGTTGTCGTGCCGCTGGCGCCGTTCCGGGGTGTTCTCGACTGGCCGGTCGAAGGCCGGGTCGCTGTGCGTTTCGGTGAAACCACCGACCGCCTCGCCGGCGCTGCCGTCGGAAACGGAATCGCGATCGCCGCAACCGCGGAGGCCCCGGTCGGGGCCGTTCATGGCGGAACCGTTCGATTGGCCAACCTTTACACGGGATTTGGCACCCTGGTGATCGTGGACCACGGCGCGAACAACTTCTCTCTTTACGGCTACCTGGACGCGACCACAGTCGCCCAGGGACAGATGGTCGAGGCGGGCAGCCTAGTGGGCCGGGTCGGGATGGCGCCGGACGGGACGCCCGCGCTGTATTTCGAGATGCGAATCGACGGTCGTCCCGTCGATCCCCTACAATGGTTGAAGCGGCGATAGGTCCGCCACCGCTCGTCAACTCTCAACGACCAACTCCCAACTTCCAATCGTTGGGGCCATGTTTGGGAGTTGGGAATTGGAAGTTTGGAAGTTTAGGTAGGTCGGGAGCTGTTCATGACGTCACGCATCAGGATCTGGGTCCTGCTCATCTCGACCCCCGTCATTGCGTTCGCGGTCCTCGGCGGCTACCTGGGTCAGGTCCTGGCGAAGGACGACACCTACCAGCACCTGCGTGTGTTCGAGGACGTGGTCTCACTCGTCCTCAACAACTACGTCGAAGAAGTGGACGTCAGGAAGGCGATGGGCGGCGCGATGCGCGGCCTTGCCGACGGCCTCGATCCGGATAGCGGCTTTCTGTCACCCGACCTGGTGAAAGCGCTCGAATCGAACCAGCCCAGCGGCCCCGCGGATATCGGCGTCGAAGTCAGCCGCCAGTATTACCTGCGCATCATCTCGGTTCGCGACGGCTCGTCAGCGGCCAAGGCCGGTTTGCGCAGCGGCGATTTCATTCGCGCCATCGACGGCAAGGCCACGCGCGACATCTCGAGTTACGAAGGGAACCGGCTGCTGCACGGGACGCCGGGCAGCAAGGTCATGCTGCTCGTCATTCGCGGCAACGCCGCCGACCCACATGAGGTCACGGTCACGCGCGAGCGTCCGCCGGCGGTGGAGATCACCTCGCGCATGGCGGATGGATCCACCGGTTACGTCCACATCCTTCAGTTCACGAAAGAGACTCCGGTGCGGATCAAGCAGACATTCGACACGCTGGCCAAAACCGGCGCGTCCCGCTTCATCGTCGATCTACGGGACTCGGCGAGCGGCGATCTGGATGACGCCATCGCGGCCGCTCGACTCTTCGTCAAGAGCGGAACGCTTGCCGTGAAGCAGTCCAAGGGCGCGAAAGAAGTCGTGGCGGCCCAGGCCACCGACGGTTCAATCACGGCGCGCGTGGTGTTGCTGGTCGATCCAGGGACTGCTGGTCCCGGTGAAGTGTTCGCGGCAGCACTCGATGGAAACAATCGGGCGGAGCTGATTGGCGAGCACACGCTCGGTCGCGCCGCGCGCCAGCAGTTGATCAAGCTTCCCGACGGCAGCGGTCTGCTGTTGACGAACCTGCGCTACCAAACGCCTGCCGGCAAGGAGATCCACGAGAAGGGCCTCGAGCCCGACGTCGCGGTGGATGCCCCGGACGTCGAGTTCGGTTCCGAGCCACCCACCACCGACCCGATCCTCGAAAAGGCACTCCAGGTCGTCGCCGAGAAGAAGGCAGCCTAGCGACGAACCATCCACCAACCCGTGTGTTATGCTGAGGGTTCCGGTTTTGCGCCGGAATCGCAACAGATCCGGGGTCCCGGCGCCCGTATCGCTGGGGTCGAAATAGGCGCGTAGCTCAGTTGGTTAGAGCGCCTCCCTGACACGGAGGAGGTCAGTGGTTCGAGTCCACCCGCGCCTACCAATTCAAGTCAAAAGTCAAAAGTGAGAACTCAAAAGTAGTTGGGGTTCTACTTTCGACTTTTGAGTTTTGAGTTTTGAGTTTTGACTTCTGAATGAGTCAGATCACCATCACATTGCCAGACGGATCCAGCCGCACGGTGTCGGCCGGAACACCGGTGCGCGACGTCGCGGCCGCGATCTCGCCGCGTCTGGCGAAGGCGGCGCTGGCGGCGTACGTCGGCGGCCGCATGGTGGACCTGTCCTATCCGCTGACCGAGGACGCCGCCGTCCGCATCGTGACTTCCGACGCGCCTGACGCATTGCCGCTCTATCGCCACAGCACGGCGCATCTACTGGCGGCGGCGGTCACGAATCTGTTCCCCGGTGTGCAGTGCGGGATCGGTCCCGCCACTGACGAGGGCTTCTTCTACGACTTCGTGGTGCCGCGACCGTTCGTGCCGGAGGACCTCGACGCGATCGAGAAGAAGATGCGCGATCTGGCGCAGCAGGACCTTCCCTACCAGCGGCAGATGTGGCCGCGGGCGGAGGCGATGCGCTTCTTCGCCGAGCGCGGCGAACCGCTCAAGGTCCAGTTGATCGAGGAGAAGACACAGGGTCAGTCGGAAGTCTCCTGCTACACGATCAGGGACAAGGAGACGTTCGTGGACTTCTGCACGGGGCCGCACGTCCCGTCGACCGGCAAGCTGAAGTCATTCAAGCTGCTGAACACGTCGAACGCCTACTGGAAGGGCGACGCGCGCAATCAACCGATGCAGCGCGTCTACGGGACGGCCTTCCTGACAGAGAAGGAACTGCAGCAGCATCTCCAGCGCCTCGAGGAAGCGAAGAAGCGCGACCACCGCAAGCTTGGTCGCGAGCTTGGACTGTTCACGTTCCATGCGTGGGCGCCAGGCGCGGCATTCTGGCTGCCGAAGGGAACGACGTTGTATCACACGCTCGCCAACTACATGCGCGAGGTGCTGTTCCCCGCGGGCTACGTCGAGGTGAAGACGCCGCTTGTCTACAACAAAGCGTTGTGGGAGCGGTCCGGGCACTGGAAGCACTATCGGGACAACATGTTCCTCATCGAGTCGGAGGGCGAGACGATGAGCATGAAGCCGATGAACTGTCCCGGCCACTTCCTCACGTATGCGAGTCAGGTACGGAGCTATCGTGATCTGCCGCTGCGCTTCCACGAGCAGACGCCGCTGCATCGCAATGAAGCGTCAGGCGTGCTCTCCGGTCTGACACGCGTGCGACAGTTCTCGCAGGACGATGCGCACTGCTTCGTGACACAAGATCAGATCGGCGAAGAAGTCGAGCGCCTGATCCGCCTGGTGCAACGTGTGTACGGCGATTTCGGACTCGATTACTCGGCGAAGCTGTCCACGCGACCTGACGAGTTCCTTGGCGACGTGGCGACGTGGGACCACGCGGAGGCGCAGTTGAAAGTCGCGCTCGATTCCGCCGGCATGGTCTACACGATCAACGAGAAGGACGGTGCCTTCTACGGCCCGAAGATCGACTTCGACGTGACCGACGCGCTCGGGCGCAAATGGCAGTGCGCCACGATTCAGCTCGACTACATGCAGCCGGAGAACTTCGACCTGAAGTACACCGGCGCCGACAACGCCGAGCACCGCCCGGTGGTGATCCATCGCGCGATTTTCGGCAGCTTCGAGCGCTTCATCGCCATTCTCATCGAGCATTTCGCCGGCGCTTGGCCGTTGTGGCTGGCGCCGGTTCAGACCATCGTGTTGCCGATCGCCGATCGACACCTCGATTTTTCGCGCCAGGTACGGGATCGGCTGGCCGCAGCCGGGCTGCGTGTCGAGATCGATGAGCGCGTCGAGAAGATTGGCTATAAGATCCGTGAAGCCCAGTTGCAGAAGGTGCCGTACATGCTGGTCATCGGCGACCGTGAGGCAGCCGATGGGACCGTGGCCGTGCGGAGCCGGTCGGTGGGTGACTTGGGATCTCGGCCGGTGGACACATTTATCGTCGACGCCGTCGAGGAAGTGCGCACCAAGGCGTTGAGAACCGCAGCGGTCGCGGAGAAGCAGACCGCGTAGCCGACAGCCTAGAGCCAAAAGCCTAGCGCCAACCTTCGGAGGACACTATCGCTTACGATCGCTCGCCCCGCCGTGATGACCGCGTACGCACGAACGAACGCATTCGCGTTCGCGAAGTTCGCGTGATCGACGAAACCGGACAACAGCTCGGGATCATGCCGCCGCCGCAGGCGCTGGCCATCGCGCGCCAGAAGGGACTCGACCTCGTCGAGATCTCGCCCACCGCGATGCCGCCGGTCTGCCGGATCATGGATTTCGGCAAGTACCAGTACCAGGAGCAGAAGCGGTCCCGCGAAGCCAAGAAGCATCAGCGGGTGATCGAGGTCAAGGAGATCAAGTTCCGGCCGAAGGTCGACGAGCACGACTACGACTTCAAGAAGAAGCACATCGAGCGCTTCCTTGCCGATGGCGACAAGGTGAAGGCGACGATCTTCTTCCGCGGCCGTGAGATGGCGCATCCGGAAATCGGCCGACGCATCCTGGAGCGATTGATTGCGGACCTGGGCGACCTGGCGATTGCCGAAACGTTGCCGCGCCAGGAAGGCAATCAGATGCACGTCATCCTGAGCCAGCGCGCCGGCCGCAAGAGCGCGCCGAAATCCAAACCGCAGGCGCAGGAAGCGGCGGTGCCGGAGCCGGCGACGACGACGGAAGAATAGGTAGCACGGACCTCGTCAGGTCCGCGGAACGAGGACGAATGCCAAAGCTCAAATCACACCGTGGCGCGGCCAAGCGCTTCAAGAAGACCGGCACCGGCAAGATCGTGCGCGCCTCCGCCTTCAAGCGGCACATTCTGACCAGCAAGACCACCAAGTCGAAGCGGCAGATGCGCGGTACACGCGAGGTGGCCGAACAGGACGCGCCCAAGCTGCGAAGGATGCTGCCCTACGACTAGGGAGCTGAGTAGCGAGGCGGGCAGGTCGCTGGGTCTGGACGAAGTCGCCGCCAGGCGCACCCAACAGCCGAGAGGAAACAATGCCAAGAGTCAAACGAGGAACCGTTCGTCGCGCGAAGCGCAAGAAGCTGCTCGCACGCGCCAAAGGCTTTTACCAGACCAAGAGCAAGCTGTATCGCGCGGCCAAAGAATCGGTCGAGACCGCCGAGAAGTACGCGTACGTCGGGCGCAAGAACAAGAAGCGCGAGTTCCGGCGGCTCTGGGTCGTGCGCATCAACGCCGCCGCGCGCGACAACGGCATCACCTATTCGCAGTTGATGCGCGGCTTGAAGGCCGCCGGCAGCACGCTCGATCGCAAGGTGCTCGCCGATCTCGCCGCCACGCAGCCAGCCGCGTTCGCCCGGATCGCCGAACAGGCCAAGGCTGCGCTACCAGCCTGAGCCCCACCCTAGCCTTTCTCAACTTCCAACTCCCAATCTCCAACTTCCAAACGTCCGAGCGGTGTTGGAGGTTGGGAGTTGGAAGTTGGGAGTTCTCAAAATTGAATTGATACACTGACGGGGTGGCCGAATCCACCGTCGATCGCTCGGCCGTCGATGCCGTTCGCGAGCAGTTTCGCGCGCGGCTCGGCGAAACGGACACACCGCAGAAGCTGAAGACGCTCAACGACGAATTTCTCAGTCGCAAGTCGGGACGTCTCACAGGGCTGATGAAAACGCTCGGCGGCTTGCCGGCGGAGGCCCGGCGCGACTTCGGCGCGCTTGTCAACACGCTCAAAGCGGAAATCGAAACGGCAGTCGAAGAGCGGCGCGCTGCCCTCGAGGCCACGCGTCCGCCGGCCGGTGCCGTCGACGTCACGCTGCCCGGCCGCGAGCTGCCGGTCGGCCGCGTGCACCCGCTGATGCGCGTCCGCCAACAGGTCGAGGACATCTTCACGCGCATGGGGTACGAAATCCTCGAGGGGCCCGAGGTCGAGGACGACTACCACAACTTCGAAGCGCTCAACATGCCGCCAGACCACCCCGCCCGCGACATGCAGGACACGCTGTACCTCGATGCGCCGATCATCGGCGGCACGTGGGGCGCACACACGGGCACGCTGCCGGCGGCGCAGGTCCGCGCGGCGACACTCCTGCGAACGCACACGTCGGCGATGCAGATTCGCTACATGAAGACGTTCCCGCCGCCGGTACGCATCCTCGTCCCCGGCCGCGTCTACCGTCGCGACAATCTCGATCTGTCGCACACGCCGATGTTTCAGCAGTTCGAAGGCCTGGTCGTGGGCGACGGGATCACGATGGCCGACCTCAAAGGCACGCTCGAAGCGATGGTGCACGGGCTGTTCGGCGAGGACGCCCGTGTGCGTCTGCGACCGAGCTTCTTCCCATATACCGAGCCAAGTGCGGAAGTGGACATCAGCTGCCAGAAGTGCGCCGGCTCCGGCTGCGGCATCTGCAAGCAGACAGGATGGCTGGAGATCCTCGGCAGCGGGATGGTCCATCCGGCCGTGTTTGAGGCCGTGGGCTATGACCCGGAGCGGGTGACCGGATTCGCGTTTGGGACCGGTATCGAGCGCATCGCGATGCTCAAGTATCGCGTCGAGGACATCCGGCTGTTCTACGAAAACGATCTGCGGTTCCTGGAGCAGTTCCCGCTGTGAAGGTTCTTCTCTCCTGGCTGCGCGAGTTCGTCGACGTGCCCGGCAGCGCCGACGAGATCGCGGCGACGATGTCGGTGCGCGGGTTTGCCGTCGAAGGGATCGAACAGGTCGGTGAGGAATTCGTTCTCGACTTCGAGGTCACCGCGAATCGGCCGGATTGCATGTCGATTCTCGGCATCGCGCGCGAAGTGGCAACGGCATACAGCCTGCCGTTGCGCGACGGCGCGGCCACCGCGGCCAAAGATGCGTTCGTCGACGCCACCATCCTCGCCGGCATCGCTGAGGCCTATCAGGGATCCTCGCCGCTCGAGATCACGATCGACAGCCCTGAGCTGTGCCCGCGCTACGCCGGCGCCGTCGCTGACGTGACCGTAGGTCCGTCTCCCGACTGGCTCCAGGCGTGGCTGCGAGCGTCGGGCCTTCGACCGATCAGCAACATCGTCGACATCACCAACTACGTACTTCTCGAGCGCGGACAGCCGATGCACGCCTTCGATCTGACGCGCTTGCAGGGGAGCCAGATCCGCGTGCGCACCGCGCGCGCCGGAGAGCAGATCCGAACGCTCGACGGTCAGGTGCGCGCGCTGTCGTCCGACATGCTGGTGATCGCCGACGCGAACGATCCGGTTGCAGTCGCTGGCGTGATGGGCGGAGCCGACTCGGAAGTGAGCGACTCGACACGCACGATTGTGTTCGAGAGCGCGTATTTCGACCCGCTGTCGGTACGGCGCACGAGCCGGGCGTTGGGACTCAAAACGGAAGCGAGCCTGCGCTTCGAGCGCGGCACCGATCCGCATCTGCCGGTGCTGGCCATGCGCCGCGCCCTCGAGCTGCTTGAGGCGATCGGCGCCGGTCAGCCGCGCGGCCCCATCGTCGACCGGCACCGTGTTCCGTTCGCCATCGAGCCGCTCACCTATCTGCTGCGCCGCAACAGAATCGGGAACGTGCTCGGCGCCACCATTGGCGATGGCGATGTGGAGCGCATTCTCACGGGGCTGGGCTTCTCGCTGGTGCGGCTCGATGAAGGGTGGCGGGTTGCCGTACCGACGCGCCGCGTCGACGTCAAACGAGAGATCGATTTGATCGAGGAGATCGCCAGGCATTATGGCTTCGACCGAATCCCGTCAACCTTTCCCGCGCTCACATCCGCACCACCGCCGATCGATCCCCGCATCACCCGCGCGCGGCAGTTGCGGTCCATATTGACCGGCGCCGGTTTTTCCGAAGCGGTGACGTTCGGGTTCATCGGCGAGCGGCAGGCGGCGGCCTTTGCGCCTGGCGCGGACATCGTCGCGATTACCAATCCGCTCTCGGAGAACTTCGCCGTGCTGCGGCCGTCGGCACTGCCGGCGCTGGTCGGCGCCGTCGCTCACAATCGCCGGCGCGAGCAACGCGACGTGCGGCTGTTCGAGATCGGCGCGCGATTCTCGCGTTCCGCGGGAGAGCGGCGCGCGCTCGCCTGCGCGTGGACCGGCTCGATCGGCGCGGACCACTGGAGCGGCGGAGCGCGCGAGGTCGACTTCTTCGATATGAAAGGGGTAGTCGAGCGCATCGGAGAGGCACTGCGCGTCGACATCCGGACCGAGACAGACCGCGAGCCGTGGCTCGTACCCGGTCGTGCCGCATCCGTCATCGCCCGCGGTCGCGCTTCGCGCGATGGCCAGGCAGGCACTGACGTTCGCATCGGCGTGATGGGCCAACTCATGGCGGCCATCGCCGACGAGCACGGATTGCCGCAGACGGATACGGTCTACGTTGCGGAGATCGATCTCGATGCGGCGGAGGAAATCGCGGCACAGACGGAACTGCAGGTGGAGCCGCTCCCCCGCTACCCGTCGGTAACGCGGGACATCTCGATCCTCGTCGACGACGCCCTGCCCGCAGCGACGGTCAGGGCAACCATCCGCGACGCTGCGCCCGAAACGCTTGTCCGGATCCGCGAGTTCGATCGCTATCAGGGCAAAGGCGTTCCCGACGGCAAGGTCAGCCTATCGCTGCGGCTTACCTTCCGCTCACCGGAGCGAACGCTCACCGACATGGAAGTGCAGAACGCGATGGACCGCGTACTGGCAGCACTTCGCGACAGGCACGCCGCGGTTCAGCGCTGAAGTTCCTGACACGTAGACTGTCGTGGACACACTTCCTCTGACTTCATGGCTCCAGCCACGGCGGGGCTTGCCATCAGTTGTCGAAGGCGGCGTCAGCAGCGCTCGCTGAGGGTTCGACGATTCAACGGACCCGACCGTCAGTTCGAAGGGAGGTAGCGCAACAACGGGGGCTGGCGACCACTTGCAGGCTGACCGCAAGAGAGCCGCACCGACGCGCGGCTCTGTCTCACGATCATCGCTTTGAGATCGTTCTCCCCGAGGTCATGCGCCAGACATGGGGACAATCGGTTCGCCGGCAGATCGACTTGCACGCCGGCACTCAGCAGCATCATCACCGCGTTGCGATTCCTCGCCGCCACTGCCAGCATCAGCGGAGACACCTCGACGCGCTGACCACCGGTGAGCGTGGCGTCCTGAACCGTGAGCATCGCGTTCGGGTCGATGCCGTCGCGTATGAACGCATAGGCAAGTTCGACCTCCCGATGCACGAGTGCATCCGTCAGCGACGATGCGGGTGGCTCGGTGAACACGATCGAGCCCGGCTCAATCGTTCGATAGCTCTCGAGCGCGAGGATCAAGACAGCGGTTGCGATCGCGGGGGCGATCAAAACGAGCGCGAGCAGCAAGCGCTTGAAGTCCGGGAGTGTGAGCATCGTCAATCGCGAACGCCTCGAACCTGCAGTCGCCAGCGTCATCGACCTCGGACGATCCGCGCCGCGACGCGGCGATAGCGCGTGGGTTGCGGTGTCGTCGGATCGACGCCCTGCGACTCGAGCCGCTCCATGACCTGCACGTACACAGGGCGGTCGGCGAACTCGATTCGTCGTTCCGCCACACCGGTGATCCATTCGCGCCGGTTCTTGAACGCGGTGTCGCGCGCTCCCTCCAGCGTGCCGAGCACACGAATCTGCCAGGCGCCTGCCAGGAGCAGGAGAGTCGTCATGGCTATGCGTAAATGCGGGACCGGTTCGGACGTCAACCTGATCGCCAGCGCCCGAATCGCGTGGAACGCACCGAGCGCGTAAAAGACGATCGCCATGCCGCCGAGTCGATCGCGCGAATAGTCGAAACTCAATGTGCCGCAGGCGGCGAGGGAGACGATCAACGCGATTGTGAGACGACGCTCCTGTGGGTCCCGCACGCGCGAGCGAGCCCACCAGGCGATGAGCGCCGTTAGTGCCACTGAAGAGAAGACATTCAACAGGCCGATTGGATCCGGGCGACAGCGGGTGAGCCCCGCCACCACGTTGAACACGCCCGCCGTCGGCTCGGAGAAGAGCACGTTGGCGATCGTCGCCAGGCCGCTATACGCGAAAATCGCGAGCGGAAACGACCCGAACCGCGCCGCCGCCTCGACAGGTGACAATCGGGAGAAACCGAAGCCGACGTCCTGTTCGAACAGCGGGCCCGATCCGCGATTCACGAGGCGGAATCCCACATAGGCCACGGCCAGCAGCGCGACCACCGCGACCGTTCCGCGACGCACTCCCGGGGCGCCTGCGAACCACGCCGCGATCACAACCACCACCAATACGAGGCCCTGCTCTTTGAATCCGACGGCGATGGTGATCAGAGCGACGATGGCGGGTCCATGCCACCAGCGATGCTCGCGCTCGAGAATCATCCACACCAGCAGTGCGATCGGAATGGCGACGGTGGTGTAGCTGAGAGGAATCTCCAGATTGTCACGGAATGCGGGCGCACCGACGAGCGCGGCGAGGGCGAAGAGCGCCGCGCCGGCGTCGATCGCGTCCCGCGGGCGCACGTGCCAGACCAACAGCACGACCACCAATGCGACCGGCACGATGTGCAGCAGCTTGATCGCCTGCAGTGCGCCTCCGACCGAACCCGCGTGACGCCACAGCGTCCGGAGCGTGATGTGAAACAACGGTCGATAGTAGGCGGTGTCCCCCTGGAGAAAATGCGATGGCGGATTCCGCGCCGCATCTTCAATCAGGCTGACGCCTTCACTGAGCGGAAAGGGCGTGCGCCAGAGAACGATCAGCAGCGCGATGAGCAACGGCGCGGTAGTCGCGAGAACGAAGAGTCGCCACACACGGCGATCGTAGCGCAGCAAGCTGCGGCCCGCTTGGCTCAAAGGCGCAGAGGCGCAGACGTTTTCGATTCAGCATCGAAGCTGGAGGTGGAAGTGGGAAGTGGGAAGTGGGAAGTGGGAAGTGGGAAGTGGGAAGTGGGAAGTGGGAAGTGGGAAGTGG